>OIYP01000004.1_pt1 | contig 201770 bp, 182 predicted proteins | sample 1588261 | NCBI WGS metagenome assembly OIYP01 (sample SAMN03283293) | human gut metagenome | biome: human-associated habitat; material: feces | host: Homo sapiens | place: Peru | collected 2012 | reverse complement strand
CGAGTCATATCGGCGGTAAGATGCTCGCCGAAAGCATCAAGCATCATTGAAACAACCTGCTTTGCCGGAGTGTTTAATCCGACATCATAGGTAGCCGGAAACAAAAATCCCTCAAGCTGATAGCCTATTAAATCCGAATCGGGAACGCTTGCCAAGAAAGCATAATCATAATCCCCTGCTTTTTTGCAAGCCGAGAGAAAATCGTCGGCAGAGCAAATTCCGTTATCCTGCATAAGCGCAGCAATCTGCATAGCGTTAGTTCCCTCAGGCACGCAGACTTTTACTGTTTTGTGAGAAATATCGGGGTTATTAAGCTTATTTACAATTTCCTCATACGACATATCGGCTGTCATATAATATTCACCGTTTGTGTACTCAAACTTCGGATAATGCTTATCCATCCAATTACTCCAAGCGGATGCTGAAATGACCATTCCGTTTTGTGCAAGTTTTTCGCTTACCTCGTACTGAAAATCGTTTTTTGTAATCTCAAGGGTGTACTTACTGTCGGACTGATTTTTGCCGTTAATATCGTCGCTGATTTTAGTATAGGCATAAAAACCTATGCACGACGCAATTAAAATCGCCGCAACAACAAATGCTATTAAAGAAGTTTTTGCTTTTTTATTCATATCTGCTCCATATCCGTCACAATGACATATTTAGTTTGGCAATACCGCTTCGTCAGGAAATACGAGCAATATCAATGCCATCAAATTTATTATCGGTATCATTACAAGCACACACAGACACCGCATAGCCGTCATAAAGCGTGGTATATGCATTTAGCTGAGTACCGTTTAGCGTAATGCTTTCATTTTTCAAAAACGGCATTACATCGAAATCTCGGGCAGGCAATCTAAGTCCCTCACCGAGCGCTTTCATTACGCTTTCCTTGAGCGTCCAGAGAATAGAAAATTTAGTAACATCATCATCCATCCACTCTCTTTCAAAATCCGTAAAAACACGACGGGCGCAAACAAGGTTTTTACGCTCAGCCTTTTCTATATCCACACCGACCTCGACGGACGAAGCGACAAGCACCGCATATTTTCCGCTGTGAGAGATATTAAAAAAGGTTGGGTGTTTAGTTGTGCAGGGTTTATTGTTTTTTGTATAAGAAATATCCTTTTCTGAAATTCTGACAATACGATGAATCAAATACGCACCGGCAATGCTGAGCAATGTATCATTTTCGTTATGAAAAGACAAAGCAGATTCGTAACGCTTTGGAAAATACTTTTTACATATATCACGATGTCGATTATCCACATCGTCAACGCTCATAACAAAAACCGTCACGCACTCACCCCCGACAGATACATTATAATCAAGCAGAAAAGATATGTCAACGAAAAGGAGACTGTACCCTAAAAATTATTAAATTTTGGGCATTCTACAATACATAATTCTGTGATAGTATAAACTCAGAAAATTAACGGAGCTGATTATTTGAAAAGAATAGTAACGGTACAGGACATCTCGTGCGTCGGCAGATGCTCGCTGACTGTGGCACTCCCTATCATATCCGCAATGGGCATAGAAACGGCAATAATTCCGACTGCCGTACTGTCTGCTCACACGATATTTGAGGGACGAACCTTTAGAGATTTAACCGACGACATACTGCCGATTGGCAGGCATTGGAAAAGCGAAGGCTTTACCTTTGACGCAATATATACAGGCTATCTCGGCTCAAAAAAGCAAATAGACATAATGCTTGAATTTTTTGATGAGTTTAAGACGGATGACAATTTTATTTTAGTTGACCCTGTGATGGCAGACGAGGGTAAGCTTTATGAGAACTTTGACGAGGCGTTTGCCAAAAAAATGTGCAAGCTATGCGAACGAGCAGATGTCATAACTCCGAATTTGACAGAGGCTTGCCTAATGACGGGAATACAATACAAAGAGCAGTATGACGAAAAATACATAGACAAAATAATCTCAAGGCTAAAAGAAATAACACCTAACGGGATCGTTCTCAAAGGCATTGAATTAGGCGGAAAATACGGAATCGTGTGCTGTGACGGTGAAAACAGAAGCTACATTACACACGAAAAATTCGATGATGTATTTTACGGAACGGGCGATATTTTCGCATCTGTGCTGACAGGTGCTTTAACAAATTCACAAACTTTGCTTCAAGCGACAAAGCTTGCGGCGGAGTTCACATTAGAAAGCATCAAAGCAACCGTAAGAGACGAGAACAGCCGATTTTACGGCGTAAACTTTGAGCAGGCACTTGCGATGCTCACAGAAAAATTTACAAAAAATAAGAAATCCTAAGCCGAGCGACTTAGGATTTTCTTGATTTTAATATAGATTTTTAATTATAAATTTCTCAAATTCGGGCGCTGTGATTTCAAAATATCCCGCCCTGCTCAAATTATGCTTATCAACAAAATAAAGCGAGCGTTGTTTTTTATCCATTGAGCCGGCGCTGTTAATCGAGGTAAAGTCGAGCATAGGCATATTCCATTTATTCGCAACCTCTCTCGCAGACGAAACGACCTTGTCGTAACGCTTTGAGTTACATTCTGCCGTGGTATAAAAGAACACGGGACAGCCCCAATTCATTTTAGAATAGCAAACGATATATTCCATTGCACCGATAAGAGTTTCAGTATCAAAATCAGAAAGCATATAAGATGACGAAAGCTCACCTAATTTTCTACCGCTTTTAGCTTGAAAATATGGAATTTCGCAAAAAATCGCTTTTGGTGAAGCGTGTTCCTTAGGTATCGACTCAACGAGCGACAGAATACTGTCACCCTTATTTGAAGTAATCGCTATTCCCTCTTTTTCAAAAACAGCGCAGTTTAAGCCGTCAACCGCCTTGAGATAATCAACAAACGACTGACCGTCAGCCTTTGTACCGATTGTAAAATCGCTGCCGACAAAAACAACTGTGTCGCCCTGCATAACGCTTTCCTCTTTTAAGGTAAGGAGCGAAGCGTCGTACTCGGACGAATTGCCCTTACAAAGCGAGCCTTTTTGATTTGCATTACAACAAATAATCACCACAATTCCCGCTATGGCGAGTGCTATACAGACAATCAATTTACCCTTTTTACTCTTAAAAAATTCTAACATATCATACTCTTAACCGCAAAAACGATAGCCGTGGCTATCGTTTTTGCTTTTTATTTTTGTTGCCGTTATCCGCCAAGTGCCGAGTTATCGGAATCAACACCCGAGCCTGAGAGAACGCCGTTCTCCAAAACATCCTTGCCGAAGAAGAGCGAAGCACCGCCCTTTGTTTCGTCGTCGGTATTTCCTGTGGTCAGGTATCTGTCGTCAATATTATTTGATGCGTCCTCGTATTCCTTTTTAGGCACAAGGTAAACATTTCCGACCTCTGCAATTTCGAGGTCCATAGTTCTCCAGTTAGTAAACCTGTGAAGATTAATATAGTAGGTATTAACAGTAATTGTGTTACCGATAAGCGAACCCCAAACCTCTTGATAATAACCGTCAAGCTTAATATTACCTAAAGGCGCATAGAACAGAGCGCTTATCTTACCGTACATTGTCTGATACGAAATATTACCGTTATAAGAAGCTATCGCATTAGGCAGTTGCTTAGTATTATTATCGTTATTAGACGAAGTTGAGTAAACATCGAGGATATTAACATCTCCGTTACAAGCAACCATATAGCAAAGCTTTAGGTCGGTAGAGGTGATAATATCAATTTCATTATTAGCATAAATCGTAACCGGACAGGTAACATTTGTCCTTACGGTTGATTTATTAAGAACCGCACCGCATTTATCGCAAACATAGGTCTTTGACGGGTCATATTCCTTTGTATAAATCGTGTAGCCGTTAGGATGCTTTTTACTGTTACAACGCAAGGTTGTGTAAACCTCACCCTCGGCAGCGAAACCTACAAGAGGCGTACTGCTGTCAAAGTCGATTTGAAGCGACGAAGCATAGTTCTTAATATCGTGACCGAAGTATGCAAGCGAATCATGCTTTAACAGGAACTGGTCAAACGAATAGCAATCGTGAGTACCCATAAGCGAAGAGTTCTTATTAAGAGTTATCTCACCCATAGAATATACAGAACCGTTCTTAAAGGAGAAGAAGTCCTTAATCTTATAAGCGGTACTCTTAATATACTTAGAAATTTCGCCGAGAAGCGTTCCGTCACTTTCTATAACAGGAACGACCTTCTTATAGGTATTATTATTAAATACCTCAGGAAGCACCCACATATCCGCATTACTGCGCAAGGTAAGGTAATTACGGGTATAAACATACTTTCCTACAACAACCTTTGAGAAGCCGTACTCGCGGATGTAGCCGCTATACGAGAGAAGCGCACCGCCGATATAGAACATACCGCCGTCAGCCTTATCTGTCACATCGTCGCCAAGGTCGTTTTTGAGAATTTCTTCTTCCTCTGCGCCCTCGTTATTGAACGAGCAACGGTTCCAATCCTTAGAGCATTCAGGGCAATCCTTATTTACGCTGTTCTTAGAGCATGCTGTGGTACAGGTACATTGTCCCTGATACTCACATTCCTCAAAGTTTTCTTTACATACAGGGCAAGAGGTATTTCTGGACGCCTCGTCAAGACAAGGAGAAGTACAGGTACACTTAGCCTTAACCTTACACTTTGTGTAATCGTTCTTACAATAAGGACAATCCTGATGATCCTTGTCGGCGTCCTCTGCACTCTGACATTTATATTCACAGTTACAGTTTGTAAGTCCCTCACGGCTATCCACATACTTTTCGTCAAACTTACCGAGTTCAACATATCTGAGTGCCGTCATACTACCGCCACAGAACACCTTAGAATTATCACGAATTTTAATTGTACTGAGAACAGCCTTCAAGTCACCCTGAACGAATACAACCGACTTAGTATCAGCCTCAAACGAGCTTGTAGCACGAGTTGACTTTCCGCAATAATAAGTGGTGTTGTCGCCAAGAGAGATATATCTGCCTGCTTTAATATCGCCTTTTGCAAAGAGGTCCGAATGGCTTTGAGTATCAATGTAACCCGTTGCGGCAGAAATGTTTCCGCCCGAATACAGATTTGCATCATGTGCAAGCTGAATATACGAAGCCACATAGCAGTTGCCGAGCGTTTTAAGGGTTGCACCCGGATAAAGTGTCAGTCTGCCGTTTGAACGATATTCGCCCTTAACAAAGAAGTAAGGAGCATTATCATATCTGTAATCATAATTATCGTCATGCTCATCAAGGTCGATAGAAGTCTTAAACTTAGGATTCTTAGCCCAAGTGTCGCCCGATGAATCGGCAGGTTTACCGATTTCGATATTACGAGATCTATTAGCAGATATATTTATAAAATCACCGTAAATGAATGCCTTACTCATATCTCTGAATCTAAACGGCTCTTCAACATACGCACTTCCTCTTACGATAAGAGTGTAGAGTATTGAAGATCTGTCGTTAGTTTCAAACGAGAAGTTTTGACCGATATTGGTACTACCTGTTACAGAGAACTTAAATCTTGTTGTATCAATATTTTGATATTCAAGAATTTTCTCGGTAAGCTTTTTCTTGATGTTGCCGATGAAGTTAAGCTGGAACTCTGTTTGACGAACAGAATCCTTACCGTCAACAGCCAAGGTCATATTAGTACCTGTGGCAACAATCGAATTAGAGAAGAACTCACCGCCGACATAAATGTTAGCATTTGCACGAAGCTCGGTATAGTTCCAAGTACAGCCTTGAATACCGATATTACCTGCGCCGTTTTGACCTCTTGTGCTTGTAAGACAGTTACCGCCGATATATGTATAGCTGATAGTATTAATATCGTTTTCGGAAGCTGCGACAAGCTCGGTCGTACCAAACTTACAGCAACGAGTTGCGATATAGTCACCGTCGATAACAAGCATAGAATCGGTTGTGGTAACAATACCGTCACTGCTGATAAGGTGTCCTGCAATAAAGGTCTTTGAATGGATTGCGCCGTGGAAGCCAATCTTATTTACGGTAGTGCCTTCGCTGCCGTAAATATCCATATCACCGTTTACATACATTGAACCCCAGTTTTGAATAGTACCGCCATCGTGGGCAGACGGGTCACCTGTTGAAAGCGCACCGCCGCAATAGAAGTAAGCGTCGGCATTTTGAGCGCTGTTCAACGCTCCGCCATTACCGTAGCCGACATTCTTATAGCCGTTTACGATAGAATACAAGCCCTTTGCGCCCTGTGTTTCATTCCAGAGAATATCGATACCGTTTTTCTTCCAATGATTTGTTGAATAGTCAACGCTGCCCTTAATATACATTGTACCGCCGTTAAGAATAGCCATACCGTAATAGAGGTTGCCCTCAACAGAAAGTACGGAATTGATGCCCGTAAGCAGTCCCGCAGTACAAGACACCTCACCTGCAAAATGAGTTACGGAATCATCACCGCCCTGAACGGTGAAACGAGGAGCTGCATCCCACTTACCGGCAGTATTACTATCGGAGTTTCTGCGGGTATAGAAGTTTTGGTCATAAATCTCACCTACGTTTCTAAAGTACATAGTGTCCTTTGTGGAATGCTCATTCATCGAAATTTTTGAAGATTCGATATAGAAGCTACCGTTATTTTCGAGTCCTCCGTCAAGGTCGAGATTGCCCTTACCGCCAATGAACATCATAGCGTCAGTAGCATTTGCATTACCAATCTGACCGTTACGGATACAACAGCCGTCATTATCACGCATACTCCTTTGACTGCTTGGAGTAGTAACAACAAGTTCGTTCAAAACAACGAAATTACCACTCATATTATAGAGCGCTCTGTTTGTATCAAGTACAGAACAGCTAAACGATGATGCGTTCATATTATAAACCGAATTTTCAGCTCTTACGGTTTTTGCAATATGAAGCTGTGCATTATCGCCGTTAATAATTGCGGCAGAATATTTATCATTCAAAGTCCAAGACGGAATATCATCCTTCCAGCCTTCTGAGGCTAAGCTGCCTGCGTGATAAAGCTCACCGTAGTTTTCGAGTTTACCGCCGATGGTTGTAATATCATTACCGCCAACAAACATAACGGCACCGGCATAGTTAAGGATAGTGCTTCCTGTATGATAGCCGCCGTCTGAATTCCAAGCAGAATCAGAATATTCACCGCTGATTTCAGGATAAGTGAGATTGCCCTGCATAATGAACTTACCCTTGTTATAAATTGCACTATAAGTATTAAATGCGTTACAAGCGAGAGTAGCGTTTTCATTAACAAGAACGCCTCTGCTCTTATTATACACGGTGATGTAACCGGAGGCGTGAGTTTCACCATCGAGAACTGCCACCGAAGTCCAACGAGAGCCGGCCATATTTGTTTTATCAGGATTCAAAACATCCTTATTTGCCTGAATATCATTTGCGATATAGTTATTACCGCCGACTGTGAACGGTCTCTTTTGAATCAAATTGCCTAAGTTTGTGCTATTAATAGGACCGATATAGTTGGTAGAGCCTGTTGTAAAGACAAACTCGTTAGTGTCATTTGTAGAAATAACACTGCCCATCAGATAAAGCTCACCGAGATTATTAACAATAAGATTATTGTCAAAGAGTATTGACTCGCCTACATAGAAATAGGAATTATCAAACATATCAATGCCGTTAAGCATAGATACGCTGCCGTTTGTTCTGAATTCACCGTGAGTAAATTTGGAAGGTGTGGTAAGCTTGATTGACTGAACACTCGACGAGGCCTTATTTTTGCCCGGATAGAACAATTTGCCCGAGAATGTGTCATCGTCCGCACCCACAAGATTGAGTATAGTTGAGGAACTGTCTCTGTTTGTTTCTGCTCCGCAGTATACGATACCTGTGCCTGTGATTGTAACAGTATTAGAATCAAACTCAAGTTTGTTTAAGCCATAGATTTTAGCCGAATCGTTTACTACAAGACCGCCGCACTCGACATCCTCATAAGTAACGAATGTATGAGTACCGCTTAAAACAACATCTCCGTCAAATTCAAAATCATTAGCGACATATGTGCTTGGAGCAGTAACATTAATTGCAGTACCGCCAAGTTCTGTGCTGCTGCCCTCAACTTCAAGAGAGCCGTAAACATAGCATCTGCCGTTATTCTTAAAGTTGCCCGAAATGCTTACCTTGCGTCCCTTATAGCTATTTGAGGAATAGCTGTTATCGTACTTACCTGTACCGAGATAAACATTTGCAGACTCGTTTTCGAGAGTAAGATTTTCAATGCAAGTTTCATCATCAACCTTGCCAAAGCAGGAATCACTGCCGCTGCCGAAAATGCTGAGGATTGACCTAACACCTGTACCGCCGACCTTTATGCTTCTGCCCTCATGGTCGGAACGAAGCACGCCGCCGATATAAGCCTGTGCATTTTCACCACTCATAATAAAGACATCGCTGTCGTCAAGAATGTCATCGGTATTATACACACCGACATCGCCCTTAACATACATTTTACCGCCGTCGTTATAGATACGATAAGCCGATGAAATTCCTCCGCCTACATACATTCCGCCGAGATTAATGATACTTGCCTGAACATAACTGCCGTCGTCTACCTTATCAACAACATTAAGACTTCCGTTGACTGTAAGCTCGGCGCCCTTAGCGTTATATACAGACTTAACAGTTACTGTTTTATCTCTTGCAGGCTGAATATAAAGTTGTCCCTTATTATAAATTCTTCTTGTATCAATGCTCTCATCAATATAAATCTTTGATGAACTTGAAATCTCGATAATTTCGCTGACAACATTTGCCGCCTTTAGCGAAACCTGAGTACCTACAATCTTATGGTTTTTAATATTGCCTCTGATTGTAACGGTACAGCCCTCAAGTGTAAGTGTTTCGTTACAGATGAAGTCACCCGATGCATAAACCTTACCGCCGGAGTAAACATTGCTGTTTTTACCGGACTTAATACTGCCCTGCTTAACATAAAGATTACCCTGTACATTAAGAATATTTGTAACCTCTACATTACCGTTATGCACATAGGTAAGTCCGTTTTGGTAGAAATCGCCTGTTTTGATTGATGCGGCAGAAAGGGTTGATGAAGCACCGCAGCTGATATTGCCCGGTACAGTAACATTACCCACAACCTCGATAATACCGTCGTTGATAACATACGGAGCATAGAGGTTGCCGTAGACATAAATCTTACCTGTGCTGTTATTTTTTATTGTATTATTTGTACTGCTGTACGAATTAAGGATAATAGTACCGCTGTTATTAATAACACCGCCCTCAATACTCTGAGCAAAGAGTGTTACATTCTTAGGAACATTAATGCTTAAACCGTCCTTACAGTAAATTGTACCGTTTACGATAATATTAACATTATTATCAGGGAGAACATCAAATGCACCGCTTGACGAAGAATACTGCATATAAAGGTCGCCGTTGATAACCATATTACCGTGAGAATCGGGAACATCGGATACGAACGATGTTGTCCACGCATTACCGTTTACGATAACATTTGCAGGAGAATGGTCCGCATCATCGGCAGGTCCGCCATCAGCAGAACTGCTCCAAGAGTTATGATTAAAGAATGTTTGCTGGAAAGCAAAGTAAGCAACAGGTGTCTTTACCTCACTGCGCTGACTGCCTCCGTTACGAACCTCTTTACCCTCAATAGCAGTAACAGTACCCTGAGCAAACTGTGCGCCCTTATCGTTATTCCAAATATACTGTCTGAATCTCAGGTTATCCTTATTTTGTACTCCCGGGAATACGGTAAGACCCCATCCGGTATCGTATATTTCCGAATACAAAGGAAGCTTTTCGGGCTTTGCACGGTACCAACCTGCGGAACCTGAATAACTAACAAATTGACCGTTAAAATTAGACCATGCGAAATTATCCTTGACATCGGTTGACGGATGATAGTTCCAAGAGAATTTAGGAAGATAATCAGCAATAATTTTATCAGCCGAAACAGGTGCGGCACTTGTGTAATACGGGTTATTTGCCACAAGCTTAGCATTTACCTGCGTTCTTGACCTGAAACTGATATAAGTATCTGTCCAAGAATTACTTAACGAGGAATTATACCTACCTTTTCCGCCTTGACCGCCGGGCTGTGTTTGAAGAAGCATAACGGTAACAGTACCGTTATTATTCTTTATTGCATAGTTAATGGCATCTGCCAAGTCGAAGGTCATTTGATAATTCTCGGTTAGTACATTATTACCATAGCTTGTGATATATTGAAGGTCGAACATATTCTTTGCCTTATCTAAATGCCCACCCGAGGAAACCTTAAACAAGTCTTTATCTTTCCAATCGCTTGCACCTGACAAATCCCTGACAGAAGCATTATTCTTTGCATACCAAACAGTAATACCCTGACAGTCACTGCCCTTATTTCCCTTTGCGACCATAGAAAATTCTGCCGAGTCTACCGTTAATCCCTTACCCAGCAAAGAACTTACATCAAAGTTCAAATAGCCGATAGAGAAGTTTGAATTCTCACAGTCGTTTACGATATTAAATACAGGAGCGCTGGTGTCGCTCGTATCATATCTGCTATTAGAGTATCGTCCCGTATAGCAATAAACAGTACCCGACGACTTAATGCGGATATTGGTATCTTCCATAGAGCCGTAAACTATCTTACCTGTATGGCTGTTAAGTGAACCTGCCTCAGGCAATGACGGGAATAAAACATACCAATCGGTCGAAGCAGACGTTTGACCCTGAGAAAGATTACTGTAACTTCCGGGGTGAGCGATGATATATTTATCGCCTGCTTTAAGTTCATCCGCTGAATAAAGTCTTCTGTATCCGGGGATAGCCGAATTAAGAGCATTCTCATCCTTTACAAAAATGCAGAAGCTTGTAAGTTCATAAGACTCATAACTTGATATGTTATACCAACTGTCAAGTCTGTTCTTTGATGTATCAAGCATCAAAATATAGTTACCAATAACAGAACTCTTGGAGGTAATATTGAATGTACCCTTATTGGGACTGTCTTTAATTACAATTTTTCCATAGCTTTCCTTATTAGGATATGCAAATTTGTAAGTTGTAATATTTGCATAAACTTTCTTGCCGTCTGAAGTTTCGCCGACAAGAGCGCCCTCACTGCCGTCCTTAGTATATGTATACTCAGCCTTTGATAACTGAACAGGTGCAGAGGTATATTCAGCCTCACCCGTGCCTGAACCTTGGATTACATAAGGTATATCGTTTACGGTTTTATAGGTACTTCCCGATACGGTGATTGACGGAATTTCTGCCTTTGGAACAGTCGGTTCTTCGACCTGAATAGAATTGTCAATATTCGTGAAATCGTCCTTATTCTGTTCAAGTTTTTCCTTTAACTCCTTAAACGGCTCACCGATATTTTCTCTAAGGAATTTGTCCTCGTTAGGGAACGCACTCTGAGTATAATTATCAAAATAAGCGGTATATGACTTTGACTGAACGAACTCATCCTTTTTTGCCTTAACGGTGGCTGCACCGTAAGAAGCGGTACCAAACGAATCAGCAAAAGCATTAACGGCTTGTGAAGCATACTTACCTGTAATTTCATCCTTCTTTGCCGAAACAGCATTTTGACCGTATTTATTTTTAATTTCGTCGGTCTGCTGTTCCTTGACAAAGTCGGAGCCGTTTTTAAGAACGCTGTTACCGTCTTTATCAGTCTTATAAAGGTTTTCACCCTTAAAGGTTGTATGACCCTCATCGTTTGAATCATAATATTCTATATCATAATCAGACGGATTAGATACCTTTTTGCCTCCGTCTGCGCTAAGAGTAACCTTTCTTCTGAAGAACGGAGAGGTAAGCTGATTTGTGATGCTTCCCTCCTGCGCATACCGGTTATCATATTCGCCCGAATATGTTGCATCAAGGTCTGCGCCCGTCTTTGAGGTTGCCTCAGCGGCAGTTGCAGGGTTAAGGTTACGAACTGTTGCAAGCGTATTTTTCATTTCGATAAGGCTTACAAGCTCGTCGCCAGATTTTTTAACAGCATCCTTAACGCTTACTGCATCATCTTTATCGGTTGCAGATGCAGCTGCGGAGCTTTTAGTAGTTGTTGCATTCTTTACAGAACGATTGATAGTTCTGATAAAGTAAGGCTTCATATTAGGAGCGTCTATATGCTCGCTAAACTGCTGGAACGACTTAGCAAGTGCGAACTTATATCCTGCGTCTGCGGTAGGACTGGACATATTCTTAGAATACATATTCGTAACATCTCGGTTTGTTACCTCGACATCAGGAATAATAAGCTCACAGGACTGACCGTTTTCCTTAGTGAATTTAACAGAATAGCTTTCCTTTGAAACTCTGTCATAGAACGACTTACTTCTGTCGTCAATAGGAGTGTCCGTACCGTTTTTAACAACCTCGGAAAGCAAAGTGCTGAAGTTTGCACCGCCCTGAACAGACTGCATAACAGGGTTAGAGAGGTTATTATTTACATTATAGACAATATTCTTTTGATTTTTCAGCTTATATTTACAGTAGCTGACATATTCAAGATTATTCTTTTGGTCAAGAATTGCAGTCTTTTGGGAATCAATAAGACCTGCGTTATTTTCGATATAATACTCAGCCTTTGCCGTATACTGCGACACAAGGTCAATTTGATTGCTGATTGTTGAGAAATCCATAGTATCAATAATATTAAGCGCAACCTGAGTTTGCTCGATATATTGATAGTTTTGGAAATAAGTATTTGCAAATCCGCCGTTACCGCCGTCGATAAGACCGGATGCGATACTGCCGGCAGGCATAGAATCAATAATCTTACCGTGCGAGAAATCAATGGTATTAACAGCGGTATAAGTTACCTGATTATAGTCCTCGTGACTTTGAACATCACCCTCACAATTCTTATAATTGGACTGACACACAGAGCAAAGTTCATTGATTGTAGATGACGAGCATTTGGTTTGACAGGTACATTCGGTATTCTTACCGGTGTAATCAATATCCTTTGTTCTTGCAGCCTGTAAGGTATTAACACCGATACTGATGTCGGAGTTTGAATGAACATCTCCGTTGGTAATAATGTGAGAAGTACCGACATTAAGAAGCTTATTATAGTTAGGATTTCCGCCCAAAATACCGATAAAAGGCTGAATGAGCTTTTCGTTTACCTTATTTGCAAAATACTGGAAAATATTAGTGGCAATCTGAGCGCCGTTACCCGCAGTACGGCCGTTAAGCTGAACGGTCATTTTCTTATAATCGTTAGTGGTAACAGACGAGTTACCGAAAATTGTGTATTTAAGTGCCTCGGGCATTGCGGTATACTTCATCGCACAGTTTGCATAGCCTGATTTTTGAAGCTGAAGCTCCTTAATGCCTGAAAGACCGGACAAAAAGCCGCTGCTTTTGATATAAACAGTAAGCTTCAAATAGCCCGATGTAATATACTTATCCTCGTCCTCCTGCTGAGTTTCCTCAGTCAAAAGTCCTTTTTTATCAATAGTTATCTTAGCCTTATTATCACCGTAGGTAATAACTGTTTTAAGGTCGGTTGAGGTAGTTACACCGGTGCCGTATTTTGTCATATCAACACCGTTTTCACGCATATACTTTTCTGCCGTAACCTTAATAGCACTGTCGTCGGACATAAGGTCGTGAGCGACAGCGACGGTGGTTGCGTCAACTGCATTTTGCAATTTGGCAGACTGATAGTATATCAAGCCGAAATCGACAACGATTGCAAGCACCATAACAAACAAAATAGACGCAAACATTGCAATTATCGCAATATCTCCCTTTTCCTTTTTTCTAAAAAATTTTTTCAAGGCGATACACTCCTTAACCGAAAAATACACAAGTCTGAAGGATTTTACTACTCCTTAGTTACATCCTCAGCCTTTGAATGAGCGAGCGAAAGCTCTGTCTGTAATCTGAAAATTAAATCCTCGCATTTATCAATGGCGTCCTCATAAATTCGAGAAACCTCGAGGTATCTTCTGTCGTTATTTTCCGAAACATTACCCTCTGCATCCGAACGCAGAGTTTTAATTTCATTTCTGTTTTTGTCAACCTTTTTTGTAAGGTGGGCAACATCTCGTTTGAGTCCTTCGTTTTCCTTAGTAAGCTTGCGATTTTCCTCACCGAGAAGTCGATGTTTGCTTACAAGAGAATCGTACTTTTCCTGAAGCTCGTTAAGCAGAGAATTATCGACAACCTTAACCTCTCTCGGAGCTTCCGACATCTTTTTAAGCGCCATATCTCTCTCGTCAAGCGCACGCTTAACCTTTGCGCCAAGCTCTGAATTTTTATTCTTGAGTTGCTCTATTTCGTACTTGAGCATCGAGTTATCGTTACGCAAATCCTTAATCTGAGAGTCGAAATTTTCGGAAGCATTGCGCTGAGTTTTAATGATTTTTTCGATATACTCGTCAACCTGATTTACATCATAGCCTCTGAGTGCCTTATCAAACTCAACCTTGCTGTTACCTAAAATTTGATTTCTGTCTACCAATTCTCTGTTGCTCATTATTTTTTCTCCAAACTAATTTATTCAAATATCAATTTATCGCCGATTTCAAGTCCAAGTCTTGAGGCGAGACCGGAATTCATTTCAAGAATTCTCTTACAATTCTTTACTCTCCCGCGTACCTTTCCGGGAGGAACGGCAGGGTCGACAGCGATTACGCATCCGTCTTTGTCAAGCATAACCGTATCAATGTCAAATTTCATAAAAAATGTATGTATTTCGTCACACGGCGAGAGCAAAAGTGCGTGATTGTCGTCGATATGCCGTCTGAACATCAATCCCATAAACCTGCGGGAAAAATGATTTGCATTCTCGACCTCTTCAATCAAAACCTCGCCGTTTTTATATGCTTTTAAGAGTTTCAATTTATATTCCTTTCAAATCAGAAAAGTCCGCCTGAAAGCTGATCCTTAACCTGAATTACAACAGGTCCCATAATTACGCAAATAATAGCGGGCAATATCAAAAGTACGGTAGGAATAGTCATCTTTGACGGTACTTTTGCAGCCTTTTCTTTAATCTGCTCACGCTTTGCAATTCTAAGCTGTTCCGACTGTGCGGCAAGAACATTGGTGATAGGAATACCCAATGTGTTAGCCTGAATTACTGCGGAAATAAATGTTTTAAGCTCGGACACATCTGTTGAATCCGAGAGAGTTTTTAGCGCATCGTTACGGCTTTTACCGAGCTGAATTTGTCTGAATACGGTAACAAGCTCGTCAATCAGCGGACCTTCCATTCTTTCGGAAACCTTGAGCAATGATGCGTCAAAGCTGAGTCCTGCCTCCATACATACGCTGAGCAAGTCGAGCGTATCGGGAAGCTGCGCTCTTATTGCTTCCTGATGGCCTCTGATTTTTGCGTTAAGAATAAGTGTAGGCAAAAGAGCCGAAAGCATAGAGCCTACAATTATAATCAAAAGATAGTAGGTTGTGACATCCTTTAACAGCGTACCGATACCGACAGATAAAATAATGCCGACAACCATAACGGTAAGCTTCAAATAATTAAAGCTTCCGGTTGACATATGCATACCTGCTTTACGAAGCTGGAGTGCAAGTTTTTCTGTTTCCTGTCTTTTTCTGGCACTCTTGCTCTGCTTGTTTCCTTTTTCGTCGAGGTTTGCAAGCTTAGTAACAAAAGGCTTAATGTTACGGTCATAGAAGGAGGTTTCTACATTTTTATATTCTGCGGTAACAACTTCCTTGCCGATTGACTTCATTCTTTTAAGGTTATTATCCTCTTCCCTGCCCCTTTTGCCGAAAGCGATAATACAAATTATCATAACCAAAAGCGAGTAGGCGATTACCAAAACAGCAATCATTGTATCTCCTCCTACATTTTAATGTTAATAATTTTCTTAACCGCAACGAAAGCGAGAAATTCAAGCACAGCTGCGCCAAGAAGGAAGTAATGTCCGATGTCCGTTGTAAACAGAGGGAGCATAAATTCACGGTTAATCACAAGCAGTAATAACGAAAGCACAACAGGCATAGAGCCAACCATAAGTCCTGTCATTTTACCGGAAGCGGTAGACGCCTTGAGTTCCTGCTTTAGCTTCATTTTTTCTTTAATAGAGTTAGCGATGCCTTCGAGAATGCTCGACAGGTTACCACCGGTCTGTCTTTGGATAAGAACAGAGGAAACCATAAGAGGCAAATATTGGCTGTCGATTCTGGCATTAAGCCTTTCAAGAGCCTCATCCATAGGCATACCCATAGTCATCTCGTTAAGTACAATGTTAAACTCGGAGGCGATAGGGTCGTCCATATCCTTTGCGATAGCCTCCATGGCCTGAGTAAAGCTGAGACCGGAACGAAGAGACGAGCAAGCAATCATAAGTGCGTCACTAAGCTGAACATCAAACATCTTAACTCTTTTTTTCTTCTTACTGCGGATAATAATATAGGGAATAACCGCACCGACGAGCATTGCAACAAGTGCAATTCCCACAAAATTGGGAGAAATAAGCAAAATAACCAATCCCGGAAGAACAGAAACCAAAAGCCAAATAAGCATAAATTCCTCGGGGCGCATCTTAATGTCTGCACTTTGAAGCTGCTTATAAAGCAATGTCGCCAATTTTACAAACGGGTCGTTTTCGTTTTCTTTCTTCTTGCGAGATGAAGTTTTCTTTCTGTTTTTTACGAGAGCAACCTCGGTGTCGCCCTCTCTTTTTTTAAGCTCCTCAAGACGCTTATCAGCCGCAATCTTTGACGAGCCGAAGGTGTATGCAAGAGCAAATGCCATAACAAAAGCGAATGCCGCAAAGGCAACTGCTATAACGATAGCACTAATCATTAAACCATTCATTAGATACAACTACTCCATTTTCACGAATTTTCTCGATACATTTAGGCACAATGCCCGTAGCCTTAAATTCGCCCTTAAATTTACCGTTTGAGTCCATTTCACCGTCGGTTTCATAGGTGAAAATGTCCTGCATTCTGATTACATCGCCCTCCATACCGACAATTTCGGAAACAGAGGTTACTTTTCTGGAACCGTCTCTCAAACGAGCCTGCTGAACGATAAGGTTAATAGCCGAAGCGACCTGGTCTCTGATAGCCTTTGACGGAAGCTCTGAGCCGGACATCATAACCATAGTTTCGATACGGGAGATTGAGTCACGGGGTGAGTTAGCGTGGATGGTGGTAAGTGAGCCGTCGTGACCTGTGTTCATAGCCTGAAGCATATCCAAGGTTTCCTCACTACGAACCTCACCTACGATAATTCTGTCGGGTCTCATACGAAGTGCGTTTACAACCAGGTCACGAATACTGATTCTGCCCTTGCCCTCCATATTTGCAGGACGGCTTTCAAGGGTGAGAACATGCTCCTGATGAAGCTGTACCTCGGCTGAGTCCTCGATAGTGATAATTCTTTCATCTGACGGAATATATGATGACAAAACATTAAGCAATGTTGTCTTACCTGAGCCTGTACCGCCCGATACGATAATGTTAAGCTTACCTCTTACGGCAGCCTCAAGAAATTCGAGCATATTGCGGGAAACAGAACCCCAAGCAACAAGATTGTCCGCTGTGATAGGCGTCTTACCGAATTTACGAATAGTAAGAATAGGGCCTACAAGCGAAAGCGGCGGAATGATAACATTTACACGGGAGCCGTCAAGCAAACGGGCGTCACACATCGGACTTGATTCGTCGACATGACGACCGACCTTTGATACGATACGGTCGATAATCTGCATAAGATGCTCATTGTCCTTAAACTTAATATCCGTAAGGACAAGCTTACCCTTGGACTCTACATAAACATGGTCGCAACCGTTTACCATAATCTCGGAGTAAGCGTCGCTGTCGATAAGGGGCTGGATAGGACCGTAGCCCATAATATCGTCGAACAGCTCTTTTTTTACCATTTCACGGTCTACACGAGGGATACCGAAATCGCTTCTTTCGACATATTCGCCGATGAGTTTTTTCATTCCATCGTCGGAAATATCTGCGTTTTCAGCACCCAGCTGTTGCTCGATGATAAGGGCGTGAATGCGGTTTTTAACATCCTCGTACTTATCCTCGAGTGCAGGCTTTAATTTATCATTCGTCTCCGTAATAGCGGCAGACGAAGTTTCTGTATTATTTGGACTTTCCTCCGGCAAGATTGATGTACTGCCGTATCTGTCAAGCAATCCCATTAATTTTTCTTCCTTAGTGATTAATTAATAATTATTTTCTGAAAAAGCCTTTCTTTTCCTTTGGCTTTGATTTAAGCCCTTCCTTGCCCTCTCGTTCAAGAATAAGCTTATCGGCAAAGGCGTCAAGCTCCTTGCAAAATGCGGCTCTCGGCTTAAATGAAACGGCAGGCTGACCGCTGTTAAGAGAGTCGTTAATGGTCTTTAAGTCACTTGAAAATACAGCGTAAGCGTCCATTTTGAGAATGTTCTCATAGTCGCTGATTTTTACATTGTTTTTCTTTACATTCTTATTAATGATGAGCCTAATTTTATCGCCCTGATTGATTTGATTAAGCACATTTTGGCAAAGCTTTGCACGCTTTAGGGAAAGGATATTTACATCATTTACCATAAAAATAGTGTCGCTCTGCTCAAGGGCTGTAATAACAGGGTCAGTAAGGTTACAGCCACAGTCGAGAATTATGTACTCGTAATAATTTCTTGCTACATCCACAAGCTCCTTTACATGCTCAGACTGAACATACTCGGCAAGCTCCGGAGAAGACGGAGAAGAAAGAACGGAAAGTCCGGATGAATGAGTAACCGAGCTTCTTGTAAGGGTGTCGATATTAATGCCGTTTGCATCTCTTACAACATCTACAATAGTTTCGGCAGGATTAAGGTCGAGCGCCATATCGGCGTCGCCAAACTGTAAATCAAGGTCTACAAGAAGCGTTTTCTTGCCACGGCTTGCAAGATTAACAGCAAGGTTTGTGGAGATTGTGGTTTTGCCTACTCCGCCCTTACCGCTGAAGAAGCCGTAAACATGCGACCTTGTTTTACGCTCGACATTTATCTTTTGGCTGAATTTTCTTTCGTTGCCTACAACCTTGGAAATATTTTCGCAAAGCTTTTTTGGTGTGATTTCGCTGTCAAATACCTGACGAACACCGTACTGAGCAGCGCTGTTTACAAGATTTACGGTTACTTCGTCTGTCATAATAACCGTTGAGCATCCTATCGAGCTTAAATCCAAATCCTCGATAAAAGCAAGGAAGGTATCGTCTATATCTGCACTGTCAAGAGCAAAGATTGTTACATCGGGAACGAAGCCCTGTATTCTTCTTTTTGCCTCTGCTCCAAATTCGCTGTAACCGATAATGTCAAATTGTGCTTCATCAAGCTTGTTTTTGATGTTTACTTTGTATTCGGTTTGCTCGGAGCAAACAACAACATTAATTCTACTATCTGCCATAATATTTATTTCTCCAATTTTTGTGATTACTCTCTGTGGTTCAAAACAAGCTTATATGTATGCTGGTTTTCAATATCGTAAAGGTCGAGAGCCTCTTTCTCTGTTACCTCAACGGTAAGAGTGCTGTACTCTGTAATGCTTGAGCCGTTAGCCGATGCCGATTTATTGGCAGAGCTTGTAGAAACTCTGAGAATTTTAAGGTCGGAATACTTAACCTGTGACTCTTTTCTGTCTGCGTTGTAAACAAGAACATCAACGGTATCCCCCTCACGAATATATCCGTCAACGCTCGTTACGCTACCGGCAGCAAAGGAATATGCAACCTTGCCGATAGGGAGCTTGAGCGAAAGTGCAACATTTGCGCCGTCAATATCCTGCAAACGCTTTGAGTTTACTGTTTCGCCCTTGTAAAGCGGGTCAATGGTTACCTTGTTAGCTAAGTCCTTGATGTCCTTAACTGCATCCGGTGTTGCATCGGCAGCCACGACTTCCTTAACCACAAACTTAGGTGCGTCACCCTGGAGCATTTCAGGTGTGATTTTTGAATTTGCGGGAATGTCCTCACTCGGTACATAAACGGAAACCATATCGGCGTCCTTGATTGTGGTTTTCTTTGTAATTTCGGTTGCAAAAAAGTATGTTGCAAAGCCCGCTACGAGAGCAAATACAACAGCGATTAAGTAAACCTTTTTCATAAATTTTCTCCTTTGTCTTGACAAAACTTTTATTAAGCTGATAAGCAAGTTATATCTAAACTTGCTTAAACTGTTAATTATAATTAATATGTGCTACGCAATCTTTTCGACCTTGTAGACAGACTGACATTTTATTCCAACCTTCATACGATTGGACTTTGCCTCCCAATTTACAAGCGGAGTCAAAGCATGATGAATACCGGTAACGGTAACGATAACATCCCCGTTAGACCTGTTTTTTACATCATAGGTGGTTGCATTAGATTTAAGAAATGTCTCATCGTATGAATATCTGATATAGACCTTTACATCCGTTACGGACGGGGGCAGAGTATTCTTTACCTCGGTGAGAATATTAGTTTCCTCGTCGGTTAAAACGGCGTTCTCGTTTTGGTCAACGGCGCCGATTTGGTCGAGGGTATACTCCTTTTGGTAATCGGTGCTGATGTCAACATCGGGCAATCTTGCCAAAGTGTTTTGAGAAACCTTGGTATATTCTACACAGGCAACACGGGCGGCATTTCTGGCAGCATTTTCCGTTCCCATTTTGACATAAAAAAGCCAGCCATAATCAAGAATCATAGCTAAAATGAGAAGAAAAATGGGAAGAATTAAAGCAAATTCAATAGCAGATTGTCCACTCTCGTCCTTTTCTTTATTTTTTTGTCGATAAATAAAATTCATCAAAGGCTTTCACCTCTTAAAATAGATTTTGGAGCTAAGCCCCGTAACCCCAATGGCTCCGTTGCATTAAAGGACGGACCGCCGTTGGGCGCTTGCTCCCAAAAAAGATTTTTGGGGCAGGGCGTGTAAGCCCTGCCCCAAACCTTTTAGATTAAATTGTTACGATAAACGATTAAGCGCCAGCTGGTGCAGTTGAATCAAGGTTGTTCAACTTATTCTCAAGATCTTGTCTACCTAAGTAGTTTCTAACACCGAGAACAATAGCTACTACAGCGATCACTACAAGAGCAATGATGAGAACATACTCAAGCATGCCCTGTCCGTTTTCGTCTTTGATAAATTTCATCATAATGATTTACTCCTTTTATTAAAAATTTTTATTATGATTTATTTAATTCCCAGCTCTCCGATAAACTTTGGAAGCAACGGAAAGCATAATGAAATTACTGAGCTGAGCGAGATTAACGGTCCCATAGGAATCATAGTTTTGACTCCGCCCTTCTTGCTGATTTTAAGATAAGCAAGAAGGATTAAACCGATAAGTCCCATTAATATAACCGACTGCATAAACAAGGTGAGATAAATCGTACCGCCGATAATGGCGCAATACTTAGTATCTCCGCTGCCGATAGGTAATTTCTTACTTGGGACAGCGCACGAGGCAAAGCCGATTATGAAGCCGAGGAAAGCCGTGAAAAGCGTTTCGGGCGATTCCTGAGCAATGCAAGTATATGTAATATACGGAACCTGAATAACTATCATCACAACGAGAAGCGAATTAGGAATCTTACGAATCAACGAATCGACAACTGCGATAGATGATACAGGGACGAGGATAAGCAAATTTCTGATAAAAGAAGCGGTATCCTCAGCGGTAAGTGCCACAGCCACGGAAGCGACAACACCCACAACGACGGACATAAGCCTGAACGCTGTTTTATTAAGAGGTGCGGTCTTTACAGGGTCCTCTACTCTGTTCAAAATCAATTTCTTAGAAAGAGGGATTGTAATTATTCCGAGAAACACGCCGTAAGCAATTCCAATCAAAGTCTTTACTAAAATTGAGTCTGTAAACATTTATTCTCCTGCCGGTTATTATCTGTATCTCTTGTTTACATATTAATACAAAAGAAACAATTTTTCAATAGAATATTCACAAAAAATTCAATTTCGGCGTTTGCCACACTTTACAAAAACGGCGTTTGTGCAATATGCACAAAAAACAGAAAATCGGATTAATATTTTGTTTATTAGCAACAAGAATTGACGGTGTATTCGCTTATAACAAACTCGTCTGCGCTATACAATCTAAGCTTTTCGTCAAAATCCGACTGCATACGCTCACGCTTTTTATCGTTTACATATTTTATTGTTCTTTTATCCAAATCAGCCTCATAAAACATATATTTACCCTTAGGGTTTACGGCGGTAGCAAACTGATGAATAAGCTTATCGCCTTTTTTTACATCTATAAAGTGAATTTCATCGGAATCCTTATATAGTGCGTACTCTGCGCCAGCAGCGTCTACACCTGCGCCCGACTTAAATTTGGGGAACATAACGAAATCGTATGCGTCGAGTGCAGAGGAAGGTGCGCCTTTTTGTGCAAATGTTACAGAATATTCGATAGTATTGGATATATCCTGAGCCGTCATAAGAGCGCATTTATCGCAAAGCGTACCCACACCGTTATCGCAAAGAGCAGTCATCCAACCAAGCCAGCCGTAAAGGGCGGTATATCTTTCAACGCTAATAATCGCACCGTCATCGGCAAGATTATTGCAAATCGCCTGAGCAAGCGGAGAAAATGCCTGAGCATAGAGAGACTCTCTTGCTCCCCTTTCACCGATAACGCTGACGCCTTTAGTCTGTTTTTGTGCAACATCAAGCAGGCATCTGAACGAGGTGACGGCATTTGCTTTTTGCTCCAAGGTAAAATCATAGACATCGGCGGTGACAAATTCGACATTGGAAAGTCCGAGGCTTTGCGCAAGCTCGGTTGCATTCTTTACGGCGAGGTCGTTTATATCCACTCCGATAAATTTTGAATCGGGATTTTCGAGAGCCATAAAGCAAGTGATTATTCCGCAGTCGCAACCGATGTCAAGGACGGTACCTTTGAGCAGGTGGGAATTATCTACAAGCATATTACCGATATGGCGAAAAACACCGCTGTCAAACGCAGCAGAAACGCAAAGAGAACCGGCAAGCGTTTTATTCTTTAATCTATAAAAGGACTCGTTATCGGAATTTTGACCGAGCGCACGGGAATTGAGAAATGTGGCAAGCTCGGTGGTATATTCTTTATCGGTTTTATACATCAAATCGGCTATAAAATCCTTAGTATTCTTAAAATATTTAAGGTCGAGCCTTTTCATATAATTATCAACTTGTTGGTAGGTTTGCATTTCTTTCTCCTTAATATATATGTTTTTATGTTAAAAATATAACAATTAATCGAGTTTTACATCTCGTGGCACTTTACCGTGGTGAACTGCATTGGCGATATTCACGGGCGAGAGCCAAACCTTTGCCCTTTTAGCAAAAGAGTTGAGTTTATTTTTATTAAGTCCAATATCACTAAGGCTATAAACGACAATGCTCTGTGCAACCTCTTTAGGCAAAAGGGTCGAATCAAGGTGCATTGTGATAACCTTTTCCTCATTTGCAAGCAGGTCAAAGAAGTTATCGGAAAACGGCAGATGAGTTGCGCTGCACTCAGCCTTAACAAGGCGGGCGAAGCTATCCGATTTAATACGAAGGGTAAGGTCGGAGCCGTTAATTTCTATTCTTGTACTAAGCTTTGCTTTAGGGAGCGAGAGATTTTTCTCCTTATCAAAGAGGAGAGTTCTGCGAGACACTTCACAGCCGTCTTTATAAAGCACAGCCAAAATGCCGTTACGGCGCTTATTGCAGGATTTAAGCCATTGAGACGGAACATCAAAGGAGCAACGCATTTCGAGCTGTTCAACATCATAGCGCACGGTATCAATAATTCCGTTTTGGAAATCGAAAAGCGAAAGCTCAAGGGTCACATCCTGCTTTTGGCGATAATCGTTAAGAACAAACACCTTGACATCATTCTTGTTATTTTCAAAAGAGACGGTAAGGGGCTGATTAAAATGCCTTGCGCCATATTGCAACGCTTTATAATTGCCGTAATAGTCGATGCCCGACCACGAGCAAACACCCCAGCAATCGTTAAGCTGCCAATACATTGAGCCGTTACATCTGCCCTTATTTCTGCGCCAATGCTCTGTTGCGTCGGCTATACATTCAAGCTGAGTGACCTGAGAGAGGTAGACATAATCCCTAAAATGCTTTGGCAAGTCAAATCTGCCTGCGATATAATAAACCATTTTATCGTTGCCGTTCATACATTTTTGGTGAGAAAGGAAAACCTTACTGTTAAGGTCGTAATCCTTAGGCTCGGCAAAGGTGCGAACAGTATTCATATCGGGCAGAGATTCAAAGCCGAATTCACTGCAAAAACGAGTCATACGACGGCGGTAATAGTCCATACTCTTTAAGCCGTGCCACACACCCCAAAGGTGAGTATCGCCGACATTATCGGCATAAACTCCCTCATTATGCGATTTACCGACGGGAGAGCCGGGAGTAAAGGAAGTAACGGAGTCGAACTTTCTGATTTCAGGCTCGAGGATATTATAGAAAAACTTTTCGGTATATTCGATATACTTAGGCATATTAATCCAAGCCATATGCATATCCTCAATCTCGTTATTGCCGCACCAAAGAGCGAGGCTCGGATGAGAGCAAATGCGTGCGGTATTATATGCAACCTCACGCTTAACATTAGCAAGGAAATCGTCATTAAAAAACGGATATGCCTGACAGGCAAACATAAAGTCCTGCCAAACGAGGATACCTCTTTTATCACACTCGTCATAGAAAGCGTCGCTTGCGTAGTAGCCGCCGCCCCAAATGCGTACGATATTCATATTTGAAAACTGAACGGCATCGAGGAGATAGTCCAATTTATCCTTTGTAAAGCGAGTAATAAAGCTATCGGCAGGGATATAATTAGCACCCTTTGCGAAAATCGGCACACCGTTTAGAACAAACTGAAAATTCTTGCCGTATTCGTCACGCTTAGTATTAAGTTCCAAATGGCGAATACCTATTTTTTTAGACGATTCGTCAACCGTTTTTCCGTCAACTAAAAGTCGAACGGAGACGGTATAAAGGGGCTGTTCCTTTTTATCGGTTAGGTCGTAGCTCCACCAAAGCTCGGGGTTATCAACGACAAATTCTGCATTCTTGCCGACAACGGACTGCTGTGAGCCGTCGGGAGAGGTAAGGACAATTTCGCACTCGGTATCGGCATAGGAGGTATAATCAACGCTTACGCTGACAATTCCCTTTTCATCGACATAATCCGAATTAACATTAAGCAAGTCAACAATAGCACCCGACACAAACTCCAGATAAATATCGTCGGTAATACCGCTTAAAGGAAGAACCGGACCCCAATCCCAACCGAAATGGCATTGAGGCTTACGGATATGAACGATACCATTTTGACCGTTAGAATTAACAGGGGTGGAGCATTGCTTATACATTTGCTTAACATAATTAACAGGAGAATGAAAATAAACAGAAATCTCATTTTCGCCCGATTTAAGCAAGGATTTAACATCATATTTATGCTCGACAAAGCAATTATTTTCAGAAAAAGCAAGTTTACCGTTTACTCTGACATCGCAGACGGTATCAAGTGCCTTAGCGCAAAGACGAATTTCGTCACATTCAAGCTCGGCATCGGACAAGCAAAAAGTCTTTTTATATTCAAAATCGGTTTTACCCACCCAATCGCAATCCTGCTCATTAAGACCGATAAACGGGTCTTTAATCAAGCCGTTAGCCATAAGGTCGAGAAAATTGCAGCCGGGAACAACGGCAGGAAGCCATTGCGCCTTATCGCTCTGCTTAAACAACCAATCACCGTTTAGAGACTTTTTCATAAGTCACCTCTTAATTTAATATATAATATATTAACATTATATAGTAGGGTTATAGTTTTGTCAAAATAAAAATCGAGGATGAAGCAAAGTCATCCTCGAAGTTTTTACTGATTAGAATTTTTCAGATTATTTACAAGATTTTCAATATCGCCTTTTAACGACTGAAGGACATCAATATTCTTTTCCAGTTCTCGATTTGACTCATTGAGCTGAGCCTCCAAGCTGGAATTGATTATAGACAATCTTTGGCACTCATATTCCGCCTCGGACAGCGCCGCCTTTAGTCTTGCATTTTCTTTTTTCAGTTGGTCTAATTCTTTCTTTTGCATAAATTAATCTCCAACCACAAAACAAATGTCAAATTAATTAAGCGTCAATATCTGTATCAATCTCAAAATAGCGTGAGCCAAACCAATTCTTTTTAAGCTCTGTCTTTTCAAGGAGAGCCTCCTCTGTACCGGTTTTGTCCTCACCTGAAAGAATCTGCTGTGCGGTATACTGCCATACGGTCTGCTCGCTTGCTGATTCAAAGTACATAATATGGTAGCCGTACTGAGTCTTAACGATAGCGGTATCGCCTGCCTTACGGGAGGAATCGAAGCACCATGCGTTAAATGCAGGAACCATCTGATTAGGTACAACATTTTCGTAAAGTCCGCCGCTTGAAGCGTTACTGTCAGCCGAATTTGACTTAGCAAGAGCTGCAAAAGCTTCGGAAGTCTTATCGCCTGAGTTATACTCGTCAAGGATAGACTTAGCCTTATCATAAGCTGCGTTCCATTGCTCCTCTGTGCATTTCTTAGCGTCAGTTGATTTATCGGACTCATCGTTAGGCTTAATGAGAATATGGCGAACATTTACAGGCTTAACATCAGAAAGATGAACAGGGTTTACAACATAAACCACAGAAGTAGATTCCTGCTTAATATCGCCTGCCTTACGGTCGGCTGAATAGAGCCAATCAAGACCGCTGTACTTATTCTTCTCTTTATCGTCAGCAGTAGAGATAGCGAATGAAAGCTTCTTCATTGTTGAAAGAGTAATGTTATTATATGAAGTCTCTGCCTCGTCCTTATATGCCTGCTTATCGTAATCGTCATCAGAATACTTTGAAGCAAGCTCTGCAAAGTTAGAGCCGTCAGCCTTGAGTTCTTTCTTAAACGCAATAGCGTCATCCTCGCTGTCACACTCGAAAAGCTTAATATCAACAGACTGAAGGTCTGCCAAATTCTCGTCCTTATATTTCTCGATGTCAGACTCGTCATAAGTCTTTGAAGCAAGTTCTTCTTTATATTCGGCAGAATAATTCTCTGCGATATAAGAAATCTTTGCCTCTCTGCGGAAAACCTCCTCGGTAACACCCTTACCCATAGCAGCAGTCAAATATCCGCTGAGAGTGTAGCCGTAGTTTTTAGCCTGAGTTTCGTACTTTTCAAGAGCCTCATCAATTTTCTTTTGCTGATCCTCTTTAATATCAGGCTCTGAGCCGTCATTAGCCTTAACTGCCATATAATAATACATATAGTTAGACTTAATCTGCTTTTCAACCTGCTCCTGAATATACTCAAGCCAAGTCTGAGTTTTGCCATCCTCTGTTCTTGTTTGCTTAGAAAGCTTCTTATCGAAGTCAACATTCATATTAAGCTGCTCAAGGTCAGCACCATACTTCTTATACTGAGAAACGGTAGAGCTGAGATTATTATAGTACATTGAGAAATAATAGTTATATGTACTGATCTTAATATTATGCTTATCGCCGTCCTGATCCTTCAAGGTGTAAGCTGTGAAGGTAGTCTGAGGCCAGCCGAGAGTTCCGTTAAGACCCTTACGAACAGCTCCTGTTGCAACATAGGCGCAAAGAAGAGCCACGATAATCACTACCGATACAACAGCGGTGATAATCTTCTTTGTTTTAGGAGGCATTGGGAGAACAAGCTCATCTTCTCTGATGATAATTGAGTCACGCTCTGCAATGAGCTTATCTCTGTTATCACGAAGCTTTGTTTTCTTCTTTTGATCAGGCTCATTAAGAATTTCTTTTTTAAGCTCTTCAATCTGCTTATTAAGTGAATCCTTTCTGTCGTAAGCCTTATCGTACTTAGCTTCAAGCTTAGCGTATTTCTTATCCGCCATTGCCTGAGCCTTTTCTTCTTTAGTTAGGTTTTCCTTAGACATTTTATTTCTTCCTTTTAATGATTTTAATAATGCGTAAATATTTTACACCATATGACAAGAATTTACAAGAGCAAATTATTGTGCTGCACTTGACGAAGAGGTTGAAGCACTCGGCTTAGCAACCTTTGTCTTTTTCATAGCACTCTTATGTCTTTTGATTTTTGCGCTGCTTACAAATTCGTCTTCCTTAGACTTCTTAATACCACTCTTACAATCATAGAGATACTTTTCGGTATTTTCTACAAAGTACATAATATGGTAGCCGTACTGTGACTTAACGATACCTGTATCCCCATACTTTCTGGAATCGTCCATCGACCACTTTTCAAACTCCTCTACCATCTGTCCTTCCTTAACACCTGCACAGAGACCGCCGTAATTACCGGACGAACCCTTTGATGTTGACTCTGTATCGGCAGAATCGGATTCTGCAAGCTTGGCAAAAGCGTATTCTGTCTGCTCGCCGTTATTATAAGTATCAAGGATTTCCTCAGCCTTTTTCTTAGCCGCTTCCCACTGCTCCTCGGTGTACTCGGTTTTAGCACTGCTCTGCTTCGACGAGTCGCTGCTTTCATCGGACGAATCACTGCTCTCGTCGCTCTGAGGAGTAATAAGAATGTGGCGTACGGAATACACCTTTGTTGTATCAGCCGACGGCTGTGATGTCTTATAGAGAAGATACGCAACGCTGTTAGTATCATCTACAAAATAATTACAAGCGCCCACTTCGGTGTTTTCGTCAAAGAGCCAATCAATAGCCTCCTGAATAAAGCCTGTTTCCTTAGCGGTAATATTAACCTCGATATTAGCCGCAAGCTTTTCTGCGCAAGAATCAGCATCCTTTGCGTATCCCTGATTTACATAAGTGGCAATAGCCTCCTTGCAAGCGGTAGGAATAAGCTTTTTCATATCATCAACAGAGGAAATTTCTTTGACATATTCCTTACATTTTTCAACAACAGCGTCCTTGCTTTCGGTAATGCTGCCCGTTTTGTCGGATTCGGAAGCATACGGAATCTGAAGATAAGCAAAGCCTACATTTTCATACTCTTCCTTATGCTCATCAAAATATGCCTGCTCATCTTCGGTGGTTACGGTAGTCTCAAGCTGTTTTTGCTGATAATAATTTTCAGCAATATAGCATTGCTCAAGCATCTTTTGGAGAGTAGCCACGCCACAGTAATCACCATAGGTTTGAGAAATATAAGCGTCAACCGATTTACCTGCCTGTGAAGCAGTCTGCTTCAAGCCTGAAATAGATGCGTCGATATTATCTCTTTGGGCATCGGTAACGGTAACATTATGTGCCAAAGCATCCTCATAGTAAGCGGTGATGTATTGAATCTGGTTAATGGTCTCATTTTCAAATCTCTGAGACCAAGTAATTTCCTCACCGTCATCGGTTGTGCAGGTCTGCTCTGAAAAATCCTTAGTTTTATCAATGTCATAATAACCGTAACCTGCATAGGTAATATAATTCTGACTGATACAGGTATAATAGTAATTATACATACCGATTGAAACAGGGGTGTCGCCTACTTTCATTGCAACATTGCCCGGATTCATACGCTCATCGCTGTTAGGCTTAGTATAATAGAATGTACCAAGCACGGCGCACGCAGCAATAACTGCCGCAACAAGCACAGATAAAACCACAAACAACGCCTTATCGCCTCTTACGGTTTTCTTAACAGCAACATTCTGCTGCGGTTCAACTGCCTTTGTAGGTCTTTGAGCAGTTTCGTAAGCAGATGACTCGGGAATTTTAATTTCAAATTCGTCATTCGCTATAACACTGTCGCTGAGAGTCGGCGCCTCGGCATCGAACTTCCAATTATCATTTTCCTCAAGCTTTGTCTCGGGTTCCGACACAGTTTTCTGTGCGTCGGTTTTCTCAAGATTGTTTTCTGCATCTGCGGGGGTAAGTTTCTTTTTAAGGTCTAAATCCTTTTCGTCCACAAAATCACTCCTAAACATAATAAATACTACCAAATTATACAACATATTCTCTCTCTTTGCAATATATTATTTATTATAAATTATAAATTAATTTTTAATTTAATGTAAATAATGAAAAAACAAATAACTTGCAAAGACATATGCAATGTGTTATTATCAATTAAGCAATGCACGGTTTCGACCGTTATCGACGCCGTACCCGTTTAATCGTTATGAGGTGAATTAATGACTGAAAGAGTTGAGCAAAGCGATAAAAAGCTTTTCAGAGCCTTGCTCGTAATATACGGAACATCTTTTTTGCTTCCGGAATATATAGCTCCGCTTTTTGTTTTTATATTCTATATACCGTTTTTGATACATTTCAAAAAAACAGGCAGGAATGCAAAGCTGGGTCAGCTCGGCAAAGCATTTATGGTATATATGCTTTATATGGTAATTTCGTCAATATGGAGCAAAACGCATCTGCTGTCGGGATTAATAGGTCTGCTGTGGATGGGATGCTTTTTAACATACATTCAGGCAGCGAATATAATCAACACTAAAGAGAAGCTGAAAAATGCAATTTCTGCAATAAGCATCGCTTCGGGAGCAATAGGAATAATTGCGATACTTGAATTCGTAACCTACAATCTTACGAAGTACACAGAGGGCTTTAATTTCATTATTGCAAATCCTTTATATTTTGAATTAAACGACAAGATATTCGGACTGTTTCCGTTTGAAATAGTTAATTATCCATATCCGTCAAGAGCAGCGGCGACCTTTGACAATCCGCTGATTTTGGCAACATTTTTGATTATAACAACTCCGTTTTGTGCATTCTCGTCTGTATATTTCAAGCATTCGCAAAACAGAAAAATCGGCAGATTTTGTTTCATAGCTTCGCTTGTGGGACTGCTTTGTACGGAATCAAGAGGTGCGTACATAGCAATAGCGCTGTCTATTGCAACCCTGCTGTGCAGTAATAAAAAGATTTTCAAAAAATTTGTACCGTTCATTTTTATTCTTGCGATAGGAATACCGCTTACGATAGCGTTAAGGTACAAGGATTCGGGTACGGGAGACGAATTTCTCGCCTCAAACAATAACCGTTTCGCCATATGGCAGACGTGCGCCGATTTATTCAAAGAGAATTGGTTGCTCGGTTTGGGTGCGGGAACGGAAAACATACATCAGGAAATCATTGCGAGACTCGATATTAACAGAACTCACGCACATAACTTATTCCTCGAAATTGCAACCGAAGGCGGTATTGTCGGTACGATAATGGCTGTGACAATTATTGTGATATTTGCCAAAGGGCTGATAAGGTTATACAGTCTGAAAGACAACGCTTACAGACCGTATGCGGTGTTATACACATCGTCGCTGATAGGCTTCATAACAATGTCGCTTTACGAGCATACATTACAGTCGCCAAAGGAAATGATGATTTTCTTTATACTTCTCGGCTTTACGGAGGCAACGCTGAGAATGGCTGAAAACAGGGTACAGCTGGCCCAAGATGAAAAAAACAGCTTTGAGGATTTTAACGAAAACGATTACATAACAGATGTTGAGGAACAAACAATATCTGCCGATAAATAGAAATAACGCAAAAAAGAGGCAACAACCGAAAGGTCGCTGCCTCTTAATTTTATGTATTGAAATTATGCCTGTGCAGGTGCGCCAACAGGACATACGCCTTCGCAAGCACCACATTCGATGCAAGCATCAGCGTCAATTTCATACTTTGAATCGCCTTCGCTGATAGCGCCAACAGGACACTCTGCTGCACAAGCGCCACAAGAGATGCATTCGTCAGAAATTGCATAAGCCATTGTGAAAAACCTCCTAATTATAATAAATAGTAATAACCATTCCTATTACAAATAATATAACATTACATTTAATAAAATGCAAGCAATTTTTGATTTTATTTCAATCCGATAAATACGCCGTCTAAAAGTGCCTAAAGCAAGGCACAAAAGCCCGACAGAATTATTTTTTTACGATTCTTACCTCGCTGCGATTAACGGTTACGGGAGGTGCGCCCTCGGGTGAAGAATTAAGCTGTACTTTAAGCTTGCCCGTTAAAACGGCAGCCTCAACAACAACGCCTCTACCCTCTCTGCAATCAATAAGAGTGCCTACCCTCGGGGTAATCTTATTAAGGTATTCATAAGAATTTTGCTCATATTTTAGACAGCACATAAGTCTGCCGCAGCAGCCGCTGATTTTTGTAGGAGAGAGTGACAAGCCCTGATCCTTTACCATTTTAATCGAAACAGAATGAAAATCATTAAGGAAGGTAGAACAGCAAAACGGTCTGCCGCACACACCCAATCCGCCAATCATCTTAGCCTCGTCTCTTACACCGATTTGTCTAAGCTCAATTCTTGTACGGAAAGTTGAAGCCAAATCCTTAACAAGCTCTCTGAAATCAACTCTGCCGTCCGATGTGAAATAAAAGATAATTTTTGAGCCGTCAAAGGTGTACTCAACCTCTGTCAAATTCATATCAAGCTTATGCTCTGCAATCTTTTTCTGGCAGACAGAATAAGCCTCTTTTTCAGCCTTTCTGTTCTTTTCGATTTTAGCAATATCCTCTTTAGTCGCTATTCTTTGAACAGGCTTCAAGGGGGTTACTATTTCTTCGTCGCGCACGGCTTTATTGCCCGAAACGGCAACACCGCTTTCAACTCCCCTTGCGGTTTCAACAATAACAATATCATTTTTATGTATATCGAGCTTTCCCGGGTCAAAGTAATATGTTTTACCTGTATCCTTAAAGCGAATTCCAACTACCTCAGTCATTTATATTTTTTCTCCAATCAAATTTATCTGCCGACAGCCCTTCTGAAATCATAACAAATTTTTGTTATTAAAATAGCGTTATTGGCATTTTTCTTAGCAAGTGATACAAGGTTATCGCAGGCTTGAACAAGATTGACAAGCTTCTTTTTACTGAGCTGTGCGGACAGGCTTCGTGCAGAAGCTCTTTGTCCCGATAAAACCTGTGACGAGTCGGAATAAACCAAAGCATCTCTAAACACGGTTTTCAGTAACGAGAGAGTCGATACGGCAAGTTCCCTATCCTTATCAAAAGCGGCGCAAACCTTGAGAAGCGAGTATTCGTCATTAGCAGTCAAAGCAGTACAAATATCGCCTGCAAGAGTGCTGATTTTCGAAAGCTTGCTGTCGCCGAGAGCTTGCATAGCCTTTCCGATATTTCCGCCCCATATACCGCACGCATTCAAGGCGTCGTTATAATCGACACCCTCAAGCTTAGAGCATATGAAGTCCGCACCAACCTTATCGTTTACCCCCTCAAGAGAAATAACAACGCTTCGAGACAAAACGGTTTCAAGCAATGCGGATTTTGATTCGGCGGTCAAAATGAACATCACATACTCGGGCGGTTCCTCAAGAACCTTGAGCAAAGCGTTCTGTGCATTCATATTCATACACTGGCAATTACCCAATATGAATACCTTATAATCTGCCTCGTTAGGCTGAACATAGGCATCCTCAATAATCTCTCTCACGGTTTGAACATGAAAACTGTTTGCTCCGCCCGGTGCGGAATATTCATAAACATCGGGATGTATTCCCTTAATAACCTTAGTACACTGAGGACAACTAAGGCAGGGCTTGTCGTCTGCCTTGCAGAAAAGGTTAAGCACCAGCTCCCTTGCCAAGGTGCGTTTGCCAAGCCCCTCCTCGCCCTCAATAACAACGGCGTGCGGAAGTCTGCCCGACTCCTGCAAATAGGTGAGCTGTTCTTTTACCCTTTCATTACCGACAAATTCGACAAATCTCATACTTAAAACTTAGCTAAATCCTCAATATTTATAGTGAACGCAGACGCTCCGTTGACCTCCACATCTACCGCCTGATTAAGCAATGAGCCTTGAAGCGTGCTGGTAACACCGGGAGATTTAACGGTGCGTTTGGTTACATTATTCTTAATTATATCATAAATCGCAGGAACTTCCTCATCGTGACAGGCACTCAAAATAGAGGTATTACCGTCAACAAGGAACTGACCTTTAGTTGCGATTTTGGTTACATAAAACCCCTTTACACACAAAGCGGATATAACCTTGTCGGCATCTTGATTAGATACAACCGAAATGACTAATTTCATAAAATCACCTTTCATTATAATATTCTAACCAAATTATACCGAATTTTCAGTAAAAAAATCAATACAAAACGATAAAAATTAACAATTTGGATATAATTACTATACAAATCGTATACATATTATCAAATAAGTTGTGCCAATGCTACAATAATAGGCATTGTAATAACGGAAAATATGCTCGTTTGACCGACAAGCTCCGAAGAAAGAGCCGTATCGTTATCATATTTAGCCGCATACATAGCGGTATTTGTAGCAACGGGAGCAGAGGCACTTATCGTCAAGGCGGTAAGCATACTTCCCTCAACCCCGAAGAGCTTAAACACAAACAGCATAGCAACGGGAATCAGCACAAGCCTTACAAACGAAACAAGGTAGACTTCTTTTTTTGCAAAAATATTTTTGAAATTACAATTTGCAAAAAATGTGCCGAAAACTATCATAGCCATAGGCGAATTACAAGCTCCGACTCTTTCCATTGCGATGCTTAAAAAACCGGGAAGTCTGACCTGAAGCAAAAACATCGGTATTCCGATAAGAACGCTGAGAGAACCCGGATTAAGAATAAGATGTTTTAACTTAATTTCTGCCTCTCCGCCGCTGATTCTTTTAATACCATAGGTGAAAGCCAAAATATTAAACACTGCAACATAGCACGAGGAATAAAACACACCCTCATCACCGCCAACGCTTTGCGCAAGAGGCAAAGCCAAAAATGCGGCATTAGAGAAAACAATGGCATATTGATAAACGCCACGCTCTTTTTTATCTCTGCCCTTGAAGCAAATTTCGGATATAATAATTCCCAAAATATGCGTCAAAAAAGCAAGTAAAAACGAAATCAAAAGACCGATAATATGCTCTTTTGTGCGTTGCATAGACAAAAATGAATTAATTATCGCAACGGGCAAAATCAAATTAAAAAGCAAATCCACAAGTCTTGTTGCGTCTGCTCTCACAAATATTTTAGTCTTATCGGCAACAAAACCGACAGACGCTATCAAATACAGAACGATTACCTGAACGGCAACCGTCTGCAAATTAGATATAAAGCTATCCGGCAAGATAACACCTCTTAATACGCTGAATTTTTAAGCGCATTTCTTCCTAAAGAATATACAAATGACGCTGACAAGAGCAACGATAAGATGAAAAACGAATTTTCGTCATCAACGGCACACGCTCCCCTTGCAACGGAAATAATCCTACCGAGCGAGCAAATGCCCACACACGCCGAAAACGAATTAAAGCAAAACACGCAAAAGCTTTTTGCTCCCGCCTTGCTCTGGGATTCATACGCAAAGCAATAGAACGCACCCAATCCGAAAACAACAGCAAGATACATCAAAGCAAGGTCAACATCTTTTATCGTAAACACATCAGTCAAGCCTATCATGCATTTAACAAGCAACCACACAAACGGTGCCGAATTAAAAGCGCCAAGCTTACTGAAATCGTATCCGCCGCTGTCCGAAAATGATACGGCACACAAAGCCATAGCTATGCAGGAAAGCAGAGCGAAAAGACAAAGCAGCACCTCAAGTACGGTACGCAAAGCCGTATCGGAGCGACTGAAAAAGCAGCTATACACTCCAACGGCTGAGGAAACGAAATCAATAAACATACCTACTGCCGCCATCAAGGCAAAAAATTTCAACCTTTTATCATTTTTGTCAGAGAACACTCGAGCATACTCCTTTTCGGAAAAACACTCAATACCCTCTAAGATAAGTCCGAGCAAAAAGGATATGTAAAACAAGGTCGTGTAGACTGATGTATGAGAAAAAAATATGCCTAATATTCTGAATACTGCCGACACAATAAACAGCAGTAATGTAGAAAATGAATATTTACGCATAATTTCCTCCGATTTATCTGTTTTTCAATTCTACATACGCTCTCGGCTTTGTAACGCTCTTATATGCAGGACGCATAATGCGAGATGAGGTGGTAATTTCCTCAAGTCTGTGAGCGCACCAACCCGAAATACGAGCAGCCGCAAACAACGGTGTATACAAATCCTCGGGGATGCCGAGAACCTTATAAACAAGTCCGCTGTATAAATCAACATTTGCACACATAGGCTTATCAACACCTTTAACATCCTCAAATGCCTTTGGTGTAAGTCTTTCAATGGCATCAAGGGTTAAAAATTCTTTTTCAAAGCCATGCTCGATAGCGAGCTTCTTTGCGCTTCTTTTAAGGATAATCGCTCTTGGGTCGGAAAGAGTATAAACAGCGTGTCCCATACCGTAAATGAGTCCCGAGCCGTCGCCCGCCTGCTTATTCAAAATCTTGACAAGCATATCGTACACCTGCTTATCGTTGGTTGAATCATCAAGATTTTCGATAATATAATCCATCTGATTTGCAACCTTGATATTAGCACCACCGTGGCGAGGACCTTTAAGAGAGCCGATACCAGCGGTAATGGCAGAATAAGTATCCGTTCCGCTTGAAGTAAGAACACGGGTTGAGAAGGTAGAGTTATTACCTCCGCCGTGGTCGGCATGAAGCATTAAACAAATATCAAGAAGCCTTGCTTCATCCTCGGAATAAATCTTATCCGAACGAAGCAGACGAAGAATCGACTCGGCTGTGGAAAGCTCCTTTTTAATAGGATGAAGATACATCGACTTATTATCAAAAGCTCTTCTTTTAACCTGATATGCGGAATTCATCATTGTAGGAAACTGAGCAATAAGCTGAAGCGACTGGCGCAAGACATTTGCAACAGAAATATCATCGGGGTTTTCGTCATAAGAATAAAGCGACATTACGCAACGAGCCATTTTATTCATAATATCCTTAGACGGGTGCTTCATAATCATATCCTCGATAAATTCGTCGGGGAGAGTTCTGCACTCACCGAAAACCTCACACAATGCATGAAGCTGATCCTCTGTCGGAAGCTCGCCGAAAATAAGAAGCCAAACGACCTCCTCAAATCCGAAGCGGTCACCCTTTACGCAACCGTCAATTATATCGTTAATATTATAGCCTCTGTAAGAGAGCTTACCCTCTTTAGGTATACGCTCTCCGTCAAGGATATAATAACCCTCTACCGAGCAAATGCGGGTAAGACCTGCCATAACGCCTGTGCCGTCCTCATTTCTGAGTCCTCTTTTAACATGATACTTGTCAAAATCCTGTGGCTTAATACGATTATTCTTTCCAAGCTCACCGCAAAGGCTTGAAAGAGCGTCCATAGAAATAGGTGAAATATAGTTTGCCGCCATAAATATCAGTTCCTCTCATATATTTTTACATTCATTCATAAAATTTCAGTATTAATAATATATTATACTAAAGAATAAAATCAATGTCAAGGAGAGCCAAATGAAACGAGCAATGATAATTTACGCAATAATATTTTTAGCAACCCTGCTTATACCGATGCTATCTATGATAAAGCCGCAAGCCGACACATCAAGCGAGCTGGTGACTTTATTTAACAGCGCCTCGGTTTTACTCTTTAATTGAGTTATCGCTGGTAAGTTCAATCTTACAGGTAGAATGAATATTAAACTCGGCATTATAAAGGCTGTCACGCCATTCGCTTTTCATAGCGTCGTAAGTCTTAGGCTCGGATTTTGCAAGCATTTTTCCTACGCAAAGGGCATCGCTTTTCAGCGAAAAGCATTTTTTAACTGCTGTACTGCACAAATCCTCAACCTCCGACTGAGCAAGTCGTTCAAGCCGTTTAACATCGGAGTTGCTTATCTTCACCACGGCACTTTTTTGCGAATTATTTAATATCAACTTCAGCTTAATGTCGGCAGAAAGCTTTACTGTCGAGCCTTGGGTTGAGGCTGATTTTTTTATTTTTGATGATTTGATTTCAAAGCTGACATTGCCGAGCGATTCGTCAACAACATTTATGACGCCGCCCTTAATCGAATTAAGCATCAAAAGAAAGCCGAACGCTTCCCTGTCTCTTAGAGTGCCGACGGGCATTTTATTGCTGAAAACCGCTATTCCGTCGCAGGCAGCCTTTTCATTTTCGACGCTGATGCACGGCAAATAAGCGTCGGAGGTTTCTCCCGAATACATATTCAACAAGTCGTTTACGCTTACGCAAACGCTCAGCCCTACTCTTTCGCCTGTTTTAATCATATCATAGAGGCTTTGGGCAGGTATTTTCGCATTTTCTTGCTTAGAGCGAATAACCTTTTCCGCATTTTCGTTACACAGAGCGACAAGCACATCTGGGCGACTGTCAACTGCTCTGAGTACATAATCTCCGATACCGTCCGAACCGAGCCTTGCGTATTCGTCGCCGAAAACTATTATTTTATTCTGTCCGAAAAAAATCGGACCGGTCAAGCCTGCCGATGCATTTGAAACAGCCTTTGAGATATTTTCGCCCGAACCGCCTGTGACGGATGTAATATTATTATCCACTCCCTCACTCGTTGCACTGCCCTTTGATAAATCGAGAAACTGAACGCACACACGGGTAAGCTCACCCGAGCAATCAATAGAAACGCCTTGAGCAATGGACAAATCGGACAAATTTGTAGCACAGGTGCAAGAAGAAAACGAAAAAAGCATTACGACCGACAGGAGCAACAAACTAATTTTTTTGAGCATTCTTTCTCTCCTTTACCAAACAGTAAATCAGCGGTACAAGCACAGTCAAAAGCACATAAAGCATTGCACCTATATAAGCAGATGAAACATAAGCAGATGAAACGACAACATCCATACCTATACAATATGAAAAAACGAGCGACAAAATCGAGGCACAGACGGTAAGAACAGTAACTTTTTTGCCGTGTTCCCATTTCTTTATGCACAGGCAGGCACAGAAAATCATAACCGCACATTTGAGATAGACCGCAAAAATCCAAAACGAGATATGCAAAATATCCAGTCTCGACATATCGGAAACTGACGCCATTTTGAACAAGGTTAAAATCGGAAAAGCCTGCAAATCGGCATTTGCACCGAGGACACCGCAACAAAAGCAAAGTAGAAGCATAACGGAAGCATACGACGCACTTATTCCCCAAAAATATGCTTTAATCGGCTTAGTCGCAGTTTTTCTAAACAGGACAAGCAGAGTTATTTGCTGGGCGGTATTTGCGGTGAACAACAAAGTGTTATATAAAATATGACTTCGTGAATTAACAAAAAACGGATAAAAATTAAGGGTATCGAAATTTTTAACATCGGTAAGCACGACAACAGCAATTACAATCCCCAAAACCACAGCACAAAAGCAAGCAAATCTTGCAAGAGCTTCAAGTCCCAAGTACGCACCGTAACCAACGGCGACAAGCACGACAGCAATTATAACGGCAAAAGATATTTTCGGATTCATTTTTGAAACGGCAAAATAGCTGAAACGATTTACCGTAAGCGCACAAATAAAAACATAGTATGCAGCATAAACCAAAGCCAGCGGCTTACAATCCGTCGGAGAAATTCCTTTTTTAACACAAAAGACGGCAGGCAGAGAAAGCAGCAGACTAAGGACATAGGACAACGCATAGCTAATCAAAATATCCGATGCAAAATTGCCCACCGAAACAGCCTGAATATAGGTAAAGGAAACGACGGCACGGGAAATATATATTATCGAAAAAAGCTGGTGTGAGGATATAACACCTCTTTTGGCATTATTCAACATTTGACACACCGTCCAATTCATTAATTCTGACCTTACGCCGAGAAAGCGTTTTCCAATCCTCACGAATCAGAACATCACCCAAGGAGCGAGGACTGAGAGGAGAAAGAGGAGCGCTGTACGGAACGCCAAACGGAGAAAGTGCGCAAATATTGCAAAACAGCACGGCTGCCAAAAGCATAATTCCGTAAATTCCGAGAAGTCCGCCTGCAAAAATGAATATGATTCTCAAAACAGCAATGCTCTCATAAAGAGGATACACGACATATGAAGAAATGGCAGTAACGGCAATTACGATTAGCATAGGCGCTCCTATAATTCCTGCAGATACGGCTGCGTCACCGATGACTATACCGCCTATTATTGATACTGCGTGGCCTATATTTTCAGGCAGTCTCAAGCCTCCCTCTCTCATTATTTCATACAAAAGGTGAACAAAAACCGCCTCGGTGGCAAGGCTGAACGGTGTAGACGCCTCATTAGACGCTATCAAAAACAGCAAATTTGTGGGAATAAGCTCCTGATGATATGTTCCGACCGCAACAAAAAGTCCGGGCAAAAATAGAGACACGACAAACGAAAAAAACCTTAGAAGTCTCATAAAACCCGAAAACACAGGCAGATTATCGTAATCATCTGCCGCAGAAAAATTATCCGAAAAGAGATACGGCACATAAATAACAAATGGTGAGCCTTCAACCATAACCGCTACTCTGCCCTCAAGAAGTTTTGATGAAAGAACATCGGGTCTTTCCGTATTTCCGACAGCGCTAAAAAAGGATTTAACATCGCTGTCAAGAAAAGCGCTAAGCTCACCGTAATCGGAGACAACATTCAAATCAGCAGATTTAAGTCTGTTTTCCACCGCCTTGACAATATTCTTATCCGCACGATTATCAAGATAACAAAGTGCAACGGGTGTGCTTGCACTGTTTCCGAGTTTAAGCTGTTTTTGCTTTAGGTGCGGTGTTTTCAATCGTTTTCTCAGTAATGCCTTATTATCGTTTATGGACTCAACAAAGCATTCCTTAGCACCTTTTACATTCGCCTCCGTTTTAGCTTCAGAGGTTGTTCTTCTCGTCCAGCCCTGTATGCCGAACGCAAGTCCCTCGCTACATCCGTCAATGATAACAACGGCAAAGCCCGACATCAAAAAATAATAAGCGTCCTCAAAGGTTTCAACGCTGTTTTGTTCAATGCAATGAACAGCCTTTGTCTTAATGAATTCAAGCTGCTCACGGGGAGATGAAAACTCCTTGTTGCAATCCAAAAGAGGCTTCATAATCATTTGGGAAAGCTGCAAAGAGTCAATAAGTCCGTCCATTGCACAAACAAGAGCCTTATTATTTCCCGTAAAAATTTCTTTGAGCAAAAAATCCGAGCCATCCTTCAAATCATCCTTCAGCGTCAGCAAATTAAGCTCATAATCATCGTACAAATACATAAAATTCACCAAAATTAGATTATGAAAAAACCTGCATAATATACGAAAAAATCGCACAAAATATTTTTGGTGATAAAATGACAATTACAATAATCAGAGCAATAATTATCTATTTTTTTGTCAGCGCTTCGGTACGAATAATGGGCAAGCGACAGGTCGGAGAGCTAAACCCTCAGGAACTCGTAATAACAATTTTAATCAGCGCGGTTGCGACCGTTCCGCTTGAAGACAACGGTATGCCTCTTGCAAACTCGCTGATACCGATTGCGATATTCATAGCATTTGAAATCTTAACCTCGGCGCTCTCGATGAAATCGCTGAAGTTCCGAAATCTAATACAAGGCAAGCCGATTTTTATAATCAAGGACGGAGAAATCAAGCAAAACGAGTTGAAAAGGCTGAGATACACGGTAGATGATTTAATTGACGGAATAAGGCAAGCGGGAGTTTTTGACATATCCCAAGTTGCAAATGCCGTAGTCGAAACGAACGGTTCAATATCCGTTCAAACGAAATCGGAATATTCTCCTCTTACGCCAAAGGTTGCGGGAATAAAAACCGAGCCTGCCGAAATACCCATAACCGTAATAATGGACGGCAAGGAAGTAGAAGAATACTACTCAAACATAACCTGCTCCAAAAATTCAATCAAGGTGCTTGCTGTTATAAACGGAGTGCAGAGCGAGAATGTGCTTCTTATGAACACCGACAGTAACGGAAATGTATATATAGTCAAGAAGGAGGAAAGCAAATGAAAAGAATATGGATTGCATTGGCTTTAATCATTATTACTATAAGCTGTTGCATAAGCGAACAGAATTATGTGAAAAATTTTTACCTAAACATAGACACGCTTGCTCAGGAGCAAAAGCCCCGTGAGCTAAAGCAGTATTGGAACGAAAAAAACGACACGGTATATATTTTTTCTCCACACGATATGCTCGATGAACTTGCACAGGAAATAAACACTCTGGACGACGAAATGAACGACGACACAAAAAAAGCTCTGACCGAAATCAGAGCAACAAGCAAGGTTTATTATGAAAATCAAAGAATAACGCTGTCAAATATTTTTTAACAAAAAATCCTCCTGTCAAAAGACAAGAGGACAGCGTGTCGAAGCGTATTTTAGACAGTCTATGGCTCCCTTTTCAAGGGAGCTGTCAGCGTAGCTGACTGAAGGATTTGCGTAACTGCCTATTCTGTGCTTTTTCAGCTGGTTACAGATAGGCATTCTGTGAATTTATGACTATCCCTCCGTCTCGCCCACGGCGAGCCACCTCCCTTAATAAGGGAGGCGTTTTTTTGACTGCGTGTTTCAGGGACTTTATAGGAAATCAAAAATCCTCCTGTCGAAAGACAAGAGGATTACTTTTTTACTTCCAGCCGTGAATAACCTGAGGATTAGCAAAGATTTCATCAAGCTTATTAAAGAACGGAACAATGTCTCCGTAATCAAGCGCTCTGTGGTCTATGCAAATAGAGATAGGCATAACGGTGCCAACCTTGAGTTCGCCGTCAACAACAATCGGCTTTTGCTGTGTTGCGTTAATGGCAATAGCAACAACCTGTGGCGGAATAATCTCAAGGAGTGTACAACAACCCTTGAAATCACGCTTAATTGAGCCAAGGTTAGAAATAGTAATTGTACCCTGCTCAATATCGTGCTTAGTAAGTCTTTCGGTTGTAGGGATTGAATAATAATCCTTCTTAGCCTGTCCGGAAAGGGTCTTTACCTTATGCTTGCCTGTCTTTGAGCCGTAAAGTCTGCGTACTGCCTGAAGCACCTTGCCCTGTTTAAGTCCCTGAAGAGTGTTATCCAAAGAAACCTCAAACATAACCTCATTAAGATCGGTGTTCTTAGCTCTGCGAAGACTGTCATTAATAGACTCTGTCATTTCGCTGAGAGTTTTACTGCCCATATCGTGCATATTAAGCGTCATCATTTCACCGTTAGGCAAAAGAGCAGGCATAGAAACATCCACATGGTCAAACTCGTGCAAGCAACCACGAACAAGCTTACGGTTAAATTCGAGATGAGCGTTCATTTTAGGTGCTGCCTTGAGGCCCTCGCAGATAACCTTAATCATAACGGTGTTGATTGTAATCTTCTTTGACTTATCGGTACAGCCCTCGTTAAGCTTTTTACATTCCGCAAGAAAAGCAGTAACTTCCGGCTCGTAAACCAATCCTGCGTGAGGAATTTGCTCCCAGCTTTCGGCAGTCATATTTGATACAATTTTTCTCGCAATGCCAAAGTGAGTTGATTTAATTAATGCCATATTTTTCTCCTTAGTTTGCTATACATTTTATCTGTCGTTTTTATGCATCTGTCTTGTTTACAAATTTATGCACATTATATCACAAAGTATAGTGGCTTGCAATACTGAAAACACAAAATTAACCAAAAATAAACTAAGCAGACTCATTCGATTATAAGTCAAGTTGAGCCTGCTTTGTCATCATACCATATTCTTAATTTTGTCGATTTTTTCCTCGATTGTGGCAGTAATTATTTCCTTTATTGAGTTTTTCAAATTCTTAAACTCCTCCTCGGTAAACGGGTCTGAACCAAAACGTTTTTTATATTCAAGCACAAGACCCGGTCGAAATTTAGGATGAGCAATACGAATAAGCTCCTTAGTTCTCTCTTTAAGCGTCTTACCCTTCAGCTGAGCGATTCCGTACTCGGTAACGACATAATTGACATCGTTACGGGGAGTAGTAACTGCGCTGCCCTCCGTAATGATAGGAACAATTCTTGACACGGTTGAGTTTCTGGCGGTAGACGGCATTGCAATAATGGAGCGACCGCCCTTTGACATAGTTGCACCTCTTACAAAGTCAACCTGTCCGCCGACTGCCGAAAACTGCGACAGACCTATTGTATCCGAAACCACCTGACCCAAAAGGTCAACCTGAAGGCACGAATTAATAGACACCATATTATCATTTTTTGCAATTTCTATCGGGTTATTTACATAGTCAATAGGATGCATTTCAACCGACGGATTGTTATTTATGTAATCGCACAAAATCTTAGAGCCAAAGGCTGCGCCGAGGACAGTTCTGCCGTTATTGACAACCTTTCGCTTATTATTAATCACACCGCTTTCAAGCAACGGAACAACACCGTCGCCGACAAGCTCGCTGTGAAGTCCTAAATCCTTTTTATCTGTAAGCTGGAGACATACTGCATTAGGAATACCCCCTATTCCAAGCTGCAAGCAGTCGCCGTCATTAATGAGTGAAGCGCAATATCTGCCGATTTCCATTTCAACATCACTGATTTCGCCGCCTATAACCTCAGGCAACGGCTCGTCATGCTCAACAAAGCAGGTAAAATCTCTTACATGCTTAATTGAATTTCCGAATGTGCGAGGCATATATTTATTAACCTGAGCGATTACAACCTCGCAATAATCGGTAGTACCCTTAGTGTAATCAACGGTTGTGCCGAAAGAGACATAACCATGCTCGTCCGGAGGCGACACCATAACTATCGAAACCCTCGGGCAGATATAATTCTTAATTATCTCCGGAATTTCGTAAAAGTGTGAGGTGGTGAACTCGCTGTTTCCGCTGTTTACAGCTGCTCTTGTGGACTTTGATGCAAAAAGAGTGTTTAATTTAATGTGTCCCTTAAATTCATCGGTACTCCACGGACTTTCAACAAGTGTGAGCATACTGATAATTTCGACATTATTGTACTCCTTATAGTGTTCGGCAAGCGCCCTCACTATATGCAACGGCTCGCCGCAGGCAAAGCCCGACACGACCTTATCATCGTCGTGGATAAGCTTAATTGCCTCTTCGGCGGTGGTAAGCTTAGATTGATAGATTTCCTGCCAAGTCATATTTTTCTCCTATAATCTGATTTGTAGCAAATTAATTTTACACCATTTCAAAATCATCGTCAATAACGGTTGCAATAAAAGAAAAAATTTAGTATCATTGTATAATAAGCAATAATAAAATATGTGCAAAACATAGAAAGAGGAACGAGTATGATAATCGAAGCAGGCAAATTCGGAGACGCAAGTAACTTCTCCATACCGTTTATTGAAGCAGTTAAATCAATGAGCGACGGAGACACTCTCTCGTTTGAGAAAAAAGAATATCATTTTTATAAGGATTTCAGCCAAGTTAAGAACATCCATTTCACAAACACGGACAGCTTTAAGAACCCGAAAAAATACTTCGGTATGCTCATAGAAAATCTTAACAATATAAAAATCGAAGGCAACGGAGCAACCTTTGTAATCCACGGAGACATATGCTCGTTTGCACTTATAGGTTGCAACAATGTAAAGCTCGAAAACTTTACAATCAAATATGCGTCCCCAAATTGCGTTGAACTCAAGGTAAAAGAAATAAAAGGCAATAAAATCACCTACTCTATTCCATCATCAACCTTATGGTACATAGACCAAAAAAGAAAGAACACAGCCGTTTTCTTTGAGCAAAGCCCGTTTACAAAGCAGAATTACTGGGAATTTGCGAATGATGAAAACTCGCATTGCAGTGCCTTGCACTCGGAGGATAAGACTCTCGTTAAGCGCATAAATCACCCCGAATGTGCCTTTGCTTCGGTTAAGTCGATGGAGAGAAAAAGCGAGACCGAACTTCAAATATCGTACAAAAGAAAGAGAAAATACAAACTCGGCGACACAATTGCGCTCGCAACAAACGCAAACAGAAACACCTGCGGCATTTTCTTCGGCGAAAGCAAGAACGTAGAGAGCAAAAACATCACGGTCAACTATATGGCGGGCTTCGGCTGGCTGTCTCAAATGTGCGAAAACCTCACATTTGACAAAATCAATTTCATTGCCGACAAAGACCACGTTGTGACCTCGTTTGCCGACCTGCTGCACATATGCGGCTGCAAGGGATATGTACGCATAACAAACAGTCACTTCGAGTCAGCACACGACGACGCAATCAACATTCACGGCTCGTTTATGAGATTTAAGAAAAAGGTTGACGATTATACCGCAGAATTTGAGTTCGTGCATCATCAGCAAGGCGGTCACAGAAACTTCTTTGCAGGTGACAAGACAATGTTTTTCTACCGCACAACACTTAACGAAATCGATTCAAAATACTACACCGTCAAAGAAGTCGTGGACGATATTGAAAACAAGACCTGCACCGTTACATTTAACGAAAAACTTCCCGACGAAATCAAGCAGAAAAAGCACAAGCAATCCAATGTAGTAATCGAAAACAAGAGTTACTGTCCGAATGTGGAAATAGCGGACTGCGAATTCACGGCAATTCCGACAAGAGATGTTTTATGCACCACCTCGGGCAAAGTAAGAATTCACGACAATGTATTCAGTTACAGCCAGATGGCTTGCATATTCATAAGCAACGACGCATTTGCATGGTACGAGAGTGGACCGGTCAGAGATGTTGAGATTTATTCAAACAAATTTCTTATGTGTCCCTCTATCTATAAGCGTCATCCGGGTGTACTGATTAAACCCATACCGTTTATGAGAAGAGTGAACAAGCACATTCACAAAAACATAACCATCAGAAACAATCTGTTTATGGTCGGCAGAGATGTACCAATCAGGGCATACGGAGTTGACGGGCTGAATATTTACGGCAATGTATACGAAGGCTCGCACAAAGTTGTTACAAGAGCCTGCAAAAAGGTGAAATAAAAAATCAAAAAAATTTAAGGAGGTGATACCTTGACAGAAAAGGAACTTAGAAAAAAAGCAATGGCTCTGCCGCTTAATCCGGGCGTTTATATTATGAAAAGCAAGGACAAAAGCATAATTTATATCGGCAAGGCGAAGGCTCTCAAAAACAGGGTATCATCATACTTTGGCTCACATTCAAATCATTCGCTGAAAGTAATAAGAATGGTTGAAAATGTTGACGATTTCGACTACATTCTTTGTGACACAGAATTTGAGGCGCTTGTTCTCGAATGTTCGCTGATAAAGCAACATATGCCGAAGTACAATATACTGCTAAAGGACGACAAGGGTTATAATTACATTAAAATCACCAAAGAGGAATTTCCGAAAATCAGCGAAGCAAAGCAGATTATTGACGACGGTGCCGAATACATCGGCCCTTTCGTATCGAATTTCAGCGTAAAAAACGCAGTAGAGGAAACTCTGAGAATATTCAAGCTTCCGCAATGCAACAAAAAATTTCCACGAGATTACAACAAATCCCGTCCGTGTCTGAACGGATTTATGGGGATATGCTCTGCTCCCTGTGCGGGAAGAATAAGCAAGGAGGACTACCTTGCATCAATCAATGACGCAGTAGCATTTCTAAAGGGCGGAGCGACAAAATCCGTAGAGGAAATGCAAAGGCGAATGTATGAATACTCCGAAAATATGGAGTTTGAAAAAGCCGCAAAATTGCGTGACAGCATAAAGGCAATAAAAAATTTAGACGAAAAGCAAAAGGTTGTAAGCATAAATGTTCCCGAGGAGGATGTTTTTGCGCTAACTAATTCGGGGAAGAAATCCTGCTTTGAGGTTTTACGCTTTAGGCAGGGCAGACTTACGGACAGCGAGCATTGGATAATTGACAGCGTGGACAATGCCGAGGAAGCAAGGCTTGAGCTTATTGAAAGATACTATTCGATGCGTTCGGATATTCCGGGCAGAATTGCTCTTGACGGAGCTGTTGCGGACGAGGAGCTTTTGAGAGAATTTCTTGAAAGCCAACGAGGCAAAAGGCTTGAGTTTATACATCCGCAAAAGGGCGAGCATCTTGCAATAGTAAATATGTGCATTAAAAATGCAAACGAGCATCTTGCACAATGTCAGGGCAGGCTCGGAAAAGAAATGGCTGCGCTTGAGGAGCTAAGTGAGCTTTTGGCTTTGCCCAAGCCTCCCGAATATATCGAAAGCTACGACATATCGCACACCTTTGGCGCGGACAATGTTGCGGGTATGATTGTATTTCACAATGCCCGTCCTATGAAAAAAGCTTACAAGCGATTCAGCATAAAAGGATTTGACGGACAAAACGATGTCGGCTCAATGAACGAGGTGCTTCGTCGCAGATTTAAGCACTACTATGACGATGATGACGACAGTACATTTAAGATTTTGCCTGACCTGATACTCCTTGACGGAGGACAGCCACAGGTAAATGCGGTGCTTCCCGTTATTCGCGAAATGAACCTTTCCGTGCCGGTATTCGGTATGGTAAAGGACAGCAAGCACAGAACAAGAGCAATAGCTTTTGACGGCGGAGAAATAGAGATTAACTCACACAGAGCAGCCTTTACACTTGTATCAAACATACAGGAGGAAGTGCATCGCTATGCCATCACCTATCACCACAAAAAGCACCAAAAAAGCACTTTTTCCTCTTCCCTGCTAAAGATTGACGGCATAGGAGAGAAAAAGGCAAAGGCATTAATGAAGCATTTTAAGACAATTACGGCAATAAAAAATGCAAGCGTTGATGAGCTTTGCGAGGTTTCGGGAATCTCAAAAGCTAACGCAGAAAATATTAACAGCTTTTACAGTCAATCGTAAAAAAAGTGTAAATATCTTGACTAAACATCAAGTTGTTTGTATAATATATAAGAATAAATTTATGGATTTTGGCTTATGAAGGTAATTACAGGCTCACTCAGAGGAAGAAATCTTGATACGCTCGGCGGCGACGATGTCACAAGACCGACCTCGCAAAGCACCAAGGAAGCATTATTCAGCTCAATTCAATTTGAGATTGAGGGGAAGCGCATACTTGACCTTTTTGCAGGTTCGGGACAGCTTGGCATTGAAGCTATATCGAGAGGAGCAAGGCATTGCACCTTTGTCGAGAGCAACAAAAACGCATATAAAATAGTACAAAGCAATATTGAAAGATGCAGGATTGAGGATTGCACCCGTCTTGTATTAAGCGACGCTGTCGGCTTCCTTATGCGAAAGGATAACTTTGACATTGCGTTTATTGATCCGCCTTACCATAAGGGCAAAATTGATGAATGTCTGCCAAAGCTCACCGAATTGATGAGCAACGACGGAGTTATAGTTTGCGAAAGTGCAAAGGATGAGGAGCTGCCGCAGGAAGTAAACGGCTGGAGCATTTCCAGAGAAAAGACCTACGGCAAAACAAAGCTTTCTTATTATCGAAGGGGCTAAACTATGAAAACGGCTATTTGTCCGGGAAGCTTTGATCCCGTTACACTCGGTCATCTTGACATTATAGAGCGTGCTGCCGAGTTATTTGACGAGGTTATCGTTTTAGTAATGAGCAACAGCTCAAAAAAGAATTCACTTTTTACAATCGAGGAGAGAATCAACCTGCTAAAAAGGACGATTAAATCTAAGAATGTAAAAATTGATACATACGACGGTCTGCTTGTAGGCTATGCCAAAAAGAAAGACGCAGTCGCAATAGTAAAGGGCTTGAGGGCTATGTCCGACTTTGAATACGAATTTCAACAGGCTCTTACAAACAAATCGCTTTATCCAAAGGTTGAAACAGTCTTTCTTACGACAGAGGGAAAGAATATGTTTTTATCCTCAAGTATGGTTAAAGAGGTTTGCACCCTCGGAGGAGACATTTCGTCGTTCGTGCCGAAGGAAATAATCAACGACATTTATGAAAGATGTAAAGGAGATAATAAAAATGACTAATACAGATATTTTATTGGAAGACCTTGAGGATGTGCTTGATGACGCTACCTCTATTCCTTTGTCAAAAAAGTGTGCAGTAGATGTAGATAAGATTAAGACAATTATCGAGGACATCAGACTCAATACTCCTCAGGAGACTAAGCAGGCTAAAGCTATCGTAGACTCAAGAAACACAATTCTTGACGAGGCTAAGAAGGAAGCTGCCGAAATTATCAAAAAGGCTCAGGAAGACGCAAGAGAACTTGTTGCAAGAGATGAAATCACAAAGACTGCACAGGCTGAGGCTGCCGAGATTATTTCTAAGGCAAACGAGCAGGGCAAGCAGATGATTACCGAGGCTCAGAATCAGGCAAGCGAAATTTTGGGCAACGCAACCACTCAGGCAAACGAGATGGTAACCTCTGCGCAAAACAAGTCAAGAGAGATGCTTACAGCAGTAAACAACTATGCTGATGACACCCTCCTTTCTATCGACGACGCACTCTATAAGGCACTTACAGATGTTCGCAGAATCCGTCAGGGTATTTCAAACGCTCAGCACAAAGAGGGCTAATACAAAAAACGAAGCGATAAGGACGAGCAATCCCTATCGCTTTTATTTTTTATTATCTGAATTTGTGCAAAATACCAAAAATAAAAAGCGGTGCAGTAAAATAAACTGTACCGCCTTATTATTCGTATGAATCAGTCGTTAAATCCGCTTTTTACAAGTGCTACAAGACCTTCTACTGCTTCCTCTTCATCTGAGCCATCAGCAATGATTCTGATGTCTGTGCCACCCATAATGCCAAGTGAAAGCACGCCGAGAAGAGATTTTGCGTTTACTCTTCTTTCTTCCTTTTCTACCCAAATGGATGACTTAAATTCATTTGCCTTTTGGATAAAGAAGGTTGCAGGACGAGCGTGAAGTCCAACCTGATTTTCTACTGTTACATCTTTTACGAACATAATAATTACCTCTCGTTATATATATGTGAGTTTCGTATATTTAACTTATCTTTTTTTATTATATCATTATTTTTTCAATCGTCAACGATATTTCAAAAACTTCGTTTATCTACTTAATTACTACCAATTATTACAAAGTTTATTTGTGCATAATAAACAAAATTATTTCACTCTGTTATCCTTTGATAATTCTAAAATATACTCTCTTTCCTGCTGAGTCAAATCTGCATTTTCAAGCATATCGGGTCTGCGATAAAATGTACGCTCAATCGACTTCATTCTGCGCCATTTATCAACATTTTGATGATGCCCCGAAAGCAGAACTTCAGGTACTTCTCTGTCATTCCATACGGCAGGATGAGTATACTGAGGATATTCGAGGAGTGAATTAAAATGACTTTCCTCTTCATAGCATTCGTCATTTGACAAAACACCGTCGAGCATTCTCGAAACGCTGTCCGCAACTATAAGTGCAGGAAGCTCTCCGCCTGTAAGGACATAATCGCCGATAGAAATTTCCTCAGGCTCAAGCTCCTCGATTACTCTTTCGTCAATCCCCTCATAATGACCGCAGAGAATGGCGATATTATCCATTTTTGCAAGCTCCTTAACTCTTTGCTGAGTGAGTGTTTTACCCTGTGGCGTCATATAGAGCAAATGTGGTTTTTTGCCGATTTTGTTACACAAATCATTATAGCAATCAAATATGGGCTTTGCCATCATCACCATACCGTTTCCGCCGCCGTAAGGCTTATCGTCAACATGGCGATGCTTATCAACGCTGTAATCTCTTATATCGACGGTATTAATTTCGACCTTACCCGCCTGCCTTGCTCTGCCGATTATGCTTTCGCTCAAAACCGAATTGCACATATCGGTGAACAACGTCATTATATCAATCCTCATCAAACAATCCTTTCATCGGCTTAATATAAACAATACCGTTTTCAACATCAAGTCTTTTAACTATATCGTCAATGGCAGGGATAAGGTTATGCTTCTTTCCGTTTTTAACATCATAAATATCCCCTGCACCGTAATTCATTACATCAACAATTTCTCCGTATGAAATATCGGTATCGACATCTCTTACATCACAGCCGATAGCATCGGCAAGATAATATGCGTCATCGTCAATTACGGCATCATTTCTGTCGCAATACAAAACCTTATTTTTAAGTTCCTCAGCCTGCTCAACGCAATTAATCTCGGCAAATTTCAAAATAGCAACATTTTTCTGCGCCCTTGCATTAACAAGAGTGAGCGATTTAGTTCCCTTATCGTCCAAATAAACCGTTTTGAGCTGTTTAATATAATCAATATCATCGCACCACATAGAAAGTTTAATTTCACCTTTCAGTGCGTGGGTGTTATTAACCCTGCCAATTTCTAAATACTGCTTCATAAATTCACAATCCTTTAATCAATAATGATAGAATACCATAAAATCGGACAAACCTCAACAATAATTTTCTTGCTCTAAACTATATTATATTTTATGTTATATCGGAAGAGAGGAACAACAATGATAATATTTGTTTTTATAATAGTAATGATTATGCTGTACGGCATAAAGCCTGCAAAGCCAAACAAATACTTTGACCCTTGCACGCACAAACAGACCTCTATGATTAACGGTATATTCACAATGCTTATACTGGTCAGCCACGCATCAATGTACTTAACATACGGCGGAAGATGGCTGCACAACTCATATGCCGAATTCAGAGGTTATTTGGGACAATTTGTTGTTGCCCCGTTTCTTTTTTATTCAGGATTCGGAATGATGGAAAGCATAGCAAAAAAGGGGCAGGATTATATAAGGGGTATACCTAAAAACAGATTTTTCAAGGTTTGGTACCACTTTGCGCTCGCCTTAATACCTTACCTTATATTATGCATATTAAGGCACAATAACATAAGCGTATCCCACTTTATTTTATCACTCATCGGATACAAGAGCTTAGGAAACAGTAACTGGTATATGTTTGACCTGTTTATAATGTATATAGTAATCTATCTATGCTTTACTGTTTTCAATAAATCAAGAGTTGCGGGTGTAATATCCGTATTTGTTGTAACATATATAATTTCAAAAATCTTTCAAGAAGCAGAAATGGATTTAATATTTGTTATTTCAATATTCTGTATGCCGACAGGAATGGCTTTTTCGCTGCTTCGTCCGTACCTGAAACGGCTGGTTACAAAGAACGATTTTGTATACCTGCTTGTTTTTGTAGGCTTGGGAGTGGCAGTACATTTCCTGCAAATAGACAAATATGAAAGTCCGTATATTTACAATCTTTATCAAATAGCCGGAATTTTTGCCATAACAATGTTCTGTATGAAATTCAAAATTGAAAACAAAATTATTGAATTTTTCTCAAAGCATATATTCAGTATATTTATGTTACAAAGAGTGCCTATGATAATTCTTGACCATTTCAAGGTAAGCGAAAATCCCTATTTATTTGTCTCACTGTCATTCGTATTCACAATAATAATAGCCGTTATATTTGACATATTTACAGCATATACAGACAAACTTATTTTTTCAATAACAAATCAGACAACAAAACAAAAGCCGTTACCCGATAAACTCGGATAACGGTTTTTCATTTAGTCTATTTCGATTGATATTTTAGCGTCGTTACGAGTTGCAGCGGCACGCATTACAACACGGATAGCCTTAGCTATTCTTCCCTGCTTTCCGATAACTCTGCCCATATCGCCCTCAGCAACATGAAGATGATAAACAGTTACGCCTTCTTCGTTAGGCTCATCAATATCAACGGAAACCTTATCAGGCTCGTCAACCAAGCCCTTAGTTATGGATACTAACAATTCCTCCAAAGAAAACACCTCCTATTATATCCTTGCCAAAAAACAAAGATTAAAGAATGCCTTCTTTTTTAAGAATTGACTTAACTGTATCAGTTGGCTGTGCGCCGTTAGCAATCCACTTCTTAGCCTTTTCTGCATCAATCTTGATTTCAGCCGGATCAACCATTGTGTTGTATGTTCCGATTTCTTCGATGAAACGACCGTCACGAGGATATCTTGAATCTGCTACTACTACACGATAGAAAGGAGCCTTCTTGGCGCCCATTCTGCGAAGTCTGATTTTTACTGCCATTTTTGTTACCTCCAAAAAATTATTTGTTATTATTTATCAACCAATTAAAATTGGGTTAATACGAATTAAAATCCAAACGGATTATTTGAGCCTGTTCTGCCCATCATTTTTTCTGCCATCTCGGGATTTTGCTGCATTAAGCGACGCATTTTTTTACTCATCTTAGGTCCTTTGTTACCACCGATTTGCTTTACCATCTTTTGCATCTGCTTAAACTGAGAAAGCAATTTATTTACATCCTCAACGCTTCTGCCGCAGCCTGCTGCAATACGGCGTTTCCTTGACGGATTAATAATCTCCGGCTTTGCTCTCTCCTCTGCCGTCATTGAATAAATAACAGCTCTGAAGCGTTCAAATGCCTTTTCGTCAATATCTTCATCCTTAATCTGCTTGCCGATGCCCGGTATCATTTTAATGGTATCTTTAAGCGAACCCATACGCTCAATCTGCTCAAATTGGTCGAGCAAATCGTTAAGGTCGAATTTATTTTTTGCAAGCTTCTTTTCAAGCTCAGCAGCCTTTTTTTCGTCAAGCGCCAACTCTGCCTTTTCGATAAAGGACAGCACATCGCCCATTCCGAGTATTCTGGAAGCCATACGAGCCGGGTGGAAGGTTTCGAGATTATCAAGCTTTTCGCCCGTACCCACAAATTTAATCGGCTTACCTGTAACGGCTCTTACGGACAATGCCGCACCGCCTCGGGTATCACCGTCAAGCTTTGTAAGAATAACACCGTCAATGCCGAGCGTATCATTAAAGCTCTTTGATACATTAACCGCATCCTGTCCTGTCATTGCGTCAATTACAAGCAGAATTTCGTGAGGGTGAACGGTTGAACGAATATTTGTAAGCTCCTCCATAAGAGCCTCGTCAATATGCAAACGACCTGCGGTATCAATGATAACATAATCATTGCCGTGGTCCTGTGCGTACTTAACAGCACTTTGAGCAATCTCAACCGGATTTGCCGTACCCATTTCAAATACAGGCACATCAACCTGGGAGCCGACAACCTGAAGTTGTTTAATAGCAGCCGGACGATAAACGTCACAGGCAACGAGCAACGGTCTGTGACCCTCTTTTTTCAATTTAAGTGCAAGCTTACCCGAATGAGTGGTTTTACCGCTACCCTGAAGTCCGCACATCATAATTATTGTAGGCGGATGCTTTGCAATAGTAAGCCTTGCTTCTGTACCGCCCATAAGCTCGGTAAGCTCTTCGTTTACAATCTTAATAACCATCTGGCTTGGAGTAAGGGATTCCATAACATCCGAGCCGATAGCTCTTTGAGTTACCTTATTTGTAAATTCCTTTGATACCTTGTAGTTTACATCTGCCTCAAGAAGTGCAAGTCGCACCTCACGCATAGCTTCCTTTACATCTGCCTCGGTAAGCTTGCCCTTGGCACGAAGCTTCTTAAATGAATTTTCAAGGCGTTCGCTGAGTCCTTCAAATGCCAAGTAATCACATCCTGTTCAGATATTCGCACAGCGCCTTAATCTTTGCAACGCTGTCATTAATGTCTTTTGATAATGTACCTGCGTTATTAAAATCATAGATTTTATCCGCACAAGTGCTTATTTCGTTAAGCCCTCTTGTAAGCTCACCCGAGCGTTTTGCAAAGCCAAGCTTTTCCTCCATATCCACAAGGATATTTTCGGCACGCTTGATGGCGTCTCTTACGCCTTGACGGGTAATGCTTTCGTTTTCGGCTATTTCGGATAAAGAGAGGTCGTCGTTATAGTAATAATCAAGAAAGCTACGCTGCTTTTCTGTAAGGCATTCGCCGTAAAAATCAAGCAGATACGATATTTCTAAATTCTTAGCCACAGCTTCCCCTCCTCTGTAAAGTATTTCGCCTTTGTAAAGCAGAACATCTTTACACCTCACATATTATATATTAATAGGCAATAAATGTCAAGAATTTTTTTCAAAAGAGCATATCACTTTTTTATTGCATTTAACGCTTTAATGTGCTAAAATGATAAAGGTGATAAAAATGAGTGATTTATGGAAAAGAAATTTAAGAAATATCGAGCCGTATATTCCCGGAGAGCAGAGCAAGGAAAAGGACATTGTAAAGCTGAATGCAAACGAAAATCCTTATCCCCCGTCACCCAAGGTTGCACAGGCAATAAAGGACTTTAACACAGACGCTTTAAGGTTTTACCCCGAGGCAAGCTCGACAAAGCTAAAGAACGCCATTGCCGAGTTTTACGGAGTTACGGCGGAAAATGTTTTTGTGGGAAACGGCAGCGACGATGTACTGGCACTTGCGTTTCAGGCGTTTTTTAACAGCAAACTGCCCATTGCTTACCCCGACATCACATACAGCTTTTATCCTGTATGGTGCAGGCTTTTCGACATCAAATACAAAAATTATCCGCTTGACGAAAATTTCAAAATAAATGTTGAAGATTACAGGGAGAAAAACGGCGGCGTTGTAATTCCAAACCCAAATGCTCCAACCTCTATCGGAGAGGGTGAGAATTTTGTACGCAAACTAATGGAGTACAACAGCGACTGCGTTGTTATAATAGACGAGGCATACTGTGATTTTGGCGGAACAAGCTCCGTGCCTCTTATCAGCAAATATGAAAACCTGCTTATAACAGGAACCTTTTCTAAATCAAGAAGCCTTGCAGGTCTCAGAATCGGCTTCGCAATCGGTTCAAAAACTCTTATTTCAACTCTTGAGGCGGTAAAAAACAGTTACAATTCCTACACCGTGGATATGCTTTCGCTTGAAGCAGGCACGGCGGCAATGCAGGACACCGAGTATTTTTACAAGACGGTGGATATGATAATGAAAACCCGAGCAAGGCTCATAGGCGAAATGAGAACGCTCGGATTTAAGGTAATCGACAGCAGTACAAATTTCATTATGGCTACTCACAGCGATTACGATATGAAAGAAATGTTTGAATATCTGAAGAGCAAAAATATTTTCATCAGATATTTCAATCAACCGAGAATAGACAAATATGTCCGCATAACAATCGGAACAGATAATGAAATTGACAGACTGCTCGAAGCAATCAAGGATTTTTTAAGTAAATAACAAACAAAAGGTCTCCCCGGAACGCGAACTGTTCCAAGGAGACCTTTAATTTTAGTGTCATTTTAAGCTTATCTTTTAGCCGAAAAGCGTGGTAAGTATTAAAATTATCACAAGTATTCCTGCTAAAGCAACAAGAACCTTTGTTATGCGCATAACAGCGTCAAAGGTATTTGTAGGACAAAGCTGGAAAAATGCATACTTAATAGGGTGGTCAAGCTTTTTGCCGACTATGTCTCTATATCTCATATCATAGGTTTCAATATGACCATCTGTGAACAGGTCGATAACACGAGTACCCCTGTCCTTGCCCGGACCGTAAACATTAAAGCCTGCGCCCTGAGTGTAGCCAACATCTATTCCGTTGATTTCGCCGTTAAATGAGTTATTGTGGTCGTGGCCGAAGTAAATACCCTTAACATCGCCCTTTTCACACATAGCGTCAAACTCGCCGCTGTTTTCCTGAGGGTCGGCAGGAGATTCTTTCATAAATGCTTCCTTATTCACCCTGTCCTTTTTAAGAACAAAATATTCGCCGTCGTGTGTTCTGAAGCCACGCACCGAGCCTTTTGTGGTACTCTTTACACGCTTCATCAAATCAAACACTTCACATACGGGAATATGCTGAATAACAACGCTCGGCACTACACCACTGAGCATTTTTTCATATTTGTCACGAGTAGCTCTGTACCACTCAATTTGATTTTCGTGAACACAATCATAACCGACCTTGAGATTGCTGTGGCTGTCGATAGTGTAAAGGAGAAATTTAATATCATCCCCGTCTTTAATCTCGAAGCAATGATTTCCCACACCGTCAATACCGTCGTCACTTTCTCCTATAAAGCCCTCAAAAGTTTTGTAAATCTCGAACTGCTCCTCGTTTGAAAGACCTACCTGTCTGTCGTGATTTCCGAAGCACACGGCAAACGGTATTTTTCTGTCAACAACAGGTTGGGTTATCGTCTTTAATGCTGCGGTAACCTTTTCCTTGTCACCCTTAAAACTGCTTTTACGCCAAATCTGGTCTCCGCTGAAAACAACTAAATCAGGCTCTGCCCTGTCAAGCGAAGCCTCAATAAGATGCATTGTATCGGAATTAATCTTTGCACCCTCCTGAGTATCGGCTATCATAAGTATCCTGAATTTTCCGTTGTTAAATTGTAAATTCATAACATCACCAGTAACATAATATCATAAACCGTCAAATAAAGCAATAAAAAGCAGGTGTTAGTTAAGGTTAAATATCGACTTAATTTATCAACACTCCCAAAACCGTTCTATGTCCGAAAGCAGAACAGGACTTTGCCATATTTACGCCTCCTATTTGAATGCATTATGAACATATTTTATATCCATAATATCATTCTAACACAAATCAGACATATAATAAAGTCATAATAAACATATTAGAGGTTATTTTTATGGCTGGAAAGATTAAAAGCTTATCAATTAGAATTGACGAGGATATGTTAAACAAACTGCATGTCGTTGCCGACTATGAAGGTCGCTCGGCAAACAGTCAGATTTTAATTTTAATTCGTGACTCTATCAAAAGCTACGAAGATAAAAACGGAGAAATCAAATTATAAATCAAAAACCGTAATTGCCCAATAGCAATTACGGTTTTTGATTAATTATTCTCCAAGCTTAGCAAGCTCGTCACGGAATGATTCGGCAGAATCAAATTCCTTATATACGGAAGCGAAGCGAACATATGCAACCTCGTCGATTTCTTTAAGCTTTTCCATAATAAGTTCGCCGATACGGGCAGAGGTAACCTCTCTGTCTACGGACGACTGAAGCGAAGCCTCGATTTCGTCAATCTTTGCATCAAGGTCGGCAACAGTTACCTTACGCTTTTCGCAGGCACGAAGCATACCTTTAAGAATCTTATTACGGTCGAACACCTCACGAGACCTATCCTTTTTGATAACTATGATAGGAACATCCTCAATAGTCTCATATGTTGTAAAGCGTTTTGAACACTGAATACACTCTCTGCGGCGGCGAATACGCTCGTTCTCATCGGTAGGACGAGAATCAATAACCTTACTTTCTGTATAACCGCAAAACGGACATTTCATAATGACTCCTCCATATCAGGTCATAAATTTGCATACAAAATACAAAGCCTCAAACCAAGAACAAAATCTCAATTTGAGGCTATTATACCACAACATATAGATAATTGCAAGTGCTTTGATAACATACAACATATTGACGGCACTATTGCCTTTTAAGCTGTGCGTCCTTATTGTTGTATATAAACATCCAAACTGCCATCAAACAAATAATCAGATAACCCACAATAGAGAGAGTATCGGGGATTTGATGACCCAAGAAGAAATAGCCCTCTATGGCGGTGAATATGATATTTGAATAATCGTAAATAGAAATTTGGCTGCTCGGAGCGAAGGTATAAGCGGCGGTAATTGCAAACTGTCCGCCCGCAGCACAAATGCCCACCATAACAAGATAGAAAAGCTGCTGCATTGTCATAGGGTGGTAACTAAAAATAAGATACGGTGCCGTAACTGCAACAGAAAACGCAGAGAAGAAGAACACGGTAAACCTGCCGTTTTCGCCCTTATTTGCCATATGTCGAACGGTTGTATAAGCCGTACCTGCGCTCAATCCGCCGACAAAGCCCGCAAGAGACGGTACAAGCTCAACATTTGAAAATGTAGGCTTTATAACAAACATTGCGCCCACAAAAGCAATAACAATCGCTATTGCCTGCTTTGACTTGACCTTTTCTTTCAAAAACAGAGCAGAAAAAATCAGCGTGGCAAACGGTGACAGTTTATTAAGCATTGCAGCGTCTGCGGTATGAGCCATATGGGTAGTGGCATAGAAATTGCCAAACACTCCGATAAGGCCAACCGTTGAACGCAAAAAATGATATTTAAGGCAACCCTTTGTCGGCTTAAACGGCTCGTGATTTTTTAACAAAACAACCGATGCACAAAAAAGAGCAACAAGATTACGGAAAAAAACCTTTTGAGGAACAGGAAGATCCCCCGAAAGATTAATAAACGAACTCATACCGCTAAAGCAAAATGCCGAAAGCAATATGCATATAATTCCCTTTGTCTTGTTGCTTAAACTGTTCATTACAAATTTTCTAAATAATTCTTACTGAGTTTTAATTCCTCAGCCACATTGTAGCCTTTAGAATAAATTTCAATCACATATCCACCGTTATAATTCGACTGTCTCATAGAATCAAAAAGACGCTTAAAATCAAAGCAACCTCTACCCGGAGGCATACAATCAGCCTCGGGAGAATTATCGCTGAGGTGAATATGAACAATGTCATTCTTAAATTCATCTAAAACATAAAACGGGTCATAGCCTGAGCGTACAGCCTGCTTAATGTCAAAAACCATATTAAAATCGTCGCCGAGAGCCGTTCTCATTCTTTTAAGAAATTCTACATCCTGTGAACGAAAGCGTACCACATTTTCCTGACAAACTCTTACGCCCTCTCTTTTTCCAAGGTCAACAAGCTTTTGAAATCTGTCAAAATAAAACTCGTCGCTCAAATCCCTTTTTTGCTTTGCGACGGAGCCGTGAATTACAACAATATCCGCACCGAGCATAGCGGCTGCGTGAAAATGCTTTTGGTAAAGTCCGATAAAGTCGTCAAACCTGCGGGAATATTCGGCAAAAATGCAATTACTCTCAAGCGAGGAGGAAAAAGGATGCACCGACAAAATTTTTGCATCGTGGTCGTCGACATTTTTCCTCAATTCTCTTACAAACGGCTCTTCAAGCTCGGACGAGGTATTAAAGAACACCTCTGCCGTCTTAAATCCAAGCCTCAAAACCTCATCAAGCGCCTTTTCCGTTTCAAGCGGAAAGAAACACGCTGAGGACGCACCAACTCTCATCAGCCTACCAGCTTTTCGATAGCGGCAAGCTTAACGCTTACGCAAAGAATCTGCGTTGCAAGGTCAAGTTCTGCAACAGGAGGAAGCGACGGAGCGATACGAATATTAGTATTTTTAGGGTCGTTTCCATAAGGGAAGGTTGCACCAACGGTTGTCAATGTTACGCCTGCTTCCTTACAAAGCTCGCCCACTCTTTTTGCACAGCCCTCCATAACATCAAGGCTGATGAAATATCCGCCGACAGGGTCAAGCCACTGAGCAATGCCGAGACCGCCAAGCTCATTTTCAAGATGCTCGATAACCATATCAAACTTCGGCTTCATAATAGCAGCGTGCTTTTTCATATGAGCCTTAATGCCGTCAAGATTCTTAAAGAATCTTACATGACGAAGCTGATTCATTTTATCATAACTGATTGTCTGGCAGTTAAGACGGTTCTTAATCTGCTTCATATTAGCATCGCTTGCGACAAGTGCCGAGATTCCTGCACCCGGGAAAGTCATTTTAGCGGTTGAGCAAACCTCAATAATCATATCTTCATTTACGCCGTCAACCTTGAATATATTGAGCAATGTGTCGCCATTCTCCTTAATATCGTGAATACAATATGCGTTATCCCAAACGATTCTGAAATCCTTTGCAGCCGGTTTCATACGAGCGATACGCTTTACGGTTTCGTCGCTGAAAGTAATGCCCTGAGGATTTGAATACTTAGGAACGCAGAACATGCCCTTAACGGACTCGTCCTTAATAAGCTCCTCGATAACATCCATATCGGGACCCTGAGAAGTCATAGGAACATTAATCATTTCGATACCGAAATGCTCAAGAATAGTAAAGTGTCTGTCATATCCCGGAACAGGGCAAAGGAACTTAACGCTGTCAAGCTTTGACCACGGAGTTGAGCCGAGAACGCCCTCGCAATAGCACTGACAAATGTAATCATACATAAGATTAAGCGAAGCTGCCGGACCTACAAGAACATTCTTTGCATCAACATCGAGAAGCTGAGCAAAAAGCTCCTTACAGCTTTGAATACCGTCAAGAATACCGTAGTTACGAACATCGAATCCGTTTTCGGTATAATCAATAGGCTTGAGCATATCCATAGAAAGGTCAAGCTGTTCCTTAGACGGCTTACCTCTGGACATATCAAGTTTAAGTCCCATAGCCTTATATTCTTCAAATCTTTTAAGCAACTGCTCCTGCTGTTCGAGAAGCTCCTGCTTTGACATTGCTTTATATTCTGACATACTGTTTCCTCACATTTCGTATTTTATATTAATTATACCAAATATTTTATCACAGTTTTTTTATTTAATCAATCGTCATACAAGCATAAAAGGCAAACGAATAATGAGGATTTTTTGGTTATTGTACCAACTCATAGAACCATTTAGTGTCCTCTAAGAACAAATATGTGGGCTTGCCCTCCACCAAGCAGGTGTAGCGTATTCCAGCACCGCCCGACCTAAGCGAAGCCGCAGGTCTTATATCGGTTATTCTGTCAACCTCATACTCATTACCGTCATAGGTCATAGAAAGGGGAATAATGTTCCCCTCCCTGTCAAACCAAGCCTTTACATCCGTATAATGCTTAGAGGGGTTATTATAGTCGGGTGTATCAAATTTAATCATAATAATTACCTCGCTCAAATGTTAATTAAAAAAGCCTACGGGATGAATTATATGCTCATCGTGCGGATTGAATTTTGAAAGGTCGGTGTCCTTTAGCTGACACGCTCTGCCTATGCAGTAGCTTCCGAAACGACGACGAAGAGAATCTATTGTTTGCTCTATTTTTTCCTGTTTTTCACGATTTTCAACCGTTCCGTCAAGGTCAAACTGCTCAAAAACAGTATCAAAATCGCTGACGGAAACGCCAAGGCTTCTTATAGGCTTATTCCACATATAGTTTGCCCTGAAAAGCATCATTGCATAATAAAAAATCTCGGTTGAAATATCGGTATTTGCAGGCATTTTCATCTGTCGTGTAAATGAAGAAAGTTCCTTATCTCTTACAAAAACGGTGACAACCCTACCCTTTAATCCTTTTTCACGCAAGCGTGCGGAAACGCTTTCGCAAAGAACACGAAAAACCGTTCTGACATCTTCTTCGTTTACCAAATCACGGGGTGCGGTTGTAGAATTTCCCACACTTTTGACATTGCTGATTTCGTCCTTATGCTTTACGGGAGAGGCTTCGGTTGCGTTTGCAAAGGAATGGAGCATTTCGCCGTTTTTTCCAAGCAGAGCCTTTAAGACGGACGGCTCGGTATTTGCCAAATCGCCTATCGTATTTATACCGTATGCGTTAAGCTTTTTTTGTGCCGAACGACCGACCATAAGCAAATCACCGCAAGGCAATCCCCACACAATCTGCTTATAATTATTTCTATCTATAACGGTTATTGCGTCAGGCTTTTTATAATCCGAGCCAAGCTTTGCAAAAACCTTATTAAAGCTGACGCCAACGCTTACGCTTATACCAAGCTCCTGCTTAACTCTTACTCTTATTTCTTCCGCTATTTCGACGGCAGGTCGTGTGCAACCCGTAACATCAAGCCAACATTCATCCAGACCAAACGGCTCGATAAAGTCGCTGTAATCCTCGTAAATTTTTCTTGTGAGCTGTGAAAAACGCAGATAAAGCGGATAGTTAGGAGGTACAATCACCAAATCGGGGCATTTTTGCTTTGCTTTCCAAATAGGTTCACCGACAGTCAAGCCGTACTTAGACGCAAGCTCGTTCTTCGTCAAAATGATGCCGTGGCGAGTTTCGGGATTTCCGCCGACTGCAACAGGCTTATCACGAATTTCAGGTCTGTAAAGGCACTCCACCGAAGCATAAAATTTATTACAATCGATATGCAAAATACTGCGTTCCAAAAAATTGCCCCTTTATCGAACATTCGTACTAATTACAAGGACATAATACTCTTTATCGTAAAAAATGTCAATAATGAAAATATTTCCTGTCGAAATTTTGTACTATATTTAGATAGATTTGAAGCAAAACGGCTTGATTTTGAGCATATTTTGTGTTATCATATTTTAGTAAAAAATTTATAGGAGGTAAGTAATATGGCAGCAATGACATACGAATCACTTGTAGAGGCTACAAGAAGTAAGTTTTATGAATTAAATGTATCACAGGTTCAAGGTACAACAGCGTTCCAGATTAACATTGAGGGCAAGGCAGTAAACGGCATTTTTTATATCGAAATTAAAGACGGTCAGGTGCATGTTGAGCCTTACGAATATTATGACAGAAACGCTATAATTCATATTAGCGGAACTAATTGGCTCAAGCTCATTAACGGCAAGCTTAATCCGGTAGTTGCTTTCACAGCAGGCAAGATTAAGGTTGACGGCGACATTAACGCAGCGCTTGAAATGATTAAATACTTAGGCTGATACACAGCACGACAAAGGCTTACAGAGTAAAATCTGCAAGCCTTTTTATTTTGCGAACATTCCTCTACCCCCACATCGCAAAAAAAGACCCGCTGACGCAAAAGCATCGGCAGGTCAAAAAAATCAAATTAAAACGACTTCATAATCTCGTCTGCAAGCTCGTTAAGCTCTGCAAGAGCAGCGTCACTGACTCTTGTTTTAATAGTAACGGTCTTATCAACGAGGGTTATATTTTTCATTACTTCAAGCTCAGACTTCATTGTTCTGACAGCAGACGGCGCCCAGCTTGCGTTTTCTACAAGTGCTACTGTTCTGTTGCAAAAACCCTTTGACTGAAGATGATGAAGGTAATCCGACATAGGGGCAAAAACTCCCGCATCATAGCTGGAGGCCATAAGCACAAGGTGGCTGTGACGGAAACCGTCCTCAACGCACTCGGCAATATCATCTCTTGTAAGGTCGGCAAAAACAACCTTTGGACAACCTTTTTCTTCAAGCATTGCTTTAAGGGCTTTGGCAGCCTGCATAGTGTTTCCGTGGATAGACGCACAAGCGATAAACACGCCCTTATCCTCAGGCTCATAGGCAGACCATATATTATAAAGATTAAGCACCTCGGGTATAGTATCGCTAAGCACAGGTCCGTGAAGCGGACAAATAATTTCAATATCAAGAGCAGACGTTTTTTTGAGAAGTGCCTGAACCTGCTTTCCGTATTTGCCTACAATATTAAAATAATATCTTCTTGCCTCACAATTCCAAGCCTCGTCAGCATCGGCAGTACCGAATTTTCCAAAGGCATCCGCCGAGAAAAGAATCTTATCCTTTGAATCATAGCTTACCATAACCTCCGGCCAATGAACCATAGGCGCCATAACAAATGTAAGAGTATGCTCGCCGAGTGAGAGAGTATCGTTTTCCTTAACACCCTCAAATCTGTCAATAGCCGTATCGCAAAAATTAGGTATCATACGCAAAGCGGCGGCAGAGCAAATAATTTTCATATCGGGATACTCATTTGCTAAAGTGTCGATTCCTGCACTATGGTCCGGCTCAAGATGCTGAACAATAAGATAATCGGGTTTTCTTTCACCGAGTGCCTCTTTAAGATTAGACATCCACCTGTCAAGGGCAATTTTATCAACCGTATCCATAACGGCAACCTTTTCGTCAAGAATAACATATGAATTATATGCCATACCCTTTTCGAGGATATACTGTCCCTCAAACAAATCAGCATCGTAATCATTAACACCTATGTATTTAATATCCTTAGTAACTTCCATAATTACACTTCCTTTTACAGCGATTTATATTGTTATTATAGCAATACGTAGATTAATAGTCAATTAATCAAACGAATTTGTAACACAAAATTAAAGCAATCATAGTATGAAATAGAAAGCACGAAGGGAGGTCACACAATGGGTTGCAATAATTGCGGATGCGGTAATTCCTCTTGGGTAATTATTCTCATCATCATCCTTCTGCTCTGTGGCGGATTTAACAACGATTGCGGCGGTTGTGGCTGTGGCTGCAACTAATTGCAAAAATACACAGACCTAAAATAAAGTAGGTCAAGGAAAAAGGCATTGCGTCAGCAATGCCTTAATTTTATTATGAAGCAAGATCTCCGACAAGCATCATAAAGTCACCGATTTGAACACCAAATTCAGGACCGCCATCCATAATAAGCTGTTGATTTGCAGTCATTTGGAACATATCGCCTGTTCCGAGCAAAATCATAAGTGCGGATTTAGGACAGTCGAATTTCATATTAAAGAACGGTTTAGCTCTCTTATATTCGCCTCTGCCTGCTCTTGACTTTCCTGCCTTAACTCGCATAAATGCGGTACACTCAGGATGTCCGATAACCTCCCACTGATAGCAACGGTCAGGTGATTTAAGCGCCCAATCGTGAATAGCAGGGTGTCCCATCTTATTAAGCTGAGAAATACCTGACGAAAGCAGATAGAAATACAGCTTACAGAGCAAAACGGCAGTCTTATCGTCTACTGCATCAGGGTCTTTAATTCCGAGCAAATCGGACATTTTGAGAAGAACCTGAATAAACTTAACGAACTTGCCCAAATTCTTAATTCTGAGAGCAGGAAGCAGATTTGCAACCTTACCCTTCATAAAATCATTCATTTTTTCCATAGAGGAGAATGCAAGCTCGGCATCAATTTTATTTTGACCGAGATATTCGCCCAATTTAACTGTCCACTCACCGTTTTCAACGATAAAGTGAATAGCCTCCTTGTCCTCTGCATTTACCTTTGCGGAAACCTGATAAATTGCATCAACGCCCTCAAACTTTTTCTTTAGTTCGGGAACATCGGTAGCGATAGTCTTTAACAGAGGCAATGCGCCCGCCATAAAGACCTTATTAGTATAGCGAGTTTCATCGCTTGGCATAATAATACACTCCTTTCGTTAGTAGCAAAATTAATTAGAACTCGTCAGCCCAATCGTCATCTGCTTCAAAGTCAGCGTGCATCATTTCCTGAATTGTTTCAGCGATACCGTTAGCGTCAATCTTAGCAAGAGCAAGAAGGTCCTCCTGCAAGCCGATTGTTGAAAATGCGTTTTGATGTCCAAGCATCTTAAATGCACAACCCTTACCGGATTCTGCAACAACCTCTGCAACAGCAGAGCCTAAGCCGCCCATAACCTCGTGATCCTCAACAGTGATGATACGACGGGTTTCTGCAACAGCCTTGAGAACAGCCTCTCTGTCGATAGGCTTAATGGTATGCATATTAATTACACGAACGCTGAGGCCTCCGTCTGCCTTAGCAATACGAGCAGCCTGCATAGCCTCGAATACGCAAGAACCGCAAGCGATAACGGTAATGTCTGTACCGTCATTCATAAGAGTAGACTTATCCCACTCAAACTTGCAATCGTCAACATTCTTATAAATAACCTGGTCGAAGCCACGGTTGATACGAATATAAACAGGTCCCTCAATATCATAAGCAGCCTTTACTGCGTGATATGTTTCTGCACCGTCACAAGGACAGATAACAGTCATATGAGGAAGTGTTCTCATACAAGCCATATCAATAAGAGCGTGGTGTGTAGAACCTGCCTGACCAAAAGATGTACCTGCGTGTGTAGCGATCATTTTAACAGGAACATTTTGATAACAAATGTCGGTATGAATTTGGTCAAGTGATCTGGCAGCGGTGAAAATAGCGAATGTAGAAGCAAACGGAATCAAGCCGTTTTTAGCCATACCTGCGGCAACACCGAAAAGGTTTTGCTCAGCAATACCTACATTAAAGAATCTGTCAGGGAAATGCTCACCGAACATTCCGATTTTAGTTGATTTAGCAAGGTCGGCTGTAAGAGCAACAACATCCTTATGCTCCTCACCAAGCTCACAGAGTGCGATACCATAGCATTCAGCGGTTGAAAGCTTTGTGGTATCAGTCATTGTATATGCCATTCCTCCCATAGCTTAAGCCTCCTTTTCTGCAACAGCAAGACGCTGTGCCAAATATTTATCAAGTGATGCGTTAGCCTTAGCCATCTTTTCGTCATCAAGAGAGCCATAGTGCCACTTATAATCGTCCTGCATAAAGTCTACACCGGCACCCTTATAAGTATCCATAATAATTGCGGTAGGCTTATCGCCGCCGTCCTGATGATTTTTGATAGCAGCCTCAATAGCGTCATTAAGCTGCTTAAAGTTATGACCGTCAACACGAGTAACATTAAAGCCGAATGCCTCAAACTTCTTATCAAGAGGCTCAACCTTCATTTCGTCGTCAACTCTGCCGTCAATCATACACTTATTGTTATCAACGAAAACAACAACATTTGAAAGCTTAAACTGAGCAGCAGACATTGCAGCCTCCCAATTAGAGCCTTCGTTAAGCTCACCGTCGCCTGTAAGGACATAGTTCATATAGTCAATACCGTTTACTCTGCCTGCAAGTGCAAAGCCGACAGCAAGTGAAAGTCCGTGACCGAGAGAACCTGTTGAGCAGTCAACGCCTTTAACCTTATTACAGTCCATATGCATACCGATTTTTGCACCGGTAAGGTTAAAGATTTTAAGCTCGCTCTCAGGCATAAAGCCGAGGTCAACGAGTACGGGTGCATAGCCCACTGCGCAATGTCCCTTAGAGAGAACAAAGCGGTCTCTGTCCTTCATATCGGGATTTTGTGGGTCGATTTTCATAAAGCGGTGATACAAAATTGTCATACAATCCATTGCTGACAACGAACCGCCTACATGTCCGGAGCCACCCCAAACAGCAGTCTGCAAACAATAGCGTCTGAGATAGTCTGCCTTTTTCTCGAGGCGAATCCATTCGTTCTTATCGAACGGAACGTAATTTGCTGGCATATTAAATACCCCTTTCAGATTTTATATATCTAAGTAATTACTCCTAATTACTTTAGTTACCCAATTATTTTAAGCCAAGCTCGGGATGTCTCTTAGCTACAACTCCGAATGCATCCTCGGCAATATCAATAGCGAGTTTAATATCGTCATCGGTTACTGCTGCATTCATAAAGTGATTGTGGTGAGAAGCAAGGAACAAACCTCTGCTTACGCACTCTGCAACCCATTCCTGATGAAGCATAAGACTGTCATCGTTAGCGACACGAAGATAGAACAATGCCGGTTCACCCGAAACTTTAAGATTAAAGCCGTGTTCCTTACCTGCGGCAACAAGGCCGTCACAAAGTTGAGTACCCTTTTCCCTAAACATCTTAGGCGTATCGAGCCTCTTCATCTTAGGAATACAAGCAAGACAAGCTGCAAAAGGTTCTGCGCTCATCCAATAAGAACCTGTATAAACAACGGACGACGCTGTATTCTTCATATGCTCCTGACCGCAAACAGCAGACATATTATAGCCGTTTGCAAGAGCCTTACAGAAGCAGATAAGGTCAGCCTTAAATCCGTAATAATGGTCGGAACCTGCAAGGTCAAGACGGAAGCCTGTACGAACATCGTCGATGATAAGAACCATACCGTGGTCGTCACAGAACTTACGAACCTTTGCCCACTGCTCTTTGGTAGCGGTTGTGTTATCAAAGAAGTTACCGTGGTCGTAAGGCTGTGCGATAAGACCTGCGAAGTCGCCGTTAGCCTCATCATATGCCTTTTGCATAGCGTCCATATCAAACCAAGGAACTACAACATTGTTTTCAACCTCTTCCGGAAGAATGCCCGGGTAGTCAGCCTTTTGCGCCCACTGGAAGTCGCCGTGATAATAGCCCTTAAAGAACATCATTTTCTTTTTACCTGTATGCGCTCTTGCACACATAACAGAGAATGTTGTTGCGTCAGAGCCGTTCTTCATAAAGAAAGCCCAATCAGCCATAGCAACAGTGTCCTTGAGAAGCTCGGCACACTCTACCATCTTATATGACGGAGAGGTTGTGCAGTTGCCCTTTCTAAGCTGTTCCATAGCGGCAGCGTCTACATCATCATCGCAATAGCCGAGAACATTAGGACCGTAAGCGCACATAAAGTCAAGATATTTATTTCCGTCTACGTCCCAGAAATATGTTCCCTTAGCGTGGTCAGACATAAGAGGCCATTTTGTAATAGGAAGGAACAAACCCTCTGACGGGCCGAGATGTCCGTAAACACCTGAAGGGATTGCGTTCAACGCTCTGTTAAACCATTCCTGTGATTTCTCGTGTGTATACTCGGGATATTTACTCATATTCTCGCATCCTCCTTAACCAAGATATACCGCAACTCTGTCGAGGATACGGTTAATGTTATCAATCATATTAATCATACCTGCCATATAGATGTTGCCTGCACAAAGCTCTGCCATAGTAGAAGCTGTGCCGTTAAACAATGCGTTGGCAAGGTCGATTGTCTTAAATTCCATAATAGCTCTCGGGGTGTCAGGTTTTTCCTTAACAAGCTCAAGCTTATGGTCTCTTGCTCTGAGAGTGACATAGCAAGCATCTGTAATGCCCATTTGAATATCACCGTCAGGAATATATGATGCAGAAAGCTTACTGATTGAATCGTTATTAGCCAAAGCACAGATAGCTCCGCCGATAGTATACATAGTAAGCACTGTGGATTTTTCAAAGAAATCTCTGTTCTTCAAATCCTCCTCGCTCGGCATAAGATACTTAGTAAGAATATCTGTAAGCTTTGTGAAAGGACCCATAAGGAAAGAAAGTACCTGCGGAATATTTTTTACAGGAACGCCCGGCTTAGAGTCATCAATAAGTGCATTGAATTTTTCGGGAGACGCAAACTTCATTTTACAGGTGCAGCCATAATCACCCTCTGTCATTTTACATCCGTCCTTAGTGAAGTTATATGTTACGCAAGGACCGTCGGTAACATCAAAGCAGAGTGATACAGGCTTTTTTAAGCTCTGACATACTGCCTTTGCTTCGTCCACGGTATCACACAGGTTTTCAAGTGTACGAAGAACACCGTACGCATTGACGAATGCCATAGATTTTGCTTCTTTCAAATCAATTCCTCCTTAATTTTCAGCAATCTATTAATCAAAGATACGCTTACCTTTGATAAATTTATGACAAAATTATACCATATATCGGCAGATATATCAATAAAAAATTAAATAAATATTAGCCATTTTATATGTTTTTTGTACGATTTTTTGTTCTGACAAAAAAATAAAGCCTTTATGCAAAAACGCACAAAGACTTTATCAAACCAAATCACTTTACAAATGCGACCACGCCTGCGGTCAATCCGCTGAGCAGCATTAAACCGGCCAAAATAATCGCAGTGATTTTAACCCACGCTCTGTTCATTAAAAATCCCTCTTATTTCATAAATTCGTTTGCGGCGCAAATAAGCTTATCGGCGATAGCGTCAGCCTCTGCTCTGTTTTCACCGACAGCGGTAATATAAGCCTTAATCTTAGGTTCTGTGCCTGAAGGGCGAACAATAAGCTTATTGCTTCCCGAAAGGTCAAAAGCAAGTACATTCGACTTGGGAAGCTCGATAGTTTTATCTGCCGAGCCGTCTGTGAATGTGGTTTTAGAAGTTCTGTAATCAGATACCGCCAAAACATCATAGCCTGCAATTTTATCGGGTGTATTTGCTCTGAGACCGTCCATAATAGACGCCATTTTTTCCATACCCGAAGCGCCCTCAAAGGTATAGGACTCAACCACATTTGCGTAAAATCCGAATTCCTCATAAAGAGAATTCATAACATCAACGAGGTTCATATTCTTTGTTTTATAATATGCAGCCATTTCGCAGATAAGCATAGAAGCAACAACAGCGTCCTTATCCCTTGCGTGAGTTCCCGCAAGATAGCCGTAGCTCTCCTCAAAGCCCATAACGAACTCGTTTTCTCTTCCCTCGGCCTCAAGCTCGGTAATAAGCTCGCCGATGTACTTAAAGCCTGTAAGCAAATTCTTAAATCTGCAATTATATTTTTTTGCGATAACCTCTGCCAAATCGGTTGAAACGAAAGACTTAACGGCTATTGCATTTTTAGGGAGAATGCCCTTTTCCTTTTTCTGAGAAAGGATATAATTCAAAAGCATTGCTCCGACCTCATTACCACTCATAAGAACAAGTTTTCCGGTATCGTCGGGAACGGCAATACCAACTCTGTCGCAGTCAGGGTCTGTTGCCAAAAGAATATCGGCACAAATACTCTTGTTCATTTCAAGTCCAAGCTCGAAAACCTGCTTGATTTCAGGGTTTGGATAAGGGCAGGTCGGGAAATTACCGTCAGGATTTTCCTGCTCTGCAACGACATACACATGCTGCACGCCTATTCTCTCAAGAATTTTTCTTACCGGCTTATTGCCGGTACCGTTAAGCGGAGTATAGATAACCTTAAGGTCGGCTTTTCTGACAATATCGGGATTTATGCATTGTTTTTGCACCTCATCAAGAAAAGACTCGATAAGCTTCTCGCCGATATATTCGATTTTTCCGTCTGCAAGAGCAGAGTCAAAGTCAACCTTTTTAATTCCCGTAAAATAATCGACCTTTTTAATATACTCGTAGGTTTCGGCAGCCTCATCGTCTGTCATTTGATAACCCCTTGAGTTATAGCATTTATAGCCGTTATATTTTGCAGGGTTATGGGAGGCTGTGAGTATAATACCGCCCGAGGTCTTTAATGTACGAACAGCGTACGAAAGGCACGGTGTAGGCTCAAGTTCATCATAGATATAAACCTTTACTCCGTTTGCAGCCAAAATCTCTGCTGATTCTCTGCTGAAATAATCGCTTTTAATTCTTGAATCATATCCGATAGCCACAGACGGCTCATCATATTTATCATTAAGGTAGTCTGCAAGACCCTGAGTTGCCCTGCCGACGGTGTATACATTCATTCTGTTTGTTCCGGCACCGATAACTCCGCGAAGTCCGGCAGTACCAAATTCGAGTGAGCGATAAAATCTGTCAAGAATTTCATCGCTATTGCCTTTTATACTCTCAAGTTCCGCTTTAAGGTCAGGGTCAGCGTCGGCTTTCTCAAGCCATTCGTTATACAAAGAATTAATGTCCATAAAAATTCCTCCGCAATAAGTCAGTTGTGAAAAATCACACGGCTATATTTTAAGCCTAATATTGTCTATTGTCAATACGGTACATTTTATGTATAATAAATGTTAAGAAATTACACATCATTAGTTTATTTTGGGTGAGAATATGTTTGCAAGAATTAAAAGCGAAGGCGTTTTCGGCATAGACAGCTTCAATGTTGAGGTTGAGGCAGATTTAAGCTCGGGTATGCCGAGATTTGATTTGGTAGGTCTGCCCGACGCAGCGGTAAAAGAAAGCAGAGAGCGTGTAAGAGCGTCGATAAAAAACTGCAATTACAAATTTCCTATATCAAGAATCACGGTAAACATAGCGCCTGCCGACATAAAAAAAGAGGGTGCAATATATGATTTGCCGATACTGATTTCTATTTTGAAGGCAAGCGGACAGATAAAGGCCGACACGGACAACTATGCTTTTATAGGCGAATTGTCCCTTGACGGTGAGATAAGAAAAGCAAACGGAGTGCTTCCTATGGTAATAAAAGCCAAGGAAAGCGGAATAAAAGCAATATTCGTCCCCTATCAAAACGCAGGCGAAGCAAGCGTAATTGACGGAATAGACATTTTGCCGGCAAAAACAATCACTCAGATAGTGGAGCATTTACATTCGACAAAGCTTATCGAGCCGACGCCTCACGAAATAGACGAGAGCGAGGTTTTGCACGATGAGCTTGACTTTGCGGATGTAAGAGGTCAGGAGCAGGTAAAGCGTGCCGTTGAGATTGCGGCGGCAGGCTCACACAACATACTTATGATAGGCCCTCCCGGCACGGGTAAATCAATGATAGCAAAGCGTATCGGCTCAATTCTGCCGGATATGACAATGCAGGAAAAAATCGAAACCACAGAGATTTACTCCGTTGCAGGCAAAATCCCCGAAAATGTTAAATTGATTTCAAAAAGGCCGTTCAGAAGTCCTCACCACACCGTTTCGGCACAGGGCTTAACGGGTGGCGGCACGAAAATGATGCCGGGAGAAATCAGCTTGGCACACAACGGAGTGCTGTTTATGGACGAGTTCCCCGAGTTTGACAGAAGAACAAAGGAATCTTTGCGTCAGCCGCTTGAGGACGGAATTGTGACCATTTCGAGAGCAGGCGGTTCAATTTCGTATCCGGCGAATTTAATGGTAGTGGCGGCAATGAACCCCTGTCCGTGCGGATATTTAGGTCACCCGACAAAAACCTGCAAATGCTCCGATGCGGCAAAACGCAGATACAAAGACAAAATTTCAGGCCCTCTCCTCGACAGAATGGACATTCACATTGAGGTGCAAAATGTTGAATACGAAACAATTTCTGGCAAAGAAAAATCCGAAAGCTCGGCAGAAATCAAAAAGAGAGTAAACAAAGCACGAGAAATTCAGAGAAAAAGATTTGAGGGTACGGGAATAAGCTGTAACGCAAAAATGACGCCGTCAGCAACACAAAAATACTGCATTATGACGGACGAGGCAAACACGCTTATGAAAACGAGCTTTGAGAGGCTCGGTATGTCGGGCAGAGCGTATGACAAAATACTGCGACTTGCAAGGACGATAGCCGACCTCGACGATAAAGAAATCATAGAATTTGAGCATATAGCAGAAGCTTTGCAATACAGAGCGCTCGACCGCAAATATTGGGAATAAAAAATTATTGACAATTCCCCTTTGCCGTATTATAATCTACACGAAAAAGGGAGTAGTTAGTATTTTTTGTTAAATGCTGTGCAGGTCGTCAATACGGGAAAACCCGGTCTGCACCGTACCGATTCAGGTTATAACGAGACTTTTATCATTCATTTGATAAAGGCCTCGTTTTTTATTTTATCAAAACACAAAGCAAAGGAGAATCACTTATGCAAACACTGTTACTCAAAGCCTCCGTTTTGCAACAATTCGGCGATTTGTTTTCTAACCTCGGCGAAATCAAATGGCAAATGGTTGTTATGTGGGCTGTCGGCGGATTGCTTGTTTATCTTGCAATCGCAAAGGAAATGGAGCCTACATTATTGCTGCCGATGGGATTTGGCACAATTTTGGTAAACCTGCCATGGTCTGGCGCAATCACACAACCCGGTGCAGAGGAAGGTCCCATCGACGTACTGTTCAACGCAGGTATAGCAAACGAGCTTTTTCCGCTTTTACTGTTTATCGGAATAGGCGCTATGATTGACTTCGGGCCGTTGCTGAAAAATCCGTGGCTTATGCTTTTCGGCGCTGCGGCACAGTTCGGAATTTTCTTTACTTTCTTTGTAGCAAGCTTTTTCTTTGATGTAAACGACGCTGCTTCAATAGCAATCATCGGTGCGGCAGACGGACCTACATCAATCTTTGTCGCAAACGAGCTTAACTCAAAATATTTAGGTGCGATTATGGTTGCCGCCTACTCATATATGGCACTTGTACCTATCGTTCAACCGCCTGTAATCAAGGCAGTTACAACAAAAAAGGAACGCCTTATCAGAATGAAATATTCGGCAGGCGATGTGTCTAAGGTCACAAAAATTCTGTTTCCTATCGTTGTAACCGTTATTGCAGGTCTTGTTGCACCTAAATCGGTAGCACTCGTCGGCTTCCTTATGTTCGGAAACCTAATCAGAGAATGCGGAGTTTTGAACAACCTTTCCGACACTGCACAAACCTCATTTGCAAACATTATCACCATCCTTTTGGGCATCACGGTAGCAGGTCAGATGAATTACAAATCCTTTGTTCAATGGGACACAATCCTCATTCTTTTACTCGGACTGGTGGCATTCGTATTCGACACAATCGGCGGTGTTATGTTTGCAAAATTCTTAAATCTTTTCTTGCCTAAGGACAAGAAAATCAACCCTATGATCGGTGCGGCAGGCATATCCGCATTCCCTATGAGTGGTCGTGTTGTAAATCAAATGGGACTCAAGGAGGATAACCAAAACTTCCTTCTTATGCAATCAATCAGCGTTAATGTTTCGGGACAAATCGCATCGGTTATCGCAGGCGGATTAATTTTGACGCTTGTAGCGAAATAAGGAGGAAACAACTATGTTAAATTCATTCATACTTCTTTTTGCAGGCTTAAATGCCGCTGTAAATTCATTAAGCTGGAAAACCTCGCTTCCCGTCGTTGTTTACGGAATGCTCGGCATTTTTATAGTAATCGGAGTAATTGTTATTGTTACCTACCTGCTAAACAAAATAACATCAGGCAAAAAATAACCTCTAATCATTGACACGAAAAGAAAAAAGGTATAAAATATTTTCATATTTTCATATTTTATAATAGGATAGAGGGATAACATGCTGACACTGGACAAAGTATATAAGGCATCCCGTGTTCTCAACGAGGTAATTAGAGAAACGGGTATGATTGCGGCACCTAAAATTAATCCTGCTTGCAATGTTTACCTTAAAACGGAGAATTTACAAATCACAGGCTCGTTTAAGATAAGAGGCTCATATTTCAAAATAAGCCAGCTTACGGACGAGGAAAAGAAAAAGGGCGTAATTGCCTGCTCGGCAGGAAACCACGCTCAGGGAGTTGCGCTCGCAGCTACAAAAAACAACATTAAATCAATCATCTGTCTGCCCGACGGAGCGCCTATCAGCAAGGTAGAGGCAACGAAAAAATACGGTGCAGAGGTATGCTTGGTTAAGGGCGTTTACGACGACGCTTACAACAAAGCGTTGCAGATTAAGGACGAAAAAGGTATGACCTTTATTCATCCGTTCAACGACCCTGATGTCATTGCAGGTCAAGGCACAATAGGTCTTGAAATACTCAATCAGCTTCCCGACGCCGACATTGTTGTAGTTCCTATCGGCGGAGGCGGACTCATAGGCGGTGTGGCTTATACAATTAAGCAATTAAAGCCGAGCTGTAAGGTTTACGGCGTACAGGCGGCGGGCGCACCTTCTATGGAAAAGAGCATACTAAACGGCGAGATTGAAACGCTTGATAATGTAAACACAATCGCAGACGGTATTGCGGTTAAAACACCGGGCGACCTTACATACGAGCTTTGCCAAAAATATGTTGACGGCATCGTAACCGTTACCGACGACGAAATCGCACTTGCAATCCTTACCCTCCTTGAGCAACAAAAATGCATTGCCGAGGGTGCGGGAGCAACTCCTGTTGCAGCCGTTATGAACGGTAAAATCCCCGATATTGAGGGAAAAAATGTTGTTTGCGTTGTATCGGGCGGCAACATTGATGTTACCATTCTTTCAAGAGTTATCGAAAGAGGTTTGAAAATGGGCGGCAGAACGGCCGACATCGTAATTGCCCTTTCGGACAAGCCGGGACAGCTTTCGGGAGTAAGCCAAATCGTCGCTGAGCAGGGTGCGAATGTTGTATCCGTAAACTATGACTCGACCGATTTGGATATGAACATCACCGACTGCTATCTTAAAATCGGAGTTGAAACAAGAAACTTTGAGCATATCGCCGCAGTTAAAAAAGCTTTGGCTGACGCAGGCTTCAAGGTTTGCGAATAATAGGAGGAATATATAATGGAATATGTAGCAACAAGCAATGCACCGGGTGCAATCGGACCGTACTCACAGGCTGTAAAAGCAAACGGAATGCTTTTCACCTCGGGACAAATCGCAATCAACCCAAAGACAAATACGGTTGAGGCAAAGACCATTGAGGAACAGACCACTCAGGTTTGCGAAAACTTAAAGGCTGTTGTTGAAGCGGCAGGCACTTCGATGGATAAGGTTGTAAAAACCGTATGCTTTCTCGCAGACATAAACGATTTTGCAAAGTTTAACGAAATCTACGGCACTTACTTCACATCAAAGCCGGCAAGAAGTTGTGTGGCTGTAAAAGACTTACCGAAGGGTGTTCTTTGTGAGGTTGAACTTATCGCAGAACTGTAACAGTAATTAAAACCGATTCATAACCGATTCGTTTGAATCGGTTTTTCTTTTTGTAAATAATTTTTGAATGATATTGACAAAAGGAAAAATAAGGCTATAATAGTATTAGCACTCGTGATAAGAGAGTGCTAATTATGCAATAAATTATTATTTGAGGTGATTATTTTGGCTAAAAAGCAATTCAAAGCAGAATCAAAAAAGCTCCTTGATATGATGATAAATTCAATCTACACTAACAAGGATATTTTCATCAGAGAGCTTATATCAAATGCGTCTGACGCAACTGACAAGCTTTACTTTAAGTCGCTCACAGACGGCACAATCAAGGCGGACAAAGACAGCCTTAAAATCAGAATAGACATTGACAAGGACGCAAGAACGCTCACAATCAGCGACAACGGTATCGGTATGACGGCAAAAGAGCTTGAGAGCAATCTCGGCACTATTGCAAAGTCCGATTCAATGGCATTCAAAAATGACAACGCAGAGGACAAGAACATCGAGGACATCGAGGTTATCGGTCAATTCGGTGTTGGATTTTACAGCTCATTTATGGTTGCCGACAAGGTTGAGGTGCTTTCAAAGTCTCTCGGAAGCGACGAGGCTAACATTTGGGTAAGCGAGGGTGTAGACGGATACACAATCACACCTGCCGAAAAGGAAACGAACGGCACCGTTATTACTCTGCATATAAAAGAAAACGCAGACGGCGAGGATTACGACCAATACTTAGAGCAATACGGCATTCAATCGCTCGTTAAAAAATACAGCGATTACATCAGATACCCTATTGTAATGAAAATGTCGCACCAGGTGGCAGACCCTGAAAAAGAGGGCGAATACATCACCGAGGTTACAGAGGAAACCCTTAACTCAATGATACCGCTTTGGCGTAAGAACAAGAGCGAAATCAAACCGGAGGAATACAACGAATTTTACAAGCAGAAATTTTACGATTTCAACGACCCGCTTCTTGTAATTCATTCAAAGACGGAGGGTACAGCAACATTTAACTCGCTTATTTTCATACCGAGCCAAGCGCCTATGGACTTTTACAGCAAGGATTATGAAAAGGGCTTACAGCTTTATTCAAACGGCGTACTGATTATGGACAAGTGTGCCGACCTGTTACCCGATTATTTCAGCTTTGCAAAAGGACTTGTTGACAGTGCGGATTTGAGCCTTAACATATCCAGAGAGGTACTCCAAAAGGACAGACAGTTAAAGCTCATCAGCAAAGCAATCGACAAAAAAATCAAGAGCGAGCTTGCAAAGCTTCTCAAAAACGACAGAGAAAAATATTGCAAATTCTTCGATACCTTCGGCGTACAGCTGAAATGGGGTGTTTATGCAGACTACGGAATGTATAAAGACGGATTAAAGGATTTGATTATGTTCAAATCGTCTCAAGGCAACGAGTATGTAACGCTCAAGGAATACACCGAGCGTATGGCAGACAGTCAGGACAAAATTTACTATGCTTGCGGTTCAAGCGTTGACCAAATTGCTATGCTTCCACAATGCGAAGCTGTAAAAGCAAAGGGTTACGAGGTGCTTTATTTCACCGATGATGTGGACGAGTTTGCAATCCAGATGCTTAACGATTACGAGGGCAAGAGCTTTGCAAACATTTGCAAGGACGACCTTGATTTATCAACAGACGCAGAAAAGGAAGCACTCAACAAGAAAAACGAGGACAGCAAAGATCTTCTTGACAAAATGAAGAACATACTCGGCGACGAGGTAAAGGCTGTAAAGCTTACAGACAAGCTCGGCACACACCCTGTATGCATAAGTGCAGAGGGATATGTAAGCCTTGAAATGGCAAAGGTACTATCCAAAATGCCAAACGCAGGCAACGGCATAAAGGCGGAACTTGTGCTTGAAATCAACAGCGAGCATCCTATTGCCAAAAAGCTTGCAGAGGCAGACGAGGACACACTCGCAAAATACACAAGAATCCTATATGCTCAGGCAAAGCTTATTGCAGGACTTGACATTGATAATCCGACAGAGCTTACCGACAGCATTGTAGACCTTATGTAACATAAACAAACACCCGGCAGAATCAAATCTGTCGGGTGTTTTCTATATTTATCTAACCGATTACAAAATTATTATGAATCATATTTCCGTTTTCATCCCATGAAACCGTCGAGATGTCATAATACCTGTTTCCGTCGGAATCCTCATAGGTGTCAACGCTGTTTTTAACAAGCTTAACTGACTTATCCGCAATATGGCAGAAATATCCGTCCTCGTCTATGTAGCACTCAAAGCCGTTGATATGCTCCCCTGTTTTTTCGTCAACATAATCGGGCAAGTAATCTTCTACCATCGTATAATGATAGATATTGCCGTTTTTATCATAATATTTTACAGCCTCTTCGGTATCGTACGGCTCACCGTTTCGGTCGTAATACACCGTTTCAGACTTTTGAACTTCAGAGCTTTGTAAACCGGAAGTCGTCGATTCGTCTTGTGCATTATCCTTTGCACAAGACGCAAGTAAAAAGCAAAGAAGCAAGGCAAGCGCGAGCAAAGCTAATATGTTTACCGTTTTTTTCATACTATCTCCTAAAAATCTCGGCATAAATTTCAGCGACAGCCTCGCTGTCAAGCTTAACGGGATTATTGCCGAGCCTTGTAACATCTACCTTTGAAACAAATTCGGGTATCCTGCTCTCGTCGACCTTAGGGTACGAAAGCTCATATTCAAAAAGAACAGAGTTAAATATTTTCAACCCGTCATACGCATCGTTTCCGCCGCAGAAAACACCGATTTCGTCAAAGCGCTTCATAAGTTCATCTCTGTTCAAACCACCGTTAAGGCTGTCATTATGCTTCAACATATATTCCCAAATGACCGACAAACCGCAAGCAACGCTGTGGCCGTGTGCGGTAGAGCAATTCATAGTAATGTTATAACACATTGCGTGAGCAGCGGTTGTACCCGTAATATTTATAGCCCTGCCGCCATAATACGACGCCCAAAGCATACCCTCATTTCCATCGGGAGTATTTTTAATATATCCGTTCTTATTTTCAAAAAATCCGAGTATTCCTTTTTTAGCAAATTCCCTGCTCTCGTCGGTAGCCTTTACGCTCCAATAGCTTTCAATACTGTGACAAAGTGCGTCAAGCGAAGTTACCTTACGCTGATACAGAGGAAGTGTGTTCAAAAGCGAGGAATCAAGTATAACATAATCGGGAAGAAAATCAAGATTTGCAATACTCATTTTATCTTTTTCGTTAATATAAAAAACCGACGATTTTGTAGCCTCTGCACCCGTGCCTGCCGTAGTGGGAATATAAAGAGACTTAATATCGTTATTCTCCATAGGCTCGCTGAGGCAAGTTGAAACATCATTGCTCGTCATAAGTCTAATCATCTTTGCGCTGTCAATCGGAGAACCGCCACCCGCACCTATAATAAAATCGCAATCGTTTTCATTAAAAACTCTTGCACCCTCTATCATATCCTCAAATCTCGGATTAGGGCGAATGTTATCAAAAACGGTAATGTTAAACTGCTTCAAAAATTCAAAAATTCTTGTGTTTTGAAAGCTTTTTCCACAACAGACAAAAGGTCTTTGAACTCCGTTTTGTTCAAAAACCTCTCTAATCTGTGTGTAATCGTCTAAAATAATACTTTTATTTTTCATCTAATTATGTCCACACCCTGTTTGAAATTAATCAATAACAGTTAAATTTTTAAGGCTGACATCCATAATTGCAGCCGAATGAGTAAGCGCACCGCACGAAACAAAATCAACACCTATCTCGGCAATTTCTCTCAGGCGAGCCTTAGTAACATTACCGCTGCACTCTGTTTGTGCCTTATCGCCAATCATTTCGACAGCTTTTCTCATAGTATCGTTATCCATATTATCGAGCATAATAATATCTGCGCCCGCCTCAATAGCTTCTTTAACCTGCTCCAAAGTTTCGGTTTCAATTTCTATCTTACGAACGAACGGAGCATAAGCCTTTGCCATTTGAATAGCATTTGTTACCGAGCCTGCCGCATCAATGTGGTTATCCTTGAGCAGTACACCGTCGGAGAGATTATATCTGTGATTTGTTGCGCCGCCGACCTTAACCGCATACTTTTCAAACGGACGCATATTAGGAGTAGTCTTTCTTGTATCAAGTAAAACGGTATCATAACCTTTTAGCTCGTCAACATACTCTCTGGTCATAGTTGCAATACCACTCATACGCTGAAGATAATTAAGTCCCGTTCTTTCGCCCGAAAGAATAGCCTTAACATCACCGTAAATAACGCCGAGCAAATCGCCCTTTTTAACAAAATCGCCATCCTTACAATTAGCCTCAAAATGACTGCTCTCATCAAGGAGCTTAAATGTTCTCTCAAACACGCCCAGACCGCATATAATGCCGTCCTGCTTACAGATAAGATTAGCCTTGCCCTGCTTGTTTTCGGGCATTACCGCATTTGTGGTAACATCCTCTGAGGTAATATCCTCCTTGAGAGTATTTATAATGTAGTCGTCTACATTAATTTTCATTGTCACACCATTTAGCATAGAAGTCGGGGTCCTTTCTCTTAATCTCATTCATAATAAGGGTCTTAAACTCCTTTTGGATTTCGTCTCTCGACGGATATGTTTCCAAATCCACAGGAGGCAAGTCATCATCCTTTACGCTATTATCGTCAGCAATCATATCCGCCGCACGCTTTGCAAAAACAAGGCTTTCCAAAAGTGAATTTGATGCAAGCCTGTTTCTGCCGTGAACGCCGTTGCAGGCAGTTTCACCAACGGCATAAAGGTTCTTCATAGATGTTACACCGTTTGTGTCCGTCTTAACACCGCCCATCATATAATGCTGAGCAGGAGTAACGGGAACCATATCCTTTGTAATATCGTATCCCTCGTCCTTACAAGCTTCAAAGATATTAGGAAATCTCTTTTCAGCCTCCTCGGAGGTCATAGTGGGCAGATTGATATAAACATGATCTGTGCCAAACTTATTCATCTCGTCAACGATAGCATTTGTTACAACATCTCTCGGCTGAAGCTCGTCCGTAAAGCGTTCGCCGTTTTCGTTAAGCAAAACTGCACCCTCACCTCTTACGCTCTCGCTGATAAGAAAGCGTCTGCCCTTTTTCTTGCTGTAAAGAGTGGTGGGGTGAATTTGAATATAGTTAATATTTTCAAGTTCAACATTATGCTTTAGGCTAAGCGCAAAGCTGTCGCCCGTAATGTGAGGGTAGTTTGTGGAATTAAGGAAAAGACCGCCGATACCGCCTGTTGCAAGAATAACATTGTCGGCAATAATAGCTCCCTTTTCGCCATACTCGTCAAGGCATACGATACCGTAGCAGGTATTATCCTTTTCGATAAAATCAATCATCGTTGTGCGTGTAACGAAGGTAATATTAGGCTTAGTCTTTGCAATTTCAAGGAGAGTTTCGGTAATCTGCTTACCGGTCTCGTCCTTGTGGTGCAAAATTCTGTTTCTGCGGTGTGCGCCCTCACGGGTGTAATCATACGAGCCGTCGCCGTCGGTATCAAACTTAACGCCCAAATCAATAAGCGTACCTATCACGTCCTGAGACGACTCAATCATAACCCTGACAGCTTCAGGATTATTCTCGTAATGTCCGGCTTTCATTGTGTCCTCAAAATAGCAATCAAAATCGTCAATATTTTTAAGCACGCACACACCGCCCTGTGCGAGCCATGAATCACAATCATCAAGCTTTTCCTTAGTGATTACCATAACATCCTGGGTTGCAGGCAGGCAAAGTGCGGCAAAAAGGCCGGCAACACCCGAGCCGACAATAACTGTATCTGTTTTAATAAAATTATCCTTTTTCATCGTTCCTAAATCCGTATTTCAAAAAATAAGCATATTTATAATATACTTATTCTAATATAAATCGTAATTACAAAAATGTCAATATTCAATATGCAATTAGCATATAAAAATTTGCTCCCGACAGCAAAAACGACAGAGCCAAACAAGCTCTGCCGTTTCATAAATATTTAATTTTAACCGCTTAGCTTGTTTCATTATTAACGGTTGTGCCGTTTACATATTGAGTACCGGCAGACGGTGCAGAGCCTGTTTTTGCTCTGACAAGCTCCTCGCAGGTAACAAGCTGATAGCCTTGCTCGATAAGCGCAGGCACCATTTTTTCAAAAGCGTCTGCTGTCGATTCATATATCTCGTGCATTAAAATAATGTCGCCGTCCTTAACATTGTCCATAACGGCTGAATAAACCTTATTGGCGTCTCTGCTTTTCCAGTCCATTGTGTCAAGTGACCAATAGTAAAGCGGCATTCCCTCAGCTTCACATTCCTTTCTGATAGAAGGAGTGGTGTTACCGCCCGGAGAACGGAAACAGGTCACCTTTGCTCCGCCGCCCGCCTCTGAAATAGCATCGCTTGCGCTTTTAATATCGCCCGATGTAACCTTTTTGCCATAACGGGAATGGTCATAGGTATGGTTTCCTATCTCACATCCGAGTTGAACCTTTCTCTTAACATTATCGGGATTTGCGGCAGCGTTTTTGCCGACCATAAAGAATGTGGCTTTAATATGATACTTTTCGATAACATCCAAAATTCTGCCGCTTGCACTGTTGTAACCCGGGCCGTCATCAAAAGTGACGGCAATCATCGGCTTATTGGGGTCAAGCTTATTCAGCTCCTCCTCACTCTGCACGGTACACTTAACAGGCTCGCAGGTCTTTGAATAAAGGTCGGAATCATTATACTTAACAAAAGCAGATGCTCTGAAGTAATAATCCTTATTTATCTCCAAATCAGCAATCTCTGTTTTGTCTAAAGTGGGGTCGTCAATATCAATGCTCTTAGAGTCCGAAAAATCCTCAGACTGTGAATATTCAATTTTATATCCCGTGGCACGCTCGTTTACATCCCACGAAATTCCCACAACTCCGCCTGCTACCGGAATGGCCTTTAGCGCCGGTGCAACAGGAAGCGTACACAAAGAAATCTCGGTATGTTTTTTGCTCTGCACGGTTTTCTTTTTGAGCTGCTTATAAGCGTCTACATAAAAAGTGTACGGCGTTGCCTGCTCAAGATTTTCAATAACAGTCGAAAGCTCACCCGGCTTATCCAAAGCCGTCACTCTCTCGTACTCTCCGTCAGATTTTTGATATACAAAATATCCGTCAGCCGAGCCTACCCTGCTCCATTTCAATTCGGCACTGCTTTCGGTAACCGCACCAGATTTTACGCTTTTAACATCACCTATATTATTTGACGCAACAACAGACATTCCGACGATTCCCGCTATAAGAACGATTGCAGTTACAATCAAGCCGACTAATCTTATTCTGTTAGACATTAACATGCCTCCACTTTCATTAATATTTAACAATAGTATATAACTAATTTCGTAAAATTTCAACAAAATTTAAGTTCTCTTACGAAAAATTAATATAACCCTGCGTTCCGTTTTTTATATATTTTAACCAAAAAAATTCTACGCTTATCTATATTACATAATATTGATTTTAATTATGCTTTATGTTAGTATTTCAATAGGTATAAATTAAACCGTTTTGTGGTTAGAAAAGAGGTACAAAATGGAAAATTTGATTGCATTTTTGGTAGGTTTTCCATTCATCAGCGCTTTGCTTCTCGCTGTGACGAAAAACAACAGCGTAAGAAAAATTATCACCTACCTGTCAAGCGCCGCCATTATTTTTACGGCAGTCACTTTTTCTTTGGCATACTTTATGACAGGCACCCAAACATTGAGATTTGACGAAACGATGATGATGTTCGGTCTGCCGATAACAGAGTTGATTGACTATGCAATGGTCGCAGGAGAAATATTCCTCGTTTTACTTATCACCGTGCTGTCAATCAAGTACAAGAAATACTATGCGGCACTTTTATCAATAGCACAAACAGGGCTTGAATTTTGGTACGAATTCGGAGACAAAAAACCTAAAATCGAAATCAATCACCTACATTGCGACAGACTTACCGTAATTATGATTTTGATTATTGCTATTGTCGGCACATTAATCACGGTTTATGCCTGCGGATATATGGACGACTATCACCGTCATCACGCAGATGAGGTAAAGGACAGAAAAAGCTTTTTCTTTGCCGTAATGTATATATTCATCGGTGCGATGTTTGGACTTGTGCTTTCAAACAGTCTGCTGTGGCTGTACTTCTTCTGGGAGGTTACAAGCGTTTGCTCATTCCTTCTCATCGGCTACACAAGAATGAAAGAGGCTGTTCACAACTGCTTCAAAGCGCTGTGGATGAACCTTCTCGGAGGACTTGCAATGGCAGCAGGTATAGTGATTCTCGGCACAAACCACGGCATTGTTGATTTAGAACAAATCGTAAGCCAAGCGCCGAACAACAAGGGAATTATTGTTTTTCCGATAATATGCTTGGCATTCGGTGCATTAACAAAAAGCGCACAGCTTCCGTTTTCGAGATGGCTTCTCGGGGCAATGGTTGCGCCTACACCGTCATCGGCATTGCTTCACAGCGCAACAATGGTAAAGGCAGGCGTTTATCTTTTAATTCGTCTTGCTCCGGCAATGCATGGTGAGGCAAGCGGTTATTTGGTTGCCCTCGTCGGCGGTCTTACTTTCCTTGCTATGTCTATGCTCGCAATCACGGTTGCAGACGGCAAAAAGGTTTTGGCATACTCTACCCTTTCCAATTTAGGACTTATCACCGCCTGTGCGGGTATAGGAACGAGAGAGACTGTATGGGCGGCAATATTCCTCGTAATATTCCACGCAGTGTCAAAATCACTGTTGTTCCAAACAGTCGGCTCAATCGAACATCAAACAGGCTCAAGAGACATAGAAACAATGCACGGTCTTGTAAGAAGATACCCATATCTTACCTGGACGCTTGTAGTAGGCATTGCAGGTATGTTCCTTGCACCGTTCGGTATGCTTATTTCCAAATGGGCTGCGTTAAAGGCTTTTGTTGACACAGGACTTGCAAGCGGTAATTTGCTCGAAATATTAGTATCAACCATACTCGTGCTGTGCATTTGCTTCGGAAGTGCGACAACGCTTTTCTATTGGGCAAAATGGTTGGCAACGGTACTTTCGTCAAATCCGTCCGACACACTACACAAAAACACAATTTCAATAAACCAATGGGTTTCGCTTTTCACTCACGGCGGGATGATGATACTTATAATTTTTGCATTCCCGATCATTTCAAAATTTGTAGTTGACCCATACATAGCATCGGTATTTAACACAACGCTCGATGTAATCAGCGGTGAAAATATTGTTTTGACAATCATTATGGTGCTGTTCACCTTTGTTGTTCCGATAGCAACATATTTCCTTGTTGCCAAAAACAGACCGTTTACAAAAGCAGACAGATACTTTAACGGTGCAGGTACAGAGGATCAGGTCGGCTTCATAGATTCCTTTGGCACAGAGAAAAAGGAATTTCTCACCAACTGGTATATGAAGGACATATTCGGAGAACACAAAATGTATAAAGCAAGTGTATTTGTAAGCATAGGCATTATGGTACTGTTTACACTCAACGCAGTTATTACGGGAGGTGTATTCTAATGGCACTCGGAAACACATCACTTGTAATCAGTGCGATTTTATATTTCATACTTGCACCGTTTGCCGGAGCGCTTTTGGCAGGAATTGACAGACGAGTTACCGCAAGAATGCAGGGCAGACAGGGTCCGCCGCTGCTTCAACCGCTTTACGATGTTTCAAAGCTTCTCAGAAAACAAACAAAGGTCATAAACAGAGTACAGCTTCTCTACCTTTCGACCTTTCTGTTTTTCATAATCGTTACGGGTCTGCTGTTCTTTGCGGGCTATGACATACTTTTAATTCTTTTTACGCTGACAACGGCAAACATCTTCCTTGTAATCGCCGCATCAAGCGGACATTCTCCGTACGCATTTATGGGAGCGAGCAGAGAGCTTGTTCAAATGCTTGCGTATGAACCAATGGTGTTAATTGCCGCAATAGGACTGTATGTGGTAACAGGCAGCTTCAAAGTATCCGACATCATAAATCACAACGGCGCTCCTGCGGTTATATATCTGCCGGGTATCTTTCTCGGATTTCTGTTTATTATGACAATTAAGCTGAGAAAGCATCCTTTCGATTTGTCCACCTCGCACCACGCTCATCAGGAGCTTGTTAAGGGTATAACAACGGAATTTAACGGCAAGATGTTCGCCATTGTGGAAATTTCGCATTGGTACGAAAACATTTTTCTTATCGGATTATTGTCGCTGTTTTTCCTCAATTCAAGCAAGCTTAGCATTTTACTTGCAATAGTGGGTGTAATCGCTTGCTATTTTGTAGAAATACTTATCGACAACACAAACGCAAGATTCAAATGGAAAACAATGCTCGACAACACATGGATTGTAACCGCTGTTTTGGGAGCGTTAAACTTAATCGTAATTGAAGTGCTAAAGGGTAAGGGGGTTATATAATGGCAGATATAACAAAATCACCGTGGATAATGCACTATGACGCAAGCTCATGCAACGGCTGCGACATAGAAGTGCTTGCCTGCCTTACACCGCTTTATGATGTAGAACGCTTCGGCGTTATTAACACAGGAAATCCAAAGCACGCAGATATTCTGCTAATCACGGGAAGCGTAAACACACTCAAAACATTAGCGTAGTAAAACAGTTATACGAGCAGATGACAGAGCCTAAGGTTGTGTGTGCAATAGGCATATGCGCCTGCAACGGCGGTGTGTTTAAGGACTGCTACAATGTTATCGGCGGTGTCGACAAAGCAATTCCCGTTGACATTTATGTACCCGGCTGTGCGGCACGACCGCAGGCTATAATTGACGGTGTTGTAAAATCTCTTGCATTGCTCAAAGAAAAGAGCAACAAATTAAAGCAAGACAAAGCCGTTGAAAAGGAGGCGGACAAGGTTGTAGAAGCAATTCCGTCAATCGGTTTCGTTCACAGAGGTCTTGAATTACTTGCGGAAAAAGAACGGTAGGAGTTCTTATAGGCGAAGGACTTCCCAGAATATGTTAAAGCAAAAAGCAGAGCGTTATTCGCTCATCAACAAGCCATACGGCTTCTATCACACAGCAAAATTTTAAGGAAAGAAAAATGGCACAAGACTACGGCAAAATATTTATTAAAGGCTTTTTAGAGTTATCAAAAGAAAAGGGGTACGCAAAAATTTCAATAGTAGACCTTACGGAACACTGCGGCACAAGCAGACAAACATTCTACTACTATTACAAAAGCATCGACGACCTAATTACAAAAAGCGTAAACAGCGAGATTGACGCAATCTGCAACAGCATTGACGAAAACTCAACTTGGTATGAATCGGCAATAAAAATCATAAAAGTGCTTGAAAAATACCAAGATGTCATCAAAAGCGCATTGCAATCAAAACACAGCCTAAAGGCTATTGATTTGATTGATACAAATGCAGATAAATTCATAAGAGCCTTCGTAAAGGCAAAGCACACAGAAAATAAATTCACCGAATTTTTATTCACCTGCTGTCGCTACACATTTACCGGGCTTATAATATCAGAAATGAAAAACGAAAAACCCGATTTAATGAATGTAATAAACAACATTGATGAAAAGCTTATAAATACAGACTGAAAAAACACCTTGAGGCGGTTCGCAAATGCTTCAAGGTGCTTTTTGTTGAGAGGATTATTATATTTTATCAAAGGCTTGGGTCAGGTCGGCAATAATATCGTCGATATGCTCCGTGCCTATTGAAAGTCTGATTGTATTAGGTTTAATATTTTGCTCTTTTAGTTCCTCCTCGCTGAGCTGAGAATGAGTGGTTGTGGCAGGATGGATAACTAATGATTTAACATCTGCTACATTTGCAAGAATCGAGAAAATCTGAAGCGAATCAATAAATTTCTTTGCTTCCTTTTCCCCGCCCTTAATCTCAAATGTAAAAATCGAGCCTGCTCCGTTTGGAAAATATTTGTTATATAAATCCTTATATCTTGAATCAAGAGACGGATGATTTACCTTTTCCACAAGCGGATGATTATTAAGAAATTCGATAACCTTTTTTGCGTTTTCAACATGCCTTTCCACACGCAGAGAAAGAGTTTCCGTACCCTGGAGGAGAAGAAATGCGTTAAACGGAGAAATTGTTGCGCCCGTATCACGAAGCAAGATGGCTCTGATATATGTTACAAAAGCTGCGGAACCAGCCGCATCGGCAAAGCTGACACCATGATAGCTTGGATTTGGGTCTGCAATCTGCGGGAACTTGCCCGACGCTTTCCAATCAAAATTACCGCTTTCAACAACCACACCGCCTAAAGTTGTGCCGTGACCGCCCACAAATTTAGTAGCGGAAAAGGCAATAATATCGGCGCCGTACTCAAACGGACGGAGAAGATAAGGCGTTGTAAATGTATCGTCAACCACGAGAGGAATGTTGTGCTTATGCGCAATATCAGCCACCGCCTGAATGTCGATAATATTTGAATTCGGATTACCGAGAGTTTCTATAAACACAGCCTTGGTGTTTTCCTGAATTGCGTTCTCAAAATTCTGCGGATCGTCCGGGTCAACAAAGGTCGTATTAACACCGTGCTGAGGAAAAGTATGAGCAAGGAAGTTATATGTACCTCCGTAAATTGTCTTTGCCGCAACGATATGATCTCCTGCCTGAGCAAGTGCTTCAAAAGTATACGACAGCGCCGCCGCACCTGACGCTACTGCAAGAGCTGCCGAGCCTCCCTCAAGTGCCGCAATTCTTTTTTCAAAGACATCCTGAGTTGAATTAGTAAGTCTGCCGTAAATATTTCCCGCATCGGCAAGTCCGAATCGAGCTTGTGCGTGGTCGCTGTTGCGAAATACATAAGAAGTTGTTTGGTAAATCGGAACTGCTCTTGCGTCAGTTGCCGGGTCGGGTGATTCCTGTCCTACATGAAGTTGGAGTGTTTCAAATTTATACTGTGACATAACAGTTATTTCCTTTCAAAATTAAATGTGATAAAAAGCTCAATACTTTAGAGAAGCTAAAGCCGCAAGCCTCTCGTCAAAGAATCACATTCGTCCGAAACGAAAATTTTGTCTTAGCAGTGATGTAAAATAATATCTCATTTAATAATCCTCCTAATGCCTATGAGTTTGGTAGGTATTTGCTATGATTGCATTATAAACCACATTACCCAGTATGTCAATAGGTTTTGTATATTTTCTTGATTTTTTTCAAAAAACTTGACACAGAGCGAAATATAAACGATAATTGACAAGGTGATATAATGAAAAAGAAAGATATATTATATATATTAGAAAAGGTCGAAAGCGGTGAACTTACTGCCGAATCTGCTACCGAGGCGCTGAGCTACAAGGAGCTTGGATTTGCAACGGTTGACACATCAAGACGATTGCGTCACGGTGCGTGCGAGGTCATTTACGGCGAGGGCAAAACCCGAGAACAGATAGAAAAAATAATCACCGCCCTATTTAACAGCGGTGAGAAAACGGTGATAATCACCCGAACCGACAAAGCGAAGGCAGATTATCTCTCGCAAAAATTCGAGTTATTTTACGACGAAGCATCACGGCTTGCGGTTGCAGGCGAAATGCCAAAACCCGATGGCAAAGGAAAAATCATAGTCTGCTGTGCCGGCACAAGCGATTTATACTGTGCAAACGAAGCGTACTACACGGCTATGGCATTAGGCAACGAGGTTGAGCTGATAAGCGATGTCGGAGTGGCAGGAATTCACAGACTGCTCGACAAAGCGGAAAAATTTGAAAACGCAAAGGCAGTCATAGCGATTGCCGGAATGGAGGGCGCTTTGGCAAGCGTTATCGGAGGTCTTGCTCCCTGCCCCGTTATAGGAGTTCCCACCTCTGTCGGTTACGGTGCTTCGTTTTCGGGAGTCAGCGCATTACTGTCAATGCTTAACAGCTGCACAAGCAATGTAAGCGTTGTAAATATAGACAACGGCTTTTCCGCCGCATACATAGCAAATATGATTAATCATCAGGAATAGTATATGAAAAAGATTTTTGTAGAATGTAATATGGGCATTGCAGGCGATATGCTTTGCGGTGCGCTCTTAGACACTTTTAGCAATGACGAAAAAAGCGTTGCGATTGACAAGCTTAACTCAATATTTTCTCCAATCGGAATTTCGGTAGAATGCAAATCGGACAGCAAATGCAATATCTGTGGAACGAAATTCTGCGTTAAAATCCGTGAGGAACATCATCCGCACTCGCACATCAGCGAAATATACGACATAATAAACGGACTTGAAGCAAGCGAAAGCGTTAAGGAAAACGCAAAAGCCGTTTATAAAATAATTGCAGATGCAGAAAGCAAGGCGCACGCAATGCCTGTGAGCGACATACACTTTCACGAGGTTGGCGCAAAGGACGCCATTGCCGACATAGTAAGCTGCTGTTTCCTGCTGGAGAGTATCAAACCTGACAAAATCACGGCATCGACAATCACAACAGGATACGGAACAGTAGAGTGTATGCACGGCATAATGAATGTTCCTGCTCCGGCAACAGCTGAAATATTAAAAGGAATAAAAACACGCAGGGGCGACATAGCTTCGGAGCTTACTACTCCGACAGGGGCGGCGCTGATAAAGCATTTTGCCGACGAAATCAACGACGAATGCAATATGGTGTGCGAAAAAATCGGCTACGGAACAGGTACTAAAAACTTTGACAGAGCTAATTGCGTAAGGGTTTTCATATCTAACGACAGCAAAGAAACGGTGTATGAGCTTCGCACTCAGGTTGATGATATGACGGGCGAGGAAATAGGATACGCACTCAACAAAATGCTCTCATTAGGCGCAAACGATGCGTACACCACTGCAATATATATGAAAAAGAGCAGACCTGCTTATATGCTGAGCGTTATCTGCACAGAAGATAAAAAAGACTTCTTTGCAGAGCAGATATTCAAGCATACAACAACACTTGGGATAAGGGCGGTAAAATGCGAAAGAGCAACGCTCGGCAGAGAGATTGTCGAAACCGATTCAGTTAAAATTAAGCGCAGCGAAGGCTACGGGATTAAAAAAGCGAAAATAGAATTTGAGGATTTGGCAAAAACAGCCGACGAAAAAGGAATATCAATATTTGAAGCCAAGCAAGAAATATGTAAAGATTAACACCTTTACACACACAAAAAGTCGCCGTAAAGCGTATTACTTTACAGCGACTTTTTTATTTATTCGATTATCTTGCCTTTGAGTCGATTTCCTCACGAATTCTCTTAACAAATTCATCAATATCGATAGCACCCTCGTCGCCGTTCTTACGAGAACGAACAGAAATTGTACCTGCCTCAATATCCTTATCACCGACAAGAATCATATAAGGCACCTTTTCGAGCTGAGCCGAACGAATCTTAAAGCCAACCTTTTCGCTTCTGTCATCAAGCTCACAACGAACTCCGACAGCCTGAAGCTTAGCCATCATTTCACGGGCATAGTCCTGATGTCTGTCTGCAACAGGAAGGAACTTAACCTGAACAGGAGCAAGCCATGTCGGGAACGCACCTGCATATTTTTCGATAAGAAGCGCAAGAGTACGCTCATAACAGCCGATTGATGTTCTGTGGATAATGTAAGGATTCTTCTTTGTGCCGTCCTTATCTACATATTCCATACCGAACTTTTCGGCAAGCATCTGGTCAACCTGAATAGTAACAAGAGTGTCCTCTTTGCCAAATACATTCTTAATCTGAATGTCAAGTTTAGGTCCGTAGAAAGCAGCTTCGCCGATACCGATTTTGTAATCAATACCGAGGTCGTCAAGAATGTTCTTCATAACACCCTGAGCCTCATTCCACTGTTCCTCGGTACCGATGTACTTATCTCTGTCATCAGGGTCCCACTTAGAGAAACGATAGGTCAAATCCTCTTTAAGCCCGAGAACGTCCATCATATAATTTGTAAGCTCAAGACAGCTTCTGAACTCATCCTCAAGCTGTTCCGGAGTACACATAAGATGTCCCTCGGAAATTGTGAACTGACGAACACGGATAAGGCCGTGCATCTCACCCGACGCCTCGTTTCTGAAAAGAGTTGAGGTTTCGTCATATCTAAGTGGAAGGTCACGGTAAGACCTTGCTCTGTTAAGATAAGCCTGATATTGGAACGGGCAAGTCATAGGACGGAGTGCAAATACTTCCTTGTCCTTTTCCTCATCACCGAGAACGAACATTCCCTCTTTATAATGGTCCCAGTGTCCCGAAATCTTATAAAGGTCGGATTTTGCCATAAGCGGAGTTTTTGTAAGCTGCCAGCCTCTCTTTTCCTCCTCGTCCTCTACCCAACGCTGAAGCGTTTGGATAATCTTAGTTCCCTTTGGAAGAAGGATAGGCAAGCCTTGACCGATATAATCTACCGTTGTGAAAAGCTCAAGCTCTCTGCCGAGCTTATTATGGTCACGCTTTCTTGCCTCCTCAAGAGCAGCAAGATGCTCCTCAAGCATAGAAGCCTTAGGAAATGCAATACCGTAAACACGGCAGAGCATCTTATTTTTCTCGTCGCCTCTCCAATAAGCACCCGTGCATTGTGTAAGCTTAAACGCCTTTACATTTTTCATATCCATAAGGTGAGGACCTGCACAAAGCTCAGTAAACTCGCCCTGCTCGTAAAAGCTGATAGGCTCGCCCTTTGCGGCGTGTTCCTCGATGAGTTCAACTTTATAAGGCTCGTTCTTCTCCTGCATAAGTTTAATTGCCTCATCAACAGGAAGCTCAAATCTTACGATTTCAGGATTTTCCTTAACGATTTTTTTCATCTCTGCCTCAATTTTAAGCAAATCGTCGGGAGAGAAAGATTTTTCTACATCAAAGTCATAATAAAAGCCGTTTTCGATAGCAGGGCCGATAGTCAGCTTTGCCTCCGGATAAAGGCGCTTAACAGCTTGTGCCATAATGTGAGAAGCGGTGTGATTAAATGTTCTTCTTCCGTCCTCATCGTCAAAGGTAAGTATTTCAAGTGCGCAGTCCGAATCAATAACTGTTCTTAAATCCTTTACCTCACCGTTAATTTTGCAGCAAGCGGCATTTCTGTAAAGTCCCATAGAAATGTCTTTTGTGATGTCGGCAGCGGATTTAGCCTCGCTGTACTCTAAAGCCGAGCCGTCCTTGAGTATAATTTTCATAGTTTTTTCCTCCTTGCTCAAATCTTAAAAAATAAAAAAACACCCTGCAAAAAACAGGGTGAATATAATCCACGGTTCCACCTGAATTGCGATAAAAACATCGCCTCTCATTTGCTATTTAACGACAGCAAGCCGACCTGTATTAAAGGCACTCAGGGGTGGTAGCAATACCCTATCGGCACATTCTTTCACCAAACGAATGCTCTCTTTAGCCTACCTTGATAGAGCCGTATCCCCGTCACAGATTTTGATATTGCTTGTATGATAACACTATGAATTTAGTTTGTCAAGAGCGAAATTATTATGCCCCAACCATACAATTTATATGTAAATAATTTCTTGACAAATACAATATATTGGTATATCATAGATTTGTATTTTGTATCGTTTATATATTGTAGGCGAAACAATACATTAAATTGCATAAAACTGTACCTTTTCTGATGAAATTGAAATTAAAGATTATGTAGAAAAAATTAAAACAGAAGGAGGTGCTATTGATATGAAGGTAATCGTGGCTGTTATTATTGCAGTCGTTTGCGCCATAGTATTTGGTGTGCTTGGATTCTTTATCGGTATGACAAAGAAGACGAAGGACGACGAGGGAAAAATCGTCAACGCCAAAGAGGAAGCAAACAAAATCTTGACAGACGCTCTTAACGAGGCTGAGAAGAACAAGAAAGCTCAACTCGTAGAGACTAAGGACGAAATACACAAGCTTCGCTCAGATGCCGACCGTGACATTCGTGAGAGAAGAAATGAAGTACAAAAACAGGAAAAACGACTTAACCAGCGTGAGGAATATCTTGACAAAAGAGCCGACACATTGGAAAAGAAAAACGAAAGCCTTGCCGACAAAATTAAGCAGGCTGACGACAAATTACTCGAAATCGATGGCATCAAGAAAAGTCAGTTTGATATGCTTGAAAGAATCTCAGGCTTATCACAGGAGGATGCAAAGGCACAACTTTTAAGTTCACTCGAAAGCGAGCTTGATGTTGAAAAGAGCAAGAGAATCCTCGAACACGAGCAGATGATTAAGGACCAAAGCGATGTAATTGCAAGAGAGATTATCGGCACTGCAATTCAGCGCTGTGCCGCAGACCACACCGCAGAAACCACCGTATCGGTTGTTGCATTACCGTCTGACGAAACAAAGGGCAGAATTATCGGCCGTGAGGGCAGAAACATTCGCTCAATCGAAAAGATTACAGGTGTAGAGCTTATTATCGATGACACGCCGGAGGCTATCACGGTAAGCTCATTTGACCCTGTACGCAGAGAAATCGCAAGGCTCACACTCGAAAGGCTCATTCAGGACGGCAGAATCCATCCTACAAGAATTGAGGAAATGTACGAAAAATCCCGCAAGGAGATAGAACAAACTATCAAAGCCGAGGGTGAAAAGGCAGTCATCAGTGCAAACTGCGGCTCAATTCATCCGGAGCTTGTTAAGCTTCTCGGAAAGCTTAAATTCCGTACTTCTTACGGTCAAAGCGTATTAAAGCACTCTCTCGAGGTTTCATACATTGCAGGTCTTATGGCTGCCGAGTTAGGCGCTGACGAAAGACTTGCAAGAAGAGCAGGCTTGCTTCACGACATCGGTAAGGCTCTCGACCACGAAATGGAAGGAAGTCACGTTGCTCTCGGTGTTGAATACGCAAGAAAGTATAAAGAAAACGAAGCGGTTGTTCACGCTATTCAGGCTCACCACGGTGATGTTGAATGCAAGACGATAGTTGCTTGTCTTGTTCAGGCAGCGGATGCGGTAAGTGCCGCAAGACCGGGTGCAAGACGAGAGAACATCGAAAACTATATCAAGCGTTTGCAGCAGCTTGAGGAAATTTCAACAAGCTTCAACGGCGTTGAAAAGGCTTATGCCATTCAGGCAGGCCGTGAGGTAAGAGTTATGGTTAAGCCTGAGGTAATCTCAGACCAAAAAATGCCATACATTGCTCACGAAATCGCAAAGAAGATTGAGGAAGAAATGGAATATCCGGGACAGATTAAGGTAAACATAATCCGTGAAAGCAGACATTCCGATATTGCAAAATAAATTTATGAGGGAGTCGATTGACTCCCTTTTTTTGGAGGTAATTTCAAATGATTAAGCATACAGTTTGTTTCAAGCTAAAGGACAATTCACCCGAAGAATGTGCCAAAGCAGCAGAAATTCTGCGTTCTATGCAGGGCAATGTTCCCCTGCTCAGAGGCATTGAGGTGGGAGTTGATTTTTTGCATTCTCCCCGTTCGTATGATATAATTCTTCAGGTTATCCTCGACGATGCAAAAGCACTTGAGGAATATCAGCAGGACGAGTATCATTGCTCTGTTGTAAAGAAGCATATGCACGCCGTTGCGGAGAGATCAATAGCTATTGATTTTGAAATGTAATAAGTCATAAATTAAGCAGTCGCATTTTTTATATGCGATTGCTTTTTTATTAAAATTTTTATTGAATATTTGTTTAATAAAATATTAATTTCCTTTTCATTCTATTGTAATGGTAAATATTTCTTGATATAATTACGGCGAATAAAACTTGAAAGGAAATGCACTATGTTCAAAATATTGGTAGTCGATGACGATAAAGAGCTTAATGAATCAATTTGTGAATATCTCAGAGAAAACGGTTTTGAAGCGGCGGGCTGCGCAGATGCAGGCACGGCATATAATGCAATGTATGACGGTATGTTCGATATGGTAATATCGGATACCGGTGCATCCGACAGCGAGGGCTTTGAACTTGCAAAAAACATTCGCGCTCAAAGCACCGAACTTCCGATTATTCTAATATCAAGCAAAAACGACTTAGAGTTGAAAAGGCACGGCTATACGCTCGGAATTGACGATTATATAACAAAGCCTATTATACCCGAAGAGCTTGTTTTAAGAATGAACGCAGTTTTCCGCAGAGCAGGACTGTCCGAAAGCAAGCGAATCGCAATAGGCAGCCTGATTCTTGACGCCGACGAGAGAATTGCGTCTTATAAAGGCGAAGGAATCCCCCTCACCACAAGAGAGTTTAATATTATATATAAAATGCTGTCTAATCCCAAAAGGACATTTTCAAGGGCGCAGCTTATGAATGAGTTTTGGAGTGCCGATTCAAAATCAGGCACGAGAACAGTTGATGTATATATGACAAAGCTCAGGGATAAATTTGCCAAATGCAGAGAATTTGAAATATTAACGGTACACGGAGTAGGCTACAAGGCTGTTATAAAGCAGTCTTAAATCCGAATTACAAGCATTAAAGCATTCGTTTTGCGACGAATGCTTTTTATTATTGGTCAAAGCATCCAAATTTGCGACACTAAATTTTATACCAAAAGCAGCATAAATACCGCAATCCGATTGACTTTTATCCGCAGCGGTGTTATATTATTAATTATAATATATAAATAATATATGGAGGGTATTATATGGATAACAATACCGAAGCAAAAGAACTGGAAATAGACATCAGTAAAATCTTCTATAAAATGAGAAACAAGTTTATGATTATCTTTGTCGTAACCTTTGCCGCTGCAATTGCGTCAGGATTGTTCACTCATTTTGCAATCACACCGCAATACTCATCAACCGTAAAAATGTATGTGTATTCAAACAGCGACAGAATTTCGACAGACTCGTCAATCTCGTCTTCAGAGCTTGACGCCTCGCAGGAGCTTATCAACACCTACATTTACATATTAGAGAGCGATACAGTGCTTGAAGCTGTTATCAAGGACCTTAACATTGACAACATGTCGGTCAACAAACTGAGAAGCACCATCAATGCTGCTCAGGCTGCAAAGACTGTTGCTTTTGAGGTCACCGTTACAACAGACGACCCGCAAATGTCGGCTAAAATCGCAAACAGCATTGCAAAGATTGCTCCGAGCGAGATTGTCCGTGTTGCAAAAGCAGGCGGTGTTGAAATTATCGACTATGCAAAGGTGCCGACCAAGCCGTCATCACCTAACCTTACAAAGAACGTATTAGTTGCCGCTGTTCTTGCTTTCGTAATTTCATTTGCAGGATTCTTCATTTACGAATTCTTTGATACCACAATCACCAGCACAAGAGATGTTGAGGACGAGTTCGATATTCCTATTATCGGTACAGTACCTAACCTTGAGGCTCCGAGCGATAACAAATACGAGTTGTACTCGGATAAATCTTCTACCAAGCAGGGCGAGCTGAAACCGAGCGCACAGATACTTGAAAATTTGCAAAATATGAAAGGAGAGGATAAGTAATGAAAAAGAAAATGTCAAAGAAGGCTGCATTAAACACGACAGACCCAAAGAAATTATTAAGAAACACATCTGCATTTTCCGTTAAAGAAGCATACAACGCTATCAGAACAAACCTCCTTTTCACACAGCATGGAGAGAAATGTCCAATATTCGTAGTGACAAGTCCAACCGCCAACAACGGTAAAACAATCAACTCGGCAAACCTTGCTATAAGCTTTGCCCAAATGGGAAAGAAAACGCTTATCATCGACGCAGATATGAGAAACCCGTCTCTGCACAAGCTTTTCGGACTTCACTCAAAGAACGGCTTGTCCGAAATTTTGGCAGGACTTACAGATAACATTTCTGTTTCAAAAACAGATGTAGAAAACCTTTCGGTTCTTACCGCAGGAAAGATTCCTCCAAACCCGACAGAACTTTTGGCATCCGACAGAATGGATAAGCTTCTTAGCTTTGTAAGAGAACATTACGACTGTGTGTTTATCGACACTCCGCCGGTAAACATCGTAACCGACGCAACGGTATTTGCTCAAAAGACAACAGGCTATCTCGTTATCATCAAGACTGATACAACAAAGCTTCCTGAGTTAAAGACCACCGTTCACACTCTCGAAAGCATCGGCTCAAGCGTTTTGGGATTCATTCTCAACGACGCAAACAGCGACAAGAAGAAATACTACTCCTATTACAGGAAATACAGCAGAAGCTATGCGTATAATTACAAATACTCATATGGAAGCAAATAATTTCAAGGTTCAGTGATAATCAATGGAAAAAAAGGCAAGAATTCAATTTTGGATGGAGCTTACGGTTGACGCAATATCATTATTCATTGCGTTTACTATTACGGCGATATTCTTATATACAACTACCGTAAAGGTTGACGGTTTGACAGTTAAGGAATGGCTTTTAAGTTATGTGCTTATGGCTGTCTCTTTCTTGTCAAGCTATGCATTCTTTCATTCAGATATTGATATTCATACCCGAAACAGGTTTACGGAAATAGCAAGCACAATAAAAAACGGTGCGCTTACATACCTTTTCTTTATCGTACTTGCGGTATTTACAAGAAATCCGATAATGCAAAAAAGAATGCTCTTGCTCTTTTCTTTCATTATTTTCACAGCGTTTGCACTTATCGGAAGATACTACCTCAAGCGTTGGCTGACAAACAGCTACAAAGGCAAAAACAAGAGAATTGCAAGCTATGTAGGAGTTTTAACAACTAAAGACAGAGCCGAGGATTTTGTTTCATTCCTAAAAGAGGACTGGTGCTTTAATGTTTCGGGTGTTGCCCTTCTCGACAACTTCGTTGACAACGGACGATTCATTTATGACCCGGAGCTTGACTACACGGGAGAATCCGAAAGTTCAAGAACCAAGGTTTCCACAAAAAAGAAAATTCGTTTTCCTCATGTTGTTGCAGACGACATTCCCGTTATTGCAACCGACATCAGGTTCATAGATTGGATAAGAAGCGCACCGCTTGACGAGGTGTTTATAAATCTACCGTACGAAAGAAGTAGTGACATTTCGCAAATTGTTGAGGAACTTGAAAGTATGGGCGTTACCGTTCATATCAATGTTCCTACTCTCAACAATATGCTCAACAAAAGCAGCTTTGACAACATAAGCTGTAAAATTTACGCAGACTACCCTATCGCAACATTTGCCGCTGCGGTACATAACAGCGGTGAACTGATAATAAAAAGAATATTTGATTTCATCGGTGCTTTAATCGGAATAATTTTGTCTGCTCCGATTGTGGCGATAGTGGCTATTCCGCTTTTGCTTGAATCACCGGGACCACTTTTCTTTAAGCAGGAGCGAGTTGGAAAAAACGGCAGAATATTCAAAATGTATAAGCTTCGCTCAATGTATAAGGACGCAGAGGCTCGCAAAAAAGAGCTTATGCAACATAACAAAATGGACGGTTTGATGTTCAAGATGGATAACGACCCACGCATAACAAAGGTAGGAAAAGTCATCAGAAAGCTCAGCATAGACGAGCTTCCGCAATTCATCAATGTTTTGAAAGGCGATATGAGCCTTGTGGGAACAAGGCCGCCGACAGTCAAAGAATTTGAAAAATACGAAAGCCGTCACAAAAGAAGACTGTCAATGCGACCGGGCATTACAGGCATGTGGCAGGTTAGCGGAAGGTCGAACATAAACGATTTCGAGGAAGTTGTTAAACTCGACTGTGAATATATAGATAATTGGAGCATTTGGCTCGATTTGAAAATACTTCTGAAAACCGTAAGAGTTGTACTTACACACGAGGGTGCAGAATAATGAAAATTGCAATGTTGGGACATAAGCGTATACCCTCAAGAGAGGGCGGCATAGAGATAGTTGTCGAGGAGCTTAGCACCCGTATGGCAAAAAAAGGTCACGAGGTCACCTGCTATAACAGAAAAGGTCATCATGTCAGCGGCAAGGAATTTGATGCAGGCACGCTCAACGAGTATAAAGGCGTAAGGCTCATCACCGTCCCTACAATAGACAAAAAGGGGCTTGCTGCCGTAAGCTCATCGTTTTTTGCATCGGTAAAATGTGCATTTTCAAAATACGATGTAGTGCATTTTCACGCAGAGGGTCCTTGCGCAATGCTGTGGCTTCCTAAATTGTTCGGTAAAAAATGCATAGCCACGGTACACGGTCTTGACCACCAAAGAGCAAAGTGGGGCAAATTCGCAGAGAACTATATTATGGCAGGTGAAAAGTGTGCAGTAAAGCACGCAGACTCCATTATTGTTTTAAGCGAGGGCGTTAAGCAATATTTCAAGGATACCTACAACAGAGAAACCGTATTTATACCCAACGGAGTAAATCGACCGATAATCAAAAATGCAGATTTAATATGCGAAAAGTTCGGTCTTAAAAAAGATAATTACATTTTATATCTCGGCAGGCTTGTCCCCGAAAAAGGTATAGCCTACCTCATAGAAGCATATAAAAGCTTAGATACAGACAAAAAGCTTGTTATTGCAGGCGGTTCGTCAGACACGGATGAGTACGCAAATATGCTCAGGAATATGGCTGAGGGTAACGACAACATAATATTTACAGGCTTTGTTCAAGGTCAAATGCTCGAGGAGCTTTACAGCAACGCATACATATACTGCCTGCCGTCAGACCTTGAGGGAATGCCTCTGAGTCTGCTGGAAGCAATGAGCTATTCAAACTGTTGCTTGGTAAGCGATATTTCAGAATGCAGCGATGTTGTTTGCGACAAAGCTGTCACCTTCAAAAAAGGCAGCGTTGCTGACCTGAGCGATAAGCTACAACATTTATGCAACAATGAACAGATTGTAAATAATTACAAGGCTCAAGCAGCGGATTATATTTGTGAAAAATACAACTGGGACGAGGTCACAAACGAAACATTACGCCTTTACAGCGAATAAATAAAGGAGCGAGAAGCAATGAAAGGCATTATTTTAGCGGGAGGAAGCGGAACAAGGCTTTATCCATTAACAACAGTAACATCAAAACAGCTTTTGCCGATATATGACAAGCCTATGGTTTATTATCCACTCAGCACGCTTATGCTGGCGGGAATCAATGATATACTTATCATATCCACGCCTAACGATTTGCCGAACTTTAAGAAGCTTCTCGGAAACGGCAGTCGCTTTGGAATAAATCTTTCATATAAAGAACAACCCTCACCTGACGGACTTGCACAAGCATTCATTTTAGGAGATGAATTTATAGGTGACGACTGTTGTGCCATGGTTCTCGGAGACAATATTTTTTACGGTGCGGGGTTGAGCAGTATTCTCAAAAACGCAAAAATTAATGCAGAAGAAAATCACAGAGCAACTGTTTTCGGCTATCATGTAGAAGACCCGGAGCGTTTCGGTATTGTCGAGTTTGCTAAGGGCGGTAAGGTACTCTCCGTTGAGGAAAAGCCTGAAAAGCCGAAATCCCCATGGGCTATTACAGGATTATATTTTTACGACAATCGTTGCGTTGAATATGCAAAAAATCAAAAGCCGTCTGCACGAGGCGAGCTTGAAATAACCGACCTTAACAGGGTCTATCTTGACAATGGCGAGCTTGATGTAAAACTGCTCGGAAGAGGCTTTGCATGGCTTGATACAGGCACTATGGACAGCCTCATTGATGCGGGAGACTTTGTAAGAACCATTCAAAATCAGCAAGGCATACGCATCAGCGCACCCGAGGAAATAGCGTACAGACAAGGCTGGATAAGCAAGGAAAAGCTTATTGAATCAGCAGAGAAATATGGAAAATCCGATTATGGAAAATACCTGAAATTAGTTGCAACAGACGATACGCTTGGAGGAATAACAAAATGACAATTATTGTAACGGGCGGTGCCGGTTTTATCGGCTCAAACTTCATATTTTATATGCTCAAAAAGCATCCAGACTACCGCATAATCTGCCTCGACAAACTTACATACGCAGGTAATCTGTCTACCCTTGCTCCCATTATGGACAACAAGAATTTCAGATTCGTAAAGGCTGATATCTGTGATAAAGCTGCGGTTGAAAAATTATTCGAGGAGGAGCATCCCGATATGGTTGTCAATTTTGCGGCGGAGTCGCATGTTGACCGTTCAATCGAGGACCCGGGCATCTTCTTAAAAACAAATATTTTAGGCACACAAACTCTTATGGACGCTTGCAGAAAATACGGTATAAAGCGTTATCATCAGGTTTCAACGGATGAAGTATACGGCGATTTACCGCTTGACAGACCCGACCTTTTCTTCACAGAGGAAACCCCTATTCATACAAGCTCTCCGTACAGCTCATCAAAGGCGGGTGCAGACCTGCTTGTATTGGCATATTACAGAACATACGGTCTTCCTGTTACAATAAGCCGTTGCTCAAATAACTACGGACCGTATCACTTCCCCGAAAAACTGATTCCGCTTATGATAGCAAATGCACTTAATGATAAACCGCTTCCTGTTTACGGAGAAGGACTTAATGTTCGTGATTGGCTCTATGTTGAAGACCATTGCAAGGCTATCGACCTTATCATTCATAATGGCAGAGTCGGCGAGGTTTACAACATCGGCGGACACAATGAAATGAGAAATATTGACATTGTTAAGCTTATATGCAAAGAGCTTGGCAAGAGTGAAGATTTAATCACTTATGTTGCAGACAGAAAAGGACACGATATGCGTTATGCAATCGACCCGACAAAGATTCACAACGAGCTCGGTTGGCTTCCCGAGACGAAATTCGCCGACGGAATCAAAAAGACCATTGCTTGGTATCTCGATAACAAAGAGTGGTGGGAAACCATCATCAACGGCGAGTATCAAACCTATTATGAAAAGATGTACGGTGACAGACAATGAGTATTAAATATCTCATAACAGGGGCAAACGGACAGCTTGGATATGATGTAAAAAAACAGCTTACACAGCGAGGATTTGAAGCAATCGGAACGGATGTAAGCGATATGGATATTACAGACAACACGGCAGTTGATGAAAAATTTGACGCTGTTAATCCGGATGTGGTAATTCATTGTGCGGCGTGGACAGCGGTTGACGCTGCCGAGGATGACGAAAACAAAAGCAAGGTCTATGCGGTAAATGTTATCGGTACAAAAAATATCGCAAACGCTTGCAAAAAACACAACTGTAAAATGGTATATATCAGCACGGACTATGTTTTCAGTACCGTGGGAGATGAGCCTATAAAACCCGACTGCAAAGAGTTTTCGCCCCTTAATTACTATGGTCAAACGAAGTATCTGGGAGAAAAAGCAGTAAGCGAAACAATAGATAATTTTTTTATTATACGCATTGCTTGGGTATTTGGCAAAAACGGCAATAACTTTATTAAAACCATGCTTAAACTCAGCGAAAATCATTCTGAGCTTCGTGTGGTGAATGACCAAATCGGCACACCGACATATACCTTAGATTTGGCAAGATTAATTATTGATATAAGCGAAAGCGAAAAATACGGCTTTTATCACGCAACAAACGAAGGCGGATACATTAGCTGGTGTGATTTCGCAAAAGAAATTTTCAAAGTGGCAAACAGGAATGTCAATGTTATTCCCGTTACCACCGAGGAATACGGTGCTTCAAAGGCGAAAAGACCGTTAAACAGCAGACTTGATAAAACAAAACTGATTGAAAACGGCTTCACTCCCCTACCGACATGGCAGGACGCACTGAGAAGATATATTGAAGAAATAAAGGCATAACAATGGCACAGATTAAAGTTGAAAAAAATGTCGGAGGCATAGAAGGTCTTTGCATAATAACTCCGACTGTTCACGGTGACAATCGTGGATATTTTATGGAAACATATAATGAAAAAGAAATGCACGAGGCGGGAATTGATGTTAAATTCGTTCAAGACAACCAGTCCGCCTCAAGTAGAGGCGTTTTAAGAGGGCTTCACAGACAGCTTTGCTATCCGCAGTCGAAGCTTGTAAGAACAATCAAAGGCTCAGTTTTTGATGTTGCTGTCGATATGAGAGAGGGAAGCCCGACATATCTTAAATGGTACGGAATCGAACTCAGCGAGGAAAACAAAAAGCAATTTTTTATACCGAAAGGCTTTGCTCACGGATTTCTCGTATTAAGCGATTATGCCGAGTTTTGCTATAAGGTGGACGACTTTTTCCATCCTAACGACGAGGGCGGAATCGCATATGATGACCCGACAATCAATGTAAAATGGCCGATAAAAGATGATATGAAAATCATTTTAAGCGAAAAGGACAAGGCGTGGAAGCCGCTGGAGCAATCAGAAAAGCTATGAAAATATTACTTGTAAACAAATTCTTATATAAGCGTGGCGGCAGCGAAACTTATTTTTTAAGTTTGAGTGAAAGTCTTGAAAAAGCAGGTCACACCGTATACTTATTCGGAATGAATGATGAGCGAAATGAAAATCGTCCTGAAAGTAAATATTATATAGACAATATTGATTATTCAAAGAAGACAAATGTATTATCTCAAATAAAACAAGGTCTTAAATCAATTTATTCATTTGAAGCAAAGCATAAATTTGAAGCACTTATCAGAGAGTACAAGCCTGATATAGTACATATAAATTTAATTCACAGACAAATCACGCTCAGCATTTTAGATGTATGTGAAAAATATAATATTCCCGTTGTGTTTACAACACATGACCTTGTATGCTCGTGTCCGGTCGGAAGTTTACTAACACCAACCGGCGAAACTTGCAGAAAGTGTTATGGCGGACATTACATAAATTGTGTAAAAAATAAATGCATAAAAAACAGCACTGCCAAAAGTATTATAGCGTTTATTGAAGAAAGCTTTTATAAAATTCATAAAAGCTATAACAAAATTGATGCTTATATATCACCGTCGAAATTTTATCAAAATGAAATATTAAAAAGCAATATTACAAACAATCAAGTATATCATCTTACAAACTTTTTACAGGTTAACACAGAATACTCATCACACGATTCAAAAAACTTTTATCTTTTTTTAGGAAGTCTGACAAAAAATAAAGGCGTGATGACAATTTTAAAAGCTTTTCATAAAGCCAACATTGAGAATTTTAAGCTTGTTTTAGCAGGTAACGGACCTGAACAAGAAGCTTTAAATGAATACATACAAACCAACGGACTTGAAGAAAAAGTGCTTTTACCGGGATTTGTTTCAGGTGAAGAGTTAGCAAAATTAAAAAAAGAGGCTTATATAGTTATTATGGCAAGCGAATGGTATGAAAACTGCCCTTATGGTTTAATGGAACCTATGGCTTACGGAAAACCTATTATCGGCTCAAAAATAGGTGGCATACCTGAACTTGCAATAGATGGCATAACAGGCTGGACATTTGAATCAAAAAACATCAATGAATTGTCTGACCTATTTGTAAAAACAAGCAGATTAAGTTCGGATGAATACGCCTCGCTATCGAAAAGTACACTTGATTTTGCAAAGGAAAAATTCGATTCACATAACTACATAAAACAGCTTGAAAGTATTTATACAGATTTGATTGAAGGAAAGCAAAAATGAAAATTTACGAAATAGGAACAGGCTACACATCAATACCGGCAAAAATTTCCGCTGCCACCGAAATCGTCATAGAGCAGTTGACTTATGCCATGATTGAAAACGGCGAAGATGTTACCGTTATTGATATAGAAGATAAAAACAGAAAAGACAGCTCATTACCTATTATAGAAATTAAAGTTCCGGGTTTTTCTGATAAAACCGACACTTCTCTTGGAATCATTCACAAGGTAAAAAGAGTGCTTTACTCAATTGCCGTTGCTAAAAAAATCAAAAAAATTCTTAAAAGCACAAAAGAAAAAATTGTTTTGCATTTTCACAATCAGTATAATATGTTTTTCTTTTTGAAATTAACCTCGGCAAAGGAAAGAGAAAAATGTATCTGCGCATACACCAACCACAGCGGGGTTTGGACATTGAATTGGGAAGAAGCAGAAAGCATTCTTAAAAAGCGTTATTTTCAAGAAGCCGAATGTATGAAAAATGCGGACTGCCTTTTCGTGCTAAATGACAAAACAAAGGATACTGCTATAAATCATTTGGGCGTTGATGCTGATAAGATTCATTTAATCAGTCACGGCGTAAACACAGAAATTTATAAGCCGTTGACTGAAGAAGAAATTACAAAAGCAAAAGCCGAACAAGGTTTGAGTGATAAAAGAATAATTTTACAAGTCGGCTCAATCAATGAAAACAAAGGGCAAAAGCGTGCTTTACAATTACTCTTGCCTTTAATCAAAGAAAATAAAAATCTCGTTTATGCATATGCAGGCGGAATTGTTGACGAAAATTATCAAAAAGAAATTTTTGAATTTGCAAAAGAAAACGGAATAGAAAACCGGGTTAAATATCTTGGAATGATTGCTCCCGGCAAGGAATTAAACAAAATTTATAATATAGCCGACGTTACAATTGTTCCATCAAAATTTGAATCCTTTTGTTTAGTCGTTATTGAGTCTTTTTCAGCAGGAGTTCCTGTTTTATTGAATAAAGATTCATCATTTTCGTTTAGTAAGAATGCGGTTCTTTATTCACCGGAAAACTTTGAACAGACAATAAAAAGTGCCATTCTTGACAATGAAGCAAATCATAAAGCATTAAAAGGAAAAGCTCGTAAGGCTGCCGTCAATAACTATAATTGGAATGCAATAGCAAAACAGTACACAAAAACTTTAGAAACCAAACCCAAGTTAAAACTATAATGAATCAAGGGAATAAGAATGAACAACGTATTACAAAAAAAAGAAATGTGGATTGACAATGTAAAAATTTTTGCTTGCTTGTTCGTTGTATTAGGTCATTTTTTTCAAAGCATGGTAACTTCAAGTATAATTCATCAAAATGAATTATACAACTGGTTTAATACAAGTATTTATTACTTTCATGTCCCCCTTTTTTTTATATGTTCCGGATATTTATATAAGAAAGTTCACCATTATTCAACTGTGAAGTCACATTTCAAATTAATTAAAAAAAAGCTAATTAATTTAGGTGTGCCGTATTTTACTTTTTCGTTAATAACATGGATTTTAAAAAATGTATTTAGTTCAAATGTAAATACGCAAACAGATGGATTTATTAAATCGTTGTTCATCGAACCAATACCTCCGTACTGGTTTTTGTATTGTTTATTCTTTTTATTTCTTATAACTCCTATTTTCAAAAAAGACTCTCAAAATTATTGCATTTTTTTAGTTGCATTAATGTTAAACATTTTAATACAATTTGTAAGCATTGATATTTATATAATTCAAAAAATATGCATAAACCTCATTTGGTTTTCATTGGGAATAATATTAGAACAATCTAATTTTTACAGAACAACAAAAAGGAAAACGCTTTATATCAATATAGCATTATTGTTATTATTCATTTCATTAAGCATTATATTTTCTTTAAGAAGAAACTTTTTCCCTTGCAAAAACCTACTTATGGGATTAATATCATGTTTTTCATTTTTGGGGATAATAAATTATATTTCAAAAACAAAAAAACAAACAAAAATTTTAATGTTTTTGTCAAGATACACTATGCACATATTTTTACTTCATACAATTTGTGCAGCATCTTTAAGAAGCTTACTACTCAAACTTAATGTAACAAATAGTGTTATTCATATAGTTTTGGGCATAATTATAAGTTTTATTGGTCCTATTATAATCGGAATTATTTCAGACAAAATAAAGTTTTTGGATTTCTTTTTTAAACCGAACAAATATATTAAAATTAAAGAGTGATTTAAATGGCAAAAAAATTAAACGGAACAGTAATAGTAACCTACCGATGTAATGCGAGATGCTCAATGTGCAACAGATACAAGGCACCGTCAAAAGCTGAGGAGGAAATCAGCATTGAAACTATCAAAAAACTTCCTAAAATGTATTTTACAAACATTACGGGTGGCGAGCCTTTCATCCGTGAGGATTTGAAGGACATAATCAGAGAATTGTATAAAAAAAGCGACAGAATTGTTATATCTACAAACGGATTTTTTACTGACAGAATCGTTGATTTATGCAAGGAATTTCCTCAAATCGGTATTCGCATTTCGATTGAAGGTCTTGAAAACACAAATAACGAAATCAGGGGCTTAAAGGACGGCTTTAACAAAGGTTATACCACGCTCAAAACTCTGGTTGATATGGGAATGAAAGACGTTGGATTCGGTATGACCGTTCAGGACAAAAATGCTCCCGACCTCGTTCCTCTTTACGAGCTTTCAAACGAGATGGGTATGGAATTTGCCACCGCTTCGCTGCATAACAGTTTTTATTTCGTTGAGGCAAAAAACAAAATAAACGACAGACCGATGGTTGCCGAAAACTTCGAGAATTTAATTAATGAATTGCTTGCATCAAACAGCCCAAAAAAATGGTTCAGAGCATATTTTAATCACGGACTCATTAACTATATCTACGGTCAAAAAAGACTTCTCCCATGCGATATGAGCTTTGACACATTCTTTATTGACCCGTATGGAGACGTAATGCCGTGTAACGGTACAAAGGACAAGGAGGTTATGGGCAACCTCAATGAGCAAAACTGGGACGAGCTGTGGGACAGTGAGCAAGCCGACAGAGTAAGAGAAAAGGTGCGCCACTGCGACAGAAACTGCTGGATGATAGGTTCTGTCTCCCCCGCTATGCACAAATATATTTGGGTGCCTGCCGCTTGGGTTATCAAACACAAGTTTTTACGCTACTTTAAGGATAAGAAATACAGTATGTATGAGCTTGATGTTGTGCGTAACTATCGTGACGGTAAGGTCACAAAGGAAGAACTTGACAAACTATCAACCTGCGACTTAAATGCAGAAATAAACAACGGCTTGTCCGAGGCTTCAAAAAATGAATTAAAAAACAAAACCGGAGAAGAAATCGTCGACGCAGACATCGCAAGACAGATGAGTGTAAAGTAATAACTTATGAATATTAAACAACGAATTAAATATTTAATCGGCGCTATTAAATGCCATTTGAAAAATATAAAAACACACGAAAGCGTTTATATTGGTAAAAACGTTCATATCGCAAACGGAAAAAATATAGTTCTCGGTGCCGATGTTCAAATAAGACCATATTGTGATATTTTTGCCGCAGAAAAATTTGTTATAGGAAAAGGTACCGACATAGGGACTCGTAACAGAATTGCCGGAAATATCGAAATCGGTGAATATGTATTGTTTGGACCTGATAATTACATCTGTTCTCAAGACCATAATTATGCAGATATTAATAAACCGATAATCTCTCAAGGTGCGTTAGATATAAAAAACAACGGCCATAGTACACTAAAAATAGGTGATGGCTCATGGATTGGAACTCACGTAGCCATCATAGGCGATGTTCACATAGGAAAGAACTGCGTTATCGGTGCTAATTCAGTAGTGACAAAGGATATACCAGATTACAGCGTGGCTGTGGGAATCCCTGCAAAAATAATTAAACAATATAATTTTACAACCAATTCTTGGGAGAAAATCAACTAATGAAAATACTGATGCTTGTTAATTGGAAAATTAAATATTGTGATACTGTTCCTTCCGACAAGCAACCGCCGGATTATTACATTAAGGGCAAGGATTATTGGTTTTACAGATACTTTGACGAAAAGCCCAAAGTTGATGTAATAGACATTTCGTCCTGTCCTGCTCTTGAATGTTTTGAGATGCGAAAACTGCATTTTTACATTATTCAAGGACTGAAGGCTATACCAAGGCTTGATAAATATGATTTAGTTGTATCACACGGAATGCCAAGTGCTGTAATCGTTGCACTGTGGCAACGCATATTTAAGAAAAAAGTTAAGCATATTGTATTTGACATAGGTTGTTTTAATTCTGCTGCCGAAAGCGGCAAGGTAATGAAGGCAATGCAATATGTAAGCAAATCTATCGACGGCATCATTTATCACACAAAATGCCAAAAGGAATATTATAAAAAATACTATCCATGGCTGGCAGATAAGAGTGAATTTATACGCTTTGGCACAGATTTGGAATTTTTTGACAGCGCCAGTCTTAAAAAAAATGATGATTACGGCAAATACATAGTTTGCATAGGTGCTTCACGCAGAGATTGGGACACGCTTGTAAAAGCGTATGAAACGCTTAACACCGACCTGAAATTAAAAATTATCGGCTGTGTGAATGAAAAATATAACGGAGTCAAAGGAGTTGAACAAATTCCGCATATTCCCGTTAAAGAAATGATAAATCAAATATATAATTCGAGGCTGTGCGTTTTGCCGCTTGAGGCATTTAACTACTCCTACGGTCAAATGACATTTTTACAGCAAATGGCTCTTGGAAAATGCGTCATCAGCGCAGATGTACCAAGCCTAAAGGGCTATGCTCAAAACGGAAAAACAGCCGTGTTTTATACACCTAAAGATGTAAAATCATGTGCTGATACTATAAATTCTGTTTTAGCCAATCCCGAACACGAAAAACAGATAATTGCCAATGCTCAAGAATACTTGAAAAATGAGTGTAACGAAAAAGTAATGGCGAGACAGATAGAAGTATTTTACAAAAAAATATTAAAAAACTAAGGACACAAATCAAAAATGACGCTAAAAATAAGAAACATAGATATTTGGAAATTTTTATTTCTTTATTTGATATTTCAGCCGAGCCTTTCAGACTTAATAGACAGTAGGGTAATAGGCACCTTAATCAAATACTCTGATGAGGCAATCGGAGTGCTTATGGTTATGGCAGTTCTGTTTAGGGCAATGAAATCTGAAATAACGCTGATAAAATTCGAACGATATATGCTTATGTTTATGCTGGTATTTGAAATTATAGGAATAGTTTCGGGATTCAAGTATAAATACCAAGACATTTCATATATGCTGGTTGATGCATACACCTGTTCAAAATTTTTCATATATTATTTGTGTGCAAGATTGCTTACCCAAGGTAAATTGACACAAAAATATTTTTTCTCTGTAAATACGATATGCAAAATAATAGCTGTTATATTCTGCATCCTGGCAATACATGATGCGTTTTTAACTCCGTGGTTTAAGGTTCAAGACTTCCGCTTTTTCGCAAATTCGGTTTGCTTGTTCTTTGGACACCCCGAAAGTCTTGCAAGAGCATGTATAACGGTAATATTCCTTCTTTCATATAACTACAAATATTATAAGCATAATATTTACTACATAGCAATGCTCACTGTTGTAATGATTCTTACATTTAGAACTAAAGCCATTGTTGCTGTATTTGTTTTATTTATTTTCTATATCTATTTTATTAAATTCAATTTCAAAAGCATTCTTCCGGTAGGAATTGCATCTGTTGCCGGTGCGGGCTATTTTGGCTACGATTCCTTCACAGGTTATTATATTGAAACCGACACATCTGCCAGAAAAGTACTGACTCAAGACAGCATTATACTGGCAAACAAATTTTTCCCAAATGGAACAGGCTTTGGAAGCTATGCATCAAGTATGGCAGCACAATATTATTCAAAGTTATACATTAAACTTGGTTATTACAGAAGAACGGATATAGGAATGGGCGAAGGACGCTTTGGTAAATTTTTAAGTGATACTTTTTGGCCTATTGTAATTGCTCAAACCGGATGGCTCGGCTTAGTTAGTTTCTGCCTTGCAATTATCAGTATGTTAATTTACATTATTCAAAGCAGAAAAAAAGATATGTATTATTTTTGGGTTGCAATATCCATCATTATTTATGACCTAATCTCATCGTTTGCCGCACCTGCTTTTTTCTATCCGTCGGCTATGGCACCATTCCTGTTTTTAGGACTAATTACATCTATACATGAATTTCCTAAAAAAGAAAGTAAATAATGCTTTATCAAATGCAGCAACAAATCAGTTGCTGCATTGACTGCATAAATAATTAAAACGATTTCTATAATTTGAATTAATTTTAATTTTAGAAAATATCAAGCAAGGACGAAAAACTAATGCAAAAAAAAGCATTTTATAATATAATTTCCAGCCTGATGCTTCAATCAATAATGCTGATAACGAATTTCATCGTTCCTCATTTGATTATTCACAATTACGGCTCATCTATAAACGGTCTTATAACCTCTATAACACAATTTCTATCATTTGTTGTTCTTTTAGAATCAGGTATCGGCGGTGTGGTATTGGTAAAATACTATGACGCTTTGGCTACAAACGACTCAATTAAAATGAGTCAGGTATATAAGGAATCAAAAAAATTCTTTGATATAATTGCCTATATAACCATAATATATGTGATAATACTCTGTATTATATTCCCTTATATAGCCAAGAATAATACATCCTCAAGATTCACTGTAACCGCTTTAATCCTCATTATTTCAACAACATATTTGACTCAGTATTTTTTTGGCCTTGTTAATCAACTTGTAATTCAAGCAGACCAAAAAGCCTATATTGTAAACTTTACAAAGGGTATTGCAAACTTAATAAGTACAATATTAATCGCATTATTTATATTCCTTAAAGCGGATATTATACTTGTTAAATCAGCCGGAGCAATCGCTTTAGTCTCTATACCCGTTGTTTTCAGCGTCTATGTAAAAAAGAACTACAATATAAATCACAATATTGAACGAAATAAGTCTATATTAAGCGATAAATGGAACGGATTAGGCCAGCACATAGCAACCTTTATACATGGAAATGCCGACATAGTGCTTTTAACATTATTTTCAGGCGTACTCGAGGTATCTGTGTATTCTGTTTACACTCTTATAACCTCAGGTATGCACTCTGTTCAGGCTGCTCTTTCAAACGGAGTTTCGGCAGCTTTTGGAAATATGATCGCAAACGGAGAAAGCAAAAAGGTAAAAAAATATTACATAGCATTTGATTACTTAAATATGCTGATCTTCTCTGTTTTGTTTACGGTTGCATTTTTTATGATATTGCCATTTGTGAGACTTTACACAAACGGTGCTACGGACATTAACTATATCAGACCGCTTTATGCAGCGATAGTTTTGGTAGCCGATTATCTTTATTGTGTACGATGCTCGTATTCTTGCATTATCTTTGCCGCAGGTCACTTTAGGCAAACAATGAAAAACAGCTATATAGAAGCCGGAATTAATATAGTTATATCACTATTACTTGTAAACAAATACGGTCTTGTCGGTGTTGGTATAGGTACATTGGCAGCAATGGCGTTTAGAAGCATTGATTACATACGCTATCTTTCTAAAAACATTATTTTTTGGGATATAAAGAAAATCGCATATAAATATATAATCAACATTATTGCTTTTGCAATCATATTCCTGTGTGCAAGAGGTCTAAAATTTGACCAAATAAACAGCATAAGTCAGTGGATTATTTATGCTGTGATAACTACGCTGATTACCGTTACGATATATTTAATAATTAATTTTGTACTTAATAAAAATGAAATCATAACAGTATATAAACTGTATGTGCAACCATTAATCAGTAAGGTAACAAGGCGATTAAAAAAGGGTGAATTATGAAAGTAATCATCATCGACATCATAAGGACTGTTAAGTGCAGTTTTCCGCAGGGGTTTACGCTGGCAATAATGCTGACTGTTTTAACATACATGATAAAACACGGCAGAATTGACGGATATATTAATTCATTAAACGAAAAAAAGAGCAGATACTTCATATATCTGCTCACCTACTGCTATATGGTACTTTACAGAACGCTGCTCTGTCGCACAGCCATATATGCTCCCCTGTCAATAGTGTGGCAGGATTGGGGAATAGTAAAATGCAATCCGCTAAAAATTGACCTATCACCCTTCGTGGGCAACATTGCACTCTTCACCATACTGATACTTTTAATTCTGCTAAACTTTTCGCACAAATTCAAAAATGACAAAGATATGCTGATTAAATGCACAGTATTATCTTTTGTACTTTCGCTGAGCATTGAGGTAATACAGCTTATTACCTGCCGTGGCACATTTCAAATCAGCGACTTAACTTACAACACCGTCGGCGGTTTGCTGGGTGCTGTTATATATATCAAAGCGCAACAAAAAAATTAATCCCTCTTGATACAAATACACATCACGAGGGATTTTTAATTTATCACTTACACAGCTCGTCTGCGTTTATAACGCTATTATGCTTTCTTTCTACCAATGTCTTATTAGTTGATTCGGGGATGAGCGTGCGCGCCTTTGGATTCAGCGCCAAAACGGCTGATTTGCCGTTATCAAGCTTTGCTTTAACCTTATCGCCATCCATTTCAAAACTGCCTTTATAAGTCGTTACAGACCATCTGCCGGCATCGTCCAAGATATAATAGGTTACGGTACAAGTACCGTTATCATCAAACTTCAGCGAATTTATTGCAGTTCGATTATCTTTATCCTTAAACGGCTGAGAATACCAATAGTTATCATAAATATAATCGTTAGTTACCTCAGCGTCCTCGTTTTCGGAAATAGCCTGATTATCATTAGTAATGTTGCTGATTGTATGGTCAAAAATCACATCGCTGATGTCTTTATCTGACGAAGCGAAATTGACTGTCTGATAATAAACATAGCGGTTATCATCGTTATAAAAACTAAAGGTCATCTCGAATGTATATGTATAGTTTTTACCCGAAGCAAGTTTGAAATCCGCTAAATCAAAATATATAGCTCTGAACGAATCGTCGATATTTTTTGTATACTTATAATCCTCACTCACAGGCTTAGTCGTAATAACATCAAGCTGCTCGACAGCGCCTTCATAAAGCTTCACCGAATGAATAAACTCAAGCTTTGACGAATTATCTATTGAAACAAAAGCAACGCTTTCGTCACCGTTTATAATTCCCTGTCCGCCCGTAAATGAAAGCTCGGGGTTTTCCCTGGTCATATTCCTTTGATAAAACAAAAAATATGAGCCACAGCTTGCTCCGATGATAACAGCAAGAGCAAGAATAATCAACATCACTCTCTTAAAAATCGGTGTGCGTGCCTTTGGCTGAGGATAATTATCTCTCGGTATGTCGGAGAAATTAACACCCTCTCTGTCATTAACCACCGCACCGCAGTTAATACATACCCTGCTTCCCCGTGCAAGAGAAGCACCACAATTTTTACACTTCATAAATTCACCTTTATTAACATTATAAAATAACTATATAGGTTTTGGCGAGGATTGTCAACATTCAGGCAAAAAAAGTACAAAAAACTATTGACAATAAGAGAAAAATATTGTATCATACGTAATGGTTAGCGAGAGCTAACCGTTAATAAGCGAACGAGGTTAGCGAGAGCTAACCTATTTTAAGGACAATATGTTAGCAAACGCTAACCGTTTTATGACAAAAAAACTGTATCAGGAGGCAAAAAATGATGCCGTTAAAATTGGCGCCTGCCAACGAGGATTTAACCATCCAAAGAATAGCAGGCAACGAAATTACAAAAAAACATTTGGCAGATTTAGGATTTGTTGTCGGTTCAACAGTTAAAGTTATTACCGAATCAAACGGAAATCTGATAGTGAATGTTAAAGAATCCAGAGTTGCAATAGGTGCATCGATGGCTATGAAAATTTTTGTATAACAACAGTGATTTAATTTTAGGAGGAAATATATGAAAACGCTTAAAGAAATCAAAGTCGGTCAAAGTGCGATTATAAAAAAAATTCACGGCGACGGTGCACTGAAAAGAAGAATTATGGATATGGGTATCACAAAGGGTGTTGAGGTCAATATACGCAAGGTTGCTCCCCTGGGCGATCCTTTGGAGATAACCGTAAGAGGCTACGAGCTTTCAATCAGAAAAGCAGACGCAGAACTTATCGAAGTTGAATAATTAAATATTTAATATATTTGTCTAATTGAAAGGAGAAGCAATATGGGTATCAAAATTGCTCTTGCCGGAAATCCAAACTGCGGCAAAACTACCCTGTTCAATGCCTTGACAGGCTCTAACCAATATGTCGGCAACTGGCCGGGCGTAACGGTTGAAAAAAAAGAAGGTAAACTAAAAAAACATGACGATGTAATAATTACCGACCTTCCGGGTATTTATTCACTTTCGCCTTACACACTTGAAGAGGTAGTTGCAAGAAATTACCTTATCGGCGAGCATCCGGATGCAGTGCTTAATATCATAGACGGTACAAATCTTGAGAGAAACCTTTATCTCACGACGCAACTTGTTGAGCTCGGTATTCCGGTTGTTGTAGCGGTAAATATGATTGATGTCGTAAAGAAAAACGGCGACAAAATCAACACTCAAGAACTTTCCAGACAGCTTGCATGCCCCGTTGTTGAAATTTCAGCACTCAAAGGCACAGGTATAAAGGAAGCGGCAGACATCGCAGTTAAGGCTGCAAGTGAGTCTCCGACAATTCCACAGCATAAGTTCAGCGGCGTTGTTGAGCATGCGCTGGCTCATATCGAGGAGGCTGTTCTCCACGATATGCCCGAAAACCAACAGCGTTGGTACGCTATCAAGATTTTTGAAGGCGACGACAAGGTTCTCGAACAACTTAAAATTTCGAGCGAAGTTCTCACTCATATCAAAAAGGATATTGAAGCTGCCGAAAAAGAACTTGACGATGACGCAGAATCAATCATCACAAACGAAAGATATTTATATATTGCATCTATCATAAAGAGCGTATATACTAAGAAGAATAAAGGCAAACTTTCAACCTCGGATAAAATCGATAAAGTTGTTACAAACAGATTTTTGGGTCTGCCAATTTTCGCAGTAATTATGTTCCTTGTTTACTACATTGCCATGGTTGCGGTAGGCGCACCGGCAACAGACTGGGTAAATGACGGCGTGTTCGGTGACGGTTTCCACCTCTTCGGAAACGGTACAGCAGCTTATGAGCAGGCTGCCGAAGAGTACGGAGACAGCGACCAAATTCTTCAGGCATTTATCGACCAATACGGAACAGAGGATATGGCTGACGCTATCGACCTCGAAAACGAGGATTACAGCCAAGATGGTGCGGCAATCGCTTTGAGCGACCTTGTCAATGCTACTCCCGACGACGCTTCCGTTACATACGAAACAGAGGATGAGGAAACTCTCGAAACAACAGAGCATCCGAACACAACAAAAGCAGACCTCATCAACGCTGTTGACCAATATAAAAACACATCATACAAAGAGGACTTCGGTGCTCCGGATACGAGCACATACGGCGTTTGGGTTAAGAGTATCCCTGTTCTTCTCGGCGAACTCTTTGAAAAGGCTAACTCACCTGAGTGGCTTTCGGGTCTTGTGCTCGACGGTATTGTAGCCGGTCTCGGTGCTGTACTCGGTTTCGTTCCTCAGATGCTTGTTCTCTTCCTTATGCTTGCATTCCTCGAGGGTTGCGGCTATATGGCAAGAATTGCATTCGTGCTTGACCGTATTTTCAGAAAATTCGGCCTTTCGGGTAAATCCTTCATTCCTATGCTTATCGGTACAGGATGCGGCGTTCCCGGTATCATGGCTTCCCGTACAATCGAAAACGAGCGAGACAGACGAATGACGATTATGACAACTACATTCATTCCATGCAGTGCAAAGATTCCTTTCATCGCAATGATTGCGGGTGCTATCTTCGGCGGTTCGGCTGTTGTTTCAACCTCTACATACTTCATCGGTATGGCGGCAATCATCATCTCGGGCATTATGCTTAAAAAGACCAAGATGTTCTCGGGCGACCCTGCTCCGTTCGTTATGGAACTTCCCGCATATCACCTTCCGACAGTCGGAAACGTACTTCGTTCGACATGGGAGCGTGGCTGGTCGTTCATCAAAAAAGCAGGTACAATCATCACTCTTTCAACCATCTTTGTATGGTTCACAACATACTTCGGCGTTGTTGACGGACAGTTCAGAATGCTCGGTGAGGACGAAATCGGTTCTTCGATTCTTGCGGCAATCGGCGGTGCAATCGCTTGGATATTCAAACCGCTCGGCTGGGGCAACTGGCAAGCTGTTGTTGCTTCTGTAACAGGTCTTGTTGCCAAGGAAAACATTGTAGGTACAATGGGTATTCTCTACGGCGGCGGAGACGGAAGCGTTTACGATACAATCGGAAGCGTATTTACAGGCGTAACAGGCTATTCGTTCCTCGTATTCAACCTCCTCTGTGCTCCTTGCTTTGCGGCTATCGGTGCTATGAAGCGAGAGATGAACAACGCAAAGTGGACATGGTTTGCCGTAGGTTACCAGTGCGGATTTGCTTATGTAATCGCACTTATCATTAATCAGGTAGGCTCAATGTTCGCAGGAAACGGAAATATATTCGGTTTCATTGTTGCTCTTCTTACTATCGCAGCTATCCTTTATATGCTGTTCAGAAAGAACAAGTACGACAACAACAAACTTTCCGTAAAATAATTAATTAGGAAGTGATTTAATGATTAGCTTTATCCAAAATAATCTCTTGAATATAATAATAATAGCCATTTTAATACTGACGGTAACGCTCATCATTAAAAGCTTAATTAAGCAAAGGAGGAATGGCGGAGGTTGCACAGGCAACTGTTCATCCTGCCACTCCTCCTGCGCAAGCACTAAACAGCTTGTAAAGACTACGCTTAAAATTGACGGTATGATGTGTTCTATGTGCGAAAGTCACATCAACGAGGCTGTCAGAAAAGCCTTTAATGTCAAGAAAGTGAAGTCTTCACATATAAACGGTACAACCGTTATCATCAGCGAGCATAGGCTCGACGATGAACTACTCAAAAAAACTATTGCTGATACCGGCTATGAGCTTAAAAGCATTAGCTTCGAATTAGCGTAAATAGTAAAAACTCCTTTCCAATAACGAAAGCAGCATCGCTACCCCGATGCTGCTTTTGTTATGTTAAATGCTAATATAGATATATCACAAAAATATTTACTTGTTTAAGTAATTTAGAAAATATAACGCTTAAAATATATTGCTCTCAAATAAAAAATGTCGAAAAAAGGATGTGAATGTTTTTCACACTACATATTTATACAAAAAGAGATGAAGTTAATACTCCATCTCTTAAATAGCTATCGAATATTTACTTTGTGTGTTCATCAAGGGTGAGGTAATATGCCTTGAGGAAATGCTCGGAAAAGAACTTAACCTCGGGCATATCTATATCGGCAATTTTTTGCTCCTGCGATTTAAGGGCAATGTCAAATTCCCTATTACCCATACGATTTTCCTCAATACACTTAACGAGTGCGCTGATTTTATCGGCAGCCTTAATGAGCTTCCACAGTTGCTTATCCTCATCACTTTTATGAAAAAGGGATACATAGTCCTGTTTATAATCATCGGGGAGCATTTTTAACAGTCTATCGCCTGCCGTTTTTTCAATGTCCTTGTAAACGCTTTTAATCTCGTCATTATAATACTTAACCGGAGTGGGCATATCGCCTGTTATAACCTCGGTTGTATCGTGATAAAGAGCAAGCAAAGCGGCACGCTCGGGATTATAATTTTTGCCGAATTCCCTATTACCGATAAGTGCAAGAGCGTGGGCAATAACAGCAACGCTATGGCTATGCTCTGCAATATTTTCCTTATTGGCATTAGGCATAAGCGCCCAGCGGTCAATATACTTCATTCTATTGACCATAGCAAAGAAATTATAATTATTCTGCATCTTTTTCTGTTTCCTTTATATCAATACCAAGCTCGCAAAGCTGAACATCGTCAATATATGACGGAGCGCCACTCATAAGCTCGCTTGCATTTTGAACCTTAGGGAATGCCACAACATCACGCAACGAATCAGCGCCGCAGATAAGCATAGCAAGTCTGTCGAGGCCGATACCCATACCACCGTGAGGCGGTGCGGCATACTGATAAGCGTCAACAAGGAAGCCAAACTTAGCGTCTATTTCCTCCTGCTGCATTCCGAGAAGCTCAAACATCTTAGTCTGAAGTTGTGTATCGGTAATTCTCATAGAGCCTGACGAAAGCTCGGTTCCGTTAAGCACAAGGTCGAACGCCTGAGCCTTAACCTTTGATTTATCGGTATCAAGATACTGAATACTCTCCTCCATAGGCATAGTAAACGGATGGTGGGCAGCAACCCACTCGCCTGTTTCCTCATCCATCTCGAAGAACGGCATTTCGGTAATCCAAAGGAAGTTCCACTTACCCTCGGGGATAATATCAAGTTCCTTAGCAACCATAAGGCGAAGCACACCCATAACGGTGAGAGCCTTTCTGGTCTTATCACTTACGATAAACACAACATCGCCCTGTTGAGCGCCGAGTGTACTGAGGAGTTCATCGAGTTCGCCGTCTTTAAGGAACTTAGAAAACGAGCAATTCGGCTCTGCATCAGCCCAGCGAACATAAGCAAGACCCTTTGCGCCGATTCCCTTTGCAGCCTCTGTAAGTTTATCAATTTTTTTACGAGTATAAACAGAAGCGGCATTTTTAGCAACGATTGCCTTAACCGAGCCGCCGTCTGCGATTGCGCTCTTAAACACAACAAAATCGGTATTATCAGCCCAATCGGAAATGTCCTGAATAAGCATATCAAAACGAGTATCAGGCTTATCCGAGCCGTACTTATTCATAGCGTCGGCAAAAGTCATACGAGGCAAATGCTCGGGGACATCAACATTGATGGTTTTTTTCATCAACTTTGATATAAATCCCTCTGCCATATTCATAATATCGTCGCAGTCAACAAAACTCATTTCAAGGTCAATCTGAGTAAACTCAGGCTGTCTGTCTGCACGCAAATCCTCATCTCTAAAGCAACGGGCAAGCTGAATATATCTGTCAAAGCCTGCAATCATGGTAAGCTGCTTATAAATCTGAGGAGACTGTGGCAACGCATAAAACTTACCGTTATGAATTCTCGACGGAACAACATAGTCTCTTGCACCCTCGGGAGTAGACTTAATCATCATCGGGGTTTCAATTTCGATGAAATCGTTAGCGTAAAAATACTCTCTTGCAATTTTTGCAATCTCGTGGCGCATGAGAATATTCTTAGTGAGTTTTTCGTTACGAAGATTAAGGTATCTGTATTTAAGAGTGATTTCATCTCCGACCTTTTCGCTCTTTTCAATCTCGAACGGAGGAGTCTTAGCCTTTGATACAATACGAAAATCGCTTACGATAACCTCAATGTCGCCTGTCGGAATATCCTTATTCTTGCTTTCTCTCTCGGCAACAACGCCTGTTGCGGCAACAACATATTCGCTCCTTGCCGACTGTGCAAGAGCAAAAACATCTCTATCGGTCTTATCGTTAAACGAAAGCTGAATAATGCCTGTTCTGTCACGCAAATCAATAAAGATAAGGTTACCCAAATCTCTTTGGCGCTGTACCCAGCCGAAAACAGTTACGGTCTGTCCGACATTTTCCATATTAAATTTACCGCAATAATCGGTACGTTTCATACCCTTAATTGAATTATTCATTTATCTGTCCTCCGGAAAAAAGAGAGTTAAAATCGAAAGCCTCGCCGTTAATTTCCAAATCCTTGAGCTGACTTTCCATACTTACGGAATAAAAGCCGTTTACAAAGGTGTCAAGATTAATCTCGCTCGACTCACCCGTTGCCATATCCTTGAGAGAAACGACTTTATTTTCTACCTCGTTATCGCCGATAACAACATTGAACTTAGCGCCGAGCTTGTCCGCATACTTCATCTGCGCTCTGAGGGAGCGTCCGTTAAGGTCGTACACAACCGAGAAGCCCTCGTCACGCATATCCTTAGCAATTTCAACAGCCTTCAGCGTTGCCTTTTCGCCCATAGCAACGATAAACAAATCAGGTCTTGACGGCTCAGGAAAATCACAGCCCTGTGCCTCCATAACAAGCTGAAGTCTCTCAAGACCCATGGCAAAGCCGAGCGACGGAGTATGCTGACCGCCAAGCTCTTCAAGCAAGCCGTCATAGCGACCGCCGCCACACACAGTACCCTGAGAGCCGATAGCGTCGGAAACAAATTCAAACACCGTCTTAGTGTAATAATCGAGTCCTCTTACGATTTGAGGATTAACTATATATTCTATATTTGCGGCGTCAAGGTAAGACTTAACCTTTTGGAAATGCTCTCTGCACTCATCGCAAAGATAATCAAGTACAACAGGTGCACCCTTTGCTATTTCACTGCAAACAGGACTTTTACAGTCGAGAATACGCATAGGATTGCGCTCTAATCTGTCATTACAGGTATCGCAAAGCTCGTCTGTGTATTGCGAAAAATACTCCTTGAGTGCCTTATGATATTCTGCCCTACACTCAGGACAGCCTATTGAATTAAGCTCAAGGTGCAAATCCTTTACGCCAAGTTCATTAAACACCTGACCTGCAAGCATAATCATTTCTGCGTCTGCAAGCGGAGAGGTTGCTCCGAAGCATTCAATTCCGAACTGATGGAACTCACGAAGTCTGCCCGCCTGTGGCTTTTCATATCTGTAACAAGATGTAAGATAGCATATCTTTTGCGGCAGTGCCTCATTTGAAAGTCCGTTTTCAAGAAACGCTCTTGCCGCACCTGCCGTACCCTCGGGACGAAGCGTAATCGAACGACCGCCCTTATCGTCAAATGTATACATTTCCTTTTGCACTACATCGGTAGTATCGCCGACACCTCTTTGGAAAAGCTCTGTATGTTCAAAAACAGGTGTACGCATTTCCTTATAGCCAAAAGCTTCGGCAACGCTGAGGCAGGTAGCCTCTATGTATTGGTTTTTGTAAGACTCTGAGGGTAAAACATCCTTTGTACCCTTAATTGCCTTTGTAATTAAAGCCATAATTTCCTCCTATATACAAGCACTAAGGTGAGAGCATTGCTCCCACCTCAAGTCATTATTAGTCTTTTTTATTATAGCGTGGATTAACAATTTCACGCCACTCAAAGTCGCCTCTTTCAACGCCTCTGATAAGTGCCTCCGCAGTTGCAATATTAGTTGCAAACGGGATATTATGCACATCGCAAAGCCTGAGCAGGTCGTTATCGTTAGGCTCGTGCGGCTTAGGGTTAAGAGGATCTCTAAAGAAAATAAGCAGGTCTATTTCGTTGCACGCAATTCTGCTGGCGATCTGCTGTCCGCCACCCTGTGAACCGCTTAAAAAGCAGTTAATGTCCAAGCCGGTTGCTTCCTTAATCAGCTTACCCGTAGTACCTGTCGCACACACATCGTGTCTGCTGATAATGCCGCAATAAGCTATACAAAACTGTACCAAAAGCTCTTTTTTTGCGTCATGCGCTATAAGTGCTATATTCATAAAACGAATGCTCCCTCTTCTAAAATTATAATTCCATTATTTATAATAGCATAATTTATTTAATATAACAAGTAATTTTTTAGACCAATCACTCTAAAAGCGTTTCGTCGGTCTGTGCCTTTTCTTCAAGGCTGTTTTGAGTGTAGTAATAATCTATTACCGCACCCGTAATTTGTGCCGTCGATGAACCGGTACCTGCGGTTTCGATAGCAGACGCTACGCTGATTTCAGGGTTATCGTACGGCGCAAAGGTAATCAAGAAACCGTTATTTTTCTTAACTCCGTTTACATATACCTGAGATGTACCCGTCTTACATGCAACAGGTGTTTTTACCTGAAGTTGATTTTGGAAAAGGTTTATACCTACCCTTCTCATACCGCCCTTAACTGTATTAAAGGTGGATTCGCTTACGCCCGTCTTTTCGGTAACGGTAACATTTGTTTGAGTAACCGCACCCGTTGATTTTGAAATAGTCGATTTAACAAAATGGGTTTTATATCTTGTGCCGCCGTTTGCAATAGTTGCACAATAATTAGCCAACTGAAGCGGAGTGACAAGATTTTCCGACTGTCCGATAGCCGCCTGAACGGTATCGCCGGGATTCCATGTCATATCAAATTTCTTTCTGTATTCCGGTCCTGCCAATATGCCGCTTGCTTCGGGAATTTCCACTCCTGTTTTCTGTCCCAAGCCGAAAAGTCTGCCGTACTGGTTCATTACATCAATGCCCATAAGACTTGCACAGTTATAGTAGAAAACATTACACGAATGCTCAAGTGCCTGCTGAACATTAATACTTCCGTGAGCGTCAAGATCACCGAATGTCATCTCACCCACTCTGTACGAGGCACTGCATGTAAATCTTGTCTCGGGTGTGATAAAACCTTCCTCCAACGCCGCAACCGACATAAGCGGCTTAAAGGTTGAACCGGGAGCATATGCACTCATTGCAAATCTGTTATAAAGAGGTTTCTTGCTGTTCTTACTCAGCGAATCATAATCTTCATAATAATCAAGCAGGTCATAGGTTGGATAGTTTGCGGCGGCAAGAATACTTCCGTCGTGAATATCCTCAACAACAACCGCACCGGTAGCCTCAGACGAGGTTGCAAGACAAATTTCCTCCAAGTTTTCCTCGGCAATTTTTTGCATATCCTTATCAATGGTCAAGACTATGGTATCGCCCTGTATAGGCTCTTTTGTAACGGTTTGGCTGACATTACCCTCAGCGTCGATTGTAACGGTAGCCTCTCCGCTGACCCCTCTCAGTTCGCTCTCACAAGCCGCCTCAATGCCCGACTCGCCGATTTCGTCATTTATTCCGTAACCGCTATCCTTGAGCTTTTTATACTCGTCTGCATTAATTTTACGCACAGTGCCTATAATATGCGAAGCAAGAGAGGAATCGGCATATGTTCTGTATGCCACAACTCTTACATCTGCACCGAGATAGAGCGAATTGTTTTCCTTAATTTCCGCAACCGTTTCATCCGATACATCATCGGCAATCGTTACAGGATTAGACACGGAGAAAAGAAGTCGTGTAAGCTCATATCTGACACTGCCTATTTCCAAAGCTGTCTTTTTATCAAAGCTTTCCAAGCCATACTTTTCAACCATTGCATCAAAACAGTTTTGTGCGGTGGCATAAGGCTGAACATTAAGCATATCCTTGCTTTTCATATTCTTAATGTCAGTCTCATATTTTTTGTCGTCGTTCTCGTCATAAAAAACCACATTTCCCGACGAATCAAATTTAAGCGGGAGATTATGCACAAACTCCTCGCCGTTTTTATTAAACAAATCAATAAGTCTTAAAATAATTTCATTTCTCTCATCATTATCCTTTGCAGACGGATAATAAGCGGCATTCAAAACAATGCTGTTGCCTTTTCTGTTAGTAACGAGGACATTACCGTTTCTGTCTACAATATCCCCACGAGCCGCCTCAAGAGGCACGGTATATGTTTTCACTGCACTGCTTTGGGCAATATAGTAATCGTTATTTTTTACCTGAATGTTATACAGGTCCGCACCGAAGCCGAGCATTACTGCCAAGACAAGCACAACGGCGACAACGGTTCTTGAACTTTTATATCTTTTGCCCACAGCGACTCTCCTTTCATAAATTTATCAAGCGGAAATTCTATTCCTTATTAAGCTTCCTTTTAATCGGAGTAAGCACAAAATCAAAAACAACGCCCACAACGCAGGTGTAAACGCAGGACGGAAAATAAAACGAAATAAGTGCCTGAGAACCGACTGTTTTTTTTGCACCGACAAAAATGAGCCAATAGAAAAAAGTATAAAGCATACTTGTCAAAACGACAGCAACCACACGAACCCAAAATGTTTCACGAAACAGATGGGTAAGCAACAGCGACAGCGCATAACAGCACACCGTAAAGAAAACGGCGTTAAACGCAGTATGATTAGGCGAAAAGCAGTCCCACAGCACTCCCGAAAACAAGCCTATAAAAATCGCCTGTATTTCATCCTCGCCCATAGCGAGCAAAACCGTGGCAGGTATCAGCACGAAGCACCTTGCATTTCCGATTTCAAAATGCGAAACGCCCACGCTCTGAACAAGAGAGAGCAGAGCAATTATTCCGCAATAAATCGAATATTTAATTGTCTTTTCTTTCTTAGTCAGTTCCATAAAATCAATAATCCGAATAATTAAAAATCAGTTAGTACAAAACAGGTATTTATGTTATTTGCGTCAACGCCCGGCTTAATCACCGCATACGACGATATATCAGTAGCCTCGTCGGCAATTTCGTCAACAGTTCCAATAATAAGCCCCTTTGGCATATTACCGCCCACACCTGCGGTACACACAACGGATTCGTATGTAATCGAGGTGGAGGAATCAAGATTTGCAAACTTGCATTTATTATCGGCTGCAAGTGCAGGAGTTGAGGTAACATACGAAATTTCGCCCGAAATAACCTCATAAGCCGAAACATTAAATGCAGGATTCAAAATAGTTTGCACCTCGCTGTATGTAGGATAGACCTTATCAATCACACCGACAAGGTATTTTCCGTACAAAACGGCATCGCCTTTTTTCATACCGCTTACAGAGCCTTTTGAAATGGTAAAGGACTTATAAATATCGGCACTGTCTCTTGCGATAACAGAAGCCTCTTCAAAAACGAAGTCCTTGTTTTCCTCCTTCAGCCCGAGAAATTCTTTATACAGTTCGTTTTGCTTTTTCAGATTTTCATAATCCACAAGCTCGCTTTGAAGCTCGCCCACCTGATTTTGCAAATCCGATATTTCTTTTTCGTACTGAGCGTCTCCGCTGATATTTCCCGCAATTTTATCAACGCCGTCGGAAATTTTCTGCGCTATGTAATTGCACGGAGAAAGCACCGTTCCGACTATCGCAGACTGTGCCGATTCGCCGTGACCGTTTGCCGCCCCAATCAATGCGCCGAGCAGTAAAAATCCGACGATGGCAGCCGCAAGCTTAAACGGTCTGCTCTTAAATATACTTTTCATAAAGTCACCACTAATCTAAATTACTTAGCTCTCCTGAGCTTAACCGAAGTTCCCAAAGCAATGCAATCATTAAAGTTTTCGGGAACGATAACAGGTATTCCCACTTCCTTTTCGATAAGCTCGGCAAGTCCTCTGAGCTGACTTGCTCCGCCTGTAAGGTAAATACCTCTGTCAATAATATCTGCGGCAAGCTCCGGCAAGGTTACCTCAAGAGTTTCTTTAATTACGGCAATGATTTCGCTTATAGGCTCTTGAAGCACATATCTTACATCTGCCGATGTGATTTCTACGCTTCCCGGAAGACCGTCGGCAAGATTTCTGCCTCTTACCTCCATTGCCGCCTCGCCGTCATACTCGCTTGCAGAGCCAAGCTTTAGCTTTATATCCTCTGCCGTTCTCTCTCCGATGAGAAGATTATGGTTCTTTTTCATATAAGAAACGATAGCCTCGTCCATAGCCTCACCGCCGACCTTAATGCTGTTACAGCATGCAATTCCGCCAAGCGAAATAACCGCAACATCGCAAGTACCGCCGCCGATGTCAATAATCATTGAGCCGGTTGCCTCATAAACAGGAAGTCCGACGCCCAAAGCGGCAGCCATAGATGATTCGATAAGTTCAACCTCCTGAGCGCCCGCCGAACGAACGGCGTCCTCAACAGCCCTGCGTTCAACCTCGGTAACATCGGACGGAACGCTGATAACAACTCTTGTCTTTGTAAAAATATTTTTAGTAGATGAACGATACATAAAATCGTGGAGCATATCGGCAGTCATATCAAAGTCGGCAATAACACCGTCACGCATAGGACGAACGGCAACAATAGAACCGGGAGTTCTGCCAATCATATTCTTTGCCTCGTTACCTGTTGCAAGCACTCGCTTTGATTTAACATCAACCGCAACAACAGACGGCTCATTGATAATAATATGTCCCTTTTTGTCGGCAACTCGTGTGTTAGAGGTACCCAAATCAATGCCTATATCTCTTGAAAAAAGCATAACTGTTCTCGCTTTCATTAAAAATCTTTGATTAATTATTTATTATATATTATTAAGCGAGCAATCTCAACATCTTATTTGAAAAATTTATAATTTTGTCAAATAATACAAAAAATAAGAACGGACAGCACCGAGTTACTGTCAATAGCAATTCAAAGGGGCGTACTACATAAGGAATAAATGCTTAAACCAATTCTTCCTTATGCAGTACGCCCCAACCGTCCGTATTTTTTATTTTGGCATATTCAATTATACGGTTTGAAGCGAGAACATTTCGTCCCAATGCGAATAATATTCAACCTGCTTCATAAGCTTGCGAGCCTGAATATAATCGTAAGCCTTTTTGTGAAACAAATCAAGCTCCTTTGACGCTTCTTTAAGTCTTGCCGATTTAAGCTGTGCCTGCTCCTTAGTATCCTCGGGCAATGCGTTAGCCTCGTTATATTTGTCCATAGTAGGCTCGCTTATACCGTAAAGCTCCTCGACGCTGTGTGAAAGAAGCTCCTGCGCCTTTTTAACCTTTGCCGCCATCTTCGGTTGATTAAAGCGTTCCCTTTCGTCAACAACAATTTGGAGAGCCGCAATTTCAGATTGCAGCTTCTTTTTCTCCTTGCCGACAGCATTTTCAACTGCCGTTTTACATTCGGCAAGCCTTTCGATTGAGTCAGTATAAATCTGCTTTGCCTCCTCAAGTTCACCGTCAGACAGCGAATCGGTTGCGTAATCCTCCAATGCGGCACGGATTTTAAGCACCTTGATATGCGAATCGTGTTCCTGCTCCGTAAGCGTATACATCAAGACAAACGGAACAAGCGCAAGCACATAACCCATAAGAGCAATCACTATCATACCCTTTGAAAGAGGCTCACGGAATGAGAGCTTATACAAATCGTCATAATTATCACTCAGACCAAAGTAGTTTTGCATAACAACGGTTTGAAGCAGATAGGTAACGCCCATAGAAATAAACGTGCCTACAATGCCCACAAACTGTCCCATAAGTCCCTCTAATCTTTCACCCGTTTTGTACTGCTGATAGTCCAAAACATCGGCATTCATAGCGCCGTCGGCAATAAGAGTAAAGGTGTTAAAAAATCCTCTGAGCCAAACAAATACATAAAGCACCCAAATATGCTCAATGAAGAAATACATTCCCACCAAACAAAAGATATTTGCAACTATATACATAATGTAGTAATTTCTCTTGCCGATTTTACGAATAAGGAACGGTGCAAGAAACATAGCCGGAGTGGCAGCCGCACCGAACACCGTCATAAGCGTACCGTTCATAACGCCCTGCTGTTCGGTGGTAAGATTAAGCGCATCTTTAATTCCGTAATAGAAATACCAAGTCGTGATATTGCCTGCGCCTGCGGTAAGCAAAATAAACCAAGAGGTGAGCGAACGCGCCCATTGATATTTATTTGCAATTCCTGCCGCAACACCCTTCAAAAACGGCACTTTCGGAGTATAGTCCTTTGATACGATAATCCTCTCTTTAGTACCCGTATAGCTGAGAATACCTATCAACGCACCGCCGATACCGAAAATCGGCATAATAACTCTATATGCGCCAATATGCTCAAGACCGCCTGTATGTCCTGCGATAATAGGCACTACAAAGCCCATTATGCTCGGCGAAAGTGAATAAATAAAGGTAGAAACGGTGATAATATCCGCACGCTCCGTTGAGTTAGGACTCATTACCTGAACAAGCGTTGCATATGCCTGGTCATAAAACGGATAGCAAAGCTGGAGCAGCATATATGTAACGAATAATGCCCAAAGCTTCTGATTATAAGACATAGTCTCAAACGGCAAAAAGGCAAAAATCGTAATCAAAACACCCGACGGAATGCCCGTATAAAGCAGATACGGTCGAAATTTACCCTTACTGCTTCTGGTGTTGTCGATTATATAGCCCCTCAGCGGACCTAAAAATAAGCCGATAACCGTTGCAATAATGTTCAACTTAACAAGGTCGCCGTTCTTTAATCCCAACGCCGAGCCTGCAAGCAAGCTTGTTGCGGAAAGACCTATGTAATAGATAGTGAAAATAACAGATTTTACACCTATACCGCCCGCACTGTATGCAAGTATTTCCTTATACGGAACATATCTGCCCTCGGGAGGCGTATTCCAATGCTCCTTGACGGAAGCAACCGTCTGAATGATTTTCTCCTTGTTTATACCCATTGTTACCCCTCTGTGAAATATTATTTGCCAATCGAGCAGTGCAAAAACACCGCCCGATTGCACACGATTTCTGTAAAATTATAACATATTATATACGGGTTAGCAATATCTTTTTTGTATAAATTATATAAAAATAAAATTTGCGTTAATTCCGTTAAATATCCACAGTAAAGGTGTATCCCTGCTGACGAATATCATCTATAACCTTGCCTAAAATATCAGCATTTGTTTTACTCACGGCGTGAAGAAGCAAAATCTCGCCCGGGTGAGTTGACTCACAGATTTTTCTAAAGGCTTCTGTTTCGTCAGGCTGCTTTTCAGGGTCCCAATCAGCATACGCAAAGCTCCAAAAAACAGAATTATATCCAAGACTGTTTACAATACCCAGCGACTGCTCGGAAAATTCGCCCTTTGGAAAGCGGAAATAACACATAGTATACCCATACTCTTTCTCCATATAATCGTGAATATAGGTCACTTCTTGCCTTGCAACCTCCTCGCTCACCTCGTCCATTGTATAATGACGGTAGGAGTGGTTGCCTACAATATGCCCCTCGTCAATCATTCTGCGGATAAGGTCAGGATTATCCTTTGCAAAATCATAGGTCACAAAGAATATTGCCCTTGCGTTCTTTTCCTTCAACGTGTCCAAAATCTGAGGAGTATAGCCGTTTTCATACCCCTCGTCAAAGGTAAGACAAACGCTCTTTTCATCCTTCAAAAGCCATGTGGCATTAAGTCCCTCAAATCTTTTTTGAAGCTGTACGGGGTCGGTTGGTTGCTTATGCTCGGTTATATTTCCCGGACCCCAAACGACCTTTTGAGTACTAAGCTCGTCAATTCCCGCAACCGCTTTTGCAGTAGGTGCGGTGTTTTCCACAGCGTTTGAAGTGGACTGTGTTTGCGTTTCGATGGCAGTTGTATCATTTTTGCCGTTTTGTTCGGATGTGCAAGCTGTAAAAAAGCAAAGCAAAGCGACTAACGGCAGTATTATTTTTATTTTTTTCATAACAAAACCTCCCAAGACTATTTTCTGTCTCGGGAGGAAAAATACTAATGTTAAATTTTAGTTTTTGTTTGATTCAAGGCTTTTCATTTTAAGGTAAGCGTTAATGAATCCGTCCAAATCTCCGTCCATAACAGCGGTTATGTTGCCCATTTCGTAATTAGTTCTGTGGTCCTTAACCATTGTGTACGGCATAAATACATAGGAGCGAATCTGACTGCCCCATGCGATTTCTTTTTGGTCGCCTTTAATATCCTCAATCTTTTCGAGGTTTTCTCTCTCCTTGATTTCCACAAGTTTTGATTTAAGCATACGCATAGCGACTTCTCTGTTTTGGTGCTGAGAACGCTCTATCTGACACGAAACAACGATACCCGTAGGAATATGGGTAAGACGAACGGCAGATGATGTTTTATTTACCTTTTGTCCGCCTGCACCCGAGGCACGATAAACGTCCATCTTAATATCCTCTTCACGAATTTCGACATCAACATCGTCATCAATTTCCGGCATAACCTCAACAGATGCAAACGATGTATGGCGGCGACCCGACGAGTCAAACGGAGATACACGAACAAGTCTGTGAATACCCATTTCGCCGTGTAAATAACCGTAAGCGTTTTCGCCCTCTACCAAAATAGTAGCGCTCTTAATTCCGGCAACATCACCCTCAAGATAATCAAGAGTCGAAACCTTGTAGCCTTTTCTCTCGCCCCAGCGGTTATACATTCTGAAAAGCATCTCTGCCCAGTCCTGAGCCTCTGTTCCACCTGCTCCGGCATGAAATGTCAAAATTGCATTATTGTCATCGAACTCACCGTTTAGTAAAGTGGAAAGGGTAAGTGATTCAATTTTTTTCTCAATGTCATCAACAGATTTTGTGCAGTCTTCGATTAAACTTTCGTCGTTTTCTTCGTCGGCAAGTTCAATCATAACCTGTGCGTCCTCAAAATCACCTTTAAGGCTTTCGTATGAAGCTATCTTTGCCTTTAGAGAGCCGATTTTCTGCATAGTCTTTTGGCTCTGTTGCATATCGTCCCAAAAATCCGGAGCGCTGCTCTGCTTTTCAAGTTCGGCAACCTCTTTAACAAGGTTATCTATATCGAGCGCCTCTTTAAGATTTTCAATAGGCTTCTCGTACTGCATTAATCTCTGATTAAGTTCTTCAAATTCCAGCATATAAATCTCCGTAAATCTATTATATATGTTTATAATTATAATACCGAGTAAATATTATATACCATATTCCACTTTTTTTCAAGTAAAAAAAGCCACTCTCATAACAGTATTGACAAAGTAATAAAAATCTGCAAAAATATTACCGTGCCTTGACAAAATAATCAGGGTTCAATCAAAGTGACACAACTATAATATAAGAGAAACGATAAGATGAATAATTTAGAAAATGCTTGCTTGCTTTCGTGCGAAAGATGGGCGGATACTTTTGAAAAAGAAATACCCGAGCATACATTCAGCAAGGAACATAACGAAAAAATGAAGCCCCTGCTCAGCAACAATTTAATCAAATACAAGCCGAAGCTGTCAAAGAAAACGCTTAAATTCATACTCATTGCGGCGATTATAATGTCTCTCGCAATAACCGTTTTTGTAACAGCAAAGCCAGCCTTTGAAAAATATTCATTTAATAAATATTCCGACCATTCGGAATATGAAGTTCTTGCTCCAAAAAAGAAAACGAAAAAAGTTAAATCCCTCACAATCAATTACATACCTAAAGACTTTGAAAAAACAGAAATTGATGAGAACGATTATACGTTTATGTATAGATATGAAAAAAACGACGAATTTTTTTATGTCGAAAAACTTCAATTAGGCGGCACCACCTCTATCAACACCGAAAAGTACGGTAGTGAAAAAATAAAAATAGGAAGTTTGGACGCCGTTTATTATCAACCCGAAATTAATATTGGAGGATTATTATTTAATAACAGTGAATACGTTTATATTGTATGCGGCAATATAAGCAAAGACGAACTTGTTGATATTGCGCAAAATATCGAATAACATTTTATAAAAAAGCCACTCTCATAACAGTATTGGCAAAGTATTAAAAATCTACAAAAATATTACCGTGCCTTGACAAAATAATCAAGGCTCAGTTTGAGGAGAAGCGTTATGCTGAATATGTTTTTAACCCTGCTTGACACTCAGGAGGATAAGGAAAAATTCACCTGCCTGTATGATACATATAAAAATCTGATGTATTGGATAGCAATAAAAAAGACAAACTGTATAGAGGACGCCGAGGAATGTGTGCAGGATACATTTTTCTATGCGGCAAAGCATTTCGACAGAATAGGAGAAGTAGACTCCAAAAGTACGAAGTGCTATCTCAGTACAATAGTGTCGGGATTTGCAATAGATATATACAACAAATCAATAAACGAAAGCACCGCAGAATTTAATCAGGAAATCGAAAACGACTCCGACGGCGATACTTTCAACGAATTTGACAGCGTTGAAATTTCGGTTATGATTGATAAAATTCTGTGCGAGCAGGACAAAATCCTTTTGTATCTTAAATATGTATACGGCTACAAGAGCGTTGAAATCGCAGACATCTACGGTGTAAACGACACTTATGTAAGAAAAAGAATACAAAGGGCAAAAAAGAAATTAAAGGACAGCCTCAGTCAGAGTAACACGGATGTAATATAAGAGAAACAATAAGATGAATAATTTAGAAACCGCTTGCTTGCTTTCGTGCGAAAGATGGGTAGATACTTTTGAAAAAGAAATACCCGAGCATATCTTCAGCAAAAAACATAACGAAAAAATGAAGCCCCTGCTCAGCGACAGTTTAATTAAATACAAGCCGAAGTTGTCAAAGAAAACGCTTAAATTCATACTCATTGCAGCAATTATACTATCTCTTGCAATAACCGTTTTTGTAACAGCAAAGCCTTTGGCAAGTAGATATAAAATGTCAAAAGGAAAAGGCTGTGCAACTTATAATATTACGGAAGAATCAGAAGGCAAAAATGTTAAGTCGCTTAATGTAAATTACATACCCGAGGGATTTGAACTAACCGAAAAATCTACAAGTATTAATGCTTTCACCTACAAATATGAAAAAGGCAACGAATTCTTTATAGTTGATAAATGGATACTAAATGCAAACATCACTTATGACACCGAAAGAACAACTAACGAAACTGTGAAAGTAAACGGAAGAGATGTAATTTTATGGCGTTCAGAAAATAACATAAAGGACTACTTATATAATGACGGGGAGTATATCTATATTATTTCAGGAAATATTAGCGAGAATGAACTTGTGGAAATCTTACAAAACGCAAAGTAGTTATTTGTTGAAAAAGCCGAAATTTCGGCTTTTTTTATTTTTTTGTCACAAAATGCACTCTTTTAGGGATATAGAGTAATGAAGGGAGGCGAAAAAAACAACGGCTATGAAACCGTTAAAACTTGGACAAGCAGTAAAACAGGAACAAGACTGCCTATGTCAGAGTCAAGAAACATCAATGTGTTAGGTAAATCCCTCAGTCAGCCTAACGGCTGCCGGTTCCCTTGATAAGGGATCCTATAAGGAACTGCTTTCCGCAACGAATAAATCTAACGCCTCCATTATCAAGGGAGGCTGCAAGACTTTAATAACAATACAATAATTTCTATTTACAAAACTTAAACAATATGATAATGTATAAATGAAATATTTTTATGCAAAATGCCACAAAATTCAACAAAAACACAAAAATCAAGGAGAAAAAACAATGAAAACATTTAAGCTGAACTTCTTGGAGTTCGTACGGACAAAGTTCTGTATAATCATATACATAGCGGTAAATGCCTCTATGTTCTTGACGAGCTTATACAGAATGTTCTTTAATACAATGGTTCCCGGGCGACTTTTTGTACTGAGTGATGTAAAAATCATAAGAGCTGCCGGTTTTACCGAAGCGAACATAAAATTCGCCGCAATAATATTTATAATGTTTTTATTCACATCGCACTACTATTTTTCACAGGCGAGAAAAAACGAATTTCTGGAATGTGCGAGCGTAACGGCTACGGGCAAAAACGGATTTATTCTTAATCAATTTTCTGTTATGCTCACCCTTGCGTTAATTACCTGCGCTGTCTCATTTTTATTGTCGATAATATTTTCGTTCAAAGACCCTAACGCAGACGGTGCTTACTTTTTATACAGTGCAAAAATATCAATTTTATATTTCTTCTTAGCGAATATTATAGCCATACTGATCGGTCTTTTATGCTCGACGATAAAAAAGACGGCTGCGGCATACCTTATTTTAATAATCTGTTCGTTTGTCTTTTCCACGATGACAAGCCGTTTAACCGGAGAGATATACAACAGATCCGACGAGAGTATATATCCGCTGTGGAGAATATTTGAAATTTTCAAAAACACATCATATGAGACCGCTGCCTCCGGCATAAACGCAAATATCAAATCGCTGAGCATAATTATATTTTGGATAAGTTTATTTGCGATTATCGCAATGTTTACGGTATTTTCATTCAGAATAAAGCGAGCAAAGCAAATAGCGGCAACTATATGCCTTACCGTATTTGTACTATCGGGTGCAGGCACTCTTATGCCCTACTCTTCAATTTCACTCGACACCAATTCCCTCGGTTCCGACAGCGAACATTATGTATTCCAAGACCCCGAAAACTTTGTAATCCAAAAGAACGAAGAGCCGAATTTTGAAATCACGAGCTACGATATGAATTTCAAAATCAAAAATTTGCTTAGCGGAGATGTCACCGTTAAGGTTGACAACCCGAATCTGACGGAATATCATTTCACCCTGTACTATGGCTACAAATTGAAAAGCGTTACAAACTCAAACGGCGAGAAATTGAAATACGACAGAGACGGTGACTACATAACAATACACACAGATGCACCGACCGAGTCATTCAACTTTAAGTACAAGGGTTTCAGTCAGGTATTTTACAGCAATTCGCAGAGCTGCGAACTGCTTGGCGGCTTTGCATACTATCCGATTAACGGTTTCAGATATGTATATTCCGTTGCAGACCAGGGAAGCATACGCACAAAGCTAAGTACAAGCGTACCTATGAGCGTAAAGGTTGACTGCGGCAAAAAGATGTTTTCAAATCTTGAAAGCACGGGAAAGAACACCTTTGAGGGTACATCGGACAGCTTAACATTATTAAGCGGTTTCTACAAGGAAATTAACACAGACGGCATTCGTATGATATATCCGTACTATGAAAATCCATATGATATTGACGGCGTTAAGGATTATGAAACTCAGCTGAAAATGCTGATTGACGCAAAGCCTAAGTACAAAGGCAAGACTGTAATATTGACAAGCGGCTTAGGAAGTTCCGCAGACGACCGTATTTTTACAGCCTCTGACCAAGTCTTAGCCCCAAACATTCCGACAATATACTATGATCAGCAAGAGAAATTTTTTGAGGAAAAAGGCGATCCGAAAATCAAGAACGATTACTACTTTGCATTCCTTAAATATTACGACAAGGACAGCGAGCTGTACAAGCTCACTCAACAGGACCCAAGCACATTACCGGACGACAGCGATGACCTGAACACAGTCCTTGCAAAGAAAATAATTCAGTACAAGGATGATGAATCATTCATGTCAAAGTTCAGAAATGCAATGAATACATCAGGGTGCAAAAGTGCTTTAGACCTTGCAAGAAATGTCGGCGAAGACCACGCTGATGAACTTACCGCACCTTATTAATAAAGGAGGCAATACTGGTGTTAGAGATAAAAAATGTATCAAAAAGTTTTGGCAAAAAGTCGGTACTTAACAACATAAGTATGGAATTAGATGAGGGCATATACGGACTTCTCGGACCGAACGGCTCGGGAAAAACAACCCTCATAAGAAAAATAACAGGACTTTATCCAATCAAAAAAGGCGAAATAACATATAACGGCACCGACGCAACCGTGTGCAAAGAATACTATGCATCAATCGGATATTTACCCCAAAACTTCGGACTTTTCAAGGAGCTTACCGTAAAAGAGGTACTTGAAATGTTCGCTTCTCTGAAAGGCATAGAAAAGAACGATATTGAGCAGAACATTGAAAGAGTGTTGAAAATAGTAAATCTATCCGATGAAATAAACAAAAAATGCTCCGACCTTTCGGGCGGTATGGTAAGGCGTTTGGGACTTGCACAGGCATTTATGGGAGACCCAAAAATCATCATTTTAGACGAGCCGACGGTTGGACTTGACCCCGAGGAAAGATTGAGACTGAAAACCTCAATAGCACAATTTTCAAAAAACAAGACGGTTCTGATTTCCACCCATATCGTTGAGGATGTAGAAACACTCTGCAACAAAATCATCATAATGAAGTCGGGAAAAATCCTGATGAACGACGCTACTCAGAAAATTGCAAATATGGCTAAGGACAAGGTTTACATTCTCCCCGAGGATGAGCTTATCAATGTAAAAACAGGCTATCACTTAGAAAAGAATTTCTTGAATGACGGTTTGAATTATTCCCGCATACTGTCAAACACCAAGCTTGACTACGCACAGCCTAAGCCGACCGTTGAGGACGCATATATTTATGCGATACACAACCTTGAAAGCTCTTTGTAAGAGAATCGGCTTTGAGCTGAAGTCATTAAGGCTTTTGCTCATTGCCCCGTTAATCTTTGTGCATTTGCTTTTGCCTTTGGCAAGCTATATGTTATCGAGAAAACATCCCGACGAATACCTGTCATACATAATAATGCTGGGTATGCTGATTATACCTGTTTCGTCAATAATGTGGGGCTTGTTTATACTCAAAGAAAATGTCGAGGGCAAGGGCAACGAGCTATTGTATATCGGGAATAACAAAATAAAACTCCTTGACTTTTTAATTCCGTTTGTACTGTTTTTTCTGACGGTAGCAATTCATTTCGGCATTTACATATACTTTACACAAGCTATGCTTTTAGAGCTGATAAGGCTGTTGGGAATTTGCTTTCTTTATTTCGGAGCAACATATTTACTTGTGTTCTTAACAAAGTCAACTTCCCTTTCGCTGATGACGCTGATAATATATACGATTATTGCGTTTTTGTTCAGCAAAAGTCCGGACAACTTTATACTGTATATGAATCTTACACCGTTTGAGGCAGAACAAATCACAAGCAACACCATTCCTCAAATCATATTGGGTACGGTATTTACCTTTGGCGGATTGATGTTAAATAAAAGATTTCATAGGTTTAATTAACTCCTTTCAAAAACAGAAAATCGACGGAGAGTCAAACGCTCTTCGCCGATTTTTGTTTTATCTACATATTAAATTCAGTCTTTGAGCAACGATTTATACATTCTGATATATTCGTTTGCAGATTTGCCCCAAGACATATCGCACTCAAGCACACGCTTAACAAGCACCTGCCAGCCCTTTTTATCATTATAAGCCTCAACGCCACGATAGATAGCTCCAAGCATATCATACGCATTATAGGTCTTAAATGTAAATCCGTTACCCTGACCATCGCCGCAGTCGGTGATACTATCCTTTAATCCGCCTGTTTCACGGACAATAGGAAGTGTGCCGTAACGCAACGCAACCATTTGAGAAAGACCGCAAGGCTCGCTCTTACTCGGCATAAGGAATAAATCAGCACCTGCATAAATCTTACGGGCAAGCTCCGGAACAAAGCCGATAGTTACCCCTACCTTATCGGGATACTTATCGTGGAGTTCTCTAAAGAATGTCTCATACTGCCATTCGCCCGAGCCGAGAACTACATACTGAACATCTCTCTCCCAAAGGCTCTTTTCCATAACCTCTTTAATGAGGTCAAGTCCTTTATGTCCTACAAGGCGAGAAACAATACCGATAAGCGGCACATCGTCTCTTACAGCAAGTCCCATCTGCTCCTGAAGTGCCTTTTTGCATGCTGCCTTGCCTTTTTTATAATCGGACTCATCATAATTTTGAGCAATAGCCTTGTCTGTTGCAGGATTATAATTATCGGTATCAATACCGTTTAATATACCGCAAAGCTTCCAGCTACGCTGATTAAGAATCGGGTCAAGTCCGTAGGAGTACCACGGGTCAAGAATTTCCTTAGCATAGGTAGGCGAAACGGTAGTAACCTTATTCGCACACTCGATACCCGCTTTCATAAAGTTTACAAGTCCGTCATACATAATCAAATTATTATATTCAGGTGCGATACCCAAAACATCATTAAGCAGCTCGTCGCCATACTTGCCCTGATACTGAATATTATGAATAGTGAAAACGGTTTTTATATTCTCGTAACCCATCTGATTTGCATAATAGCAAGAATAGTAAAGCGGAGTAAGAGCCGACTGCCAATCATTGCAATGAATAATATCCGGCTTCCAATCAATATGAGGAATAATCTCAAGCACTGCTCTTGCAAAGAAAGCAAATCTCTCGGCATCATCATAATGACCGTAAATTCCGTCACGCTTAAAGTAATACTGATTATCAAGAAAATAATAAATTACGCCGTTATATTTTGCCTCAAATATTCCGCAATACTGCCTTCTCCAGGAAACAGGAACGGAAATAGAGGTGATAAATTTCATCTGGTCCTTATACTCCTGCTTAATGGAATCATAAAGCGGCATTACAACACGACAGCCTATAAGACGCTTACGAAGCGCAACAGGCAGTGAGCCTGCAACATCTCCCAAGCCACCCGAAGCCATAAACGGTAGTGCTTCGGAGGCAACATATAAAACCTTCATCTGCTATACCTCCTAAATTCTTGTGTTTTTGGCAAGGCTTACAGGATAATTAGCTGCGCCCGAAAGCTCAACATCAGCCTTGATGATACAATTTTTATCTGCAATTATATAATTAATCTTTGAATTTTCTCCGACAACAGTATCCTGCATAAGAATAGAATTTCTTACAACTGCGCCCTTTTCTACCCTTGCACCCTTAAAGAGAATACAATTTTCAACGCTTCCGTTAATCTCACAACCGTCAGCGACGAGCGAATTTTTAACAACCGCATCCATACCGTAAAGGGTAGGCATATCGTCTCTTTCTTTAGTATAAACAGGTCTGTCGGAGCAGAACAATCTTTTCTTATTCTCTCTCTTGAGCAAGCTCATAGAAATATCGTAATAACTCTTAATGCTGTCAATAGTGCCTACAAAGCAATCTGTTGCATCAAAGGCATAAACATTCTTAGTCTTAATGCTTTCAAGCAAAACATTACGCTGGAAGGACACCTCATTTTTTGAATGAGAAGCCGACACAAGAGCCTCAAGAAGTGTTTTTCTGATAAGAACAATGTTTGTAGAATAGAACGCCTCACCCTCTGTCGAGTCAATAGACGCCTGAGAAATTCTGCCGTCTGCCTCAACCTTGTCAAAAATGAGAACATTTTTAATATTGGTAGGAACGGTTGACTTTACGCCCACAACCGTAATGTCGGCATTTGAGTTTTCGTGAAAATCAAACAATGCGTTAAAATCAATATTCATCACATTGTAGCAATCTGTCATAAGGACATATTCCTGATTTGAATTATTAAGAAATCCCAGATTGCCGTATATAGCGTCAATCCTGTTACCCCACATTGTAACGCTGTTCATTGCGTACGGAGGGAGAATATAGAGTCCGTCGGTTTTGCGTGACAAATCCCACGGCTTACCTGTTCCGACATGGTCCATAAGCGAATTAAAGTTAGCGTTAGTTACAACTCCGACCTTAGCGATTGAGCTTTCCACCATATTTGAAAGCGGAAAGTCTATGAGGCGGTATCTCGAACAAAACGGAACCGAACCCATTGTTCTTTTATTGGTAAGTGTATCAAGAGCCTCCTCGTGAATATTAGCAAAAATCATTCCGAGAACATTTTTTCCGTTCATAGTTATACCTCCTCTCCCGATGCTATCATTTCCTTGGCAGGGATTTTTTTACCCTTTGTGATTGTTGCGCTTGAGCCTACGACCGCAACGCCCCAATCAGCCGAATTTTCCATATTCTCAGGTATTTCGCCCACCTGAGCGTCCTCCTCAATCACCGCATTTTCGGCAATGATTGAATAATAAACCTTAGCGCCCTTTTTAATCACTGCACCCGGCATAATAACGGAGAAGCGAACCTCTGCACCCTCCTCGACCGTAACATCTGAGGAAACAACGGAATAATCAACAAGACCGTCAATATCACAACCCTCGCTGATTGATGAATTTTCAACAACTGCATTTTCGCCTATGTAATGCGGAGGAGCATCGGGAGTACGGCTGTAAATTCTCCAAGACTTATCACTCAAATCGAGGTCAACATTAGGATTAATAATATCCAAATTTGCCTCCCACAGCGAATCAATAGTACCTACATCCTTCCAATAACCCTTGAACGGGAAAGCGAACATACGCTGACCATCGTTAAGCATATTAGGAATAATGTTTTTACCGAAATCGTTTGCAGAATCAGGATTAGCCTCGTCCTCAATAAGATACTTTTTAAGCTTATCCCAAGAAAAAACATAAACGCCCATTGAAGCCTTATTTGACTTTGGCTCTTTTGGCTTTTCTGCGAACTCATAAATCTTTTCGTTCTCGTCGGTTGCAAGGATGCCGAAGCGTGAAGCCTCCTCCCACGGTACTTCAAGAACCGCAATAGTACAATCGGCATTATTCTTTTTATGAAAGTCAATCATATTGGCGTAATTCATTTTATAAATATGGTCGCCTGAAAGAACAACTACATATTTTGGGTCGTACTTTTCGATAAATGCAATATTTTGATAAATAGCGTTAGCGGTACCCTTATACCACTCTGCTCCGCCGATTGCCTCATACGGTGACAGAACATGAACGCCGCCGTTAAGTCTGTCCAAATCCCACGGATGACCGTTGCCGAGATAATCATTAAGCACAAGCGGTTGATACTGAGTAAGCACACCAACCGTATAAATGCCGCTGTTTACGCAGTTTGAAAGCGGAAAGTCGATAATACGATAATTACCGCCGTAAGGAACTGCGGGTTTTGCTATACTCTTTGTCAGAACGCCCAAGCGACTGCCCTGACCTCCGGCAAGGAGCATTGCAACTACTTCTGTTTTTGACATATTAGTTTTCCTCCGATTTATTATTTGCCCTTTGAGGCAACCTTGGTTGTCCCCTTAGACTTTGATTTTACAAGTGGCTTTTTTTCGGCTGTCTTTTCCTTTACGGGTGCAGGCTCTGCGACAGCCTTTTTGTCAGGCTTAGACACAGGGGTTTTTTCCTTTTTTGCCGAGTCCGTTTTTTGCAGGAATACGGCAGACAAACCGTGAAGCTTCAAATCTATACATTGCTCATAGCCGTGAATAGCGTGAGCCTTAGTCCTAAATGCGTTATTCTTCTTGCTCTTATTTCCTCCGTATTTTTCCAAAGAGGTATCAAGCAATACCTTATACGAGCCTTTTTCAGGCACTCCGATTCTGTACGAATCAAAATTATTAGGTGTCCAATTAAACACGGCAATTATTTCATCGCCCTTACTGTTAATTCTCCTGAATGCAATTACGCTGTTGCAGTTATCCTCGGACGAAATCCATTGGAAACCCTCCCAGCTATAATCAATTTCCCAAAGCTCGCTGTGATTTTTGTAGAAATTATTAAGTTCTCTTGTAAAGCCTTGAAGCTGTCTGTGCTTATCGTAATCAAGCAAAAGCCAATCAAGTCCCTGCTTATAATTCCATTCGATAAACTGACCGAACTCGCTTCCCATAAAGAGAAGCTTTTTGCCCGGATGAGCCATCATATATGCAAGGAACAGCCTCATTCCGTCGAATTTCATATCATATTCGCCCGGCATTTTATTAAGCAAGCTTGCCTTTCCGTGAACAACCTCATCGTGCGAAATAGGCAAAATAAAGTTTTCGCTAAACGCATAGAAGAAGCTGAATGTAATACAGCTGTGATTGCCCTTTCTGAAAAGCGGGTCCATAGATGTGTAACGAAGCATATCGTTCATCCAACCCATATTCCACTTAAAGTTAAAGCCCAAGCCTCCTTGGTCAGGCGGCATGGTAATCATAGGCCAAGCGGTGCTTTCCTCGGCAATCATCATACTGCCGGGGTGATTTGAAAGAATGGTAGAGTTAAGCTGCTTAAAAAATTCAACAGCTTCAAGATTTTCTCTGCCGCCGTTTTTGTTCGGCGTCCATTCTCCGTCCTTTCTGCAATAATCAAGATAAAGCATAGACGCAACCGCATCAACACGAATTCCGTCAAAGTGAAATTCGTCAATCCAATACTCGGCAGAAGAAATAAGAAACGACTTAACCTCATTCTTTGAATAATCAAATACACGGGTTCCCCATTCCTTATGCTCTCCCTTTTTCATATCGCTGTACTCATAACAGCAGGTGCCGTCGAATTCATAAAGACCGAACGCATCCTTAGGAAAATGAGCAGGAACCCAGTCGAGAATTACTCCGATACCTGCCCTATGACAACAATCAACAAAGTACATTAAATCCTCTGGCAGTCCGTAGCGTGAGGTTGCGGCAAAGTAGCCCGTAACCTGATAACCCCAAGAGCCGTCGTACGGATATTCCATAATAGGAAGCATCTCAATATGGGTATATCCCATATCCTTAACATAAGGTACAAGCTCATCTGCCATTTCACGATATGTAAGGAAGTTTCCGTCATCGTGTCTTTTCCACGAGCCGAAATGCACCTCATATATATTAACGGGCTGAGCCAAAATGTTTTCCTTACTCTTTTGCTCCTGCCATTTTTTATCCTGCCACTTATAATTATGAAGTTCATAAACCTTAGAGCCTGTTCCCGGACGGGTTTCCTGATGCACTGCATAAGGGTCAGCCTTCAGAGTGGTTACGCCGGTAGGCGAGGTAATGGCATATTTATAACAATCATACACGCTTACTCCGCTTATTACAGCCTCCCAAATACCGGGAGCAATCAGCTTACAACTGTCAGCGCCCTTATCCCACGAATTAAAATCGCCCACAACAGAAACCGCTGTTGCATTCGGCGCCCAAACTCTAAAAGCAAACTTGTCCTTATCTATCATATGATTGCCAAAAAACTTATATGCTTTATAGTTCGTTCCGTTATGGAAAAGATACACGGGAAGCTGATATTCTTCCTTGATTTTAGCCATAGAAATCTCCTTTTTTACTGTGTTTATGCAAGGCTCAACGCAAAAAAGCGTATAAAAACCCCATACTATAAAGTAATGATACCACCTTTATAACAATTTTTCAAGAGGTATTTGGTTACTTTGTTACAAGATATTTTTTTGGTACATAGAAAATATGTGCATTTTGTTGTAAAAAATGTCAAAAAATAAAAATTCACAAAAAGACTTGTCAACTCGACTCAAATTTTATAGAAAATATGACTTATTTCCTATTGCCAGCACAAGAATATATATGTTATAATTAAATATGATTTTTAATATTTATATTATAAATAGATTAAGTATTGAAATCATTTTGCGCAAACGGAGATAATTTATGAAGAGCATTATAGTTGCTTATCCCAAAAAGAAATTGGCGATGCAACTTCGTAATGTACTCGAAGACGACGGATTATATGTGTCACATATCTGCGCAACGGGTGCAAGCGTTTTGGGTATCGCCTCCGAACTGAGAAGCGGAATTATAATAACAGCAGCCGTACTCAGCGATATGAGTGCTGCGGCTATGGCAGACAGACTGCCCGGCGGTTTTGATGTGGTTGCTCTGAGTTCAAACGGTCGTGAGGACTATATCGGAAACCTTATTACACTTCCCCTGCCCCTTGACAGAGAGGTGTTTTTGAAAACGGTCGAAACGCTGGTTGCCACAACGTACGCAAACACAAATCGCAAGCAAGAAGAAAAGGCTCTGATTTCCCAAGCAAAGTCCGTATTGATAAGCACTCGCAATATGACCGAAATGCAGGCACACAAATATCTGCAATCGGAAAGTATGAGACGCTCTAAAAAAATAACAGAAATAGCAAACGAAATATTAGACAATTAAACTACTTCGGCTATGGTGATAATATGAAATTTACAAAAATGCACGGCGCAGGAAACGATTACATCTATGTTGACGCTATGAAAGAAGATGTACCAAACGAGAGCGAGGCGGCAATCAAGCTGTCCGACAGGCACTTTTCAATCGGCGGCGACGGATTAATTTTAATAAAAAAAGGAACAGCTGCCGATTATGAAATGGTTATGTATAACGCAGACGGTTCACGAGGAGCTATGTGCGGCAACGGCATAAGATGCGTTGCAAAATATCTTTACGACCACAAGTATGTCAGCGATAAGAGCTTTACTATTGAATCAATGGGTGCGGTAAAGCACATTACCGTAACGGTTGAAAACTCAGTGGCGACGGGCGCAACCGTTGATATGGGGCAACCGATTTTGGAATCTGCGAAAATTCCCGTTAATTGCGACAAAGAAAGATGCATAAACGAAAAAATCGTGCTTGCAAACAGAGAATTTCATATGACATGCGTATCAATGGGAAATCCTCACGCAGTTATGTTTATCGACGAGCATCCTATGGATTTTGATTTAGAAAAATACGGTAAAATCGCAGAGGGTTATACGGACATTTTCCCTGACAGGGTTAATGCCGAGTTTGCAAAAATCATAGACAGAAGCACCGTGGAAATGCGTGTTTATGAAAGAGGCGCAGGAGAAACGCTTGCGTGCGGAACAGGCACATGTGCAACGGTAGTTGCCGGAATACTCAACGGACTGCTCGATAACGAGGTTACCGTTCATTTAAGAGGCGGCGACCTTAAAATCAAATGGAGTGGTGACGAAAACGACGGCGTGATTATGACGGGTCCTGCCGAATATGCGTTCACGGGCGAGGTTGATTTATAAAGCTGTTTAGCTTATAATATATGTAATTTGTTGGAGGTATAACAATATGATGAAGATTAATGACAATTTCCTCAAGATTGAGTCAAGCTATCTTTTCTCTACTGTTGCTAAGAAGCAGAGAGAATATCAGGCAGCTCATCCTGAGGCAGATGTAATTCGCCTTTCTATCGGCGATGTTACAAGGCCGCTTGCTCCTGCCGTTATTGATGCTATGCACAAGGCAGTTGACGAAATGGCTAACGAGGAGACCTTTAGAGGCTATCCACCTGAGTACGGATATGATTTCATTCTTGAGGCTATCAAAAAGAACGATTATACCGACAGAGGTGTAGATATTGATTTAGACGAGATTTTCCTTTCCGACGGTGCTAAAAGCGACTGCGGTAACATCGGAGACATCTTTTCAGTAGACAATAAGGTTGCTATCTGCGACCCGGTATACCCTGTATATCTTGATACAAACATTATGTCGGGCAGAAGCGGAAGCAAGGATGAAAACAACCTTTGGGACAACATCATCTATATGCCTTGCACCGCAGAAAATGATTTCACTCCTGACATTCCGTCAGAAGTTCCCGATGTAATTTATCTCTGCTTCCCTAACAACCCGACAGGTGTTGTTGCAACAAAGGAGCAGCTCAAGAAGTGGGTTGACTATGCACTTGAGCATAACTCACTCATCCTCTTTGACTCGGCATACGAAAGCTTTGTAGTTGATGAGGATATTCCAAAGTCAATTTACGAAATCGAGGGTGCAAAGAAGTGTGCTATCGAGCTTCGTTCATTCTCAAAGACAGCAGGCTTCACAGGTATGAGATGTGGCTACACAGTAGTTCCTAAGGAGCTTGTATTTGAGGGTACATCTCTCAATCCTCTTTGGGCAAGACGCCAGGCAACAAAGTTCAACGGTGTATCATACATCACACAAAGAGCTGCAGAAGCAGTTTACTCAGAAGAAGGAAAAAAGCAGATTAAAGAAACACTTGCTTACTACCAAAAGAATGCAAAGGTTATCTACGAGGGTCTTAAAGAAGCAGGCTTTGAATGTTACGGCGGCGTAAACTCACCGTACATTTGGCTCAGAGTTCCGCAGGGCTACACAAGCTGGGAATTCTTTGACGAGCTTCTCGAAAAATGTCAGGTTGTAGGCACACCGGGTTCAGGCTTCGGACCGGCAGGTGAGGGCTACTTCAGACTGACCGCATTCGGTAATGCAGACAAGACTGTTGAGGCAGTTGAGAGAATCAAATCAGTTTATAAAAAGTAATAATATAATCGGGAGGATTAACTAATGACAAAGACAGAGCAACTTTACGAGGGAAAGGCTAAAAAGGTTTGGGCAACTGATGACGAGAACATTGTTATCGTTGACTACAAGGACGACGCAACTGCTTTCAACGGTATCAAAAAGGGTACTATCGCAGGCAAGGGTGTTGTAAACAACAAGATGAGCAATTATCTTATGCAAATCCTTGAAAAACACGGCGTTCCGACACACTTCGTTGAAGAGCTTTCAGACAGAGAAACAGCAGTAAAGAAGGTTACAATCGTACCTCTTGAGGTTATTATTCGTAACAGAGCAGCAGGCTCAATCTGCAAGAGATTAGGTCTCGAAGAGGGTATGGATTTTGTATGCCCGTCTATCGAATTTTCTTACAAGGACGACGACCTCGGCGACCCGCTTATCAACGGCTACCACGCTGTATCTTGCGGCTTTGCTACCAAAGAGGAAGTTGAGAGAATCAAGGAACTTGCATTCAAGGTAAATGATGTACTCAAAGAATATTTCGCTTCAATCGGTGTTGAACTTATCGACTTCAAGCTTGAATTTGGCAAGACTGCTGACGGCACAATCGTTCTTGCTGACGAAATCAGCCCTGACACCTGCCGTTTCTGGGATATTAAGACCCACGAAAAGCTCGACAAGGACAGATTCCGTCGTGACCTCGGCGGTGTAGAAGAAGCATACGAAGAAATGATGAAAAGAGTAGGACTTAACTAATGGCTTATAATACCTATAACTCCCCGTTTAACGCTCGCTATGCCAGCAAGGAAATGCAATACATTTATTCTCCCGACTTCAAGTTTAAGACATGGAGAAAGCTTTGGATTGCACTTGCAGAGGCAGAGCATGAGCTGGGCTTAAATGTAACACAGGAGCAAATCGACGAATTAAAGGCACACGCCGATGACATCAACTATGAAGTTGCAGAAGCTTACGAAAAGCAATTTCGTCACGATGTAATGAGCCACGTTCACGCATACGGTGAGCAATGTCCAAAGGCAAAGGGCATTATTCACCTCGGTGCAACCTCCTGCTATGTAGGCGACAACACAGATGTTATCACTATGCGTGAGGCGCTCCGACTCGTTAAAAAGAAGCTTGTAAATGCTATCGCAAGCGTTGCTAAATTTGCAGACGAGTACAAGGATATGCCTTGCCTCGGATTCACACATTTTCAGCCAGCACAGCCTACAACCGTAGGCAAGAGAGCTTCTCTTTGGCTTATGGATTTGGTGATGGACCTCAATGAAGTTGACCATGTGCTTGACACCCTTATGCTCCTCGGCTCAAAGGGTACAACCGGCACACAGGCAAGTTTTCTTGAGCTGTTCGACGGCGACCATGAAAAATGCAAGGAGCTTGACAGAAAGATTGCAGAGAAAATGGGCTTCAAATCCTGTTTCCCTGTAAGCGGACAAACCTATGCAAGAAAGCTCGACACCATTGTTTGTAACTGTCTTGCGCTGATTGCACAGAGCTGCTGCAAATTCTCCAACGACCTCAGACTTCTTCAAAACCTCAAGGAAATTGAAGAACCGTTTGAGAAAAAGCAAATCGGTTCTTCCGCCATGGCTTACAAGCGTAACCCGATGAGAAGTGAGAGAATTGCCTCTCTTTCAAGATATGTTATGATTGATGCGCTCAACCCTGCATGGACAGCATCCGCGCAGTGGTTTGAGAGAACACTTGACGACAGCGCAAACAAGAGGGTTAGCGTTGCCGAAGCGTTCCTTGCAATCGACGGCATTTTAGACTTATACATCAATGTAACAAGCGGCTTGGTTGTTTATCCAAAGGTGATTGAGGCAAGACTTATGAGCGAGCTTCCGTTTATGGCGACAGAGAACATTATGATGGACGCTGTTAAAAAAGGCGGAGACAGACAGGAGCTTCACGAAAAAATCCGTCAGCACTCAATGGCTGCCGGTGCAGTAGTTAAGGTTGAGGGCGGAAAGAACGACCTTGTAGACCGAATTGCAAATGACCCTGCATTTATGACAACAAAAGAGGAAATTCTCTCTATACTCAAGCCTGCTAACTTTGTCGGCAGAGCGCCTGAGCAGACAGCAGATTTTCTTAACGATGTTATCAAGCCTATTCTTGACGAAAACAAGGATTTGCTTGGCATTGATGTTGAAATCAATGTATAATAAGGCATAAAAATAATGACTCTGAATGTAAAAATTCGGAGTCATTTTTATTTTATTCGATTTATAAGATATAATCAAAACGGCATTGAATTTTAAGCTAAATTCTGCCGTTTTCCAAGCAATCCAAAAAATCCTTAAAATATTTCGGAAGCTCACTTTCAAACTCTAAATACTCACCGCTTATCGGATGGACAAAGCCGATATGCTTAGCGTGCAGGCATTGTCCGTTAAGGCGAGTAATCACCTTGCGTGGCCCGTAAACCGCATCACCGGCAACAGGATGCCCGATATACGCTGTGTGAACTCTGATTTGATGAGTTCTGCCCGTTTCTAAAATACACCGCAAATGAGTAAAATTGCCATAGCGTTTGATAACCTGAAAATGAGTAACGGCAGGCTTACTGTTTTTCATAGTGACAGCCATTTTCTTTCTGTCAATCGGATTCCTGCCGATAGGTTGATTAACCGTAAACTCATCATCCTTAATGTTACCGTAAACAACCGTTTCGTAAGCACGGGAGAAGCTATGCTCCTTAATCTGCTCGGCAAGCCCGATATGTGCCTTATCCGTCTTTGCAACGATTAACAGTCCTGAGGTATCCTTATCGATTCTATGAACAATACCGGGGCGAATAACCCCATTAATACCGCTTAAACTGTCCTTGCAATGATAGAGAAGCGCATTGACGAGAGTGCCGTCAGGATTGCCGTTTGCAGGATGCACAACCATACCCTTAGGTTTATTCACCACCAAGAGATAATCGTCCTCAAAAACTATATCAAGCGGAATATTCTCTGCCTTTGCCTCAAGAGGCTTTGCATCGGGAATAACTACCGATATTTCGTCGCCCGCCTTACACTTATAATTCTTTGAAACGACAGCAGAATTAACGGTTACGCCCTGCGAATCAATAATTTTTTGCACGGCACTTCGTGACAAATCGCCAAGATTATCAACTAAGAGTTTATCAATTCTGACGCCGTTTTCCTCACATACGAAACCGTGCTGTTCAGCCATTGCCGTTCTCCTTTGACTGTTTAGAATCCCTAATCATATCATAAACAAGATACGCAATAAGCGACACCGCACCGCAGGTAACGGCACAATCGGCAATGTTAAACACCGCAAAATCAACAAATGTAGGCTCGATAAAATCGACAACATAGCCAAATTTAATTCTGTCAATTAAATTACCGATACCGCCCGAAACGATAACCCCCAAGCTCCAATAGAGCCAAAGGCTCTTGCATCTGTCGGAAAACAGATAGTAAAGCACCAAAATGCAGGCAATCACCGTAACCAAGATAAAAACCCACCTTGCTCCGCTGAGCATAGAAAATGCCATACCTGTATTTTCTGCATATCTAAACTGAACAAGTCCCGGTATAAAGCCGACTGCATCTGCATTTTTCAAATTTAACGAAGCAAAATATTTAGTTATTTGGTCAAATGCGATTATGAGAAAAATCATAACCGAACACGAAATATGCTTTTTTGTATGCTTCATACTAAAATCCTTACAGGCTCAAGAGAAAAATCCCTTGAGCCTTTTAATTTATTGCAATTCTTTCATTGTAGCGGCACAGTGTGCGCAAAGTGTAGGATGTTCGCTGTCACTGCCGACTGTGTCGGAGAACTTCCAGCAACGCTCGCACTTTTCGCCGTCTGCCTTAGCGACTGTAATGCTCAGACCCTTAACCTCGCCCTTTACGCTGCCTTCGCCGTCTGCAAGCTCAACAGCAGATGTAATAAAAATTTCAGGAAGTGCCTCAAGTTCAGCCTTTAAGAAGTCTGCAAGTTCGCCCTGAGCGTGAAGAATAACCTTTGCCTCAAGCGGCTTACCGATTACCTTTTCATTTCTTGCAAGCTCGAGTGCCTTTTGAACATCGGTTCTGATTTCGTGAATTCTGTCCCACTTGCTGATAAATTCATCATCGATTTCGATAAAGTCAGCCTCAGGAATATCGTTGAAAAGAGGTCCCTGCGGATTTCTTGACTTATCGTGCTTCATCTCTGTCCAAATCTCGTCACAGGTAAATGCAAGAATCGGAGTAAGAATAAGAGTAAGAGCATCAAGAACCTTATACAATACGGTCTGAGCAGCTCTTCTGCTCTTAGAATCGGGAGCAGTAGTATAAAGTCTGTCTTTAAGAACATCAAAGTAGAAGTTTGACATATCAACAACGCAGAAATTATGAAGTGCGTGAGCTGTGGTATGATACTCGTACTCGTCATAACCCTTTCTTGCAACATCAATAACACGGTCAAGCTTCATCAAAGCGTACTTATCAAGTTCTTCAAGCTCGTCATTTGAAACCATATCCTTATCAGGGTCAAAATCATAAAGGTTTCCGAGACAGTATCTTGCTGTATTTCTAATCTTACGATAGTTATCGGAAATCTGCTTCAAAATTTCAGGGCTGATACGAATGTCTGCATGATAGTCGGCAGAAGCAACCCAAAGTCTGAGTATATCTGCGCCGTACTTGCTGATAATCTCCTGCGGAGCGATACCGTTGCCGAGTGATTTAGACATTTTTCTGCCCTCACCGTCAACTGTCCAACCGTGAGTAATAATCTGCTTATACGGTGCTGCATTGCCGCCTGCAACAGAAGTAAGAAGCGAAGACTGGAACCAACCTCTGTATTGGTCTGCACCCTCAAGATAAACATCTGCCGGCCACTTGAGGTACGGTCTGTTCTTACAAACAGCAGCGTGTGATGAGCCCGAATCAAACCATACATCCATAATGTCGCTTTCCTTATTGAAGCCGTTTGCCTTACCGCAATGAGGACACTTAAAGCCTTCAGGAAGGAAATATTCTGCATCGTGTGCATACCAAGCGTCTGAGCCTTCCTTGCCGAAAATGTCAGAAACCTTATTCATAACATCCTCGTCAATGATTTCCTTACCGCAATCCTTACAATATACAACAGGGATAGGAACGCCCCATTTTCTCTGACGGGAGATACACCAATCGGCACGCTCAAGTACCATTGACTGCAATCTGTCCTTACCCCACTCAGGATACCATTTTACATCCTCGGCAGCCTTAACGGCAGCGTCCTTAAAGTCGTCTACCGAGCAGAACCACTGAGATGTGGCACGGAAGATAACAGGCTTATGACATCTCCAGCAATGAGGATATTGGTGCTTAATCTTTTTAAGTGCAAAGAGTGCGCCTATCTTTTCAAGATGTTCTGCGATAGGCTTATTAGCCTGCTCGGTTGTAAGACCTGCAAACTGACCTGCCTCCTCGGTAAGAACGCCCTTATCGTCAACAGGAACAACAATAGGAATCTCCTTATACTTTTTGCAAACGATAAAGTCGTCAACACCGTGTCCCGGAGCAGTATGAACGCATCCGGTACCGCTTTCAAGTGTTACATGATCGCCCACGATAACAAGTGAAGTTCTGTCAATGAACGGATGAGCAGTTTTCATATATTCAAGCTCGTCGCCTCTGATAATACCGACAGTTTCGTAATCGGTAATACCTGCGTCAGCCATTGCAACAGGTGCAAGGTCGGTAGCCATTACATAATACTCACCGTTTGCTTTAAGCAAGCTGTATTCATAATTAGGACCTACGCAAATAGCAACATTTGCAGGAAGTGTCCAAGTTGTTGTTGTCCAGATAACAAAATATGTTTTATCAAGCTTTGCGCCGAGTGCCTGAAGCTTGCCCATATCGTCTGTAACCTTGAACTTAACATAAATTGAATGACACGGATCCTCTGCGTACTCAATCTCTGCCTCTGCAAGAGCAGTATTACAATCGGCACACCAATATACAGGCTTCAAGCCCTTATAGATATATCCCTTAGAAGCCATAGAAGCAAACACCTTAATCTGCTCCTGCTCAAACTCCTTTTGCAATGTGATATACGGATTATCCCATTCAGCAATAATTCCCATTCTCTTAAAGCTTTCTCTTTGAAGGTCAACAAAGCCGAGGGCAGTATCACGACAAATCTTACGAAGCTCCAAATCGGAAATATTCGTTTCTGCGGAGATACCTGCCTTCTTGCGAGCCGCAAGCTCTGTCGGCAAGCCGTGGGTATCCCAACCCGGAATGAACGGAGAGCTAAAGCCGGTCATATTCTTATATCTGACAATAAAGTCCTTCAAGGTCTTATTAAGTGCGTGACCGATATGAATATCACCGTTAGCGTACGGAGGTCCGTCGTGAAGCACGAACAAAGGCTTGCCCTCGTTATGCTTCATAAGCTTCTTATACTGGTCGTTTTCATTCCACTTTTTGAGGAATTCAGGCTCTCTTTGTGGGAGTGACGCTCTCATAGGAAAGTCTGTCTTTGGCAAATTAAGTGTCTTGTTATAATCCATTAATTTATACTCCTTATATGTTTGTTATAATTATTTCTTCTTTTTGAAAAATCCCTTAAACTTTGACTGCGGTTCGTCATCATCGTCCTCAGGCGGAACAAGAGAAATTGTTTGGCTCTTGTCGTTATGAACATCCTGCTGATTTACATTGAAGTAAGCCTCAAACGGAAGCTCCCCCGAGTTATCAAACAGGTCGTTTTCCATATCAGGCTCCTCGCTGATTTCAGGAACCACAGAGTCTGATTTAAGCGGTGTAATTTGATTTTGAGAGAATGCCTCAACAGCCTCCATCGGGTCGGCAGGCTCGTCGTCATCGTCCTCTTCGATTATCGGAGCGTAATCCTCCTCGGATACTGTATACTCTTCGTCTTCGTCATCGTCGGTGATTTCTTCATATTCAATCTCGTTAAGGTCAAATTCGCTCTCCGACTCCGTATCGTCTTCGTCATCAGCCTCCAAAGCAGGTTCTGTCTCTTCCTGCTCTGCTTGCTCGACTTCTTCCTCGTCGGCAATTTCCTGAGACTCTTCCTGAGATTCTTCCTGAGGCTGAGGAGCCGGAATTGATGATGTAAACTCCTCTATCTCATTTACTAAATCCGTAACCTCAGCGTCGATTTCGGAAATAGTCTTTTCCTCCTCAACGACAGGTGTTTCATCTGCGTCAAGCTTTGCGCTGTTGAGTGCATCAAGTTCTACATTATAAAGAGCCTTTACCTTTTCAATAAACTCCTTAGCGTCATTCTTTATTGTTTCAGAAAGGATTTCATACGCTTCTTTTTCTGCCTTTGACTTAGCAATTAAATCATCGCTGATTTGCTTTGCCTGCTCCAAAATATCCTGAGCAACAATCTTTGCGGAAGAGATGGCTTCGTTAGCCTTATCCTGTGCCTTTTGAATTATCTCGTCAGCCTCTGCCTGCTTTTGCGCAATGAGATTTGTTGAATACTCTCTTGCACTGCTGATAATCTTATCCGATTCAGCCTTAGCGTCCGCAACTGTTTTCTTAGCCGATTCCTCACTCTTTGAAATAAGGAGAGCCGAGCTTTCGTTTGACTCCTTAGTAATCTTATCAGCCATCTTCTGAGCAGTAACAAGAGCAGTTTTTATTGCGTCCTCCTCTTGTCTGTACTCCTCTATCTTGCCTGCCAAAACTTCAAGCTTATGATAAAGGTCTCCGCTTTGCTTCTCGTAAGCGTCGATAGTAGCGGCACTCTCAGCCATAAGTGCGTCTACCTCAGCTATATTATAGCCGTTTTGAGTGATTTCTAAATCCTTTTGTCTAAGCTCCTTAGAACTAATCATAATATTCCATATCCTCCGCTTTTATTTTGAAAACATTCCGTTATTTTCAAGCTCGTCAATCAAATCGCCCATAACATCAACATTATAAGGTGTAATGATATATGTGGAATTTGCAACTCGCTTAATTTGTCCGTTATTTGCATATGCAACACCCGAAAGGAAGTCAAGAAGTCGTCTGGCTATTTCACGGTTTGCACTCTCAAGGTTAAGAACAACGGTTCTTCTCTCGTTAAGGTTATCCGCAATAGCGGCAGCCTCCTCGAATCCCTCAGGCTTAACAAGAACAACCTGAAGCTGGGCAGTGGTGTGAATGTTTACAACCTTGTCACTCTTTTGACGGCGAGAGGTATGCTCTGCTCTTTCCTCTCTCTCGACAGGTGCAATATCTCGCTCCTCTCTTTCTCTGCGTCGTGGCGGCTTAACAAAGCCCTCGGAGTTATCATAATACTCGTCAAAATCGTCCGCATCGTCTGTCATAATGTCTTTTATCTTATCAAAAAATCCCATCTTTTCATTCCCCTTCGTTTAGTTATAATGCCTTGCTCCGAAGATAGCGGAGCCGACTCTTACAATATTTGAACCCTCGAGAATGGCCTGCTCATAATCAGCACTCATTCCCATAGAGAGAATATCCATACTAACATTTTCAATGCCCTTTTCCTTAATCTCTAAGAACTTATCGTGCATCCTTGCAAAATAACCTCTAACCTCTTTTTCGTCACAAATAGGAGGTATGGTCATAAGCCCCTTAATCTTAATATGAGGCATCTGTGCAATCTCATAAATTAAGTCGTCAAGCACTGCAATATCACAGCCGCTTTTAGACTCCTCATTGCCTATATTCACCTCAATAAGAACATTTGCCGTGCTGTCTGCTTTAGAAAACTGCTTTTCTATTTCCTTTGCAAGCTTAATTGAATCAACAGACTCTATCATATCAACCTTGCCTGCAATATACTTTACCTTATTAGTTTGAAGGTGTCCTATAATGTGCTTTTCTACTCCGTCAAGATGCAGCGTTTCAAGCTTGGAGCAATACTCCTGCACCTTATTTTCGCCTATAAGGTCTGCACCCAAATCAAGAACGGGATTGATATATTCCGGCTCTACTGTCTTTGTAACGCACATAAGGCGTACATCGTTTTCGTTCCTGCCCGCTTTAGCTGCGGTTTCGGCAACATCGTTTTTTATTCGCTGATAATTCTCGATAGTTCTTTTAACCCTATTCTCATCAAGTATAAACCTTTCCATTTTGAAGATCCTTTCCCTGTGTAATTATCTTATCATAAATATGAATGGCATTATCATTTTCCGAGTCGTATTCAACAATAGAATAATCGTCGGTGTTATACAAAACGGTTGCTTCTCTAAACTTAACCTGGCTGGCTATCAAAACATAAACACCCTTTTTGCCGTCAACGATATGTATAGCCTGATTAGGAACTTTAATTCCCTCATAGGTTTCGGTTCTGATTTCAATTTTTGTGCTTCTGAGCTTTGCTATGCTTTCGTTAAGCACATTACATTTAAGCACAAGAAGCGTTTGCTCCTCGCCCGGCTGCGGTTCTGCTCCCGATACAACAGTTGCTTTAAGATTAAGGTTATGATTGTCGTTAAGGACAATTTCAACTCTTGAGCCGTTTTTCATATTCTTAACCTTGTCTGACGGTATGACGGTTTGAATATACCAATCATAGCCCGTGACAAGCTTACCCAAATTCTGAGTTGAATTCTTTTGCTCGCCCGACTGAATCAGGCTCATACGCTCATTAAATTCGTCAACGGTGCTGTCGCACACCTTATCGTAATCTACCAACTTTTCATAGCCGTCGGTATAGCTGTAAAATACACCCGATGTATCGGTAGTGATATAGCTGTCCGGAGTTGAACCTTGATACTTTGAAGCCTCGGCAGAAAGACTGCTGATATGGCTTTGAAGGTCTACCTCCTCGCCGATTACAAGCTTCTTTTTAACCAACGAGCTGTTAAGGCTCTGCTGTGCCTCGGTATATCCTCCGTTTGAAAGAGCGTCGGCATAAGAAATAACCTTCTGCTCTATCTCCTTATTAACTGTCATCAAATCCGAGGACTGTCCGATTGTCTGTGATTGCAGATTTTCATAATACGAAAGTTGGGTGCGATAATCCATATATCGTGCATACTCGGCTGCCTTTTCGTCATTGGAAAACACCATTCCTATATTCGCCTTAACCTTTGCCTTATCGCCGTTTTCATAACAAGCAACGGTTACACCGCTTGATGAAGCAGGAACAGCTTGCTCGTCTCTTATAATAAGTGCGTCGGCATTGATTTTATCATAGACGGTAGATAAAACAGCCGTCTGAGTTTTAAGCTGAATATGTGTAACGGCATAAAGCTCATAGCCGACAATCATAGCAATCACAAGTATCACCGCAATGATAGCCAAATTGCTTTTATTCAATTTTTCGGCTTGCTTTTTCATAAAATCATTCCCGAATAAAATCCTTAGCTAAATTTACTGCCTCGCCGACAAGCTCATCACCTGTCATTTTGTCCGCAATCAGCCAATTAATATTTTCATTTCTTCTAAACCATGTAAGCTGTCGCTTAGCATATCTTCTTGTTGCTCTTTTCAAATTCTCGACAGCCGTATCATAAGATATTTCACCGTTGATATAAGGCGTAAGCTCTTTATGACCGATTGCCTGACAGGCTGTTTTGCCCGTTTGATTAAGCATATTTCTTGCCTCTGCCTCAAGTCCGTTTTCAAGCATAATGTCAACCCTGCGATTTATACGGTCGTAAAGCACCTGACGATTGCTGTATGAAATTCCTATATACAAAGCGTCATAAGGCGAGCCTGCAAGAAGTGATTTTTCATTTTGCTCTGTTTTGGTAGTGCCTGCAAGACAAAGCTCCAAAGCACGAATAACCCTTTTTCTGTTATTTGGGTGTATATCTTCTGCCGCCTGAGGGTCAAGCATTTTAAGCCGATTATAGAGCATTTCGTTATCAAGCGCTTGAAGCCTGTCCCTAATCTCCTGAATTACGCCAACCTCTCCAAAGGTAACGCCGTTAGCCAGACTGTCAACAAAAAGTCCCGTTCCGCCCGCAATGACAGGCACCTTACCTCTGTCGGATATATCCTTGATTTTCTCGGCTGCGTCCTTTACGAAATCCGCAACGCTGTATGCCTTATCTGCATCAAGAAATTCGGTCAGATGATGAGGTACGCCCTGCTTTTCTTCCTCGGTTGCGACAGCTGTGGCAATGGGCATATTTTTATACACCTGCATAGAATCGGCAGAAATAATTTCGCCGTTTATTGCCTTTGCAAGCTCTACGGACAATGCGGTTTTACCCGATGCCGTAGGACCCACTACACAAATAATTTTTATCTTACTCATTACTGAATCCTGCCAAACTGCTTTTCTATATCATACTTGGACATTTTAATCATAACTGGTCTGCCGTGTGGGCAATATCTGATATTAGGATTAGACAGCAGTTTTTTTACAAACAGCTCCATCTCATAAGGCGAAGTCTTATCCCCTGCCTTAACAGCTGCCCTGCACGATGCGGAATGAAAAATCCAGTCCATCTTATCCGGAGTAATATCTGTTTTTCCGTCAAGAAGCTTAGAGGCGGTTTCCTCAATCAAGCCCTTTACATCCTCTCCGTCAAGTATAGAAGGACACTCACGAACAAGAACGGTTGACGAGCCGAAATCCTCAATGGCGAAACCGCATTTTGAATAAAGCTCAATATTATTTACAACAGCGTTATATTCGTCTCCCGAAAGTCTGACGGCAATCGGTGATATAAGCACCTGAGAAGAAATCTCGGTCGATGCCTTGAGCTGTTCAAAATTCATTCTTTCGTGTGCGGCGTGCTTATCAATCATATACACTGCGCCGTCCATTTCAATAATTATATATGTCTTAAATATTTCTCCGACTAAGCGAAAGCTTATGTCCTGCACAGGCTCAGACTGAGGTGCCGATTTGTATTCGGACTTTTCCTCGATTGCCGTGTCCGCACTTTTCGGACTGTCGGTCATAATATCATTTAAGCTGACCTTATATTCGCTCTCGGGTATTGAGTTAATTTTTTCGTCCTCGCACTCCGATTTGTTCGGGGTATGCGACACAGAAGCCACACGCCAAAAGTCGTCTGCACTCTCCTGCTTAAATCTAATCTGAGTTGCCTCCTGCTGAGGCTGCGCATAAAGGTCAATCTTTCCGCTTACGGTAGTCTGAACAGGTTGCGTCTTAGGCTTAAATTTAACCTCCACAGGCGTATCAAGCGTTTCAATAGCCGATTTAACTCCGTAGTAAACAAGTTCAAATACGGGTCGTTCGTTTACGAATCTCACCTCAATCTTTGCCGGGTGAACATTCACATCAACAAAAGACGGGTTACATTCAATATTCAGCACACAACCGGGAAATTTGCCGACCATAATGGAATTACGGTAAGCCTGCTCCAAAGCTGCCATGGCCGTTTGCGATTTAACATATCGGGAATTGATAAAGAAATACTGCATTGCCCTGCTTTTTCTTGAAAGGGACGGCTTAGTAACGAAGCCCGATACTCGCATATTATTAATCTCGTAATCAACACTTATCAGCGACGCTGTAAAGTCCCTGCCAAGTACGCTGTATATTGTATCCTTCAAATTGCCGTTTCCGGGAGTTATCAGCGCCTGCTTTGAATCCCTGATAAATCTAAACGAAATTTCGGGATGACTGAGTGCGATTTTTTCAACAACACCTGCCACGGCATTACCCTCGGTAACATCCTTTTTCAAAAACTTCATTCTCGCAGGAGTGTTATAGAAAATGTCCGACACGACAATAGTTGTACCGTTAGGACAGCCGGCGTCTTTGAGAGAAATCTCCTGAGAACCTGCAATTTCGTAACAGGTGCCGACCTCCTCGTCTGCGCTCTTTGTAAGAAGCTGTACCCTTGCGACAGCCGAAATGGAAGCCATTGCTTCGCCTCTGAAGCCAAGAGTGCCGATATGCTCCAAATCACTGCCCGTTTCTATCTTTGAGGTTGCGTGAGAAACGAACACTTTTTTTACCTCGCTTCTTGCAATACCGCAACCGTCGTCGGTAATTCGGATATATGTTGAACCGCCGTTTCTAATCTCAACGGTTATATTTTTCGCACCTGCGTCAATGGAATTTTCTATCATTTCCTTAACAACAGATGACGGGCGTTCAACCACCTCGCCTGCTGCGATAAGTTGATATACTTCCTTTGGCAATACATTAATTTTTTGCAAGACAGTCACCTCCCATAAAATATCAGTCTGTAATTTCCTCCGCCTTTTTCTTCAGGTCGTAAAGCGTTTGCATTGCTTCAATAGGAGTAAGTGTGTTTATGTCAATCGCCTTTATAAGTTCGAGCATTTCGTCTGTTGACTTGGTCTTAAAGTTGAACTGAATGTCCTCATCGTCGTCCTCCTCAACAGCGTTTTCAGCCTTAAAGTCGATTTCGATTTTATTTGCTTCAAGCTCCTTTAATATCGCCTTTGCTCTCTTAGTTACCGCTGACGGAACGCCTGCAAGCTTAGCAACCTCGATACCGAAGCTTTGGTCTGCGCCGCCGTGAACAATTCTGCGCAGAAATGTAATATCGTCGCCCCTCTTCTTTACGGCAACGGAATAGTTATTAACTCCGCTGAGCATACCCTCCATAGCGGTAAGCTCGTGATAATGCGTAGCGAAAAGAGTTTTTGCACCGATTTTCTTAACTACATATTCCAAAACGGCTCTGGCAATACTCATACCGTCAAAGGTGGATGTTCCTCTGCCTATTTCGTCAAGAATGATAAGTGATTTATCGGTTGCATTTTTAAGAATTGACGACACCTCGTTCATCTCTACCATAAAGGTTGACTGTCCTGTCGCAAGGTCGTCGGAAGCACCTACACGGGTAAAGATTGCATCACAAACCGAAACCCTTGCACTTCTTGCAGGAACGAACGAGCCGATTTGAGCCATAAGCACAATCAATGCGGTCTGTCTCATATATGTAGACTTACCTGCCATATTAGGGCCTGTAATAATCGAACACTTATTATCTTTGCAATCAAGGAGCGTATCGTTAGGAACGAACGGTGAGTCCTCAAGCAAAGCCTCAACGACCGGGTGTCTGCCGTCCTTAATATCCAATGCACCGTCGGTAGTAATCTGCGGACAGCAATAATTATTCTTATACGCAATTTGAGCAAGTGAGGTCAACGCATCAAGACAAGCAAGTGCCTTTGCCGTACGCTGTATTCTTTCTACCTGCTCCCCTATTTTTGAACGGACATCACAAAATGCCTCGTACTCGAGTGCAACACATCTGTCCTTTGCTCCGAGTACCTTACCCTCAAGCTCTTTAAGCTCCTGAGTAATATATCTTTCGCAATTAGTTAAGGTCTGCTTACGAATGTATGTATCGGGTACTAAATCCTTGTACGAATTTGTAACCTCAATGAAATAACCGAAAACCTTATTATACGAAACCTTCAGCTTAGGGATACCGGTAGCCTCCTTTTCCCTTGCCTCGATTGAGCTAAGCACATCCGAGCCGTGATTAAGAATATCATTAAGGCTGTCAATTTCGTCATCGTATCCGTGAGCGATAATTCCGCCCTCACGAACAGAGAACGGTGGATTTTCGACAATCGCTCTGTCTATTAAATCGTGAACATCTCTAAGTTCATCAATATCCGAATAAACACTCTTGAGCAATGATGCCGACGCACCCGAAAGCCTCTGCTTTAACTGCGGTAAATTATCAAGCGTTGAATAAAGAGAACGAAGCTCCTTTGCATTAGCCGTGCCGTATGCGATACGGCTCATAAGACGCTCAATATCATTAATGCCTGTCAAAAGGCTCTTAATATCGTCACGAAGCATATTATCGTCAACAAGCTCTGCAACCGCATTTTGCCTCTTAGTAATCTGAGACACATTTACAAGCGGTCTTTCAAGCCACGAACGAAGCGTACGCTTGCCCATAGCGGTCTTGGTATTATCAAGCACCCACAAAAGCGAATGTCGTTTGTCGCCCGTCATCATCGAACGGGTAAGCTCAAGATTTCTCCTTGCGCTTATATCGAGCTTCATAAACTCGCTTTCTTCGTAATACTCAATCTGTGACGGAGTTTCCAGCTCATCGGTTTTTCTGTTTTCCCTAAGATAAAGAATAACGGCACCGAGAGCGCAAACGCCCGCTTTGCTTCTGCCGATGCCAAGCGAATCAATCTCGCTCTTATTCATAGTCTGCAAAATCAAATTTGTCGAATTGTCAAAATCAAAGTTTTCGTCCTCGATATACTGAATATCGACATCAAGCCTTGATTTAACAAACTTTGAAACATCGTCAAACGCTTCAAACGAACGATTAGCCAAAATCTCCTTTGGCGAATATGTAGAAAGCTGATTGTTAAGCTTTTCCGAAGCGTCCTTAGCCGACATACTCGTAATATGAAATTCACCCGTTGAAACATCGGCAAAGCATACGCCGATTTCGTTATCTCTGTTGCAAATCGCACAAAGATAATTATTAATACCGTCATCCAAAATGTTATTTTCAATGACTGTGCCGGGTGTTATGATTCTTACGACATCCCTCTTGACGAGTTTTTTCGTAAGTGCCGGATCCTCCATCTGCTCGCATATTGCAACCTTATAGCCGTATGACACAAGCTTTGCAATATAGTTATCGGCAGAATGAAACGGTACTCCGCACATCGGCGCCCTCTCGCCCTGACCGCAATCCTTACCGGTCAGCACCAAATCAAGCACCTGCGACGCTATCTTTGCATCGTCAAAAAACATCTCGTAAAAATCACCAAGACGGAAGAACAAAATCGTTCCCGGATATTGTGATTTAATTTCAAAATATTGTGCCATCATAGGAGACAGCTTTTGTTCCTTTGCCATTTTGTTCACCGTCCTGTTGCAGGCGAAGGTCTCGCCTGCTAAAATTTCAGTATTTAATGCGTAGCTTTGATTAATTTATATTAATCAGTGGCAGCCTCCGCAAGTGCAGCAGTCATGTGTGCAGTCCGAAGCAGGAATTTCGCAAGTAGCCGGGTCCTGACCGTCAAAGAAAAGACCAATCATCTGGCTGATGTACTGTGCCATCTGCTCCATCTCAGCTGCTGCGGCAGAATAATTCTTCATATTCTCGCCGTCCATAACTTTAGTGTAAAGGTCCTGATATTCCTGCTGAAGCTCAGCGATTCTGTCCTGAGAAGCTTCCTCGCCTTTTTCAGCCTCCTGCTGATATTTAAGAGTGATAAGTTGCATTTCCTGCATCTGTGCCTGAAGGCTCTCGTCTGCGTCGTTTGCCTTTGCAGCCTTTTGGAGTGCCTCAAATCTTGGGTCTGCCTGAATTTCCTTTCCAAGCTCTCTGAGTGCTGATTCTAAACTCATATGTCATTCCTTTCTAATTCACCCAGCATAACATAGGTGAGTGGCTCGGTAACTTTTATTTTTCTGAAAGAGCCGATGAGCCGTTCGTCTCCCTCAAATTCTATAATCAAATTGCCGTCTGTTCTTGCGGCAAGATAATTATCTCCCTGCTTGCCCTTTGCGTAAACGAAGCACTTAAAGGTTTTTCCCTTATGCTGTGCCATCTGCTCGGCGGAGATTTCCTCCTGAACCTTCAAAAGCTCTCTCATCCATTTCGACTTTTCCTCGTAAGCAACAGGGTCGTCCATCTCAGCCGCAGGTGTACCCTGTCTTGCCGAATAGATAAATGTGAACAGGCTCGTTGCCTTTATTTCCTTAACAAGAGAAACGGTGTCTAAAAATTCCTCGTAAGTTTCTCCCGGGAAGCCGACGATAATATCGCTTGTGATAGAAAGCTCGTCACCCATAAGCTCCTTAGCGTAATTGATGAGCGAAAGGTATCTTTCCCTTGTGTAGGAGCGATTCATAGCCTTCAGCACTCTGTCATTACCGCTTTGAAACGGCAGGTGCAAATGAGTGGCAACCTTGTCGCACTCAGCCATTGTTTCAATAAGCTCCTTAGTGCAATCCTTTGGGTGCGAGGTCATAAAGCGAATCCTGAAATCACCGTCAAGGTCGTTGAGCATTCTCAAAAGCTCGGAGAATGTAACGCTCGGAGTTAAATCCTTACCGTAGGAATTAACATTTTGACCGAGGAGGGTTATTTCCTTATACCCCTCATTTACCAAACACTTAAACTCGGCAACTACATCCTCAACCTCACGACTTCTCTCTCTGCCTCTGACATAAGGAACTATGCAGTAAGAGCAGAAATTGTTACAGCCGTACATAATCGGTATCCAAGCCTTACGGTCGTTATCTCTTTTTACAGGAATACCCTCTGCGATAACTCCGTCCATATCCGGAAGCTCAAAAATCCTTCTTTTACCGATGAGTGCTTTATAAAGCAACTCGGGCAATCTATGAACTACATGTGTGCCGAACACCAAATCAACAAATGCAAAGCTGTTTTTGATTTTTTGTGCAATATGTTTTTGCTGCATCATGCAACCGCAAAGAGCAATAATAACATCAGGGTTTTTAAGTTTATATTTTTTAAGCGCTCCGACATTGCCGAACACTCTGTCCTCGGCATGCTCTCTGACGGCACAGGTGTTGAAGATAATAAGCTTTGCCTTTTCTCTTTCTTCGGTAAAGCCGTATCCCATCTGCTCAAGCATACCCTTAATATGCTCGCTGTCCGCAACATTTTGCTGGCATCCATAGGTAACAACGCAGGCAAGAGGCTTGTCCTGATAGCGACTTTGAATAAGGTTATTCACTTTTGCCGTAAAGCCCTTTTGAAGTTCAAGCTCCTCTTGAGAAACTTTTTTAATTTCTACTGCCATAGTACACCTACCCACAATAATCCATAATATTAACTATTATAACAGACACACACCTCATATTCAATAATAAATTACTAAAATATATAATAAATTATATATAATATATAAGACAGTTGATTTTAACAAAGGATAATGGTATCATAATATCTGTTAAATTATAAAGCGACGAAAGAAAAACGAAGCATAAATCAGTCGCTTTGACTTACACAGCGAGGTGAAACAAATGTTAAAACACAGAGGCGCAGGCGTTTTAATGCACATAAGCAGTATACCGTCGCCGTATGCAGTCGGTGTTTTTTCAAATGAGACAAAGCATTTTATCGACAGAATTTCAGATATGGGTTTCAGTTATTGGCAGGTTTTGCCGTTCAACCCGACAGATATGGCTAATTCTCCCTATTGCAGTATATCGGCATTTGCAGGCGATTACATCTACATCAATCCCGAGGGATTGCGTGATATGGGGCTGATTTGCGATGAAGACGTAAGAGAAAACATTTATGACGAAACTCCCTACACGGCAGGCTACGAATACGCTAAAGAGAAGCGTTTAGCCACGCTTAAAAAAGCGTTTTTGGGCATAAACGACGAGCTTGCGCTTAAAATCAAAGAGTTTGAGCTTGACAACCCGTGGCTGACCGATTATGCGGTGTTTATGGCTGTAAAAGAGGCTGAGGGCAATCGACCTTGGTGGGAATGGCAAGAAAAGCACGCAAGATATTTTGAGTGCATAAAAGACATATATTCCTTTGAAGAAAAGGCTGCTTTTTGGAAATTCGTTCAATATATTTTCTACACCCAATGGTACGAAATAAAGGACTATGCAAACAAAAAAGGCGTTGCCGTAATCGGAGATATGCCGATTTATGTAGCTATGGACAGCGTTGACGCTTGGTCTGAAAATTCGATGTTTCAGATAGACGAAAAAACCTTGAAGCCGAAAAAGGTTGCGGGTGTTCCGCCCGATTATTTCAGCGAGGACGGTCAGCTTTGGGGCAATCCTCTTTACGATTGGGACAGAATGAAAGAGGACGGATATTCGTGGTGGCTGTCAAGACTTGAGCATAATTTGAAAATCTACGACACCGTCAGAATAGACCATTTCAGAGCGTTTGCTTCATATTGGGCAATACCTGCCGACAGCAAAAGTGCCAAAAACGGCGAATGGATTGACGGTCCGAAAATGGAGTTTTTCAACGCAGTATTTGAGCGTTTTGGCAATGACGCACCGATTATCGCAGAGGATTTAGGTACATTCGGAGAAGATGTTATAAAGCTTCTCGACGACACGGGATTTCCCGGAATGAAGGTCGTTCAATTCGGCTTCGACCCTAACGGTGATTCCTCTCATATGCCGCACAACGCAGTCAAAAACAGCATAAATTATATCGGCACCCACGACAACAACACCATACTTGGATGGCTGTGGGAAGCAAGTGAGAGCGAAAGAAAATTCGCACTAAATTACTGTCGCTTCAGCGGTGATAATTGGGGCGACGGAGGCTATCAAAGTCGTTCGTGCAGAGCAGTGATTGAAACCGTATGGCAAAGTGCCTCAAATATTGCAATCATTGCATTTCAGGATATGTGCGGCTTCGGCTCGGACGCAAGAATGAACATACCCGGAGTACCCGAAAAGAACTGGAGATTTCGCACAACAAGGGAAACAATCGACAGCGTTGACACAGAATATTTTAAGCGCATTAACTCTCTATACAGAAGAATGTATCCGGTTTTTGAATACTAAAAAAAGTTCCTGTGGATTTAATCCATAGGAACTTTTCTTTTACAATTTTTAATCCTTAATCACGCAAAGCTTCAACGCTTTAGGCTCAACCTTGAAATTAACCTCGTAATAATCAAAGTTTTCGCCGTCACAATTTCCCGGCAATTTTCTGCCGTTTTGGGAATAAATCTTTCCCGATTTTATGTAGTAGTTATGACAAAGCGGTGATACGGTTTCGTCAAGAGTACCGTTGGCATATTTTTTGATAAGAGGCATTGCCTTGATAAGAGACAGTCCGTCTATCAAGCATACATCCAAAAGTCCGTCGTCAAGCACGCTGTGCGGTGCAGGACAGAATCCTCCTCCGTACCAGCTTGCATTGCATATAGCCATAAGTGCATAGTCCTTATGATTTTCGCTGACAACAAAATCCTCCCCCGAGTTCTTGTCGTAGCAATTAAGCTCATAAGAAATATCATAATGAATCGGTTTCATTAATATAGGTGCAACCGCCAAATCATACGCATTATGACCTAAAAACGGTGCTTTATCAGCCATTTTTCTACCCAGCGTCTCAACCAGTGTGTCAAGACCGTAGGACATTACATTTATACATTTTTCGCCATTATAATCAATAAGGTCAATAGGCTTAATATCGTACCTTATCTTACCGTTATAAAATCCAAAGGATTTAATGACATTCTCCACATTTATTTTCTTTGTGCCATAAATCTTTTTAGCAAAATCATTACCCATTCCGAGTGGAATAACCATCATAGGTGTGTCTGTTCCGGCAATTCCGTTTGCAATCTCGTGAACGGTACCGTCACCGCCGCACGACACAATTACACAATTTTCGCCGTATTTTTCGCTATAATGAGCAGCTATTTTTTTAGCCTCGCCCGGGGCATGGGTTTCCTCAATAATCATATCATCGTCTAAGCGACGAAATGTAGATTTTATTCTGTAAAAAATCTTTTCCTTGTCATCGTTTCCCGCAATAGGATTAACTATAAAAACGTATTTCATAATATCCCTCCCGTTCGTGCTAAATCAGATTACCAATGTGCCGCCGACAGGACGAATAATAAGAACATAACAGCTATCCTTGCCGAACACGCTCTCTATTGTTGATTTATACTCATCAAGCATATCGTTTGGTACGAAAGCCTGAATAGTGCCGGCAAATCCGCCTCCGTGAACTCTCCAAGCGCCTCTGCCCTTGAGAATTTCCTCACTCATTGCGAGAGCGAGAGAAAGCTTTTGCTCGGTTGGATTTTTAGGTGAATATACATTTTGGTTAAGCATATAGGAGGATCTGCCCGACTCGATAATAACCTGCTTAAAGCCCTCGAAATCGTTATTTTCAAGGCATTCGATTGCCTTATCGACCCTCTTATTTTCGTTAAAGAAATGGATTGCACGAAGAAGCGCTCTGTCGTTTACCTTTTCGGTAAGCTCAGGGATTGCCTCGAAGAAATCAAAACACGAAATTTCTCTGAGAACAGACTTGCCCATAGCGTTTGCAACAGACTCCATCTCCTGTCTTACAGCGGCGTAATCGTCTGTTAAATCAGAGTGATTACCGTGAGTGTCTACAATGCAAAGGGTATGTCCCGACTTAGAGAAATCAAAATCAACCTTCTTAATTTCAGGTTCTAAAACCGACTTAAAGTCTATTGTTACGAATGTTCCGACAGACGAAGCCATTTGGTCAAGAAGTCCGCAAGGCTTGCCGAAAAACTTATTTTCAGACATTTGAGAAATCTTTGCAATATCTACATTGCTGATTTTACCATCGTTATATACATAGGAAAGAATTGAGCCGAGAAGCACCTCAAAAGCAGCAGATGAGCTTAATCCCGAGCCGCCCATAACATCGCTTGTTGTGCAAGCGTCAAAGCCCTTAACCTCAAATCCGAGTTCCTTAACACCTGCGGCAACGCCCTGAACAAGTGCTGTCGAGTCGCCGAACTTTTCCTCGCTCGGAGTTAAATCGTCAAGGTCAACCAAATTCATTCTGTGTCCCTGTGACTTAACTCTGATAATATTATCATCGTTTTTGGAAACGACTGCTATTGCGTCCAAATTAATGGAAGCGGCAAGCACCTTTCCGTTATTGTGGTCGGTATGATTACCGCAAACCTCGGTTCTGCCCGGAGCCGAAACAACATTAACATCTCTTTCCCAGCCAAACAGGTCGCCGAATGTATTAAGAAGCTCAACATATCTGTCTCTTTGCTCCTTAACTGCCGAGTCTAAAACATAAACCCGTTTTAAGTTTTCATCGAATTTGCCTGCCTCAATGGCAGAAATCATTTCTTTTACTTTCATAGTAACCCCTTTATAATACTATTTTATATTTATTCTTTTCACTGTAAATGAGCAGAGTTTGCGTCATTTGACGCATTCTCATACCGTAAAAGATATTAAATATCATTGTTGAAAATCCCGTGAACGCTACAATTACCATCAAAAGCGTGATAAATGTTACCGAGAACGGATTTGTCCACGATGTACCAAGCTTTGTATAAACTATAAGTCTTGGCGCAAAGCCGAGCATACTGAGCAACGAGTAATAAATAAAATCATATCTCATAGAGCCGTAATACTTTGACACCATACCAATCGGAATAAACGGAACAAGCCGTGTTACCGCAAGGACATACGGATTGCCGTTGCCCTTAAAATGAATCCAATCACGAACGAATCGCAATTTTTTATAATTCAAAATCATTCCTGTCCATCCGCCGCCGAGAAACATTCCCTCGACATATTTTTCCGCAAAGAAGAAAAATATAAATAAAGCATTCAATGCCAAAGCTGTTCCAAGCGGAAAGACCATACCCGAAATAACGCACAAAAACGAAAGAGGTATCGGCAGCTGGCATTTTGCAATATAAAGCGCAAAAATGCACAAAATGATTTCAAATGTTGTATCAAGCCTCGCAACCGCTTCGTCGATTTTTGTAAACCAACGAATGATTGTATCAAATCTCGTTTCAAGCAGAGTATGGTTATAAAGCGCTATACCAAGCAATACGAGCAAGCCTATTGTCACCGTCAAAATAACGGTCGAGGCAAGACCCATTCTATATCGTTTTGTCTGTTTCATATAATCAAACCTATGCTTATTTTGTATTAATGAGCGTCAAGGACTATGACTGCTCATAATAATTGCCCAAAAATGTAAATTCGGGCAACTCGTCAGACAAGGCACAGAGCAAATCGAGCGTTGCCTCATCACGGACAGAACCCATTATATCGACATAAAAGTAATAGTCGAATTTTCCGTTTGCAACCGGTCGTGACTCAAGTTTTGTAAGGTTAAGCCCTGTCATAGAAAACCTGCCAAGCACTCTGTAAAGCGAGCCTGTACGGTGCGGTGCAGAGAAAATAAGCGAAATTTTGTCCGCGTCGTCGTCAATCACAAGTTCTTTAGAAATAACAATAAATCTTGTGGTATTATTGCTGACATTCTGTATTCCTCTGCGAATAATTTTAAGTCCGTATTTTTTTGCCGCTTCCTCGCTGCATATTGCGGCAACATCTGTCCTTTTGCTTTCACTTACAAGCTTTGCGGCAGCAGCAGTATTAGAATAGGTTATGCCTGTAAAATCAAAGCTTTTGAGAAAAACACCACACTGCGACAATGCCTGGGGATGAGAATAAACATCCTCTATATCTTCAAATTTTACGCCTTCTCTTGCACAAAGGCAATGCTCAACTGCCAAATCGTAAGCACCCACAACATAAAATCTGTACTTCATTATAAGGTCATATGCCTCATGCACAGAGCCTGCCGTAGAGTTTTCAACAGGTATGATACCGTACTTAGCCTTATTTTGATTTACCGCCTCAAAAACATCCTCAAACTGCTTATAAAAAGCAATAGGAGAATCCGGGAAAAGTGCATTGGAGGCCTTTGAGCTGTACGCTCCGTCAACGCCCTGACAGGCAATCGGCTCACCGTTTGCAGTAAGCTTTTGACCGCCCTTAGCGTTTGTGACGCTTTTACGAAGTGCCTCACCGCCGCCTATAATCTTATGCTGAAGCGCACGAGATGAGTCCATAATAGCCGAAAAAACGGTTTTCATCATTTCGCCTTGCTCACCGCACTGCTCGGCAACGCAATCAAGCACCTCCTGCTCTCTTTTTTCGTTAAGAACAGGAATATCATTAGCTACCTTGTATTCTGCTACACGACGAGAGACATCCATTCTTTTAAGCAAAAGAGGGATAAGCTCGTCATCTATTTCGTCAATTTCATTCCTAAGTTGTAATAGATCCATTAATCAGAGATTTCCTTTTTACATCATTAAATCGAGAAGCCCGAGAGCGACCGCACACTCTATTACAGGCACAGCCCTGACAACAATACAGGGGTCGTGTCTGCCGTGAATTTCAAGCTCCTCGTTTTGCATAGTCTGTAAATTTACGCTATGCTGTTTTTTTGCGATAGACGGTGTGGGCTTAACCGCAACGCTCACCGCAAGCGGTGCGCCGTTTGTCATTCCGCCCAAAACTCCGCCATTGTTATTTGAAAGAGTTACGATTTTGCCGTTTTGAGCAGCATATTCATCATTAACCTCGGATGCATTTTTATCCGCAAAATCAAATCCCAGACCGAACTCAACACCCTTAACGGCAGGAACTCCGAACAAAACAGCCGCAAGTCTGCCCTCAACGGTATCAAACATATTTCCGCCGAGACCGACAGGAAGCCCTACTGCAAAGCATTCGATCACTCCGCCCACGCTGTCCATATCGGTTCTCGCCTTTTCAATTTCGTTGCGCATTAGCTCCTCTACGCTCTCGTCAACAACGCTGAAAGCCTTTGATGAAAGAGCGTTCAAAAACTGAGCGCTTACGCAATTCGGGTTTACCGTCGCATCACACATGCTGCCAATCTGCTTTATATGTGCGCCCACGCTTACTCCCTTTTGTGCCAAAATTTGCTTTGCCACGGCACCCGCAAAAACAAGAGGTGCGGTAAGTCTTCCGCTGAAATGTCCTCCGCCACGAATATCGTTATTTCCGCCAAACTTTACATAAGCGGGATAATCGCTGTGACTCGGACGCGGAACGGTTAAAAGATTAGAATAATCACCGCTTTTTGTGTTTGTATTTTCTATCACCATAGCCAGCGGTGCGCCTGTTGTAACGCTGTCAAGCATACCCGAAAGAATATGAGGAATATCCTTTTCAAGCCTCGGTGTAGATGTTTTATCCTTACCCGGCGCTCTGCGTGCCATATCCCTGTATACAGCGTCCATATCTATTTTTATTCCGGCAGGTAAGCCGTCAATAACACAACCTATAACTTCACCGTGACTTTCGCCGAAAATGCTAAGCTTGATTTTTTCACCTATCACAGATGACATTCGCCTTACCTCCCAATTTATTATAATCATCAAAGAATGCAGGATATGATTTATTTATGCTTTGTGCGTCGTCAATAATGCTTTCGCCCTGTGCGCCTGTCGCAGCAACAGTCATAGCCATAACAATTCTATGGTCGTTAAATCCCTTTAATTCTGCACCCTTGAGCGTGCTGTGCTTAATAATCATACCGTCAGGCGTCGGTGTAATATCCGCACCTGATTTTTTTAGATTATATGTCACGCTTTCTATTCTGTCTGACTCCTTGAGCCTAAGCCTCTGTGCGCCTTTAATCACGGTTGTACCGTCTGCATAAGCGCCTAAAACAGCCAACGCAGGCACCATATCGGGTATATCCGCAGCATCAATTTCTATACCTTTAAGGTTGCTTTTATACACCGTTAAAGAGTTTTCACCACGCTCAACCCTTGCGCCAAAGCGTTCGATAATATCCGCAATTTGCTTATCGCCCTGCGTAGAATTAAAGTAAACACCCGTCATCTCAACCCTGCCGAAAAGTGCGCCTGCAACCGCATAAAATGCAGCCTGAGACCAGTCACCCTCGACCGAATAATCACGAGGAATATATTTTTGGTGACCTTTGATGAAATAGCCGTTTTCCGTTTGAGCGACCTCAACTCCGTAATCAGCCATAACCTTAATCGTCATATTGACATAAGGCTTTGATTCAAGCTCGGTTGTCAAAACTATCTCGCTGTCGTCATCAAGAAGCGGCAACGCAAGAAGCAATCCCGTTATATACTGTGACGAAATATCGCCCGCTATTTCAAAGCGACCGCCAACAAGCTGTCCCTCTATACTCAAAGGCAATCCGCCGTCTGTCCTGCACTCAACATTATGCTCGGGCAAAAGTCTCAAATATTCTCCGATTGGACGCTCGGGAAGCTTACCCTCACCTACAAAGGTGACCGCCCTGCCCAAAGCTGCCGCTATCGGAATCATAAAACGAAGCGTTGAACCCGATTCTATACAATTTATCGTATTCTCGCCATTTTCAAGCGCCCGAATTGCCGAAACAGTAGCAAGCATATCCTTTGACTCAATTAGCGGAGAAACCTCGCCGCCACCCGCCAAAAACGAGCAAATCAAGGCTCTGTGGGCAGCAGACTTTGACGGAGGAAGCAAAACGGTTCCGTCAATTATTGAGTTTTGCACTCTTACTTTACTCATTGTTCCAAACCGAAAAATTTCGGTATATCTCCATAACTGATTTCTTTAATAAAAGCGTCACCTATCGAATTAAGCAATATAAATTTTATAGCACTTCCCGTACGCTTTTTGTCGGCATTCATAGCCGAAATTATATCACAAAGACTGTTGCTGTCCTCAATTCTCAAATCGAATTTTCTCAGCACCCTTGCTATTCTGTCAGCAGTTCCGACAGCCGTTATGCCGTTAATTTCCCCTGCTCTCGCCATAATAACCATTCCAATACCGACTGCCTCACCGTGAGACACCTGTGAGAAATTATGCAATTTTTCGATAGCGTGGCCGGGAGTGTGACCGAAATTAAGCAAAGCTCTCTCGCCATGCTCCTTTTCGTCTCGCTCAACGACGCCTGCTTTAATCTGCACGCAACGATAAACAATTTCGTCAATACACTCTTTTGTGTCGCCGAGTTCAATCAAATCAAACAGTTCTTTACTCTTGATACACCCTGTTTTAATAGCCTCAGCCATTCCGTCAGAAAAGAAATGTGCTGTAAGAGTATCGAGCGTATCCGTGTCAATCAGCACCAAAGCGGGCTGATGAAACGCACCGCAAAGGTTTTTACCCTGTGGCAAATCAACTGCCGTTTTTCCTCCGACGCTGGAATCCACCTGTGCCAAGAGCGATGTGGGAATTTGAACAAAATCAATTCCTCTCAAATAAACCGCCGACGCAAAGCCTGCCATATCTCCGCAAACTCCGCCGCCGAGAGCAACCACAAGGTCATTTCTCGTAAGCTCATTTTGTGCCATAAACTCAACCATAGAAACAACGGTTGCTGTGGTTTTCGACTCCTCGCCCGCCGAATAAACATATTCGCAAATCTCAAAGCCGCCGTTCTCGAGGCTCTGCTTTACGACATCGGCATAAAGCGGATGCACATTCGTATCGCTTACAAGGCATATTTTTTTAGCGTTTGTAACATTTTTTATGTAATCGGCACACCGACTGATAATCCCCTTTTCAATAAGAATATCATATCCCTTGCCGACATTAACAGTAACTTTTTTCATTAACCGATTTCTTCCTTTATGCTGTTTGCCTTGTTCATCAAATCGCAAAGAGCCTGTCTGTCCTCATTGACGATATTGTACTTAAACTGCATAAGGTTTGATACCAAATCATCTACCTCACGGACAAGTGCATCCTTGTTATCAATAAACAAATCAGACCACATATCGGCATTAATTCTTGCAACTCGGGAAACATCCCTATACGAACCTGCAGAATATCCGGGATGCATCGGTGCAAGCGGTGACAAAACATACGAACAAGCAAGAACATGAGCAATCTGCGAGGTGAATGCAATCATCTCGTCGTGATGCTCGGGGGTTGTAACAACAGTTCTTGCAAACCCCATATCCTGAGCCAAGCCGACAAGAGCGTCAATCTTGTTTCTCGGAGTGCAGTCGTACGGTGTAACGATAAAGCTGGCATTGTCAAAAAGTGTGTCAAGGCTGTTATCATAGCCTCCGACCTCTCTGCCTGCCATTGGGTGAGCGCCGATATAATAAAAATCGAGTGCTTCATTTTCAAGCTGCTTGCAGATTTTTGTCTTAATACCGCAGGAATCGGTAACAATACTGTCTTTTTTAAAGCAGTCCTTATGCTCCAATATAAAAGGAACAATCGCATCGGGATAGAAATTTACAAAAGTAATATCCGCATCCCTCATAAGTTCTTCAAGCTCACCGCTTTCGTCGATAACGCCGTCTCTGAGAGCTTTTTCGGTAACGGACGGAGTTCTGTTCCATCCCAAAACAGTATGGTTTGTATTCTTTTTTAATGTCTTAGCAAGGCTTGCGCCGATAAGACCTAAGCCGCAAATTAATACCTTCATTTTTCATCCACCCTTATGTGAAAACCTATTCACACATACTAATAATATATTAATATTTTTAGAATGTCAAATTATTATGCACAATGTAATAATCTTTTAACATTATTTCATAAAATCGCAAAAAATAAGGCTATGGGCAAAACCCATAGCCTTATAATTTTTAGTTACTCGAAGTAATCGCCGTTTGAATCGTCCCTGTTAAGGTCGTTCTTGCTGTTACTGTCGAATGTTGAAGTTGTTACTCCGTTTGAATTCAAAGCATATTTTCTGATTTCAAGCTGAGGTTCAATATAATTTTTCTTCATATCAATACCTCCCAATCAGAGAGTAGCTGTTGTGTTAGACGGGGTAGTTACAGGAGTATAAACTGTGTTGAGGTTATGGTTTGCATCCTCATAAACCATATAAGCAACCCAGCTCATCGGAACTTCACTAACCTTCTTACCTGCAAGCTTAGTATGTGTGAGTGAGCATACATACTGATTACCCTCGGTATGATAGTTAGACTTAATTCTGATAAGGTTATTCGCCGTGCCTACATTGCCAAGAACATAATTACCTGTAAACATTGTCTTAGAGCCTGTTGTTGCTGAGTAAAGTACACCGGTTTCAACCATCTTTGCACCCTGAGGTACTGCGAAGGTAGATACCATTGAGAACTTACCGTTTTGAATTACAAGCTCGTTTTGAGTTGTGATGCTTGCACCGTTTTCGTCAAACTTGTTTTCAGCATCGAAGAATGTATATTCATCAAAACTAAGCTGATCAAATATAGCCTTGTCGATAGCCATAATAACGGTGTTCGGCTTACTTACTCTGAAGGTGTAATCCTCGCCGTATGCTACAACCTTTGCCTTAGCCTTGTTGATATTTTCAATCATTTCAGCGCTTAGATTATTAGTGCCTTGGTTTGTAGTATTAATAACCTTCTTAGTTTTGAAGTTTTGAACAAATGCGTCCTTATCATCTGCGTTTATTTCGAGCCAAGCGTAAACAGGAGGTCTCTTGGTAGAAGTAGTTTCGTTATATCTATGATAACTTCTACCATTATTAGCAACTTTAACAGTCTGCTTAACACCTGTACCTGTTGCATAGCAGGTCAAGTCATAGAAGAGATCCTGACCGTAATAGCCTTCGCCGTTCTCAGTACCCTTTGTAAATGAAAGCTCATCATTATAATGAAGATTTTCAATAGTTGGGTCAAATTTAAACTTACCAGAAAAGTAACCAATATTAAGTACAGAAACCTTATAGTTACCTGCAACAGCCTCGGCAGCCTTGTAGTTTGCTGTAATAACTGTGTTGCCGTTTACTGTTACGCTCTGGTCAGCGGCAGCTGATGCGCCGTCAACGCTGTAATCAACGAAGTCGTAGTAAGCAACCTGAGGAACTGTATAGTTATTTGCTGTACCTGTTTCCTTGCCGACATTAATCGTAGTACCGGCAGGAACATACTCAACAGCGTATGGAATTGAGTTAATTCCGTTTACATATGTTACCTTGTAAGTCTGAGCAGAAGTAGCCTTCTTAGTAGTAAGTTTTGTTTCGCCCTTAACTACAAATGTAATCTCTGTATCGCTTGTTGCGAACTTCTTAGGAGTTGAAGTACTCGGTGACTCGCAAGCATAGTACCAGTCAACCTTCTCATTGTTAGGTGCAGTGATAGTTACCTCTTCACCATATGGGAATGTGCCATTAGGTGCACCGTCAACAGAGATATTGTAATTTTTCAAGGTTATACCGTTAAGTGCATCGTTGATTGCGTTATCAACTTCAGTAATATTAGTATATGTTGCAGCTAAAACATATTTGGATGCTACAAGAACTTTTTCAGAAGCAGTAAGCTTATTGAGAGCTTCTGTAATTTTAGCTTGGTCATAAGCATCAGGGTCGTTCTTCTTTGCTCTGAGATCTTCTTTAGCAGCATCAAGAGCCGAAGTGTCGATAGTAGCATTTACAAGATACTTGCTTGCAAAATTAGTTCTAATATCTTCAGCTTCCTTAGCTATACCTGCTGTGATATTAGGCATATTGTATGAGCTAATATCTTTATCGTCTGTGTAACGGCCTGCTCTTTCATCCTTAGTCATAGGATAATATGTAAGCTTGCCGAGAGCGTCGTTGAGAGTTCTGAGAGAAGCAGCAGTATAAACATTATCCTGAATGCCTGTAACAAGTTCACTAACAGCTTCATCAACAGGTGTGAAATCAGCTACGAAAACAAGTGCGTCGTATGCAGCCTGAAGAGTCTTAGTAAGTTCATTGATAGTAGCCTGCTCTGTATAATCGTAGTCACGAATGTTAATATCGTTGTACTTAGTCGCATATGCAGAAGCAGCTGACTCATATACAGGCTTAAATTGTGCTAATGATGAAGGCTTAATAAGGTCCTGCTGTTGCTCGTATACCTTCTGTGCCTTTTCGTAAATTTCCTTGAACTTTGTATTAGAAGCACATTCTACAAGATTCTTTCTTGCCTGAAGAACGTTATTATATCTTGTATCGCACTCCTCTACAATCTGCTCATAGGTCATTTTGGTATAATCCATATCAGCCTTTGCATTAGCTACGGCATTCAAAAGGTTATTCCATGATGTGTTTGTGTATTTACTGCTTGTAGCGAGGAAATCCGCACTCTCGCAGTGGTCGATAAGTCTAAAGAGTGTAGAAACATTTACAAAGCCGATATCGAGGTCGTAAAGGTTTCTTGCGTATGAATAACCTGACCATGTCTGAACAACATTACCCGGGTCTTTGTGTCTCCACATAAATACGAGACCCATATAAAGTCCGAGATAGTTAGAATCCAATCTTGTGGAAACTCTTGACGGCTTATTCTCTGCTGTAATGCCCTTATTAGAAGTATCCGGAAGAGTAACTTCGATATTATTAGTGAAGGTAGCTTCGCCGCCCTTACACATAATACCGCCCGGTCTTTTGCTCAAGCCCTCTGTTGTGCCGAGAACAGCTGTAAAGTCGTGGTCCATCTGGTCGTTAGAAATAACGGTACCGTCTGCTTCTGTACCAAGACCGCTGGCGCCCGAACGCTTAGTTACCTTAAAGTTATTCCACTTAAATTCTGCGCCGTTTACGCTCAAGCCAAGTCCGCCTTTAAGAGTATTAATCTTATCCTGCGGCATTGAGAAGTCTGAAGGCCAGCCATATCCGGCAGCGCTACTTGAAGAAATTTCCTGAGAAGCAATGGTCTTATCAGCATTTACATTAACAGAGTCAAGAACTGTCTCAAAGTCGGTAACTGTCTGATAGTTATAAGCGGTCCATGTAGTAGGAATAGTTGTCTTATACTCGGCTGAATCAGTAATAAAGTAAACCTTATCAGTAACATGAGTCCACTTATAATTATAGTAACTTGGTCTATTAGGAGCCGGAAAATCATTAGTTATAGTGTGACCGCCATTTGCAACCGTACCGTTAGCAAGAAGCTTAAACGAGAGCGAAAGATTCTCGATAGCACTGCCGATAGCGTTTACAAGATTAACATAGTTAGTAATAGCTGCGTCAACCTGATTTTTGATTCTCGCATTAACCTTTGGAATATTGTTATGATAGATTTCTGCGTCTGCAACAGCAGAAGCAAGGATATTATAGTTGCCGTACTGGTCCTTATCCTTTTCCTTGCTCTTACCTGCGGCAATAGCAGTGTTAAGGTTAAAGCCATAGTCAACTACAACAGTATTAATATTAATAACTGCCTTAGCAACCTCGTCAACAATCTGATTAAGGTGGCGCTCAACAGTAGCTCTGTTTTCTGCGTTATCCTGAATCTTAGCCGGGTCGAAGCCGTAATCATCTACCTTGCCCCAAACAGCAATCTTTGCGGCAGTTACCATAGCCTGAAGATTTACCTCATCAACTGAAGTGTCAACAAAGTACTGCTGGTTATTGAGAATTGTATCTGCATTGTCGATAGCGTACTGAAGAACAGTTGTATCAACAACCTGCTTATTAAGTACGAGAGCCTCTCTTGCATTTTTAAGTGCAGTGTAAAGCTCCTGAGCATTTGTTGTGTCAATGCCGTATTTATTTTGCGTCTTATTATAGAAGCCTGAAATTGTATTTACAGCGTTTTCGTAAGCAGTAACAAATGTTTCCCAAGATTCAGCTGTGTAGTTTTCGTTATTGTCATTTTTCTTTTCATAGATAGTCTTTGACTTAGTAGCAATTTCTGTCTTTAATGCCTTATAAGCATTTACATTCTTATCGGCAGTCGGTTTAGACTGTGCGTTATGAACAATCTTAGTGATGACTTTATTTGTACCGTTTTCTGATTCATCCTGAACAGAAGTAAGTGTGATAGAGTCAACATCGAATGTAAGAGCGTCCTGAACTCCTGAAACAACTGTGCTTAAGCCGCCCTCTCTATAAAGAGAAACATTAGAAAGATTTGTACGAACTGTGCTGTCAGTTGCCAAATCAGCAAGTGCCTTATAGTTTACAACATAGATGTGGTGCTTAATCTTATCAAGCGAAGCGAAAGCACTTGCGGTGTCGTTAATAGCATTCATCTTTCCCTGATCGCCTGAGCCGTAGTAAACCCATCTGTCTGCAACTTCGAGAACGCCGAGACCGTCGCCACCGCCATCCTGTGCTTTAATCTGATAATCAAAGCCGGCATTATCTACCTTGTAAGCGGTAGCGTAAGTCTGCCACCAGCTTCTTTGTCCAAAAGCACCAGCAGCATATTGTGTCCATATATGACCACTGTTATATACCTCGTCGGATCTTGAACCGATTTGATTTCCCTTTCCACGAGCACCGCTGAAGGTAAGATAATTAACATCTCCGCCCTTCCAAGAGTAACTGTCGCCCTTGGTATATGAGAGAGACATAAATGCACCGTTGTTACTACATTCATTCTCTTTTTTATTAAATGTAGCCTCACCGGAGGTGGTAGGATAACATCTAAAGATGTATCTGTTTTGCTTACTTTCATTAGCCTGAATTCTTGCCATCAAAACAGCCGGAACAACAGCGCCTGCGTCAGAGCCGTCATGAAGGAGAATTGTGTTAGGATAATAAATCTGAACCTTGAGCTTTTCTGCAACAGGGAAATCAACAGCCAAGCCGGCAGGATTGCCGTCGTCGCTGTAACCGCTGTTACCGCTGGTGCAAGCCTCGGTATAAAGGATATTATTATAGAACTCTCTATAATTATTCTGCATATCCGACTCGGATGTATTAGAGAATGACGGTATCTTAGAGTTATACTTACCTGTTACGGTATCAACCCACTCTGTCATTCTGAGAGTCTTAGCAAGAAGATCCTGTGCAAGAGTATCGTAATCTGCAGCAGCTTCTGCATTATTACCATACTGAGCAGCGTCGACAGCTGCACAAGCCTTTACATAAGCCTCGTAAGCGCCTGGCATATTCTTATACATACCTGTCTTTGAGTTTGCAAGACTTGCCATCTTAGCTTCATAAATTGCGATAGCCTTATTAACAGCGTCAACACCTTTGCCGATGTCGTCCATATTAATATTGTATGCACAGGAAACAGAAACATTAGCATTGCTGAGCCAAGTATCTGTCCAGCCATTGTTTCCACCGGTCTGACCGGTAGAAGTCTGCATAACCATAACTACAAGCTCTGTCTGCTTTTCTGCGATAGCAGCATTAATAGCAGAGGTAAGGTCAACCGATACGGATGAGCTTGCTGTAATTTGGTCAGCGCTGATAGTTTGAATAAGGCTGTTATTCAGACCAAAATATGTCTTAGCCTTAGCCTGATGTGTACGCTCTCCGTTGCCGTAAAGAGAAGCAATCTGGTTATCGCCGTTTTTAAGGTTAACTGTTCCCTGTGTAGCACGGTAGAACGAAAGACCCATACATTCGCTATCTTTAGCATTTACAGAAACATTCATCAAGGCACTTGTAGCCTGAGCGCCCATATTCTTTAACGAAGTAATATCAAACTTCCAGAAACCGACAGTGAAGCTATTATCCTGACCGTCATCAACGATATTCATTCTGTTTGATTGAAGACGACCCGCACCGCTTTGCTGAACAAGACCGACCATAGTTGAGTCGAGAACAGATGAACTTGCTGTACCGGAAGAAACGGTGTAATAAGCCTTCATACCCTGATAAGCCTGTGATGTATCATACTTAAGCTTTGTATCAGTCCAGCCATTTGTCTTGCCTTTGCCTCCGGCTTGCTTTTGAGTTACCATAATTGTGCAGTAGCTCAAACCCTTTTGGATAGATGCGTTGATTGCACCTGCAATATCAACGGTAAGGGTAGTGCCATTGGTTACGGAAGCAGCCTCAAAGGTCTTAATCTCCTGCAAGCCATAGTATGACTTCGCTCTGTCCAAGTGACCGCCGTTAGCGCCGCTAACTCCTGAAAACTGTGTGCTGCCGTTTACAGCAGACGCAGCAGCGTCATTAGTACCGTACCAGAATGTAAGACCCTGGCAGTCGCCGTCTTTAGATTTTACGGTTACATTAAGAGGTGCTGTGGTTACAGTAGCGCCAATTGCTTTAAGTGAAGAAATATCGTATCTCCAAAAACCGACAGAGAAGTTACTGTCCTCCTGGTCGTTTACGATATTCATTTCGTTGTTGCTAAAACGACCGTTATCGCTGCAAACAACGCCACCTGCCGCAATCGGGAGCGAGGTGAATTCCTCATCGGCAGCGAAAACGGAAAGAGGTAACGCAGTGGATACCATCAAAACCGCTAACAAGCAAGCGACGAGCTTTTTGAATGTTTTTTTCATAAAAGAAAAACCTCCTTTTAGAATTACCACATAAGGCGGACTGCTACTATTCCACCTTAGTGTTGTTCATTATTCAGTAACATATTATCATATAAATATTAAATAATCAAGTGAAAAATTTATTACAAATTTGTTTTTTCAAAAATTTATCACTTTTAACATATTCAGTACTGTTTTATTATAGAATATGCCCAAATCCTACAAAAGGGCAAAACAAAAAGGACCGCAATTTGCAGTCCCTAAAATACGCTGAAATAAAGCTTTTTACTCGAAATAATCACCGTTTGAGTCGTCTCTGTTAAGGTCGTTTTTACTGTTACTATCGAATGTTGAAGTTGTTACTCCGTTTGAAGATACAGCATATTTTCTAATTTCAATTTTCGGTTGCGAGTACATTTTCTTCATACTGATACCTCCTCAAATTAAGCATTGCACGGCACAGAACCGTCCTGCCTCGATTACTGTAAACATAATATCACATAACAGATTGAAATGCAACAATAAAATAAAAATTTATTTTGACATTATAAAACTTTACAATTCATTCACATTTATGCTTTACGCTTTTGCAAATCTGTAAGAAAACATCAATTTCATACAAAACAATCGCACAGGAGTGACTGAGAATGATGCAATATATAATGTAATATAATATAGTATAGTATATGGCTCCTTTTTCAAGGGATAGGGACTCTCAGCGCTCCCTTATCAAAGGAGGCATTATTAAAAAACAGACAATATGCTATTGCAAAACGAAAGGCATTGGATTATAATACCCTTGCATTGTATCCGTGAGGAAAAAACAAATCCTCGGCCGAATGCTTTTTGTGTGGCAGGAGATTAGGAACAGTAGCAGAAAGGAAAATTAAATATGAAAAACACAAAGACACAAAAGATAGTGGGCATCGGTCTGTTTACCGCTATCATAGTTGTATTACAGCTTCTTGCGGCAACTATCAAATTCGGACCGTTTTCAATCACCTTGGTGCTTGCACCTATCGTTATCGGCGCTGCTCTTTACGGAATCGGCGCAGGCGCATGGCTCGGCCTTGCATTCGGCGTGAGCGTACTTATCAGCGGTGACGCAGCAGCATTTATGACAATCAGTCCTATCGGCACGGTATTGACCGTGTTAATGAAGGGCATGCTTGCAGGTCTTGCGGCAGCTTTGGTTTACAAGGCTATCGAGGGCAAAAACAAAACTGTTGCAGTAGTTATGGCGGGTATCGTTTCTCCGATAGTGAACACAGGAATTTTTCTTGCAGGATGTTACATTTTCTTCCAGGAATGGCTGACTGCCGCATTCGGCACAACAGGCTTTGCAACCGTTGTGGCAGGACTTGTTTCGGTAAACTTTGCCGTTGAGCTTGGAATCAATATGATTTTGGCTTCTGTTATCGTCAGAATCATCGACATCGGAAAGAAACAAATCAAGAGCAAAAAGAATTAATTTACAAATTTTAGGTTCATCTCGCAAGAGGTGAACTTTTTTGTTGTATAAACTCATATTTAATGTTATAATATACTTAATTATATATGGCAGGTGAAAATATGAAAGAGGAAAAGGCAAAAGACAGCAGAACAAACGACAGTCTTGTTATAGGAAGAAACGCTGTTACGGAATTACTAAAAAGCGGCAGAGAGGTAGAAAATGTACTTGTCGCAAAGGGCGAGCATGAAGGCTCAATCAACAGAATACTTGCGCTTTGCAAAGAGAAAAAAATTGTAGTAAAGAATGTTGACAGAAAAAAGCTTGATTTCTTAGCTCCGGGCGGAAATCATCAGGGCGTTGCCGCAAACATTCCGGCGCACGAATACAGCACGGTTGACGAGATTTTAGCCTATGCAGAGGAAAAGGGCGAATCGCCGTTTATTATTATGTGTGACGAAATTGAGGACAGCCACAATCTGGGCGCAATTATCCGTACGGCAGAGGCTTGCGGAGCGCACGGTATAATTATTCCAAAACGCAGAAATGTTGGGCTGAACTACATTGTTGCGAAAACAAGCTGCGGCGCACTTGAATATATGAAGGTTGCAAGGGTTACAAATCTTGCGACAACGATTGACGAGCTGAAGAAGAAAAACATATGGGTTTACGCAGCGGATATGGACGGACAGAGATGGGACAAAACCGATTTTTCGGGCGGATGCTGTCTCGTTGTCGGAAGCGAGGGCAACGGCGTCGGCAGACTTATCAAGGAAAAGTGTGATGTCACCGTCAGCCTGCCTATGATGGGCAAGGTAAACAGCCTGAACGCATCGGTTGCGGCAGGAATTTTAATGTACGAAATAACCAGACAAAGACTGAACGGTTAAAGGAGCAGATATGAGCGACAATCCTTTATCTATTGATGAAATAATCAGGCGAGCAGAACTGATAAAGGCTGAGGCTGAGGAACAGCTTGCGAAAGCGCAAAAGAGCCTTGACGAAAAGACGCAGAGTGCAATCAAGGAAGTAGCTGTTGACAGCAAGGCTGTTATGGAAAAGGTAGAACAGCTTAGTGCCGAGGAGGACATAAAATCATACGAGCCTCCGAAAAAAGCGAGTGCCGAAAAAACGCAGGCTGTCAGGCTGTCTTTTAACAAAAAGGACAAGACGAAAATGATGCCTGCTATCAAAAATGCTGTCAAAATCACGGACGAGGACGAAAACGACGACGATATGAAAATCGTTGGCGACGAGGATACCTTTGAAAAAGGACTTTTCCCAAACGAAAAGACAAAGCCGGTTGTACTGAGCAGCAACGATTCCGACATCGGTACCGAATTGCAGGAAGTGCCGACGCTCATTGCAAGGGAGAATCTCGGCAAATACCTTGAAGGAGACAGCGACGACACTCCAAAGCAAAGCGAGTTTCAAGAGGACATCGGCATACAAATGAGCTTTGACGGCTTTGACGACGAGGTTGAGGAAGTGCCGACCATTGACGAGGAGATTGCGGAAAAAATCCTCATTGAGCAGAGAAAAGAAAAGGTGGACAAGTTCCGTCTTTTCGGTCCTGACAAAACCGACAGCGAGCTTGGCGACGAAGAGTACACGGAATCCGACTACCGCTACGAGGGACAGCAGGCTGGAATTTTAGCAAGTCTGCTTACAAAAAAATCGAGAGCCACCGCACAGGTTATCATAACGCTTTTTTTCGGAATAATAATGTTCATACTGACTGTACTAAGCCAAAAGAACGAGCTTCCGAGATTTCTCTCATCGTCGAGTGCATATATATCGACGGGACTTGTCTTTTTGATAATGACGGCAGTAGTTAATTACAACATATTCTTGCACGGCTTTAATTTCAAAAAAGGCTTTAACTGCGATCTACCGATAGCGGTAACGACGACAGCAATAATCGCACAAAGCATAGGCTTCCTTGTTTCGGACGACCTATGGCTTGACAACGGGCAATTTTTAGGCTCGTTTGCGGCATTGAGCCTACTGATTTCGCAGATGGGCAAAAGGCAAATTATAATCAGAATCATTGATAACTTTGATTTTATCATTAATCAAAAAGACAAATACTGCTTAGAAAACATTGCGAATGCAGTAGACTGCGAAATTATCGGCAGAGGAATTCTTGAGGAAGAACAGCCGATAATCAAAACACAGGTCAAAACGGATTTTCCCACTAATTTTATGGAAATCAGCTGCAAAACAGAGCCGTCAGACAAGCTGTCTCGCATATTGTCTCCGATAAGCTGGTGTTTGAGCGTAATCCTTGCAGTTGTTATAGGAATCATTGAAAGCAAGTACACAGGAATTAACATAGGCATTATCGCACTTTGCATAACAACTCCTGTTGCGCTGCTGTATCAAATGAACATAATACTCAGCGACATTTCCGCACAGCTTGACAAATACAACGCACGAATCTGCGGATTCAACGGAGTTGATATGGCGTCGAACGCAGACGCATTGGTTATGGAAGCAGGCGACCTTTTTGCAAAACAGGGCTGTGACCTGCACGGAATAAAGGTTTTTCACAAGGCAAAGGTTGACGATGCAATCGTATATGCCGCAGCAGTTATCATAAAGACTAACGGTCCGCTGAGTCATGTATTCGACAATGTTATAATAGGCAAGCAATCCATTCTTCCCAAGGTTGAAAATGTGATTTACGAAGAAAAAATGGGCGTATCCGCTTGGGTTTACAAGCGTAAGGTGCTTGTGGGAAACCGAAATATGTTGATAAACCACGGGGTTGATGTGCCGAAAGAAAGCTTTGAGAACAGATACACAAGAAAGAACAGAAAAGCGCTCTATTTGGCTGTAAACGGTAAGATTATGGCTATGTTTGTTGTGTCATACAGTGCGTCACCCGAATTAAAGCGAGAACTGAAAAAAATCGAAAAGTCGGGAATCACGCTGATTGTAAGAAGCAATGACCCTTATGTAAATGAGGAGAGCCTATCCGAGCTGTTTTCTCTGCCAAAGGGATTTATCAGGGTAATGGATTATCCTGCCGCAAGAGTTTACGACAAATACTCGGATATGAGCGTTGAAAAATCCCCTGCTTATGTTGTTCACGACGGCAGTGCAAAAGGCTTGATAGCGTCGATAAGATGTGCAATAAGTGCCGTTCGTTCAAGAAGCACAATTAATTTTCTAACATCCTTTGGCGTTGCGCTCGGATTTGTATGCGTTGCGTTTATGGCTGCCGTAAAGGGGTACGGTCAACTAACCGCTATGTCACTTATCGGATATTCGGTTATTTGGAACCTCTTTGTTTATATGGTTTCAAAACTACAAAGAATCAGCCTTTAGGTTGACTGTTGACTATTGAATGCTATTACTATATAATATAATTACTAAAAATTAAGGTTGGTACTCTATGAGCTTTAGAATAATTGCAGACAGCTGCTGTGACCGCACAAAAGAAATCGACGAAATGAACAATATTACATTTGTTCCGCTTACGCTGTCTATCGGCGACTACTCCATTCCGGATGACGAAAATTTCAATCAGGACGACTTCATTTCAAAAGTGGTCGAATCGGGAACAATTCCAAAGACAGCCTGCCCTGCTCCGGATGCCTTTGCAAAAGCTATGGACTGTGACGAGGATGATGTTTATGTCATCACTATTACCGACAAGCTTTCGGGAACATACAATTCGGCGCTTCAGGGCAAGATGCTTTACGAAGAGGAGCATTCGGGAAAGAATATTCATATTTTCAACTCCCTTGCCACCTCAGGAATTGAAAGCCTTACGGTTGAAAAAATCACCGAGCTTGCATCAAGCGATATGCCGTTTGACGAGGTAGTAAAGGAGATTGAAGATTTTATTCTAAATCACACGGCTCTTTACTTCTGTCTTGAATCACTCGATGTGCTTAACAGCAACGGCAGACTTTACGCAATGGCTGCAAGCATACTTAAAAAGATTAAGCTAAAGCTTATTTGCGAAAGAACTCAAGAAGGCTCTGTAAAGCTTGCAGGTCAAGAGTTCAACGCAAACAGAGCGTTAATTAAAATGGCAAACATCATAGCATCCGATATGAAGGACAAAAACCCTGAAAACAACAAAATTGTCCTTTCTCATGTTTGCTGTGAGGATAAGGCACAGCTCGTTGCGCAAAAGCTCGAGGGTGTTGGCTTTAAGAGCGTAGAAATCGTCAAGGCAAGCGGTCTTAACTCCGTTTATGCCGCAAAGGGCGGACTTATAGTTTCATACACAAAGTAAATTCACAGGCGGGGTTATCCTCGCCTGTTTTAAGATTATGAGAGAAATAAGCTTTATTATAAAAGAAAAAGACGACGCAAGACAGATAAAGGATTTTTTAAGGGAATTCGGGGTATCCGCTTCCCTGCTGTCAAAGTTGAAAAGAAGTGAAAATGCAATCACTAAAAACGGCAGCTTTGCAAAAACAATAGAAACACTTTCTGTCGGCGACGAATTAAAAATAAGAATTGACGATTCGGGTAAAATGCCCTCCCCTACGAAAATGGATGTGCAGATAATCTACGAAGATGAGGACATATTGGTGCTGAACAAGCCGCCGCTTATGCCTGTTCACGAAAGCAGAAACCATATAGGCGACACCCTTTCAAATTTTGTTTCGTACCACTGCAATGAGGACACGGCTTTTCGTGCGGTTTTCAGACTTGACAGAGATACAAGCGGACTTGTTCTTGTAGCAAAGCACGAGCTTGCGGCAGCAAAGCTGTCGGGCAAAGTAAAAAAAGACTACTATGCCGTTTTAACCGGAACGCCTCTCAAACATAGCGGCATAATTGACGCACCCATTGCACGCTGCGGTGACAGCATAATCAAGAGACAGGTTGCGCCAAACGGTGAGCGTGCGGTAAGCGAATACAATGTGGTGAGTTCTTCAAGAGGAAATGCTCTCGTCAAATTTAATCTTTTGACCGGCAGAACACATCAAATCAGAGTACATAGCGAATACATAGGCAATCCGCTTTTGGGCGACACTATGTACGGCGGAGACGACACGCTTATAAAAAGGCAAGCTCTGCACTGCAAGGATATATATTTCACCCACCCGATAAACGAAACGGAAATGCACCTGACCTGCGATTTCCCCGATGATATTAAGGAAGTGCTTTAATGCCTGCATTTTGCTCACATTATTTATTTTTTGAGGAGAGCAAGGATTTTATAAATTCAATGGCGGATTTTGAGCTTAACGACAGAGTTTGCATTCTCGGCTCGCAAGGACCCGACATATTCTATTTTCATAAAATATACTCTCCTTCGTTTTCATTGAGGAAAATCGGCTCCGCCCTACACAGAGCAAAGAGCGAGGATATTTTCAACGCCTTTGCTTCATATATCAGGAAAAATCCGAATTCTGTTGCGAAGTCATATATTTACGGTTTTATCCTGCATTATGCCCTGGACAGAAAATGCCATCCTTATATTTACTCTCAGGAAAAAATTATAACGGACAGCGACAGTAAAATACATCATTCATCGGCACATAACAAAGTGGAGATGGGACTTGACGCATATATGCTCTATCAAAGGCTCGATATTGAATATCCGTATCTCTTTGACTCGTACAAAACTGTAATGCTCAGCGACGACGAAAAGGAAATCGTGGCAGATGTGCTGTGCTACACCTGTCGCAAGGTGCTTAAAAAGATTATCCGAAAAGGTGCTGTCAAGAAAGCAATCGACGATACCTGCAAAATACAAAAAATTTTGCAAGACAAAAGCGGTGCATTGTGTGCCGTATTGACGGTGGCAGAAACCGTTTTAGGCGGTGTGACGGGACATTATAAATTTTCTTCGATGATTAAGCCGAGGGTATGGAAAATCGGAGAAAAGTATGCTAATATAGATAACGGGGCTTGGATAAATCCGTTTAACAATGAAATAAGCCATTTATCCTTTGAACAGCTTTACATTTCCGCTTTATCCGACGCAGAGGATTTGCTTTTCGGATTTGAAAGAATAGTCTGCTCGGCAGACGACGCACGAAATGTTACTGAAAATATATCATTTTTAACAGGATTGGAGATAGAATAATGAAAATTGTACCAAGTGAGGACATAAATTTTAACATACTCAAACCGGGTATTTATATCAGCAAGATAAACGATGATATAACCACCTACGACATAAGAATGAAAGAGCCTAACAAAGAAACGGTGATGACTAACTCTGCTATTCACACGACTGAGCATATCATCAAAAAGTATCTAAAAGGCACAGAATTCAGCGACAACATCATTTTCTTCGGTGCTATGGCAAGCAGAACAGGATTTTATCTTATCACAAGAAGCCTCAGCGACAAATATTCAATAGAGTTAATCAAAAGCGCATTTGAATATCTTAATGATTTTTGGGGCAAAATTCCTAATGCTTCACTTAACGAATGTGGAAACTGTCTTGAGCATAATCTCCCTCAGGCTAAGGAGGAGGCAAAACACTTCCTTGAAATCATCAAGGATTGGACAAAGGACGACCTTGATTACCCTACTCAGGCAGAGGACGAGGAGCAATAATTCTTGACTAAAGCATAGCTATGTGATAGTATAACAAATAAAAGAAGTCTAATTTTATAGGAAAGGACAAATATATTATGGAAATTACAAAGCAAACAACAATGGGCGATATGATTGAATACGACAGAGGAATTGCAGTAATTCTTATGGAGTCGGGAATGCATTGCGTAGGCTGTCCTGCATCAATCGGCGAAACTCTTGAGGAGGCTTGTCAGGTGCATGGCTTGGATGCCGATGTGGTTTTGAAGAGCATTAACGATTATCTCGCAAGCAAATAATGAACGGTAAGCGTAAGGCGGTTGTTGCCGTAATTGCCGTACTGATTGCAGTAATAGGCATTATAACGGCGGTGACGATTCACAGTGCCAAAAGCGATAAGCCGGCATTAGAGGACATTACTTTAAGCAACAGCGTTTTGCCCTCTCATCCGTTAAGTATGCAAGACGGCGAAGAACTGACTTTACCCGACGGCACTGTTACTGCACCGGCAGATATAAGCGAAATTAAGGACTGCTGGTGGTATCTTTATAATGACGAAAAAACGCAAAGCTATGCATTTTGTTTTGGCGACAACGACAGAGCAGACCTTGTCTACCTTGACAGCGGTGTTTTGCAGGGTGAAGATTACGAAAGCGGATACAGCGTATATAATCAGCAGGGCGACAGCATTGTTTTGAAGCACCTGCCGGACGGTTTTCCTATCAAAGAGTTTACTCTCAAAGTAAGCGGCGGCAAGGTATATTGCGGTGACACCGAGCTTACAAAGGGCGACCTACCGTCGAAAGAAAATTTCATAAAACGATATAAAAAATAAGAGCGAATATTCGGCTGATATAAGTCGAGCATTCGCTTTTTTATTTGCAAAAAAGCCGTCGCAATCATAAAATCACAACGGCTAATTTATTAATAATTAATCATATAACGGTCGATTTCCCATTGACTGACAAAAGTTTTATAAGAATTCCACTCGTTTTGCTTACCTTCGATGTAGTTATTGAAAACATGCTCACCAAGAGTTTCCTTAATGAACGGGTCTGCCTCGGCAGCCTTAATAGCAGCGTCAAGAGAATCAGGAAGGCAATCAATTCCCTTCTCCTTTAACTCTTCCTCTGAAAGCTCATAAACATTATTATCGTATGACGGTGCAGGCTTCATACCCTTTTTAATTCCGTCAAGACCTGCTGCAAGGCAAAGAGCCATTTCAAGATAAGGATTACATGAAGGGTCAGCCGAACGAAGCTCAACTCTTGTACCCTTGCCTCTGGAAGCAGGAATACGAACGAGAGTTGAACGGTTAGAGGTTGACCATACCATATATGTCGGTGCTTCATAGCCCGGAACCAATCTCTTATATGAATTAACAGTAGGGTTTGAGAAAACACACATACCCTTTACATGAGCCAAAACGCCTGCAATAAAGCTATAAGCCTTGTCGCTGAGACCAAGCTCGCCGTTAGGGTCATCGAATATATTAGCACCTGTTTTAAGGTCATAAAGCGACATATTGGTATGCATACCCGAACCGCAAATACCCTCAATAGGCTTTGGCATAAAGGTTGCGTGAAGTCCGTGCTTTGTAGCATAAGTTTTAACAACATGCTTAAATGTCATAACTCTGTCGGCAGAAGTCATTACCTCGCCAAACTGGAAGTCAATCTCATGCTGTCCCTGTGCCACCTCGTGGTGAGAAGCCTCGATAGTATATCCCATTTCCTCAAGAGCAAGGCAAATATCTCTACGGCAATTCTCTCCGTGGTCGATAGGATTAAGGTCGAAATAGCCTGCCTCATCGCCTGTTTCAAGGGTTGGCTGTCCGTTTTCGTCAAGCTTGAACAAAAAGAATTCGCACTCGGGACCTACATTAAAGCCGTAGCCCATTTCTGCCGCTTGGTCAATAACCTTTTGCAAAACATTTCTCGGGTCGCCCTCAAACGGAGTAACATTATCAGTCTTATATACAGAGCAAATAAGTCTGCCTGTTTGCGCATTAAGGTGCTTTCTCCACGGAAATATTGCCCAAGTATCATAGTCCGGATGCAAATACATATCGGATTCATCTATTCTTACAAAACCGTCAATAGATGAGCCGTCAAACATACACTCGTTATCAAGTGCCTTTTCAAGCTGTGAAAGAGTAATTGCAACATTTTTCATAATTCCGAACAAATCGGTAAACTGAAGTCGAATGAACTCAACGCCGTTTTCTCTGGCTTCTTTAAGAATTTGTTCCTTAGTGTATTTACTCATAAAATTTCCCTCTCATTTCTATTAGCCGAAATACATACCGTAATTCAATATATTTTAGGCTCTTTAGGGTATAAAAAGGCGCTCCGAAAATCGGAACGCCTTTGTTCACCACAGATATTATATGATATTTAACAATTAATGTCAATAGTGCATTAATACCAACTATAACAGAAAAAAAGTACAATACATTAGTTAATATCAAGGAATTCCTCGGATATTACCTTTTTGGAAAGATTTGTAAAGTATTCCACGGTCGCACCGCTTTGTGCCTGCTTAGCCGCAAGCTCATCGGTATAATCCGAGAGCTTGTAAACAGAAAATCTGAAGCCGTCACCCGAGCGTTGATAAAAGTCAATAACAGGTGCAAGCTTTGCAGAAGTAATTTTAATCTCGCCGTTTACACGCTCTACGGTAATTTCTGCCATACCGCCGCACATTTGATTTAGATTAATCTGATGTGAGATAAAGTTACCGAGCGAATAGTAAACAATCATTTTCTTTCCCGTCTCGTTATTTGTAACCCATTCAACGGGCTGAAGAACATGGGGGTGACCGCCGATAACAATATCAACGCCAAGCTCTGAGCAAAGCTCTACATAATGCCTCTGCTCGTCGTTTATCTCGTGGCTGTTTTCCGTTCCCCAATGAGGGAAGAAAATAACAACATCTGCATTTTCTCTCGCCGTTTTTATATCGCTGACAACCTTGTCCTCGTTAAGCATATTAACACACCACGGCTTGTCCTCGGGCAATGAAATGCCGTTTGTTCCGTAAGTGTAATTTAAGAGTGCAAACTTAATTCCGTTCACTTCTCTATACTTAATAGTATTATACTCTTTCTCGCTTGCATTGATACCTATACAGGTTACCTCCGGATGCTTTGAGAAAAATTCAAGTTCCTTAGACACGCCTGCAAATTTCTGAATATCAAGCACATGATTGGTAGCGCAAGTAAACACATCAAAGCCTGCGTTAATAGCTGCCTCTCCAACCTCCCACGGAGTATTAAAGCAAGGATAACCCGAATACTCAAAAGCAGAGCCGCCAAGTAATGTTTCTTGGTCTATTACAGCCATATCGGCAGCAGAGATATAAGGTTTCATGCTCTCATAAAACGAGTTATAATCCCTTGAGCCGTCTTCCTGCTCACCTGCGGCAATAAGAGTGTTGTGAATCAAATTATCACCGACAGCCACAATATTAACCTTAGCGTCGGCAGGAACGGTGCTTTGAGACACCGACACAGCTGCACTCGGCGCAGGAGCATTAAGGTCGTTCTTTTTTGCAATATTTCCGCTGACTGCCAAAGCAAGAATTACAGCAATAGCAAGCGCAATCGGTATTACGACAGACAGCACATTCTTTTTTGACTTCATTTTATCAGACATAGCTTTATCCTTAATTAATCACAAATCCTAAACTGCGGCAAAGGTGTAAACAACATAAGCAAGATAACCCAAAAGGGATACGACACCCTGCCAGCGTTGGAATTTCTTTGTGATGATTGTAGGTATAACAGCCAATGCAACGGCTGCAATACAAATATACATATCGAATACAGAGCCTGTTGAAACAAGGAGAGCGCCCTGTCCCTTGCCCATAGATACGAATGAGCAAATAGGCAAAATAAGAGTAAGGTCAATAATGTTAGCACCGAGAATGTTACCTACCGAAAGTGCGCCTTCCTTTTTACGAAGTGCGGTAATGGTTGTAACAAGCTCAGGAAGTGATGTTCCGATAGCAACGGCAATTACTGCGATAACTCTCTCGCTGATGTGCATTTCTTCGGCAATTCTTGTACCGCCGTTAATAAGAAGCTGTGCGCCGGCAACCACCAAAAGAGCGCCTATGATAAACATAGCCACATTTTTAATCCATTCGCCGGGAGTCGCCGTCTGCTTTGTGGGAACTACATCGTCTTCCTCCTGAAGTCCGATATTAGTCGGGCTTGGCTCAATCTGAACAGCGCTTTTTTTCATAGAAATGAAATTTTCCACAAAGAACGCAATAAATATAGCGAAAAGAACAACAACGCCGATAGTTGAAAGCGTATGATACTCGCCCTCAAGACCGGGAACGGTGATAATGCCTGTCAATGCAGAGCCTAAAGCAAGGGAAACGGCAGCACCGAGCATCATGAGAGCCTTAGGTGCGAACTCCTTACGCTTTTGCGCAAACGGCATACATACGATAAAGATACCCATAATCATAGCCGTATTTGCAGTAACCGAGCCGACAGCATTACCTGCCGCCATATCAACCTTTCCGTCGATAGAAGCGACAACGGAAACAATCATTTCGGGCAAGGTTGTTGCAATAGAAACTATTGTTGCACCGATAACGAACTTAGGCACTCCAAGCACCTCGGCAATCCAGCTTGCACTGTCAACAAACCAGTCGCCGCCTTTAATAATAAAAACAAGGCCTACTATAAACAGCAAAACAACTACCCCAATATTTGCCGTTTCAAAGAAATTAGCTAAAAACTCCATAAAAATCCCTCTCAATTATCCGCATACTATAATTATTATGCAGATAATCCCAAAAATAATACGAAAAGGTGTACCAAAACAGCACACCTTTAATCGTGTTAATCAAATATTACTCGCCGCAGCAATCACAATCGCAGTCGCAATCGTCATCATACTCTACTTCAAATTCGAGCATTTCGCCGCAGTTAGGGCATTCGATATTACCCTGCATAACGGTATCCTCGTCTACTGTGATAACCTCTTTGCAATTTGGGCATTCAACCTCGAACTCCTCGTAATCATCATCACAGCAATCACAATCGCAATCGCAGTCATCATCATATACGAATTCCTCAAGATCAGCCAAATCCTCGTCAACGGCATCAATCTGCTCGCCGACAAGCTCCAAGCCCTCGGTCATATCGTCAATATCAATAGCAAGATTTTCAAGAACCTCAACCATAGCCTTAATAACCTTAGTTTCCTTCTTGCTTGCATCAAGGTCAAGACCGTCAATGAGTCCCTTTAAGTAGCCTAAGCTTTCTGATGTTTCCATAGTGTTTTCCTTTCGTAAATTAAAATTAGAAAAAATTGATTTAATCCTTTAACAGATTATGCACGCTCCATATATTCGCAGGTACGAGTATCAATTCTAATCATATCGCCCTCGTTAATGAAAAGCGGTACACGAATCTCTGCACCTGTTTCAACGGTAGCCGGCTTGAGTGTATTTGTAGCGGTGTTGCCCTTTACACCCGGCTCTGTTGCAGTAACCTCAAGAGTAACGAATGTAGGCGGCTCAACACCGAATACCTTACCCTTGTAAGAAAGAATCTTACAAACATCGTTTTCCTTAACAAAACGGAATGAATCCGGGAGGTCAGCCTCCGATACAGGAATCATATCAAATGTTTCGTTATCCATAAAATAGTAAAGTCCGTCGTCGCTGTATGAATAAGCCATATCCTTTCTCTCGATATAAGCTGTCGGGAACTTAGCCGACGGGTTGTATGACTTTTCAACTACCGAACCGGTAATTACATTCTTGGTCTTTGTTCTTACAAAAGCAGCGCCCTTACCCGGCTTAACATGCTGGAATTCTACTACCTGCAATACATTGCCGTCCTCTTCAAAGGTTACGCCGTTTCTGAAATCACCTGCACTAATCATATACAGTACCTCCGTGTTAGTTTATAAATTTAATATTACTTATTTATTTTATAATATTTCGCACAATAAATCAATACCCATTTTATAACTATCTTTACCGTAGCCCGATATTTGCTTTATGCAAACATCCGTAATGACGCTGATTTTGCGAAAATCCTCTCGTGAATGTATGTCGCTCATATGCACCTCAACAAACGGGGTATAATCCGAAACAGCCTCGATTGCGTCTCTGATAGCATAGGAATAATGGGTATAAGCACCTGCATTTATAACCACACCGTCATATTCGTCCTTGCTCTTATGAATAACATCAATAATATCGCCCTCGTGATTAGACTGATAAAACGACATTTGAACGCCCTTTTCCTCGCCATAAATCCTGAGCTGAGAATTAATGTCATCAAGCGTTTCGGCACCGTAAACATTCTTTTTTCTTATACCCGTCATATTAAGGTTTGGTCCGTTTAATATAAGAATTTTCATATACATCACCAAAAATTTCTAAAAAAATAAGGGAACGACAACTCGTTCCCTTATGTACCTTACTTGTACTTTCTCTTACGAGCAGCTTCGCTCTTCTTTTTACGAGCTACTGAAGGCTTTTCGTAATGCTCTCTTTTTCTTACTTCCTGAATGATACCATCACGAGAAGTTTGGCGCTTGAATCTTCTAAGTGCGCTGTCAAGAGACTCATTCTCCTTAACTTTTACCTGACTCACTGTATTCCCTCCCTCCGACCATCGGGGGTTATTTGATAATTTATTTATCGCTAAAGATTATATAAAAAATTATCGGTATTGTCAAGCATTTTATAGAATTATGTTTCATTTTTTCTAAAAAAATCGAAAAGAGGCTGAGTCTGTCGATTTAAGCGTAAAAATAAATCCCCGTTGCAACACAGGGATTTATGATTATCTTAATTTAATGTGCAATCGCAAAATATGCAATCACCAAAGCACCAAGGACAATTCTGTACCAACCGAATGCCTTGAAATCGTGTTTTTTAATATACGACATAAGGAATTTAATTGCAAGCACCGATACGACAAATGCAACCACCATTCCCACAATGAGATACATAAACTCACCGTTAAGGTCAATGCCGAAATCCTTAACATACTTCAAAAGCTTCAATCCGCTTGCTCCGACCATAACGGGAACAGCAAGAAAGAATGTATACTCTGCGGCAACGGTACGGGATACGCCGATTAGGATTGCACCCAAAATAGTCGCTCCGCTTCTTGAAGTGCCGGGAAAAACAGCGGCTATACACTGAAAGATACCGATAATAAAAGCAGCATTATATGTAAGCTCGCCTATGGTATTCATTTTAGACTGATTGTTTTTGTTTACATTCTCGATAATTATAAACAGTACGCCAAACAGAATAAGCATAATCGAAACTGTTTGCCAATTATAAAAAACGCTGTCAATGGTTTTTCCGCAAAACCATTCAAGCTCATCAAAAACGCCTATTATTGCGGCAGGTATACAGGAAACGATAACCTTAAACCACATAGACCAAATGTCACGCTTTGCGTAAACCTTATGCTCCTTAATACCAAACGGCCAAAGACTTTTCCAATACAAAGCAACAACCGCAAGTATCGCACCGAGCTGGATTACCACCAAAAACATTTCCCTAAACTCATCGGTCACATCAAGTTTCAAAAACTCATTAACCAAAATCATATGACCCGTTGAGCTGATAGGAAGCCACTCGGTAACACCCTCGACAATGCCGAGAACGACAGCCTTAATCATTTCTAAAAACGACATAATACACCCTCATTTCCGACGACTTATAAATCGTCCAAGCTAATTATACACATATATATGCACAATTTCAATTACAAATTAGTTATGGCGTGTATCGTCGGTATAGCATTCACAAAATCTGGCTGCAAACGACGGCTCTTCATCATAAGCATAAAGGTGGCTGATGTCGCCAAACTGCTGCATACGAAAAATTGCCGTTCCCTCCTCACGCTCCTCGGTTACCAAAGTAGTAACAGAAGTCGGCAACGCAACAAAGTTATGCCACATAACCATCGGTGAGCATCCGAAAATGTGACTCAATATGGCACATTCAACTCCATAATGGCAAAACAGCACAATGGTATCGTGATTAGGATTAACAGCCTTGAAAATCCTGCCTTCGTGAACATAGCCGTGTTTTTTAAGAAGTCTGTCAACGCCCTTGCAAAGTATATTATATTCGGTTTTCACATTACCGCTTTTCATTAAGTCCGTTTCAAGCCATTTTTCGGGGCAGTAAAAATCGTCATTATCTGTCCACTCACGAGGAAGTCTGTCCCAAGCACGCTTGTACTCTCCGTCCACCTTAACTCTGCCGTCAAATTCTCTTAGCCACAGTAAAGTTTCTGCGCTTGCGTTCATTTTTCTCAATGTAAGCGAAGCCGTATCCTTTGCTCTGCCGAGTGGTGAGCAATAGAATGCCTTTACATCAAGTTTGCTTATTCTTCTGGACAAAAGCTCTGCCTCTCTCCAGCCCTTTTCGGTCAAAGAATCAATAGTGTAATCAGGGTCACCGTGTCGTATAATTATCAGTTTCATAAGCACTACCTCTTTCGCTGATAATTATACTACAAATCAAGGATTTTGCAACAATTAAATTACTTTGCCAGTAGTCATAGAAAGCTTGATTCTGTCGCTTATCATCGCAATAAATTCGCTGTTTGTCGGCTTGCCTCTGTTAGACTGAATTGTATAGCCGAAATATGATGAAAGCACCTCGACATCGCCTCTGTCCCACGCAACCTCTATTGCATGGCGAATCGCTCTTTCAACTCTTGAAGCCGTTGTGGAATACATTTTTGCAACGGTAGGATAAAGAAGCTTAGTTACCGACTCAAGCATTTCCGGGTCGTTAATACACAAGTCAATAGATGTTCGTAAATACTGATAACCCTTAATATGCGCAGGCACACCGATCTGGCGCATAATGTCGGAAATGATAACCTCCGTATCCCTTGCAACGCTAAGATTGCCCGTGCGCTCTCTTTTCCAATTAGAAAGGCTCTCAAGTCTTTTAGCTACACTCTTAGGTTCAACCGGCTTTAGGAAATAGTAATCCGCACCTGCTGAAATTATACGGCTTTCAAACTCTGCACTGTCTACCGACGAGAACACCATAATTATCGGCTTTTCGCTGAGACTTTCATTTATGTACTCCAAAACCTCTATACCGTCAAGTCCACTCATAAAGACATCCATAAGCACAGCGTCAAAATGCCTCGACTCAAGAGCCTCTATAACTCTCCTGCCGTCCTTCTTGACAGCCGTAACTTCAAAGCCGACCTGTTTAAGCTCTCTTTGACACGCTTTTCCGAAATCAGCGGAATCCTCTGCAATTAATACATTCATTGGGTTATTCATACCAAATGTTCTCCTTTTATGTAAATTTATGTGAATATTCTTCACATTTCATCCATATATTACCATAAAGAAAAACAAAACGCAAGTGTTTTTGGCAAAAAATGTGAAAATTTTTCACATCGATGTGCAAAGTATGTTGAACGGCGAATAGAAATTACCCTCAAAAAGCCATTACATAGCAAGGTAATTATTTGAATATATTTGCTACTCTTTCGCATAAACGGCTAAGCGACAGCTTTATCTTTAGCACCCGACGGAAGCTGAGCAATGACAATCGCAACAAAGATTGCAACACAGCCAAACAATTCTCTTATGCTCAAGATTTCGTGCATTATCATACACCCTGCGATTACGGAGAACACGGATTCGCTGCTCATTAAGATTGACGAAACCGTTGCGTTTACATTTTTTTGTGCAACAATTTGAATTGTAAAAGCTAACGCACCCGCAAGCACACCCGCATACAAGAGCGACAGCCAAACCGTGCTTTGATTAACCGTCTGCCACCACGAGGCAGGGCTTTCCATTTCAAAAATCACGGACAGCACGCCCAATATAGCAGATGCAGAAAAAAATTGAACGCACGCAAGTTTTGCGGTGTCTGCTTTGTTCATATACCTGTCCACTGCAATTATTCTGGCTGCATTCATAACGGAGCAAATAAGCACAAGCACATCGCTGAGCATTACACCGAACTCGCCGTTAATGCACAAGAAATACAAGCCCAAAACCGTTATACCGACGCCAATCCAAGCGTTAGTTTTAACCTTCTGCTTAAACATCAATCCGATAAGCGGAACAAAAATAACATTACAAGAAGTCAAAAATCCTGCCTTGCCCGACGATGTACCCATAGAAAGACCCAACTGCTGAAATGCCGAAGTGCCTGCCAAGAACAGTCCGCAAAGAAGTCCGCCCAAAATCAAATCCTTTTTATTTCTTTTAACTTTGTTTTCAACAGGGATAATATTTTTATCAATTAGATTTACAAAAGGCAATATTGCAATACCTGCAACAAGAAACCTTAAAAAACCGAACGAAAACGGTCCGACAATGCTTCCGCCCTTGGCTTGTGCCACGAACGAGCCTCCCCACAAAGCAGAAATCAATATCAAAAGCAGAGGGGAAACAATCTTTTTTAATCTCATATAAACTCCAAAAAAGGACTGTTAAAAAACAGCCCCATAAGGGGGCGTACTGCATAAGGAATAAATGCTTAAAAACCAAATAAACAGCGAAATACTGCGTTAAATTTACAGCGAAGGCGTCAGCCTGCCCTGCAAATTATGCCTTGTCTTTCACCTGCTCCTTTGGTTTTTAAGTGCAAAGCAGTTTAAGCAAACTGATTTTGTTCAGTGTGTATTAACAAAATCCCGCTAATACTTGCGTATTAACGGGATTTTTTAATAGTGCAATGGGCAAAACTCAGAAAGCTTAAACCAATTACTTC
>OIYP01000003.1_pt1 | contig 218842 bp, 189 predicted proteins | sample 1588261 | NCBI WGS metagenome assembly OIYP01 (sample SAMN03283293) | human gut metagenome | biome: human-associated habitat; material: feces | host: Homo sapiens | place: Peru | collected 2012 | reverse complement strand
CTGCCGCAGGCAACAACTCCGGAAACAGTAGAAATGGTTACGGCAAAAAGACCATATCAGCTTGATATGGTCTTTTGAATTATTATTTTGTTGTTAGAGCGTGCTCTCTGTATGCAGCCGCAAGATCATCATACAGTGTTTACACTTCATCAAAAGCGCTCAATACATCGTCCCACGCATATACATAGCCGCCTGCTTTAAGTATGTCGTAGTTGTCGTCAAAAGAAGCTATTATCAGATCGCCATTGTATTCTTGAGTCGTATCGCCTTTTATCGTTAATGTTATATTAACTTCGGTAAGGTTATCTGCGGCGGAAAATGTGTCTTGAATATTGTTGGCTTCTCTTTCGCTTAATTCTTCCGCGCTGTTTATTTTGTATGATATTTTGAATCCATAGCCGAATTTATCCTCCAGATCGCTATAAACCCTATCCATTTTATCTTCGGTGAAGTTGTTAGGCATATAGCTGAGGTGAGCTCCATGAAAAGCTGATTTTACCATATCTACATCTTGCTTTTCTATTCCCTCAAAATAATTTTTTATCGGTTTTTCATACGGAGCTCTCTTGAATACCGACGAACCGGAGCTGCCGGAATTATGGATAACTACGGCAATTACGCCTATAATAATTACGGCAACGATCATACATAACACCAAAGGCTTTTTGCTTCGATGTTTTTTGATCGTCATTTCTTCCCCTTGAGGTCTTATAGGAGCGCCGCATCGACCGCAAAAGGCTGAACCTTCCTGAACCTCAGACCCGCATCTTGCACAAAACATATTTTTTTACCTCCATTTTTTATTGACTTGATTATTTTTGCAAGTCCAACATTAGTATACCATAGTATTTTTAGAATGTCAATAGATATTGTACAATAGTATTGTAATATTTATTCAGGAGGCATACAATGTTTAACGAAAAAATAAAAGAATTACGGCTTTCATTGGGATTAAATCAAGTTGAATTCGGATATAAATTAGGAATATCGAAACAGTGCGTGAGCAACTGGGAAAATGACAATATTCAGCCTTCAATAGATATGCTTATAAAGATCTGCAAAACCTTTTCAGTCAGTTCAGATTATCTCTTAGGTATCTCATTTGACGATAGTTTAGATATTTCAGAGTTGACAATCAAGGAGAAAAAGATTATATTTTCGTTGCTGTCGTACTTTAAAGAAAAGAACTAGTATTTCAGGATTTATTGAAAGAGTCGGAAACGGCTCTTTTTTGTTTCTCCACGCTGAAAAAGGACTGATCTTACTCAGTCCTTTTTGTTATATATCAGATAAACCTGAATTTCTCGAACAAAAAACAAGCATTCACTCATTATAAAAAATCAATGGTCGAATATGCAAGAGTACTTTGGATTTTCTGTGAGCAGTTTCTTTTCCTCCTCCGGAAAAGAATTTGCAGTTTTTTTCAAAAAGCTCGGCTCGCATACAGTTACTTTATGACCTGAAAGATCTACAGACCTCAACAGCAACGAAGTAAAATGCTCATCGCTATTCCCATCATTTCTGCTCTCGTCATTCCGGTCTTCCCATTTCTTTATTTTCCCGTTTTTCCACTGTTCAAATTTAATATATTGCTCAAACGCTGAATCAAAACAGCCCATTGCGGCTTCATGATCTCCGATATTATTTGCGATCTTTACACATTCCATATCTATAAAACATAAGTCGCTGTGAAATCCGTAACATTCACTACCCAGTATTTTCTCAAACAACTTTCGAGTCAATAAAAGAAGCTCAAGTCCTTCCCGACTCTTATTCAATTCATCATTACACACTATCGCTTCGTCCAGTGATTTTTGAAAAGCATGAAGAAGTTCCAGCACTGCGTTCCCGCGATATTGTTCAGCCCTTTTATCATCATTTATGCTGCCGATGCTTCCCAAGTTGCCCAGCAAAACTTGTCTGCACAATTCAAGGTCGGGCTGTTCTGACGCTTTCTGCTCGGCTTTTTCATATTTGCCAAGGCCGGAATATACAGATAATAACGGAATGATACACGAGCGGTCATGCGGCAATAATTCCTCATACAGTTTAGCGGCTTCCTCCCAAAAAATATTCGGCAGTTCGCCTTTGTTCTTCCACCCTTGCTTATGTAAGGCACAAGCAAGCTTCGTCTTAAAGTCCGCTCTGTCAGGAAACTCTTCGAGTCCTCTGCGCATTAGGGCGATACACTCGGTCATATCATCGCTATTATTCAGCATCTGCTGAGCCTCATCATTATATCTCTGAATTATTCTGTTCCTGTCATTGTTATAGCCGAACAACTCATCGATCGATATATGAAAATAGTTGGCGATTGACGGTATCATCTCCATATCCGGATAACCGCCATTTGCTTCCCACCTTGAAACGGCTTGCGGCGTAACGCCTAAAGCAGTAGCCAGATCCTCTTGTTTTCTTCTCTTCGCCTTTCGCAGATCTTTTATTTTCTCACCAATTTTCACTTGCATTTTAATACCTCCGTATTATTTTATCACCGGTGTACGCTAATTATAGCATAGAGGTAAACCCAAGTCAATTATCAATTCGTTGTTTCATACTAAACGGAGCGTTGTTTTATAAAAAACGTCCAAGCGGGCGCTATCCCACTTGGACGTATCGGAATTTTCAATGCTGTATATCTAGGTAGGGGTGTTAGATAAATCGGAAGTTCTATAACTGTTTCATCTCATTTGTTTCTCAAACACAAACATTCCGTCACCGCCGTCACCGATAAAATCATCGGGCATATCGGGTTCGGGATTTTTTTCGTTATAGAATTTCACTATCTTAAATCCGCATTTATTAACGTAGAAATGGATATTTCTCTTTTCAAAATACGGAGTACAGGTTTCCCAAACCTTTGTATCAGGGTGGGCTTTTTCAATCGCATTCCATATTGCAAAACCAATGCCTTTTGTCTGTGTGCCATATTTGACATACAGTAAATCAAGGTGATTGTGCTGCGTTTTTTCATCTATCGTAACCACTGCGCCGTCTACAATTTCGCCGCTTACAACGGCTTTGTATGCAACGCTTCCCACGGCATTCAGAGAGCTGTCTATATCCTTTTCGGGCAGTATTATTCCCTCAGTTTCACCGTAAACATCTTCATAACCCTTTTGAAAAGCCTCTTGAATGTCGTGCTTGAATATGCCTATATCCGCCTGTTCAAGCGGTAAAAGTTCAAAGTTCATAGTAATCCTCGTCAACTTCCGATCTATCGACCAATATCGCCCTTTGATATTTTCCCCATTATACCATACCACACCGAAATTTTCAATGCTGTATATCTAGGTATGGGTGTTAGATAAACCGTAATTTAAGTTTTTCGTCTGTTCCTTATTGAATAGATAATCGTTATAGTTAATGTACACAAAATTAAGATATGTAAAATGGTATGATATACATCAGGTATGTATTTGCCTTCTACATCAATCCAATGAATTGTTTCTGAGAAATATTTGATTTTACCATCTAATGATCCCATAAATCCACTGTTAAAGATAGTATACCATTCGTGACACATAAATTGTATAACAAGCCACATTGACATCCATCCGATAACAATATGTTTCCCAATATTTTCTTTTATAAGAAACAGTATTATTGTAATCAAATAAATCAAAAATAATATGCCATCTTCTTTATATGACCTTGTAACTAAACATTTGTTTTCAAAATACAAACCTGTCATATCAAGGAAAAACCACAATAACAATGCGATCTGTGCAACAATACAATATCTTTTCTTCATTTCATTACCTCCGTCAAATTCCGATCTATCGAGCAATACCGCCCCTTTGATCTTTTCCCCATTATACCACACCGCGCCGAAATTTTCAATGCTAAAATTAAAAAATAAACTTTTCCCAAACCTCTTGACTTTGCCTAGCGCGCCCGCTCTTGCGCCCGCCCGAATTTTGTGGTATAATTAGACTATACTTTAGCGAAAGAACGGTGCATAAAATGCTTTACATAATGCGTCACGGAAAGACGGAATGGAACGCTTTGAAAAAATTGCAGGGCAGGACTGACATACCCCTCAGCGCTGAGGGACGCGAGATGGCGGAAAAGGCGCGGGCGGAGTACGCCGACGTGCATTTCGACGTGTGCTTCTGCTCGCCGCTGATGCGCGCGCGGGAAACTGCCGAGATACTTCTGCGCGGTCGCGGCGTGCCCATCATCGCGGACGACAGGCTGGCGGAGATGTGCTTCGGCGAAGCAGAGGGCATGACGGGCTATTTTGACGATACGGAAAGCCCCGTGAGCGCGCTCTTCCAGTCGCCCGAGAAGTACACCACCCCCGCAAAGGGCGGCGAGAGCTTTGAAGAGCTTTTCGCGCGCACCGGCGAGTTCCTGCGCGAGCGCGTTCAGCCGCTGCTGGAGCAGGGCAAAGACGTGCTGATAGTCGGGCACGGCGCTATGAATTGCAGCATTATCTGTCAGGTGAAAAACATTCCGCTGGAAAAATTCTGGAGCGCGGGGATTGAGAACTGTAAGCTGAAAAGGCTTGTGTGAGGTTCAGGAGGACAATATGGAAAAGATATGGGAAACGCTTTACAGCGAGGCGAAAAGGGTGCTCGCGCCGCGAAATGTGTCTTCGATGATCGAAGCAGGCGGAGTAGCCGCTGCGATAGAGGCGGATTCGGGCAGGATATACGTCGGCGTGTGCGTTGACAGCGCTTGTACGCTGGGTATCTGCGCCGAGCGTAACGCTATTTTCAACATGATAACCAACGGTGATGACGAGATGAAGCGGGTTATCGCGATAAACAGCAGCGGAAAAGCCATACCGCCGTGCGGGGCGTGCCGCGAGCTGATGACTCAGCTTATGCCCGAAAATTACCGCGATATAGAAGTAATGCTCGACTACGAGAGCGGCAGGGTAGTGAAGCTGGGTGAGCTTACGCCCGAGTGGTGGATATGATAATTTAGATAAAAAAAGCAGCTCGGCGAGGGAAACGTCGGGCTGCTTTTTGCATATTGCGGCGGCTTACTCTTCACCCCTGCCGTTCCATTTGTCGAATATCAGATGCACCAGCGGCGCGGCGGCGAACATATTCCAGAAAAAAGCCATCGGGAAATTTTTGATGAGCGTGCCTACCCATATCGCGGGCAGGCGGGTCAGCGGCATACCGCCGAGAATTATCTGAAAAAGCAACGAGGCTATAAGGCTCATCAGCGGGCACATCACCTGCACCGTGCCTGCCTGCCGCATCAGTCGGCAAAAATATGGGTTGTCCTTTTCGGGGTCGCAGTGCCTTTTCATAAAAGCCGCGCCCGCCCTGTTGCCTATCAGGTCTGATACTATGTATACTATTACTGTCATAAATACAGCTTCTTTCAGCGCTTCCCAAAATACGGCGTATGATATTGAGGAAAATCCCAAGCCCTTTGCCAAATTAAAGCCCATTCTTATCGAAGTGTTGTAGACCTCCATTCCGTATGCCATAAAAAATGACATCAATATCCCAAATACTATTCCTTGTGTTTTTGTTTTCGGCATGATATGTCCCTCCTGTAAATAAATTATAAAAGGCGTAATCTTTTGCATTTGCAATAGACTACGCCCAGAGGACTTATTTCTATTAGTAAAGGATACCGGCGATCACGCATTTTACTGGGGCAATACCGCACAACTATTGTGTGCAGATTGCGCCGTCAGATTTTTCGTTAGATTGCCTAAAGCCGACAACGCTTAACTCGTGTTAAGCTAGGAGGTTTTGGGTAATATGACGGAAAATTGTTTTGGCTTCGCAAAAACGCAAGCAAGATGTGCACAAAGCCGCTAGGCGGTAGTTGTGCGGTGTTACCCTAGTATATTATAGCATATTTTCTCGCGATTTTCAAGGGGGCGGGTTTATTTTTTGCGGCATCATTTTATCAGTCGCACGCCTTTAATATGGCGGGCTTTCCGATCAGAACCATACCAGCTCGCCTAAAGTCAAGATAAACAAAGCAGCCGAGTTTGCAAACCCGACTGCTTTTCTCATACAATATTATTATTTCACAAACTTGAATTTCTCAAAGTCGAAATTGCTGCCCGGCAGGAAAGCGAACGAAACTTTCTGTCTGCCCGCTGCGCCTGTAAGGTCAAATCTGCGCTCGGTGAAATTCTCGGCGTCATCGGTGCGGAATTCGCAGAGTATGCGCTTCTCGCCGTCCTCGCCGCTGAGGATAAGGTGTATGCTGTTGAGCGCGAGCGGTGATCTTCCGCTTATCACAAGGGCGCTAGGCGCTTCGGCAAAGTCAAATTCGCCGAAGTCGAGCACTACGTTGTTGCCTATGCCCAGCACGCAGCTTTCCGATACTTCAAATTTATCGCCGTAGATGTTGTCCGCTTCGGCGGCGCTTATCTCGGCAAACTCGCGCGCCTGCTTCTCAAATTCAAAGCCGCTTATCTGATAGCCCTTTGTTGTGAGTATCGTCAGCGTGCGCACGCCTTTCAGCTTTCTGTTCAGCTTGTAAGTTTCGGGCTTGAATACCATCCACTTGGGCTGCTTTAGGTACTCGAAGCTGCCCAGCAGCTCGCCGCCCTCGCCCGGTATGCCGTCGTAGAAGCTGATGTCTACGGGGTCGAGCGTGTTCGCCCAAATGTGTACCTTTATAGTGTCAGCGCCGCTGCCGAAGTCGATGTTGTCGTAAGCCGCCCACGATGTTTCGCCGCCGCTCGCAAAGCACACTCCGCGCTCTACGCCGCCTGTAACGCCCTCGCTCGTGCGCGTGTAAAGCCCGCCGATAACGAAGCTGTACGGGTCGGTGAGCGCGCTGCCCAAGCCTTCGGCTTTGAAGTGCAGTACCGAGATTATGTGGCAGTGCTCAGTGCCGTTTTTACACATCGCGCGCAGCCAAAACTCTCCGTCGCCGCGTGCCTTTACCGTAATGCCCTCTTCGCTTACGCTGCATTCCGCGACGTTAGAGGTTATGCCCTTTTCGTTCGTCACCTTGAACTCTATCTCGTTCGCGTAGTCGGAGTTCGCGGGGCGCACGGCGTATCTCACAAGCGTTTCGGGGCGCTCTGGATCCAGCGTTAGGCACTCGGCGCTCAGCTCTATCTTGCGCACGGGTATCTCGTCGGTTCTGCCGCACTCGGTCGGGCAGGGCTGCGCGCTCTGCTGCGCCGATAAGCCGTGTATGCGCTCGGCGGGCACGGCTTTCAGCTCGATAACTGCTTCGGGCAGCGAGGGCGAGGTCAGCGTTACTTTTATATCGCCCGCTTCGCCCGCAGAGCCGATTATCGCGAGCATCTTGCCCGAGAAAAGCCTGCGCGAAGTGCCCTTGTACTGGTCGTAATCGGTGCTGTCGCCGTTGTCAACGCCCAGGAGCCTGCCCGCGCCCTCTACCGTTACGTTCACGCGGGCGTTGGCGCAGAATGTTCCGTTTTCGTCAAGCGCCGAGATCTCCAGATATATCAGGTCTTCGCCGTCCGCCAGCAGCTCGGTCTTGTCGGGGATAATTTCGAGCTTCGCCGCATCGCCGAAGGAGCGCTGTATGTCCTCCGCTATGACCTCGCCGTTTTCGTCGTAAGCCAGCGCTTTCAGCTCGCCTTTCTTATAGGGGATAACGTAATCCGCCGTAAGCTTCGTGCCGTGAGCATGGTCGATGTCGAAAGCGCCCAGCGAGCCGCCGTTAAAGAAAAGCTCTACGCGCGGCGCATTCGAGCATACGCGAACGTCTGTCGGCAGACCCTCGCTGAAATCCCAGTAGGGGAATATGTGCACGAAAGGCGCAGCCTTGCAGTCAGTCCACTCGGCACGGAAAACGTATGCGCTGTCTTTCGCAAAGCCCGCCGTGTCGTACTGGCCGAAGTAGGAGTTTTTGGTGCTGTAAGGGGTAGGCTCGCCGATGTAGTCGAAGCCTGTCCAGATGAACTGACCCGCGCAGTATTCCGCGTCGCGGTCTTTTATTATGCACTCTTCTGTATTTTTCGCGCCCCAGCCTGTGCAGCTGTTGCCCAGCGAGGAGCACTGCTCGTCATCGTCGGTCAGCAGTATCTCAGAGAGCGGGAAGTGGTATATTCCGCGGCTCTGCACTACCGAAGCCGTTTCGCTGCCGTATATCATCCAGTCGGGGTGAGCGGCGTGGTGGTCGGCGTAAAGGCGCTCGCCGTAATTGTAGCCCACGAGCTTTAGTATATCGCCGCATTTCTGACCGTTTTCCCACTGCATGAAGTTCGAGCCGAAGGTAACGTAGCCGTTGCCTGCGGGATCGTGAAACTGTACCAGTCTTTTCAGCAGCGCTGTTACTTCCTGTCCGCGGTCGTCGGCGTGGGTGTCGAATATCTCGTTGCCGATGCTCCAGCCTATGATAGATGGGCGGTTTCTGTCGCGGCGAACCCATGAAGCCACGTCTTTATCTGCCCATTCGTCAAAAAATCTTGCGTAGTCGTAGTCGGTCTTTGAGCGCTCCCACATATCGAAGCCCTCTGAGAGTATCAGCATACCCGTTTCGTCGGCAATGTCCATAAATTCCTCCGCAGGCATATTGTGCGAAGTTCTTATGGCGTTCACGCCCATCTCGCGCAGCTTTTTGAATCTGCGGCGAATGGCTGCGGGGTTAGATACCGCGCCAAGGCAGCCGTTGTCGTGGTGCTCGCACGAGCCGTGCAGCTTGACGTGTCTGCCGTTTAAGAAAAAGCCCTTGTCGGTGGTGAACTCTATAGTGCGGTAGCCGTATTTTTGGCTGACGCGCTGTACGCACTCGCCGTTCACGAATATCTCGGAAAGCATAGTGTACTGCTGCGGGTCGGCGATGTCCCAAAGCGCGGGGCTATATATGGTCATTCTCTGCGCCGTCAGCGAATACGCCGCGCCGTTCACGCGCACCGCCTGCGGTATGCAGCTTTCGTCCGCCGCGCATATGTCTGAGATGTACGAAGTCTGCTCGCTGCCGTCAGGCGCTATTATCGTATTTTTTATCTGTATGCCCGCAACTGATGTTCCTGCGGGACGGAGTATCTCGGCGGTCACTTCCGTTACCCACTCGCTGCCGCGCTTTTCGGTTGTGATGTATATTCCGTCGTTGCCAAAGCGCACCTCTGAGCTTTCGCAGAGCCATACTTTGCGGAAAATTCCCGCGCCCGAGTACCAGCGCGAGTTTGGCGAATGGTGGTTTACGCGCACGGTTATCTCATTTTCGCCGCCGCGCACCAGCTCGGTAATATCGAACTGAAAAGCCGAGTAGCCGTATTTCCACTCGCCCGCCTTTTCGCCGTTTACATAAACGGTGCTGTCCATATACACGCCGTCAAAGCGTATGTATGTGCGCACGCCCTCTTTTTTGGCGTATGTAAAGCGCTTTCTGTACCAGCCGGTAGAGTCCTCGTAGAGGGCGTTGGTGTCGTATATCAGCCAGTCGTGCGGAATGTCGGCGTGGGCGAAGGGCATATCTGCCGAATATTCAGCGCCTAGCGGGGCTTTGTAAAATTCCCAGCCGCTGCAAAAAAGCTCGCGGTTTGAATAAGTTTCGCAAAAGTCCATATCAAAAATTTCCTTTCATTATATCATGAGTATGCAAATATTTTCTGCATTTACGTTACTTATATTGTATCAGCATTTCGCTGTCAAGTCAATAAACGATATTGATATTTTATAAAGATATGAATATCCGTGCGGTTTTTTTTATAAAAAAACGCGCAGATCTTTTTCGGTCTGCGCGGTCGCGTTATCATGTGTTTTTGAAGATGGCGTTACTTTACGCCTGCGGCTTTCTTTATGCCGTTTATGATGTCTTCGTTCTGCCACTTCATATCGGCGCGGAGGAAAAGTCCGCCGTCGTCCCATATGTAGGTGGGTATGCCTGCTTCGGTGCAGAAGCTTACGAAGTCTTCGCAGAATTTCACGCGCGAAGCTTCGTCGTTGCCGCAGCAGGTGCCGTATTCGCCGACTATAACGGGTATGCCTTTATCGACAAAAGTAGTCTTTAGCTGCTCGACTTTCGACTTCATAAGGCTTACCTCAGCGTCAGTGCCCCAGTCGTGCTGATTGGTGGTGGTGCAGAATTCCCAGGGGGTGTAGTAGTGCACCGAAACTATGCAGCGGTCGGCGGGGTCGCTAGGCAGCTTGTATTTCTCGTTGCAGGTGCGCTCTATATCCGTCCAGTAGCCCGCTATAAGCAAGTGGCGCTTATCGTTGTTGCCGCCGGAAGCGCGCACGGTGTCTACAAATTTTTGGTTGAGCTTATTGAGCGTTTCGTATGCCGCGTCCTCAGCCATATCGTCAAAGCCGACCTCGTTCATCGACTCAAATATCAGCTTGTCGCCGTAGTTCTTAAAGCGGTCGCAGATCTGCTCCCAAACTTTCACATATCTCGCTTCCACGCCCTCGTAGTCGGTCGAGGCGTTTCTTACCCACGCGCCGAAATCGGGGTCGCCGCCGCCATCATGGTGAATGTTTATGATAACGTACATATCAAGGTCGCAGGCGTAGTCAACTACCTCCTGCACTCTGTCCATCCAGTCAGCGTCGATAACGTATTCGTCGTTCATGTGGTCGCGCCAGGTAACGGGTATGCGCACCGAGTCGAAGCCCGAGTTTTTCACGAACTCCAGCTGTTCTTTGGTAACGGTGGGGTTGCCCCAAAGCGTTTCGTCTACCTTGTCAGCCGTTTCGTTCGCAACTCCGTCGCCGTCGCGGTCAGCGTTGCATACGTCGAGCGAGTTGCCGAGATTGTAGCCCAGCTTCATCTCTTTTACCAGATCCATCGAGCTTATGTCGCGCATAGTGCCCGCAGAGCCGCTTTCGGTCTTCTTATCGCCGCCGTTTTTGCTTCCGCAGGCAGCCATCGAAGCGCAGAGCGCTGCGGCAGCCGCAGCCGACATTATTCTTTTCATTACAGCCATTGTGATGATTCCTTTCGTGCTTTCGCTCAGCGTATGCCGGGCATTTTGTTCAGCAGCGCCAGCATTTTGTCCATCTGTTCGTCTGTGCCTACGGTTATGCGCAGGCGGTTGCCTATCTTCGGCTTGTTCCAGTAGCGCACATATATGCCGTTCTCGCGCAGGTAGCCGAATATCTCCTTTGCCGAAAGGCTCTTGTGCTCGGCGAAGAGGAAGTTTGTCGAGCTTTTCGCCACGTCAAATCCCATGCCGCGCAGGCTCTCGGCGCAGCGGTCGCGGGTAGCCATCACCTTGCCGACTATCTCGCGGAAGTATGCTTCGTCGTTTATCGAAGCCACGCCTGCCTCTATCGAAACTTTGTCCATCGGGTAAGAATTGTAGCTGTCTTTTACCGCGCCCAGCATCTGTATCAGCTCGGGGCAGCCTATCGCCATGCCTATCCTCATGCCCGCCATAGCGCGCGACTTTGAGAAGGTCTGCGTTACCAGCAGGTTTTCGTACTTTTTGGTAAGCTCTACTGCCGAATAGCAGCCGAAGTCTACATACGCTTCGTCGATTATAACTACGCAGTCGCGGTTGTGCTCCAGCAGGTCTATGATGAAGTCTTTTCCCCTGCCGATAGATGTCGGGGCGTTCGGGTTCGGGATAACTACTCCGCCGTTTTCGCGGTAAAAGTCCGCCGCGTTTATCTCAAAGCGCTCGTCAACTTCGGGCGTTTCATAGGGTATTTTCAGCAGCTCGCACCATACGGGGTAAAAAGAGTAGGTAACGTCGGGGAAAAGTATAGGCTTATCCGAATTGAAAAACGCGCGGAAAGCCGTAGCCAGCACGTCGTCAGAGCCGTTGCCGATGAATATGTTTTCCGCCGTAAGCTCTACGCCGTTTTCAGCCGAAAGGCGCTCGGCGGCGGCTTTTCTCAGCGGGGCGGCGTCCATAGAGGGGTACAGCCGCAGACCCTCCGCCTTGAATTTCGCGATAACTTCGCTCACCGCAGGCGAGGGCGGGTAGGGGCTTTCGTTCGCGTTGAGCTTTATTATGTCGTCGCTCTTCGGCTGTTCGCCCGCCGTGTACGGCTCTATGTCTATATAATTTTTTCTCCAGAGTTTCTCGCTCATGTAAAGTTCAGACCTTTCGTAAGCATACCATCATGTATACAATATCAAAATAATTATATCACACCCGCCGCAAAATGTCAACGCCGCGCAAAAAAGCCCCCGCTATTTCGTCCGCAGGGGCAGTATGCTGTTTAGCCGTACATTATATAAAATCTATCAGTTCAAGTTTTACATCATGCATCTTGTCGGTGTTGGGGTCGATGGTCATGCGCAGCGAATAGAGGGGAGTAAGCCCGGTAGCGGTGGCTTCGCCCGTCATGCTTCCCGTGTACACCGTGCCGTCGCTGCTCACGCCGTATCTGCCGGCATTTTCAGCGCTCGGCTTGGTGTATACATATGAAAGATAGCTGCCGGAGATGCTTATCTCGCTGTCGTAGCTCATGCCGTTCTGCTCGAAGAAAGCGGCAATGTCCGCAGCCGTTATCTCCTCTGCGCTTACGCAGTCGTCAACGTCGTGCTTGTAGATGAGGTCGTTCAGGCGGGTAACCAAACCGTGCGGCAGCCATGCGGGGGTGTCGCAGCCTACGTCGTACTCGTCGTCAAGCTCTTTCGCCCATACCACATATGCGTTCTCTACGGTGACCTTGCCGTTCGGGTCGCTGAGGTTCGCGGGGTATACGGCTATGCGGTTCTTGCTGCTGCCTTTCGGCGTAAGCGTAAGCGTGTGCAGCGTGTACCAGGGGTCGCCTGTAAGAACGCTGTCGTCGCCGCCAACGTCATACTCCAGCAGGTTGTCCTTATTTTCCTCGTAAGTGCCGCCGCCGTAAGCGAAATCGTACTTGTCGGAATACTGCTCGTAAAGCTCGGCTACCGTTATCTTGCCGCCCACCTGAAAAATGTCATTGCCTATCTGCAAAAGTCCCGAGCCCATAGCGGCTGAGGTTATCTCGCTGCTCGGCTCGGCAGGCATAGCCTGCGGCTCGGCCGAAGTTTCGTCAGAGCTTTCGTCCTCTTCGGCGGCTAAGCTATCAAGCGCGTTTTCCACGTCCTTTTCGTCAATGTCGTCGATGTCGCCAATATCTCCCGCACCGATGTCAGCGGCGTTGTCCTCGCTCTCCGCCTTGCGCGAAGCTGCGGGCTTTTCGTCCGCCTTTTCGGGCTTGCCGCCCATGTTTGCCGCGACGGCTATACCTCCGCCGACTATCACTGCCGCGCATACTCCCGCGATGACTTTTGCTTTAACTGTTGATAACATAGTTTTTCCTCCCGATACGGCTTTTGCCGATGTATTTTCGAGAACGGTATTGGCGTGAGAGTTCTGTGAGTTCTGAGTATTTTGCGTATTCTGTGAAGTATCGGCGTTCGGGGTATCTCCTCCGAAAACGGAAAGCGGCGGCAGCGGCATATCCTGCGATTCCGCAAGCAGCAGCCTTGTGAGCACGGGTACGGGCAGAACCGCGTGCAGCCTGTCGTCGGTCTTTTTCTCGTAAATGAGCACCGCCTCCTTTATCTTCTTTCTGGCAGCGCTCAGGCGCGAAGTTACTGTGCCGCTCGGGCACTCCATTATCTGCGCTATCTCTTCCACGCTCAGCGAGTCGAAGTAGTAGAGTATAACGCTGCGGCGCTGCTCGGCGGTAAGCTCGCGGTCTATTATCTGCATGATAACGCGGCGCTTCTGCACGTCGGCGGCGTATTCTTCGGGTATGAGCCCCTCGTCGGGTATCACCTCCAGCGCTTCGTCTGTCAGCTCTTCCGCCGCAGGCTTTCTGAAATACGCCTTGCATTTGTTTATAGCTATGCGGTTTACCCATGCTGAGAAATTTTCGGGCTCTCTCAGCTCACCGAGTTTCAGCAGCGCCGTCATGAAGGTGTCCTGCACAGCGTCCTGCGCTTCCTGCGCGCTGCCGATAAGCTTTAGGCAGTTGAAATACACCGATCTGCCGACCTCTTCGTAAAGCCTGCCAAAAGCTTCTCTGTTTCCTTCCTTAGCCTGTAAGACTAGGGCTTTGATCTCTTCTTTTTTCATAAGCTGATGTACATTCTCCTATGTTGAAATAATTTTCCCGTTTTTTTGACAAAAATAAACGACCCGTTTTCGCGTTTGCTAAAATAACTTCACAGTTTCGGAACTCTCACTTTTTCGTTCCTCATAAGTTAGATGCTTTGCGAAAGCGGATCGTTGAGCAAAATATAAAAGTTAATATATCGTTTACAAATCGTTTATAAAAGCACTCAATCAGTTATCATTTCGCGCACGCGCAGGTGTATGCCTACGCTGTCCGCTACTTTCTGCGAGCGCTTTATCTCGTCCTCGCCGATTATGTCTACCACCGTGAACATCACCTGCGGAACGTATTTTTTTACCTCCTGCGCGAATTTCAGCATAGCGCCGAAGCTGTCTGCGTTCTTGAAAGATGGGCGCGTTACCGCTTCATATTCTTCCTTAGTAGGCGCGTTCAGGCTTATCGAGATAACGTCTATCAGCCCCGCAAATTCGGGAGCGGTGTCGCGCTTGTTGATGAGGTCTGAAAGTCCGTTGGTGTTTATGCGCATCGGCGTCTTACATACCGACTTTATATAGCGCGCGGTGTCTTTCAGCAGCTCAAGCTCGCAGGTAGGCTCGCCGTATCCGCAGAAAACTATCTGGCGGTAGGCGGCAAGGTCGCGCTTTGCGAGGTCTGCCTTTATCTCCTCAAGCGTGGGCTGATGCTCGAGCCAAAGCGGGTCAGAGCCGTAAGCGCCGTCGCCGTTGTTGCGTATGCAGAAAGTGCAGTTGCAGGGGCACTTGTTGGTTATGTTGAGATAAAGCGCGTCGTCTATCTCGTATGATATAGTCATTGCCTTTTCCATTTTTACATTACCTAGCCTTTCCTTTTATAAGTCTTACAGCCGCCGCCGCGCCTATTAAAATAGTGAGCGCTATGGCGCATATCAGAAGCACCCATGACGAGTGCTGAGACTGTACAAATTCGTCCATAGTGCGGCTGCCTATCGCTTTTTCGGCGGCAGATGTCTTGCCCATAGCCGAAAGAGTCATTACCGCCATAAACTGCGCGTTCACCAGCCCCGCGAAAAATGCCGCGCCTGAGCCTATCGAGCGGAATATCGCCGAGTAGCTCTCGGTATTTTTGTAAGTGACCACGCCCTGTATGCAGTGCGCCAGAGCCAGCAGCGTGAAGAGCAGATAGCAGCCGGCTATTACGTAGCAGCCGTACTTGCTCTCTTCGTTCATAACGTCTGAAAGCAGCGTTATCAGCGAGATGGAAAAGCCCAGACTCGCCGCCATCAGCACTACTGAGAGTATGCAGTTCGCCTTTTCGTATTTCTGCAAGGCGTTGTTTTTTATCTTCTTCGGCATTTTTTTACTCCTCCGTATCGTTATCCTGCGGCGGCTCTTCCGAGCGCTCTATCGTCAGCGAATCTATGCGCTGCGCGTCCTCCATCTTTACCGTCACGATGAAAGGCTCTATTATCACGCGCTCGCCGTTTTCGGGAAAGCGGTCTATCTTCTCTATCACCCAGCCGCCCAGCGAATTTGAGTCGGCTTCGATAAGGTCTTCGTCGAGGTCGGCTTTTTCGAGAAAGTCTGATACCGAAAGCTCAGCCGAAACCTGCCAGCGGTTATCGCCCAGCGCCTTGAAAGAATCGTCCACCTCGTCGCGCTCGTCGTAAATATCGCCCACCAGCTCTTCTATTATGTCCTCCAGCGTGCAGATGCCCTCAGTGCCGCCGTACTGGTCGATGACCACCGCCATGTGCACCTTTTTCTTCTGCATCAGCTTCATAACGTCTGAAATGCGCTTGCTCTCGGGTATGAATACCGGCTTGTTCATTATGCTCTCGATGCCCTCGCCGCTGCCCGAAAGGTACAGCTTGAAGAAATCTGCCTGATGTATTATGCCGACTATGCTGTCGATAGTGCCCTCGTAAACGGGCATACGCGAGTAGCAGTTGTCCATGAATATCTCTTTTATCCGCTCCATATCGGTGTGCATCTCTACGCCCATGATGTTCACGCGCGGTACGAGCACCTCGCCGATGGATGTTTCGTCGAAGTCGAGCGCCGAGCGCACGAGGTCAGACTCCTGCTCTTCCAGTACGCCCTCAGTTTCTATCTCGTCGATTATGTATTTCAGCTCTTCTTCAGTAACGCTGGGCTGCTCTTTTTTGCCGCCGAGCAGGGCGGTCGCGAGCCGCTTTATCGCGGAGAAGAACCATATCGCGGGCGTGAGTATCGTCATGCAGACCGAAAGCGGCGCCGCCATCAGCATAGAGAAATTCTCGGCGTTTTCCTTAGCTAGACTCTTCGGCAGTATCTCGCCGAATATCAGCACGAGCACCGTCATGACGAGGGTAGCCGCCGCCACGCTTCCGCTGCCGAACTGCTCGGTAAAAAGCACCGTAGCCAGCGACGAAGCGGAGATGTTCACGACGTTGTTGCCGATGAGTATAGCCGTAAGCGCCTTATCGAAATTCTCGGTGATCTTGAGCGCTTTCTGCGCGCTCTTGCTGCCCGAAGCAGCCAGATTTTTAAGGCGTATGCGGTTCGCCGCCGAGAAAGCCGTTTCAGTAGCCGAACATACGGCAGATATTGCTAAAAGCAGACATATCACTACTATTTTCATTTTAAAATTATTACCCCTTCTGAGATCATGAGATTATCGGTAAGCGGCATATTCTTCCATGCCGCATTACATACATATATTTATAATAACACATTGCGCGCAAAAAATCAAGATATATAAGGCTCTTTGCGGCGGAATTTTTCCTATTTTGTGATTTCTGTTCGGAATAATTAAATATTTGTACTTGCAAAATTTATTTTTTTGATGTATAATCTTTAAGGTAAAAAAATAAAACAGCAAAATGTGCAGAAAAATTCAGAAAGAATGGAAAAGGAGAAATAAAATGGAGGATAACAGAAATACCGCACCCGATATTTTTGACCGCATGATGGGCAGCGGCTTTTTAAAAAGGTTCGAGCCTTTTTATAAGGCGCATAAAGAGATACTGCTCTACCTGCTCTTCGGCGGACTTACCACGCTGGTCGGCATAATCTTTTTCGCAATACCCGTGAAACTTATCTCGCTGCCCGAAGTTCAGCTTTTTGGGCACAAGATAAACCTTACCGTTCAGGTCGCAAACGTGATCTCTTGGGTGTGCGCGGTGACATTTGCTTATGTTACCAACCGCACATGGGTGTTTGAGAAAAAAGCCCACGGCTCGGCGGCGGTGGCGGGCGAGTGTGCAGCCTTTTTCGCAGGCAGGTTCCTGACGCTGGTGATAGAGAACATACTGCTCAACATCACGGTAGACAGCCTCGGCATGGGCGATATTCTCGCGAAGATACTGGTCTCGGTAGTTACCATTATCCTGAATTATATTATAAGCAAGCTTTTTGTATTCCGCGGGGATAAAAAAGCTGCTTAGATCATGAGGTGACCTTTTTTATGAGTACGATTTTGACCGATGAATACAGCTACATATTATTTATAGCCGTTATTCTGCTTTCGACTAAGCTGCTGGGTCTGCTGACGCAGCGCTTCAATATGCCGCAGGTAGTCGGCGCGCTGGTGGCAGGCGTGCTTATGGGGCCTTCCTGCTTCGGGCTGGTACAAAAGACCGAGTTCATCACCCCCCTCGCCGAGCTTGGCGTAATAGTGCTGATGTTCACAGCGGGTATGGAGACCGACCTGAAAGAGCTTAAAAAGTCCGGCGCGGCTTCGTTCGTAATAGCGATGTGCGGCGTGCTCGTGCCGATAGGCGGCGGCTACCTGCTCTCGCGCATATGGGGCATAGGCGCCGACAGCTCCGGCAATATGGCTTCGGCATTCTTACAGCAGATATTTATAGGCATAATTCTCACCGCTACGTCTGTAAGCATAACGGTAGAAACGCTCAAAGAGCTTGGCAAGCTAAAGACCCGCGCGGGCAGCGCTATACTCGGCGCGGCAGTGATCGACGATATACTGGGCATAGTAGCCCTCACTATAATAATGTCTGCTGGCGGCGGCAGCGGCGAGGACGGCGGCTCTATCGGCATAGTACTGCTGAAAATACTCGGCTTCTTCGCGGTAGCGGTTCTCTCGGCAGTGCTCTTCCACATCGTGTTCTTCAAATGGCGCGCGCATGACAAGAAAGACCTTCGCCGCCACACAGTTGTCTGTTTCGTATTCTGCCTGCTGCTTTCGTGGATAGCTGAGGAATTCTTCAGCGTAGCGGACATCACAGGCGCGTTCGTAGCAGGTCTGGCGCTTTCGGGTATGCCGACTACCAGCTACACCTCCACCAAGTTTGAAACGGTATCATATATGCTGCTCTCGCCCGTATTCTTCGCGAGCATCGGTCTTTCAATGACCAATATCAGCATGAGCGGCTCTATGATAGCCTTCACCATACTGCTCACCTTTATAGCCGTTCTCACAAAGATAATCGGCTGCGGTCTGGGCGCAAAGATATGCAGATACACCAATAAGGAAAGCGTGCAGATAGGCGTGGGCATGATCTCGCGCGGCGAGGTAGCGCTTATAGTTGCCAACAAAGGTTCGGCGAACGGTCTGATAAGCGAAGAGCTTTTCGCACCGATAATCATAATGGTAGTAGTTACCACCATAGTTACCCCGATACTGCTGAAACTTGTTTTCCACGACAAGCACGCGGCAGAGCCTGCACAGGCGTGATTTTAAACTATATCAGGCAGATCGTTTCAGATGGAGCGGTCTGCTTTTTGTTTCAGCCCAGTATCCGAGTTACCCCCAGCGTCGGGTCGAAGCCTTTTTCGATAGCCGACATCCCGCTTTCGATAAATATCTGCTCTTTCGGCAGCTCGCGCGGGGTGCAGCCCGTAAGCTGCTTGAACACGCGGTTGAAACTGCGTATAGTGCCGAAGCCTGCCGCCAGCGCCGCTTCGCCGATAGCCATGTTCCCGCGCGAGAGCATTTTTACCGCCGCGCTCACCCGCACTATGTTCAGGTATTCCGAAAAGGTCATGCCGGACATCTTGCGGAAATATTTGGAGAAATACGGCTTGCTGAAACACATGAACTCCGCCGCTTCGTCAAAGGTCATCTCGGCATAGCGCTCTGAGATAAGGCTCAGCAGGTCTTTGTACGCCGTGCTTTCGCCCAGCTTTCCCGCCTCCTGCGTTTTTTCGCCGCGAAATATCTCCGCCACAAGCGCCATCGCAAGCCCCGTGCAGACGGCTTCATGGTATTTTTCGCCCGCCGAGATCTCTCGCCGTATCCGCTCGGCAGTTTCCGCTATCGGATAACTGTTTTCCAGCAGGGGGCATACGGGCGCGCGCTCGCCCGCTACCGAAGCTATCAGCTCTGACTTTATTTTCATCACAGTCAGCACGCTTTCGGCCTCCGCCTTTATGTAATGCACAGCCCCGCCGCGCACGAAAATGCACCGCCCCTCGCTAAGCTGATACACTGTATTTTCCGCCATTACCTCGGCGCAGCCGCTCTCGGCGTATATCAGCTCGCTCTCCATATGCCAGTGCGGCAGATTTTGCAGACCGCCGTACCTCTGCACCGCCGCCTGCAATTTTCCCGAAAGCACGCTTTGTTCGTATTTTGCAATCATCGCATTTCACCTCTGTATATGATTATACCACACAGGTTAATAAATGTCTATAATCGGCAAACAAAATTCTTGAAAAAAACTGCATATTAGATTATAATACAGTTAAGCTTTTGGATTTTTAACGGAGGAAGCAAATATCATGAAAAAATTGTATTTTATAACAGGCAGTCAGGACCTTTACGGCGAAGCTACTCTCGCTCAGGCGGCCGCCGACGCAAAGGAAATGGCAGCGTACTTGGGCGAAAAGCTCGCTGATATCGCCGAGGTAGAGGTGAAGCCGGTGGTGAGAAACAGCGCCGAAGCGCTCGAGATATGCGCCGCCGCAAGCAACGACAGCGCCTGCATAGGCGTTATAATGTGGATGCACACATTCTCGCCCGCGAAGATGTGGATAAGCGCGCTCAAAGCTCTGCGCAAGCCAATGCTCCACCTGCACACGCAGTACAACGAGCGTCTGCCGTATGAGAGCATCGACATGGATTTCATGAACCTAAACCAGTCGGCGCACGGCGACCGCGAGTTCGGCTTTATCTGCACGCGATTAGGCATAAAGCGCGAGGTGGTCGCGGGCTACTACAAGCACGGCGACGTTATCGAAAAGATACGCCGTTTCGCGCAGGCGGCCGCGGCGGTGGATTTCGGCAGGGGCATGAGAGTCGCGATGTTCGGCAGCAATATGCGCGACGTTGCCGTTACCGACGCCGACAGGGTAGAGTGCGAGATAAAGTACGGCTGGAACGTGAATTATTACGGTATCGGCGACCTCTGCGACGTGATTTCCGAAGTCACCGAAGCTGAGATAGACGCTAAAATGGCTGAGTACGCCGAAAAGTACGCTATGAATACCGACAACACCGCCGCCGTTCGCGAGCAGGCTAAGTACGAGGTCGCGCTTGATAAATTCCTTGCGCGCGAGAATATCTCCGCTTTTACCGATACTTTTCAGGACTTGCACGGTCTGGAGCAGCTTCCCGGCCTTGCCGCGCAGAACATAATGGCTAAGGGCTGCGGCTTTGGCCCTGAGGGCGACTGCAAGACCGCCGCGCTTGCCGCAGTGCTCGGAAAACTGGCTGAGGGCAGAGAGGGCGCTACCGGCTTCTTAGAGGACTACACTTACGACCTGCCCGAGGGCGGCGAGGCAGAGCTGGCTTCGCATATGCTGGAGGTCTCGCCCGTATTCGCCGCTGAAAAGCCCGCGATAGAGGTTCACCCGCTCGGCATAGGCGGCAAGGCCGACCCCGCGCGACTTGTGTTCGAGGGCGTTACCGGCGAGGGCATAGCCGTTTCGCTGATAGATCTGGGCGACCGTTTCAGACTCGTTTGCGCCGAGATAACCCTTGTAAAACAGCCCGCCGCTATGCCGAAGCTGCCCGTAGCGAGAGTTATGTGGAAGCTGAAGCCCGATTTCGCGGTAGGCTCGGCGGCTTGGATATACGCGGGCGGCGCTCACCACGCGGTAGTTTCCACCGCCCTAACCGTTGACGATATTCGCCTTTACGCAAAAATGACCGATACCGAGCTTGTTGTGATAGACGGCAAGACCGAGCTGAACGCTTTTGAACAGCAGCTCGAGATGCTCGATACCGTTGCGAAACTGAGGAGGTAGATCATGCTGGAACTGAAAAATACATATCTTGGCATAGAGCTCGGCTCTACCCGCATAAAGGCGGTGCTCATCGGCGAAGATTATGCGCCGCTCGCTTCGGGCAGCCACGACTGGGAAAATCGCCTTGAAAACGGCTACTGGACATACTCGCCGGAAGATATTCACGGCGGCGTAAGAGCCTGCTTCGCCGACCTCGCCGCAGACGTTCGCGAAAAATACGGCGTGCCGCTGACCACCGTAGGCGCGATGGGCGTTTCCGCGATGATGCACGGCTACATGGCTTTCGATAAGCAGGATAAGCTGCTCGTTCCATTCCGCACATGGCGCAACACCACCACTAAGCAGGCGGCGGAGCAGCTTTCGGCGGCGCTGGGCTTTAATATCCCGCAGCGCTGGAGCATAGCGCACCTGTATCAGGCGGTGCTGAATAAAGAACCGCACATAGGCGAGATAGCGCACATCACCACCCTCGCGGGCTACATAAATTACCTGCTGACGGGCGAAAGAGCGGTAGGCGTGGGCGAGGCTTCGGGCGTTTTCCCTGTTGAGAAGGGCGCTTACAATGCCGACTATATGCGCACCGCTGAGAAAATGCTTGCCGAGCAGGGCTTTTCGCTGCCGCTTGCGGAAGTTCTGCCGCCGATAAAGACTGCGGGCGAGGGCGGGGCGTACCTTACCGAAGAGGGCGCGGCGTTCCTCGACCCGACTGGCACGCTGAAAGCAGGCGTGCCGCTTTGTCCTCCCGAGGGCGACGCGGGCACGGGCATGGCTGCCGCTAACGCAGTTCGCGTCGGCACGGGCAACGTTTCGGCGGGCACTTCTACATTCTCTATGCTTGTACTGGATAAAAACCCCGCCGCCGCTTACCCCGAGATAGATATGGTGACCACCCCCGACGGCGCTCCCGCAGCTATGGTGCACTGCAACAACTGCTGCTCTGAGCTGGACGCTTGGGTGAAGCTTTTCGGCGAATTTGCGGCGCTTACGGGAAACGCCATCGACAGATCGGCGCTTTACGAAACGCTTTATAAGAACGCCATGACGGGCGACCCCGACTGCGGCGGCGTTACCTCGTTCAACTACCTCTCGGGCGAGCCTGTTACGGGCGCGGAGAGCGGCAGACCCATGTACTTCCGCCAGCCCGACGGTAAAATGGATCTCGCAAATTTCTTCCGCGCGCAGATCTACTCGGCTTTCGCCACGCTAAAGATCGGCATGGATATACTCTTTGAAAAAGAGCAGGTAAAGGCTCAGCAGTTTACGGGCCACGGCGGGATCTTCAAGGTAAAAGGCGCGGCTCAGCAGGTGCTCGCCGACGCGCTCGATACGCCCGTTTCGGTAATGGCTACCGCCGGCGAGGGCGGCGCTTGGGGCATGGCTCTGCTGGCGGCTTACATGATAAAGGGCGGCGGAAAGACCCTGCCCGACTGGCTGGACAGCGAAGTTTTCGCGGATATAGAAAAGCTCACCGCCGCGCCCGAAGCTGAGGGCAAGCGCGGATTTGACGAATACATCAGAAGATACAAGGCTGCGCTGGCGGCTGAAAAATTACTGGGAGATGTGAAATAATGCTTGAAAAACTGAAAGAAGAAGTGCTCGCGGCGAACCTCATGCTGCCGAAGTACGGTCTTGTAACATTCACATGGGGCAACGTTTCCGCTGTGGACAGAGAAAGCGGAATGATGGTGATAAAGCCCTCGGGCGTTGAGTACGACAGCATGACCGCCGAGGACATGGTGGTGGTAGACCTCGCGAGCGGCAAGGTCGCCGAGGGCAGATACAAGCCCTCGAGCGATACGCCTACCCATCTGGAGCTGTACCGCGCTTACGATAACATCGGCGGCATAGTGCACACGCATAGCCGCTGGGCAACGTCTTTCGCGCAGGCGGGCGCAGGCATAATTCCGATGGGCACTACGCAGGGCGACTATTTTTACGGCGAGATACCCTGCACGCGCGACATGACCCCCGCCGAGATAGGCGGCGAGTACGAAAAGGAAACTGGCACCGTTATAATCGAAGCTTTCGCGGGCGCAGACCCCATGACGATACCTGCGGTGCTTGTGAAGAACCACGGCCCGTTCGCATGGGGCGCAAATGCCGCCGAAGCGGTGCACAACGCGGTAGTGCTTGAGGAGATAGCCTTTATGAACTACCACGCCGCCGCGATAAACCCGCAGGCAGGCCGTATGCCGCAGGCTTTGCTGGATAAGCACTATCTGCGCAAGCACGGCGCTAACGCTTATTACGGTCAGAACTGAGATACAGATATTTTTGCAGCGCTGTTTTTTGACTGCCATATTTCATGTTTCTAAAAAAAGTACACAGATTAGTTATAAAAAATGTTTGATATATCTGCTTAAATGCTATACAATAGATTTATTATTTAGATTCAAAGAGGTGACCGTAAAAATGTGTGATACTGAAGAGTTTGATTCCAAGATAAAGCGCGTGCTCATAACCGAGGACGAGATAAAGGCGAAGATAGCCGAGGTCGGCGCGCAGATCAGCCGCGAGTACGAGGGCAAGCCGCTGCTGCTGGTGAGCATTTTAAAGGGCGCTTTCGTTTTCATGGCGGATATTTGCCGCGCTGTTACCGTGCCCTGCGAGATAGGTTTTATGTGCGCAAAAAGCTACTATAACGGCACATCTTCCAGCGGTATAGTAAAAATAACCATGGATCTCGATCAGGATATAAGCAAGTATCATGTTATAATCGTAGAGGATATTATCGACACGGGCAGAACGCTCAGCGACGTTATCAAGCTGCTGAAAGCCCGCGACCCCCTCTCGCTCAAAGTAGTTACCCTGCTCGATAAGCCCGACCGCAGATTGGTAGACCTTAAAGCAGACGTTTCACTCTTTACCATACCCGACTATTTCGTTATAGGCTACGGACTCGACTGCGCCGAGATATACCGCAATCTGCCTTACATAGCGGAATATGACGCGGACTAAACTTTAGCATAAAATATCAAAGCGTGTACCACGAACCAGCGGCACACGCTTTTTTTCTTTATTCTAACTTTTTATCTACACATTTCTAAGCATCAAACATAGGTGATAGTAACGCCCGAAGCTTTTATCCTGCCTCTTATCACCAGCGTTTTGTCCAGTTTCGCCGAGTTGGTAGCGCCCTCTTCCGAGATACCGCCTGCGCGGCAGTCAGCCTCTATGCGCACCATCCATTCGCGCGGGATGTACAGCTCAAGACCGCTGCAAAGCACGTCGAGGTTTATCTCGGCTCTGTTTTCAGCCATGTCCGCGCCGTCGAAATACACCTCCGAGCCGCTGTAATGGCAGAATATATCAGCCTTTTTGAATTGCTGCGAGGTGATGTAATTGGTAGCGCCCGCGAAGCTCGCGTTTATCTGCACATATTCGCCGTCGTATGAATTTTTCGTGCCCTCGGGCTTGCCGTAAATTCTGCCGCTCCACTTTTTCTGCGTCATGCGGTAGCGGTAGGGGAATATCAGCGATAAGCCTATGCTGAGGCATACCGCTGTTATCAGCACGGGGAATGGGGTGAGCTTTTCTATTCCCAGCGGCTCGGCGAAAAGTATCGCCATTACAGCCAGCGGGCAGAAGATCCCCCAGAAATTTAGGTGGCGTATGCTGTTGACGATAATGGGTATCAGCAGCAGCGAGATGACTACGCTCAGCGCGCTGACGCCGCCCAGCAGACCCAGCTTGCTGAGTATCACAGCAGCGCCGGCAAGTATGAAAAATAAGCCCCATATAAGATTTTTGCCTTTCATAAGTATCTCCTTTCACCCAGCCTTAATTTTAGTACTTTCAGATAACTGCGGCCGGCGTACAGTTGCTTGTCAGTTCCCGCGAAGCTTATCAGCGTGGCGGAAGCTAAGCCTTTTTCTACCGAGTAGATGTGCTTTACATTTACGATCGCGGATTTTGAAACGCGCACAAATTTCTGCGGCAGTGTGTTTTCAAGCTCAAAAAGCTTCGCCTTTACCTGAAAAACATCGTCCGCGGTGTGGGCGCTGAGAAAATTGCTCTCGGTCTCAAAGAAAAGTATAGAGTCCAGCGGCGGGAAAAACTGCTTGCCGCCCTTGAAAAACGCTACGTCGGCGCTGCCCATAGCCTCAGCCGCGCGCTTTAAGCGGAGTATGTTTTCATCAACGTCGCGGCAATGTATCACCACAGTATCGGCGGGCAGCTCCTCGTCGGTAACTATTTTCACTTTCAATTTTCTCACCTCCGCTGATATTATTATATAGCAGATCGCCGCGTTTGTAAAGCGTAATTTGCCAAGCGGTAAAAAAACGGGGGTAAGCGGTATTTTTTCGCCCTCAAATGCGCGCTCTTTATCGCAGGCTGTCTGTACGCATATGTAAATATATCCCAATATTCTTAATTTTCACATTATAATGCCTTGACATAACAGCCGTATTGCAGTATAATAAATAGTGTGTTTGCGCATATAAAAAAAGAGAGCGCAGACCTCGCGAAACTTGTGTATATATAGATTTAAAAACGGAGGATCAAAAATTGAGGACAACTTTTCCAAAAAGCATTTTACATATTATGATAGCTGCATTTGCCGTGCTCGCGGCGGTGCTCGCACTGCCTGCGCTTACGGCTTCGGCGGCGGATGGCGCTTACTCTACGGGCGCGCTGCTGCCCGAATACTCCAGCTCGGAGGAGGTAAGCGTGCTCGACTACAAAGCGGACGCTAAAGGCAGCAAAGACAGCGCAAGCGCTATACAAAAGGCGCTGAACGTAGGCAAAAACAAAGGCTCAGACAGCCACCAGGTAGTGGTGCGCGTGCCTGCGGGTACATATAAAATATCCAAAACGCTGAAAATTTACAGCAATACCCATCTTATACTTGAGGACGGCGCTACGATAGTAAAGGGCTTTTCGCAGGGCTGTATGCTGAAAAACACCATGCAGTACGGCGGGGGCGGCTACGGCGCTGACAGAAATATAGTTATAGAGGGCGGCACATGGGACGGCAACACCTCGGCTTACAACAGTATGTATACCTTTTCTAATATACGAATAGCCCACGCGAACAACATCGCTTTCCGCGGGGTGAGCGTTATCAATAACAAAAACGGCCACCATCTGGAGATAGGCGGCGTGCAGGGGCTTTCGATAGACGGCTGCTATTTCAGCGGATATACAGGCTCGCTGGTGAAAGAGGCTATACAGCTCGACGTAATGAACAGCGCTGAGCTTTTCGCAGGCTTCGCGCCTTTCGACGACACCGCCTGCGACAACGTGCTGATACAAAACTGCTCTTTCCGCAACATACCGCGCGCGATAGGCTCGCACTCGGCGGTAGTCGGCAAATACTATACTAACGTCACCATAAGAAACAATAATTTCAGCGATATATGGGACGTTTGCATGATACTGTATAATTACCGCAAATGCACAGTTTCGGGCAATACCATAACCGACTGCGGCGCGGGGCTGACTTTTAATTACATGAGCGACGAGAGCTTTCGCCACTATTTCTGCGCGGTAACGGGCAACTCTACTTCGGGCATAAACACCGACGCGGATACCGTTATCACCGGCAACAGCATTACTACCGTGCAGACCACCATGCAGTTCGAGCCTTACGCCATAAAGATTTTCGGCAAGAGCGTTTCGGCTAATAAAGATTACCCCGCGTATAATTACACGGTGGATAACGTTAGCGTTACGGGCAACACGATAGTTACGGCGGGCAGCGCTATAAACGCTACCAACCTTTACGACAGCGAAATATCAGACAACGAGATCTCGCCGAACGCCGATGTAGACTGCGTTGACTCAGACCTCATAAGCCTTTCGTACTGTTACAGCAACGATATAAAGAGCAACAAGATAAGCGGCTCTTACAAGAGCGGTCTGCGTGCCTCCAACGCCTCAGACCTCAGCATAACGGGCAATACTTTCAGCAAAAACGCCGTTTGCGCTATGGTGCTGGGCAACACGGAAAAATCATCGGTGAATAAAAATACCATCAAAGACAGCGCTACGGGCGGCGTGAAGCTGGGCGAGGGCTGCGCCGGCGTTACTGTAAACAAAAACGTTATCAAAAACTGCTCGGAGTACGGCATACAGGTAGTATCGGCAGGCTCGGGCAAAGATATAAAGCTGAAATCAAACGACCTTTCGGGCGGCGCGGTAGGAATTTCCTGCATAAAGAGCGGCAAGGCTTACCTCTACGGCAATTCCTTCGAGGCGGTTTCCGATAAGGTGTACGCCGACGCCGAGGGGCTGATAACCCTTGCGGAAGCGAAGAACTTCACCGCTGAGGAAGTTACCGAAAACCGCATAAAGCTGATATGGAACTCTATCAGCGAGGCGGACGGCATATCCGTTTACCGCAAACAGGCGGGCGCGGAAGAATTTGAGCTTATCGCTTCGGTAGACAGCGGCGCGCTTTATCAGGACGAGCGGCTGAACCCCGGTACTAACTACGTTTACAAGATAGTGCCTTTCATCACGGTGAACGATACGGGCGTGAACAACACCGAGTCGAAAGAGATAGGCGCGAGAACTAAGATAAATATCTCCACGGCGTATATCGAGTGCGCTGACACGGCGGCATTCACGGCTATGCCCGTAACGCCGAACTTCAAGATAATAGCCGACAGCCGCGAACTTATGGCGGGCACGGATTACGACTACAAATTTGAAAACAACATCTACACAGGCACGGCTACCCTTACCGCTACGGGCAAGGGCGACTACGTCGGCAGCCTGACATACAGCTTTGAGATAACGCTGGGCATGACGGGAACTTCGAGCGGGGTATCGAGAAACGCGATAGCTGCCTCGGCTTTCACTAATGGCAGCGGATACAGATTTAAGGTTAGCTGCACCGAGGGCGGCGGAGCGCTGCTGGCGCAGGGCGATAAGCGCCTTACCCGCGAGGAGATAGCTATAAACTCCATTCGTCTGGAAGTGTCCGTAGATACCTCGGTACGCGCCGAGCTTTGGAACGGCAGCGGCTACCGCGGATTTTAAAGGCAGGTGCGCAGTATGGCAGAAAATGTTTTAAGGTCTTTCAGATCGATAAAAGCATATGTACGCGGCAAAACGCGGGCGGCTTCTGCCGAGGGAAAAAGGCTGACGGCGTTGGTATGCGCGGCAGTCTGCGCAGCGGCGGCGGTCATATATTTCGCGGCTTTCGGCGGCGTTGCTGAGCGGGAATATACGGGCGAAACGGGCGCGGCGGCAGATACGCCCCGTGCGGCGGCGCAGACGTATTTCGACGCATTTGCCGCGAGCGATGATGAAAAGTACATAGCCGTGATGCCGCCTTTTTTGAAAGAAGAGCGCGCTTTGCTTTTCGATAACGAAGCGGAATTTTACGAATCATACCGCTCGCAGTTTGAGGACGAGCGTGAGTATTATTCGGCGGTGTACGGCTCAGACTTCGCGATCTCATACGCTGTGACGAACGAGCGGGCGTATGACGAGATAGCGGGCGAAAACGGCGTTTCTCAGGCGGAGATACTGGAGGTAAAAGCCTATATCGACGGCAAAAAGCTGCACCGCGAGCTTAAAGGCACGCTGACTGCCGTGAAGTGCGGCGAAGGGTGGTATATTTATGAAAGTGATTTTAAAGAAGCGTTCTGGTAACGGGAATTTCAGCCTAGCCGAAGCGCTGGGACTGCCTGATGTGAAAAAATACGCGCGGTATCTGCACAATATGCGCTCGCATTTTCGCACCATCACCGACCATCGTCATATGGTTATGCGGCACTGCGTAAAAGCGGGGATACCCCTGCGCGGCCTGCTGCACGACCTCTCAAAATACACGCCCTCGGAATTTATCCCCGGCGTGAAATATTATCAGGGCACGCGCTCGCCGAACGAGGGCGAGAGGGAAGCCTACGGCTTTTCATACGCGTGGATGCACCACAAGGGCAGGAACCGCCACCATTTTGAATACTGGACAGATTACGACCCGAAAACAAGGCTGATGAGCCCTGTAAAAATGCCGCTGAAATACGTCAAAGAGATGTTCTGCGACAGAGTTGCGGCGAGCAAGATATACAATGGGGAAAACTACACCGACTCCGACGCGCTGGCTTATTTTATGAAAGCCAAGGGCAGAAGAGTTATCCACCCCGACACCTCCGCGCTGCTGGAGCACCTGCTGAGAATGTTGGCTGCCAAGGGCGAGGAGTACACATTCGACTATGTACGCCGACTGAGAAAATACTGATATGAAGAGATTAACTGATACAGCCGCTGCCGCCGCACTTTGTGCGATGTGCGCGGTTTTTGCGTATAACGGCGCGGAGATAGCTGTGGCGGCGGTGCTGCTGACCTTTGCGGCTGCGCTTTTTACGGTATATTTCGATATGCGGTGGGTTTCGCTTGCGGTGAACACCGTTTACGCGCTTGCCTGCTTTAAGTGCCCCGAGCTTTGCGCAGGGCTGCCCGCGGCTGTGTACGGCATGGCGGGGGCGGGGCAAAAGCTGCCTTTGGCAATATCTGCGGCGGCGCTTATGATGAGATTTGCCGACAGCGAATTTTCGGGAGCGGTATTCTGCGCGGTATGCACGGGCATGGCTGTGCTGATAAGCGCGAGGACGAGCGCGCTGGAAAAATGCAGCCGAAAGCTTATAGAAACGCGCGATAATTCCGCCGAGCTGAACATGATGCTGGCTGAGAAAAACCGCGCGCTGGCGCTTTCGCAGGACAGGGAAGTGTACATGGCGACGCTGAAAGAGCGCAACCGCATAGCGCGCGAGATACACGACAGCGTGGGGCATATGCTGACTAGGAGCATTTTGCAGATGGGCGCGCTGACGGTGCTCACGCCCGAGGGCGAGCAGAAGGAGCATTTGAAGCAGATACAGCAGACGCTTGACGGCGCTATGACGAGTATGCGCAAAAGCGTGCACGATCTGCGCGACGAATCGGTAGACTTGGAGCAGATGGTGCGCACGGCGGCGGACGCGGCGGCTGAGAGATTTCGCATATCGCTGGATTACGACATGGGTTCGGACGCGCCGACGGAGGTAAAGCTGGCGTTTGCGGCTATCGTAAAAGAAGCGCTGACGAACGCGGCGAGGTACAGCGACGGCGACGAGGTGCGCATATCGGTGCAGGAGTACCCCGCGTTTTACAGGGTGATGGTTCGTGACAACGGCGCGAACCCTGTGCGGCGCGACATAGAGCCGACGGCGGGCGCGGCGGGAATGGGCCTTAGCAACATGGCTGACCGTGCGCGCGGACTGGGCGGAAGCATAAACATATCGTCAGACGAAAAAGGATTCAGAATATTTGCGGCTGTGCCGAAGAATGGGAGAGAGGCAGGGAAATATGGACAAGCATGATTATAAGATTAGCAAAGCGCTGTTTCAAGAAACATTGAAAATGATAATACAGATACGATCAATGATGATATAATATTTGTTCGTATACGATAGAATGGCGGGAAAAATAAATGCAGATATGAGGGGAGAAATGACCTCTAATACAATTCATGGGCACACAATTTCAGAGAATGAGTTTATGAAATTATGAAGGTAGTAACATGTTTAGAAATTTCGATTATGGAGAAAATGTATTGAATCTCTATGTTGATTTTGATTATGATGAAAATAGAACACTATTATCTCAAATTGATCTATTAAAAGAAGATCTTATTCAGGTTCAATACAAAAATGGGTATATTATTGATGTAGGCTGGTATCCAGAATTCTCAAAAAAAGGTTTGTTCAAAATATTTGTCATCAAGAATTGCAATATTTGTGTTTTTAAAACATGCAAAAATATTGATGAACTAAAAATTACATTGAGATGGTGTATTGATAAGTTTCAAGGTTGATCTTATGGTATCATAATACTTATACAATGCCGCATGGGCTGATTATAAAATGTTTAAAGGAGGTCAATATGAAAATATGGCAATGGCATTATGATGGGGACGAGTTTGACAGCCTTACTCCTGTTGAATGGTCCTCCGTTACAGAAATACAAACATTTGATGGCAGAAATAAAAAAGATACATGGACTCCACTTAGGGTAAGAAGAATGCATCCGGAAAAAGACCTTAAACTCAGTGATTCACCGGGATTGTTTTTACCTGTTTTAAGCAATAAGGCGGTTGAAATCTTATTTCCTTTGATACATAATGATGTTGAATTATTAGATCTTGATTTTTCTGAAAGACGATATTGGGGTGTACATGTTACGAATGTCTTAAATGTAATAGACTACACTAATTCAAAATACATAATGTTCAGTGATAATAAAAGGATAATGTGTTTTGAAAAATACGCCTTTAGAATTTGTGAAGAATTAACACGATCTAATATCTTTAAAATTGTTGATGAACCTCTAAGATGGGCTTTTGTATCTGATCAATTTAAAAGAACAGTTGAAGAACACAATTTGACAGGATTTGTATTCAAATTGGTATGGGATAGTGAAAGCTGAAATTAAATTGATATGGTAAAGGCATGAAAGCAATCAAGAAAGTAATTCCAATTGATATATCTTACAATGAGTACAAATCTATTATAGATTTATGGAACTAAAGGGGTGGTTAAATGAATGATGAATTAAAAAGAAAATATGAATTATTAAAACAACGAAATAAGAAAAAGTTGATGTCTTTGGAATTTGAAAGTGATGTTCTATTCCAAGAATGTAAAAATGTATTAAATAAATGTACAATTCTTTCACTTGATGAATCAAAAGAGATATTTTCTAAGTTTGAAAATTTCTATCCGATTTTATCTTCAGGAAGTATAGATTGGAAGAATTTCAAAGGAAGGTCGATAAAAATATCTAATGTTTTAGAGTTAAATGCTTATATTGACAAATCTTCAAAGTATTATATATTATGGGATAAAAATAATATCCCATGTATATCATGCGATTTTTGTGAAATATTAAAAAATGTTGATGATGTATTAGCGGTTTCATTTAATACATGGTTACTATCTATGGATTATAAAGAAGTAATTGAATTTTACCATTTAGGGAATATCACTATAGGAAAAATCAATTAAATCGGACTTAAGGATTAGAGTTTATAATTACTACATAATGAGCTGAAAAGTACAGTCTCTCATTCAATATAGCAAAGAGACAAATGATATGAAAAATAAACCCCAAAAAACTGATTCATGTCCATATAATTTAAGAAAAGATCTCAGCTATATCAACTCCCATGCTACGTTTACAAGTTTGGTTGAACTTTAGCATGTTCGCTCCGTGCAGGCGATGTACATATCCTTTCATAATTCCCCACAAAAAAGGAGGCTGAAAAATGCAGAAAATAAATATAGTGGTAGTCGATGACGATAAGCTCGCGGCTATCTCGCTCAAAACTATAATCGAAAGCACGGGCGGCGGCGAGATAACCGTCGCGGCGGTGGGCAACAGCGGCGAGGAAGCCATCGAGCTTTACAAGCGCCTGCGCCCCGACGTTCTGCTGATGGATATACGAATGGGCGGCATGAGCGGGCTTGAAGCGGGCGAACGCATACTTGCCGACCACCCCGCGGCAAAGGTGCTCTACCTCACCACATTTTCCGACGACGATTACATAATCAAAGCCCTCAGCATCGGCGCAAAAGGCTACATCTTGAAGCAGGATTTCGAGGGCATCGCGCCCGCGCTGAAAGCTGTGATGAACGGCAAAAGTGTGTTCGGCGAGCAGGTGATGAGCCGTATCCCGCAGCTGATGCAGGGCGGCAGGCGCACCGAGGCGGAGAGCGGCTTCGATATGTCGGCGGCGGGGCTTGGCGCTACCGAGCAGGAGATCATCGGGCTGGTCGCCGAGGGGCTGAGCAACCGCGAGATAGCCGCCCAGCTGTACCTCAGCGAGGGCACGGTGCGCAACTATCTGAGCGGCATTTTCGAAAAGCTCGCCGTGCGCGACAGGACTCAGCTCGCGATATTTTATTACACGCGGGTGGTGTGAAAATCAAACGGCAGACGCTTCCGACTTCGGTCAAAAGGTCTGCCGTTATTTTGTATTTGATACATCGAAATGCCTGCGGTAGCGCTTCGATATGTTTATTCCAACCACGAACCCCATCTGCTGGAGCACGTCTGACATCACCGAAAAGCCGTCTTTGTAAAACTGCTTTATCCTGCGCGTTTTGTCAGCGATGTTCTTGTAGTCCGGCGGGCACACGAACGTCCAGTCCGCGCCGTCCTCGTCCAGCACTAAACGAAAATATTTGTCTATATCGCGGTCGGAAAAACCAGCTTTCAGCAGCAGTATGTGGTGCTCCATCGCTTCGTCGATATGGCTCATTATAACAGTTTTGCCGTCAAATGAGATCAGCACCAGCAGCGGCTCTCTATCCGCAATGGCGCGGTCAATGTCCTCTGACGTTGAAAATTTGATAATGTTCAATCTTTGCCCTCCTCGCACTCAGCGTTGCCCTTAATTATACCATATTTTTCACCACGATAATATCCGCACTCTGCACAAACCCACCGCCGCCGATTTGTGCATTTCGGATAGCCGATTTTATTGCAATATGCCGCGAAATATGGTATAATGAGGGGTGGAAAGGGGCTGTTTGAGATGGCTTTGAAATTACTGCCTGCCGTGGTCTGCCCGCGCGCTAAGGCTTTTGAGATAGTGCGGCTCTTCGGCTCGGAGATAATATCCTCTGATGGTATGCAGCTGGAAAAGCAGTTTATCCAGCACGGCAGCGTCAGCGTTTACGCTCATTCAGTCGCCGTTGCGGTGATGTGCGTGCGCCTTGCGATGCTGCTGCCGTTTGCCGTAGACCTGCGTGCGCTTGTACGCGGCGCTTTGCTGCACGATTATTTTCTGTACGATTGGCACGATGGCGATAAAAGCCACCGCCTGCACGGCTTTCGCCACGCGCGCTTCGCTTTCAATAACGCAAAACGCGATTTTGAGTTGGGCGAGGTCGAGAAAAACATGATACTTTCGCATATGTTCCCGCTGGGCATAGTGCTGCCGCGCTTCCGCGAAAGCGTTATCCTCTGCGTAGCCGATAAGATATGCGCCACCGCCGAAACCTCGGTAGGGTGCTTTGCTAAATTTATCATGTTTGTGAGAATGTGACGTTTGTACATAAAAATTCACCACCCGATGAAAGTCGGGCGGTTTTTGCATACAAAAATGCGCAAAAAAGATCCGCCCTCGGCGAACCGAAAGCGGATCATGTCGGAGTGCGCTGCAAGGGACTCGAACCCCTGACCTACTGGTTCGTAGCCAGTCACTCTATCCAGCTGAGCTAGCAACGCATTCATTCAACGTTTAATATTATATCACAATAAAAATCTCCTGTCAAGCATTTGACAGGAGATTTCACATTTTTTTAACATTTTAATGATCGCCGTTTATTCGCTCTCGAGCATGAAGATGTACGTTTCGGGCTTAGCGCCGTTCTGCACCATCACCTGCTTCTCGAGCACCTTGGTCTTGAGGTTCTTCACCCAGTCTTTCTGCGTGCGCATTTTCATGCCTTTGCCCTCTATCCACGCGCGGACGTGCGCGTTTGAGTCGCGGCGGGCAAAGCCTAAATTTTCTGCTTCAAAGCTGCCGTCGGCGCTGAGGTTGGTCAGCGGCTCAGGGTCGGAAAACTGAGTTACGCTCAGCTTCTGCTTTACTGTGAGTTTGAATTTCATGGTAACTCCTCCTTTATTTATTGCCTTTATTCGCCTGCCGTGACGGCGGGCGCTTCTGTACTGTCTGATGCTTCAAGCGCTTCGGGCTGTGCTACGTCCTTCAGCCGGCGGTTTATCGCGCGCGTTCTAACGCCTATCAGCTTTTCAAGCTCTTCGTCCGCCTGCCGCAGTCTGTCGCGCGTTTTGTCGAGCACGGTTTCAAACTGCGAGAATTCTTTCTTCGCCGCCTCAAGCACTTTCCATACTTCGCCGCTCTTTTTCTGTATCGCCAGCGTGCGGAAGCCCATCTGCAAGCTGTTCAGCATCGCCGCCATTGTCGACGGCCCTGCGATGTTCACCTTGCAGCGGTTTTGAAGCTGCTCGACAAGCCCCATGTTCACGACCTCTGCGTACAGCCCCTCGAACGGCAGGAACATTATCGCGAAATCGGTGGTGTAGGGCGGGCGTATGTACTTGTCGTGTATGCTCTTCGCGCAGGAGCGTATCTCGCTTTCAAGCGCCGCGCGCCGCTGTTTTATCTCCGCCGCGTCGCCGCTATCATACGCCGCCAGCAGGTCGGCGTAGCGGTCGCCGGGGAATTTTGAATCTATCGGCAGATACACGCTGCCGCCGTCCTCCGCGCCGGGCAGTTTCACGGCGAAATCTACGCGCTCCTTGCCGTTCGGAACTACCGCCGCCTGCTCGGCGTACTGCTCGGGCGCAAGTATCTCTGAAAGTATCGCGCCGAGCTGTATCTCGCCCATTATGCCGCGCGTTTTCACGTTCGAGAGCACGTTTTTGAGGTCTGATACGCCCGAAGCGACGGCTTTCATCTCGCCCAAGCCCTCATACACCTCCGCGAGCCGCTTGTTCACCGCTTCAAACGACTGCGTTATCCTGTCGTCGAGCGTTTTTTGCAGCTTCTCGTTCACCGTGCCGTTTATCTTGTCAAGGCTCTGCTGATTTTCCGTGCGTATTTTTTCGAGCGAGCCGAGCGTTTCGGCGCGTATCTTGTCCAGTTCGGCGGTCATGGCTTTCAGCCGCTCTTCAAGCGCCGCGCTTTGGTTGCGCTGTTCGCTGCGAAGCCCTTCGCCCAGCGCAGACACGCTCTCGGTTATATTTTTCGGCATATCCGCCCGCAGCCGCGCCATGTTCACATCAAGCCGCTGAAAGCGGTTCTCCATCGACTCGCGCTGGCGGTACTGCTCGTCGCGCAGACTGTCGCCCAGCCGCGCCACGCCCTCAGCCGCCGCCTGCGAAACTTCGGTCTTTATCCGCTCGCTCTGCTCTTTCCGAAAACGGCTCTGCCGCGCTATCAGCAGGCACACTCCCGCAGCCGAAGCCGCCGAGAGCGCAAATGTTACGATCTCTATCAATATCCTAAAGCCTCCCGCTTTACAGCTCCAGCGTTATCTCGCGCTCGGTAGGTATGTAGCGCTTGTAGGTCACGCCCACCATGTCGAACATCATCTTGCTCGCCTTGGTGTCGTCAGAGTCGGCGTATTTGTCGGATAGATATATCACCTGCGTTATGCCGCTCTGTATTATCGCCTTAGCGCACTCGTTGCAGGGAAACAGCGAAACGTAAAGCCTGCTGCCTTTCAGCGGCGAGCCGCTGTTTAGTATAGCGTTCAGCTCGGCGTGGCAGACGAAGGGGTACTTGGTCTTTAGCCTGTCGCCGTCGCGCTCCCACGGCATATCGTCGTCGCGGCAGCCGGTAGGCATACCGTTGTAGCCTACTGAGAGTATCTTGTTTTCGGGCGAAACTATGCAGGCGCCCACCTGCGTGTTCGAGTCCTTGCTGCGCTGCGCGGAAAGCAGCGCCACGCCCATAAAGTATTCGTCCCAAGATATGTAATCCTTGCGTTTCATAAATATTCCCTCCCTAGTGTTTGTATGCGCCGAGGTTATTCGGCAGCCTTGTCGGCGGTCTCGCAGTTCTCGCAGTTGAGAGCCGCGGCGTCCTTAAAGGTCTTTTTCACAAGTCCCGTCAGCACCTTGCCGGGGCCGCACTCGATGAATTTGTCAAAGCCCTCCGCGCGGACAGCCGCCAGCTCGTCGGTAAATCTTACGGGCGAAACTATGTGCTTAGCCAGCAGATCTCTCATATTTGAAAAATCGGTAAGCTCAGCGCCCAGAACGTTTGAGTAGAACTTCATATTCGGCTTCGCGAACTCAAAGCCCTCGCTCTTCGCCGAAAATTCCTCAGCCGCGGGGCGCATTATCTCGCTGTGGAAAGCCGAAGCTACGTTGAGCTTTACGCACTTCACGCGCTTAGCCGTGCTGGTCTGCTTTATCAGCTCGCAAGCCGCCGCGCAGGCGCTCTCCTCGCCCGCGATGACTGTCTGGACGGGCGAATTGTAGTTTACGGGCACTACATAGCCCTCGGTCTTTTCGCAGGCGGCCTCTATCTCGCTCGGCTCAGGGCCTATCACCGCGTACATCGAGCCTTCGCTGTTCTCGGCGGCGGTCTGCATAGCCTGCGCGCGGATCTTTATAAGCTTGAAAGCGTCGGAGAAGCTGAGCATACCGCTAGCCGCCATGGCTGCGTATTCGCCCAGCGAGTGGCCCGCAACGCCCTCAAACTTTACGCCCTTTTCCTTCAGCACTTCAAAAGCGCAGAGCGAGCAAGCCATGATGGCGGGCTGAGAGTGGATAGTCTTGTTCAGCTCGGCGGGGTCTTCGGCGAACATTATGTCCTCCAGCTTGTAGCCCAGCGCCTCGTCAGCGGCGGCGAAGACCGCCTTAGCGCACTCGTAATTGTCATAAAAGTCCTTAGCCATGCCCGCGTACTGCGAGCCCTGACCTGAAAACAGCGCGATATTTTTCGACATGATATTTGATCCTTTCGTTATATAATTGTATTGCCGAAAACGGCATCCGTCGGCATTTTTCTTTGTGCATATCTGCCGAAGCGGCGTGCGGAAAAATGTCTAACAGTGTTAATTATGTGAATAATGTATATTTGAGCGCCTTTACAGAGCAAAATTTGATATAAATATAGAAAAACGAGCCTGTTCATAATTACGAAACTTTATTCGTTATGCTTGTTAATAATTATGTTCTATAATATAATCAGTAGTGTACTCTGACCGAATATGCGGCGGCGTACCGATATTACGTTATTCAATGTGAATATTATAGCATATTTTTTTTATTTGTTCAATAATTTTTACAGTTTTTTTGTGCGTCAAGGTGTAAACATTTTTTTTGCATTTCGCAGCGCCGAAAAAGCGGAAGGGAAAGGGTGTCAGCAATGCTGAAAACTAATGGAGTAAAAATAAAAGGCGTGGGCAGATATGCGCCCGAGGTCGTGGCGACCAACGACGACTACGCCAAGATAGTGGAAACTAACGACGAATGGATAACCCAGCGCACGGGCATAAAGACCCGCCATATCTCAAACGGCGAGCCTACCTACTATTTAGGCGCTATGGCGGCTAAGGAAGCTATTGCGAACGCGGGCATATCTGCTGAGGAGATCGGGCTGATACTCGCAAGCACCTGCACGCCCGATTATTACACACCCTCTACCGCCTGCTTAGTACAGCGCGAGCTGGGCGTTTCGGGCTGCCCCGCTATCGATATAAACTGCGCCTGCTCGGGCTTCGTTTACGCTGTGGATATGGCTAAGCGCTACCTCGCCGAAGGCGATATAAAGTACGTTCTGGTAGTGGCTGCCGAAGAGCTTTCAAAGTTCGTTGATTATACCGACAGATCTACCTGCATACTTTTCGGCGACGCAGCCGCAGCGGTAGTTCTCGAAAAGGAAGAGGACACCCTCTTTGCAAGCTACACCGCCGCCGACGGAATGGGCGCGCCCTACCTCGCGGCACGCGCTCTGCTGACGATAAATCCTTTCCGCCAGACCGAGAGCGAGTTTGACATGAATATGCCCGAGCCGAACAAGCATTTCCTGCTTCAGGACGGCAAGGAAGTATACAAGTTCGCGACCAAGGCTCTGCCAAAGGCGGTAGAGGAAGCCTGCAAAAAGGCGGATATATCCCCCGAAGAGCTCGACGCGATAATCCCCCATCAGGCAAATGTCCGCATAATAGAGACTGCGGCTAAGCACCTCAAAGTATCTATGGATAAAATGGTGCTCAATATTTCCGATTACGGCAACACCTCCTCTGCTTCTATACCCGGTGCATTTTACGACGGAGTGAAATGCGGCAGGATAAAGCGCGGCGACAAGGTATGCTTCGTAGGCTTCGGCGGCGGACTTACCTACGGCGCGGTAGTATTTGAATATTAAGGATACACATACATATATGATAATGCCCTGCGGGGCGCTTTAAAGGAGAGAATTTCAATGACTACTACAAAAACAAGGATAACCGAACTGCTCGGTATCAAGTACCCCATTTTTCAGGGCGGCATGGCTTGGATAGCTGAGTCTACCCTCGCGGCGGCTGTTTCAAACGCAGGCGGCTTAGGCATTATCGCGGGCGGCTCTGCCCCCATCGACTATCTGCGCGAGCAGATACGCCGCTGCAAATCGCTGACGGACAAGCCTTTCGGCGTGAACATCATGCTGATGAGCCCTAACGCTGAAGAGCTGGCGCAGCTCGTTATAGAAGAGGGCGTGCCCGTAGTTACCACAGGCGCAGGCAACCCCGGCAAATTCATGGCTGCTTGGAAAGAAGCGGGCGTAAAAGTAATACCCGTAGTTCCCTCGGTAGCTCTTGCGAAGAGAATGGAGCGCTCGGGCGCTGACGCAGTTATCGCAGAGGGCACAGAGTCGGGCGGACACATCGGCGAAAACACCACCATGTGCCTTGTTCCGCAGGTAGTAGACGCGGTAGAGATACCCGTTCTCGCGGCGGGCGGCATCGCCGACGGCAGAGGCATAGCGGCTTCCTTCATGCTGGGCGCTGAGGGCGTTCAGGTAGGTACGCGCTTCCTCGCGGCGGACGAGTGCCAGGTAAACCCCGTTTACAAAGAGCTGGTGGTAAAGGCTAAGGACACCGACAGCGTGGTTACGGGCAGATACACAGGTCACCCGTGCAGAAACGTAAAGACCAAGTTCTCGAAAATGCTGGCAAACGGCGAAAAGGACGGCAGCCTTACCCCCGAGCAGTTTGAGGAAGTCACCCTCGGCTCGCTGAGAAAGGCAGTACAGGACGGCAACCTTGACGAAGGCTCTTTCCTCTGCGGCGCTATCGCAGGTATGATAAAGGAAGTAAAGCCCTGCAAGGATATAATAGAAGAGATGTTCGGCGAGGCGGAAGCGCTGCTGAGCAAGTGAGATGATAAACGGAGGATATAGGATATGTCAACTGCAATAATCACAGGTTCATCAAGAGGTATAGGCGCTTCCATAGCGCTGCGTCTGGCTAAGGACGGCTACGATATAGCTCTCAACGATATAAGCGAGGCTATGTTCGAGGACAACGACATAATGGATAAGATAAGAGCCGAGGGCGTTATCTGCGAAAAATTCATCGCCGACGTTTCCAACTACGCGCAGTGCGAGCAGATGGTAAAGGACATAAAGGCGAAGTTCGGCACTATCGACGTGCTGGTAAACAACGCAGGAATCACCCGCGACGGACTTCTCGCAAGAATGAGCGAGGAGAATTTCGATACCGTTATCGCTGTAAACGAAAAGAGCGTTTTCAACATGACGAAGTTCGTAGGCAGCGTGATGATGAAGCAGCGCAGCGGAAAGATAATAAATCTCTCTTCCGTAGCGGGTCTTTGGGGCAACCCCGGTCAGCTCAATTACTCCGCGTCTAAGGCGGCTATAATCGGCATGACTAAGACGGTAGCGAAAGAGCTCGGCTCGCGCGGGATAACCTGCAACGCCGTAGCCCCCGGCTTTATAAAGACCCCCATGACCGACAAACTCACAGAGGCGCAGAAAGAGAACATACTGCGCATGATAGCTATGAGAAGATACGGCACGGTAGAGGAGATCTCGGGCGTTGTATCGTTCCTTGCATCTAAGGACGCAAGCTACGTTACGGGTCAGGTGATAGAGATCTCGGGCGGACTTTCGATGTAATGAAAGAGAGGTAATAAAGCGCTATGAAAAGAGTTGTAATAACAGGAATGGGCACTATAAACCCGCTGGGCAACAACGTGCCGCAGTTTTGCGAGGGTCTGAAAGAGGGCAGACTGGGTATAAGCAAGATAGACCAGTTCGACTGCTCTGATTTTGACGTAAAGTGCGTAGGCGCAGTAAAGGACTTCGACCCCCTTACTGCCATAGATAAAAAAGAGAGCCGCAGAATGGACCGCTTCACCCAGTTTGCAGTATGCGCGGCTGACGAAGCTATGAAAGACGCCGGCAGCGATTTTAAGGACGTAGACCCTTACAGAGCGGGCGTTATAATCGGCGTAGGCATAGGCGGACTGAACCTTACCGAGCAGGAGCACGCGAAATTCCTCGCAAAGCCCGATAAGATAAGCGTTTTCTATATCCCGATGATGATAGCGAACATGGCGGCGGGCACTGTTTCGATGAAAACAGGCTTCAAGGGCGACAACTACGCTACCGTTACCGCCTGCGCTTCGGGCACTCACGCAGTGGGCGAAGCTTTCAGAAAGATAAAGGACGGCTACCTCGACGTAGCTATCGCGGGCGGCGCTGAGAGCTGCATCTCGCGCTTTGCGCTGGCGGGCTTCAACAACATGAAGGCGCTTTCGCGCGAGGAAGACCCCGAAAAGGCTTCCACGCCTTTCGACCTCAACCGCAAGGGCTTTGTACTGGGCGAGGGCTGCGGAATACTCGTTCTCGAAGAGTACGAGCACGCTAAGGCGCGCGGCGCCAAGATATACGCCGAGGTGGCAGGCTACGGCGCTACCTGCGACGCTTACCACATGACCAGCCCTTCGCCGACGGGCGAGGCTGCGGCTGCCGCTATGAAGGCTGCTTACACCGAAGCAGGCCTTGCGCCCGAGGACGTTACCTACATCAACGCCCACGGCACTTCCACCCACCTCAACGACGCTTACGAAACTATCGCGATAAAGATAGCGCTGGGCGAAGAGGCGGCTAAGAAAACTATCATAAATTCCACCAAGTCGATGACGGGCCACCTGCTGGGCGCTACCGGCGCAGTAGAGGCGATAGCCACCGCTTTGCAGATAAACGAGGGCTTTATACACCAGACCATCGGCTATGAAACTCCCGACCCCGAGTGCGACCTTGACTACTGCACCGAGGGACTTCGCAAGACTGAGATAAAGGCTGCGCTTTCAAACTCGCTCGGCTTCGGCGGACACAACGCTACCATTTGTCTGAAAAAGTTTGCTGACTGATTTTACGGGGAGGATATTTTGAAATGAGCAAGATCTTTGATATAATCGACGTAGAGGCGATAGAAAAACTCGCCGATATAGTGAACGAAAAGGACTTAGGCGAGATAACCGTAGGCTACGAGGGCAAGAGCGTTACCGTAAAGGGCAAAAAGCCCGCGCCGCCCGCACCCCCTGCAGGCGGTTTCGCGCCCGCTATGCCACCTGTATCGCCCGCAGCGGCAGCCGCCGTTACCGAGCCGATAGAGATGTCGCCAAAGACTGAGGAGATAAGCGGCACGCCCGTAAAAGCGCCGATAGTCGGCACATATTACTCAAAGCCCCGCCCCGATGCCGCGCCTTTCGTAACAGTAGGCAGCAAGGTGAAAAAGGGCGATGTGCTGTATATCCTCGAGACCATGAAGGTGATGAACGAGATAGCGGCAGAGAGCGACGGAATAGTTACCAAGATACTGGTAGCCGACGGCGATTCGCTCGAGTACGGACAGACCGTAATGATACTGGGCTGATAAACGGAGGATACAAAAAATGGCTGTAATAATGGATAAAGAGCAGATAAAGGAAGTAATACCCCACCGCGACCCCTTTCTGCTTATAGACGAGATAAACGAGCTGGAGGTAGGCAAGAGGGTAGTGGCTACCAAGTACATCAAGGCTGAGGATTTTTGGTTCAAGGGTCATTTTCCCGAGTACCCCGTTACCCCCGGCGTATTGATGATAGAGATGCTGGCGCAGGCGGGCGCGGTAGCGCTGCTTTCCATGCCCGAAAACAAGGGCAAGATAGGCTTTTTCGGCGGCATAAACAACGCTAAGTTCCGCAAGCAGGTAGTTCCCGGCGATGTACTGCGTCTGGAAGTTGAGATAACAAAGGTAAAAGGCCCTGTAGGCTACGGCAAGGGCGTTGCTACCGTAGATGGCAAAAAGGCAGTTTCGGCTGAGATCTCCTTTGCTATAAAGTAAGCGGAAGGAGCTGTAATAAAAACCATGTTCAAAAAGGTTTTGATAGCAAACCGCGGCGAGATAGCGGTGCGCATAATACGCGCCTGCCGCGAGCTGGGTCTGCGCACTGTGGCGGTGTATTCTGAGGCTGACAGAAGCGCTCTGCACGCCAAGATAGCCGATGAGGCGGTATGTATAGGCCCTGCCGCCAGCAGCGAGAGCTACCTGAACGTCCGCGCGATAATAGGCGCTTGCGAGATAACGGGTGCTGACGCTATACACCCCGGCTTCGGCTTTCTTTCCGAAAACGCTTCGTTTGCGCGCACCTGCGAAAAGTGCGGCATAACGTTTATCGGCCCCGACTCGCACAGTATAGAGATGCTGGGCGATAAGGCTGCGGCTAAAGAGGCTATGAAGGCTGCGGGCGTGCCCGTTATCACAGGCTCTGACGGCGCTGTAAAAAGCTTTGAGGAAGCAAAGCGCATAGCTGCCGAGATAGGCTACCCCGTAATGGTAAAAGCCTCGGCGGGCGGCGGCGGAAGAGGAATACGCATAGTAGAAAAGGCGGAAGAGCTGGAAAGCCAGATAAACGCCGCCAAGCAGGAAGCCCTTTCGGCTTTCGGCAACGACGAGATATACATAGAGAAATTTGTGGTGAACCCGAAGCATATCGAGATACAGATACTTGCCGACTCGCAGGGAAACGTTATCTCGCTGGGCGAGCGCGACTGCTCTATGCAGCGCCGCAACCAGAAGGTGCTTGAGGAAGCGCCCTCTACCGTTATCGACGAGGAGACCCGCCGCAAAATGGGCGAGGCTGCCTGCGCCGCGGCTAAGGTATGCGGCTACAAGAACGCGGGCACGATAGAGTTTCTTGTGGATAAGGATAAGCATTTCTACTTTATGGAAATGAACACCCGCATACAGGTAGAGCACCCGATTACCGAAGAGGTAACGGGCGTAGACATAGTAAAAGAGCAGCTTCGCATAGCGGCGGGCGAGCCCCTCTCGTACAAGCAGGAGGATATAAAGCTCAGCGGTCACGCGATAGAGTGCCGCATAAACGCCGAGAACCCCGCTATGAACTTCATGCCCTCGCCCGGCGTGATAGATTCGCTCTTTATCCCCGGCGGCCCGGGCGTGCGCGTAGACACGGCTGTTTATCAGGGCTACGAGATAACGCCTTATTACGACTCTATGATAGCGAAGCTGATAGTTCACGGCAAAGACCGCGAAGAGGCTATCGCGAAAATGAAATGGGCGCTGGCTGAGTTTATAGTAGACGGCGTCAGCACCAATATAGATTTTCATCTGAAGCTTATACGCACCGAAGCCTTTGAAAAAGGCGATTACGACAACGGCTACCTTAACCGCGTTAAGCTTATCTAAGAAAGGGGGAGCTTACAGACATGCTGGAGGATCTTTTTTCAGTAGTGCGCACGCGCTTTAATTACGGCGACGATGACGAGCCGCCAAAGAAGAAAAAGACCGATATACCAAAGGGGCTGCTCTTTAAATGCCCCCGCTGCTCGAACAACACCTTTATGGAGGATTTTGCGGCAAACGGCAAGGTATGCCCCCACTGCAACTACCATTCGCGCCTTACCGCGCGCGAGCGGCTGGACATCACCATAGATAAGGACAGTCTGGAAGAATTTGACGCAGATATGATCTCGGGCAACCCGATAGATTTTCCCGATTACGAAAGCAAGCAGCAGGCGCTGCGCGAAAAAACGGGTCTGAAAGACGCCGTAGTGACGGGAAGAGCCAAGATACGCGGCGAGGATATAGTTATAATAGTTATGGACTCTAACTACATGATGGCATCTATGGGCAGCGTAGTGGGCGAGAAGATAGCCCGCGCTTTTGAGTACGCTGCCGAGCACCGCCTGCCCGTCATCGCGTTTACCGCTTCTGGCGGCGCGAGAATGCAGGAGGGCATAGTTTCGCTCATGCAGATGGCCAAGACCTCGGGCGCTGTCGGCAGACACAGCGACGCAGGCCTGCTGTACATCACGGTAATGACCGACCCGACTACGGGCGGCGTTACGGCATCGTTCGCTTCGCTGGGCGACATCATAATCGCCGAGCCGAAGGTGCTGATAGGTTTTGCGGGCAGAAGAGTTATAGAGGGCACTATCCGCCAGCGCCTGCCGGACGATTTTCAGTCGGCAGAATTTATGCTGGAAAACGGATTTGTAGATATGATAGTAGAGCGCAAGAGGATGCGCCGCACGCTGGCACATCTGCTCAAGCTGCATAAGCCATATGACGGAGGTGCTGAGCAATGAGTGAAAATAATATCCCCGCCAGCAAGCGTATGGAGATGATCCGCACCAAGGGCAGACCTACGGTAAAGGACTATATCCCCATGATATTCGACGATTTCTTCGAGATGCACGGCGACAGGCTCTACGGCGACGACGGCGCTATAATGGGCGGCGTAGCCTACTTCAAGGGCGTGCCCGTAACGGTGATAGCGCAGGTAAAGGGCAGAACGCTGGAGGAAAACCAGCAGTGCAATTTCGGTATGCCACACCCCGAGGGCTACCGCAAGGCGCTCAGGCTGGCGCATCAGGCTGAGAAATTCCACCGCCCCGTTATATGCTTTGTAGACACCGCGGGCGCGTTCTGCGGCGTAGAGGCTGAAAAGCGCGGACAGGGCGAGGCTATAGCCCGCTCGATAATGGAATTTATGGAGCTTAAAACGCCTGTTATCTCTATAATACTGGGCGAGGGCGGCTCGGGCGGAGCGCTGGCTATGTGCGTTTGCGACGAGCTGGCTATGCTTGAAAACGCGGTGTACTCGGTAATATCTCCGCGCGGATTTGCCTCCATACTCTGGAAAAATGCCGAGCGCGAGAAGGAAGCCGCCGACATTATGAAGATAACTGCCGAAGACCTTGTGCACTTAAAGGTCTGCGACAGCATAATAAAAGAGTCTGACGGCGGCGCCCATACCGACCCCGAGCAGACGGCTGAGAATATTTCTGAATATATTTCGCAGGCTTTGGAAAGAAATTTGCAAAAAGGGCTTGACGAAATGCTAAATGGGCGTTATAATAAGTTTAGGACAATCGGCGAGTTTGGCGTGTACGAAGAGGATAGCGAAAGCGAATGACCTTTTTCGGCGCAAAGCTGCTGCCTTTGTTTTAGCGGCGAGGTTCTTGAAAAAAACAGCTCCTCTCCGGCAATACTCAAATGACAGGAGGTTTGTTTAGAATGGTATTTGACAAGATCCGCGATATTATCGTAGACCAGCTCGACGCGTCTGCTGATGATGTTACCGCAGAGGCTTCGATCATCGACGATCTGGGCGCTGATTCTCTCGACGTAGTAGACCTTATCAGCTCTGTTGAAGATGAATTTGATGTTGAGATCCCTGATGAAGAGGTTGAGAACATCAAGACCGTAGGCGACATTGTTTCCTACATCGAAAGCGCTACTTCTGAGGAATAAGCAATTAGCTTTCACTAAAAGAAATCAAACGACGGAACGTGGCTGAAAGTAACGTTCCGTTTTTTCTTATGAGATCACCGCGAGGGGGATAAGCTGTGCTTTGGGAAGAGAAAAATTACGATGATATTATAGACCTGCCGCACCACGTTTCGGAAAACCACGCGCATATGTCTATGCGGGGCAGGGCGGCGCAGTTTTCGGCTTTCGCCGCGCTAAAGGGCTACGATGAAGCCGTGGCGGAGGCGGCAAGGCGCACCGACAGCCGCCGCGAGCCTGACGAGGACACCGCGCGCGAGATAAACGAGCGGCTGGTATGGCTGATAGAGCATTTGGCGGAGCTGCCGCGGGTGGAGCTGACGTATTTTGTGCCCGACGAGCGCAAGGCGGGCGGCGCGTATGTGCCCGTGAGCGGTGCTGTGCGCATTTACGACTCATACGCGAAAGAGCTGGAATTCGTCGGCGGCAAGCGCGTGCCGATAAACGATATTTACAGCATCGAGATCTTAGCCGACCGCGACGATCGCGATGATACGGACGAGCAGGCATAAAAAAAGGCGGGTACGCTTACTGTAGAGCGTACTCGCCTTTGCTTTTTATGTACTTCAAGCCTTTGCGGTTTCCTGCGCGTCTTCGCCGGTGTACTGCTTTTTCCAGTCCTCTAAGCGCTGCTTTTCGCCAGCAGCGTCGGCGGGGCCGAAGCCGAGGTGGCTCTGGAACTCGCCCTTTGAGGTGACCGAGAGGGTGATGGAGGTGAAAGGCTTCTGCTTCTCGCCGATGAACACCTGACGTATAGCCATGATGAGCTTTACTATCTCAACGCGGTTCTTCGCCGCCTCTTCCTTATCCATATCGAATTTCTCGAACATCTCGTCGCCGTCGATAAGCTCGCCGTCTGCGGTAACAAGGCGGTGGTAGTAGAAAACGCCGTTCTCGCCGTTCTCAGCGTAGAAATAGGCTATCTTGTAGTCGGTCTCGGGCAGAAAGCTGAAAAATTCGGTGCCGAGCTGTCTGTAAAGCTCAGCCGTTTTCGACTGTATCTCTTTAAGCTGCTGCTCGGAAACGTGGGGCGGCTGGTAGCGGGGGTTAGCCTTCTCTACCTTCTCGCGCCAAGCGGCGTAGCGCTTTTCCTCTTCGCCCTCGGTAAGCTCGGCGGCGGTAACGTCCATCTTTACCTGACCGTTATTGAGTATCATTATGCTGATAGCGTTGCAGGGCTTGCCTGTAGCCGCCTGCGAGCTTTCGTGCATAGCCATGAATGCCTTTTCAAGCTTCTCCTCGCGGGATACCATGTCGGGCAGGCTGAGTCCGCAAAGCTGGGGTATAGTCTGGCGCTCGAGAAGTCTGCCGTCAAGTGCGTAGCAGCAGAAATCGTCGATGTATCCGCCTGACTGAAGCTCGGCGTAGTAAAAGCCTATCAGCATCTGCTGCGGGAACATGACTCTCAGCGCTCTGCTCATCTCGGCGCAGTCTTTCTTAAAGCGCTCTTCGGGGGTAAGCTCGGGGGCTGCTTCTTCCTCAGCCGCAGCGCTCTCCTCTGCTTCGGTATTTTCAACGGCTGCCTCCGCGGGGGCGGTATCAGCCTTTTTCTTTTTCTTGCCAAATAAAGCCATAGTAATGTCCTTTCGTGGTGTAGCGTCAATTCTGCTTTCTTACCACGGCGTATTCGTCGCCGTTTCGGTAATACGGGCAAGCGCCGCGGGGGTCTGACTGAAGTCTGTAAAGGTCGTCCTCGTCAATATCCACCGAGCAGAAATATTCTTCGTATTCTTCATCGTACATATAGTACGCGCAGGTATCGCAGTTCATCAAATATCTATCAGCTTTCTCGATACCGCGAAATATTTGTTTTTCTCGGAGCAGACCAGCCGTGCGACTACTATAAAAGCGGTGATAACTGCTGCCGCCGCCGCTGCCGCGGCTATTATTTTGCCAATTTTTTTCACAGCGCAGAAACTCCTTTCTTTGCGTTAGTTATACAAAATCGTCCTCGTCGATGTCGTCCTCTATCTCCTCGCCGTTGAGCAGCTTTTTCAGCGTTTCAACTTCCTCTTCGGTAAGGGTTATGCCCTTGCCCATGCGGGTGTGGTCGGGGTTCCATTCTCTAAGGTCGTACTTCGGCTCGCGCTCGTTCCAGCTTACCATGTTCAGCTCTTTTGTCCAGCCGCGCGCGCTTTCGGAAAGCACTCCTATATTTTTCGTGATCTCAAATTTCAGTTCAGCCATTTCTATCTACCTCCGTTAGTTTTGTTTTTTATTTATCGGCATATTTTCGCTGCCGTTTTTTACACGTTTTTCGTTCGCCGCAGCCGCTATCGCCGCGAGCACGCCCTGCAATGCGCCGAGGTTAGTTATCACCGCCGCCAGCAGTATTACCAGTCCGCAGAAAATTCCTGCGAGAGCGCCGCTGAGCGCCCATATCACGCCCGTGATGCAAACGCTGCCCGCCGCCGTGGTAAAGCTGTCAGGCTCGCGCAGGTAGTCTAGCGCCGAGAGGATAAGCATTGCGAGGAAAGCCGCGGGCAGGCTGTACATCGCCCATACGCATATGAATATCATAGCGCCGCCGCCCAGCTTTATAGCGCGTTTGCCGGTTACTGCGCCGAATGCCGCCGCCGCCGCAAATACCGCGAGCAGCGCCCAGCCGCGCGTCAGCCAGCAGATTACGAGGTACACCGCCGCGCCGAAAGCCAGCGCGATGAGCCTTTTGTTGCCTATACGCTCGACAATGCCGCGCAGCTTCGCGGGCATGAGGGCGAGCACAGCGTTCCAAACGGGCTTGATGTTTATCGCCGTGATTATTATGAAAAGTATCGGCAGAGTAACTATCGTGAATTTTACCGAGCCGCCCATGAACTGCATGACGTTTATCAGCACCATGGAGATTAGCAGCGCGTTATTGATTATAAGCTTAGTAAGTCTGAGGTCGAAAGGCACTATCTTGCGCGAGTCGTAAGCGCGCACCGCGAATACCGCCATGTAGGAAACTACCGTGGTTATCGGCGGGCCGTAAAGACCTATGCGCGGTATCAGCACGATATTCAGCGAGATATTTATCACGCCTGCGATAAGGCTGGTGAAAAGCGAGCGCTTGGTCTTGTTTGAAGCCAGATATATCGAACCCATAAAGGTGGTGAAGCATGAGAATATCGAGGAGTATATCAGTATAGGCGCGTAGCGCGCGGACTCCTGAAAGCTGTCGCCCATCCAAATAGCGGTAAGCGGCTGAACTATCAGCAGGCAGCCCGCCGCGAGGATGTACATAAGGCACTGATTCAGGTGGAAAACGTTGCCGTAAAAATCATTGCGGTCGTCGGAATCGTCCTCCATTATAGCCGACATATTCCAAGCCTGTCCGAACATCATGTAAACGGTGGATACTAAGTTCGCTATTTTGTACGAAGCGGAAAGTATGCCGTTTCGCTCGCTGCCGAGGTAGTAGGTGGTCATGAAGGAGTCGGAGCTGTTTGTCACCAGCCACATAAGCTGCGCGGGGATAAGCGGCATACAGTAGGCGAACATGGTCTTTACCATCTCGCGCTCGATATGCTTGAAATCGAAATATCTCCAAAGCCGCGCTGCGAAGAGCATGAAAACGGTGGAGCAGAGGTCGGAAAGGATGACCGAGAGCAGGTAGCCCGTATTGCCCATCTTGAAAACGCAGATGAAGAGTATAGTGCCTATCAGCGTGAGCAGGGTGGTGAGTATAGAGTTTACGGCGTAGAGCTTTACTTTCTCTATGGCGCGCAGGAAGTTTGAGTAAACAAGCTTCAGCGAAGCCGCCACGATGTATACGAATATCAGCAGCGAGTAGCCGTGGATATACTTATCCGCCACGCCTGTAACGGTAACTATCGGCAGCACTATCGCGAGCAGGGCGAAGCCCATAAGGCAGGCTATATTGCCTATGCTGAATACCTGCCGCTTGTCGTAAGCTTTATCGAGGCCGAAGCGTATTATCGACTCGCTTATAGTCATGGTAACTATCGGCAGCAGCCAGTTCGCTATCTGCTGTATAACGTCGTTGACGCCCATTTCGGCGGGCGTGAGGTAGGTGGTGTAGACGTTGACGAGCAGTATTATCAGCACTTTCGAGCTGAAAGAGCCGAGCGCGAATATCAGCGTATTAGAAAAAAGCTTTTTATAGCTTGACTTGGTAACATTTTTCTTTTCAGGCATATTTAAAGAGTATCCTTTCTGCGGGGTGTGCCGCCGTTGTGACAACACATATACATTATAACATAAGAGAGAAAAAAAAGCAAGTACTTAGCGGCAAAAAGGCGGCGTGGCGTTTTCGTCGGCACAGCCCTCTTGAAAATCTTGGCGAAAGGTGCTATAATTATACCGGTAATACAAATAAAAGTGGAGGTACTGCCGATATGTCTACCGCTAACCAAAGATTGAAAATACTGTATCTGGCGAAGTATTTCGCAGACAGCACCGATGAAGAGCACCCCGTTACCATGCAGCAGATAATAGCCGAGCTGGGCATGCACGGAATATCCGCCGCGCGCAAGGCTATTTACGAGGATATTGAAGCGCTGCGCGTTTTCGGCATGGATATAGTTTCTGTAAAGGGCAAATACTCGGGCTACTACCTCGCCTCGCGCGAATTTGAGCTGCCCGAACTGAAACTGCTCGCCGACGCGGTAAGCTCGGCGCGATTTCTCACCCAGCGCAAATCTGAGCAGCTTCTGAAAAAGATAGAGTCGCTCGCCAGCGTTTACGAGGGCAGGCAGATACAGCGGCAGGTGTACGTCACCGACAGGGTGAAGTCGATGAACGAGAAGATATATCTCAATGTAGACGCTATAAATCTTGCCATCTCGTCCAAAAAGCAGATAGCTTTCAAATATTTCGACTACGGCGCGGATAAGAAAAAGAAGTACCGCGAGGGTCTGCGCGTATGTTCGCCCTATGCGCTGACTTGGAGCGACGAGCGATACTATCTTGTGGCTTATTACGAAAAGTACGACAGCATATCCAATTTTCGGGTCGACAGAATGGAGAGCGTGCAGCTTTTGGAAGAGCCGATAAAGACCGCGCCCGCCGATTTCAGTCTGCCGCAGTACCTCAATTCTACGTTTTCGATGTTCAGCGGCGAGGTCTGCGACGTGTGCTTGAAATTCAGCGACAAGCTGGTAAACGCCGTGCTAGACCGCTTCGGCAAGGACGTTTGGCTCGTGCCCGCTGAGGAGGGCTGGTTCACCGCGCGGGTGAAAGTTAAGCCGGAGCCGCCATTTTTCGGCTGGCTTTTCCAGTTTGCGGACAAGGCGCAGATAATCTCGCCCGAAAGCGTAAAACTGGAATATTTGAATATGCTGAAAACCGCCGCAGACGTGCAGAAGTGAATTTATCAAAATACATATATGTAAAAATATGCATCAAAACCAATCAAGTATCAATCGAAAAACTATATAAAATATCTACATTTACGGCAGAACGATTGTATAATATGTACAAAATACTTGGAAAAATATTGACAGTGTGATAGAGCAGTGATATAATATGTTTACAGTATAAAATGCTCGGGGTGCGCCTGTTTTTAAATGCGGCGGCGCTGCGGGCGGGAAGTGTTTTTATGACCGATAAAGAGCTTAAAAAACTGAATAAAAGAGAGCTTTTAGAGCTGCTCGCCGCCATGCGCGAAGAGATAGACGCGCTGAGGGTGGAGAACGAGGCTCTGCGCCGTACCATAGCGGGCGGCGAAGGCGACCTGCTTTCGGCAACGGCTATGCGCGTGAAAAAGCTTTACGAAGAGCGCTTCGGCGCGGATACGCCCGCCAAGCCCAAAACGGAGGGCGCGGAAGAGTGAGCGGTATGAGCAGTGAACGTGAATTAGCCAAAGACCTGCCAACAGCCGAGCAGCTAAAAGCCGAGCTTGCAAGGCGCAGGTCGCGCGCGGGATTTATGCGCATGCTTTACAGCACCGCAGCTTCGCTGATAGTGGTGGCGGCGCTGGCTGTTATAATATCCATGCTTTTCCTGCCGGTACTAAGGGTCACGGGTACGAGTATGACGCCTACTCTCGCCAACGACGAGCTTGTAGTGTGCAAGCGGCGCGGCGATTTCAAGCAGGGCGATATAGTAGCTTTTTACTATAATAACAAAATTTTGCTGAAGCGCGTTATCGCTGTATCGGGTGATACCGTTGATATAAAGGACGACGGCACCGTTTATGTAAACGGCAAAAAGCTGGACGAGCCTTACGTTAAGGACAAAGCGTTCGGTATGTGCAGCATAAGCCTGCCTTACCAAGTGCCAGACCAGCGGATATTCGTTATGGGCGACCACAGGTCTACCTCTATCGACAGCCGCTCAACGGCTATCGGCTGTGTGAGCGAGGAAGCGGTAGTAGGCAAGATAGTGATGCGCATAATGCCGCTGAAAAAGCTGAAGTTTTTGTGAGAAGAATTTAACGCCGCCAATATCTGCACGCGGCTTTCGATAAATTCCGAGAGGGGGAACATATCGTGCAGAATATCGAACAAAAGATAAGCCAATATCTAAAGGAAAGAAAATACCGCAAGCGCGGGAGGATAGCGGCAGCTGTAATGTCGATGGCTGTTGTGATCTCGGTGTTTGCGGGTCTTATCATGCCCGCGGTAAGTATGACGCCTAAGCGCCTTGCGGGGGAAACCAAAACGGATGTGGATAAAGAGGGAATATCCATACCCTATACCCAGCCGCCCGAGGGCGCGCACCTCTTCAAGCCCTACGTTGTAAAGGTAGAGGCGGATAAAATTGGCGAAGATGGCAAAGTGGATCAGAATGCCGGACCGAATAGCGACGGCGAAATAAAGGTGAATTTTAATCTCACTTACGAATTGCCTGAGAATACCATCACCAACGGAAATACATACATTTATTATAATCTGAATACCGACAGATCAGATTCGGGCGATGCGAACGCGCCTAAGATAGATGTGCCTAAGGGCGGTCTGCCGCCTATATCATCTGAGGATAATCTTGGGCCTGTAATGTATGACGGCAATGCGGTAGGTGAATACCGTATAGAGGAAAACGGTCTTATAGTTATCCATTTTACAGATGAAACTTTTATCGCAAAAAATAAAGACGCTAAGATCCCGGGTTGTTATTTAAGTTTCACCGCTGATGTATCCCGCGGTGAGAACGACACCAGAGATGCGGTAAATATACCGATTGGCAATGATGCCAACAGCACCGTTACCATCAAGGGCTTTGAGTACGGCAACGCGGGCATTGAGAAATCCGCCGTTTACAACAAGGACGGCACTATAACTTGGAGCGTTAAGGTAAAGAACCCCGACGGCAAAAACCTCAAAGACTTTAAGGTAACGGACGAGATGTTTGATGAAAACACCGTTATCAACTGCGATAAGGGCACTTATGACGCGGCGAACAAGCAGTTTGTATTCAACGACGGCGTTGCCGATAAGGAGATCACGCTGGAATACACCACTAAGGTAGACAGCGACCTGCTTTTCGACGGAACGAACGTAAAGAACAAGGCTACCCTTGTAAAGCCCGACGACTCTAAAGTCAGCGATTCAAAGCAGGTATATGTTGAGAGCGGCTTCAACATCGAGAAATCCGGCTCGGCAAGCTACGGCAAGGACGGTGCGGACGACAAGATAACCTGGACTGTAAAGGTAAAGAACAACTCCGGCGCGGATATGGAAGGCTACTACATCGAAGACAGCGCCATCACCGCAGATACCGCTATAACGGGCGTTGACAAGAAATATTACGAAATTTCCGACGGCAAGATAACTTTTAAAAAGGGACTTACCGATAAGGAGATCAAGTTTACATACGTTACCAGCGCTAACAAATCAGACAGCAGCGCTTACGAGAATAAAGCTACCCTGCGCCCGCCGAAAGACCCCAGCAAGGGCAAGGACAGCTATGCAAAGGTGGAAAAAAATCAGTTCAGCATAACCAAGAGCGGAAGTCCTAAGCAGGGCTCTTCGCAGATCGACTGGACTATCAGACTTACCGACCGCGTATCGACCGACAAGGAAACGCTGGAGGGCTTCGTGCTTGACGACCCGCTGCTCATAAAGCGGCTCAACGAGGGCGGCAGTCTTACGATGAACGGCGCGGACTATACATTAGTAAAGGACGAAAACGGCAAGATCACGGGCGTGAAGATCGGCAAGGTCACCGGTAACCCCGACTGGCAGGGCTATGTTTACGTTGATATAAAATACTCCACCCCCGCGAAGGATACCGACTACGCTACTAAGGACGAGGACGGCGGCTGGACTACCATCAACAACGCCAGCATCGGCAAGGACGGCTTTAACTACTCGACAGGCGACGTTGACTCTACTTACTACGATTCATCGGAAGTAAACAAGTGGGCTTCGGGCGAACCTAAGCTTTCAGACGACAACCAGACCATCACCCAGAAGTGGAACGCCGAGTACACGGGCGAAGAGGGCGGCTTTGTAGACGCCGAGTTTTACGACGAGATGCGCTCAGTTACAAGCGACGCGGGCGACAGCGCCGAGCACTACATTACCGAGGAACAGCTTGCGGCGGCTAAGGTATATGTAAGATACAAGGGCAGCGATGACTTTGTAGAATACACCGGCGCGGGCACTATAAAGCTCACGCAGGTAGACGCGGCTGATGGAAAGTCGAAGAAATTTAAGATTACAATTGCCAACGGCGAGAAAGACATCACGGGTATAAGGGTAACCTACTTTACGACCGTTGACATCAGCAAGCTCGACGCGGGCGACAAGGTAACTTTCTATAACAAAGCTGACGACGGCACTAACGAAAAGGAAGCTTCTAAGGATTATACAAAGATCAACAACCAGAAACTGGTAAAAAGTGCGGCAGGCGACGATACTACTGCAAAGACCACCGTAGACTTCAAAGACCTTGAGACCGTAACGGTAGACGGCGAAGAATGCTATCTGCTGAGATACAAGGTAGAGCTTAACGAAAACGGCGCATACAACAATAAAGACGTAGTGCTGACAGATACTCTGCCCGAGGGCTTCAAGCTTTACACAGTCGCAAACAAGACCAATAACTGGACTGACAAGCCTAACCTTGCGATATGGAAATATGACGGCAACAATTTAGGCGAGATACAGAATTTTGAAAAAAATCAGTATTGGGATTATTACAAGATAGATGAGAATGATCCTACTAAGATAACGTTCAAGATATTTGGAACCGATAGAACTTACAAGCTGATATTCGCATACGCGGCGTATATCCCCAAGGCAGACCTCGAAGCAAAGGTCGCGGAGGGCAAGAGCGTTGACTTTAAGAACGTTATAGCCGACAGCGACGGCGAAAAGAGCAGCCAGGAGTACACCATAGACCGCAAGCCGAACATCAACCCCTCAGGCAAAGCGGTGCTGACTAAGGGAGCAAATCCGCAGGTGGCGGGCGGCTCGATAACCTATGAGCTGGATGTAAACCCCGACGGACTTACCCTTGCACCGAACAGCTCGACCATAACCCTTACCGATCTTTTCAATTTCGATAAGACCCAGTACACTAAGGTAGAGTACGATACAAAAACAGATGCAAATGGCAATACCGTTATTATTAAGCCGGGCCGCGAGGGAAGCGTAGTCAACGGCGACGGCAGCAAGTACATGAGCGTAAGCCTGCGATCCATCAAGGTGGAAAAGGTCAACGCCGACGGCACTACAACGCCCGTTGACTTCACATACAACTTTGATAACAAGGCTAAGGACGTAAAGAAGCTGAACTGCACGGTAACGGAAGTTACGTCGGCGGATGAGCTGACTTACGATAAACTGGGTTATAATTCATATCTTGGCAGCACTTTTAATAACTATTCAAAGGTCTATAGGGTCGACGGACTTAAAGCGGGCGGAAAGCTGAAGCTCACTTTCACGGGCGATCCAAGCAAAGCAACAAAATTCAGCTTTATTTCCAACTGCAATAAAAACGGCATTTGGTCGCCTGCACATACAGAAATCACCTCTAATTCTGACGGAACTTACACATTTGAAGCTGATATAAGCAGTGATTTTGTAAATGGAAGCTCTGCATTTGCTTATTTTGAGGGCTCTTCGGAAAGCAATTACCTCCCCAATACCGTTACAGCGGAAGCTTACGAGGTAAACGATACGGCGGACGCTAAGCTGACTATGCAGGTGCCCGACGGCGAACACCTCAAGATAACTTACACATATGTGTCCCGCTCGGACGAAGTTTTCTCCATCGGCGCAAGCAATAAGGTAAGTGCTTCCACCAGATACGGCGGAGAAAGCGACACGAGCAAGGTGACTTACAAGGCGCACAATGATTCTAAGGCAGGCGTTATCAACAGCGAGCCTATCGAGATAAATAAGCTCGACGTTGGCGATACGGCTGTACGTCTAACGGCAGGGTTTATCCTCGCCAAGTATGATACCACTGCGAACAAATGGGTGTACGCGACCGAATTTACTCAGCCTACTACTGAAAACAATTTCTACACAGTTGCCAATACGGCGTGGGGCGACAAGGGCGCAGCGAAAGAGATAAGCACATTTACCGAAAGCGCGCTGTACTTCAAGCCGGAAAAGGCTACGCTGTATGCACTGGTAGAGGTAAAAGCTCCCGATGGCTACGACAGTACGCTGCTTGTGACCAAGTATTTCACATATGAAGAAGCGCCGAAAAACCTGCCGAGCACTAAAGTGGACGGCGGCACGCTGAAATCTGACGATGTGATTTACCTCAATTCTGGCAGTGCGCTCAATATCAAAAACAGAAAGAACATTTCGATAAGCGCTTCAAAACAGTGGGCTGACGGCAACTCTGCCGACCGTCCCGAAAGCGTAAGATTCACGCTTTACCGCTCTACTCAGAAGGTCGATGACGGCACGATACCTGCGGACGCGGAACTGGTCGAAGGCTCTGAAAAAACGCTGAACGAAGCGAACGGCTGGACGGCTGAATGGACAAATCTGGTAAACGGCAACGCGTTTGAACAGCCGTATTACTACTACGTTCACGAAGAGCCGATAGACGGCTACACCACGCATTATACCAACAACGGTGTAAATGACGATGGCGCGTCGGTGACGGTGCTCAACTCAAAGGGACTTACGATAACTAAGGAATGGCTGACGAATACGGGTCTTGCGGCGACCGCGCCTGTTGATTCGGTAGACGTTGAGCTGGTAAGATCGACCACAGCGCCCGACAGCAGCGGCAAGCTGCCAGACGGAGCGGCAAGCGAAACTCTAGGCACATACACGCTGACGGCTGCCAACAGCTGGAAGCTGAGCGTTACGGGCGACAAGATCGCTGAAAAGGACGCTGACGGCAATATCTGGTACTACTACGTTACCGAAAAGACCGACGTTGAAAACTACGCGCCTGTTTACTCGGTAAACGGCGTGGGCAGCAGCGACGTTATAATCCTCACTAACAAAAATACCCAGAAGCCCGGAGAAGTGATCCTTCCCGAAACGGGCGGCATTGGCACACGCGTATTCTACACGGCGGGCGGCGCTATGATGATCGGCGCGGCTGTATACTACATCGTGAACAAGCGCAGAAAAAACGCTTGAAAATAAAGGGATAAATATTTAATTCAAAAGGAGAGAATATGTTATGACAAAATCCAAAAGAATTGCAAGTACTGCAGCAGCAGTGCTGATGGCTGTAAGCATGGCAGCGGCTACATCCGCGATGAGCCTTTCCGCATCAGCAGCGACCAGCTACACACTTACCATCACTGACGCGAGAACCGGTCACGAATACAATGCTTACCAGGTATTTGACGGTGATGTAAGTGCCGAGGCTGCTAAGTCTATGACCAATGTGATTTGGGGCAACGGCGTTAATGGTGAGAATCTTCTCACTGCTTTGAAGGCTGACGCAAAGATCGGCAGCACGTTCGCTGCATGCACCAGCGCGCAGGACGTTTACAATGCACTTGCTGAGAACACAGATCTCGTTGACGCTTTTGCAAAGGTCGTAAGCGCTAATCTTAACGAGACCAACGCAGCAGCAAGCACCACAGCAACCGGCGGATACGAGTTTACAAACCTCGACGGCGGCTACTACTTCGTAAAGGACAAGACTGTTCCCGCCACAGACGCATACAGCAAGTATATGCTGAAAGTAGTTAAGAACACTAGCGTTGCTGTAAAGGCTGACCAGCCTAAGGTAGAGAAGAAGGTTTACGAAGAGGACTACACCAACGATGCAGGCTACGGCACCGGCTACAACGATGTTGCCGACCATTTCATCGGCGAGTCTGTACCTTTCAAGCTGATAGGCACTCTGCCTTCCGCTGAGCAATTTGCAGCTTATGACAGCTACTACTATGAGTTCAGCGATACCCTTGACGCAGGCTTTAAAGCACCCGCTGCCGGCGATTTCACCGTAAAGATCGGCGACACCGTAGTTACCGAAGATTTTGACATTGTTATCGGCGATATGCTCGATGCTAACGGCAAAACTGCTACCAGCATCAGCATCAAGGCTAAGGGCAACGACATCAAGAAAATAATGACAGATAAAGGCATCGACTTTTCTACTGCTACTCCTAAGGTAACTGTTGATTACAAAGCAGTTCTTGATGACGACGCGGTTATCGGTCTGAACGGTAACGAGAACAAGGTAGACCTGAAATTCTCGAACAATCCTAACGCAAAAGGCGACGGAACAAACAACACCGGTAAGACCCCCGAGGACAAGGTAATCGTATTTACCTACGAATTTGACACCTTAAAGGTAGACGCGGCTGATAATACCAAGAAGCTTCAGGGCGCTGAATTTACTCTTCAGGACAAGGCTTCCGGCAAGTATGCTAAGGTAGAGAACGGCATTTTCCAGGGTTGGGTAGATGCAGCTGAAGCAAGCACCCTCACCACTGACGAAAATGGTCTTATCACTATCAAGGGTATGGAAGGCGGTACATACATCGTTAAAGAAACGAAAGCTCCCACAGACTACAACCTGCCCAGCGCGCCTTTCGAGATAACTCTTAAAGCTACTAAGATCATGTCTCAGGATTGGAACTCTACCGCAAGCGATGCTCTCGGTGAATTTAGTGCTACTATTGCGAACCCGCTTCCTAATACTTCTGGGACTGCTACCGATAACGCAAAGGTCAGCGTTGACGGCTATACTGCAACTCTGACCATCAAGAACACCAAGGGAGCTGAGCTTCCTGAGACCGGCGGCATCGGCACCAAGCTTTTCTACATTGGCGGCGGCGCACTGGTACTTGCATCCGCAGTTATCCTCATTTCCAAGAAGAGAGCTAAGGACGCTGAATAATTTTACGAATAGAGATTCGTTATAAAACCTTTGTCCGACGGCGAACGCACAGCCGTCGGGCATCAGGGAGGGCTTCATAAGCATGAGCGCGAGCGAAAAAAAAGTTAAGACTAAGCGGAAGATAAGCAAATCGACTGTAATACTGGTCATAACTCTGCTTGTGGGGTTCTCCGTGATGCTGTACCCATCGTTTAGTAACTGGTTCAACAACCGAAATATGTCAAAAGCTGTGGCCGGTTACCAGCGCGCAGTTTCGGACATGACGGACGAAGAGTACGAGGAGATAATCGGGCGCGCGCACAAGTACAACCGTGAACTTGCGGGCGTTTCCGACCCATTCAGAAATTACGATGAAGTGCCCGATTACGATAAAATTCTTGACATCACAGGTACGGGAATAATGGGCTATATTACCATTCCGCAGATACGCGTTGAACTGCCCATCTACCACGGCACCAGCAAAGAGGTGCTGAACGTTGCGGTGGGGCATTTTCAGGGAAGCTCGCTGCCCGTTGGCGGCGAAACTACCCACGCAGTTATCTCGGCGCACCGCGGTCTGCCATCGGCAAAGCTTTTTTCCGACTTGGATAAGCTGACCGAGGGCGACGATTTCACGATAACCGTGCTGAAAGATACCTATACATACCGCGTAGACCAAATTTTGATAGTCGAGCCTGACCAGACGGAAGCCTTGCAGTTGATGAAAGGCAAGGACTACGTTACGCTGACGACCTGCACGCCTTACGGAATAAATTCGCACAGACTGCTGGTACGCGCGCACAGGGTCAGCAACGCGGAAAAGGAAGCGGAATTTAAGATCACCGCCGACGCGACGCAGATCGACTCGATGCAGGTGATACCTTTCGTCGCCGCGCCGCTGCTGCTGCTGCTTATTTGCATTTGGGTGCTGGGCGGCAAGCGCAGAAAGCGTCGTTTCAACGCCGAAAGCACGATGGCGAAGCTTTGCTATAAAAATGAAAATACAGAAAAATCTGATGACTGCTCGGAAAATGGGTAGTCCGGAAAGGCTTGGTGTAATAATGAATACAAGGAAAATTCGGCTTTTCAGCGTGCTGATGTGCGCGCTGGGGCTGGTAATGTATATCATGCTCGGCACGGCTGTCGCGGCGCACGCCGACGAGGCGCAGGCGGATAGCGGCACGCTGAATATCGTCAGCAAGGACGATGGCACGGCGCTTTCCGGAATAAAGTGGAATATTTACCGCGTCGGTTCGCACCTCGCGACGGGCGAGTTTGTGCTCGAGGGCGATTTTGCCGATTATCCTGCCGATTTCGGCGACCTTTCGGCTTCGGCGATGCAGGAAGCGGCGCAAGTGCTTGAGGAAAACGCCATCGCAGACGGTCTGATTCCCGATTGGACGGCTACGGCTGACGAAAACGGCGAGCTTAGCGTAAACGGCGTTGCGGCGGGTCTTTACCTGCTTTCGGGCGAGAATATCACGATCGGCGACGTTACCTACGACCCTGCCCCTGCGATAATCGAGGTCAAGGCGAATGCCGACGGCAGCTACGATCTTACAGTTTACCCAAAATTTGAATCGACGGAAGTTCCGCCCAGCAGCTCGCAGGTGGACAGCTCTTCTGATGTCGGCAGCAGCTCGGAGGAGTCCTCCAGCAGCACCGATACCTCGAGCAATTCCGATGTTTCCAGCTCGACTTCAAGCACATCGACCAGCTCGGGTACGACAAATTCTACCAGCAGCGGCGAAAAAGTTCCGCAGACGGGTCAGCTTTGGTGGCCTGTTCCGATCTTCTCGGCACTCGGCATCGTGCTGATCGGCATGGGTCTTAGAGTTTGCGCGAAAAAGGAACACGATAATGACGAATAAAAAACGCGGCGTTGTGCTCATCGCCGCAGGTGCAGCGCTGCTTTTGGCGGCGCTGTTTCTGATTTTTGCCAATTTCAGAGAGGCAGATAAGGCTGACAAGACCGCGGCGAACGCCTTGCAAAAGCTGGACGAGGCGATAGCCGCTCAGCAGGCGCAGACTGAAACGCCCGCCGCGCCGGAGGTGGAAAGCGCCGCCGACTCCGAACCCGCCGAGCAGGAGGACGCTGCCTTAGAGATCGACGGGCAGATGTACATGGGCATAATCGAGATACCGAAGATAGGCGTGCGCCTGCCCGTAATGCGCGAGTGGAGCTACGATAACCTCGCCGCCGCGCCCTGCCGCTACTCGGGCTCGATCGCTGGGCGAAATATCATAATCGCGGGGCACAATTACAAGGGCTTTTTTTCGCGGCTGCAAGAGCTGAACAGCGGCGACGAGATCTACCTCACCACCATCGACGGCGTGCGGCATGATTACGAGGTCGATTACTCGGTGCTTGTCGGCGGAAACGACCTGCCGACGATGAAAAGCGGCTCGGATAGCTGGGATCTGACAGTTTTCACCTGCACATGGAGCGGCTGGAGCAGAGTTACCGTGCGCGCGGTGCTCGTCAATTGAAAAACAAAAAGGCTGCGGATAAAACCGCAGCCTTTGCTGTATCTGTGTGAAAATTACTGAATGTCGTTTTCGTTGAAGGGGTCGCCGCACTGGGGGCAGAACTTCGGCGGGTGCTTCGGGTCGGCGGGCTCCCAGCCGCACTTGTCGCACTTGTAGAGCGGCTCGTCGGCGGGCTTGGGCTTGCCGCATTCGGCGCAGAACTTGCCCTTGTTCACCGTTCCGCACGAGCAGGTCCAGCCTTCTGCCTTTGCGGGCTGCGGTTTGCCGCACTCCATGCAGAATTTTCCTGTGTTGGTAGCGCCGCAGGAGCAAGTCCAGCTATCGGCGGCAGGCTTCGGCTCGGGCTTAGGTTTGCCGCAGCCCTGGCAGAACTTGCCTGTGTTGGTCTGTCCGCATTCGCAAGTCCAGCCGTCGGCGGGCGCTGCTGCGGGTGCAGGTGCGGGAGCTGCCGCCTGCTGCTGCTGAGCCGCCATGTTAGCCTGCATCTGTTGGTTGTACATGCTTGGATCCATAGCCTGACCCATCATTCCGCCGGCCATGCCCATGCCCATAAAGCCTGCCATAGCGCCTGCGGAGTTGCCTGCTGCTGTTTCACGCGCATTGTTTATCGACATTCTGTCCATAGCGTAGAGCATGCTCGGGTTGCTGCCCGCAGTCTGCGCTTCCTGGAATTTCGCGATGCGCTTCTTAGACTCGTCGTCAACGTTCAGCTCGATGGAGACCTGTCCCAGCTTTACGCCCTTTGACGTCCACTGCTCGCTGAGGAGCTGGTTCATCTCGTTGCCGAGGTCGTCGGCGTAGCTGATTATCATATCGTAGGGTATTCTCTTTGCAGAAAGCTTAGAGATCGCAATGCCGAATTTCGGCTTCATATCGGTCTTGAGCTGCTCGATGAACGCCGCACCGTCGCCCTCGGTTTTAACGAAAGGCTTGGAAATATCGTGTATGCAGTTCTCGTAGAAAGCGCCGGGGTCTACTATCTGAAGCTCAAACGAGCCGTGACCCTGCGCGTTGAGGGTGAGGTTCATCTCGCCGTCGCGGAAAGGCACTTTGCCGAAGCCTATCTTGTTGTTTACCAGCGGCTTGAGGTTTATGTAAACAAGGCGCATGGTGTGTGTAGCCTGACCGCCCGCGGTAAATCTGTTGCCGATGTCCTTTATCGAGGGCATGAGATCCTTAAAGCCGCTGCCGAGGATAGAGGGCGCGGTCGCGGAATCATACTTGTAGTGGCCTGCGGTGTCGTTATCGGTAGCAACTACCATATCCCATACTTTGCCGTCTTCTACGAGCAGAGCCGCCTGTCCGATGGCTACGTCGAATGTCGAGCCGCTGGAGATGTAGTCGTTAGAGCCGTTGTTTACGGCCTTGCCTCTCAAAACTTTGGTCGCGGGCACGCACATAGTGTCCTGATTGAGTCCGTCGCAGCGGAAATACTCCACTACCTGGTCGGCGAGGTTAGAGCCTACTGCCGATGCAAACATTCTAATTAAACCCATGATTTTCGTTCCTTTCTGGTATATAAGTATCGTTTGATTTTTCTAAATTTAAAGTCAGCGCGTTTTGGTTATCGCGTTGATCTTCCATGTGCGCTCTACTGAGGCTATTACTTCCGCCCCGCAGTATTCGCACACCTTAGCGCCAAGCGTTGTCACCGGTGCGCCGCAGTTGTTGCATATCAGGCTCTCGCTTGCTTGGTCGCTGTTCGCGGCGAGGTAGTAGCTGTAACGCACCTCGTAAACGTGCTGCGAGAGCATCTTGCCCGGCAGGGTGTACTCCACCGCTGCCTGCCATATTATAGTGGACTGTTCGCCGTTTTTGCGGTAGTCCGAGATCACGGCGCGGTGCACTTTAGCCCCGCCGTATGTAGTAGTCACGCTGTCAAGGCTGTTCGCCAGCTCAGTCACGAAAGACTCGGTGCAGTGTGCGCTCAAAGCTTCCGCGCCGCTGCGCGCATTTAGTATCGTGAAATACTGCGTCAGCGTGCCTGTAACTATCTTTCGCGCTATCTCAGCGTCAAATTCGGGGAAGTCTTTCGCTATGCGTATCTTCATCAAGCCCTCAGAGCCAGAGAGGGTAGCAGGCGTCTTTGCAGTTTCCTCCGTAGCCGCCTTGATCTGACCCAGCAGGCTGGAGTTGAGCATATTGCGCACCTTGCGCTTAGCTGAATCGACCGCCGACTTTATCAGCAGTATAACGCCGATTATTACGGCGACTACCACCGCCAGTGTTATCAGCTTAACAATATTATCTTCGCTCATTATGCAAACAGCCCCAGTACGCCCGCTATCGCGCCGATCACTGTGCCGAGCACGCCGCCCAGCGCCGAGAAGATCACGAGCTTTACTTTATCTATCGGCAGATTTCCGATGAATTTGCCCGTTTGACCGTTCATAGCGAAAAAGTATTTTTTATCCTTGTAGGTGGTGTACAGCAGCCATGTAGGCATAAGCGCGTACTCCGTCTTGTGTATCACCACTTCTTTTTTAAAGCTCTGCTTGGTAAGACTATCGTAGTCGCAGGATCTTTTGATAATATCCTCAGTAGAGTTTTCTATGCGCAGCTTTGCGCGTGAGTAGCAGGCGTCTTTATCTTCGTCAAATCTCTCGGCGAGAAAGCCCGAAAGATACGCGGGCTTAAAAGGCACCATGTCTTTGTAATCATAAGGCTCTATCGAGTCCATAGCGTCGTTGTCCGTCTTGGACGAAGCGTCTACGGGCACTTTCGCGAAGCCCATAGTGCCGTCGCGGTAAACGTCATAATACTTGCACTCGGTGTACTTGTATTTGCCCTGACGCCATTTGCGCTCTTTCATGCCCTCAGCCTTGAATTTTCCTCTGCATCTGCCGCTGTAAAGCCAAAAAGGTATGTACACGCCCTGCATTTTATCGACTATCTTATCGCAGTCGAAATCGCGCGGCGTAAGCGGCTTTTTGCTGAATTTGTGAAATTCCTCCATTACGCGCTTTTTCTCGATCTTGAAAGGTATAACGTAGTCGGGCGCGAAATCGTTGATTATCTGTTCGCCCATTACCACGGCGTTGCCGCAGTACACGCATATCGTAGCGGCCGTAGCGCGGTCGGTGATTATCTCGGCGCCGCAGTGTGAGCAGGTGTATTTTACCAGGTCGCTGCCGACAGTTCCGTCGCTCGACTGATGGTATTCGCCCTCTTCGACCTCCTCGTGCGCCTCGACGTTTTCGGTATCTGTGCCGCCCTGACCATCTGCTTCCATGTCCTCCATAGAGAATTTATCTCCGCAGTATTCGCATTCAAAGCAGTTTTTATCAGCCGTCCAGAATATCTCTGCGCCGCAGGTGGGGCATTTGTATGAAATATTTGCAGCCATATTATTTTTTCTCCCTTAGTTTCTAAATGGTGTAGCGCTAAGATCAGTCGCCGATCTCTTCCTTATCGGTAGTAGTTCTGAGATAAACGTCAGACTGTTCGTTGATCTTTAGTTTTCCGTGAACGTAATCATCGGCTTTGGTAGCTTTTTCCTTAGTGTGGCTCAAAGAAACCAAAATGCAGCCGGTGATTATAGCGCCGATGGGAAAACCCGCAACAGCGGCTATGGTAACGTCGCCGTCTTCAGCCGAAGCTATCAGCGGCGTGAAAAGCGTGCCGTATGAAATAAGGGCAAATCCTGCTTTGCGAAGCAGCGATCTGAACATATTTGACCAGCCTCCTTGTGAAAAAATTACAGTTTTATACTTATATCGACACAGATATTATATCATATTTATAAAAAGATGTCAATGAATTTTAACATAAAAGTGAAAATTTTTCGATGCGGCGACTGATTTTCAGCATTTTAGCGAGCCACTAAAGTTCATGCTATGTTTACTTTACGTCTATAAAATGTTCTATGAAAACGTTTCCCGATATCTTATAATAATTATATATAATTGTTGAAAAAAAGGAGTGTTTATAAGATGAAATATAAAAATATGAAACTCGGCAGAACTGTTTATTCGATGGATCCCGGCTGGCTCTTTCACCTAGGCGATGTAGAGCTGCACCGCGGTATCTCACATGGCGATATTTACGGCACGTCTAAGGCGGGAAGCTGTCCCGGCGTTCCGCAGCCCGATTTTTACTGCGATCCTGCGGATTGGAAGCGCGTAGACCTGCCGCACGATTGGTCGGTAAAGCTGCCATTTGATAAAAAAGGTTCGCCCTCTTGGGGTTATAAGCCGAAAGGCAAGGCTTGGTACCGCAAGCAGTTCGTCCTCGGCGAGGAGCTGAAAGACAAAAATATTACACTCGAATTTGACGGCGCGGCGAAGGACTGCTTCGTTTATTTCAACGGCTCGCTGCTGAAACGTCACTATTCATCTTACGCGCCTTTTACCGTAGATATTACCGACCGCGCGTATTTCGACGGCACGCCGAACGTGCTCGCCGTATACCTCGATGCCGATAGCTGGGAGGGCTGGTGGTACGAGGGCGCGGGGCTTTACCGCCATGTGCGCCTTGTAGCGAAAGAAAAGGTCAGCGTGGCGCAGTACGGCATATTCGTCTGCCCGCGCCTTGCGGACGGCGTTTGGAGCTGCCCCGCGCAGATAACGCTTGAAAATACAGGCTATTCGCCAGCCGAAACTGTACTGCACTGCGAGATATTCAACAAGCAGACGGGCGAAGTCATCGCCTCAGACGAAGCGCAGGTGAGCGTTGAGAGCGGCGGGCGCGCTGTGCATACGTTTGAATTCACCGTGAAAGACCCCGAGCTTTGGGATATTGATTCGCCGAACCTCTACACCTGCCGCGTTTGGCTGGGCGGCGGCGCTGACGGCGACTCGGTCGACTTCGGCTTCCGCACCATACGCTTTGACGCGGAAAAGGGCTTTTTCCTCAACGGCAGAAGCGTCAAGATATTCGGTACTTGCAATCATCAAGACCATGGCGGCATTGGCGTTGCGATACCCGACAGCGTTCACAAATACCGCATCTCGCGGCTGAAAGAGATGGGCACGAACGCCTACCGCTGTGCGCACGGTATGCCGCACGCCGAGCTGCTGGACGAGTGCGACCGCGCGGGAATGCTCGTGATGAACGAAAACCGCTCGTTTGAAACAAGCGAGCAGTGCCTTGAAGAACTGCGGACGATGATACTGCGCGACCGCAACCACCCTAGCGTTATAATGTGGTCGATATTCAACGAAGAGCCGCTTCAGGGCACTGAGCAGGGCAGGCGCATGGCGCAGCGTATGCGCGCAGAGATACACCGCCTTGACGATTCGCGGTTCGTTACGGGCGCTATGAACGGCGGCGTTACCGAAGCGGACAGCGCGGCGCAGGCTTTGGACGTTGCAGGCATGAATTACCAGCTTTACGCCTACGATGAATTTCACGCGAAGTTCCCCGAGATACCCGTTATCGGCAGCGAAACTACCTCGACTTTCGCAGTGCGCGGCTGTTACAATACCGAGAGGGATAAGCACCTCATCTCCTGCTACGACGAAGACCCCGCCGACTGGGGCAACACCGTTCGGCAAACGTGGCAGACCCTCTGCACGCGCGACTTTGCGGCGGGCGGATTTATGTGGACAGGCTTCGACTACCTCGGCGAGCCTACGCCATTTGAGTACCCGAGCGTTTCAAGCTTTTTCGGCATGATGGATACCTGCGGCTTCGCGAAAGACGCTTTTTGGCTCTGCAAGTCGATATTCACGCCGGCGGAGGAACAGCCCGTCGTGCATCTTCTGCCGCACTGGAATTTCAAGGGTCGCGAGGGCGAGAAGATACGCGTTATGAGCCACACCAACTGCGAGGAAGCCGAGCTTTTTGTAAACGGCGAGTCGCTCGGCAGAAAGTGCGTTGACAAGCTGCACCAGACCGAGTGGCAGGCAGAGTACCGCGCGGGCGAGATAAAGCTCATCGGCTATAATAAAGGTATCCCCGCGGCGGAGTGCGTAAGGCAGACCACGGGCGAGGCGGCGCGGATAAAGATAGAGTGCGCCAATGTTTCGCCGCTCGAGATGGGCGGGCTTGACGCGGCTATCGTGAACTTTATCGCGGTGGACAGCGAGGGCAGGGAAGTGCCTGACTACTGCGGCGAGATCACGATACGCGCCGAGGGCGGCGAGGTGATAGGCACGGCAAACGGCGATCCGAATTGCCACGAGCCTTTTGATTCCGCCCGCCGAAGCCTTTTCAACGGCCGCGCTCAGGCGATAATACGCCCCGCCGCCGAAGCCGCGCTCTTGACAATCGGTGCAGAATGTGGTAAACTAAAGTGTGACGCTCTTACGATAAAGCTTGCCGAGCCGAGCGAGCGTATGCCCGTAGTGCTCCCGATGGAGGAAATACAGGTGACCGGCTGGCGCGTTTCGGCAGAGCTTAGCGAAGAAAAGCCCGACCCGCTGAAAGTTTTCGCGGCGAACGATATGAATACTACCGAGCCGTATTTTCCATCGCACGGCAACGGCTCTAAAATGGCGGAAGCCGTGGGCAAATACGCGCTCTTCCGCGCGCATACCGTTATCCCCGAAACGCTGGGCGGCAGAGAGCCGCGCATACATTTCAACCAGCTTTGGGGCAGGGCTGAGGTATGGGTAAACGGCAAAAAGCGGCTGGACTTCGAGAACGAATGGGCGGCCGCGGCGGAGATACCCTGCACGCCCGATATGACTGGCAGCGCGGAGATAACCGTTATCGTACAGAGCATAAATAAATACGGCGCGGGCGTTACATCTACCGTAGTGGTGAGGTAAACGCGGCAGCCGTAAAGGGGTAAAGTGATTTGAAAAAGAAAATAACTGCGGCGCTTACGGCGCTGCTGATGGCGCTTGCGCTGGCTTCCTGCGAGGTGCGTTCGCACGGGGCGGAGCAGTTCACGCGCAGAGTACAAGACGCGGATACCGAGCTTTCGGCGGACAGCGAAAGCTCTGACGATTTGGAAGCGACTGATACGCAGGAGAGCGCGGCCGAAGCCGCCGCTGTGAACGCTGAGGCGGAAACCACGACGACTACTGCCGCAAAGCCTGCCGAGCCGCCTAAGCCGACTAATCCGACTAAGCTAAAGACCGACGTGCTCTCGGGGCACAATTTCACGGCGGATGATTTTCCCGCCAAGACCTACTCAAACAAAAAGCTTTCCAAGGCGCTGAACGCCATCGACGATATTTGCGCAGATTACGGCTATACCATAAGCTTTTACTACAAGAATATGGATAGCGGCGCGGAGTGCACATATAATGCCGACGCGAGCTACGGCGTTTGCTCTACTGTAAAAGCGCCTTTCTGCAAAGAGCTGCTGGAGCGCGGCATAGACCTCGACGACGAGATAACCATAGAGGTGATATGGGACGGCGACGACGGCAAGACGGCGGCGAACGGCTACGGAAAAACATATTCCGCGCGTGAGCTGATACGCCGCGCGATAACGCAGTCGGACAATACGGCCTACTACAATCTGATAAATTACTACGGCTACAACGGATTCAACAACATGAATTACGAGCTGGGGGTAAATTATGATCTGGGATATTCGTGGATATTCAACTACGGAACTTCCCGCGACCTTATGAAGCAGTACGAGGACATCTACAAGTACGCCGAAAAGTCGAAGCGCGGAAAATGGCTGACGGAGCTTATGCAAAAGACCGATCTGGAAACGCAGATAACGGCCGAGCTTGCGGATAAGTACCCCGTGGCGCACAAGTACGGCTCTGACTGGGATCAAAACTGCTACCACGACTGCGCGATAGTTTATGCGGATTCGCCTTTCGTGCTGGTGATAATGACCGACCAAGTGCCTGAAGCGGCGCAGAGCGACAAGGTATTCAAAAAGCTGGCGAAGCAGTTCGACATAGTAAATTCGCAGCTTGTCAATTAAACTGTAAACGATTTTTTGTAACGAACAGGAGGATATATCAATGGAAAATTACAAAGCTTATTCAGTACACATGGGCAAAGCCAAGTGCGCGGTAGACCTGGGCGACGGCTCTGAGAGAGGCGAGTATGTAAATCAGGATTACATACTGCACAAGCTGGGCAGACCCCACCGCGGCGTCAGCCTTATGTACTGCTACTACCCGCTGGACAAAGAGTGGCCCGCAAGAATTTCGGAAGCCTGCAAGGATATGGACGTTTCCTTTGCGTGGGACTACCCCTACGATGATTACTTCACCTACAAGGGCGGACTTAACGGCACTACCGACGACGAGCCTTTCACCTGCATGAGAGATGTTCGCCGCCACGGACAGGAAGTAGTGCTGACCCTCACCATCGACCCCAACGTTTCCGATGAGCACCTTATCGCCATCGCGAAAGACCTGCGCCCCTTCGGCAGAATGATGTTGAGAATAAACCACGAGGCTACGGGCAACTGGTTCTCATTCACCAAGCGCACCACATATCAGGGCGTAGCGGATTTCTATTGCAGATTCAACAAGATACTGAAAGAGTACGCGCCGAACGTTTCGACGATACTCTGCATAGGCGGTATCGAAGACCTCAACGCCACCGAGATAATAATGGAAAAAGAGTTCTCGCAGGCGGTAAAGGAGACCGATATTTGGAGCGTGGACAAGTACATGGCTCTGCACTGGGGCTGGCCGTATGACGTTGCCGAGCGCGGCGGTTCATCGCACTCGCGCTCTAAGGTAGACGACACATACAAGCTCACCAAGATGTCTTACAACCGCTTCAAGGAGATAAACGGCGGCGCGGCTAAGCCGATGGTAATGAGCGAATTCAACGCCGACGGCGACGTTACGGGCGCTTACGAGCAGGCAGACATGGTAAAGGAATTCTGCGATATGCTGAAAAACGACCCCGAAGAGTGGTTCTCGGGCTTTACATTCTACCAGTTCCGCGACCGCGGCAGACTGGGACTTGAGATAGAAGACCCCAACTACGCCGACTGCGGAATAGAGCAGCCTGTAATGCAGACCTACAAGGAAATAATCCACGACGATTTCTTCAAGCCCGCAATGACCAAGGGCGAAGAGCTGGCGTTCCCCTGCAAGCTGCGCTGGGGCAGCTCGGAGGACGCTGAGGGCATAGAGATACCCCTGCACTTCGAGAAAAACCCGCATTTCTGCGAAGTTACCTTTGACGACGAGAGCAACCTCATGCTGGAGATAAACGGAAAGTGGTTCTACAAATCACCGAAGGCAAAGACCATCGACCTCATGAGCGCATTCTTTGAGAAGCCGCTGGAGGGCGAAGCAGACCTGACCCTGCGCATATTCGCGCCCCCCGCTACCGGCGAGAACGACCTCAGCATAGAGGACGGACTGATGAACAGCTACACTGAGATAGCTAAGATGCCTAATATTAGGATAAGATTCGAGCCGGTGGAGAAGTAATATGAGCTTTCGCCGTACCCCAAGAAAGGAAAGAGAAAAATGAATCTCGAATTTATCAGAAAATTGCCTATTCCGGCAGAGATCAAGGAACAGTTTCCGCTTTCGGAAAATTTAAAGAAGATAAAGGCTGAGCGCGACGCCGAGATAGCTAAGGTGTTTACGGGCGAGTCGAAAAAGTTTATCCTTATCATCGGCCCCTGTTCCGCCGACCGCGAGGACGCAGTGCTCGAGTATACCTCGCGCCTCGCTAAGCTTCAGGAAAAGGTGAGCGACCAGATAATCATTATCCCCCGCATTTATACCAATAAGCCCAGAACTACCGGCGCAGGCTATAAGGGCATGATCCACCAGCCCGACCCGAATAAGGCTGAGGATATGCTCGCGGGAATCATCGCTATCCGCGACCTGCACACTAAGGCTATCGCCGAAACGGGTCTTACCTGCGCTGACGAGATGCTTTATCCCGAAAATTACCGCTACCTTAACGACCTGCTTTCGTATGTGGCTATCGGCGCGCGCTCGGTAGAGAACCAGCAGCACCGCCTTACCGCCAGCGGTATCGACATCCCTGTCGGCATGAAGAATCCCACGGGCGGCGACCTCGGCGTTATGCTCAATTCCATCATGGCGGCTCAGGGCTCGCACACTTTCCTCTACCGCGGCTGGGAGTGCCATTCGCACGGCAACCCCCTCTCGCACGCTATCCTGCGCGGATATGTCAACAAGCACGGCGCTTCGCTGCCTAACTACCACTACGAAGACCTCATGTACCTCTACGAGCTGTACAAGGAGCGCGGCTTACAGAACATGGCGGTCATCGTTGATACCAACCACGCAAATTCGGGCAAGCACTTTGAGCAGCAGATACGCATAAGCAAGGAGATACTCCATAGCTGCCGCCAGTCGCCCGAGATAAAGTCGTATGTAAAGGGTCTTATGATCGAGAGCTATCTCGAGGACGGCAGCCAGAAGATCAGCGACGACGCCATTTACGGCAAGTCGATAACCGACCCCTGCCTCGGCTGGGAGAAGTCTGAGCGTCTGGTTTTCGATATTGCAGAGCAGCTCGCGCTGATGTGATCTCAAAATACAGATAAGCATTATAAGCATAAAAATACGGAGCGGTTTTTTTGAAGCCGCTCCGTATTGTGTTTATTCAGTTTTTATTCGCTCACCGCTCAGTTTGCGTACTGCGAGGTTATTCCGAGGTACTCCTCAAGCGAAAGACCGCTCGCCGTTATCTTCTTAGCCAGCGTTTTGCCGACGTAGCGAACGTGCCAAGATTCGTACATAAAGCCCGTGGAGCTTTCCTTGCCCTTAGGAAATCTTACGATAAAGCCGTAGTTTGCGCAGTTTTTCGCTATCCACTGCGCTTCCTTAGTGCCGTTAAAGCTTGAACTGGGGTTGTTTATATCGAAAGCCAGACCCGTCTGGTGCTCGCTGTGACCCGGGCGTGCGGAGTACGTGTCTGCCGCAGCTTTGCCGTCGCGTGCAACGTAGTTATCGTAAAGCGTTTTCTGCTGCGCATAGGTGCGGAAGCCCGAGGCTATCCAAAGATTTATGCCGTCGTTCCAAGCTGCCTGCTGCATTTTATTCCATGCCGCCTGCGTTTCGGCAGTCAGTCCGCCCGGATTGTAGCTGGCGGGCAGCGCGTATGTCTTGTTCGCTATGAGCACGCCGTTTATGTATGTAGGCTTATCACCGTTATTTGGCAGTGGAGCGGTAGTCATTTTGAAATTATTCGCAAATTCGCCGAAAACCTTGCCGCTGTTCGAGTTGTTGAATGCGCGAACGGTGAAGTAGTAAGTGGTAGACTGGCTCAGCCCTTCAACGCGGAAGTTTGTGGCGCTTGCCGAAGCCGTGCCCGCAAAGAGCCACGAGCCGTTTTTGTTGACATAAACTTCGTAGCCGTCGCATTTAACAGCGTCCCAGTAGATGCGTATAGCCGTCTTTGCTCTGCCGCCCTTTGTGATCTTCACCTGCGCGGGGGCGGATACGGTATCGCTCTTAGTGGTGGCGGTGTAGTAGTCGGAATATGCGCTGTATACCTTGCTGCCGTCGGGGTTATAGTTGAAAGCGCGCATTACGAATGTGTACTTAGTGCCCGCCGCCAGACCGCTTACGCGGTAGTTGTCAGCCGTGCCCGCCGCAGTGCCCATCAGCTTCCACGAGCCGTTTACTATCATGTAAACTTCGTAACCGCCGCAGTTCTGCTTGTTCCAGTAAAGGCGTACAGCTTTCTTGCTCTTGCTCGATTTTGTGATAACGGGCTTCGCAGGCGCGGAAACGCTCTGGCCGCTCTTTGTGGTTGCGCTGTAATTATCAGCATACGCACCGTATACTTTGTTGCCGTTAGCGTCGAGATTGTAAGCGCGGGCGGTGAATGTGTACTTAGTGCCCGCCGCCAGACCGTTTACGCGGAAATTATCCGCCGAGCCGTCAGCCGTGCCCATAAGTTTCCATGCGCCGTTTACCACCATGTAGACTTCGTAGCCTGCGCAGTTCTGCTTGTTCCAGTAAAGGCGGATAGCCGTCTTAGCCTTGCCCGACTTAGTGAAAGTTACCTTAGCGGGTGCCGCGACCGACGAGCTGCCCTTTGTGGTAACGGTGTAGTTGTCAGCAAATGCGCCGTAGACCTTGTTGCCGCTAGCGTCGAGATTAAAAGCGCGCGCGGTGAATGTGTAGGAAGTTCCCGCAGCGAGGCTGCTTACGCGGAAATTGTCCGCCGAGCCATCGGTAGTGCCGATGAGCGTTTTCTCGCCGCCGTCAACTCTGTATATCTCGTAGCCCACGCACTCGCGCTTAGCCCAGTAAAGGCGTATAGCCTTTTCGGCCCTGCCCGCTTTGGTGAATATCACCTTAGTGGGGGTAACGTCCTCGCCATCGGTAGCGGCTATCATATCGGTGTAGTCAGTCGCCTGACTTTTTACCTTGCTGCCGCCGTCGTTGACGTAGCTGAGAACGTAGTATCGGAAGCCCGATTCCTTCGGGCGAGAGGTGTAGTCCTCCCATGTGTACTGATTGGTGTTTTCGATGAAATAGTCGTAAGAGCCGGTAGCCGCGTCGTAGCGGTAAACTATGTATCCGTCAGCGCCGGACACCGCTTTCCACTTTACGGTGAGCTGCTTGCCGTTTTTCGCGGCAGATGTTACCGTGGGTGCGGCGGGCGCAGCCTTTTTCGCGAGCAGCTCAGCCGAGCTTTCGGTATCGCTCTCCGCCGTGAGGGCTATCTCGTTTTCCTGAATGGGCGCAGTATCTGCCGCGAGAGCCGCCGCCTGCGAAACAGGCATCATAACAGCCGCCGCCAGCGCTACTACCGCCGATGCGAACTTTTTATTCTTCATATTCATACTTATACAACTCCTTTTTCTGTCTTTTGCTTTCTTTGTCTTTTCTATATAGTATAGCGGATATTTCCTCTATGCTTACATTATAGCACGTTATCGCGGATTTTTCAAGTGCAGAAGCGAAATTTTAACGAATTGTAAATATTGTTCATGCCATGTAACTAAAGTAGGCATACATTTCACCGCTTTTTCACAAAAATATTGTCGGGCGAACATATTTGTGGTTGACAAATCAACCTAATGGTGGTATAATTATTACGTTGATTTATCAACTATCGGAGGTGAATGTTTATTGAACGGTCTTGACCATTTTGATTTTTTCGTGACTATGCTCATGAAAAATCATAAGAATGTTCAGAAGCTGCTGGAGAATATATTGTCCGAATGTGGGCTGAAGCATGTTTCTATAATGTGCATACGGCTGATAACCGTCAGCGAAAGCGGACTTTCGGCGAGCGAGCTGGGCAGCATTTTCGTTTACGATAAGGCGCTTATCTCACGCACGCTGCGCGACTTGCAGGAGCGCGGGTACATCTGCCGAAACCCCGAGGACGAGGGTCTTTCGCGCGGCTACCGAATGGTGCTCACCGAAAAGGGCAGAGAGCTTGCGGATAATATGTCGGCGGCTATCAGCGAGCTGACGGCTGAGGTATCAGCGGATATACCGCAGAGCAACCTTGAGGTCTTTTACAACACCTCTGTGCGGCTCTCGGAAAACTTGGTAAAGTATGCAAAAAAGATCCAAAAAAACGCGCACGAAAACAGCGCGGATACAACCGACCAACTGAAACAGGAGGTATGAGAAGAAAATGCTTGAATTAAAGCAGATCAAAAAGGAATACCCTGCGGGCGACGGCGTGGTGCACGCGCTGCGCGGAGTAGATCTTAGGTTCAGAAAGAGCGAGTTCGTTTCTATACTCGGCCCTTCGGGCTGCGGCAAGACCACTATGCTGAATATAATCGGCGGCCTTGACCAGTACACCGACGGCGACCTTGTTATAAACGGCAGATCTACCAAAGATTTTAAAGACCGCGACTGGGATTCTTACCGAAATCACTCGATAGGCTTTGTTTTTCAGAGCTACAACCTTATCCCGCATCAGACGGTGCTGCAAAACGTAGAGCTTGCGCTGACCCTTTCGGGCGTTTCAAAGGCCGAGCGCCGCGAGCGTGCGAAAAAGGCGCTGGCAGACGTGGGTCTGGAGTCGCAGCTAAATAAGCGCCCCAGCGAGATGTCAGGCGGACAGATGCAGCGAGTAGCCATCGCCCGCGCGCTTGTAAACGACCCGGATATTATCCTTGCCGACGAGCCTACAGGCGCGCTGGATACCGTTACCAGCGTACAGGTAATGGAGATACTCAAAAAGATCTCTAAAGACAAGTTGATAATAATGGTAACGCACAACCCCGAGCTTGCCGAGAAATATTCCTCGCGCATAATCAATATCCTAGACGGCGAGATAACGGGCGACTCTAACCCCCTCACCGAAGAAGAGTACAAAGCCGAGCAGGAAGCCGACAAAGCGCAGATAGAGCAGGCTAAGGGCAAAAAGGTAAAAAAGCCCTCTATGTCTTTCGGCACGGCGTTTTCCCTTTCGCTGAAAAATCTGCTCACTAAAAAGGGCAGAACTATGCTGACTTCTTTCGCGGGAAGCATAGGCATTATCGGCATAGCGCTGATACTCGCGCTCTCGCAGGGCTTTACCCTCTACATCGACTCGGTGCAGGAAAACGCCCTTTCGGCTTACCCGCTGACTATCGAGTCTAAAGTCATGGATCTCAGCTCGCTGATGGAAACTATGCTGGGCAAGAGCAGCGCCAGCCAGAGCCACAAAAAGGACGCGGTGTACACAAAGCCGATATTCCAAGACCTTGTAAACGCCATGAGCGCCTCTAACCAGAGCGAGAACGACCTCAAGAGCTTTAAGAAATACATCGACGGCGAGCTTGCGGATAACGAGAGCGAGCTGCACAAGGCCGTAAGCGGCGTGCAGTATTCATACGATCTCAATATGCAGGTGTACACCAAAAACGTTGACGGCGATATTATCCTTTCCGACCCAAACAAGCTCATGATGGAAATAATGCAGGAAGCTATGGGCGTAGATATGTCCTCGATGATGGATATGCGCGAAAGCTACATGAGCAGCTCGGGAATGGGCAGTATGTTCTCTACGCAGGTAGTGCTTTGGCAGGAGATGCTCGCCAACGATAACGGCGAGGGCATAAGCGACCTGCTGAAAGAGCAGTACGACGTAGTTTACGGCGAATGGCCTAAGGAGTACAACGAGATAGTGCTCGTGCTTGACGAAAACAACGAGCTGGACGACCTCACCCTATACGCGCTGGGTCTTGAATCGCACGAACAGATGAAAGACCTCATGGACGCGGCTATGAATCAGAAAGAGGCTAAGAAAAACGACGGCAAGTGGAGCTATAAGGATATTTGCGGTATGGAGTTCCGCACCGTGCTCGGCTCTGACTGCTACACCTACAATAAAGACACCAAAACTTACAGCGACCTCAGAAATACCGATACGGGAATGAAGTATCTTTACGATAACGGCATACCGCTGAAAGTAACGGGCATTATCCGCCCCAATGAGGACGCGCAGACCACTATGCTTACAGGCTCTATCGGCTACACCAAGGCGCTTACCGATCATGTTATCGAAAAGTCGCAGGATACCGACGTGGTAAAGGCTCAGCTTGAAAGCAAGGATACCGACGTTCTTACCGGTCTGCCTTTCAAGAGCGAGGATAAAGAGCTTACCAACGAGGAAAAGCAGCAGAAGCTTGCCGACTACATCGCGGGGCTCAGCGAAACCGAAAAGGCGGACGCATACGTCAAGATAATGAGCCTGCCTACCGAAGAGGAGATAAACGCCCTCATCGAGCAGATGTCTGCTATGACCAAAGAGCAGAAAGAAGCTATGATAAAGCAGGCTATCGCGGGCGAAGCCGAGATGGACGAGGAAACGCTGAACCAGTACCTCGCTTCCATGAGCGACGACGACTTTACGCAGATGATACAGCAGGCCGCACCCGAATACCTCAAGGAAACTAAGGGCAAGGAAGTAGAAAAGCAGCTTGGCGCTATGAGCACCAAAGACCTTGCGGCGGCGCTCGACGCGGCTCTTGATACCTACACCGCCGACCAAAGCGCGGCTTACTACGACGAAGTAGTTCCGCAGGATTATTCGGAATCTACCTACGAGGATATACTCTCAGAGCTGGGCTATGTAGACCTCGACACGCCCTCTTCCATAAATCTTTACGCTTCGACCTTTGAGAACAAGGACGTTATCACCGACGCCATCAAGGATTACAACAAGGGCGTAAAGGAAGAACAGCAGATAACCTACACCGATTACATCGGCATAATGATGTCCTCGATGACTACGATAATCAATACGATAACCTACGTTCTTATCGCTTTCGTAGCTATCTCGCTGGTGGTATCTTCCATCATGATCGGCGTAATAACCCTCATCTCGGTACAGGAGAGAACGAAGGAGATAGGCATACTCAGGGCGATAGGCGCTTCCAAGCGAGATGTTTCGAGTATGTTCAATGCTGAAACTATGATAATCGGCTTCAGCTCGGGACTGCTGGGCGTATTGGTGACGTACCTGCTCTGCATACCGATAAATCTCATCATACACCACCTCACGGGCATAAACAACCTCAGCGCGTACCTGCCGCCTGTTGCAGCAGTGATACTCGTTGCGATAAGCGTAGCGCTCACCCTCATTTCGGGACTTATCCCCTCGAGAAGCGCGGCGAAGAAAGACCCCGTAGTTGCACTGAGAAGCGAATAAACGCTTTATTCAGATACGCATGAAAGCATAAAAATAGCGCGGACGGCTGTAAAAAAAGCCGTTCGCGCTTTTGCTTTGCTGTTTATTTTGTGTACCTCGTCATTACCCAGCCCGTGTAGCCGTTCCACTCGATGTACGACCAAAATTCGTCGGCGTCCGCTTCGTAATATCTGGCGTATTCGTAGACCGTCTTGCCGTTGTCGATAGCTGTGCGGTCGTTCGGCAGGCTGAGGGTAGGGAAGTCTTTTGAAGGGCCTATCCTGAAATTTATAGCTTTGTAGCCGTATGTCGAGCCGTCGATGGTGCGGGCGGTATAGCTGCCGCCGTTTATGTCAACGTCGGGCGGATTGTAGGGCATACTGTGGTCGAGCCCATCGGGCACAAGGGGAACATCGTCGCCGTCCATGCCGCCGATGTCGCCCGCTTCGTCGGCGGGCTGTTCGGTTTCCGCCTCAGTCTGCTCGGGCAGGCTTTCTTCCTGCGCCTGCTGGGCGGTCTGCACCTCGGCCGCCTGCACGGTGCCGCCGCTCTTATTATCGTTGCCTTTGTCGGAGAATATCACTATCCCCGCGACCGCCGCGAGGGTGATGCAGCATATACCCGCGACCACCACGGGTATTATCCAAGCCCTGCGCGCAGAGCTTTTCGGCGGGTATTGATCGTACTGTTCATACTGTTCATATTGATAGCCGCCGTACTGCGGCTGTTCGGGAATATCCTCCGAGGGCGCGGGCGCGCCGCAAAATCCGCAGAACGCAGAATCGTTCGGTATCTCTCTTCCGCATTCATCACAAAACATAGTGCAAGACCTCTTTCATATGATTATACATCTCAATCATAACACCGCTGATGCGTTTTGTCAATATTTCATGTAACGAACAGCCTGAAAATGGCACGTAAATTTTTTCGCTCGCCCTCTGACTTTTCCAAAATAAGCTATTGACTTTTTTAAAAATACATTGTATAATTAAATATAGTTAGTATTTATTATATAGATATATTTGAAAGGAGCTTGACATAATGTCGGTAAATCGCAATAATAACGATCGTAACTACCGCGGCTACCCCGATGAGCGCGCACGCTATTACCGCGAGCCGCAGCAGGAGGCTGAGGAGAAGAACGATTTCCAATATACAGTAAAGGGGCTTATCGCCGTTTTCATCACGATACTTGTTGTCGTGATAATAGTTATGCTTTTCGCCAAGAGCCTTTTCGTAAGCAGCTCGAAGCTTTCGGCTAACGTGAAAACAGGTCACCTCACCTCTACCGAGTACGTTTCGGTAGCCACCACGGCGGGTGACGATGTAGAGATAACCTCGGTGCAGAAGAAGAAAAAGAAAAAGACCACTACTGAGGATAATACTCCCGATATTTCCCTACCCGCCGACCTCGATACTTCGGTAGCGGGCAAGTACGTTGTCAACGATTCCGTTTACCTGCACCCCGAGCCAAGCTCCTCTAGCGAGAACCTCTCGACCCTGCCCGCAGGTGCGCAGGTAGAGGTATACGGCAGCTCGAACTACGGCTGGTATTACGTTAAGTATGACGATCAGGTAGGCTACGCCTGGGGCACATATTTCACGGCTGCTCAGTGATCTAAAAGATAAAAAATTCGCCGCAGAGTTTGCGTAGTGCAGACCCTGCGGCTTTTTCATGCGTAAAAAAGCTCCGTACAACTGCGATGTGTACGGAGCTTTTGTATTACTTGATATACTTTGCAACTGTTCTTGCATTGTAGGTCTTTGAGGACGTGCCCCAAGAAATGCCTGTGTCGGTCTTTGTGAACGCCTTTACGCGGAACTTGAACTGCGAATTTGCCGCAAGATCGTTGAGAGAAAACGTTACGCTGTCCTCGCCGTATACTGTCTTTACCTTGACGTATGCCTTTTTGGCTTCATCGTATTTGTAGATGCGGTAGCCAGAGCAGCCCTTGGAAACTGTCCATCTCAGAGTTAGTATTCCGTCGCTGCCGGACATATACGAGATTATCGAGGGGGTAGAGGGCGGGTTTTCGGGCAGGCAGGCAGCCGCGCTGTAAGCGCTCGTGAGCGCCTTTTTGTTTATAACGGTCGAAGCCGCCACAACGTACTCGGTAGAGAAGTTGCCCGCGGTGTTGTCAACTGCCAGCGTGGTGTCGGAAACTGTGCCGAGCGAGGTGTAAGAGCCGCCGTTTTTCTTGTAAACGGTGTAGCTGCTTGCGCCGCTTACTGCGTTCCATTTCAGCGTTATGCTGCCGGAAGTCTGGGTAACGTATGCGCCGGAAGGCTCTTCGGGGGCGGTGCCGCAGGTGCGGTATGACGACCAGTTGCCGTATACCTTGCTGCCGTTTACCGTGGCGTAGGCTCTTACCGCAACGCGGTAGCCGTAAGCCGCTTCAAGTCCCGAGATAGTAGCCGCGGTGGTGTAACTGTTTACAGTTTTCTGTACGGTGTATGTCTTTGTAGCCGAGTTGTAGAGCGATACTTCGTAGCCGTCAGCGCCCTTGACCTTGCTCCACTTTACGCTCACCGAGCTTTTGGTGGAGGCGGTGTGGGTGGGAACGCTCATCTTCGGCAGCTTGGTAACAGCCGTTACCGGGTCGGAATATTCGCCGCCCACCAGCTTGCTGCCGTTCTTGAATATCGGTCTTACTTTGTATGTAACGCTCGTAAGGCTAGAGCTGATGTTCTCGGTGTAGCTGTTTGTGGTGGTGGTGCCAATGCGGGTGTAGTAGCTCATCGTCGGCGTTTCTACCAGACGGTAGATCTCGTAGTTGTCGCAGCCGAGCAGCGCGCCCCAGCTGAGGGTCACGCTCTTGTCGCCCGCCGCAGCTTTGAGGTCTGTGATCTTCTTGCCGCTGTTCATGTAAAGCACGTCGGAGTATGCGCCGTAGACGTTCGCGTTCGACTCTACTTTTGTGCCGCGGACGCAGTAGCCGTAGCTGGCGCTCACCGTGGTCTTGTACTGGGTGGTGTACGAGTAGCCGATGCGTGTGTACTTATTGCTTGCAGCGTCATACTTGAATATCTCGTACTTTTCGGCGTTGTCAGCCTTGTTCCATTTAAAGGTGACGCTGCCGTCGCTGTTGGTGGTGTAGCTGAGCCCTGTGACCGTGCCTACCGCATTGCTGTTTCCGTTAGGGTCGCGGTAATCTACGTTCATGTCTACCGAGGTAGCTATGCCGTTTACCTTGCCCGTGCTGGAAAACTGCCATGTGCTGTAATCGCCGCTGTAATTGGTCTGAGTAGTGTAGTGCGCCAGCCATATCGGGTACTTTTTGCCGAGCGCCGCGCCGTCGATCTGGTATGTCAGCCAGCTCATGTTCGCGTAAATGCCCGCCTTGTAGCCCTTAGAGATTATCCTGTCGCAGAAAGCGGTGCAGAGCGCTGTTTTCTGCGCTTTGGTAAGTCCCGCGCTGTCGAGTCTGCCCGTGTCGTAGTCTACCGACTCTATATCGTAATATACAGGCAGGTCGAGGGTGTAGTCCTTTATGTAGCTGAGCACGAAATCGGCTTCTTCCTGCGCTTCTTTGGTGTTGACAGCCTGCGTGTAGAAGTACACGCCTACTTCAAGTCCCGCAGCTTTAGCCGCTTCGATATTTTCCTTGAATTTGTAGTCGAGCACAAGCTGTCCGCCCGAACCGTAGCCGCGGTAGCCCACGCGGATTATAGCGTAGTCTATTCCGTCAGCCTTTACCTTGTTCCAGTCGATATTGTACTGGAAGTAGGAAACGTCTATGCCCCAGACCTTGTCCATATTGTCGAAGCGCGAGTTGTGTATCAGCGAGTTGTTAGTGTAGCCGAAAGTTAATATTCCGTCGTCGCTGCCGCCGCCCGCCTCTTTGGCAATGTCTGAAAAATCAGTCGTGGGCTTTTCGAGTGAATCTAAATATTTGCCGAGCTGCGGGTCGCAGTTTTCCTCTGCAAATTCCTCAGCCTTTATCTGCTCTTCGGTCTTTTCATGTGAAGCAGGCTTTTCTGCGTCAGCGCCTTCCTGCGAATCGGTGTTTACGGAAACATCCGCCTTTTTGCTGTATGAGCTGTCGGCGAAAGCCGCCGTGCTGCTGCTTGCCGCTATTGCTAGAGCCGCCAGAAAACCTACTGCTTTTTTCAACATCTGTGTGACCTTCCTTTCTTGCCGCTTCCCGCGGCAGTGTAACTTATATTTTCCCTTTTATTTACTTCTGTGAAATATATGTGCATAAAGTTTAATTTTGCACAAAAGTTATTCGCTTTGCATACGAATATACATCAACATACATATATAAGTATACACTATCTTAATCGGTTTGTCAACCTTTTTAACCGTTTTGTTACAATTTAAAAGCGCAAAATAGTATTATTCCGTCTTTTGCGCCTTTTCAGCCTTAGCTTTGGCGATGTCCTCGGCTATGCGCTGCTTTACCCCTGCGAATATCACGTCGCGCGCCGCCTTTGCCTGCGCTTTGGTAGCGGCGGGCACGTCTTTCAGGCGGTAGGGCAGACCTAAGTTTTCGTACTTTACTATTCCCATAGTGTGGTAGGGCAGCACGTCAATAGCGCGCAGCGTTTTTATCCCGCCGATGAATTTTCCCAGCCGCGTGAGCGACTCGTCGTCGTCCGTAACGCCGGGTACCAGGACGTGCCTTATCCAAACGTCTATGCCGCGGTCGCTGAGGTGGCGGGCGAAGTCGAGTATGCCCGCGTTGTCCTGCCCAGTGAGCCAGCGGTGCTTTTCGGGGTCGATGTGCTTTATGTCGAGCATAACCAGGTCGGTGAAGTCGAGCAGGCGGTCTATCTTTGTGCGCATCTCGGCGTTGCCCGCGTTCCACATTATTCCCGAGGAGTCTAGGCAGGTGTGCACTCCGCGCTCTTTAGCCCTGCGGAATATCTCGCCCACAAATTCGGGCTGCATGAGCGGTTCGCCGCCTGTGCAGGTTATCCCGCCGCCGCGCAGAAATTCTTTTACCGCGTCGAACTGCGACATTATGTCAGATACCGATGTAAGCTTGCCGTCCTGCTTGTTCCAAGTATCGGGGTTGTGGCAGTAGGCGCAGCGCATGGGGCAGCCGCTTACGAATACTACGAATCTCAGCCCGGGGCCGTCTACCGTGCCCAAACTTTCTACCGAATGTACATAACCTTTAATATCGTCCATAAAGCTGTCTATCTCCTTTTTACAAATTGTATCATCTGTTTTCAAGCGCGCTGCTTACTATCTTCCCGTCGGCGAAAAGCGCGGCTAGGAACAGCGAGCCGCATATCACAAGCGCTTCGCCGTCTTTCAGCGCGGCGACCTCCCGCCGTACAGTTTCCTCGGGGGAGTATGGCGAGGGTGCGGCTTTCGCACCGTGGCGCGCCAGTATCTCGGCAAGCTCGCCCTTTTCACGCGCGCGCGGGCAGTAGCCGTCTACGCAGATGAAGTTTTCCGCCGCCTGCGCTATCTGTTCCGCCGCCGTTTCGCTGTCTTTGTCGCCCAGCATACCTATCACCGCGCGCTTCGGGCAGTTCAGTGCCGCCAATGCGTCCGCAAGCGCCTTTACCCCCTCGGGATTATGCCCGCCGTCTAAAATTATCAGCGGCTCGCGCGAGAGTATCTGCACCCGCGCGGGCACTTGCGCCAGCAGACCGCTTTTCAGCGCCGCTTCGGGAATATCGTACCCCTCGCCGCGCAGAGTGTTTACCACTTCGATAACTGTCAGCGCGTTTTTTATCTGATGATAGCCGCCCATGTGCGTTTCGTACTGCCCGCCGCGGTAGCTGAATTTGCAGCCGAAAGGCGTGCAGCGCTCAACTTTCAGCTCAGCCATATCGGGGATAACGAGCTGCGAATTGCATAGCCGCGCGCGCCTGCCGATAACGCCCATAGCCTGCCGCGGGTTCTCGGGGGCGGTCACGCAGGGCGAGCCTTTCTTTATTATGCCCGCTTTCTGCGCCGCTATTTTCTCGATAGTGCCGCCCAGTATCGCCGTGTGGTCGAGCGAGATGGAGCATATCACCGATACCAGCGGCGGCGGGATAACGTTGGTAGAGTCGAGCAGCCCGCCAACGCCCGTTTCCAGTACTACTACGTCGCAGCCGCGCTTTATGAAGTGCAGAAAAGCCATGGCCTGCGTTATCTCAAACTGCGAAAATTCGTAGTGCGGCAGCTTTTTCACCGCGCCGTCTACTATTTCAGAAAGCGCGTTCAGCTCGGTGTCCGAAATATCCTCGCTGTTCACGCGTATGCGGTCGTTGTAGCGCAGTATGTATGGCGAGGTGAAAAGCCCCGTGGCGTACCCCGCCGCGCGCAGCGCTTCCGCCGTCATCTCGGCGCAGCTTCCCTTGCCGTTAGTGCCCGCTATGTGCACGAATTTCAGTTTTTTGTGCGGGTCGCCCAGAGCGCCCATCAGCGCCCGTATCCTTTCAAGGTCGGTTATCTTGCCGCCAAGCTTGCCGTAGCTGTCTACCAGCTTCATGTATTCCTGCAAATCGCCGTCAGTCCTCTCCGTGAATGTATTTGTAAAGCTCCGCCGCCGTAGCAGCGTTCACGCCCGCCGTTTTCGCCAGTTCGTACTCGGTGGCGGCTTCAAGCGCGGCGCGCGTCTTGTACTCGGTCATTAGCTTTTGCGCCTTTTTCTCGCCTATGCCCTTTACCGAAGTAAGCTCCAGCGCGAAGCTGTTTTTCTTGTGCCGCGCTTTGGTGAATGTTATCGCGTATCGGTGCACCTCGTCCTGTATAGCCGTCACCAGCGCGAACGCGCGCCGGTATGAAGTAAGGCTTATCTCGCGGTCTGAGGCGGTTGCGGCGCGGGTGCGGTGCTTCGAGTCTTTTACCAGACCGTATATCGGTACGTTTATCCCAAGCGCGCGCACTACGGGCGTTACCGTGGCGACGTGTCCCTTGCCGCCGTCGAGAAGTATAAGGTCGGGCAGGGTGGAAAAGCCCTCGTCATCGCCCTCAAGATAACGTTTGAAGCGGCGCTCTACCGCCTCGCACATACAGGCGTAGTCGTTCTGCTCGTGCACTGTTTTTATCGTAAATTTGCGGTAAAATCGTTTGCATGGTCTGCCGTTTTCGTAGACCACCATTCCGCAGGTCATGTCGGAAGAGCCGAAGTTTGATATATCGTAGCACTCTATGAACCGCGGCGGCTTTTCCAGACCCAGCGCTTTCGCAAGCTCTTCAAGAGCGGTTATCTCCTTGCCCGTTCTGCCCACGCGCAGCGAAAGGTGCTCGCTGGCGTTGCTTTTCGCGAGGGTGGTCAGCCGCAGCAGCGCGCCCCTCTGCGGCACAGATATGTGCACGCGGTGTCCGCATTTGTCTGATAGATACCGCTCGAGCAGCTCGGCGTTATCTATCGGCTCGTCGAGCAGTATGTCTTTCGGTATCTCGCTGCGCGCCGAGTAAAATTCGGTGATAAAGCCCTCGCGCATGGCAGAGCCCAGATCGGTCATGCCGAGCGGCGCGCTGTATTTGTCAAAAAGCCGCCCGCCGCGGTACATCAGCACGCTGCCGCAGGCGCGGTCGGCGTTTTCCGAAACGGCGAAAATGTCCATATCGCGCAGGTCGTCGGAAACTATCTTCTGACCCTCTGCGGCTTTCTTGATGGCGGCTATGCGGTCGCGCAGCTTTGCCGCCTGCTCAAAGTCGAGCGCTTCGGCGGCGGCGTTCATCTGCTCGGTAAGCCGCTCGACGCTCGCCTGCGAGCCGCTTTTGATGTACTCTACCGCCTGCTGTACCACCCCGCGGTAGTCCTCGGCAGAGATCTCGCCTTTGCACACGCCCATGCACTGCTTTATGAAGCAGTTTAGGCAGGGGCGGCTTTTGCCGAGATCCCGCGGGAACTGCTTTGTGCAGGTGGGCAGCATGAATACTCTGTTCGCTTCGTCAACCGCCTGCTTTACCGAATATGAGCTGATGTACGGGCCGATGTACTGCGCGCCGTCGTCCTCTTTTTGCAGCGCCGCCGTCAGCCGCGGGTACTCTTCGTTCGATACGCGTATATAGCTGTAACCCTTATCGTCTTTCAGCAGGATATTGTACTTCGGCGAATACTGCTTTATCAGCGAACATTCCAGCACCAGCGCTTCAAATTCGCTGTCGGTGACTATAAAATCGTAGTCGCGCACCAGCGATACCATCTTCCAGACTTTAGGCAGGTGGTCTTGCCCCTTGCGGAAATATGAGGTAACGCGGTGCTTTAGGTTTTTCGCCTTGCCGACGTATATTATCTTTCCGCCCGAGTCTTTCATGATGTAGCAGCCGGGCTTTTCGGTAAGCTTAGAGGTCTTGTCCCGCAGATACGGCAGACAAGGATTGTGTTCTTCTGTAATATGCAAATCTTATCACCGGTTGTAGTGTTATTTATCGTGTGTATCTTATATAATGTATATGCTGAGCGCAGGTCACACCAGTTTCTCCAGCGCGGGGAACGGCGCGAGCGAACGTTTGAGTATGCCGTTCATGTAGGCGATAGCCGTGCCGTAATTTGTAAAAGGCACGCCCGCCTTTTCTGCCGACTTCATTCTGTAAGTCAGCTCGGAAGCGTTCAGCATACAGCCGCCGCAGTGTATCACCAGCTTGTACTGCGAAAGCTCTTCGGGGAAGCCGCCGCCCGAGCTGAACTCAAACTGCGGCTGCGCGCCCGTAAAGCTGCGTATCCAGCGCGGCAGCTTTTCCGTACCTATGTCGCCGCACTGGCGGTGGTGGGTGCAGCCCTCTGAGATGAGTATTTTGTCGCCGCCGCGAATGTCTTTCAGCGCCGTAACGCCCTTTACCGCCGTTTCAAGAAAGCCCTTGTACCGCGCCATCAGTATCGAAAATGATGTCAGCGGTATCTCCTGCGGAACTATCTCGGCCACAAGCTTGAAAGCCTGACTGTCGGTTATCACCATAGCGGGCTTTTTCGCGCAGGAGCTCAGCGTTAGCTCAAGCTCGCTCTCGCGACAGACCATAGGTATGCAGCCCGACTCGAGCAGGTCGCGTATAGCCTGCTGCTGGGGTAGTATCAGCCTGCCTTTCGGCGCGGCGGAGTCTATCGGCACTACCAGCACGGCTATGTCGCCTTTCTCGAGCAGGTCGCCGACTAATCTGCGGCCGCTTTCGGCACGCTTCGCTGCGGCGGCTATGCGGTCTTTCAGCGCGCCGATATTCTCGCCCGTTTTCGCGCTTACGAATATCTCTTTATCCGAAGCCGTCTGCGGCACGCCGGTGAGGTCGCACTTGTTCATGGCTATGACGTAGGGTATCCCGCGCTCTTTGAATATCTGCAAAAGCTCGCGGTCGCTGGCGTTCAGCCCGCGGGAGGCGTCGGCTATCAGCACGGCGCAGTCGGTCTTTTCAAGTACGCGTTTTGTGCGCTCTACACGCATCTTGCCCAAGCCGCCCTCGTCGTCAACGCCGGGGGTGTCGATTATCAGCACCGGGCCGAGCGGCAGCAGTTCCATCGCCTTTGAAACAGGGTCGGTGGTAGTGCCCGCTACGTCTGATACCAGCGCGAGGTCTTGCCCCGTAACGGCATTCACCACGCTTGATTTGCCCGCGTTGCGGCAGCCGAAAAAGCCAATGTGCAAACGCTCGCCCGAAGGAGTATCGTTCATTCCCATGATAATTGTCATTCCTTTACAGTAAAATTCCCATTTGTGCGCCCACTTATTCCATTATATATTGTACCACATCTTAAGTGAATTTTCAAGAGATAAATAATTACGCATTTTAGCGAATACATACAAATTTGCCCTTGACAAAAATGAAAAAATGGTGTAATATTAAAGGAGTAAGTCGGTGCGGACATACTGCGCCTATGAAAACGAGTTGAACGATAAAAAATGATGCTGAAAAAATTGCTTTGCGCAGCCGCCGCCTGTGTTATGGCTGCGTCTTTAGCCTCCTGCGGCGCGAAAGAGGAAACTACCCTCAATTACGAAAAGCCGCTGACGGCTGCCGCAGGCTCGCTCAATTTTGCCGACGGCGAAAGCTACCTGAATTGCTTCCTGCCGCAGGAAAAAGCGCGGTATACCGAAGAGGAAAAGCCCGAGGAAGGCTTTATGAAAAATATCTTCGACCGCAAGGCTTACGGCTGTAAGATAAGGGCGAAGATAACCGATACCGCGGCGCTGAGCGGCGAAGAGCTTGAAGCGCTGGAGCAGCAGGCGCATGAAAAATACGGCGTCAGATTTGATTTTACAAAGGGTCAGTCGGCAGACGTGCGTTTTCAGCTGACTAAGGACAACGAGCTGCTCGCTGACGACGAAAAGCTTACTTTTGTAAGATGCGGCGGGGTCTGGTATATCTACGGAGAAGTCATCGACTCGCTGGAGCTTACTGCCCAAACAGACAAAAAATAAAAAATACGACCTATTTATAAGAAAGGGATTGATCTTATCATGGCTAAAAATTGCTCGGCTTGCGGAAGCCCTTTGAAAGACGGCGCAAAATTCTGCGAAGTATGCGGCGCACCCGTGGCTGTTAAAAGAATAGAACAGGAAAGATTTTGCGCGCAGTGCGGAAATCTGCTGAAACCCGGAACGAAATTCTGCGAGATCTGCGGCAGGGAAGTACCGCAGGAAAAGGCTAAGGCTGAGCCGCAGATAAAAGAGCCTACCACTATGGATGAGCTCGAAGTGCCCGAGATCACGGCGGATACTTTCGCTTCAAACAAAGAGATAAATACGAGCCAAAAGTTCGACGGCTTTGAGGAAGCTGTAATGCCCGATAAGGAAGAGCCTAAGCCGCAGCAGCCTGCGCCTGCCCCTGCTTTTTCTATGGATTCAGCGCCCGCGCCCGCTGCGCCTAAGGTAGCCGTTTCGGTAAAGCAGCCCGCGCAGGCCCAGCCTCAGCCGAACGCTTACGCGCGTCCGCAGCAGCCTGGTCAGTACGCTCAGCCGCAGCAGACGAATACATATCCCAAGCCCGGCGCGCCTATACCTACCGTCGGCGCTGACGGCAAGGAGAAGAAAAATTCGCTCGTAGTGCCTATAATACTTATTGTGCTGATAGTAGCGGTGCTCGTTGCCGACTGCATAATCTTCCTCGGCCATAAAAAGGACAGCAAGGACGACTCTGCCGAAAAGAGCGCGGCGGTAGTTGCTGACATCGCCGAGTACAGCGCGCAGGCGGAAGCTTTCGACATTTTATTATAATACGCATATCATTACCGCCGTTTTTCGGGAGAGCTTTCTTCCGAAGCGGCGGATATTTGCAATGATTTAGTTAAAAGAATTTACCATATTTGTAGAATATACAAAACAAGCGGTGAAATTTTTTGCAGTATTTTTTGTAGATTTTTTTATGAAACTATTGCTTAATCGAACGAATTGTGATATAATACAATTATAGTGCCGCCTAAGCGTCTGACTTTGTGAGATACGGGTAAGGCGCGGGCGCGAAATTTGTTAGCGAAAGGGTTGAAACTACAATGCCGGCATTTGGTAAGAAACAGAAGGAAGAATCTATTAACGATAAAATGGTGAGATTTTTTAAAGAGGGAAAGAGCGTAGAGCAGATCTCTGCCGAGCTCGCTGTAAAAGCCGATGTAATAACTAACGTTATAAGAAGAAGGTGCGGCGAGGACAGCATCCCCGAGACCGTTGTCCGCTCAAAAAACGCAGTAGCGCCCACGGCAGAAGATCAGCCGCTCAAGGCAGACGCATATACCCCCGAAGAGAACGAAGCTGCTGAAGAGTCCGCTGAGGTAAACGTAGAGGGTATGAGCAAGCTTGAAAGATATATGCTCGAAAAAGAAAAGCAAAAGGCTGAAAAGGAAGCTGAGGCTGAGGCTGCTGCCCCCGCGCCTGCACCCGCAGAGCCCGAGGAAGTTTCTATGGAGGGCATCTCAACCGACAACATTGACCTCGAGCTGGAAAAGGCTGAGCCTGCACCCGCAGTGACGGAGCCTGCCGCAGAAGAGCCGGTTGCAGAAATGGACGGCATCTCAGCAGAGGAAATACCCAGCATAGCTGCCGATGAGCCGATAGTTGAGCACCCTGTAGATGAATTCATCGCAGAAGAGCCTGCCGCTGCCGACGAGGATGAGGACGTTACCATAACCGTGCACGAGGGCGGTACAGCTTTTGATAAGATGAAGGCTTTCGCTATGGCGCAGGTCGAGGCTAACAACGCTAAGATCGCAGAGCTGGAGAGCAAGCTTTCTTCCGTAGAGGACGATTACAACGCTCAGCTCGCCGACGCTGAAAAGGCAGTTGAAGAGTCTAAGAACGCTTATGAGAACGTGCTTACCCGCGGCGAAGAGGTTCACGAGAAGAGAATGGCTGCCCAGACCGAGCACAGAGCCGCTCTTGCAAGAGCAGAAGAAGAGTACCGCAAGAAGATAGCTGAGATAGAGGACGAGTACAATAACGCCAACGCTCACGCTAACAAGATACTGGCTGAGAAAGAGGTCGAGATCAACGCTGAGAGCGACGCCATCGACGCTGAAAAGGAGACCGCTAAGAACAACTTCCTCGACAAGCAGGCGGCTGTAAACGGCATAAAGGATAAGATAGCGGCAGACGTTGACGCTGTAAAGGCGCAGATAGCAGGCATAAAGGAAGAAAATGCAGGCTACCAGCAGTTTATGGTATAAACTTACATAACGAATATCACGGCGCTGAGGGCTATGCGGCTCTCGGCGCTTTTTTTGCGAAAAAATTCGGCGCGGTACTTGAAAACGAGATCATAATGTGATATAATGTAATAGTATGGACTAAGGCGGGGTGAAAACTATTGATTATTGATAAATATTCACGAAAAATAGTTTTTACAGAGGGCTTCGAGCCGCCCGCTGCGCTCTCGGGCGCTGCCAGGGCAAAGACCTGCTGCTTTACAGGTCACCGTCCCGAAAAACTGCCCGCGGGCGAGGAGCTCGCGCAGATGAACAAAAAAGCGGCGGTGTTTATACGGCTGCTGGCGCAGCGCGGCTTCGGCAGATTCATAACGGGTATGTCACGCGGCTTTGATCTTGAGATGGCGCGGCTGGTGATGCAGCTTGGCGGCAGTCTGATATGCGCGCTGCCCTACCCCGAGCAGGAGCGCGAGATGCGCACCGAAGAAGAGAAAAAACTGTACGCCGCGGCGTTGGAAAACGCGGAGCTGATAATGATAAGCTCGCCGCACTACACACGCGGCTGCTACGGCGTGCGAAACAGACTTATGGTAGAGTGCTCGGCTGCGCTGATAGGCTACGCCGCCGACCGCGAGAGCCGCTCGGGCAGTATGCAGACGGTGAGGATGGCGGAGCGCGCGGGGCTGGAAACGTACATAATGTACGGCACTCAGCAGATCAGCAGATGTGAGATAGATTTTAAGGAGAAGAGATAATATGGCACAGGCGATGGATAACTTCAGCAACGAAAAGTTAGGCGCAGCGCCCGCCCCCGGCGGTAAAAAGCGCGGCAAAAAGAAGAGAAAAAAGCGCTCGCAGGCGCCCGTAGCGCTGGTGTATTTCATCACGCTGCTGCTTTTCCTCGGCGTTTTCGGTATGTTCGCGCTGACTATCGTGAACAAGCTGACCGATAAGAGCGACCAAAACGTTGACCTTTCGGGAACGTATATCGACTCTTTCAACACGCTCTACGCGCGCGTGAACAACAAGAACGTGCTCAGCGATATGACCATCGTGAGAATTTGCCCCGAGCAGGAAAAGATACTCGTTATCCCGCTCTCGGCTTTCACCGTAAGCAGCACCGATAATAAATCGACCATGCGCGAGATATACGCCGACGGCGGTATACGCCAGCTTTCCGCGGCGGTAGACAGCACCCTCGGCATTTCTACTAACTACTACGTTACCGTGAGCAACGACGCTTTCGAAGACTGCGCCGATATAATCGGCGGTTTCGTATACTCGCCGCCTGAGGAGCTTTACTACCTCTCGCCCGAAAATGACAACGATATATCGCTGCGCCAGAACGAATCGGTATCGCTCAGCGGCAAGCAGATAAGGCTGATATGCCAGTACCCGAAGCTTTTCTCTTCGGGCAGACAGGGCAACACCGAGTTCTTGGGTCTCGCGATAACCACCATGCTCAACAACGCTTTCGACCAGGTAGAGATAACCTCTAACAGCCTTGATATTCTTTACAGCAAAATATCTTCGGGCAGCGTTACCAATCTCTCGGAAAACGACTATAAGCAGCAGAAGGTTTATATAAAGGAAATGCTCAAAAAGCAGATACAGCCCGCTTACAGCCTTATCCCCGAGGGCACATGGACTGACGACGAGCACTTTGAGATGTCGGCGGAATTTAAGCAGAAGATATACAACGAAATGGAAGCTACTAAGTCGCAGGAAAAGAGCGGAGAAGTTTCGGAAGAATAAAGTTTTCAGATAAGAAATAAAATGTTCATAGTCTGACTTAAAAAGTTCTTCGCGGCTCTTGCATTTTCCGAAGTAATGTGGTATAATAAATACAATACTTTGAAAGAAAGGACCGATTGAAAGATCGGTCTTTTGATTTTGTATGGCAGTTTTGCAAACGAAAAGGCGTATCAGCGAAAGGAATGATAAGAAAGTGAATACCATTGCAAAAGCGAGGTCGCTCGCAGAGCCGCTCTGCGAAAAGCTGGGGCTGTACCTATGGGACGTGCGCTTTGAAAAAGAAGGCGCGCTTTGGTACCTGCGCGTGTTCATCGACCGCGACGGCGGTATAGATATGAACATATGCGAAGAATTTTCGCGCGCGTATAACGAGCTGCTCGACAGCGAGGATTTCATCAGCCAGAACTACGTTTTTGAAGCGGGAAGCCCCGGGCTGGGCAGAAAGCTCACAAAGCCCGAACACTTCAAAGCCTGCATGGGCGACGAAGCACGGCTGAAACTTTATAAGGCAAGGGACGGAAAGAAAGATTTTCTGGGGCTGATAGCCGACTGCGACGATACGGGCTTTACCCTCGCTTACTCGGTGGACGAAGACGGCAATGTGCTGGAGGGCGAGCGCTTTGAGTACAAAGACTGCTCTTCAGTAAACTTAAACGACGACGCAGACTTATTCTGAATGACACACAATATTTAAAGAGAGGATATGATCGTAAAAATGAACGGCGAATTTTTTGAAGCTTTAAAGCTTATGGGACAGGAAAACGGCATGGAGCCCGACGCTCTGGCAGAAATAATCAAGCAGGGCGTGGCTAAGGCTATAAAGAGGGATAATCCTAACTGCGAAAACATAAGAGTAGAGATAAACCCCGAAACAGGCGTGTTTGAGATGGGCGTGCTCAAGGTAGTAGTAGATGACGAGCCGCTCGACGAATACAACGAGATAAACATCGACGAGGCGAGAACGATAGACCCCAACGCGCGCGTAGGCGGTATGTGCCTTATCGAGGTATCGCCCGCTACATTCGGCAGAGTAGCCGTGCAGAACGCTAAGCAGCAGATAAAGCACGAGCTGAAAAATCACGAAAGAGAGCGCCTGATAGAGCAGTTCAACGACAAGCTTTACGAGTGCGTTACCGCTAAGGTAGAGCGCATAGAGGCAAGAACGGGCAACGCAGTGCTCTCGCTGGATAAGAGCGAAGTTTACCTCGTTCGTCAGGAGCAGATACCCGGCGAGATACTGCGTCCCGGCGACATGATAAAGGTATATGTAGTAGGCATCGCGAACCCCGAAAAGAAGCCTGCTCTGAAAATTTCCAGAACTCACAAAGACCTCGTAAAGCGCCTTTTTGAGAACGAAGTTCCCGAGATAGCCGAGGGCGTAGTTGAGGTAATGGGCATTTCGAGAGTGGCAGGCTCGCGCTCGAAGCTGGCTGTACGCAGCAAGGATAAGAACGTAGACGCGATAGGCGCCTGCATAGGCCCGAAGAAGTCGAGAATCTCCGCAGTAGTGAACGAGCTTTGCGGCGAGAAGATCGACATCATCCCTTACAGCGAAGACCCCGACGAGTACATCGCAAGAGCGCTCGCGCCCGCACAGGTGATCGACGTAGAGCTGATAGAGGGCAGCGAAGTGCCCGCCTGCCGAGTTATCGTGCCTGCGAACCAGCTTTCGCTCGCGATAGGCAACAGAGGTCAGAACGCGCGCCTTGCCGCTGGTCTTACCGGCTACAAGATCGACATAATCTCTGACGCGCAGGCTAAGGAGCTGGAAGAAGCTGCCGAGGCTGAGCAGGAGGAAAAAGCTCTGGAAGGCGAGAACGAAGTTTCTGAGCTGGAGCTTGCCGACGCGCTGGAGGAAGTACCCGCTGAGGGAGAGAGCGAGGTCTGATGAAACAGACAAAGCAGAAAAAAATACCTCTGAGAATGTGTTTGGGCTGCAGCGAGATGAAGTCCAAGCGTGAGATGATAAGAGTCGTAAAATCGAAAGAGGGCGAAGTATCGCTCGACCTCACGGGAAAAAAAGCGGGCAGGGGAGCATACATCTGCCGCAGCGCCGAGTGCTTCAGAAAAGCGCGAAAGGCGCACAGGTTTGAAAAAAGCCTTTCCTGCGCGATAAGCGAAGAGGTATACGACGGAATGGAGCGTGAGCTGGAAAATGAGCAGTAACGCAGATAAAACAGGACTGCTGAGCATGTGCCGAAAGGCAGGCAAGGTGAAGTGCGGCATGGATATATCGAAATCGGCGTGCGAAACGGGCGAGGCAAAGGCGGTTTTCACCGCGAGCGACCTTTCGGAAAAATCGCTGAAAGAGATACGCTTTTGCTGCGCAAAAAACGCGGTGAAGATATACCGCCTGCGTATCACCATGCAGCAGGCTGCTGATAAGCTAGGGAAAAAGTCGGGAATATTCGCCGTTTGCGACGGCGGCTTCGCCAAAGCGCTTGCTAAGGGCGAAGAGGATATTTCGGCAGATATAAATGATTTTTACAGTGAGATATAAGGAGGCTGCCTATGAATAAGACGGTTAAAAAATACAAGCTTTCAGAGCTTGCAAAGGATATAAACGCAGCAGCGAACGAAGTTATAGAATGCCTGAGCGTGCTTGGCGGAGAGCCTAAGAAGAGCGGCGCTTTCCTCACCCCGCAGGAGGTAGGCTACGTTATGGAGTATTTTACCCAGAAAAATCAGGTAGAGAGCTTCGACGCTTACTACGCTAACAACGTAAAGCCCGAGCCCGCTAAGGAAGAGAAGCCCGCTGCTAAGGCTGAAAAGCCTAAGAAGAAGCCTGCCGCAAAGGCTGATAAGGCGGAAAAGGCTGAGCCAGCAAAGGCGGAGAAGCCTAAGGCTGAGAACAAGCCCGCGCCCAAGGCAGAGAGCAAGCCTGCGCCCGCTAAGGAAGAGAAGCCCGCTAAGCCAGAGCCTGCTAAGGAAGAGAAGCCCGCGCAGACCGCGCAGCCTAAGGCTGAGCCTGCCGCTGAAAAGTCTGACAAGAAGAATAAAAAGCAGGAAAAAGCTAAGAAGCAGGAGCACGGCGAGAAGAAAACGCTGGTAGGAAAATCTTCTGACTCGGCTTCCGATAAGGGCTACACCGTTTCGGAAAACAGCTCGCAGAATTACCGCACGGTAGATACCCGCGGCAGCTATGTAGAGCTTGACAAATATAACGAAAAGTACGATAACCTCGCTATCTCGAAGCAGGGCGGCGGCAAGAAGCGCGACAACTTCACCAAAAAGCAGAAGATAACCCAGAAGTCGCAGCAGCACAAGAAGCAGCAGTTCTCACACAAGAGAGAGACCGAGGCTGAAAAGCTGCGCCGCTTAGAGCTTGAGCGCGCCAGAAAGCAGCAGCTCAAGGTAATGATACCCGACGAGATAGTAGTTTCAGAGCTGGCGAGCAGACTGAAAGTTACCGCTACCGAGGTCATCAAGAAGCTGATGGGTCTGGGCGTAATGGCTACCCTAAACGAAACTATCGACTTCGACACCGCTTCGCTCGTTGCGGAAGAGCTGGGCGCTAAGGTAGAGAAGGAAGTTATAGTTACGATAGAAGACCGCCTTATCACCGACGAAGAGGACGCTCCCGAAACGCTGAAAGAGCGCTGCCCAGTAGTAGTAGTAATGGGCCACGTTGACCACGGCAAGACCTCTATACTCGATAGGATAAGAAACGCGCATATCGCCGACGGCGAGGCGGGCGGCATAACCCAGCACATAGGCGCATATCAGGTATACCACAACAACCGCAAGATAACCTTCCTCGATACCCCGGGCCATGAAGCTTTCACATCTATGAGAGCGCGCGGAGCTAACATCACCGATATTGCGGTGCTGGTAGTAGCGGCGGACGACGGTATCATGCCGCAGACCATAGAGTCTATCAACCACGCAAAGGCTGCGGGCGTACAGGTAATAGTTGCTATAAACAAGATGGATAAAGAGGGCGCGAACCCCGAGCGCATAAAGCAGCAGCTCACCGAGCACGACCTCGTAGTAGAAGAGTGGGGCGGCGACGTTATCTGCGTTCCCGTATCAGCAAAGACCGGCATGGGCATAGACGACCTGCTCGAGAATATACTGCTCGTTGCAGATTTTCAGGAGCTTAAAGCCAACCCCGACAAGCTCGCAAAGGGCGCGGTTATCGAAGCGCGCCTCGATAAGGGCAAAGGCCCCGTTGCGACCGTACTGGTACAGGCGGGCACTCTGCACAAGGGCGACGTTATCATAGCTGGCACGGCTGTCGGCAGAGTAAGAACTATGATCAACGATAAGGGACGCTCTATCGACAAGGCGGGCCCCTCGACCCCTGTTGAGATAACTGGTCTGGCGGAAGTGCCGGGCGCAGGCGACCAGTTCAACGCCGTAGAGGACGAAAAGCTGGCGCGCGAGCTGGTAGAGCAGAGAAAGCAGCAGGCTAAGGAAGAGCAGTTCAGCCACTACACTAAGGTAACGCTCGACAACCTCTTCAGCCAGATCTCTGAGGGCGAGATGAAGGAGCTGCCGATAATCGTAAAGGCAGACGTACAGGGCTCGGTAGAGGCTGTAAAGCAGTCGCTCGAAAAGCTCTCTAACGAAGAAGTTCGCGTAAAGGTGATACACGGCGCGGTAGGCGCGGTAAGCGAGTCTGACGTAATGCTGGCTAACGCTTCAAACGCTATAATCGTAGGCTTTAACGTTCGCCCCGACCCCGTAGCTAAGGAATCGGCAGAGCGCGACGGAGTAGATATACGCCTTTACAGAATAATCTACGACGCTATCGAAGAGATAGAAACAGCTATGAAGGGTATGCTCGCGCCCAAGTACCGCGAGGTAGACACCGCCCGCGTAGAGGTACGCCAGGTATACAAGATCTCGGGCGTAGGCGCGGTAGCAGGCGCGTATGTACAGAGCGGTAAGATAGGCAGAAACGACCTTATCCGCGTAGTGCGCGACGGCATAATCATCGCAGACGACAAGATGAGCAGCCTAAAGCGCTTTAAGGACGACGCTAAGGAAGTAGCAGAGGGATTTGAGTGCGGTATAACGCTGGAAAAATTCGCAGACTTCCGCGAGGGCGACGTATTTGAAGCTTATATAATGGAAGAGTACAGAGATTAAGATTTTTTTGGTATGCGCCTGCACGGCTGCGGCTGTGCAGCGGGCATATTTATAGATGAAAGGGATAAGAAATGCCAAGTTATAAAGCCGGACGAATGAGCGAGGATATTCGCAGGATCGTCTTTGCAAAAATGAGAGAGCTGAAAGACCCCAGAGTAGGCGGCGGCGAATCGCTCACCGTTACCCGCTGCGAGGTATCTCACGACGGCTCTTACTGCAAGGTCTATATATCTTCGATAGACGGCGCGCAGCGCGCTGAAACGGCGGTAAAGGGCCTTACCAGCGCTACCGGTATATTCAAGCGCGAAATATCTAACGTGCTGGGACTGAGAAAGTGCCCCGACCTGAAATTCATAGCGGATAACTCGGGCGAAAGCTCTATGAGGATATTCGACAAGCTCAAGACCATAAAGCGCGAGCTTGACGAAAAGGACGCCGCCGAGGCTGAAAACGCCGAAGCTGAGAACGAGTAAAACGGCTTTGCACAAAGAGGGGAGCTGGCTTCAACCACAATGGAATTTAAAGAACTGAAAAAATTTTTTGAAGAGCACGATAATTACCTTATCCTCACCCACAAAAGCCCCGACGGCGATACGCTGGGCAGCGGCTTTGCGCTCTGCGGAGTGCTGAGGGATATGGGCAAAAAGGCGAACGTTGTAAATAACGAAAACCTGCCCGTAAGGTATAATTTTCTCTACGACGGCTACTATGTGCAGGAGTTTGATATAGAAACGGTGGTAGCGGTGGACATAGCCGACGAAAAACTGCTCGGCTCGCGCCTTGCGAAATATGAGGGCAAGATAGACCTCTGTATAGACCACCATATCTCAAACACCCATTACGCAAAAGAGCTTGTGCTCGACGCTAAGGCTTCGGCGGCGGCGCTGGTGCTGTTTGAATTTTTCAAATCGCAGGGCATCGCTATAAGCGACCAGCAGGCGCGCTGCCTTTACACCGGCATTGCTACCGACACCGGCTGCTTTAAGTACGAAAACACCACGCCGAAAGCGCACATGGCGGCGGCGGAGCTTATGCAGTACAACATAAACTTTTCGCAGATAAACCGCAAGATGTTCGACATAAAGAGCAAGCAGCGGCTGAAAGTGGAAGAAATGATGATCTCGGAAATGGAGTATTATTTCGACGACCGCTGCTCTATGATATGCCTTACCTCGCAGATGATGCAGGAAAGCGGCGCTGAGCCTGCCGAATTTGACGGGCTGGCTTCAATACCGCTGACGGTAGAGGGCGTAGTTATCGGCATAACGATAAAGCAGCGCCACGAAAACGTGTTCAAGCTCTCGGTGCGCACTACTGAGGAGATGGACGCTTCGTCATTCTGCCGCAAATTCGGCGGCGGCGGACATATCCGCGCGGCGGGCTGCGAGATAGAGGGCACGCTCGAAGAAGTAAAGCAAAAGGTGATAGCCGCGGTAGGCGAAGCGCTTGAGGAAAGCGCACGGTGAGCGGCGTGAACGGTGCTATTGATCTCAGCGGAGTTATACCCGTGTACAAGCCGCAGGACTGGACGTCTTTCGACGTGATAGCGAAGCTGCGTGGAGTGCTGCATATAAAGCGGCTGGGCCATGCGGGAACGCTCGACCCTATGGCGGTAGGCGTGCTGCCTGTGTTTGTGGGCAAGGCGGCGCGCTGCTGCGATATACTGCCCGATAAGCGGAAAAGCTACCGCGCGGGCTTTAAGCTGGGTATATCTACCGATACGCAGGATACTACGGGCAAGGTTCTCGAAAGCAGCGATATGCCCGTCAGCGGCGAGGAGCTGAAAGCGGCTGCGGAGAGATTCGTGGGCGATATAATGCAGCTTCCGCCGATGTATTCGGCTGTAAAAATAAACGGCAAAAAGCTTTACGAGCTTGCCCGCGAGGGTAAAAGCGCAGAGCGAAAGCCCCGCCCCGCGCAGGTGGCGCGCATAGAGATCACCGACTACTCGCCTGAAAAGCGCGAGGGCGTTATGGAGATCGACTGCGGGCAGGGCACATATGTACGCACGATAATAAACGATATAGGCGAAGCGCTCGGCTGCGGCGGGGCTATGACCTCGCTGATACGCACGCGCTCCGGCGCATACACGCTCGAGGACTGCCTGACGATAGAGCAGATAGCCGAAAGCTGCGCCGAGGGGCGCTTGGCGGATATACTGCTGCCTACCGACGGCGTTTTTGCCTGCTATCCGCAGGTGAAGTTGGGCGAGCGCGAAACGGCGCTTTACCGCAACGGTGTGAAGCTGCGCTCCGAGCAGGTGCAGGCTGAGCAGACCGCCGACACCTACCGTGTGTACGCCGCCGACGGAGCTTTTATAGGGCTTGGCGGCTTTAAGGACGGCGCATTTGCCGTGATAAAAAATTTCTGATCTGAGCACGGAGTTGAAATTTTGATCTGTATTGATAAAAACAAAGTTTTAGATAAAGGTACGGCTGCGGCGCTGGGCGTTTTCGACGGGCTGCATCTGGGGCACCAAAAGGTGCTCGGCGGCGCGCTGGCGGCGGCTGAGGAGCTTGGCTGCGCGCCCGCGGTGTTTACGTTTCGCAGCGGTAGCGTTACCTCAAAAGATATAGCGGGCACGCTGACTACCGAGGCGGATAAGCTGAAAATGCTCGGCGGCATGGGCTTTGAATACGCGCTGACGGCGGATTTTGCCGAGCTGAAAGACATGAGCGCGGAGGATTTTGTAAAGCAGGTGCTTAAAGGCAGGCTGAATACGCGCTGCGTGGTCTGCGGCGAAGATTTTCGCTTCGGCAGGGGCGGCGCGGGCGATGTGAACGCCCTGCGCGAGATCTGCGGCGGACTGGGCATAGAGGTGCGCGCGGTGAAAAAGCTATCGCTCGGCGGGGCGGAGGTAAGCTCTACCCGCATACGCGCGCTGATAGAGCGCGGCGAGATAGCGGCGGCGAACGAGCTGCTGGGCAGGCGGTACGGCTACACTATAAAAGTAGAGCACGGTGCGCAGCTCGGCAGAACGTGGGATTTCCCGACTATAAATCAGCCGCTGCCCGAGGGGCTGGTGCTCCCGCGGTTCGGCGTTTACGCGGCTAAGGTGCTGGTAGACGGCGAGTGGTTAGTGGGCGTGACGAATATCGGCGTAAAGCCCACCGTAAGCAAGTCAGCGCCGCCGCTTGCGGAAACTTTCATAATCGGCTGCCACAAAGACCTCTACGGCAAAGCCCTGCCGATAGAGCTGTACGAGTTTGTGCGCCCCGAAAGGGTGTTCGCAAACTTCGGCGAGCTGCGTGACGAGATAGCGCGCAACACCGAGCAGGTGAAGGAGTATTTTAAACATAACTAAGGCGGCACGGCTCGTGCTGTCGGCAAAAAATACAGCGTATCCATCACCGAAAGGATAAGACTTATATTTGAAAGGAATGTATATAAATGAACAAAGTCAGAACCAGATTTGCACCCTCACCTACGGGATATATGCACATCGGAAACCTAAGAACTGCACTTTTCACTTACCTTATAGCGAAACAGCGCGGCGGAGATTTTATCCTCAGAATAGAGGACACCGACCGTGAGCGCCTTGTAGAGGGCGCTACGCAGGTAATATACGACACCCTGCGCGACGTAGGTCTTAACTGGGACGAAGGCCCTGATATTGGCGGCCCCGTAGGCCCTTACATCCAGTCGGAAAGAATGGGTATGTTCAAGCAGTACGCCGAGCAGCTCGTAGAAAAGGGCGAGGCTTACTACTGCTTCTGCGATAAGGAGCGCCTTGAGGAAGTACGCGCTATACAGGAAGCCAGCGGAATAATGCCGATGTACGACCGCCACTGCCGCGACCTGCCTAAGGAAGAGGTAGAGGCAAAGCTGGCTGCGGGCGTGCCTTACGTTATCCGCCAGAAAGTTCCTACCGAGGGCGAGGTAACTTTCCACGACGAGCTTTACGGCGATATTACCACCCCCTGCGAAGTTCTCGACGACCAGATACTCATAAAGACCGACGGTATGCCTACCTACAACTTTGCGAATGTAGTAGACGACCACCTTATGGGAATCACCCACGTTGTAAGAGGAAACGAGTACCTCTCCTCCGCGCCGAAATATTCGCTGCTTTACAAAGCTTTCGGCTGGGAAGAGCCGGTGTATATCCACGTTGAGCACATCATGAAGGACAAGCAGCACAAGCTTGCGAAGCGCGACGGCGACGCTTCATATCAGGACCTCATCAAAAAGGGCTATCTGAAAGAGGCTGTAATAAACTACATCGCTCTGCTGGGCTGGGCGCCTAAGGGCGAGGAAGAGATATTCTCGCTGGAAGAGCTGGTAAAGGAATTTGACATCCACGGAATTTCCAAGTCGCCCGCGATATTCGACCCGATGAAGCTCAAGGCTATAAACGCTAAGTACATCAAGATGCTCACCCCCGAAGCTTTCTACGAGCACGCTCTGCCTTACCTCAAAGAGGGCATTAAGCGCGAGGATATAGACCTCAGCTACGTTGCAAGCCTGCTTCAGGCGCGCACCGAGGTCTTCACCGAGATACCCGAGATGGTAGACTTCATCGACGAGCTTCCCGATTACGATAAGGCGCTTTACGTTCACAAGAAGTCAAAGACCAATGAGGAGATAGCTCTCGATACCTTAAAGAGCGTGCTTCCCGTGCTCGAGGGTCTGGAGGACTGGAGCGCAGACGCTATCCACGACGCGCTCTTTACGCTGATAGCCGAAAAGGGCTGCAAGAACGCGATAGTGCTTTACCCCCTGCGCGTGGCAGTATCGGGCAAGGCTTTCACCCCCGGCGGCGGTATAGAGATCTGCTATATGCTCGGCAAAGACGATGCGCTGACAAGGATCCGCAAAGGTATTGAAAAGCTTTCGTGATAACGTCACAATACTATCACATCAATGCGTTAAAATAAACGTTGGAATTCTTACAGGCAAACGGGACAGACGCTTTCTGCCCCGCTTTGTCCTGCAATTTGGATTTGCGGAAAGGCGTGAATTTTCAAAATGATAGAGGTGCAGAACCTTTCAAAGCATTACGGCGACAAAGCCGCTGTAAATAACATATCGTTCACGGCGAACGATGGCGAGATACTCGGTTTCTTAGGCCCTAACGGCGCGGGAAAATCTACCACCATGAATATGCTCACGGGGTACATTTCTTCCACATCCGGCAAGGCGCTGATAAACGGTATCGACATACTGGAAGACCCCATAAAGGCGAAGAAGAACATAGGCTACCTGCCCGAACTTCCACCGCTGTATATGGATATGACGGTAAAAGAATACTTAAATTTCATCTACGATCTGAAAAAGTGCAAGCTGCCAAGAGTTTCGCACCTGAAAGACATATGCGGGCTGGTAAAGATAGACCACGTTTACAACCGCGTTATACGAAATCTTTCAAAAGGTTACAGGCAGAGAGTAGGCGTGGCGCAGGCGCTGGTGGGAAATCCCCCCGTGCTGATACTCGACGAGCCTACCGTAGGCCTTGACCCGAAGCAGATAATAGAGATACGCACGCTGATAAAAAAGCTGGGCAAAAACCACACTGTTATACTCTCCTCCCACATACTTTCCGAAGTGCAGGCGGTATGCGATAAGATAATAGTTATCAACGAGGGCAGGATAGTAGCCGACGATACCGAAACGAACCTTTCAGACAAGCTCACCGGCGCGCACATACTCACCGCTAAGATAGAGGGCGAGTACGAGAGCGTAGCGAAAAAGGTGCTCGCGATAGAGGGCGTAGAGGTTTGCAAACAGGTCAACGAAAACGAAGGCGTGATAGAGTACCGCATAGAAACGGAAGAGGGCAGAGATATTCGCCGCGAGCTTTTCAGCGCTATGGCGGAAAACGGCACGCCTATACTCGAGCTGCGCTCGGCTGAGCTTTCGCTGGAAGATATATTCCTGCGGCTAACCATCGGCGAAGCGCCCGCAGTAATAAACGGAGGCGAAGAATAATATGGGAGCAATTTTCAGACGCGAGGTACAGTCATACTTCATCTCGCCTATCGGTTACATATTCTTAGCGGCGTTTTACGCTTTTTCGGCGTTTTTCTTCGCTACTTCTTCGCTGGCGCAGGGCAGCACCAAGATGAACACTATGTTCTCTCAGCTTATGATAATACTTGTGGTGCTGATACCTATCCTTACCATGCGTACCATGTCGGAGGATAAAAAATCAAAGACAGACCAATGCCTGCTGACCGCGCCCGTAAGTCTGGGCGGAATAGTAGCGGGCAAATTCTTAGCCGCGCTGCTGGTATACACCTGCGCGGTAGCCATCACTGTAGTATACGCAGTTATCCTTTCGGCATACGCCGAGATGGATTGGCTCGTTATCATCGGCAATATAGTGGGATTAGAGCTTTTCGGAGCTTCGTTCATAGCGGTAGGCATCTTCTGCAGCTCGCTCACCGAAAATCAGGTGGTAGCGGCGGTAATAAGCTTTATAAGCATACTGGCGCTGAATATGCTCTCGCTCATAGGCAATCTTGTACCCTGGAACTGGCTTGAAACTGTATGCACAAAGCTTTCCTTCTACGAGAGGTACAGCGGCTTTACCTACGGACTTTTTGACCTTTCAAACGTGCTTTTCTTCATCAGCGCGATAGTGGTATTTTTGTTCCTCACCGTGCGCGTGCTTGAAAAGCGCCGCTGGTCGTGACGCAAAGGGGGCTTGAGATAATATGAGCAATAAGAATAACGAAAATTTAGAGCCTCAGAAAGAGGGCGCGGGCGAGGAGTACGTTACCTCTACCGACTCTGCTAAGCTGCTTTCAGACGTGCTGGCAGACGAGAAAAAAGAGGCTGAAGACACCCCCGCCGCCGAGCAGGAAGCCGCCGATAATACCGAAGCGGAAGACACCGAAGAGGAAAGCGGCAAGAGCGCTAAGGGCAAAAAGAAGAGCAAGCATGAGATGAAAAAGCTGAAACACGGTATGCTTTCGGGCATTTACATCGTGGTATTCATAGCCGTAATCGTGCTGGTGAACGTTATCTGCGGAATACTTTTTGATAAGTACCCGATAACTTTCGACCTTACCAAAAACAGCATCTACTCTATCTCGAAAGAGTCGGAGGAGTATGTGAAGAGCGTAGATACCGAAGTTACCTTCAAGGTCTTCGCTACCGAGGACAGCTTTTCGGCTATCAACGATTACAGCAAGCAGGCTGACGAAGTGCTTCAAAATTACAGAAAATACAATAACAAGATAAGCGTAGAGTACATCGACCTCGACTCCAACCCCGATGTTGTGAGCGATTATTCCGACCAGAACCTCGCCGCTTACGACATAATCGCCGAGTCTACATCTAAGGATAAGAACGGCAATATAATCAAGGACGATAACGGCGACCCGCTGAAACGCATACGCAAGATCTCGCTGCTCGAGCTTGTAAATTTCACCGATGATTTTGAAACTCAGGCGCAGCAGACCTACGGCATATCCGCAAGCGACTACCTGCTTCAGTATTTCGGTACTGAGGCTGCGGCTTTCGCAAACGTTGGCAGCGCAGGCGTGGTAGAGTCCTCAAACGCAGATCAAGCGTTCGTTTCCGCTCTTATGGCGGTAACCGACCCCGACCCCGTTACCGTTACGTTCCTCACCGGCAGAAATGAGAGCGACGACCTTTCGTACTTCCAGACCCTGCTCGAGGCTAACGGCTACACTGTAAACAGCGTAGACATCAGAACTGAGGATATACCCGAGGACACCGACCTCTGCGTGCTCGCAGCGCCGCAGACCGACTACCTCGATACCGAGATACAGAAGATCTCCGACTTCCTCGATAATGACGGCAAGCTCAAGAAAAACATGATCTACATGGCTTCCGCGCAGCAGGCAAGCACCCCGAACCTCGATGAATTCCTCGCTGAATATTACATCGAGATCGGCGACGGAATAATCTTCGACAACGATCAGCAGCACACCTATCAGAACAGCATGACGGGCGAGATACTCTCTATGGCGGACGATATAAACGACGGCTTTACGCAGGATATATCCTCTGACACTATACAGATAGCTTCCAGCTACTCGCGCCCGATAAAGATACTGGCTGAGGAAAAGGGCAAGCATTCGGCTACTGCCTATGTAAGCTCTACCGACAGCGCAAGCGTTATGGATACCGCTACGGGCAAGGCTACCGAAAACGGCAAGCAGATATACGCAGCCCTCGCTTCAAAGGCAGTATTCAATGATGACGGCACTACTGATTACTCAAACATCTTCGTATGCGGCTCATACACTATGTTCTCAGATACCTACTTGATGTATGAGCAGTTCCAGAACAGAGAGTATCTGCTAAGCGTAGTAAACGGCATGACCGGCAAGACGACCAGCGGCATCACCATAGAGCCTAAGGTGATAACCGGCAATATCTTCGACGTAGACGCCGCGGCTGTAAAGCGCCTGAAGATAATCTTCATCGGCGTTATACCCGTTGCCACACTGGTGATAGGTCTGACCATCTGGCTGAGAAGAAAGAATAGATGATAAATCTGTCATGTTGGCGATAAAGGAGAACGATACCCAATGAATTCAAAGGCAAAAGGCATAATCGTGTGCGCCGTGGTAGTGGCCTGCTTAGGCGGCACACTGGGAATACTGGAGCTTACAGGCGCCGATACGGGCGACAGCTCCTCGGCAGTTACCACCTCGGCAAGCACCTCTTCCGAAAAAGACGAATCGGTGAAGCTGGTGGATAAGCAGGCGGCGGACGTGGCAGAGCTTACCGCGGTGAACGAAAACGGCAGCTTTACCTACTACCGCGATACCGAAACGGGCAAGGAAACTACGGGTATCCGCGAGCTGGAGGGCATAGAGCTGAACACATCTATGGTGAGCGATCTCGCCGAGGACGCTTCGCAGCTTAAAGCTTACAAGCTGGTAGAGAGCGACTCGCAAGACCTTGCAAAATACGGCTTTGAAACGCCTTACGCCACATTTACGGTGAAGTTTACCGACGGCACCGAGCGTACTTTCGTAGTAGGCGACAGCGCACCGCAAAACCGATACAGATACCTGCATGAAGACGGCTCGAACGACGTTTACATGATACTGGAATCTACCGTAAAATATTACGCCGAGCGCAAAGAGGCTTTCGCGGCTACTACGCTGCTCACCAAGCCCTCTGACGACGATATGCCCGCATTCGGCACGCTGACGATAGAGCGCAGCGACATCGACTACAAGATGGTTTTCCGGCAGGACAGCGAAGAAGTAAACGAGAAAATGAGCGAAAACATGGCTTCGCAGCAGGTAATGACCGAGCCGATATTCTCGTACCTGAACGTAGATACCGCTACCGATACCCTTTACGGACTGTACGGACTCACCGCGCAGGAGGCGGAGGTAGTTTTCCCCGACAAGGCGGCTATGAAAAAATACGGCTTGGATAAGCCCCGCGCTACCGTTACATACACGGGCGAAGGATATGATTACAAACTCACCATCGGCGATGAGTATCACGAAGTCAACGACGAAGGCGAGGAGCAGTCGGCTGTATCGGCTTACTACTGCTACTTCACCGGCGTAGACGGCAAGGACGCTATCTGGAAGATCGACGCTTCGGCGCTGCCCTGGGTAACGCTCGAGCCGGGCGATATAGTTTCCAGCATGATGACCTGGAACATGGTAGTAGACGTAGACAACATAAAGATGGAGGGCGAGCTGGACACGAAGTTTGACCTTACTTCCGAATCACCAGACGGCGACGACAGCTCGGCTGACCTTACGAAGGCTGAGTGCGACGGCAAAGAGGTAAGCGTTGATACCTTCAAGAGCTTCTATATGTACGTTCTGACCTGTCCGACCTCTGAGATAATCTTTGATCTGCCCGATGTCAAGCCGTACCAGAGCATCGAGATAAACTGCGCCGACGGAACGTCTGACAGAATAGATTTCTATAAGGACACTGAGCGCCGCAGCATAGCGGTACTCAACGGCAAAACGCCTTACCGCATTGCAAGCTCTTGGGTAACGCGCCTTATCTCAAACGCGAAAGCCGTAAAGGACGGCGGCGAGGTAAGCAATACTTATTAACGATCGACGCCGCACAAACTGACATTTTTTGCAGGCTGAACGTGGTATGATTATAGATGTTCGCTAAGGAATGTGCAGAGCTTGTGATAAAATATCACGAAATTCTGAAAAAGTAAAAAAAATCACAAAAAGGGCTTTTCAAAAGGGCAAAAATATGTTATAATTGTAACATAGCCGAAAAGCAAGCGAATTTATAAAATTTATTCTCCTAAACGCACCGCCGGCGCAGGGGGACTTGATATGCGAAATATACGGCGGAGAAAAGAGGCAGACACATGGCAGAAGATAAGAAAAGCTTTTTTACATACCGCGGAGTGCCGCTGGTACGAAAGGGAAACCTGATCTATTTTGGAAATATGTATGATGATTATGTAGTAATGATCGAGATACTGGGAACGGAGAAGCAGGGAGATCTTGACGTGGCGAACAAGGTGCGCATACGCAAGATGGCTACCGACCCTACCGTACCGCCGAAAGATCAGATAGTTAAAAAGGCAGAAAAAGAGAGCCTTTACGAGGCGCTCGATATAGCCTGCGCATGGCTGAAAATAAGCTGAATTTAACAAACAAGCGCCGCATATCGCGAAGATGTGCGGCGTTTTTATATGCGAAAAAACCGCCTGCGCGGTGTGTTGGAAAACTGCGTAGGCGGTTCTTTCTATATGATTAGGAGAGGTAGAAATAATCGATTTTGTGCGAAATATCAGCCGTTTGCGGGGCAGCCGCAGTGCTTGCTGAGAACGCTGTGGAGCGCAGCGGCGCTGCTTGAGCGAACGCGCTCGACTTTTAACTTAGAGCGCTTAGCCTCCTGCGAAGCGCTTATGACCATTTTGTGGGAAACGGTGTTGGTAAAAAGCACGAGCAGGTCGGGGCTGCCGATCTTCTTTTTCAGCGCACCGCTTTCTTTTGTAAATACCTTAGCCTTGCAGCCGTAAGATTTGCAGATGCTCTCATACTGGCCCGCCATACATTCATTTCCGCCAACTATAACGATACTCATTAGATACTCCCTTCAACTTGCGTTAGCATAAGCTAACCAATTACTAAAAAAACAGGCAAATGCGCGCATAAAGCCGGCATTATCCATCGCCGCAAAAATATCAAGCGCCGCACTGCCAAAAAATACTTATTTATCAGTTAGCCTTTGCTAACTGTAATCATATTATATCATACTGAGAAGCGGTGTGTCAATGGGTATGAAAAAATTTATAGTTTGTTTTTGGAATGTTAAGAATTCAAAAGAGGAAGTGATTGGTCTTTAATAATATATAATTACAATTTTCGGTTTATATTGACTTTATTTTGATAATGTGATATAATAAAAAAGTAGTTTTGTTGGATATGTTTTATAAAAAATACAAAGAAAACATGATTTGATTTGTTATATTTTTAAAATACAATAATACTAAAACAGATCGTTGATTTGGAGTGAAAAATGATATGAAGCTTGGAATTGATTTTGGAAGTGCGTATTCTACTATTTCAAGATATGACTCTGATAACGGAAGGGCAGTAGCGCTCACGTTAAAAGAGGGAGATCCTGCGAGCATACCTTCATCCGTTGCAATTTCAAAAAAGGGAACGGTTTCCTGCGGCTTGATAGCTAGGTCTAAAGCCGGCTTGGTGGATCTGTATGAAGCCTTTAAGATGTTTTTGGTGGAGTCGGACAGCGAGCTTTTAAGGCGAAACGGATTTGATGAAGATAAAACGCCGGAGTATATATCCACACTATTTTTACAGTACGTTCTGAGCGGCGTGGTGAAGAAGTACGCCGACATCGGCGAGGATATAGAGCAGATAGTTATTTGCGTCCCCGAAGTTTGGAGAAACAATATCCGCTCTATCGACGGCTGCAATATATTGAGAAAAATTCTGAAACAGAATATAAAGCTTCCTGATGAGCGCGAGATAAAGGCAGTAAGAGTAGTCACCGAGCCGGAAGCGGCTAGTGCTTTCTTTGCGCACAATTACGAGCTGACTACTAAGAAAGCTTTTAACGGTCATCTCCTGCTCATAGACTACGGCGGAGGTACACTTGACCTTACGCTTATGGAGATCTCCTCTGACGGAACTAAAACTATGGAGATAGGCTTTAGAGAAAGCGGAGGAATAGGCGAGAACCACCCCGATGAAAACGGCAAATACATAATTGGCCACGCAGGTTTTTCATATATACGCCGCGTTGTGGAATTAGCGATACTTGAAAGCGGCGACTCTATCGACGTTGATGAGCTTGATTTTGAAAGCAAGCAGTTCAAGAGCGCTGAGCACCAGCTTGAAGATCTCTTGAAAGACCCCTCGAATATGAGCGAGATCGAGTACAATTTCGGTATGTTCGGCAGATATGAGGACTTTGAAGAGATATTAGACGAGGACGATATAGAGTTCAACGAATTCACTTTTATGGGCGAGGAGATAACTGTTACATATCAGCAGCTTTATCGCGCTTACCGCGACACTATCGAGAAAACGCTGAACGACCAGTTGGTAGAAATGAACGAAAAGGTAAGAGAGCGTATAGGCCTAGACCCCTGCTCTTACGAATCAGGCACGAATGATGATTTCAAGATAGCACTAGTTGGCGGATTTTGCTCTTTTTATCTTGTCAGAAAGCAGATAGAGTCGATATATAATTTTGACTCCAATACGGAAAACGATAAGAGGATAAAAAATATCAATTCAGATAAAAGTGAACAGGCCATCGCTTTGGGTGCGGGACTTATCGCTTCGGGAAGAGTTATCTTGCAGAAAACTGCCAGATACTCCATCGGTCTTTACACTACCGACCACGAGGGCAGAAAACATTTGAAGTATGGCATAAGATGGCACCAGATGATAGAGCCTGAAAAGCCGTATTATCTGCTGTTTTCAAACGACCACGGCGATACTGACTCAAACAGGCTGAAATATGCCGCGCTAAAGAACCACATAGAGAATTTCGTAGTAGAATTTTCTTCAAACGAGAAAAAAGGTTTCCGCCTAAAGCTGAAACAGAATATGATACAGCGCCTAGCGAATATTCCCGACGGCGGATTGTGGTGCTGCGGATTTTCTATGGACCAAAACGACGTTATCTCTTTCCATGTAACGCCTGCTCCGGGAAGCCCCGCTATTTACAAGGGCATTAAAATTGCGCTGGATAGTTACTCGAATATGTTTGAGATGACTTCCGGCGAAGAGGTGTATGACGATGAAATTTGAAGCATTAAAGCGTTCGATCAAATTAAATGAAAACGACGCCTGCTCGATATATCTTGCGCTGTGCCTTATGGACAGCCTGTACCTTGATATAAAGAAAGAGAGCGGCAAAAATATAGAGAATAACGAGCCGGGAAACGCCGCAAAACTGCCGATCATGCTCGCAAGACAGTGCAGAGTTATCCGCAAGATCTATGCTAACAATATCGAATCTATGTATAATTACAAGGACAGCATAGAGAAGCAGATGAGCGAGATGGCGGATATTGAGAAAGAACTTTCGCAGCTCTCCGACTCGCTGGAGGGGCTTGACCTCGATAAGAAAACCTTGGCTGAGCTGAACGAAGAACTAGCCGAAGCGCAGAAGCAGAAACAGATACATTCTGAGATAGTAGAGCAGATAAACGACGCAAAAGTGCGCCTAGCAGGATTTGAAACTTTAGACATCGCGTCAGAAAAAGCCGAGCTTGCCGACCTTGAGAAAAAATGCACCGAGTTTGAAACTGCGTATGGCGATGTACTAAAGCAGAAGAGCGCTCTACAAAAAAGCCTTAACGAGCTTTCCGAGAAGAAAAGCAATCTGGAAAACGATATACTCGACTCAAAGCGCGAGATAAGCGATACGGAAAACGCAATATCCGCGCTGGAAGAAGAGGTGCGCCGGCTGAATGTCAGCAAGGAGGAGTTTCACTCAAACTACGCCGAGCTGAAAGAGGTGCTGCCTGAGCTGAGCAAAGAGGTAGAGCTGCTTCGCCCGAAAGCCGAACAGCTCGTCAGCGAGAAACAGCGGCTTGAAAGCGAAAAGAATGAGCTGAAAAGGCAGCGAGATGAATCTTTTGAAAAAAGCGCGGAGATAAAGATAGAGATAGAAGACCTTACGAGCCGCAACGAAAAATACAAGGTAAAGATAGTCGAGCTGGCTAAACAGCGCGACGAGCTTGAGACTGTAAAGAACGCTTCGCAGAGAGAGTGCGAGCAGCTCAATTCGACGATAAGCAGCAGCTCTGAGCAGGTAAGGAAGCTGAAAGAAGAGATAATACCGAAGCAAAATACTCTGATAGAGCAGTATAAGGCTACCCTGCTGACTTTGAACGATAAGATAACCGAGCAGAAAAACAGGATCGGCGCTATGGAAAGCCATATCGCGGAAAAGCAAAAGGCGATAGACGAAAGCGCTGAAAAGATAAGCGGATATAATGAAACTATAGGCTCGCTGACCAAAATGCTGGAAGCAAACAGCGCCGAGATCTCAGAGCTTCAAACTACTCTTTCTGAGCTTCAGAACAGGTCTGACTTGAAGCAGGTAGAGAAGAGAAAAGAGCAGCTCGCCGCAGCAATAAGCAGGCTTGAAGAAGCGCAGCGCCTCTCTAATGATATGGAAACGCAGATAAGCGAAAAGCAGGATATGCTCTCGGCGGCGCAGAAAAAGTACGAGGAAATGCTGCAAACTAAGCGCGCTTTGGAAGATCAGATGAACTCTATAAAAGAAATATCGAGAGAGATGGAGTATGTCGATAAAGACGATTACAGGTCTAAGCTGAAAAGAAGCAGCGAGCGGCTAGGCTCGCTGACAAAGGCGGCAAACGATCTGAATTCTTCGTTGGCGGCTATGCACAAGGTAGTTTTTGGCGGCGATTTCGACGAAAAATGCAGTATGGCGGCGAATTTGGAACAAGTCCTTCAAAGCATAGATGATAAGATAGACGATATACAGAAAAATCTATATCAGTGCGGAAAACTTTGTTCTGAGAAATTTGTTTTGGAGGATTAAGATATGAAATGTTTAGTTTGTAACTGTCAATTCGAGGGCAACGAGTGCCCAAAATGCAAATTTCCCGTTATACAAGTGCCCGGCGACTTTGAAAGCGGCAAAAAGACCCTAGAGCCTATAATCAACGACTACAAGAGCAAGTTTGAAGAAAAAGTGAGCGTAGGCATATTGCTCTTCCACTGGAAGCTTGTAGATAACGAAGTGACTTTAGATAAAGAGGAAGAGATACTTTTTGGCAAGCTTAGCGATATGAAAGGCAGAACTGTATTTATCGACAGAAACTTCAAAAGGCTTTCTGACAGAAAAACCGTAGAGGTAGATATGTTCGCGAGGGTAGAGCAGGAAGGCTGCGAAAATACATACAAATATAAAGTAAAGCTTCCGCATGATATAAAAAGCGAGAATGAAAGGCTGAGCATTACGGTATATGATGATAATTCTTTTGTGCTCAACGTGATAGGCAATGAGGGCGAAACGCTTTCGTCGGCGAGATATACCCTATTTTAAATAGATAAAGAGGATGTGGTATATAAATGTTTCCGTCAGACGCTTTACTTCAATTGGTATTTGCAAATGATACAGACATTTATTTTTGCAACGGCTTTATGCAGGCAGACCTAAATCAGTATCTTTGGCTGAAACTGCATGAAAAGTTTAAAACCGTGCGTTTCATGTATATAAAAAACGACCTGCTGTATTACCGTACATTCGGTAAAAGCCATGCGCAGGAATTGAATTATGATAAAAACACGCTCGGAAAAATAAAGAATATGTTTTCCGGAAAAGATGAGTCCTCTATTTTCGGCGATTGGATATGCGAACAATTGACGAACAAAAAAGAGCGGTGCGTATTCGTTTTTTCGATAATAGATTTCTGCGAGATGTTTAAGAGAAAGCAATGGAAAACGGTGCTCGAGCGCATAAATAAGCTTGATCAAACTACGGGCAGTATAGTACTTATAGCGCCGCCCGACGTCAATACCGTAGATAAGTACTTGACAAAGCAGTCGGTGATCTCGACTTTAAAAACGAGCAGCTTTCTGATAAGCGATATTTCATCGCTGATAGATTATTACACTCACTTTAAGAAAAACATGAAAGATAGTTGCATATTCCTAAATACTTTCGACAAAGAGCGGATAAGAACGCTTTTGGTCAATTTGATCAATAAGGGCAAGCACGATTATCCCGGCGAAGCTTTTTACGATAATATATCAGAGCTTTTGTCGAGATACCTCTGCTCGCGCTTTATGCAGTTAAAGAAAAAGCTTTTTTCAGAGCATTTCAATTATGTGGATACTTTGTACAGCGAACTGCACGACCAATTGCTTGATAAGAAAATATGGAATGGCTTGCAGCTTGAGTCTGAGAAAATAAGCAGCGTGGGCATAGAAGAGTATATCAGGCAAAATTTCGGCGAACAGGGTTTGAATTACAAGCAGCTGTATATTTACCCCGAGAAAAATTCATCTGTTTGGCGGTGTATGTCGCTTATGCTGTACGCGCCCGCTGATACGAATAATGAGAAAATAGCGGAGCTGATACTGCGTATTTATCAGGAGTTAGATGTGCCTAATTCGGGCATACTTGACCAAAGAATAACCGAAACGCTCGAACGCGTTCTTTACATACTTGAAAACGCCGTTCATGAAAAAGATATTGATACATACGAAAGATCTGTTTACGCGCTCTATATATTGTCCAAGTGGGTATACAAGGCTGATATCACGGAGCAGAACGTAAACATGATAGAGTCGCTGAAAAAGTATCTTGATCTTTCAATCAGCGACTTTGAGACCGCAAGGCAGATCGAGGAAATATCGCATTTTGCTTCGGGCAGCGTAAACAGCGCTTTCAAGCTCAAAAAAGAGCAGTACTGCATTTCGATAGAAAAAGTGCTCGCGAAGATGGACGAGTATATACCCGTCTACATCAGCAACAGTATGCAGACCTCGCATAACGACGCAGCCGAGCTTGAAAGCATAGTTCAGACTATGATAGATCTTTCTGAGCAGAACTGCGCTGATGAGAGCCTAGAGGACAGCGCTATTGATACAGAGCATGAAGAACAGCAGAGGAACATCGAGGAAGATGAAAACCTGGATATGTTCTTGAACGATATAAGAAGCCATTTTTAAATACGAAAATCATTGATTACCGGAAGGAGTAATTATTATGCCAAAGCCTATACATAAGTCAGCACGGGAAATATCGAGCGGAAGAAAGAGCAGTAACCCAATTTCGAAGCTTTTGGAAAACCACAAGCAGAAGGTAAAGCAAAAGAGAGAAAAGAAAGCAATGGAGGTATCCAACAACATTGCAGAGCGCGAGAACCAGATGCTTGACCTGCTCGCAGGGATAAACTTTACGCGAAGCAAGCTGCCCGCGGAAGTTTTGGAGTACAAGTCGAACCCCGAGCAGCCTTACGGCGACATCGAGCTGACCTCAAAATGGCTGCAAAGAGAGTTGAAAAATTCGCCCGCAATAGCTATCGACATAAAAGAGCTGGACTCTCAGATAATCGAGATACTCCATAGTTACAAGAACGCGATAGATCAGGGAAATCAGAAAGAAGCTTGGGGCGCTAACAGAGCGCTGCTCAGCATACCCGAAGTTAGAAATAAGATAGTTTCGGTAGAAAAAGATAAGGTAAATAATTATCTCGAAAGCGCGGGCAAGTACTTTGACGCATGGAGAGTGCTTATAGAATTATCCGAAGAAGCCGACAATCTGAAAATTGCGACAGACGGCTTTAACGAGCAGTACGAGAAGAAAAAGAAGGAAGTTGAAGAGAGCAGCGCCGCGCTAAAAGCTAAGATAGAGGATAACGACCTTTATCTTGCGGCTTTCGCAGAGATACATGACAAAACAGCTTCCGACGACCCGATGAAATGGACGGAGGAGATGAGAGTAGTAAGAAAGTGGCTCTCAGAGCAGGAATTCAACAAGCTCACCCTCGGTCTGCTGTACCGCAAGGTGCAGGCAAAAGAGATAATCCTGCAAAACCACCAGAACAAGCTCGAGATAATGCAGATGCGCGTTACCGAGCTGCCGAAGCCCGAAAATCAGAACCTGCATAACGAGTACAAGGAGCAGCTTCAGTTTATAATCGACGAGTGCGCCGAGATGGACGTTGAGATAGACGAGATGCTTAGCGACCTCGAAAAGGTAGAGGGCCAGCTAGAGGTATTCGACAACGCTCCCGGCGCGATACATCTGAGAAACAATATTGCAAGAGAAGCGGGCAGATTCTTGGAAGAGGAAAAGCAAAGACAGTCTGACTTGATAAACGCTCAGGGTGTAAACAGAAAGCAGCTTATGGATAAGCTGGGGCTAAAGACCGAAGAGGAAATGGAGATACTGAAAGAGCAGGCTGAGAAAGAGTGGGAGAAGCAGGTAGAGAAAATGAGAGAAGAGACCGTGCAGCTTACTAACACAAATCAGGAAAGACTGATGAACTAAAAGAAGGGATGATAAAAAATGTCTATAAATGATTCTTTGAACCAGGTAAAGAAAAAGCTCGATAAAATGAAGAGAGACCGCAGATTTAAAAAGGCTAATATGGAGTCTAAAGCAAGGGCAGACCTGCTGATAGAGATAGCGAACTGCAACGGCATACTCAATCGCTGTATGCTCGATTTTTCCAACATAGTATCTGAGCAGAGCAGGATAATAAGAAAAGCGGCAGACGAGGGCTACGATACCACCTCGCAGGAGCAGATACTTTGGGATGCGGCTATCGGCTATATGTTGGTTAGAGATTGTATGTTCGCGCTGAAATCAGTTTCCAGCTTTGATTCGCTCACCCGCGCGTATGATTCGCTGAACTACACGATAAAAAACATCAGCGGCTCTAAAAGCAAGAGTTTAAAGCAGATAGCGGATTCTCATGTGGATAAAGAGGCTTACCAGTATCTCAATTCCGACGATATACTGGCTGAAAAGCAGCAGTTGCTCGATTCGGTATTCGCTGAATTAAAGCTCAGCGGCGATATAGAAGCCTGCCTGAAAAACATGAACAAGAATAAGAACGCCAACAGCCTTTCTTCAAACAAGAGAAAAACCGAGCTTTCAAAGTACGACAATATGTTCAGCGACGACGATCTGCTTGACGAAGATCTTGATATTTCAGACGTGATGAAAAACGGAAGAATGAGCACCTCGATACCTAACGAGAAAAAGGAGTGATAAAGCATGGGCTATAAAGATTACACGACCGATTACAGCGAAAAGATGTCGGCAAAAACGTCTAAATACGACGCGCTGATCTGCAAAGCAGAAATGCTTCATCGCGACAACAAAAACGAAGTGTCAAAAAAAGAGGCGAGTTACTACCTTGAAGCTGCAAGAGTTTGCGAAGAGATCGCCAGCATGAATATAGGTCAGCGTGCGGTAGCGAACAAATGGAACGCCCGCAAAGAGGATTGTATGGAGAAGATTGACAGCATAATGGCGATAATCGAGCCGCCGAAAAAGAAGCCCGCCGCGAAGAGCAATAACGGCTCAGACGAAGAGCTGAATGAAAGAGCGGTTTCTCAGAACGAAAACAGCGGCGGAGTAAAAGTGACCTCTTCGGGCTTTAAGACCAAAAACTCCTGTCAAGAGGTCACCGCCGAAACGATAGAGAAGTGGTATGCCGAAAAGCCGAATCACGGCTTTGACAGCATATCCGGCATGGAAAAGGAAAGAAAACTGCTCAATAAGATAGTAGAGGATAACGACTGGAAAGAGATCGACAGTTTTATAAACTACAAGAGCGTAAACAGCATTTTGTTCTACGGCATACCAGGCTGCGGTAAGACATTCGTCATAGAAGCTTTCATAAAAGAGCTTATGGATAAGGGCTACAAGTACATAAGACTAAAGGGCAGCGATATACACTCAAGCTATGTTGGCGTTGGACAAAAGGTCATCGACATCGCTTTTAAGGAAGCTATGGATAACGAGCCCTGCGTATTCTTTATCGACGAGTTTGACGAAGTTTGCGTTGACCGAAATATCGAAAACGTTGCTGAGTACTCAAAGCAGGCGACTATAACATTTTTACAGTCTTACGACAGCCTGCTGCAGCATAAGGAGAAAAACGTGATATTCTTGTGCGCGACGAATTACCCTGCCTCTATCGACGCAGCTATGCGCAGCAGAATTTACCCCGTATATGTCCCACTGCCCGACGCTAAGGCGAGAACGAGCTACTTTGAAAAGAAGCTCGAGAACATAACCCTCTCGGGAATGGACTATGCGTATATAGCGAAGAGAACTGCCGAATGCAGTTACAGAGATCTCGATAAGATAATCAGCTTTTTGATCGGCGGATTTAGAGAGCAGGCGATAGAAAAGAGCAAGGTGCTTTCCGAAAGTGGAGAGCTGGATAAGCAGGCAACGCAGAACGCAGCGATAGCGGCTATCAAAGACGGCAAGATAAAGTTGGACAAAGAGCTTTTTGAGAGCGTGATGAACGATTATTCCGTAGAGGATAAATCTGAAAGCTTTGAAAGCCTTAAAGCTTTCCGCCGCGACCTTGCGAAAGAAAATGATAATTACGAATATGAGGATATAGAAAGTCTGGAAGCTCCTGACGATGGCGCTTTCAAAAAGGACGAAGCTGCAAAGCCTAAGCCGACGGTTATCCCTGTTAAAACAGGCGGCGTAAGCAAGGTAAAGCCTATGCTAAAGCCAGCAAAATCATAATTTAGATAAATGGAGGACTCTGAGATGGATAATGAAGAAATTACTAAATGGATAGAAGACGAGATAGTTTATCAATCGCAGGAAAGGCTTTATTATCTTTTCTCAGAGGAGCGCGATGATTCTTTCGGTTGGGGCAATATGCTGAAGGCTCAGCTTGACTGCCCTGCGGAGATACTGCGTGCTAAGAGCGGGCTTTTGATAGTCGGCGAAAACGGCTGCGGAAAGCACACCGCAGCTTACAATGCGGTAGAATATCTTTGCAGCGGATATGCGAAGTCAGAAGACCCCGAGGACACGCAGTATGAATGTGTGTTCCTCTCGAACCTAGATCTGGAAGCCGTTATAAAAGATTTCAGGGACGTGTACGAGTATCTGAACGCTTTGTTGGATTATTTTGAGGGCAAGAAGCTATGCCTTGTGGTAGAGGATATAAATGACAACGAAATCGGAAAAGAGTTTTACCGCAGATTAGGGCAATTTGTTTGTATGTATAAAGCGCGGGAAGAGCTGGCGCACCTTTACGTCATCATAATTGCGGAAGATGAGAAAAACGTGCCGTCAGTTTTGCGCGAAAGGCTGACTCTCTGCCGCTTGCTCACCCCGAACCCGACCGCCAGACTTAATTTCCTAAGAGCGCAGTACGCGTTTTTATCTACGGTCAAGGAGTATCTCGGCGAGGAAAGCACGGACGAGCTTTGCGGCGAGATAGTCGGGCTGACGGAGGGAACGAGCTATTCGCAGCTAAAGGACATAGCGGCTTCCGCTGAGCTGTATCTGCGCTGCGGCGGCGAGGATATTTTGGAATTTGTAAAAACGCAGCTTCCGTTCAAGCCCGAGCTGGAGCGTTCCGACAACAGCGCGATAAATATGCAGGAGCTTTTGGTGCAGTTGGCCGGCATAAAGGCGCAATCCGCAGAGCCGGAGGAAGAAAAGCCGAAAAACGATTTTAAAGTAGCTCAAAAGACCGCCGAGCCGACCCGCGAAGAAATGAACGATCATATAGGAAACATGACGGGCTTTGAGCTTGCCGCCGACCTTTTCTCGAAAGAAGAGGCGGAGCGTTTGGTCGAAAAGGGCAGGAAACTGCAAAATGGGTGATGTGGTTAGAGCGGAAGCAAGGGATATGTTGATATATGCAGCAATTTACAATTAAAGACAATACGATAAAAAGCTATAATGACAGTACATTGACGGGATATTTGGAGATACCCAATGGTATCAAGGCTATTGACTACGGTGCATTTGCCGATTGCCCAAATATAGTAAGTGTTATCCTGCCAAGAAGTCTGGAGGTGATAGGTCCTAGGGCTTTTGAAAATTGCAGAAATTTAAAGACGGTTGTGATTCCCAACGGCGTTAAGCGAATAGAGTTTATGGCGTTTAAAAACTGTGTTAGTTTGGATAACATCAGTATTCCGGCAAGCGTAAACGTAGTGGGCGAGGAAGCTTTTTGGAATTGCAGAAATCTGCTTTCAGCTTCGGTACAGGCAAAGCAAATAAATGATAATGCTTTTTCAAACTGCAAATTTTTAGCGCATCTTGAATTGTCATATGATTTGGAGCAGATGAAAAATACTTCGTTTGGAAACTGCCAGAATTTAAGGAAAATAGATATAATTTGGAATAAGAAAAAATATTCTTTTGATCTAAATGATAAAAAACAATTTACAATAGGTTCTTTTAATAAGTTTAAAAGGAGTATTATAGAAACACTTTTTGAAAGCGATTTTCCGAACGATAAGAATGTAATAAATCAAGGCGAGTACAGTTACAACGTATCGTTAAAAAAGGCTGTTGTTTCCAAAAATATAATTTCTATCGAAAGTATGGCTTTTGAAGGCTGTACTGATCTTGAGGAACTGGTACTGCCAAATAGCTTGGAAAATATCGGTACAGATGCTTTCAAAGGGTGTGAGAAGCTTAAAGAAGTCTACATTCCCGACAGAATTAAAAAGTTGGAAACAGGAGTATTCAGCGGCTGTAAGTCTCTTGAAAGCATAAGTATACCATATGATATGACGGTTATTTATAATTCAGCCTTCTATAATTGTTCTTCATTGAAAAAAGTCACTATAAGAAAAGGCGCAAAATCTTTTGACTTTGAGCTATCAGCACTTAAAGATCAATCAGATGATACTCGGCAAGGTTTGATTTTCACAAATGAAGATCTCATAAAGTTCAAAAGCATGATAGATATGAAAGCTGCGGACGAAATATCGGGAGTTCAAGTGCATGAAGAAGCGGCGCTTGATCAAGTAAAGCCATGCCAAGACAATTCGGCAAATACCGAAAAGCTTGATGAAATAACTGCGCGTTTAGATGAGATTGAAAAGAAATACGATACTCTGCTGAGAAAATACAATTTGCTATGCCGAATAGTGAGCATGAACCGAGTGGAAGAGTATGTTTCATTTTATCAGCTTACGGAGTCTGAGTTGAAGAAGATAACCGTAATGGAGGAAACTTTGAATGAACTGGGAGAGATGTGAAACGGTTTATTGCTTAAGATCATCGCTCTATCTGCTGTGAAAAAAGCAAGGAGGTGATACAACTTGAAGAAATACGAAACGTTTTACAAGCTGACAAACGATGATGTTGCTTTTTTAACTAAAGAAGATAAGCAGATCTCCGCAGTCAGCGAGTTGAACGATGAAAAGGCGCGCTTGAACGCCTTGATAAAAGAGCAGGAGCGGCTAAAAGCTAAGATCAAGCTTTTGGAAAAGGAAAAACGCGATGAACACGCTGAAAAAGAGCAAATCGCAGAGATCGAGCCGGCTAAGACTTTCTCGGTGATAGAAATGCTGAAAGCCGATAAACTGATGCTGTTTTTGTTGATCGGGTTCTTTCTGATGGCTTCTGTTTTGACAGCTTATGTAAACGGAATGCTTGATGATTTTTTTGATGATCTTGTTACCAGTGACGACAGCAGATTTATAGTTTTCATTGTATTGGCTATAATTGGCGTTGCATTCATCATGAGAGCTGTTTTTCTCGGCTTTAGAAATATGGAAGGTAAGAAATTCTCTGAGTATGTAAAGAGAAGAAAAGCTATTGTACTATCTGTTATATTTGGAGTTTTCTTTTTAGCATATGGCTTTTTCATATATAATCAAACCATAGTTGTTGATTACAATTGGGGCGACAATATTGAGATTTTTACATCTTTAATGCTGGTTCTAATAGGAGCTGTATCAATAATCAGATGTGTACTTTTAGGGTCAAGAAAAAAGCGAGAACAGGCGATTATGTATTTGATAATTGGACTGGTTAGTTTGGCGTATTTTTCTGCTATTTGGTATATTTTCTTGATGCATCAATAGCTTATTGCTTAATAATGCTGCCACCACGAACACACACTCCTAACCCTATCCCCACCAAAAAACAAAACTCGAATGTACCACCACATTCGAGTTTTTTCGTTATTGGATATTCTTCCTCCACCCCCGATAAAACGCCGCGCCTACCGCCGTGGTTATCACTTCGGTTATCGGGAAGGTCAGCCAGAACCAGTACAGCCCGAAGCGCGCGAATATCCAGCCCAGCGGCACGAAAAGCACTACCGTGCGCAGTATCGTCAGCAGCGAGCTTTTCGCAGGGGAGTTTATCGCTTGGAAGAAAACGGGGAATATCAGCGATGTTACCATCGGAATGAAGCTTACGCCGATGAAGCGGAAGCCGTGCGCGCCTATCGAGATGACCTCGCGGCTGTCGGTAAAAACGCTCAGCATCTGCGTGGGGATAAGCTCGAAACACAGCGTTCCTATCGCCATCAGCACTAAGCCAAGCAGCACCGCGTCTTTCAGCGTGCGGCGGCAGCGGTCGTAACAGCGCGCGGCGTAGTTGAAACTCAGCAGCGGTACTATGCAGGTCTGCATCGCGCCGAGCGGTATAAAGAAGAACGACTGCCATTTGTAGTAAAGCCCCAGCGCGGTGACGGCGTTGTCCGAAAAGCCTTTCAAAATAAGGTTCAGACCCAGTATGTAAAAGGTGTACGCCGACTGCATGAGTATGTTCGGAAAGCCAAGAGTGTATATGCGCCTGATGTAATTGCGGTATTTTGCAAGCGCGGGCGAGCGCCGCAGACCTCCGCGCATTACTATCAGCGCCGCCGCTATCTGCCCCGTGATCGTCGCGATAGCCGCGCCCGATATGCCAAGCTTCGGGAAAAAGCCCGGCCCGAATATCAGCAGCGGGTCGAGCACGATGTTCACCACCGCGCCGATTATCTGCGCCGCCATCGGCCGCTTCATGTTGCCCTCAGCCTGCAAAACTTTCGTCCATATGCTCTCAAAAAACAGCCCGAAGCTGAAAACGCAGACTATCCTGCCGTAGGCGACGACATCGCGCGCAACGTCTGCCGAGGGGGTGGACATCTTCGCGTAAAACGGCATTATCGCCCAGCATATCGCGGCGAAGATCAGCCACATCGCTCCGGCGAGCAGCACGCCCGTGCCCGCCGCTTCGTTGCTCTTGTGCAGTTTGCCGATGCCCATGTAGTGCGCCATAAGCGTGTTTATGCCGACCCCCGTGCCGACCGCTATGGCTATCATGAGAAGCTGTAGCGGGTAGATTATCGAAAGCGCGGTAAGCCCAGTGGCGGAGCATTTGCCGACGAAAAAGCTGTCTACTATGTTGTAGAGCGCCTGTATAAGCTGCGCCGCCATGACGGGCGGTGCGAGCCGCAGCAGTATGCGCATTACGCTGCCGCTGCCAAAATCTATGTTTTCAGATGAACGTGCCATTTTATTTACCTGCCTTGAAATGTAAAAAATGCTTCGCCTAAATACTCAATTATATATTATAGCACCGAGCATGAGATTTTGCAATGTATTTTTTGTGTCGTGAAGATTTTTTTGATATAAAAACGCGCTCACAAGCCCGCCGATAAATTCCCGCACGCTATTTTTGTGCAGAATTTTCAAAAATGCTGTTGCAATTTTGCTTTTTTTGTGGTATAATTAAGGTATTAACTGTGCATGGATACCCGTGTGACTGTACACGGAACGCCGTGTTGAAAGGAATGGTAATATAATGAAAAAACTTATGCTGGGTAACGAGGCATTTGCACGCGGCCTTTTTGAAGCAGGCTGCGAGTTCGTTTCGTCTTACCCCGGCACTCCCTCGACCGAGGTCACGGAATATGCCGCTAAATATGACGAACTTTACGCTGAGTGGGCGCCTAACGAAAAGGTAGCTATGGAGGCCGCCCTCGGCGCTTCGATAGCGGGCAAGAGAAGCTTCTGCGGAATGAAGCACGTTGGTCTTAACGTTGCGGCAGACCCGCTCTATACAGCAGGTTATACAGGCGTAAACGGCGGTATGGTAATATGCGTTGCCGACGACCCCGGTTTGCACTCTTCGCAGAACGAGCAGGATTCCCGCCACCACGCCATCGCTTCTAAAGTAATGATGGTAGAGCCTTCTGATTCGCAGGAATGTAAGGATTTCACAATGGCGGCTTACGAGCTTTCCGAAAAGTTCGACACCCCCGTTATCGTGCGCCTTTCTACCAGAATAGCTCACTCGCAGTCGGCGGTAGAGCTGGGCGAGAGGGTAGTTCCTCCCACTAAGCCCTATGAGAAGAACCCCGCTAAGTTCGTAATGATGCCCGGCTTCGCTAAAAAGCGCCACACCGTGGTAGAGGCAAAGCTGGCTGAGGCTGCTAAGTACGCTGAAACTTCGCCGCTCAATAAGGTGGAGTACAACAGCACCGAGATAGGCATTATCACCGCGGGCAACTGCTACCTTTACGCTAAGGAAGCCCTCGGCGACAAAGCTTCTTACTTAAAACTCGGCGTTATCAACCCCCTGCCGATAGATATTATCCGCGATTTCGCCGCTAAGTGCGAAAGAGTTTACGTTATAGAAGAGCTTGATGACATAATCGAGTCGCACTGCAAAAAGAACGGCGTAGACGTTATCGGCAAAGAGCTTTTCGGCTGGGAGGGCGAGATCTCGCAGGCTATCGTTCGTGAAAAGATACTCGGCGAAAAGGCTGAAACTATGGAGTTTGAAGAGCCTGTACCTGTACGTCCGCCTGTAATGTGCGCAGGATGTCCTCACCGCGGACTTTTCTACTGCCTCTCGCAGCTCGGCGTTTACGTTTCGGGCGATATTGGCTGCTACACCCTCGGCGCTACCGCACCGCTTTCCGCTATGGATACCACCATCTGCATGGGCGCTTCCATCAGCGCGCTTCACGGCTATAACAAGGCGCTGGGCAAAGAGGCTGAGAAGAAGAGCGTTGCAGTTATCGGCGACTCTACCTTCATGCACAGCGGTATGACAGGTCTGGTAAATATCGCTTACAACGCTACAAATTCTACCGTTATCATTCTCGATAACTCCATCACGGGCATGACGGGCCATCAGCAGAACCCCACCACGGGCAAAAACCTCAAGGGCGACCCCGCCGCGGCTGTAAACCTCGAAGACCTCTGCCACGCTATCGGCATAAAGAGCGTTCGCGTTGCAGACCCCTACAATATGGCGGAAACTAAGAAGATAATAGAGGAAGAGCTTGCTAAGGAAGAGCCTTCCGTAATAATCTCGCGCCGTCCCTGCGCTCTGCTGAAATATGTAAAGCACAACCCGCCCCTCAAGGCTGACCCCGAGAAGTGCGTAGGCTGCAAGCAGTGCCTGAAGATAGGATGTCCCGCAATATCCATTCACGACAAGAAGTGCGTCATCAACCACACCCAGTGCGTAGGCTGCGGCATATGCAAGGAAATGTGCAGACTCGACGCCATCAACTGATAAACCGATAATGATATGAATTTTTATTCGGTAGCCGCCGTGGCTCTGGGCGGAGCGCTTGGCGCGGCGGCGAGATATATGCTTACCCTGATACCGTTCAAGTGCGAACTGCCGCTCGCCACGCTGATAGCGAATCTCATCGGCGCGCTGGCGATAGGCTTTATCGCGGGGGCGGTATCGGTGCGCGGCGGAAATCTTGGCAATAAAAACTTCGTGCTCTTCTGCAAAACGGGTATCTGCGGAGGGTTCACCACCTTCTCGACCTTTTCGCTTGAAAGCGTAGGGCTGATAGAGGGCGGAAAGTACGGCATAGCGGCGGCGTACATAGCCGTCAGCCTTTTCGGCTGTCTGCTCGGCGTATTCGCGGGCAGCTCGCTTGCAAAGGCTCTGCTGAGGTAAGCGGCAACAAAAAATAAATTACAGGAGAAATTTAATATGAACAGATTTGAGCAGAGAAACAGCTACGGCGGCTCGCACGGGCTGATGGACTCCATCGACACCAATACGGGCGAAACTGCGGCTTATGAAGCCCCTGAACAGTCGGAAGATTCTGCAAATACGGGCGCTGCGAACGGCATGGGCAGCGTGGGCAATGTCGGCAACATGAACGGCATGAACGCGGGCATTTCCGATATGTACAGCCAGCCTCAGCAGGGTAATTATCAGCAAGGCAACTATCAGCAGGGCGGTTATCAGCAAGGCGGCATGGGCGCTCCGCAGAACGGTTACTACAACGCAAATGCCAACGCAGGCACGGCTGATATACCGAAATACGATACTTTCCGCCCCGCGCGCAACGTCGCTTCGTCTGAGCGGTACATACTCGGCATAATCGGCGCGCTGATAGGCTCGGCACTGGGAATGGTAGTTTGGTGCATATTCGGTGCGCTCGGCTACATCTCTTGGCTGGGCGGTCTGGCACTCGCGGCAGGCGCATTCTTCGGCTATATGATCGGCGCAAGGACAATCGGCAAACTGGGCATGCTGCTTATCGTGATAATTCTCGCAGGCTCGGTGTACGTCGGCAACAGGCTTAGCTACTCAATCGACCTTTACAGGGAATTTCAAGACTTTAAGGAAGAAGACGCGGGATTTTACGATTATTTCGATATGGATCCCAACGCCAGCATTACCGAGATATTTATGAATTTCGACCAGTATTACGAAGGTCTTGGCGAAGTGTATGATTACATAAAGCTGTACAGCCCCGTAGAAGTAAAAGACCTCACCGACCCGAGAGCGGCGTACTACGGTGACCTTGTGAAGAGCTACGTTATGACAGGCGTGGCTTCGCTGGTGTTCTTCCTCGACAGACGGCGCAAGGGCATGATATAAAGCAAAAGATTTCTCTCTCAGCAAAAATACAACGCGCATAATACGCGCATTTATCCGAAAGGAATGAATAAAATGGAAACTAGATCTATAATGATAGTAGGAGTAGGCGGACAGGGTACGCTGCTTGCTTCGAGAATACTGGGCAGCGTTTTCCTCGCACAGGGCTACGACGTAAAGGTGAGCGAAGTGCACGGAATGAGCCAGCGCGGCGGCTCGGTAGTTACATATGTAAAGTACGGCGATAAGGTCTACTCGCCCGTAGTAGAAAAAGGCGAGGCTGACGTTATCATCAGCTTTGAGCAGCTCGAGTCGGCAAGATGGCTGCCTTACCTCAAAAAGGGCGGCAAGCTTGTAACCTCCGACCAGATGCTCGACCCTATGCCCGTTATCACAGGCATGGCGGTATACCCCGAGAATATCATAGACAAGATAAAGGATATGGGAGTTGAAGTTACCGCGGTAGACGCTCTCGACCTCGCCGAGCAGGCGGGCACGGCTAAGGCTGCGAACGTAGTTCTCATGGGCGTGGTATCCAAAAAGCTGCCTTTTGAAGAAAGCGTATGGCAGGCGGCGCTGGAGCAGTGCGTTCCCGCAAAGTTCCTCGAGCTGAATAAAAAGGCTTTCGAGCTGGGCAGAGAAGCGGTTTGACATGAACGAGATAAACGCGCTTATCATAAAAATGACCGAGTATTATCGCGGCGACCCTAAGCGGATACAGCATTTTATAAAAGTGCATGAGTTCGCGCGGGTGATCGGCAGGGCAGAGGGGCTTGATGTACACACCATGTACTGCCTTGACGTCGCCTCGGTAGTGCACGATATTGGCATAAAGCCTGCGGAGGAGAAGTACGGTGCGGGGCACTGCGGCGGTAAGTTGCAGGAGCAGCTTGGCCCTGAGCCTGCGCGGAAAATGCTGACGGAGCTTGATCTCGACAGCGGCGTTATCGACCGCGTGTGTTTTTTGATAGCCCACCACCACACATACGAGGGCGTAGAGGGGCTCGACTGGCAGATATTGCTTGAAGCCGACTTTCTCGTAAACGCTTACGAGGACGGGCTTGGCAAAGATGCTGTGCGCAGCTTTCGCGATAAGGCGTTTACCACAAAAACAGGAATAAAGCTGGCGAACGATATGTTCGGGCTTTGACGATCGACAAAAATCAGTAAAAACAGGAGGTGTGTTCCAATGGGAAAATATTGGAACGAAGAGATCGAGTGTATGCCCCGTGAGCAGATGAAAAAGCTTCAGGACGAAAGACTCGCAGCGCAGGTAAAGCACGTTTGGGATAATGTGCCCTACTACCGCAAGATGATGGAAGAAAAAGGCGTTACCCCCGACGACGTCAAGTCTACCGATGACCTGCACAAGCTGCCTTTTCTTACTAAGGCTGATTTGCGCGAGGCTTATCCCTACGGTCTGCTCGCTAAACCGCTCGATGAGTGCGTAAGGATACACTCCACCAGCGGCACTACGGGCAAGCGCGTGGTGGCTTTCTACACTCAGCACGATATTGACCTTTGGGACGACTGCTGCGCCAGAGCGATAACCGCTGCGGGCGGCACTAAGAGCGACGTTTGTCACGTTGCCTACGGCTTCGGACTATTCACAGGCGGCGCGGGACTCAACGGCGGCTCGCACAAGGTAGGCTGCCTTACCCTGCCTATGTCTTCGGGCAACACCGAGCGCCAGATACAGTTTATGCAGGACCTCGGCTCTACCATACTCTGCTGCACGCCATCTTACGCTGCGTACATCGGCGAAACGCTGAAAGAGATGGGCCTTACCCCCGACGATATAAAGCTGAAAGCCGGCATTTTCGGCGCTGAGCCTTGGACTGAGGAAATGCGCCGCGAGATCGAAAAATCGCTCGGCATAAAGGCTTACGATATTTACGGACTTACCGAAACGAGCGGTCCGGGCGTGGCTTTCGAGTGCGAAGCGCAGCAGGGTATGCACATCAACGAGGATAATTTTATCGTTGAGATAATCGACCCCGATACCGGCGAAGTGCTGCCCGAAGGCTCGAAGGGCGAGCTTGTTTTCACAAGCATAACTAAAGAAGCTTTCCCGCTGCTGAGATACCGCACCCGCGACATCTGCATACTCAGCCGCGAAAAATGCTCCTGCGGCAGAACGCTCATAAAAATGACCAAGCCTATGGGCAGAAGCGACGATATGCTCATCATCAAGGGCGTAAACGTATTCCCATCGCAGATAGAGTCGGTGCTGCTCAAGATAAGCAAGGCTACGCCTAACTACCAGATAATAGTAGACCGCGTAGGCACTACCGATACTTTCGAGATACTGGTTGAGATCTCTGACGATATGTTCTCCGACACGGTAAAGACCATCGAAGAGCTTGCAAAGAAGATCTCAAACGACATACACTCTATACTGGGTATCCGCGCGAAGATCAAGCTGGTAGAGCCGAAGAGCATACCGCGCTCTGAGGGCAAGGCTATACGCGTTATCGACAAGCGAAAGCTGGTGTAAATGGCTGCGCCGGGAGTGCTTTTCGCGGTGGACGCCCTCTGTATAGAGCGTCTGCGCGCGATGAAAACGGCTGAAAGGCCTGAGTACATATCGCAAGATCTGGAAGAGCTTTACTTTGAGGAATACCCCGAGCGCACCTGCGAGCTGGAAGGCTCGTGGGAGGCTATGCACCGCGCATTCACGGGCGGGGATTTCACATTCGACGGCTTCGACAGCGAAAAGTGCCCTCTGGGCATGGCGATACTGGGCGGCGAGCTTTTATATTTCGACGGCGAAAAGTTTGACGATTATATAATATCGGCAAAAACGCCCGAGCAGGTAAAGGCTGTAAGCAGCGCCATAAGTGCGCTGACGGAAGCCGATTTCAAAAAAATGTACAAAAAGATCGGCAGCGATTATGAAGATAAAAGCGCCGAGGATTACGAATACACGCTGGAGTTTTTGCAGGACAGCGTACCCTTCTGGCGCTTTGCGGCAGAGCACGGGCTGTATGTACTATTCACAGCGGAGACCTAATAAGTTCCACACAGGGATCTTAAACTAAAAAAGAAATGGGGTTATGAACATGACTGTAAAGCAGCTATCTATTTTTGTTGAAAACAGAGCAGGCAGACTTAGCGAGATAACTCGTCTGCTGGGCGATGCGGGCGTGAATATCCGCGCTATGAGCATTGCCGACACTAAGGATTTCGGTATACTGCGCCTTATCGTGAACGACAGCGAAAAGGCTCTTGAGGTGCTGAAAGCAAACAGCTTTGCCGTTACCATCACTTCGGTGCTGGCTATCCGCATCAGCGACAAGCCGGGCGGACTTGCCGAGGCTATGGAGTGCCTTTACAAGGACAACATCAGCGTAGAGTATATGTACGCGGCGTTCCTTAACGAAACTGACGAGAGCGCGTATTTGGTGCTGCGCGTTGACAAGGCTGACGAGGCTATCCGCGCGCTGAACGAGGGCGGATTCAAGCTGGTATCTGACGAAGAGCTCAAATCCATGTAATTTAACTGCATGATAAAAAACTAAAGCGGAGAACTCCTGAAAAATGGAATTCTCCGCTTTTTTGCTTCTCAAATCATTTCTTGTCGTCTGAGGATATTAGCTCGACCTCTACCGTCGGGTTGTTGTCCTCTGCATGACCATCGTCGATGGCGGGCAGGGTTATCAGCACGGTAGTGCCTACATTTTCCTCGCTGTTTATCGTCAGCGTACCGCCGTGGCGGGTGATTATCTCGTTCGCAACGGCAAGACCTATGCCCGAGCCGCGGCGCGTGTGGTTTGCCTTAAAGAACTTCGTCTTTACCTTAGGCAAGTCCTCTTTGGAAATGCCGATTCCCGTATCCGAGACCAGTATGCAAATGTCGCCCTTTTCTTCGTAAGCCTCTACCGAAACGGTGCCGCCCTTGTCGGAATACTTTATCGCGTTGTCCACGATGTTTATGAAAACCTGCCGCAGGCGGTTCTTATCGCCGTAAACGAAGGGCAGCATGGTAGGCTCGTAATAATTCAGCGTTATGCCGAGCGCGCGGGCGCGTTCCTGATAGATAAGCACTGTTTCTCCCAGCTCTGCCAAAATATCTATCTTATCCATTATCAGCGTCAGCCTGTTATCCTGTATGCGCGAGAAGTCAAGCAGCTCTTCCACCATCTGCGAAAGGCGCTCGGTTTCCGAAGTTATAACGCGCATACCCTTTTTGAACGTATCGGGGTCGTCGATTGCGGTGAGCGTTTCGCTCCAGCCCTTTATCGCGGTGAGCGGCGTGCGCAGCTCGTGCGATACTGAGGATATAAATTCGTTTTTCATCGACTCGGTATTTGAAAGCTCCTGCGCCATGTAGTTTATCGACTCGCAGAGGTCGCCGAGCTCGTCGTCGCCCGTTTTCTCTATGCGCTCCGAGAAGTCGCCCTTAGCTATCTTTCGCGCTATCTGCCCGATCTTGATAACGGGGTAAACTATCGAGCGTATGAAAAATCTGCCCGAGAGGTAGATTATCAGTATTATGATGATAAAAACGGCGCACATCGCAGCCATTATCATGATTATTTGGTGGTCGATGTTTTTCATCGAGCTCACCATTCGCAGCGCCTTGTACTCGCAGCCGCTTATCGAGATCATCGCGGATACCGCTATGACCTTTTCGCCGCTCGGCAGGTCGAATACTGCGTAGGCCATGCCGCTTTCGGCGTTCTGCGCTTGGTCGAGGTCGGTCATTGGCGTGCCCTGCGAGGGCGAGAAGCCCGAAGAGGTAACGTCTACGCTGCCGTCGTTGTTTATCGCCATCAGCTCTATGCTGTCCTTTTCCTCGTAGCCCTCTACCAGCGAGCGTATCTGCGAGGAGTAGTTTACGCTGCCGTCGCGCACGCCGTTTTGCAGGGTGTTGGTGATTATGTTCATGCGCGAGGTCAGGTACTGGCGCGCCGAGCCGTAGTAGTAATTTTTCAGCAGCACGCCCAGCAGCACGCCGATAGCTATCAGCACGGCTATTACCACGCCTAAGCTGTTGCGCAGCCAGTGAGTGGCTATGCTTCTGCGCCCGAACCGGTTTTTGCTGCCGTCTGAGGCGGGCAGTTTCGCCTTGCCCGACTTTTTCGCGGCGCTTTTGCCGTCAGCGCCTTTCTTAAAAAACAATAGCCTTTCACCGCCTTTGCCGAGTAATCAGTGAGTTTATCAGTTAGCCGACCACTTGTAGCCGAAGCCCCAAATGGTGAGTATGTACTTCGGGTTCGAGGGCTCGTCCTCTATCTTCATGCGTATTCTTCTGATATTTACGTCTACTATCTTGTCGTCGCCGAAGTAGTTTTCGCCCCAAATGTGGTTGAGTATGCTGCTGCGGTCGAGGGCGGTGTTCTGATTTTTGAAGAAATACTCCATTATCTGGTATTCCACCTGCGTGAGGTCTATCTGCACGCCGTTCTTGAAAACGGTGCGGCTCTTGAGGTTTAGTGTGAAAGGGCCGCTGTTGATAACGGAAGCCGTTTCAGCCTTTGAGTGCACCATGCTTACTCGGCGGCAAACTGCGTCTACTCGCGCGATAAGCTCTGAAATAGAGAAAGGCTTTGTTATGTAGTCGTCCGCGCCCATCATCAGCGAGGATATTTTATCCATCTCCTGCGATTTTGCGGAAAGCATTATTATGCCCATAGTTTCGTTCTGCTCGCGGAATTTCTTGCATACCTGCATACCGTCTATGCCGGGCATCATTATGTCGAGCAGCGCCACGTCAAAGCCGCCGTCCTCGTTTTCAAAAGCTTTCAGCGCGTCCTCGCCGCAGCATACGTCTACTACGTCATAGCCGCTGCGCTTTAAATTTATCACAACGAAATCTCTGATAGACTCTTCGTCCTCGCATACAAGAACTTTTTTCATTTCAGCCATTCCTTTCTTTCAGTCAGTTTATGATATAAAAACTATTCTGCACCTCGTCGATGGTGAGTATAAGTTTTTCACGTTTGTTTGTGGGCAGCTTTACCAGATAATCTATCTGTCCGCGCGAGGCGATGAGCTGGTAGCCGTCGTATGTGTATTCGTCAGAAGCTTCTTTGGCGACGGTGCGTATACGCATAAGCTCGGTCATGTCGGCGTTTATGTTGCCCATGTATTTGTAAAAGACCGCCTCGCCCGTATCGGCGTCCAGCTTTACCGTTACCGCCTCCGACCAGCGCGACGGGAAGGCGAGGGTGTAGCCGTCGGCAACGGAATAATAGCCCGTTATCTTCGGCGAAAGCTCGTAGAAATCTTTATACTGGCACCATGTGGTCTTTAAAAGCTGCTCTTCCGAAACAGCGTCCTCGTAGCCCAGCATAGGCTTTGTAGTGGGTATCTCGTAAACGCCGTCGCCGTCAACGTCGCTGCAATAGTACCCCGCGGGGCGCGTACAGGTCGAGAGCATATCCGCGCTGCGCTGCGCTACGGGATTTTGCAGACCCGAGTAGCGGTAGAAGATTATCTCAGTCCTCAGCTGCCCGTCGGTATCCTGCTCGTCGATGTAAACTGCGTTGCCGCCGCCCGCGAGCCTGCCGCTGTAAGCCTGCAAATAGCTTTGCGTGCCCGCGCACATATCTATGCCGTCGTCCTTAGTGATCTTGCCGTTTTCGACGTGCAGCAGGTAAGCCTTTGCGGCGGCCGCGGCGTTTTCGGTATTCTGCGGTTTCTGAACAGTTATCAGCTCGTCAGAGCTGTCGGAATTTATATCAACAGCTTCCAGCAGCGAGTATGTGTCGGTGCCTATGCGCTGAAAGCTGCCATTATTAAAGGTATAGATCTCGAGGGTGTTGTCGCCTGCCATGTTTTGGTAGCCGACGAGTATGTCGCGCTCGCCGCCCATAGATGATATTATCACCTTGTCGATCTCTGAGCCGGCGCCCGCTATCTCTTTTACCGAGTACCATGTGCCGTCCTCTTTTTTATCCAGCAGATTTACCCGTATTCCCTCATTTTCAGAGCCGGAATATTCGTAAAACACCAGCGCTTCGTCAGTAGGCTCGTCATCGAGGTCGGCTATGACGTATGCCGAGCGGTAAGCGCCGTTTCGCGGATATTTCAGCGTAACGTTCCTGCCAACGGCGGAGATCAGCGCCTCGTGTATCTGCGACTGTTCTTCCGTCAGCTTAGGTGCGGCGAGCAGACCCTCGATGGTGAAATTAGCGCTTGAGCAGCCCGTACTGCCCGCAAAAACGAGCGCGGCGAGCGCCGAAGCGGCTATTTGTTTAAAAGCCAAGCCTGCCATGCCATCACATTCCTTTCTGAAAAAATATCCGCGGTGTTGTCATACACTTTATATTATAACACACGGCGAGAAAAAAATCAAGCGTTTTTTCGGTGTGAAACCGCTTTGCAAAATTCGTCTTGACAAACGGCTTGAATAGTAGTATAATAATAAGTAGCGGTTCGTCATGACATATGGGCGCGCCGCTCAAAAAAACGCGCGAGTGCGCGGCATCTTTTGGGAGGAATTATAATGTCAAAGTTTTACATTACTACGCCGATCTATTACCCCTCGGGTAATCCGCATATCGGTCACTGCTATACCACCGTTGCGTGCGACTCTATCGCGCGGTATAAGCGAATGCAGGGCTACGATGTTATGTTCCTTACAGGCACCGATGAGCACGGTCAGAAGATCGAGGAAAAGGCAAAGGAAAAAGGCGTTACCCCGCAGCAGTACGTTGACGATATAGTAAAAGTATTCAAGAACCTCTGGAGCTACATGAATATCAGCTACGACAGATACATCCGTACTACTGATGATTTCCACGTTGAAGCTGTACAGAAGATATTCAAAGAGCTGTATGACAAAGGTTATATATACAAGGGCGAGTACAAGGGCAAATACTGTACCCCCTGCGAGAGCTTTTGGACTCAGTCGCAGCTTGACGAAAACGGCTGCTGTCCTGAGTGCCACCGCGAGGTAAAGGAAGCTTCGGAAGAGGCGTATTTCTTCAAGATGTCGCCTTTCGCGGACAGGATAGAGAAGCTGCTCACCGAAACAGATTATCTCCAGCCAAAGACCCGCGCTACCGAGCTTATCAACAATTTCATCAAGCCAGGCCTTGAAGATCTCTGTGTTTCGAGAACATCGTTCACATGGGGCATACCTGTAACATTCGACCCTAAGCACGTTGTATATGTATGGGTAGACGCGCTCTTTAATTACTGCACCGCGCTGGGATACATGAACGAGGCGCACGACGATTTCGCAAAATTCTGGCCCGCAGACGTGCACATGGTGGCTAAGGACATCATGCGCTTCCATGCTATAATCTGGCCCGCGATGCTGATGGCTATGGATCTTCCTCTGCCGAAGCACCTCGCCGTACACGGCTGGATAACCTTTAACGGACAGAAAATGTCGAAGTCGCTCGGCAACGTGGTAGACCCCTTTATACTCGGCGAAAGATACGGCGCAGACGCTATCAGATACCATATACTGAGAGAGATGGCGCTTGGCGCTGACAGCTCGTTCTCTAACGAGATAATGATAAACAGAATAAATTCCGACCTCGCGAACGGCCTTGGAAACCTCGTATCGCGCACCGTGGCTATGGCTGCGAAGTATTTCGGCGGCACTCTGCCCGAAGAGCGCGAAGCAGGCGAGTTTGACGACGAGCTGATAGCGGAAGCTACCGCACTGCGCGGCAAGGTAGACGCTTTCATCGACCAGACTCAGATAAACAACGCGCTGGCTGAGATATTCAAGGTGGTTTCGCGCGCAAACAAGTACATCGACGAAACTACGCCCTGGATACTGGGCAAGGACGAGAGCAAGAAAGCGCGCCTTGCAACGGTGCTTTACAACCTGCTCGAAACTATAAGAATAGTATCCACCCTGCTGAGCTGCTTTATGCCGACCACCATGCCTAAGGTATGGGAGCAGATAGGCGCGCAGGAGAGCGATATTAGCTACGAAAACGCAGGCAAATTCGGCGTTATGCCCGCAAACGTTACCGTTCATAAGGGCGATATAATCTTCCCGAGAATTGACGTTGAAAAGGAGATCGACGAGCTGAACAAGATAATTGGAGTTCAGAGCGGCGAAACTGAAAAGGCTGACGACGGCTTTGAGCCTGCCGAGCTTGGCGAAGAGATAACCATAGACGATTTTGCGAAGAGCGACCTGCGAGTAGCGCTTGTAAAGGAGTGCGAAAAGGTCAAGAAGTCGAAGAAGCTGCTTTGCTTACAGCTCGACGACGGCTTCGGCGGCAGACAGGTTGTATCCGGCATTGCGCAGTGGTACAAGCCCGAAGACCTCATCGGCAAAAAGGTCATAATAGTAGCAAATCTCAAGCCCGTGAAGCTCTGCGGCGTAGAGTCTAACGGCATGATATGCGCGGCGGACGCTCCCGACGGCTCGGCGAAGGTCATCTTCCCCGATCAGGATCTTCCCTGCGGCTCTAAGATAAGATAATAAAAAAGCGGGGCGAAAGCTCCGCATATGCGCCCGTAGCTCAGCTGGATAGAGTGACAGACTCCGACTCTGTAGGCCATGCGTTCGAATCGCACCGGGCGTACCATAAAAGGGCTACAAAATAGATGTAGCCCGTTGAAACCTCGATTCTGTCGGGGTTTCACCGTTTATACGGCAAAATTTCAGCGAACCGTTTTGACAGATATAAAAATGATGTTTTCCCTTTGTTGGATGTCTTGAACTATCACGCAACTGAATATCCGATATGCAGGCAAATAGAAATCAAAAAATAACAGTTTTGCAGATAAATCGAACGATGAACGGAGTTGAAATACATGCAACTTTTTTATGGGGTACCCGAAGATATTGAAAAATGGATGAACCTAATAACAGAGGTTAGATGGAATTTTCCGGGTCTTGAAACACAAGAAAAGCTAAGTGAGCATAAAACCACCGTCCTAAAATTTATGAATAAGCGACAGGCCGTTTGTGTAAAAGAAAAATCCAAAATTGCGGGAGTTATATTGTTTTCACGAGCACACAACATGATTTGCTGTCTTGCAGTTGCGCCCCAATACCGCCGCCGCGGTGTGGCTACAATGCTTATGGATGAAGCACTTGCCAATTTAGACAGAACAAAAGAAATAACGGTTTCTACATTTCGGGCTGATGATGAAAAAGGAATTGCACCAAGAACATTGTATGAGAAATTCGGTTTTGTTGCAGATGAGCTTATAGAGGAATTCGATTACCCAAATCAAAAATTTGTCCTTTTCCCCGTCGGCGCAGAACGAAAAGCCCGACAGATCTCTATTAACAGTATGGTTTGGGAAATCAGCCATATTCTTGCGGACTGTGACCCGACAATATATTTGTACGGTTCGTCTGCTTTGAATGATTTCAGATTGGGTTGGAGCGATATTGATATTTTGGTTCTCACTCAGAAACAAATATCTAAGTCACAGGCAAATTTGCTTGTAAATCTCCGCCAGACTATGCTCGCCAAACAGCCTGATAATCTTTATTACCGTTCTTTTGAGGGCGCTATGCTCACCAAGATTGCCTTTCTTGTAAACGCTGATGACCGAGTGATTTATTGGGGTACAAGTGGAGAGCGAATTACCGACAGGTATTTGCTTGATAGCTTTTGTAAGGCAGAACTGATTGAGAGCAGTATTCTTTTGTATGGAAAAGATATACGAAAAGAACTTAAATATCCCGATTTTCACGAGCTGTATTCCGATGTGAATCGGCACTATAAAACTATAAGAAAGTATGCACAAAGTACCGAAAGAAATTTTTATTCTTTCGGTTGGCTGTTGGATATATCTCGTTGCATATATACGCTTCGCACAGGCAAGATTATTTCTAAAACAAAAGCGGCGGAATGGGCGCTCCAAAACAACCTCTGCCCGGATGCGCACGCTCTTACAACCGCATTGAATGTCCGCAGATGCCCGTTAAAGTACCGATATGATAAAGATACATTTGACTACGCTGAAACGCTTGGAGAGCCTGTTCAGCGTTTTGCAGATGTGTTAGAAAAGGAATTAAAAACAATTGAATAAGAAAGGGTAAAAAATCTATTTTATAGTCCTTTCACATATAAAAATTGACCCGTACTTTTTACAGTGCGGGTCTTTTTTTGCGCAAATTTTTATGAGAGATGGAGGACGTTCAGCAGGAATATCCAACTTGTGCCGTAGTAGGCTACCACCGCCACAAGGTCGTTCAGCGTGGTTATCATCGGGCCGGAAGCTACCGCGGGGTCGATGTTGATCTTCTTGAAAAAGAGCGGCGTGAGCGTGCCGACAGCGCTCGAAACGATTATCGCGATTATCAGCGAGATACCGATGCAGCCCGACATCGCAAAGGCGTACAGAATATCCTTGCCCTTGAAAATGCAGATGTAAAGCCCTACCGCGATGAACGAGAGAACGCCGATGAGCGTGCCGTTGAGCAGACCGACCCGCATTTCTTTTGAGATGAGGTGCAGCTTTTGCTTTAGCGTAAGGCTGCCGTCGGTGAGCACACGGATAGTTACGGCAAGCGACTGCGTGCCGACGTTTCCCGCCATATCCAGTATCAGCGACTGGAACGCCACGATGAGCGTAAGCTGCGCGACAACTTTCTCAAACGCGCCTACTACGGTGGACACCACCATGCCCAGACCGAGCAGTATCAGCAGCCAAGGCAGACGCTTTTTCACGCTGGCGAGCACAGGCTCGTTGAGATCTTCCTCGGCGGAAAGACCACCCAGCTTTGCGTAATCCTCGCCCATCTCGTCGTCCGAAGCTTCGATGATATTCTGCGCGGTGATAACGCCGAGCAGCTTGTTTTCATCGTCCAGCACGGGAATGATGTACTCGGAGTAGTCTTTCAGCTTTTCGATACAGTCGGCGGTCTGCTCATTGGCGTAAACGTAGGGAAAAGACGTAGCGGTAATGCTTTCCAGCGCAGTGGAGCTGTCCGCTGTGATAAGGTCTTTGAGGTCGATAGCCCCGCTGAACACGTTGCTTTCATCGACGACGAAAAGGGTAGAGATGTTGTCGTTTTTGCGCGCCTGACTTACCAGTGCGGTCATAGCCTGCTTTACCGACATATCCTCGCCGATGATTATGCAGTTGGTAGTCATGCGGCTGCCTATCTCGTCGTCGTCGAAAGAGGCGATGAGCCGAAGCTCGGTGCGTATTGCAGGCTCTACCGCTTCGAGGATAAGGCTGCGCCTGTCTTTATCCGTTTCCGCGAGTATATTCACGGCGGTATCGGTATCAAGCTCGGCTATCAGCTCTGCCGCCTTGTGAATATCCATCTCGCTGAGGTACTCGCCCGCCTGTTTTTCCTCGAGGTACTCGAATATCTCTGCGAGCATTTCAAGGCTGCACACGCGGTAAAATTTCTTTCTGTTCTGAACGTTAAGCGTGCAGATGACCTCGGCAATATCGCTGCCGTGGTAATCGTCGAGCCTGTTCATCATAGCCTTAGGCGAATCGTTTCCGTTGATGATAGCCGCGATCTCATCGAGCGCGGTGATGTTTTTGAGTTCAGTATTCTTCATTGGTTTGTCCTCCGTTTCATTTTACTGACGTGAGGGACAAACGGGCATAAAAATACCCGTGCATGAGCAGGTCACGCACGGGCAGGCGTATCAGATCACAGCGAACAAAATGGCAGCGCAAAGCGAAGCCCATCGGCTGTTTTCAAAAATACGCAATATCGCCCGTTAGACCCGCAACTGTCGCCGTTTGCCAATTTATCCACCTCCGTGTTGATTACTATCATTATTATAGCACGTTTTCGTGTGGTATTCAAGGTGGATTTTTTGGTTTAAATGTTACGGGGGAGTTAAATGTGGGGGGCGGCGGATTGTCATCCTTAGCCGACGCGGAGAAACTTTTCGTGACAAAAAACGACAGTTCATTACGAAAAGGCAAATAATGTAATAAAACACCTTGACATATAGATCAAATGTGTTATATAATTCAACTGTACAAAAGTTTCAAAGCACATTTTATCAGATGTGCGAAATTTTTGATCTTAATTAACTGGAGGAAGAAATATGAATAAAATCAAAGCTGCATTAGCATTTGCGCTCGCGCTAAGTATGTGCGCGTCGCTTGCCGCCTGCGGAAATTCGGACGATAGTAAGTCGGAAAGTGCGACCACGACTACGACCACGGCTGCCGCAAAAGCCGACGATACCCCCGCTGAAACTGAAAAAGCTGACGAACCCGCAGAGGATACGGGAGCAGACTCGGCAGCAGAAGATCAGGCGGCAGAAGATACGTCAAGCGAAGCCCAAGAATTCAATACCAGTTTATCGCTTGCCGAGTGTGAATCAGTATCCGATGAGGTAAATGCGGCTGCGAATATTGCCGAAGCGGAGGAAATTCTCTCTAAGACTTTTGACATTGATATAAGCGGCAAAAACGTAGAGGAAGAGCACGACACCGTAGAAGTTGAGGGCTTCGACCATGATTCCTACATAGCGGAATATACTCTTAACACACCGGTAGATCTCTTTGGAAATGATATAAACGGAAACCCTATGCCGCTTGTAAGCTCTATTACTCTTGTGTCTGAAACAGCAGATACCGCTCCGTATCAGGTGAAGTTTACGCTGAAAGACTCGCTTGATAAATCAAGAGCAGAAGAACTTGACTCGTCTATCGAGGATTCTATAAGCGCTAAATATGGCGAGAAGAAATCGAGTTACTGGACTGTTGCGGATAAATCGTCTTTCTTTGTTCAGAATCAAAGTGATTACGATGATGCCGGCGAGGAATGGGCGTATACGATAGAGTTCCATTATGACGGCGATACATATGGAATAAGCTGACAAATCAAAGAACATAATTTGTAAAAATCAAGTATAAAATTTGTAATATCCACCCTGCCAAACACGATAGGGTGGATATTTTCGTGACAAAAAACGACAATTCGTTACATTTAAGCTTTTCCTTTATTGACTGCGTTAATTGATAGAGTTATAATAAACAATGTAGAGGATCATTATAATTTAGGCAATGTATTATCTTTTTTCTATATAAAGAAATGTCATATATAGCGAGTAAGAACTGGCTTTTGAGCCATATGATGATAGAATGATCGCTTCTTTGGTTTGTTCGCACTACACCGAATAAACAAGGTAGATGCCTTTTAATGGAGTGATGTTTGATGATAGTTAATCTTATAGAGCAGGATCAGATGTTTACCGTTAATCTGCCTTCCCGAGTCAAGGGTCAATTTTGGCTTTCTGACATTGATGACCACGGCAGAAAACGCGATCTTATAGGTATCGAAGCTGTAGACGGCCGCTGGCTGCTGAAAAGCAACCGCAGTGCTACTGTGCTCGACCATGATAACCGCCCTGTTTCAAATGAGTTGATAGTACATAACGGTTACTATAACGTAACGCTTTACGAAGTCGGCAAAAAGGCTTTTATTTTCGCTGAGGACGAAGCTTGCGGCGGTCTGAATTTTCACAAATATGTGGCTACGCACGCCGTTTCGTTTTACATCGGAAGAAATCTTAATAATAATATTTTTGTCAATAATAAATTCGTTTCGGGCCGCCACGCTAAGCTTTCGTTCAACGGCGAGCGATGGTATGTTGCCGATATAAACAGCTCGAACGGAACGTATGTCAACGGATACCGCGTTACTTCTCAAAATCTTCTCGCGGGCGATATGATATACATTATGGGTCTGAAGATCATAATCGGCAGCAGCTTTATCGCGATAAACGATCCCGATAATTCTTTGCATATCAATTCAGACAGCCTTGTGCCCTACTCTCCGCAAAGCCCTTCTTGCGAAGCCGCGCCGCGCGCCGAGCTTCCGCCTGCGGACTATTTTTACAGATCTCCGCGCTTTTACAGCGAGGCTGAGCATAAGATAATAACCATAGACCCTCCCCCACAGCGTGCGAAGGACGATGGTCTTCCTATGGCTATGATGCTTGGCCCTTCTATGACTATGGGTCTTGCTTCCGCCAGCACGGGCGCTATCTCTATGACAAACGTTATAGTAAACGGCGGCTCGATGATGCAGGCGCTGCCTATGGTGATAATGTCGGGAAGTATGCTGGTAGGAACGGTGCTTTGGCCTATACTTACCAAAAAACATGAGAAGAAAGTCAAGGCGCATAAAGAAGAAGAGCGCCAGAAAAAATACCTTGAATACCTTGAGCAGGTGCGCGATGAGATAAGGCGCGCGCTGAAAGAGCAGAGCGATTCGCTGAATACAAATCTCGCCGACCTAAATAAGTGCATTTCAAGGATAGCCGAGCGTAAACCCTCGCTTTGGGAACGTATGCCCTCTCACAGCGATTTTCTGCGTATCAGGATAGGCACGGGAAATATCCCGCTCGACGCTGAGGTGAAGTGTCAGGAAAAGCATTTTACTATGGACAGCGATAACTTGCAGGACGCTATGTACTCGCTTGCCGCGGAAAAGAAAATGCTCATGAACGTGCCTATTGGTCTTGAGCTTACTAAGGATAACAAGCTTGGAATATTCGGCTCGTTCGGGTTTTCGTTCAACTTTCTGAAAGTATTGCTCGTGCAGATATTTTCGCTCCACAGCTACGACGAAGTGAAGATAATGCTGCTTACCGACTCTTTTGACGAAAGAGAATGGAACTTTCTGAAATGGATACCCCACCTTTGGGACGATAACAAGCAGCAGCGCTTTTTTGCTTCCGACGAAGAGTCGGCTAAGGAGCTTTCTGCGTACATCGAGAAAAATATCCTTACCCGCCCCGATAAGGAAAACTCGAACTATACGGCGTTTTCGCCATACTATATCATAATATCTACCAGCAAGATGCTCGCCGAAAAATGCGAGGGTCTGAAAAAGCTGATAGCTTACAAAAATAATCCCGGATTCAGCGTTATAATGCTCGAAGAGGAACTTAAAGACCTGCCGAAGGAGATAAATTCGGTAATAGCGGTAACGAAAGACCGCACCAGAATATTCAATAAAAACGATACGTCTGATAAGGGTATCAGCTTTGAAAGAGATAAGATAAACGTTTCTATACTGCCCAGCCTTTCGGAGGACACGGCAAATATTGAGCTTGACCTGCGCGGCAGCGGTTACACTCTGCCAGATATGATGACGTTCCTCGAGATGTTCAAGGTCGGTAAGATAGAGTACCTGAACTCGCTGGTGCGCTGGAAAGAGAATAATCCGACCAAAAGTTTAAAGACCGTGATAGGCGTAGACTCTCACGGCGAGCCTTTTTACCTTGACCTGCATGAAAAATACCATGGCCCGCACGGACTTGTGGCGGGTATGACAGGCTCGGGCAAATCTGAATTTATAATAACATACATACTTTCGCTGGCAGTAAATTACCACCCGAACGAGGTAGCTTTCATACTTATCGACTACAAGGGCGGCGGACTTACGGGCGCTTTTGAAGACCCTGAGAGGGGTATAAAGCTGCCGCACTTGGCGGGAACTATCACGAACTTGGACGGCGCGGCGGTAAAAAGATCGCTGATCTCTATACAGAGCGAGCTGCGCAGAAGGCAGGCTGTATTCAACCGCGCGAGGAGGATCTCGGGCGAGGGAACTATGGATATTTACAAATACCAGCAGCTTTTCCGCGATAAGATAGTGGATACGCCCGTGCCGCATCTTTTCATAATTTCGGACGAGTTTGCAGAGCTGAAAACGCAGCAGCCCGAATTTATGGAACAGCTGATAAGCGCCGCGCGAATAGGCAGAAGCTTGGGCGTGCACCTTATCCTCGCGACGCAGAAGCCCAGCGGCGTGGTAGACGACCAGATCTGGAGCAACTCGCGTTTCAGAGTGTGCCTTAAAGTGCAGGAAAAAGCGGACAGCCAGGACATGATAAAGTGCCCCGACGCCGCCGAGCTTTCGCAGACCGGCCGCTTTTACTTGCAGGTCGGCTTCAACGAGCTTTTTGCGTTGGGTCAGTCGGCGTGGTGCGGAGCGGATTATCTGCCTACCGATGAGATGGAGAAGCAGGAAGACCCCGCTATACAGGTAGTAGACAACCTCGGCAGAGTTGTCATGAACGTAAAGAAGGCGAAAAAGAACGAGAAAAAGGTGCACACCGCGAAGCAGGTGGTCGCGATAGTAAAGTACCTCTCAGACCTTGCCAAAGAAGAAAAGATCAACGAAAGACCTCTTTGGCTCGACCCGATACCCGCTAAGATCTACCTCGACGACATCGAAAAGAAATATCACCGCGGCAAAGACGGCATAAAGCTGGAGCCGGTGATAGGCGAGTACGACGACCCCTTCAACCAGCGTCAGAGCATACTTACCCTGCCGATCTCAGAGCTGGGCAACTGCCTTATCTACGGCGCGGCGGGCAGCGGAAAAACTACGCTTATGACCACCATCTGCTGCGGACTGATAAAGAACCACACGCCCGACGAGGTTAATATTTACATCATAGACTTCGGCTCGCAGACACTGAAAGCCTTTGAAAAAGCCCCGCACGTCGGCGGAGTAGTGCTATCCTCAGATGAGGAAAAGCTGATAAATCTGCTGAAAATGCTGCTGAAAGAAACTGAGCGCAGAAAGACGATGTTCTCAGAATACGGCGGCGATTTCAAGGCTTACTGCAAAAATTCGGGGCGCACGCTGCCGAATATACTGGTGGCGCTGAATAATTTCCCCGCCTTTGCCGAGCAGTACGAAGAGCTAGTTGAAACATTCAACCTGCTGACGAGGGACGGCATAAAGTACGGAATATACTTCCTCGCGGCGGTGGGCAGCGTGAACGGCATCCGCTACAAAACTGCGCAGAATTTCAAGCAGGTGCTGACATTGCAGCTGAACGACACGCTGGATTATTCCGTGGTGCTGGGAAAGACCGACGGACTTGTGCCGACTGCCTGCAAGGGCAGAGGACTTGTGCGGGCGGGCGGCTTGTACGAATTTCAAACGGCTTTCTGTACCGAAGCAGCGGACGAATTTGACTATATCAAAGATTTCTGCGAAAAGCAGGCTGAGCAGACGAAGCTCAGAGCCGTGCCTATACCTATACTGCCGAAGACCGTTGACAGCGCTGCGGTAAGCGCGGCACTCGACGGACTGCGCAGTTTGCCTGTCGGAATATCGAAGAAAACGCTCGATATTATGACGGTGAATCTGCAAACGCGCGTGCTTTTCGCGGCGGCAGCGGCAGACGCTATGCTGCTTTCGGGATTTGCGGCGGAGTTTGCAAAGCAGTGCTCGAAAGTTTGCAGCGTGTTCTTTATCGACGCTCACAGCAGCTTCGGCGCTGAGGCGCATATCGACGGCGTGAACGAGATAAACAGCGGCTATGACGAATTTGCCGAAGAGCTTTTTGCCGAGATGGTAAAGCGAAACAATACATATAAAGACGCGGGAATGGATCTGCACTCGCTAGATGATCTTGACGAGAGAGTATACATAATATTCGGTGTGAAAAAATTCTTTGAGCGGCTGGGCACGGAAGCCTTGAAGCAGTTCAAGCTGCTTATCGAAAAGTGCGAACCCTGCTATAAGATAAAGTTTGTGATACTCGACGAAGCTTCCGCTTTCTCAAACTTCTCGTTTGACGAGTGGTATAAGCGGCATATCTCGGTATACGACGCGCTCTGGGTAGGCGACGGCGTAACAGACCAGTATCTCTTTAAGATAAGCAAGCTTACCAACGAGCTGTATAAAGAGATCGGCGGCGAATACGGCTATCTGATAAACAGAGGAAAGCCGGTACTCATCAAACTGCTGACCGACGGCGAGAAAAGGGAGGAATGATCTTTTTGAAAAAGATACTTACCGAGATCTACGTTCCGGCTATCGGCAGAACGTTTGATATATTCATACCGTCTGAGCAGCCGATGTATATCATTCTCGAACTGATAAAAAAGGCGGTCTACGAGATCTCAGAGGGACTTTTCGTTCCCGACGAAAACACCGCCATCTGCTACCGCGACGACGGCACTATACTGAATATTGACAAGACAGTTTATGAGCTGCGGATAAGAAACGGCTCAAAACTGATGTTGATATAAAAACGGCAGACCTCACGCTTTAGGGTGACGGAATGTCAAAAAAACGCGCATTGCGCAAAAAAATATAGGAGGTAAACACAATGGCAAGAAACATTGAGGTAACACCGGAAATGCTCACCACCGCAGCAGCGAGCATAGAAAGCATGGCCGGAGATTACAAGACCCAGTACGAAACGCTTTACAAGGAAACATCCAGCATGGCTTCCACCTGGAGCGGAAAGGACAACCAGAGCTACATCAGCCAGATCGAGGGCTTTAAGGACGATCTTGAGAAGATGTACAAGCTTATGGGCGATTACGCTGAGTTTTTGAGGACCGCTGCTAAGGCATATCAGGATACTCAGGACGCTGTTACCACAGAAGCCAAGAATCTTTTGAACTAAAAAGGGGAGGTAAGTTTAAATGGCTGATTCTATCAAGATTTCGACACAAGTGCTCTTAGATACTGCTACTAAGGTAAGAAACTGCAACACAAATATGGACGCAAAGCTTCAGGACATCATGAAGACCATGAAAGACCTTGACGCTACATGGAAGAGCGACGCTGCTACCGCTATCATCGCTAACATGAACGCCCTTCAGCCCGAATTCGAGCGCTATAAGACAATAGTTGAATCCTACGCAAAATTTCTCGAAAAATCCGCTCAGTCTTACGAGCAGACCGAACAGAGCGTACAGACCTACGCTGACCAGTTCAAATAATCATAAGCAAAACAACTCTTGACTCGGGCGGCGTCCGAAAGAACGCTGCCCTGGCTTTGAAAAAAACTGACTTATATCAGATAATTATATATTTTACATACGAAATAAAAGATCATAGGACGGAGGTTTTTTATGAAAAAATTTGTGGCGGCGGCTACTGCTGCAGTACTCTCGTTTACTACCATGGCATCTTTGGCTGCCTGCGGAAAAAAGGACATTCAGAAGCTGACCAACGCTCAGTGGCTCAGCATGATAAACCAGTCTTTCGGCATGAGCGGCTACACTGAGGAAGAGCCGTATTTTGAGAATATCAGCAGCGACAGCCCTTATTTCAGCGATGTGCAGACGGCTACCGAGTGGAACGTTATCGACGCTTCCGAAGATTTTGACCCCGAGGACACGCTTTCGTGGGGCGAAGCTTATGTAACGCTTGTAAATGCGGGCGAATTTACAAACGAAAAAGCCTCTGATATGGATAAGATAAAGTACGGCATAGCCAACTTCGGCGTGGAGTCCAGAACCTACTGGAGAAACAGAGATATTAGCGCCGAGGACGCGATAAAGATGCTCAGCACCGCGCAGGAAAAATGGGCGGGACGTACTTATACCGACGATGAAAAGGTAGAAAAGGTAAAGTACTCAGAGGGCGTAGTTGACCTTACCACTGACGACAGCCCCGTTGAGCAATACTCCATCAACGGAAATATAGTTTCCATTCCCTCGATGCAGGATCTCGGCGATGGTACTACTTCCACTGTTTCTCAGGAAGACCTCGGCATAGAGAGCGGCGACGTTTACGTTCTTCCCGCAAACGACACATATCTTGGCGACACAGCCTGCCGTGCGGAAAACGTGTATGAGGAGAACGGCGAGATAAAGATAGAGAATTCCGAAGAGGATCTCGACCTTTACGACATCGCGGAAGAGATACAGCTAAAAGAAACTATGGAGCCTACCATGGAAAACTGCGTTGTGTACGACGGCAACGGCGAAGTTATCTCGGTAGGAAACAACATCTCGCCCGAAGTAACGGCAGAGATGAACAGCGCTCAGCCAACTCTCGACGATCTGACAAATAAAAACGACGGAAAGGATATGTTTGAGAGCACCGGCTTTGACGTTTCACATTCGTTTGATGTAGATGATTGGACGGTAGAACTTAAATACGGAATAAACGGCAAGCTTGACCTTGCAGCTACGATCTCGACCGAAAGCGAGAATAAGAACGGAACAAAGCAGAGTATTGAGATAGGTGCGGCTGTAAATAATCTTAAAGTAACAAATAATGTTGATTATTCATGGTTCACTCTTCATTCTGCGGAAGTTAAGGTAGATTATGAGCTTGAACAGAGCTTTAAATATGGCGGTTCATATGAGAAAACAGCTATCTACGCTCCTTATGATAACAGAAACACCAGCTTCCTTAAAAACCTGAAAAACTCAAAGTTTAAGGGCGAAGATGCAAAGGGCGCAAAGACGATAGCCAGCCGCAAGACTATAAAGATAGCCAGCCTTGATGTTTATAATGCAGGTATAGCAAAGGTTTGCTTTGATGTATCGGCGCAGATAAAGGTAGACGGCTCTATCGAAATAAAGATAACCGAATCAGGCACAAAGGGCTTATCTTACAAAGACGGAAAAGTAAAGCTTATCAATATCAGTAATAAAGACCGCAGTATAAAGGCAGAAGCCAATATAGAAGGTACGCTCAATTTCGGACCTGCGCTCTATGTTATCGGTCTGAAAAAGAAGATACTTGGTGTAGAGGCTAAGGTCGGCTTAGGCGGAGATTTTTCTGCTGAGCTGCATATGGCAGACTCTGAAATGCATTTGATAGAAGAAGCAAGCGGCTCTGATATACCGCCTACTGCCGCGGGAATGGTAACCGAAACTGTTATCACGGCGGACGCAAGCCAGATAGAGGCAATAGCAAAATCAAGAGGCGGTAAGTATGAAGCGACTGACGGTGTGAAGCTGCATATCGACTTGTGTGTAGAGGTATCTTTGTACTTTATCCTCGGCGTTGAGATGAGTAAAGAGTCTTACGCAAGCGATATTATAGGAGACAGTTTTTCGTGGGATATTTGTTCGGCTGACAATGCTAAAATAGGCGCAGTGCATATCGATAATCTTAACAAAGTCAACGCAGCTTGGGGCGCAAAGGCAAAAGACCTCTGCACGCTGGAATATAAAAACTTTGACGAAGAGGACGCAGACAGCTCGGCCGACGACAGCAGCTCTGACAGCAAGAGCAACGACAGCTCGGCTAAGAGCGGCTCTGACAGCGAGGATACCAGCAGCAACGAGATCGCGCACGGCGAGAAGCTCAATATAATGCAGCTCAAGACAATAATCGATCCGGGCGAAACTACCGCTATCATAATCCAGCAGCTTCCTTACGGCTACGAGATGAGCGATATTCAGTTCTCTTCCGACGATCCCGATATTGTTACCGTAAACGGTTCGGGCGAGATAACGGCTGTCGCTTCGGGCAACGCGCTTATCACGATAAAGACTTCCGACGGCAAAAATATGGCGTATGCGGCGGTCACTGTAACTGATAGTCACAATACATCTGCGGCGTAATATTTAAAAAACATAACATAATATATGGAGCATCATATGAACAAGATCGATCTGGAATTTTTGAAAAAAGAAATTACTGGTGGCACGAACACCAAAGTACCGTTGTTTTTCATTATAGTTTTTGGTGTGGTAATAGCTATGATGCTGGTCGGTTCGGTAAATTCCCCGCACGACGTTAAAGTCGCGATATGGGGAATCAGCGCCGGACTGGTACTGGTGTGCGTGGTGATATGCGGAATATTGCCGCTGCTCAGCCACAAGAAAAATTCAAACGAGCTTCGTCCTGAGGAGATCAGGGTGAAGAAGCGCGCGGCGGCCGATAGGTATAAAAAGAATGATAAACGTTGGGTAGCTTTCAAAGGCGAAGAAGATGATTACATCGTATCAAATGAATTTTATCACCACGAGTTCGCATCAGGCCGCGAGTTTTACATAATCAGCCGTGTACAGGTGAAAAATGGCAGAGAAGCGGAAAAGCTGATAGGCATTTACCCCGCCGATGTTTACACCATCGACACTAATGAAATATTTGTTGAGAGGAGCTGAGCTGAAATGGGGATAAACGTATCTGACGCATACGGGCGCGCCTACGATATTTCCCTTGAAGCGGAAAGCCTGCGCGCGGTGCGCAGGGCGTTGGTCTCGTACAGCGGCGATATTTCGGTCAGCTGGTCGGCTAGGGAAACGCAGTACATACTCGCCGCTCTGGAAAGCGCGATAAAAAAGCTCGACAGCGCAGCGGCTGAGATGGAAGGCATATGCTCAGACGTAAAAAGGGCGGCGCAGGATATACGTCAGGAAGAGATACAGCGCAAAAGGGAGCGGATAGCGGGCGCACGCAGGGCTTTGGATAACGCCGAGAACAGCGTTCGCACGCTTGAAGAGAAAAAAGATCTGCTCACGCAGGAGCTTGCGGCTTTGGCTGCCCAAAACGCAGACATATCGGCGATCACGGCGGAAATAGAAGCCGCCGACAGCGAGCTTGCCGAAGCGAAACAGATAGAGGCAAGCTGCCGCACCGCTTATTACAATGCTCAGAGGGATGATTGAATTTGAACAAAATAAAACTGGAAAAGAAATCAAAAGGCACACGCATAATAATCTCAAGCCAAAAGGGGCAGCAGCTAAAGCAAAACGAGATAGACCTGATAAATCAAAACAAGCCTAACTGCCTGCTGAAAATGAGCGTTATCAAAAAGCCTTCAAAATTCAGGCTGATCTATGACGTTACGGGCTATGTAGACCTTGCGACCTATCTTTCAACGCCTGTGAACAAGATAAAATTTGCAGACATGATAAAGAAGATACTTGATAACAAGGAAAAGGTGCAGAAGGTGTGCTTCGACCTTAGCGGCATACTGCTCAGCCCGCAGTACATAATGGTGAACCCGCACACGCTCAGCATCAGCTTTACCTATGTTCCGATACAGTTTTTTGAGGGCTATTTTGACCTGCGCGGTTTTCTGCTCGGGCTGATAGACATCACCAATTTTGACCTAAATGAAGACAGCTCGTATATTCAGGAGTACATAAGGATACTGAATAAAGGAGCGGTTTTCTCGACATATGAGCTTCAGCAGTATGTCGAAGAGCTTCTCAGCGCGCAGAAGCCCGTGAACAAGCAGTTGGTATGCCCGCACTGCGGAATGAAAATATCTTCCGACTCAAACTACTGCGGCTCGTGCGGAAATAAGATAACTAACGCCGCTGAAAAAGATTCGGAAAGCACATACATCCCGCCGACCGACCATTTCAGCAGCGATAAGTCAGAAAAGAAGAGCGCGGCGCATGAACAGAAGATAACCCCTCAGCCGCAGAATGTTCCGCAGCCGACTCCTCAGCCTGAACCTCAGCCAAAGCCGACCAAGAACCGCACCGTTGTGCCCGTTTCGATAAGACCTACGATAAATTCGCGGACTATACTTGCAAATCCCGATATAGACCCGAATTATCAGCAGGGAATAGCGCCGATGCCGCAGCAAGAGCCTGATTTTGACGATGAAGAGATGGGAACTACCTTGCTCAAGAAAAATACGGCGGCAGAAAGCACTGCGGCTTATCTTGTGAGAAAAAGCACGGGCGAAGAGATCTGCGTAGACAAGTCCGAATTTACCGTGGGCCACAGCAAGACCAACGATTACCGCATTACGGACAACACGGCTGTCAGCCGCCGACATCTGAAAATAGTGAATGAGGGCGGGGGCTTTTACGTTTACGACCTAGGCTCTACTAACGGCACGTTTATAAACGGCAGAAAGATAACGCCTAACCTGCCCGCTGAGATAACTGACGGCAGCACCGTTACCATTGCCGACGAAAACTATAAATTTGAGATCAGGTGAGGAGAGCGAAGATGAAATTCAGATTTGCATACTCTACCGATGTAGGAATAAGAAAAAAGACCAATCAGGACAGCCTTTGCATATCGGAAGCGAGCACGCCGCAGGGCGATGTAATAATGGCGGCGGTCTGCGACGGAATGGGCGGACTCATAAAAGGCGAGCTTGCCAGCAAGACGATAATCGAAGCGCTGGAAAGCTGGTTCGCCGAGCAACTGCCGAAGATATTGAGAAAGAGCGACCCTGCCGAAGAAGCGCTGAACTCATGGTACGAGCTTATATGCAGGGAAAACGAGCGGATACTCAGCTACGGTAAAAGATACTCGATACAGCTTGGCTCTACGGTAACGGCTATGATGATATTCCCCGACGGCAGGCTTGCTATGGCGCACGTCGGCGACAGCAGACTTTACCGACTGACCAACAGCGATATAACTCAGCTTACCGAAGACCAAACATTCGTGGCGAGGGAGATAGCCGCAGGCAGAATGACGCCCGAAGAGGCGGAGAACGACCCGCGCAAAAATGTTCTTTTGCAGTGCGTGGGAGCTACGGAGAAAACTCTGCCGCAATTTTTGATAAGCGAAGCAAAGGCGGGCGAAAGCTACCTTTTATGCTCTGACGGTTTCAGACACAAGATCAGCGAAGATGAGATGCGCGGGCTTCTCTCTCCGCGTTTCTGCATTTCAGAGGATAAAATGCGCGAGGGGCTCACAAAGCTGATAGAGCTGAATATGAAGCGGCGCGAGAGCGACAATATAACGGCGCTGCTCGTAAATACTATATGATACATCAAGAAGGGTAAAATACACTATGGCTTCAATGGGCGAGATACTCGACGGAAAATACGAGATACTTACTGAGATAGGAAAGGGCGGAATGTCCAAAGTATACCTCGCAAGAGATATACGCCTTAATAAACAGTGGGCGGTAAAAGAAGTCGAGAAAAATGCTAGGGATAGGAACAACAAAATAGTAGTTCAAAGCGCCATCGGCGAAGCGAATATGCTAAAAAAGCTTGACCACCCCGCGCTGCCGAGGATCGTAGATATTATCGACAACGGCAAGGTGATATGCGTTGTAATGGACTACATAGAGGGCGTTCCGCTGAGCCGTGTGATAAAAGAAAAGGGCGCGCAGCCCGAGGACGCGGTCATCGACTGGGCAAAGCAGCTCTGCAACGTGCTCGACTACCTGCACACGCGCGAAAAGCCGATAATCTACCGCGATATGAAACCTGCGAACATAATGCTACAGACCGACCATTCGGATAAAGACCACCCATACGGAAGGATAAAGCTTTTCGATTTCGGAATAGCGCGCGAGTATAAAGAGAATAAAACCGGCGATACCGAGTGCATGGGCACAAAGGAATACGCCGCCCCCGAGCAGTTCGGCGAGATGGGACAGACCGACGCGCGCACCGATATTTACTGCCTCGGCGCTACGCTTTACCACCTCGTTACGGGGCACACATTCGTGGAAAATTTCAAGCCGATAAGAAGCTGGGACCCTCAGCTCTCAGTAGGCTTTGACGAAATACTTACCAAATGTACTCAGCGCGAGAGGGAGAACAGGTATCAGTCCTGCGCAGAGCTGATGTACGCCCTCGACCACTACAAACAGTGGGGCAACGAATACCGCAGATCGCAGAAAAAGAAGCTTGGAGTATTCGCAGCGCTTTTCGCCTGCTCGATATTATCGCTGGGGCTGGGCTTCGGCAGTTTGGGTATGAGGACGCACACCAATAACCTCGACTACGAGCAGAACATGACCCGTGCGAAAAACGAAGCGCTGGTGGAAAATAAGATAGGGTATTACGAAAAGGCGATAGACATAAAACCTATGAATGTCGAGCCTTACATAAACATGATCGAGGCTTACAAAGAGGACGCCGATTTCAGCACCGATGAAGAGCAGCAGTTCAAAAGCTGCATAAACAGCAACCTCGTAGAGCTGAAAAAGCAGAGCGATTACTGGAAGGTGGCTTACGAAACGGGCAAGCTTTACTGGTACTACTACGGCTATGGCAAGACCGATGACTCGGATAACCAGATAACGCGCATGAAAGCGGCGGTAGAGTGGTTCAACGACGTGGTGCAGTACGGCGATAAAAACAGCGATGAATACAAAATATCGCTTATTTACCGCGACATAGGCATTTTCAACCGCGACATCACGCTAGACATCGAGGAAGCTTCCGACAAGGGCAAGTACGCGCCCTACTGGGAAAACCTGCGGTCGATGGCGGAGCAGGTGAGCGGCGAAGATCAGGAGATAGTTCAGCTGGAGCTTTACCGACTGATAATGAACTCGATAGAAAATTACTCGAGAAAATTTAAGGCAGACGGCGTAAAGCAAGACGATATGCTGGCAGTGTACGATACTGTATGCGAAAAGTTGGAAGCGCTGAATACCAATTCTGACAAGACGGACGAGCTGAAAGCGCAGCTTATCGGCAGAAAGCAGACCGTGCGGCAGTCGATAGACAGCGCGTACAGAGATGGGGAGTAACGGAAGATTATGAGTGCTGAAACATGGTTTATTATCGCGATAGTGCTGTTTGTGCTGGCTGGACTGCTGCTGGCGGCGGCGATAATAGTATTTTTCGCTTTAAAGATCCCCGAGATAATCGGCGAGCTTTCGGGCAGGAACTACGCTAAGGAACTAAAGCGTATGCGCGAGGAAGCGGCTAACCCCGTTCCGAAATTCGTGGCTTTTGAGGGCGGTACTACGGAAACGAGCGGCTCTTTCAACTTGCAGGATATTTACACTAAAAACATGAAAAACGGCGGCGAGCCTGAAAGGCCGAACATAAGAAGAGAGCGCCGAGACGAGCCGAATTACGAAGCCCCGCCTACATCGGCGTATATGAACGAGGGCGTGGAGCCGGGCAGTTATCCTCAAACTTCGCAGATCGGCGACGCTTCTGCTGCGGAAACAGCGGCGTATGAGGATATGCCGCGCGGCACTGCGCATATCGGCAAGATAGAATCGGCGGGTGTAAATGCTGAGTACGGCGATGATGAACAGCCAACGGGCGTTCTTACTGACAATTCGCAGCAAGACGATGGCGAGCAGCTTACCAGCGTGCTTAAAGAAGACAGCGAACAGCTTACAGGCGTGCTGAATGAAAATCCTTACGGCGAGGACGAAACGCCTACCGACATTCTTAGAGAGCCGGACGATATAACTTCTGAGCTTTCAAAACCGACCGACGGGGGGCAGGGCTTTACCGAGATATTTACAAGCACCGGCGACGATGCCGACGGCGGTTTCGTGATAACGAGATCTGTAAAGGAAGTACATACCGAAGAGGTGATCGCGTAAATGAAGCTTTTTAAAAGCGCGCTCGTCTGCACGGTGATCTCCTCAGCCGCGATAATGCTGATACCGCTGGAAGAGATCTCGACAAGCTGGGAAAATGCCATGCGGTTTGCCGTGCCGATAATATTTTGGGCGGGGCTTGCGGCGGAGCAGATACTCTTCGGGCTATGCCGAAAAAGCATAGGCGCTGCGGAAAAACCTGCGCGAAACAAGACTTTTACAGCGGCGTGCACAGCGTTTGCGGTACTGCTGGCTGCTTTCATCGTGATGTCGGCGGCAAATATCGGCGCAAATGCGGCGCAGTTTGTGGACTTGTCACTTTTAGTGCTTTCGCTGAGGTGCATATTTATCTTCAGAGGAAAGTGCTTTAGATATTATTCTGAAATAAAAGATGTGAAAAAATTCGGCAAGAGAGATCTCGCCGAAAAGGAAAGGGAAGTTGATGATATATGAGTTATTCAGCGAAAACGACGGCTTCTAGGGCTGCTGCGGGAACTATGGCGGCTATATTTGCGATGAGCGCTTTTTCGTTCGACACAGCGCTCATTTCCGCTTCGGCGGAGAGCCTTGCCGCTTACACCGTGAGATTTACAAACTCAAACGGCGACTTGCAGGACGTTGACGGCGTAAAGGTAACTCTTACCTCCGCCGCCGACCCGAATGTAAAGGCGGAGAGCACCTCTGAGGACGGCAAAGCGGTATTTGAAAACTTTGCCGAAAGCGGCGCTGAGTATAACGTAACGTTTGATTTCACAGGCGTTTACGGCTTTAAGGAACTTGAGAGCAGCACCATAACTGTTGACGGCGACAGCTGGTCGGCGGTGATAGAAGCTTTGCCTAAATACACTGTTTCGGGCAAGGTGGAGCTGAAAGATCTCGATAAGCTGGATAACAGCGTATCGCCGCTGATGAGCTACTGGGGCTACGGCCACGGCAATTCGGACGAGCCTGAAAAGGTAACTATCGGCAATGACGGCGGTTACAGCTACGAGGTCTACGGCGGATATGATTACAGCGTATCAGTATCGGCGGGCAAGGAATACGAATTTAAGACCGTAGTGAAAAACGTTTCGGCAGATATAGAGAATGACGATTACACGCTGGAGCTTGGCACATATTCGCTAAAGCGCGCGGTAAACGGCACAGGCGGCGGAATAACTTTTGACCTGAAGGACGATAAGGGAGAATATCAGCCGATAAAAGAGGACGATATTGCCGACGATACCATTTCAGTGAACGCAGCGAGCAAGGTGCGCGTGAACGTGAATGCCGATGATACATACGCTATAAAGTCACTCAAGATCGGCGGCAGCGAGATAGCGGACGCCGAGGGCAAGAGCGAGTACACGGCAGAACTTTCGGGCATTTGCGATAACACCGAGATAGAGGTAGAGTTCCAGAAAAAGATATACACGGTAACGTATGTTATCGGCGAAAACGGCAAGCTTTTGAAGCAGGAGAGCGACGATGCCACGAGCGGCTGGGTAGAGATAAAAAGCGGCGATAAGTCGGAGGAAGCAGGCTCTTCCGTAACACTGAAAGCAGAAGCAGGCAGCAATTACCATATCAATGAGTTTAAGGTGGACGGCGCTGACCGGATCTCTGCTGACGACAGAGCGGAAAAGAATTCGCCAAAAACTTTTGAGCATAAAATCAACGAGATCAAGAATAACGTTACGGTAGAAGTCAGCTTCGTTATAGATAAGTTTGACATCGCCATCGACAATGGCGAGGGCGGCAGCGTTAATGGCAGCACCGCTGTGAGCACGCTGACCGTTGACTATGACGCTTCCCCAGTACTGGAGATCACTCCCGATAGCGGAAAGCACATCGCGAGCGTAACTAAGAAATACACTGAGATAGTTCACAACGATGAGACCGGCAAGGACGAAGAAAATGCCATCGAAGAGCCGCTGGACTATACGGAAAATGATAAGTCATCTAACGGCTACACTCTCACACTGGAAAATGTAACGTATGATTTTACGGTAGAAGTTCGCTATGCGGACGATGAAACTAAGACCGAAGCTGAGATACCCGCGGGCGTATCAAGCAATTTGGAAGAGCTTGTTAAGAATGGCCGCAAAGACGAGGCTGAGAATATATACTATCTGCCCTCCGCTGAAAATAACAAAGCGAAATTTTCTTACAGCAGAGATGACAGCGACGATGAGGTTTACGGCATTGCTGTAAATAAAAAGCTTAGCGATAGAAATTCTAAAGACGTAACCATAGAAAGCGACGAGGAGATAAAAACAATCTCGCTGTACTATGATCATCAGTGGCATAATTATGAGCTTGCTAAGCCGATAAAGATCGTTTATGACGGCACAGCGCCGACCATAAACGTTGAAAAAGATTATGTTGGTAACTGGACTAACCGCGAAGAGGTCACCATCACAGCTAAAATAACGGACAACGACGGCGGCAGCGGCGTTAAGCCCGAGTCGGTGACGATAAAGGGCAATGGTGAAAACGATATTGCCGAGCCTATGACCCCTGATGGCGATAAGTGGACATTTGTAACATCTGATGAGCAGAATAAGACCTACACGATAACGGCAACGGACTACACCGGCAACACCAATTTGCAAGATGTTACAGTAGTTATAGACAGAAAGGCTCCGACAATAGAGGGCGCAAGCGTAAGCAGTGTCAACGCCAACGATTCAATTGCTTACTGCGATGACTTTATCCAGTCGAGCGAGGCTGTAACTATAAAAGTCACAGCAGGCGACGCTGAGCCTTCGAGCGGTATCGAGAAAATTGATCTTACCGCGAAGCTTGTCGGCGGTTCAAAAGGTGGCACAGAAATACCTATTGGTACTGCTGCTTATAATGGATCGGCAGTGTTTACAGTTAAACCTGAACTTTTTGATAAATATAATTACGACTACATCAATTTCTCTGCGATTGCGTATGATAATGTAGGAAACAAGAGCGTTGAAACTGGGCTTGAATTTAAGAATGAAAATAAAGTCTATACTAATTTTATAATTTCGTCAAACAGCACTTTGAGTGTTGGAGTTAAACCTGATTCCGCTAAGGAATGGTATAATGGCGATGCAACCGGATTTACCTTTAGTTGGAAAGATGATAAATTCTCTATCAAAGAAGTTTCAATAGATATAAATAATACTCCGATCAAGGGCAAAGTTGGCAACACAGAGAATGAGAGGTGGAGCAATTTCCTTAAGAACTTTAAAACTGCTTGTGGAAAAACCGAGCGGGGCGAACATACGCTTGATCTTTCCTCCGAAGCTTTGAAAAACAGCGGTTGTTTGAATGACGGCGAAAATACCGTAACTATACGCGTTAAAAATGTAGTTAGCGACACCGAAAAAGTAGCGTCATATAAGTTCTACATTGATAAAACAGCTCCTGTTATAGAGGATATTAACATCGCTCCAAATGAGAATTCTATCAAAAAAGCAATAAACGCGCTTTCGTTCGGATATTTCTTCAATGACGCAGTTGATGTAACTGTATCTGTAAAAGACAAAAACGCTTCTTCGGGTATCGCGAGCGTTAAAATGACGTACACCGATACTAAGGGAAAATCAATTGAAAAAACTGCGGGTGTGAATAATGAGGGCGTGGCTGTTTTCACACTTCCCGAAGAGCAGATAAAAGATGAGAAGGTATATCTCAACAGCAAGCTGACATTTGTGGTTTATGATAATGTTGACAATGAATCAGGAAAAGCTGCTCCTGAGAACGGCAAGTTCATGGTGGAGACCATCAAGCCCGAGATAACTGTTGATCTGCCCGAAGCGTATGGAAATGCAAATGAAAATACTGATAAGGGCGGCGACTGGTACAACAGCGAAGTTAAAATGAAAGCCAACGTTCAGGATAAGGAATCGGGCCGCAGCTCGGTGACCGTTGAACTTTTCAAGGGCAAGGCCGACGATAATGCAAAGGCGCTCAAAACAAAAGAATACGCTGAGAAAAACAGCAAGGTCGCAGAGGTCGGCACAAAGAGCTATACCGAAAACATCGCAAAAGCTGACGAGGACGGCGAGTATACGTTCAAGGTCAAGGCTTTGGACAATGCAGGAAACGAAAGCGTTTCGACGCACACTGTATATAAGGACACCAAGCCTGCCGAGATAACTGATTTTGAATTTATCACAAACGGATATAAGGACGGCTATGAGGACGGTCATGCGCCTTTTAACGGCGTTATCCCCACGCTTTACGGCTACTATTTCAAGGAAGACGCTACTGTAAGGATAAAGGCTGAGGACAGCGGCTCTGGCGTAAACCTCATCTACTACAAGCTGGAAAATATCAACGATAAAGATCACCCCGAGGGCGGCTCTGCTCCGGCTAACAAGGACGGATATATAGACATCACCGTAAAAGCGGGCTTTAAGGGACAGATCTCGGCATACGCTACCGATAATGCGGGCAACAACGAAGTAAACTACAAGACCCCGAACGGCACGGTAGTTGAAACTCAGCAGCAGCACGAGAACGAGGGCGCGCATATCGCGATCTCAAGACCCTCGCCTGTTTCGACTACTAACAGCGGCGATCCGCTTTACGCAGGCTCAGTTCCCGTGACTATCACCGTAAGCGATATGAATTCGGGAATAAGAGATATAAACTGTACCATAAACGGCAGCCAGATAGGCACTTCGATACCCAACAGTATCGGCGAAGCAGAGTACGGCGGCTGGAAAGTCCTCGAAAGTCAGGACAACCTCATCTATAAGATGGAAAAGACCGTGACCGTAAGCGAGAACATGAACAATATCCCCGTAGTGGCAGACCTTACCGACCGCTGCGGAAACACCAGCCATTCCGAGGATTCTTTCAGCATCGACACTACAAAGCCGAGCATAGAGATAACTTGGGACAACACCCAGCCTGACTCGGACAACAAGGATTTCTACAACAAAAACCGCACGGCTACTATTACAGTTACCGACAGAAACTTCTCCGGCTCAGACCTTGTGCTGAATATCTCGAATACTGATTATTCCGTACCCTCGGCGGGTTCATGGACTTCCAGCGGCGAGGGCGACAGCATGAAGCACACTACCACCGTTACATTCTCGGCAGACGGCGACTACAAATTCTCGGCGTACTGCTTTGACAGAGCGGGCAACAGATCTAACGAGGCGAAAACGCCCGACTTTACGGTAGATAAAACGCTGCCTGTTATCAGCGTTTCATACAACAGCTCAGATGAGGACGCCACCGACTGCTTCTCAGCCGACAGAACGGCTACCATAACCGTTACCGAGCACAATTTCCAAGAGTCGAGAGTGAGCATAACCGGTACGGCGACCAATGGCGGCGCAAAGGTGAAGTTCCCCGAAGCTTCTAAGTGGAAGCAGTCGGGCGACAAGTACACCGCTACCATCAAGTACACCGACGAAGCGCTTTATTCGTTCGCGATAAGCGTAAAGGACAAGGCGGGCAACGAAAGCGCGAAGTACGAAAAGGACAGCTTCACCATCGACAAGACCGCCCCGCAGATAATATTTACAGGCGTAAAAGACAAGTCTGCCAACAACGGCGAAGTAGCCCCGATAATCACCATGACTGATACGAATTACGATGACAGCACGGTGCAGATCTCGCTCAGCGGCACTAACAACGGCGAGGTTGAGTACCCCGGCAACTTTGGCAAAACAAAGGGCGGACAGATATACACCTTTGAAAACTTCGAGAAGAAAAAAGAGATCGACGATATTTACACGCTTTCTGTAAGCGTTACCGACCTTGCGGGCAACACGGCTTCGGGAGCTATAAGCTTCTCAGCGAACCGCTTCGGCTCGGTATACACCATCGACGAGTCTACTAAGGAGATACTGGGCAAATACATCAATGAAGAAAGAAACGTTATCGTGAAAGAGACCAACGTTGACGAGCTTGTTGACAGCAGCATCAACGTGAAGGTAGTAAAGAACGGCTCGCCCTCAGACCTTGCAAAGGACAGCGGTTACACGCTGAACCACGAAGGCGGCAACGGCGAATGGAGCGTTTACACCTACACGGTAAAGGCTTCGCAGTTCAAGAATGACGGCAGCTACGGCGTATCCATATTCTCGAACGACGCGGCGGATAACGAAAATGACACGGCTGAGGAAAAGAACAACGCCGAGATAGCTTTCGGTATCGACAAGACCGCGCCGATAATCGTGCCCGTAGACATCAAATCAGATGAAACGTACAGCGACGAAGTAAAGAACGTAAAGATAGAGATAAGCGACAACCTCGTGCTCGACACGGCTGAGGTAATGCTGAACGGCAAGAAGATAGACTGCGAGATACAGGGCGATACCTTTAATCTGAAAGTACCCGAGAGCACTAAGCGCCAGAACATTTCGATAACGGCGACCGACTCGGCAGGAAACAAAGCGCAGATGAAGATCTCTAACTTCCTTGTATCCTCAAACGCATTTGTACGCTGGTACAACAACACGCCGCTCTTCATCGGAACGATAATCGGCGCAGTAGTGCTGATAGCGGCGATAGTAATGCTTTTCGTATTCTTCAGAAAAAAGAAGCTTTAAGGCAAACAATAGAGGGGCGCACGCCCGGAAAGGAAAAAAACGATGTGGTATCCTGAATTTACAATAATATACATTCTGCTGTTTGTAGCAGCGGCGGTGGCAATCGCTTCGCTGGTGCTGGTGATAATCGTATTAAAGAAGCTCTCAGACGTAGAGATCACGCTGAGCACAATGAAAAAGTACAGAGATTTCAGCCCTGCAGCGCCCGGTGCGCAGGGCGAGATCCCTCAGCCGCAGAACCGCAATGTGATATTCTGCAAAAACTGCGCTAACGAGTACGACGCTTCGCTTTCATTTTGCCCGAATTGCGGCGCACGCAGATAAGGGGCAGACATGGCGGCTAAGAAGGAGGAGAAGAAAATGGGCAGGATAAAGATAAACATAGGCAATGTTGTATCTGCTTCGGCGAACGTAAAGAATGCAGGCAGCAGGCTAAGCTCTGTCCGCGGCTCATTAAACTTCACGAGCAGCAGCCTTGACTGGCAGATAAAGCAACGGTACGGCATAGAGGGGCGCATATCCTTAGCAGCGCGAAATGTAGCGGAAGCTGAGGAGATACTGCGCCGAGTATCTGCGGTGATGGACAAGGCGGCGGAGAGGTATAATTTCACTGAGATAAAGTTGGTTCGGCTCACGGGGGACGTTAGGGTGAAGAGGTGAACTGACTTAATGTGCTTCGGCTGGATAACAGTCGGGGCACATTTTTATTTATCCTCTTGCCCAAATCACCCGAATATGTTATAATAATCATACCCCCAAAAAACCTCAAAAAAGGACGACCACCAAAATGACCCTACAACAATTAAAATACTTCACCGCCGTTGCGGAATGCGGCAATATCACTGAGGCTGCGGAAAAACTCTTCATCGCTCAGCCCAGCCTTACTTCGGCTATCCATAGTCTGGAAAATGAGATGGGCGTTATCGCTTTTATCCGCTCGAATAAGGGCGTTGAGCTTACACGCGATGGCGAGGTGCTGCTCTCTTACGCGCGTCAGCTGCTTGAACAGGCGGACGTTATGACTGAGCATTTTCGCGGCGAGCATTCGCAGAAACCCAGATTTAGCGTTTCCTGCCAGCATTATTCGTTTGCCGTGAACGCTTTCGTTGACGTTATCAGAAAATATAACGCAGATACTTACAGTTTCACCCTCCGCGAAACGCAGACTTACGAGATTATTGACGACGTTTCCGTCGGCAGAAGCGAGATCGGCATACTCTACCTCAGCGAGCACAACGGATCAGTCCTCTCAAAGCTGATACGCAAGAATGACCTCACCTTTCAGCAGCTTTACTGCGCACGCCCGCACGTCTTTATCTCCTGCGAACACCCCCTAGCCGATAAGAACACGATAACCACCGCCGACCTCGAGCCTTACCCCTACCTCGTTTTCGAGCAGGGCAAGCACAACTCGTTCTACTTCTCAGAGGAATTTCTCAGCGCGCTGGAGCTGCCTAAAAACATCATGGTGCGCGACCGGGCGACCCTCTTCAACCTGCTCATCGGCTTGAACGGCTTCACCGTATGCTCGGGCATAATCGACTCTGAGCTGAACGGCGAAAATATAATTGCCCGCCCGCTAGACTCCGACTGCGAGATGCGCATAGGAATAGTTACCAAGAAAAACGCCGTGCTCAGCCGCTACGGAAAATGCTACCTTGAGCAATTGAAAGTCCATCTGCCGATAGATTGAAGCTATGGACAATGTATAACTAAAAGTATTTTACTATTTGCGCTATCCGTGCTATAATATTATCACAGCAAACCGATAGGCATTATTTCATGGAAAGAGGTAGTAAAAAATGAGCAATATCAAGTCACCATACCGCTACGATCACGTCGGCAGTTTTCTTCGCCCCGAAGAGCTGAAAAAGGCGCGAAAGGACTTTAAGGCGGGCAAAGTCAGCAGGGAAGAGCTTACGGCGATCGAGGACAAGGCGATAACCGCGCTTGTGGAAAAGCAGAAAAAGGCGGGCTTTCACATCATCACCGACGGCGAGTACAGGAGAGAATTTTGGCACCTCGACTTTATGTGGGGTTTTGAGGGCGTTGCTCACGAAAATACAGGCTCTGGCGTGCAGTTCAGCGGCGAGCTGGCGGCGCTCGATGACACATATCTGATCGGCAAGATCAAGGCCGCCCCGCACCCGTTCGTTGAGTATTTCAAGTTCTTAAAGCAGTTTGAGGACGAGCAGACCGTCGCGAAATACACGATACCCGCGCCCGCGCAGACTTTTCAGCAGATGATAGTTCCGCAGAACATCGAGCAGACGAGGAAGTTTTACAGCACCAACGAGGAGCTTATTCAGGACATCGGCGCGGCTTATCAGGCGGTGATAAAGCAGTTTTACGAAGCAGGCTGCCGCAATTTGCAGCTCGACGATTGCACATGGGGCGCGGTAGTGGGCGCCGCCGCGAAGCAGAGATACGAGTCGCTCGGCATCGACATTGAGGACGTTAAAAAGCAGCTTTTGGAGGTAAACAACCTCGCTTTGGCGAACAAGCCCGCCGATATGGTGATAACTTCGCACATTTGCAGGGGCAATTATCACTCTACATATTTCACCAGCGGGCCGTATGACTCGGTAGCCGACTACGTTTTCGCGCACGAGAACGTTGACGCTCTGCTGCTGGAGTATGACGATGAGAGAAGCGGCGGCTTTGAACCCCTTGCAAAGGTTTCGCCAGACAAAAAGGTGGTGCTCGGACTCATCACCTCGAAAACGCCCGAGCTTGAGGACAAGCAGGCGGTGATCGCGCGCATACACGAAGCGGCGAAGTACATCCCCCTCGAAAGGCTCTGCCTCAGCCCGCAGTGCGGCTTCGCTTCCTGCGAGATCGGCAACAAGCTGACCGAGCAAGAGCAGTGGGCAAAGCTCGCGCTCGTAAAGGAGATAGCGGAAGAAGTTTGGGGATAACCGGCTAAAACATCTTTCAAATTTGGTGAATTACACGTTTTGCGAAAGGGCAGGGAAGAGATCTCTGCTCTTTTTCGTTTGCCGCTTGACTTTTGCGCATTGAAGTGATATAATATGAGTAAGCATATGCAAACTGCTTGACAGTCGGGAAGTTTTATGCTTTGATACGGAGGTTTGAGAAAGATGAAAAAGAAGTTTTTTGAGAACGAAAAAGATGGCTTTTACGGTACATATTATGAAGATCCAAATGGCTCTGACTGCACTATGATAGGTCTTTTCGGCGACGATCCTAATGATTACATGGCGAAATGCGGCGCGAAATGGCTGCACAGCAGGGGCGTGAACGCTATGTGTATGTCGCCCGGCAAAAAGAATTACAGCCACGTAAATTTTCCGCTGGAGCGTATACAGACCGCTATCGACTGGCTGAAAAGCCACGGCTCGCGCAAGATAGGCATAATGGGCATGAGCACCGCGGGCATGGATTCCATCGCCGCCGCTTCGCTGCTGCCCGACCTCACGCTGACTTTCGGCATCACCGCGAGCGATTTTGTTTGGCAGGGCTTCGAGCAGGGCAAAAGGGACGGCTGCAGCGAGTGGCCGATACCTAACAGCTCGACGCTTTCTTGGCAGGGCAAGCCGCTTCCGTATATGCCTTTTATTTACGAGCACCCCGTTTACTGGCAGAAAATAGAGGAGGAAACCAAAGGCTCGGGCGATATAGAGCGCAGCACCTGCCTTTTTATCGACTCAGAAAAGGCGCACCCGCTGACTGAGGAGCAGATGATAAAGATCGAGAATATCAAAGGCAAGCTTATCCTCGTCGGCGCGGACGACGACTCGTTCTGGGAGGCTGGCAAGTACGTCCGCCGCATGGACAAGCGTTTGCAGGAGCGCCCGCACGAGTGCGAGTACGAAGCGCTGGCGTATGAGCACGGCACGCATTTCGTCCTGCCCGAGTCGATGCTGCGGCTGGCGCTGCCTTTCGGTCTGAAATTCGTGATGCGCTTTATTTTCAAGGCGGCTAAGGATTTCCCCGACGAGTGCGAGCAGACCCGCAAGGACATCGACAGAAAGCTCTCCGCCGCCCTCAGACAGTGGGTAAAAGAGTAGATCTAACGTTTATAAATAGCAAAAGCTCCGCTGCGGATATACCCGTAAGCGGAGTTTTTTTGCGGTGCGATCATTTTCTCTTGAAAAGCGAGAAGCCCTTTTTCTCGTAAGGCTCGCGCGCGGCGGATATGAAGGTGTAGCCCGTTTTCTCTACCGCGTCTTTCAGCTTATCGTCGCTGATGTCCTCTTCGGCGATCATCACCGTTTCGCCCTTGGCGTGCGAGGACGTTACTTTCTTTACGTTAAAATTCTGGCGCATGGTGTCGTTCATGTGTGATTCGCACATTCCGCACATCATTCCGTCGATCTTTACAGTTATTTTTGTCATGGAAAATTCCTCCTTAAATGCACGTTAGCGCATACTAACTTCATTTATATTATACCACAACACCGGGTATTTGGCAATGGGCAGCGTTGTAAATAATTATGAGATAAAAATTTAATACAAAAAAGCGGGAGCCGTAAAAAAGCTCCCGCAAAATTTGCAGTTTATGCAGTTATCAGATGGAGGAGTGCTCCTTAACATACTTGATAACATCGTCAACGGTGGTGAACGCCATAGAAACGCAGGTATCAGCGCAGCCGTAGTAGATAGCGATCCTGCCGGTATCCTTATCGCAGAGAGTAGCGCAGGGGAAGGTAACGTTCTGAACGTCGCCAACGCACTCGTAGATCTCCTGCGGGCTGATGAGGTATTCAGCACATCTGTACTTAACCTTCCAAGGCTCGTCGATGTCGAGGATGCAGGCGGAGAAGCTGTAAACAAAGCCGTTGCAGCTCTCGAGAACGCCGTGGTAGAAGCAGAGCCAGCCCTCAGAAGTCTCTATCGGGATCGGGCCTGCGCCTATCTTCTTGGACTCCCAAGCCTTGAGGGGGCCCATAACGTGTCTGTGCTCGCCCCAGTACTTCATATCAGGCGACTGAGAGATGTACATATCGCCGAAAGGAGTATGGCCGCTGTCGGAAGGACGCGAGAACATCAGATACTTGTCGTTTACCTTTCTTGGGAACATAACGCCGTTTCTGTTGAAAGGCAGGAATGCGTTTTCGCACTGATAGAAGGTTTTGAAGTCAAAGGTGTAGCCAACGCCGATGGTGGGCTTCCAGCCGTAAGCGTTGCACCAGGTCACCCAATATCTGTCCTCGATCCAGGTAACGCGGGGGTCGTAGCCGTAGCCCCACTGATTTACCTCTTCGGTAGACTTGTCAGCCTGTACGAACTCGATTCTTTCAGGATTTATCTTCCAGTTGATACCGTCCTCAGAGAAGCCTGCGTGCAGCTCCATGTTTCTGACCTTATCGTCTACACGGAAAACGCCTGCGAACTTGCCCTCGAAAGGAACAACAGCGCTGTTGAAGATAGAGTTGGAAGTGGGAAGAAGATTTCTGGGGATAATGGGGTTAGCATTGTATCTCCATACTACATCGTTGCAGCCCTCGGGCTTGTCCTGCCAGGGCATATTAGGAATTGACTGACCGTTGATGATTTCTACGCTCATTGATAAATTCCGCCTTTCATAAAGATTTTTTGTCCGCGCGCCGTGCTGATAAAAAGCGCGCCGCCGCGGTAATTTTCATAAATTTTCGGGCGTTTTTCCCGCCTATAATATTAAACCACAAAATCACAAAAATTTCAAGCCCCTTATTTTTTTGAAAACGTTTTATTTCTGAATGTAAACGTATTCTTGACCGATTTAATAAAAAGTTTACAAATCGGCGCGGCGGAACGATGCTTACTAATTAGCAAGTATGAATATATGAAACATTTATTTTCTTATCTGACCGTTTCCGTTTATCAGCCATTTCATGGTAGTCAGTTCGCGCAGACCCATAGGGCCTCTGGCGTGGAGCTTCTGGGTGGATATGCCTATCTCAGCGCCCAGACCGAATTCGTCGCCGTCGGTAAAGCGGGTAGAGCAGTTGACGTAAACCGCTGCCGAGTCCACCCTCTTTTGGAACTCCTCAGCCGAGAAAAGGCTCTCGGTAACTATGCACTCGCTGTGGCCTGTGGAGTATTTCGCGATGTGCTCTATCGCTTCGCCAAGGCTGTCTACCACGCGGATAGAGATTATGTAGTCGAGAAATTCGGTCGCGAAATCCTCCTGCGTGGCGGGCTTTACGTTCTCCTCGCCGAGTATCATGCGGGTCAGCGCGCAGCCGCGTATCTCTACGTTGTGCTTGTCAAGGCGCGCTTTCAGCTTCGGCAGAAAGTCCTCTGCCACGTCGCGGTGAACCAGGCAGCTCTCTACCGCGTTGCATACCGAGGGGCGCTGGGTCTTGCCGTTGTCTACTATGTCCACCGCCATGTCGAGGTCGGCGGTCGCGTCAACGTAAACGTGGCAGTTGCCCGTTCCTGTTTCTATCACGGGCACGGTCGCGTTCTTCACTACCGACTGTATCAGCTTAGCGCCGCCGCGCGGGATAAGCACGTCGATATAGCCGTTAGCCTGCATCATTTCGAGCGCTATGCCGCGGTCGGTGTCCTCTACCAGCTGGATTATGTCCTCGGGGAAGCCCGCGAGGGCTACAGCTCTGCGCATTATCTTGATAAGCTCTATGTTTGAATTTATAGCCTCTTTTCCGCCGCGGAGTATCACGGCGTTGCCGCTTTTAAGGCAGAGGGCTGCGGCGTCGGCGGTAACGTTCGGGCGCGCTTCGTAGATTATGCCGATAACGCCCATAGGCACGCGCACTTTGGTTATCCTCATGCCGTTCGGGCGCACCTCTCCGCCGATAACTTCGCCCACGGGGTCGGCGAGCGCGCATAGCTTTTCGCAGGCGGCAGCCATGCCCTCTATACGCTTGTCGTCAAGGCGCAGGCGGTCTTGCATTGATTCGCTCATGCCGCGCGCTGCGGCGTTTTTAAGGTCGATCTCGTTCGCGCGCTTTATGTCGGCAGCGCCCCTGCGCAGGGCGTGCGCTATTTGCAGCAGCGCCTCGTTTTTCTGCGATGATGAGGCGTTCGCAAGCTCGCTTTTGCAGGCGCGCGCCTTTTCGCCCATTCTCTCGATGTAGTTCATCGTATCAGTCCCTTCTATACCTTTTATAATTATACGTCAGTTGGCGGTGAATTTCGTTCCCGTCGGCACGCCGTCGAATATCTTGTAGAGATTTTCAGGCTCGCGGCCGTTCACTATCACCATGTCTATGCCGTTTTTTGTCGCGATCTCCGCCGCGTTTATCTTCGTTATCATTCCGCCCGTGCCCAGTTTCGAGCCTGCGCCGCCCGCCAGCAGGCGTATATCCTCGTTTATCTCGTCCACCTGCGGTATCAGCTTCGCGTCTGGGTGGGTGTGGGGGTCTTTATCGTAAAGTCCGTCGATGTCTGACATTATTATCAGCAGGTCAGCTTTCGCGATGGTAGCCACCGTCGCCGCCAGCGAATCGTTCTCGCCGACCTCAAGTTCCAGCTCGTCTATCGCCACGGTATCGTTTTCGTTCACTATCGGTATAACGCCCATCTTTATCGTCTGTTCCAGAGCGTTCTCAACGTTCTTGCGCCTGTCCTCCAGCAGTACATATTTCGTCAGCAGCAGCTGCGCCACCGTTATCGAATACTCGGAAAACTGCTTGTCGTAAAGGTACATCAGCTCGCACTGGCCCACCGCCGCGCACGCCTGCTTTGTCGGCGTGTCGCCGGGGCGTTCCAGCAGACCCAGTTTCGCCATGCCCAGCCCTATCGAGCCGCTCGATACCAATATTACCTGATTTCCCGCGTTTTGTATGTCGGCGATTATCTTCACCAGTTTTTCCACGCGGCGTATGTTCAGTCTGCCCGTTCTGTGCGTGAGCGTTGACGTGCCCAGCTTTATCACTACGCGCTTTCCCATTTTATTTTCCACAAAAATTCCTCTTTTCGTCAGCTATTCCTTTTCTTTCAGGCTCGGGTCGATCATGTCTGAATTAAACACCCGCACGCGGTCGTAAATGAAGTCGATAAATTCGCCGCGCTTGTACATCTCTTTCAGCTCGGCGGGCGTTACCAGCCGAAAATCCACCGTTTCGCTCTCCTGCAAGCGTATATCCGCCGCCGAGAAGTTGCCGTAGTATACATAATATTCCATTATCCCGTGCCAAGGGTCGCGCAGCAGCGTGCCGCAGTAGGTCAGCTCGCTCTCTTTCGCGCGCAGCCCCGTTTCCTCAAAAAGTTCGCGCACCGCGCCCTGTCGCGCCGTTTCGCCCGCCAGTACCGACCCGCCCGAGATCTCCCAAAGCCCGCCGTGCGATTTCGCGGGGTGGCGCTTTGTTATCAGCAGCCTGCCCTCGGCGTTGACGGAAAGCACGTTCACCGCCAGGTGGTACTCCTCCGCGCCGAGCGTTTTTCCGCGCTCGATAGTCCTGCCGAGGGGGTGCTTCTCACGGTCATACAAGTCCCATAATTCCATTTTTTATCCCCATCTTTATAAATATATTAAACTTGATTTTTCACTTGTTCACAACGTTTATCGGCTCGCCGTTTATCCAAGCTTTCAGATTTTCCGCTACCTTTTCCAGCAGCCTTACGCGCGTTTCTATCGGTGCCCAAGCGATGTGCGGCGTTATCGCGCAGTTTTTCGCTCCGCGCAGAGGGCAGTCTTCGCGCATAGGCTCGTATGTCAGCGTGTCAAGACGCGCGCCGCCAAGTCTGCCGCCGTTGAGCGCGTCAGCAAGCGCCTGCTCGTCGATAAGCCCGCCGCGTGCCGTATTTACCAGCAAGGCGTTAGGCTTCATGAGCGCGAGCGTTTCGGCGTTTATCATTTTGCCGTTCTCGGGGGTCAGCGGGCAGTGCAGCGATACGGCATCGGATATGCTCAGCAGCTCCTCCAGCGTGCAAACGCGCGTGCCGTCCGTCACCTTTTGCGGCGAGCGTGTGTATGTCACGACGTTCATGCCGAAGGCGCGCGCTATCTCAGCCGTCTTTCTGCCGATGTCGCCGTAGCCGATTATGCCGAGGGTAAGCCCCGCTATCTCGGTGGCAGGTATATAAAAATATGAAAACAGTTTGTAGTTCACCCAGTCGCCATCGGCAACTGTTTTTTTATACTCCGCGACTTTGTTGTAGTAGTCGAGGATAAGCGCGAAAGTGTGCTGCGCCACGGCGTTTGTCGAGTAGGCGGGCACGTTGCAGACCACCGCTCCGCGCTTGCTTGCCGCCGCGAGGTCAACGTTATTGTAGCCCGTAGCGAAAAGTCCGACGTATTTCAAATTCGGGCATTTGTCAAAAACTTCCTGCGTAATAAGGCATTTGTTGCATATCACAGCGTCCGCGTCGCCGATAGCCTCGGCTACCTTTTCGTTCGGCGTGTATCCGAATACCGAGCTGTCCGCGAGCGCGGTAATGCCGTCGAGCGAAACGTCGCCGCGGGTAACGGTCTCCGAGTCGAGTATCACAAGCCTGATATTTTTCATCTGCGCTCCGCCTTTCATTCGTCGTCTGCGTCGGAAAAAGCGTTGTCAACTATCTTTTTATCCTCGGCGGTCTGCGCTTTTTCGGCGGCCTTGCGGCGCTCTTCGGCTTCATCAAGCTCGGCGTTTTCGGCAGCTTTCATAGCTTTTTGCGCGCGGGTGAAGCTTACATACAGCACTATCGCCGCCGCGAGCACCGCGGCTTCGGCTATCGCAAGTATCCCCACCGCGGATGGCGACCGGCAGAGCGAGGTCTGCGTGATGAACGTTAGGTCAAAAGCTATCATGAGCATGAGGTAGTGCCAAGAACCGCGGCGGTAAAACTGCATGAGGTAGACCACCGTAGCGATTATGCAGAGAATAAAATGTATCTTGAGCGGCAGCGGCGTGTAAACGTTTTGCAGCCCCTCGGTAACTGTTGCGAATATCTGAGTCAAAATAAAAGACCTTCTTTCAAATCATATACTTTAATTATATAGCATAGTGCAGTGTTTGTCAAGAAAATTTTAACGGATAAAAAACGCCCGCAGAGCTTTTTGCCCTGCGGACGTGTATATCAGCTATTAAGTTATCTCAGCTGTCAAAGCTCGATTATTACCTTGCCGCCGCAGGAAGGATTAACTTTTACTTCCTTGTCGGTGTTGGCGATCTTAACGGTGAACGCCTTATCGGTATCGGTGTAGCTGCACTCGATTATGTTGCCGCTGCGGGCAGCGGTAAGCTCGAATACCTTGTTCGCTTCGGTATCGTAGATAGGCGCGGTAGCGGTCTTGCCGTCCTCCAGCTCGTAGATGGTGAATACCGCGTTGCTGAGGTAATCGTACTCTACGTCGCTGCCGAAGTCGCCGTATGCGATTATGCTGTTGGGCTTAGCGAGCGCGGGTATCTCGAAGTAGCTGCACTTGTGGGTGTACCACTTGCCGCCCTCGAATACTTTGCCGGTGATGATGTCTGTCCACTTGCCCTCGGGAACGTAGTACTGAGCTATGCCGTCCTCGTTGAGGATAGGCGCTACGAGTATGTTGTCGCCGAACATATACTGGCGGTCGAGGGTAAGGCAGCTCGGGTCGTCGGCAAAGTCGATTACCATAGCTCTCATTACAGGAACGCCTACGGTGTGGGTCTTTATAGCCTGCGCCCAGATGTAAGGCATCAGCTTGCCCTTCAGCTTAGCGAAGAAGCGCAGTACGTCGCAGGACTCTTCGTCAAAGAGCCACGGCACGCGGTAGCTCTGGTTGCCGTGCAGACGGCTGTGGGAGGAGAACATACCGAAAGCCGCCCATCTCTTGTAGATGTCGGGAGTAGCGGTAGCTTCAAATCCTGCCATATCGTGCGAGGTGTAGCCGAAACCGGAGATGCAGAGCGAGAGGCAGCCTCTTACGACCTCTGCCATAGAGTTGTAGTTGCCAGAGCAGTCGCCGCCCCAGTGTACGGGGAACTGCTGACCGCCTGCGGTAGCCGAACGTGCGAACAGGCAAGCCTTGTTTTCGCCGTAGTACTCTTTAAGTACGTTGAATACGCACTGGTTGTAGAGGTAGGTGTAGAAGTTGTGCATCTTTATGGGGTCGCTGCCGTCGAAATACTTGATTCCGCGGGTAGGTATTCTTTCGCCGAAGTCGGTCTTGAAAGTATCTACGCCCATTTCGCAGAGCGCGCGGAGCTTGGAAGCGTACCACTCGCAGGCTGCGGGGTTGGTAAAGTCAACTATCGCCATGCCGGGCTGCCACTCGTCACACTGGAAAACATCGCCGTTTTCTTTCATGATGAAGTAGCCGCCTGCTACGCCCTCGTCAAAGAGCTTTGAGCGCTGGCCGATGTAGGGGTTTATCCATACGCAGGTGTGCAGGTTCTTATCCTTATGCAGTCTTTCGAGCATTGCGGGGGGATCGGGGAACTGGGTCTTGTCCCACTCGAAGTTGCACCACTCGAAGCCCTTCATCCAGAAGCAGTCGAAGTGGAATACCTGAAGCGGAATATCGCGCTCAGCCATGCCGTCGATGAAGGAGGTGATAGTTTCCTCATCGTAGGTGGTGGTGAACGAGGTGGTCAGCCACAGACCGAAGGAGAATGCGGGGGGCAGAGCGGGCTTTCCGGTAAGGGTGGTGTAGCCTGCCAGCGCGTCGCCGATGTTCTCGCCGCCAAATACGAAATACTCCATGCTCTCGCCGGGAACGGTCATAGATACCTTAGAAACGGTGTCGGAGCAAACTTCGTAAGATACCTTATCGGTGCTGTTTACGAACACGCCGTATCCGCGGGAGGATACGAAGAAAGGTATAGACTTGTAAGACTGGTCGGAGCAGGTGCCGCCGTCGGCGTTCCAGATCTCTACGTTCGCGCCGTTTTTAACGAAAGGAGTGAACTTCTCGCCGAAGCCGTAGAAGTACTCGCCTACCGTGGTGTCAAACTGCTCTCTGATATATGTTCTGCTGGGGTCGGCAGGGTAGCTCCAGAATGTGTCGTCGGACTGTACCGCGAGCCTAGCCTGCTGTCTGAAAGCGCTTTCGAAAATAACGCCGGTAGATCTCCAAGCGCCGCCGGTGAGCCTTTTATCTTTGTAATAGAACTGGAAGCTCCAAGTTTCCTTAGAAACTACGAGCTTGGTGTCGCCCGTTACGAGCACCGCTTCCTTATCGGTGATGGTAACTTCGGGCTTGTAGCCGCCCTCGTTGAGCGGGAAGTGCGGGCCGTGGTCTGCGCAGCCCTTGTGGTGGGCGATGCTTACCTTTACGCAGTTTTCCTGAGTAGAAGTGTAGGCGATCTCAAGGTTCGCGCTGCCGAGCATCATAGCACGGTTGTAAACTACGAAAGGAGTAGCTACAACGAGAAAACCGTTTTCGCAAGGCTCGATCTCAAAAGCCTGATTAGCGTAATTAACTTCGTAGCCTCTCTGATTGAGCCAGAATCCGTCTGCAAATTTCATAAGCTTTAATACCTCCGTATTTTTGTATTTGCCGCCCGATATAAAAATTTTAACGAACGGTATTGTTTTTTTATCAAAGCAGCATTTCTGCCGCTGTATATATTTTATATTAAAATCGTCCTAATTGCAATAGTAAAATAGTGATTTGTAGGTTGATTTTAATATATTGGCGGGAAATAAAGTAAACTTTTTATGAACGCACAAATTCGGCATATAAAAATATGAAATAACATTATTCTATTGACAAATCAGTATCGCCGCCCGCGCTCGCCTATACTTTATGAGATAATTATACTACACACTCCGCCGCTTTGCAAGGGTTTTGCGGCTATCCGCATGCCCGCGCTGAACGATTTGTGCGGTTTTCACTAATTGCCGTGCCGATTTTAGGCATATCGCACAGCCGTGCTTATATTGCTCATCTCGCTCACACTTCGCCCGCACGCCGCATATACTGGGTGTGAGGTGATATTTTTATGTGTGCAATTTCAGGAATTATCCGCTTCGGCGGACTAGATACTGAACCCGCAGCCGCCGCGCGCAAGATGGCAGCCGTGCTGAAACGCCGCGGGCCTGACGACGACGGCTATTACATCTCGCCGAAAAGCGAAGCGCTGCTGGTACATACCCGCCTTGCCGTCATCGACCCCGAAAACGGCGCTCAGCCTATGCTTTACGCCGAGGGCGGCAGAAAACTCGCGCTGGTCTACAATGGCGAGCTTTACAATACCGCCGAGCTGCGCGCTCTGCTGGAAGCGCGCGGGCATAAATTCTCTACCAATACCGATACCGAAGCGGTGCTGCGCGCCTACGCCGAGTGGGGCGCTGACTGCCTTTCGCGCATGAACGGCATTTTCGCATTCGCCGTGTGGGACGAAGCCGCCCGCAGCCTTTTCATCGCCCGCGACCGCATCGGCGTGAAGCCTTTTTACTATACATTATATAATGGCACGCTCTACTTCGCTTCCGAGATAAAGGGTCTGCTGAGCTGCGGCGTGCCTGCCGAGCTTGACGCCGAGGGCGTGCGCGAGATAATGCTGCTCGGCCCTGCTATACCTTGCGGAAGCGGCGTTTTCAAGGGCGTTTTTGAGCTAAAGCCCGCCGAGTGCGCGGTGTACGACGAGCACGGTCTGCGCAAACACATTTACTGGGATTACGGCTGCGAGGGCGGCACGAGCGAGAGCTTTGACGAGGTAAAAGAGCACGTCCGCAGCTTAGTGACCGACGCGATAACGCGGCAGACGGTCTCCGACGTGCCGCTTTGCACGTTCCTTTCGGGCGGGCTGGATTCCAGCTTAATATCCTCCGTAACAGCGCGCAGATTTGCCGAGCAGGGCAGGCGGCTGCACACTTTCTCGGTAGAGTACCGCGACAACGCTAAGTATTTCAAGGCGGGCAAATTTCAGCCGAACAGCGACGACGAGTATATACAGATAATGGCGAAGTACTTGGGCACCGAGCACCACCGCGTTATCATCGACACACCCGAACTTGTAGAGGCGCTGTATACTTCTACCGAGGCGCGCGACCTGCCCGGCATGGCGGATGTAGACAGCTCACTGCTGCTTTTCTGCAAAAAGGTGCGCGAATTTTCAACCGTGGCGCTTTCGGGCGAGTGCGCCGATGAGATTTTCGGCGGCTACCCGTGGTACCGCGATAAAGACATACGCATGACCGACGGCTTCCCGTGGTCGCAGTCCACCGCCTACCGCGCGGGGCTTACGCGGCGGGAATTTGTGCCGAACGAAAAAGCGGCGCAGGAGTACGTTTACGCCAAGTATCTCGACACCATCGGCAGGGCGGAGAGCGAGGGTCTGCCGCCGCTGGAAAAGCGTATGCGCGAGATGATGCGGCTGAATATGGAGTGGTTCATGCAGACGCTTCTGGTGCGCAAAGACAGAATGTCGATGTACTGGGGGCTTGAGGTGCGCGTGCCTTTCTGCGACCACCGCATAGTAGAGTACCTCTACCGCGTGCCGTGGGAGTACAAGGATTATCTCGGCAGAGAAAAGGGTCTGCTGCGCGAAGCTATGAGCAGCTGGCTGCCCGAAGAGGTGCTTTGGCGCAAGAAATCGCCCTACCCGAAAACGCACAATCCCTCGTACACCGCCGCCGTGCGCGAGCGCCTGCGCGAAGAGCTTTCGCAGACCCGCTGCCCCGTGCTTGATATTCTCGACCGCGGCGAGATAGAGCGGCTTATGCAGCACGGCGACCATGTTCAGTGGTACGGTCAGCTAATGAACGACCCGCAGATAATGGCGTATATCATACAGATAAACCATTGGCTGAAAATAAACAACATCGCCCTTGTGTGAACTGTAACTAAATTTTCAAGCGCAAATTTGGTATATATTTGACTAAAAATATCGGGGTCGTGACTTGACATATGTGCATATCTATGGTAGAATGATTACAGAACGGTGACAAATCGCCGAGAAGTAAAAGACGGATATTTTGAAAAGATCTGAAAGGACAGATAAAAATGCAGGGAATTTATAAGAGAATAATAAGCGGCGCGCTCGCGGCGGCAATGCTGCTGCCCTCCGCGGGGCTTTGCACATCTGCCGATACGGCGGACTATTCGCAGACGGCTATCGTGCTTTCCGCAAATGCGAAGGACGTTCGCGCGGTGATAAACAGCTCATACTCCGGCACGGCAAGTTCTGTTACCATAAAGTGGGATAGAATAAATGGCGCGGCTGGCTACCGCGTTTACCGGCTGAATAATAAGACGGGCAAGTATGAAAAGATAAAGACCCTTTACGGCGACGATGACGTGAAGTACAAAAACAGCGGACTCGCGGCGAACACGCAGTATACTTACAAGGTGCGCGCTTTCTTTAAGAGCAAGGGAGTTACCACCTGGGGCAAGATGAGCCTAGCCAAGCAGACCACCACCTCGCCCTCAGCCGCGCCAAAGCTGAAAAGCGCAGCGCTTACGGCTAACGGCGGGCTGAAACTGAAATGGGGCAAGGTAGACTGCGCGGGCTACGAGGTGTACATCTACTCGCGGTATTCGGGCAAGTGGGTAATGCTGCAGCGCTACGAGGGCGGCACGCGCACCTCGGCGATAGTTTATCCCTCTTCGTGGGAATACGGCGGACTTACCGGCTACAAGATGATGGTAAGGGCTTTCTCCACCGACGCGAATAACGGCAGACGTCGCACCGCCGCAAGCAACGACATCACCTACTACGATATAAATACTATAAGCGAGTACATGGGCTACGATATGTCCCGTCTGGGAAATCCCACAAAGTCCTCGGGCACTTCGTATCAGCTTTACAATACTCAGGGCAAAAAGACCACGAAGTCGGCAGTTTACATGACTGCGGCGGATAAAGCTGCGCTGAAAGAGTTCGCGAAAGAGCATTTTGAAAGCGGCTGGTCGCCCGCGCAGAAAGCAGCTTACACCCTCAACTGGATAAACAAAAACGTAGAGTACGCCTCTGGCGATAAGTATTACAAGATAGCGGCAAAGGGCTACGCCGACGCTATTTTTAACGAGAAACTCGGTCAGTGCATACAGTACAACGGCGCAATGGTAGAGATGCTTGTGTACTTAGGCTACGACGCACACCTCGTGCAGGGCTACCGCGGACGTTCTACCGATAACAAATGGCAGCATTTCTGGGGTGAGATAACCATAAACAAGAAAAATTACGTTATAGAAGCGGGCAACTACGAAAGCGACGGCGAATGGTGGTACTTGTGCACACCGTATTCGCAGGCGGGCGGCTACATCAAGAATGATAAGGTAGTCACCAAATAATTTTTAAACAGCAAAAAATAAAGCGCACGGCGGTGAAAATTCCTGCCGTGCGCTTTTGTATTTTTAGTGGCTTGTTAGGTTTATACCATGAGGTTGCAGATGAGTTTTGCGAACTCTACGGGGTCTTCTACGTCAAGACCCTCTATCAGGCGAGCCTGCGAGTAGAGCAGCTTTGTGTACTCGGTGAGCTTGTCCTTGTCGCTTGCGTAAAGCTCTTTCAGCTTGCCGAATACGGGGTGGCCTGCGTTCAGCTCAAGGCACTTCTCAGCCGTTACCTTGTTGTTTTCGTTCTGCGGCATAGAGTTGAGCACCTTTTCCATCTCTATGGATACCTGACCCTCTGAAGAAAGGCATACGGGGTAGCTCTTCAGCTTGGTAGAAAGGCGAACTTCCTTTACCTTGCCGCCGAGAGCCTCTTTCATGAAGTCGAACATTTCCTTGCTCTCTTCTGCGGTCTTTTTGCTCTCTTCCTTTTCCTCCTCGCTCTCGAGGTCGAGGTCGCCGTCGGCTATCGACTTGAACTTCTTATCCTTATACTGCATCATTACCTTGATGGCAAATTCATCGACGTCCTGCGTGAAGTAGAGAACTTCGTAGCCTTTATCCTTTACCTTCTCGAATACAGGCAGCATCTCTATACGCGCCTTTGATTCGCCGCAGGCGTAGTAGATGCAGTCCTGACCCTCTTTCATTCTGTCAACGTACTCCGCGAGGGAAGTCATCTTGCCGTCCTCGAAAGAAGAGGGGAACATCAGCAGGTCTTCAAGCGTGTCCTTAGAAGCGCCGTAGCTCTGATAAATGCCGAACTTGAACTGTAAGCCGAAAGCTTCGTAGAACTTTTCGTACTTCTCGCGGTCGTTCTTCATAAGCTTGGTAAGCTCGTTCTTTATCGAGCGCTCGATATTGCGGGCGATGACTTTGAGCTGGCGGTCGTGCTGGAGCATCTCGCGCGAAATGTTCAGCGAGAGGTCTTCTGAGTCTACCAGACCCTTTACAAAGCTGAAATAGTCGGGCAGCAGGTCGGAGCATTTCTCCATTATCATTACGCCGCTGGAGTAGAGCTGCAAGCCCTTTTCGTAGTCCTTAGAGTAGTAGTCGAAAGGCGCGTGCGAGGGGATATACAGCAGGGCGTTGTAAGTAGCCGCGCCCTCGTTCTTGGAGTGTATGTGCGCGATAGGCGGCATATAGTCCATGAATTTCTCGGTGTAGAAATTGTTGTAATCCTCGTCGGTAAGCTCGCTCTTGTTCTTTTTCCAGATAGGCGTCATAGAGTTGAGCGTTTCATTCACTATGTGCTTTTCAGGCTCGGCGTTCTCGTCCTCGCCGTAGTGGGTGTGCTCTACGTCCATCTTTATCGGGAAGCGGATGTAGTCGGAATATTTCTTGACAAGAGTCTGTATCTGATACTGGTCGAGGTAGCGGCTGTACTTCTCGTCGTCGGTGTCGTCTTTCAGAGTAAGTATCACGTCGGTACCTGCGTTTTCCTTTTCGGCTTCCTCTATGGTGTAGCCGTCCACGCCGTTAGAGTGCCACTTGTAAGCCTTATCGCTGCCAAAAGCTTTGGTAAGCACGGTAACTTCTTTCGCTACCATGAAAGTTGAGTAAAAGCCTACGCCGAACTGACCGATGATGTCAACGTCCTCGCCGAGGTCGTTGTCTTTCTTGAAAGCGAAAGAGCCGCTGTTCGCGATAGTGCCGAGGCAGTTTTCAAGGTCTTCCTCAGTCATGCCTATGCCGTTATCCGAAACGGTGAGGGTGCGCGCTTCCTTATCGGGGATAATCTGTATAGCGAGATCTTCTTTCTTCAAGCCTATGCTGGTATCGGTGAGCGTTTTGAAATACAGCTTGTCGATAGCGTCGCTGGCGTTTGAGATTATCTCGCGCAGGAATATCTCTTTGTGTGTGTAGATCGAGTTGATCATCATATCCAGCAGGCGCTTCGACTCTGCTTTGAATTGCTTAGTTTCCATAATATGTTTACCTCCGTACTTTTCGTATTTTTATCAGTCTTGATGTCATTCTGCTAGCACTCTAAATGCCTGAGTGCTAATTCTAAATATAATTATACACCAAGCAGTGAAAAATGCAAGCGTTATAACAAAATGCTTACAATTTGTTTACACAGACTTAAACATTGTAAAGAAAATGTCCTTTGTATTTTCGCCGAATGTATGTTATAATAATATTGTGTAACTATATGCGATATTTCGCACGAAAGGAAAGTGTTGAATTATGGAAATGAAAAAGCTTTTTGAAAATGGAAGAACTGTTTTTTCTATGGAGATATTCCCGCCGAAAAAGCCGGGAACTATCGAGTTGATATATTCCACCCTCGACGGACTCTCTGATATAAAGCCCGATTTTATAAGCTGTACATACGGCGCAGGCGGCAACCCCGCCGATACTTCCACTATCGACATCTGCCGCATAATAAAGGAAAATTACGGCATACTGCCGATAGCGCATTTCACCTGCGTGAACAACACCCGCGCCGATATTGACAAGGCGATAGAGCTTTTCCGCGCGGCGGGCATAGAGAACGTTCTCGCTCTGCGCGGCGATAAGAACGATAAGTATCCGCCGAAGGAAGATTTTCACTACGCGGCTGACCTTATCAAATATCTGAAAGAAAAAGCGCCCGAGCTGCATATCTCAGCCGCCTGCTACCCCGAAACTCACCCCGAGGCGGAGTCGTCCGTGGCGGATATACTGCGCATGAAGGAGAAAGAGGAGTGCGGCGCTGAACATTTTATGTCGCAGCTTTTCTTCGATAACGAGGATTTTTACGCCTTCCGCGAAAAGACGCAGATAGCTGGCATAAAAAGCCCCATCGAAGCGGGCATAATGCCTGTTACCAGCAAGGCGGGAATACTGCGCATGGTTTCCATGTGCGGCGCGAGCGTGCCGAAAAAGCTGGCGCGTATACTCAATAAGTACGAAAATAACCCCGAGGCTTTCGCCGACGCCTGCGTGCATTACGCGATAGACCAGATAGCCGACCTTATAACAAACGACGTGGACGGCATACACCTCTACTCTATGAACAAGCCGGATACGGCAAAGAAGATATTTGAAGCCGTAAAGAATATGCTTTGATACATTTATAAATAAGGAGCAATATGGACAATAACGGACAATGGTTTGATTTCAGCGGCGCTCCGAACGGCGGTTTCGGCTATAATAACCAGCTGAAAACGGCGCAGGCGAACGAAAAGCGCGCGCTTTTTAAAAACGCCTCATTTCTGGGCATTTTGCTGCTGCTGTATAATGTTTACAATTACATCTTTGTGCGGGTGTTCTATTTCGCCGCATATTCGATAAAGCACGGCGGATTTACGCTGAGTCTGGACGAGGTGCGCAAGTATTTTTACGCCGACAGCTCCTCGCTCGGCTACTCCAGCTCTTTCAGCATGACGATGAATCTCGCTGTGGTGGCGGCTTCGGTGATAATGCTGCTGCTTACCGCCGCGCTGCCAATGCGCATAAACGTGATGAGCATGCTGAAGCCGAAAAAAGGCTGCGTAAAGCAGGGCTTAAAGACCACGCCGATGTGCCTTACGCTGAATATGTTCATTTCGTACATAGTCGCGATATTCGTGGCTATGATGAGCGCGCAGGGCGTTACCGTGCCGGAGGCTGATTTTACCATCAATAAGCCCTCGACATACGCCGTGGTGATACAGCTTGTGTACGTCTGCGTTTTCGCGCCGATAGCTGAGGAGATAATCTACCGCGGGTTGGTGCTGAAACTGCTCTCGCCGTACGGCAAGGGCATGGCGGTATTTTTCTCGGCGCTGCTTTTCGGCATAATGCACGGCAACATACCGCAGGCGGTGTCGGCGTTCGCGGGCGGGCTGATATACGCGGCTACGGCTGTATATTTCGACAGCATAGTGCCCACGATAATCATACACGTTCTGAACAACTGCTTCGCCAGCATCACCGATATAGGAAACGCAGTAGGCTTCGACCACGCTTATCAGCTATACTGCGCGCTGAATATCGTGATAATGTTCGCGGGAATATACGCAATATTCGTCTACCTGCGCGGGCTGATAAAGGGTATACGCCAAAGCGAGCCGAAATGCGCTATGACGGGCGGCGCGCGCTGCATCACCGTGGCTACGAACGTATTTATGCTGATATATTTCGGACTGATGATATGGCAGTATGTGCGCAGTTTTTTGGTTTACAATCAATAGTTTTTAAGGAGAATGACCTATGTTTACAATGCCGCTGGGCATAGATATACCCGACATCAGCGGACTTAAAAGCGCTTACGAGATCAGCCGCGGGAACGAGGGCTGCATTTCGGCGCTGCTGAGCGCGGACAAGCTTTCGGGCTTTATAAATTCATTCGTCAGCGCTATGGCTGAGCCGATATTTTTCTTCATCGAACTGCCCTGCACGGCTGAGGAGGAAAAGGCGCTGGGCGGGAAGTACAAGCTCTACTACCTCGACAACTGCACCAAGCCGGTCATCGCCGCGATAATGAAAACTTACGGCACGCTGCTGATAAACGACGGCGTTTGCAGATTCGGCTTCGGCGGGAACGAGAGCGGCGACGAGCTGTATGTGCAGAGCTATAAGGTCATGAGCATATACTGCTCGAACGCGAAGCTGAAAGAAAAGGCGGAAGAGCTGCTGAAAAAAGCGGGTGCTGAAAAGACCGCCGAGCTGCTTACTCCGTGGGATATATTGTCCGAGGAAAACGGCGGCGTGTGCGTGCGCGCGGAGCAGGACGGCGTAAGCCTTTTCGACCTGCCCGAACTGCTGAAAGACGCAGGAATGTACAGCGCAGGAGTAGTTTGATAAGTATAATTTTCCGCATTGCGGATGAAAAAAAGACAGGAGGAAAAATCTATGAACATTCTTCACGATATTTCGCCTAAAGAGATCTCCAGCGAGAAGTTTACCGCGGTGATAGAGATACCTAAAGGCTCGAAAGTCAAGTACGAACTCGATAAGGCTACGGGCATGCTGAGAATGGATAGGATACTTTACACTTCTACCCATTACCCCGCAAACTACGGCTTTATCCCCCGCACTCATGCCGACGACGGCGACCCGCTCGACGTACTGGTGCTTTGCTCGGAAACTCTCGAGCCGATGTCGCTGGTAAGGTGCTACCCGATAGGCGTTATCAGCATGATGGACAACGGCGCGGCGGACGAGAAAATAATCTGCATACCCACCGCCGACCCCAGCTACAATACCTATACCGACATCTCAGAGCTGCCGAAGCACATTTTTGAAGAGATGGGCCACTTCTTCTCGGTATACAAGCAGCTGGAGCACAAAGACACCGTGATCGACGATGTGAAGGGCAAGGAAGACGCCAAGAATATCATCGAGGCGTGCATCGGAAACTACATCGAAAAATTTTGTAAGTAAATAATTGAAACTTCCGCAGAGGGGACGTTTTTCACGCAGATGAAACGCCCCCTCTGTTTTTTTGTTTCATAAAGCGTGGCAGGAAACAAAAAGTTTATAAAAAGTTCAGAAAAGCATTTTCATGTCAGCAAATATTACAGGAAGCAAGATTTTGTTACCGTTTTGTCACTAAAAACAGCCTTTTTGAAACGCTTCGGTACGTTTTTTTGAACAGTTTTTGCGCTTTTTCGGACAATATCTGCTTTGCTTCGGCGGTTGACGAATACTATATATTGTGGTATAATAGAAAAAACGAAAAATAACGCATATATTTAGCACACGGCGCTTAGAAAAACGTTTGGGTTACAAAATTGTAATCTTTTCCTGAAAAGCTGTAACTTTTATCCCCCGAAAGCCGCTTTTAAAACGTTTTCATCTAATTGCCGACGCATTTTTCACGCGTTTTTGGCATATTTTACTGTTGCAATTTTATCTTATATGGTGTATAATTAAGTTGCAGGGGTGAAATGTGCGTAAAAGTGGTGAAACGTCCCACGAAATTCGTACATATCCGCCCGCAGTGGTGAATTTTGCGAAAGGGGGCGAACAGATTGCAGACAAGTATGCTTACGGGAACGTATAACCAGTCGATGGATCAGAAGGGCAGAATGGCTTTTCCCTCCAAGCTGCGCGAGATAATGGGCGAGCGGCTGATAGTTACCAAGGGCGTAGACGGCTGCCTGTTCGTTTACTCGGTAGAAGATTTCGCCCAAAAAGCCGAAAAGCTAAAGGCTCTGCCGATGGCGCAGGGGCTCAGGCTGCAGCGCAGCTTTATGGCAAACGCCGTAGAACTCGAGGCGGACAAGCAGGGCAGGATACTCATACCCGCTATACTGCGCTCGATAGCCGCGCTGGAAAAAGACATTACCGTGGTGGGCGTTTCCGACCACTGCGAGATATGGGATCAGAAGCGCTGGGAAGAATTTAATCTCAGCATAACCGATGAGATGCTCATGCAGGCACTGGAGGGAGCTGATTTCTGATGGAAGAATTTAAGCATATCTCAGTTCTGCTGAATGAAACGATAGAGCTTCTCGATATAAAGCCCGACGGTATATACGTTGACGGTACGGCGGGCGGCGCGGGACATTCGCGCGAGATAGCAAAAAGGCTCGACCCCGAAAAGGGCAGGCTTTACGCGCTGGACCGCGACCCCGAAGCTGTAAAGGTGGCGAGCGAAAGACTGGCAGGCCTGCCCGCGCAGGTGATACACGCCGACTTCGCCGATATGCGCGCCGCGCTGGAAAACGTGGGCGTAGAAAAAGTGCAGGGCGTTTTGCTGGACCTAGGCGTATCGTCTTATCAGCTCGATACCGCGCGCAGGGGCTTTTCCTACCACGCCGACGCTCCGCTGGATATGCGCATGAGCAGCGAGGGTATGTCCGCGAAGGATCTTGTGAACACATGGTCTTACGAAGATCTGCGGCGGATACTTTACGATTACGGAGAAGAAAAGTTCGCGCCCGCCATCGCGAAGGCGATAGTTGCGGCGCGTGAGATAAAGCCGATAGAAACTACCGGCGAGCTTGCCGAGCTTGTGAAAAGCTCAGTGCCGCAGAGGGTGCGCAGAGAGAAAAACCCCTGCAAAAAGACCTTTCAGGCGGTGCGCATAGCCGTTAACGACGAGATGGGTCAGCTGGACCGCGCGCTTGACGAAGCTTTCGAGCTGCTCGCGCCCGGCGGCAGACTTGCTATAATCACTTTCCACTCGCTGGAGGACAGAATGGTGAAGCGCAGATTTGCGGAATTTTGCAAAGGCTGCACCTGCCCGCCCGAGTTTCCGCAGTGCGTGTGCGGAAAAACGCCGAGGGCTAAGGCAGTGACCCGAAAGCCCGTTACCGCCGCGGAGGAAGAGCTTGAGCACAACAACCGCAGCCGCAGCGCGAAGCTGAGAGTTGTGGAGAAGATAAAGTAACCACAAGAACAGATACATTTATAAAAGTAAGGAGGTCGAAGAACATGGCAGTAAATATGAATTTGGCGTATGAGTACGAAAATTACGATATGCTCGATGAGCACGAGGAAAAGTACGCCGAGAAGATACGCCGCAAAAGGTCGGCGAACAAGCGCAGGAAATTTGCCGCGAATATGAAGATAGTGATAGCGGCGATCATAGTTTTGGCTCTGTTCTCGATCATGACATACGGCAGGGTAGAGCTCTCGAAGCTTTACACCGACAATACAGAGCTTCAGTCGCAGCTTACCACGCTGCAAAACGAGAACATCAGCTTAGAGTCAGAGCTGGCGCAAAAGACGGGTCTTACTAAGGTAGAGGACTTCGCCGAAAATCAGCTCGGTCTGCAAAAGCTGGATAAATCGCAGATAGAATATGTCGAGATAGATGAAAAGACCACCGCCGAGGTGGTAACGCCAGAGGACTCGAATATCTTTGTAAAGATAAAAGATTGGTTCAAAGGGGTACTGGAATATCTCGGACTGTAACAGAATATTTATTAAGAAAGTTAAGAACATCAGTTATTGTGTGCTTAGCTTTCTTGTTCTATAAAAAATAAGAAATATTTTGGAAGAAAGCAATGCTGAAACGTAAATTTTGGGAAACCCCATACTGCCGGATAGCAGAAGAAAGGAAAGGGCTTTAAATATCATGACAGACAGACCCAGCGAAAGAATGCGCCGCCGCCTGCTGGTGTGGATGACGGTAATAATGCTGATAGTAGTAATATACACAGTAGCCTGCATATTCAAGGTTTCAGTTAAAGAGAGCAAAAAATGGCAGACGCTTGCCAATTCTCAGCAGATAACCAGCACTACTGTTTCCGCCTCGCGCGGCACTATCTACGATACTAACGGGCAGGTGCTCGCGCAGAGCGCTACCGTATACACCGTGTATACCGACTGCGCTATGCTTTGGGAATACCTCGACGCTAAGGACGACAAGATACTGGAGTACAAAGCGGCGATAGCCGATGAATCAGACGAGAAAAAGCGCGCGGGCTATCAGGAAAAGCTCGACGCCTGCAAATCATCGCAGGAAACCTACGACTCGCTCGTGAAATTCATGGCTAAGACCCTCGACCTCGACGAAAGCGAGATAGAGGGATATTTCAGCGATAAAAACAGCCGCTACGTTATCATGAAAAAAGAGGTAGAAAAGACCGACGCGGATAAGATAGAGAAATTTCTAACCGAAAATTCGCTCGACGGCATACGCTGCGACCCTACTACCAAGCGCTTTTACCCGCAGAACAGCCTTGCCGCTAACGTGATAGGCCATACCAATTACGATGGCGAGGGCATTTACGGACTGGAATCTTACTACAACGAGTACCTCTCGGGCGTTGACGGCAGAATAGTCACCGCCGCCGATAAATACGGCACTGAGATACCTTATAAGTACAAGCAGAGCTACGACGCGCAGGACGGCGACTCGCTTTATCTGAACATCGACATGAATATCCAGTATTATCTGGAAAAAGCTTTGGCGGACTGCGTTTCCGAAAACAAGCCTGCCGAGCGCGCCTGCGGCATAATCATGAACCCGAAAACGGGTGAAGTTTACGCAATGGCGACAAATTACAGCTACGACCCCAACGAACCTGCTGAGATAAGCGACGACGCTACCGCGAGAAAGCTCGCTATGCTCGACGAAAAATCGCAGGAGTACAAAGACCTGCGCCTGGACGCATGGAGCACCGAGTGGAAGAACAAGGCTATCTCGGAACTGTACTTCCCCGGCTCGGTATTCAAGGTAATAACAGGCTCGGCGGCGCTTGAAGAAAAGGCCATAACGCTGACGGACGTTTTCAGCTGCGGCACTTCCATACACGTCGAAGACCGCGACTTTAACTGCTGGTCTACTACCGACCACGGCGCGCAGAACCTTCAGCAGGCTATGGCAAACTCCTGCAACCCCGCTTTCGTACAGATAGGTCAGCGGCTGGGCATGGAGGGCTTCTTCAAATATTTGCAGGCTTACGGCTTTACCGAAAAGACGGGCATAGACCTCCCCGGCGAATCGAACGCTATCTATATGCCGCTCGAGAACATGGGTCAGGTAGCCCTCGCTTCCGAATCTTTCGGACAGACCAACAAGGTAACGCCTATACAGATGATAACCGCATATTCGGCGGCGATAAACGGCGGCTACCTCGTTACCCCGCAGGTGGTGAACAAGATCTACGACTGCAACGGCAACGTTGTAAAGGACTACCAGCCTGTTATAAAGCGCCAGGTGATCTCAGAGGACACCAGCGCCGCTATGCGCGAGATACTGGAAAACGTAGTATCTACCAACACCGGCTCTAACTCGTACATACAGGGCTACCGCATAGGCGGCAAGTCGGGTACTTCGCAGAAGATAGACGTTGACGCTACGGGTAACACCTACGTTTCGTCCTACTGCGCTTTCGCGCCTGCCGACGACCCCGAAGTCATCATGCTCGTAATGGTAGACGACCCGCAGGGCGAGAAATTCTACGGCAGCCAGGTGGCAGCCCCCGTTTGCACTCAGGTGCTTTCAGAAGTTCTGCCCTACCTCGGCTTCTTCCCCGAATACACCGACGAAGAGCTTGCCGAGCTTGAAGTTTCCGTACCGAACGTAGAGTACCACACGGTTTCCGAAGCGAAGCAGACCATGAGCGCGCTAGGCCTTGAAGTAAACGTAGTAGGCGACGGCGACACTGTACTGCGCCAAAGCCCGACGGGCGTTTCGATAGAGCGCGGCGGCACGATAGTGCTTTACACCGATAACACCACCCCCGAAGAAACGGTATCTGTACCGAACGTAGAGGGTCTTTCAAAAGAATATGCAAAACAGCTGCTGCAAAGCTACGGCCTGAACATGACGGCGGAAGGCTCGGCGGCGAACGACGCGAACGCCTACGCCATAGCAAACGATACGGCGGGCAGGACGGTAGCCGTAGGCACGGCTATCTCGGTAAGCTTTGCGCAGTACACGGTAGAATCACAATAATCATATTAAGGACGCGATAAAATGAAACTTAAAGAGCTTGTAAAAGACTTGGATATCGAGTGCGGAGGTCTGGGAGATACTGAGATAACGGGCGTTACCTCAGACACCCGCAGCACCCCCGAGGCGGGATTTGCTTTCGTCTGCATAAAGGGCGGCAGCTTTGACGGACACAGCGCGGCGGCTGATATGGTAAAGCGCGGCGCGGCGGTGGTATTCTGCGAGCGCGACTTAGGGCTGGCTCAGCAGATAATAGTTGAAAACACCCGCGAATTTTACCCGTACCTTTGCGCGGCATGGTTCGGCAACCCCGAGCGCGAGCTGACTATGATAGGCGTTACGGGCACGAACGGCAAGACCACTATAACCACCGTGCTGAAAAAAACGCTGATGGCTTTCGGCAAAAAGTCGGGACTCATCGGCACTTGTCAGAACGAGATAGGCGAAGAGATACTGCCTACCGCGCGCACCACTCCCGAGCCGTATGACCTTTTTGAGCTGCTGCGCAAAATGGCTGACGCGGGCTGCGAATACGCGGTGATGGAGGTTTCCTCGCAGGGTCTGGCGCAGAAGAGAACAGGCCCCTGCCACTACAAAGTCGGCGTTTTCACCAACCTTACGCAAGATCATCTCGACGTGCACGGCAGCATGGAGAATTATTATCAGGCGAAAAAGCTGCTTTTCGGCATATGCGATACAGCGATAATCAACATCGACGACGAGTACGGCAGACGCTATCTGCGCGAGATAACTTGTCCCGCAAAGACTTTTTCCGCGGCTGAGCCTGCTGATTTTTACGCTGAGGACATAACCCTCGGCGCGGGCGGAGTGAAGTACGTTTACTGCGACGGAAAGTCGAAGCACAACGTGAATTTCGCGATGCCGGGTCTTTTCAACGTTTCAAATTCGCTGGCAGTTATCGCTTGCTGTGAAACGCTGGGCTTTGAGCCGAAAGCCGTTATCCGCGAGCTGAACACTATGAAAGGCGTTCGCGGCAGGGCTGAGGTAGTGCCTACAGGCAGAGATTTCACCATTATCTGCGACTACGCGCACACGCCTGACGCACTTGAAAACGTGCTGAAAGCTATCCGCAACGGCGCAAAGGGTAAAGTAAAGTGCCTTTTCGGCTGCGGCGGAAACCGCGACGCGGGCAAGCGTCCGAAGATGGCGGCGGCTGCGGCGGACAACGCTGATTTTCTGATAGTTACCAGCGATAACCCCCGCAACGAAGACCCCGACGCGATAATCGAGGACGTGCTGAAAGGACTCGAGGGTAAGACCACCCCGTATATCCGCATGACCGATAGGCGTGAGGCTATACACTGGGCTGTAAAGCACGCGGAAAAGGACGATATAATAGTGCTGGCGGGCAAGGGTCACGAAGATTACCAGATACTTGCGGGCGGCGTGAAGATACATTTCGACGAGCGCGAGGTAGTAGCCGAAGCGCTGGCGGAGCTGGCAGCCGAGGGCAAGTAATTACCCGCAAAGCATAGATAAACAAAGGAAAAGAGGTCGGTAAGCAATGGAAAAAATGACATTAGCTGAAATAGTTCAGGCAGTAGAGGGAAGCTTCGGCTACCCCGCCGACATTGAGATAACCTCAGTATCTACCGATACGAGAACGATAAAGCCGAACTCGGTATTCGTAGCGCTGAAAGGCGCGAATTTCGACGGCCACGACTACGGCGCGAAAGCCTGCGAGCTGGGCGCTGAGGCGGTAATTGCCGAGAGGGCGATAGAGGGTGCAAAGTGCATAGTGGTAGATTCTACTGAGCGCGCGCTGCTCACGCTGGCGGCGTATTACAGACGCAAGTTCGATATACCGCTCGTCGGCATAACGGGCAGCGTCGGCAAGACCACCACAAAAGATATGATAGCGCTGGTGGTCTCCAAAAAGTACAACACCTTAAAGACCGAGGGCAACCACAATAACGAGATAGGCCTGCCGCTGACGCTTTTCAACCTCAGCAGCGAAACGCAGGCGGCGGTCATCGAGATGGGTATGTCGCATTTCGGCGAGATCTCGCGGCTCTCGATGTGCTGCGAGCCTACCGTTGCCGTGATAACCAATATCGGCCATTCGCACATAGAGAATCTGGGTTCTCAGCAGGGCATACTCAAAGCCAAGATGGAGATACTCGACGGCGCGCAGTACATGGCACCGCTGATACTCTCGATGGACGACAAGCTGCTTTCGCACATCGAGGCGCACCACGGCAGAGAGATAATTTTCTACTCGATAAAGAAAAAGACCGCAGACGTCTACGCCGCCGACATAAAGGCTGACGAGAACGGCTCGTCTTTTACCATACATTACAAGGACGGCAGCATACCCGCGCGGGTGAACTGCCCCGGCGAGCACAACGTGAAAAACGCGCTGGCGGCTTTCTGCGTCGGCAGAGTGCTCGACATATCCCCCGAGCTGATAGCCGAAGCCATCGGTGAATTCAAGCCGCAGGGCATACGTCAGAATATACGTCAGGCGCACGGCATGACATTTATAGTTGACTGCTACAATGCCGCGCCCGACTCGATAAAGGCGGCGCTTTCGACCCTTTCGCAGACCTCATGCGGCGAGGGCAGCAGGCGCGTTGCCGTGCTTTCAGATATGCTGGAGCTGGGCAAACATTCGCGCACTCTGCACAAGCTGGCGGGCGAATACGTCGCGGCTTCGTCGGCAGACCTGCTTTACTGCTGCGGAGCGGAGGCGAAATTTTACGTTGACGGCGCTGTTAAAAAGGGAATGCCCGAGGAAAACTGCCGCTGGTTCGAGAGCAAGGCGGATATGACAGCCGCGCTGAAAGCCGAGCTGCACGAGGGCGATACGGTGCTTTTCAAGGCCAGCAGAGGTATGAAGCTGGAAGAAGTTGTGAATGCTCTGGAGTAAGATCTCGGTCATTCTCGCTATGCAGATGGTGCTGGGCTGGGCGCTCGGCAGGGTGGGCATACCCCTACTGCGGCGGCTGAAAACGGGCAGGTACGACCCCTACGTCGGCGACCGTTTTTCGGCGGACGGCTCTGAGCCTGCGTTCGGAGGGGCGGCGGCGCTGATAGTGCTGACTTTCGGCATATCTGCCGCGGCGGCTGTGTGCGGTGGCGGCAGGCGGCTTTACCTAGCCTGCGGATTCATCGCGCTGGCGACCCTTGCGGGCGCGGCGGACGACCTGCTTACAGACGTTTTCGGCAAAAATTACGGCGCGAACGCTGCGGCTAAGCTTGGCTGGTGCTACGCCGCGAGCTTTGTCTACCTGCTGATCTGCCGAAAGATGCAAATAATTGAAACTGCGGTGCTGCTGCCGTTTCATCTTGGAACGATAGATTTTGGCGCGCTTTTCTGCCCCGTAATGGCGGCGGCGATGACTGTGCTGATATATTCATATAAATATTTTAACCGATTCGGTACAGACGGCTCGACCTGCGCCGAGGGGCTTTGCGCCGCGCAGATATTCCTCGCGGGGCTGCTTTTCGCGGCGGCGGGCGGCGTTATCTCCGACGAAACCGCGCAGACTTTCGGCTACTTGGCGGCGGGCGCGGCGGCTTCATCGCTGATATGGGGGCTTGCCCCCGCGAAGCTGAGAAGCGGCGCTTCGGGCGGGTATTTCTGCGGCGCTGTTGCGGCGGCGATGCTGACTTTTTGCAGCGAGCTAGAATTTGCGATGCTTCTGCTCGCCCTGCCCGCCGTGACAGACGCGCTTTGCTCGGCGGTGCAGTATTTGGTCTACCGAAAGAGCAGGAAATTTCTGCTGAAAGGCTCTTCACTGCACAGCCATCTTATGGCAAAAAAGTGGAGCGCTTACAAGGTCATAGTGCTGTTTTCGGCAATGACCGCCGCCGCGGGCGCAGGAACGCTGGCGTTTGCGGCGTATTCTGAGAAAATAATCTTGAAATAGTTGACAAAAGGAGTGAGAACAGTTGGCATCTTTGTCCAAAAACAAGCGTGAAAAAAGCGCTAAGGTTCAAAAGAGAAAAAAGACAGAGTTCAGAATAGTGCTGGCTGAGATTGACAAAACGTTTTTCCTTATAGTGGTAATATTACTGGTTTTCGGACTTATAATGATGTTTTCCGCTAGCTACGCCGCCGCGCTCAATGAGCACAATGATGGCTATTACTTCCTGAAAAGGCAGCTTATGTGCGCAGGACTGGGCATTATCGCGATGTTCATCACCTCTTTCGTCGATTACAATTTCTTTTACAATACTAAGGTAGCGTACCTTATTTTTCTGGGTTCGCTGGGATTATGTATCTACACGGCGCTTTTCGGACAAGAAACGGCGGGCGCTCGGCGATGGATAACCCTTTTGGGCATACAATTTCAGCCTTCTGAGCTGCTGAAGATCGCGTTTATCATCATATTTGCTTACATATTATCCGTAAATGCCCAAAAGCTGAAAACAAGCTGGAAGCACTGCTTCATACCGTTCATCGTGATATTCGGACTGGTCTGCGGCGTACTTGCTATGCAGCGCCACATCTCGGCGGTAATGCTCATCGGCATAATCGGCATATCCATGATGTTCGTCAGCGGTATGCCCTCGAAATTTTTCTGGCGGTTTATGGCGATATGCGCGGGCGCGGGCGTGCTGATGGTGCTCGTCCTCGTGATAAAGGGCGGCGGCAATTTCAGCTACATTTCCGACCGTCTTGAAAGCTGGCGCAACCCGCTTTCCGACCCCTCAGACAAGACACACCAGACCTACGAATCGCTGCTGGCGATAGGCTCGGGCGGCTGGTTCGGACTGGGCTTTGGCGAATCGCGCCAGAAATACCTCTACCTGCCTGAATCGCAGAACGACTTCATCTTCTCGATAATCTGCGAAGAGCTTGGCTTTATCGGCGGTGTTATCGTAGTGCTGCTTTTCGTGCTCTTCGTGATAAAAGGCTTTCAGATAGCTGCAAACGCCCGCGACCGCTTCGGTATGCTGCTGGCTACGGGCATAACTATACAGATAGGTTCGCAGGCGCTGCTCAATATAATGGTAGCCTCAAACGCTTTCCCGAACACGGGCATATCGCTGCCGTTTTTCAGCGCGGGCGGTACGGCACTGGTTTTCCAGCTATTCGAGATGGGCATACTGCTCAGCATCTCGCGCCAAAATCTGAAATACAGGTCGGGCGAAAAGCGCGCGGTAAAGGCTGTTTCTGCGGCGGATACGTCCAAAACTGCCGAATCTGGTCAGTCTGTATAAATTTTACATAAGGGAGATCTTTGATAATGCTAAGAGTTCTGCTTGCAGGCGGCGGCACGGCGGGTCATGTAAACCCCGCGCTCGCCATCGCAGAGATAATAAAAAAACACCACCCCGAAGCGGAGTTCGCCTTTGCGGGCAACCCCGAAAAGCTTGAGGCAAAGCTTGTGCCGCAGGCAGGCTATAAATTTTACCCGATACAGGTAGAGGGCTTTCAGCGAAAGCTCAATAAGAAAAATATCAAGCGCAATCTGCACGCGCTGAAATGCCTTACCAAGACCACCTCGCGCAGCCGCGAGATAATCGGCGATTTCAAGCCCGACCTGGTTATCGGCACGGGCGGCTACGTTGCGGGGCCGGTGGTAAGAACGGCGGCGAAGATGGGCATACTCACCGCTATCCACGAGCAGAACGCCTACCCCGGCGTTACCAACAAGCTGCTCTCGAAGTACGCCGATAAGGTGATGCTCACGGTAGAGGAAGCGAAGCAGTATCTTGACCCGAAGATAGAGTACACCGTTACGGGTCTGCCCGTGCGTTCCGGCTTTTCGACTATCACAAAAGAGCAGGCGCGCCGCGAACTGGGCTTTGATAACGACACCGTGTGCATACTCTCTACGGGCGGAAGTTTGGGCGCGGGCGCGATAAATTCCGCCGTGCTAGACCTCATAGCATGGTACAAATCGGAGGGCGTTACCGTTAACCATATACATTCTTACGGCGGCAACGGCAAGTCGACCCAATTTGAAAAATGCTTAGCCGATAAAGGCGTAACGCTGGAGGGCAACCCGCACCTTATGGTAAAAGAATACATCAACAATATGCCTACCTGCATGGCGGCGGCAGACCTCGTTATCTCACGCTGCGGCGCGAACGCGCTTACCGAGCTTGAGGCTATGGGCCGCGGCTCTATACTCGTGCCTTCGCCGATAGTTGCGGGCAACCACCAGTATTACAACGGCATGGTGCTGCAAAAAGCGGGCGCGGCGATAGTTATAGAGCAGAAAGATTTTACATCTGAAAAGCTGATAAGCATTGTGAAAGAGCTGCTCGCCGACCGCGAAAAGCTTGCTGCGCTCTCAGAAAACGCAGCGCGCATATACATTAAAGATACCGACGAGAGGATATATTCGGCGCTCGCACCGCTTATCGAAAAGGCGGCGAGCAAGTAAAGTCAGTATCGTATTTGAAAGGGAAGTTTAAGATATGGCAAGAAAACCATCTATGGATTCTATAAAGACCCCCGACCTCAATAATCTTGACGAAAAGCAGACAAAAGTTCTCAATACCTTCGATCGCTACACTAGGGCGGAGGATTATTCGGGAAAGGTGCGCGCTGATTTTGGCAGGGCGCAGCACGTTAAGGATTTTGAGCTGAAATCAAAGGAAGAGCCGGAGGAAGAAAACGGCGAGAAGCTCTCGGAAGAATTTACCGCGCGGCGCAAGAACCCGCAGACTGAGAGTACGCTGAACAAGGGCGTAAAGGTGCGCGGAAAATACGTTGCGCGCAAAAAGCTCATCACGGCGGCGATATGTATAGTCGCGGCGATAGTGCTGGTAATGTTCTTCGCCCCGCCGATATTTAACGCAGTTGACGGCGAAAGCGGCTGCCGCAGCGAGGATATTTTCGCAAAAACAGGCGCTACCCAGTACCGCGCCGACATTATGACGAACCGCTACGTTTACAACATCGAGGCGCTTTCGAGCGACAAGAGCAGCAGCTACCGCATTTGCACGATAGCTTTTAAGGCGAAAAACTTCACGCCTTTTGAGATGACCGCCGAGGATTACGTTATAGCGAACGGCGGCGATTTCAGCTCGCACATAGTTTATTCCACATACGTCGGCGACTCTAACGTTATACCGCCTTTCAGCACCAAAGATGTAAAGATAGAGGTGCTTATAAATAAGGACGGCTTGGACGACAAGCAGTTCGACGACGCTATAACTTCGCTTCATCTGAGAACCAGCGGCACTAAGAAAAAGATAGGCAAGCACATAAGCATACCTACCATACCCGCGTGGTTCAGCGTTTCAGACGTTATAACCTTCGACCCCGACGCCTGACGCTATACACCGAAAGACAGTCTTTTGCATATTATAAAGCATATTGACATTGCGAGGTGTGAGATATGCAAAAGCTGAAAATAGAGGGCGGAGGCAGGCTGAGCGGCGAGCTGGAGATACAGGGCGCGAAAAACAGCGTTCTGCCCCTGCTGAGCGCCTGCGTGCTGGTGAACGGCGAGGTGCGGCTGAAAAGATGTCCCGCGCTCTCAGACGTTTACTCCGCTATGCGGATACTGAGCAGTTTAGGCTGCAAATGCAGGCGCACCGCGGCGGGCGAGGTGTACATAGATACGCGCGGGCTGGAAAGCACCGCCGTTTCCGACTCGCTGATGCGGCAGATGCGCTCTTCGATAATCTTTCTGGGCGCGCTGCTGGGCAGGGCGGGGGAGTGCACGCTGAGTTTTCCCGGCGGGTGCGAGCTTGGCCCGCGGCCGATAGACCTGCATCTTTCCGCGCTGAGGCAGCTGGGCGCGAAGATAACTGAGGAACACGGCGCGCTGATATGCCGCTGTGCGAACGGGCTTCGCGGCACGCAGATAGACCTTTCGTTCCCATCGGTGGGGGCGACTGAGAACATCATGCTCGCCGCCGTGTGCGCAAAGGGCGAAACGGTGATCTCAAACGCCGCGCGCGAGCCCGAGATATGCGACCTTGCCGAATTTCTCAACTTATGCGGCGCTAAGATAAGCGGCGCGGGCAGCCAGCGGATAGTGGTAGAGGGCGTGCCGCGCGAGAGCCTGCACGGCTGTGAATTTGAGGTAATGCCCGACAGGATAGCGGCTGTGACGTATATGTGCGCGGCGGCGGCTACCGGCGGCGAAGTCAGCCTGCACGGCGCGCGTATGGGCGACATCGAAGCGGTGGTAAATCTGCTGCGGCAGGCGGGGTGCAGGATATGCGCCTGCGGCGACGGCGTGTGCTTAGCGGCGAACGGGCGGCTGAAAGCTGTGCGCACTGTGAGAACGCAGCCCTACCCCGGTTTCCCGACCGACGCGCAGGCTATCGTGATGGCATGCATGGCGAAAGCGCGCGGCACGGGGATATTTGTAGAAGATATTTTTGAAAACAGATTTCGCCACGTTGACGAGCTGACGCGCATGGGCGCGGACATAAAGACTGAGGGTCGCGTGGCGGTGGTCAGCGGCGTGGAGCGGCTTTACGGAGCGAGCGTTTCAGCCCCCGACCTGCGCGGCGGCGCGGCACTATGCGTGGCGGCAGCGGCGGCGGAGGGCGTGAGCGAGATAGCCAACGTAGAGCTGATAGACCGCGGCTACGAATCAATAGAAAAGGCGCTTTGCGCACTGGGCGCGAAGGCTGAAAGGGAATGAAAAGGAAAGTAAAGATATGCAGGACCGCAGAGATAACGGAATGAAAAATTATCCGCCGCCGACAGCGTATATGTCGCCCGCGGCGCACCACAGAAAAAGAACGGGCGTGCTGAACCTGTACCTTACGCTGGGCGTTTCGATAGCGGCGGCGCTTGCCGCACTGCTGAGCGTGAACGTATTTTTCGGGCTGAACGCGCAGAACATACAGGTCAGCGGCACCGACCTCTACACCGCCGAGCAGATACAGTTCGTTGGCGGAATAGCAGATGGGCAGAACCTCATAAGGCTAAATACCGACTTCATAGCAAACAGGCTGAAAAAGAGCTTAGTATATGTTGACGACGTTACGGTAGAAAAGCACTACCCCGACTCGCTCAGCGTGACGATAACGCAGGCGAAGGAAGCGGCGGATATAAAGACTAAGAGCGGCTGGTGCACGGTATCGCAGTCGGGCAGGGTGCTTTCGGCAAACCCCGAGCGCGTGAATACGAAGCTGCCCGAGGTAGTGGGCTACGAGCTGAAAAGCGAAACGGCGGGCGACAAAGCCGAGTCAACCGACGCGCAAAAGACCGAGATACTCAGCGACCTTTTCGACCGCATGAACAGCCTCGGCATGAAGAATATCAAAAAGATCGACATTACCGACCGCACGGATATAAAGCTGAATTACGACAACAGGATAGAGATACAGCTCGGCAGCTCGGTAGACCTTGACATAAAGCTGACATACATAAAGACGGTGCTGGATAAGGGGCTGCCCGAAAGCTACGAGGGCACGCTGCGCTACAACGGCATCGACAGCGGTATCTCGGCTATACCTAAGCAGGCAGACGTTCCCATCAAGACCTCGAGCAAGGCGGACAGCTCAAGCAGCGCCGACAGCTCGGCAGCAGACGCTTACGCCGACGGCACTGCAAGCGCGGCGGACAGCAGCACCGATACCACTACCGACAACGGCTGGGGTTACGGCGACCAGTACGATCAGAATTACGATACCGGCTACGATCAGGGCTATCAGGACTATACCGATCAGAACTGGGGCTACGACAACGGCGACGGATATTCCTACGATTACGGCGACGGCGGCTACAGCGACGATACGGGCGTGAATTACGGATATTGACGATGAAAAAAATGCACAATCGCCAGCTAGAAAAACGGCGGAGAATTGTGAGAAACGTAAAAATTTTGCGACATTGTACTTTTGCGCTTTACATTTATCAGAATTTGTGATAATATAAAAGTATAACTATTATTGTGCTCATTTTTGGACAGTTGCGTCCACATAAAGCGCGGAGATAAAGCTTTTCGGCGCACAATACAAAGTAAAAATGCAGTTGGCAGGAGGATGTTGAACATGGCATACGAATATGTTGAAGCACCTATCGAGGGTGCAAAGATCAAAGTGATCGGCGTTGGCGGCGGCGGCGGAAACGCGCTAAACTGCATTGCCGATACAGGTATAGTTGGAAACGTTGATTACATAGCGATCAACACCGATATACAGGCTCTGAAAAATTCCAAAGCTCCCGAGAAGATACAGATAGGCTCGAAGCTTACTCACGGTCTGGGCGCAGGCGCAAAGCCCGAAGTTGGCGAAGCGAGCGCTAAGGAGAGCCAGGACGAGATAACCGAAGCTATCAAGGACGCAGACATGGTATTCATCACCGCAGGCATGGGCGGCGGTACCGGCACAGGCGCAGCCCCAGTAGTTGCACAGATAGCTCACGATATGGATAAGCTTACCATCGCAGTAGTTACCAAGCCTTTCAAATTTGAAGGCGCTAAGAAGATGGAAAAGGCTGAAAAGGGTATTGCTCAGCTGCTCGAAAACGTTGACGCGCTCATCGTTATCCCTAACCAGAACCTGCTTGCAAGCGGTCAGAAGCTCACCATGCGCCAGTCGTATGCGCTTGCTGATGAAGTGCTCAAGACCGATGTTATCTCCATCGCCGAGATAATCACAAGACACGACGATATAAATGTTGACTTTGCCGACATTACTACTATTATAAAGAACGCAGGCTACGCTCACATGGCTATCGGCCACGCACAGGGCAAGGATAAGGTAGCCGAGGTAGTAGCTCAGGTAATCAAGAGCGACCTGCTTGAGACCGCTATCGCCGGCGCTAAGAGACTGCTCGTAAACATCACTATGAGCGAGGACATCGTAGTAGACGAGATCGACGAGCTGACCAACGCCATCACTGAGGCTGTTGACGAGGACGCTGAGATCATCTTCGGTAACGGCTATGACAGCGAGATGAAGGACGAGGTTTACGTTACCGTTATCGCTGCTGATTTCGACGGCGCTGCTTCCAAGAAGGCTGCTGCACAGAACGCCGCTAAGGCTGCCGCACCTGCTGAGAACGCTGCTGACGACAAGAAGGCGAACGCTGAGGCTATGAGCAGAGCAGGCGTGAAGGCTGCTGATAATCCTACTTACTACGACGATATTTTCAATATCTTCAAGAATAAGTAATATTTATCAAAGACATTATTGCAATGGAGCGTTTCGGAAATATTTCGGAACGCTTCTATTTTGTGAATGTTTTGTGATTTGATTTTGTACATTTTCACAAAAACGTTTGAAATATATTTAACATCTTTACAATACTTACAACCATAGTTGATTTAAACAAAAATATTTGCACGGATTTGTGTAAAGCGATGAAGTTTCGTAAATTTAAGTTTTATGGTTGAAAAAAATAGCAAAGTATAGTATAATTAAAGTATGTAATCTACTACTTTCTTAGGAGGAATACAAAATGGCTAACAATGGTTATTTAAGGACCGTCCGTATGGGCGGATTTGACAAGCAGGACGTACTTGCTTATGTAGATGATCTTAACTCGAAGATCTACAACCTCGAGAACAAGGTCAAAGATCTGGAAGAAACTAACGAGCGCCTCGAGCTGGCAAGCGAAAACGGCGGCTCAAGCGATTTCGAGGGCAAGGAAGAGCTCGAGAAAAAGGTAGAAGAGGCTAAGAATAAGGTAGCTGAGCTGATGGCTTCCACCGATTCTATGACTATGCGTATAGCCGACTATGAGCAGCAGATCACCGAAAAGGACGCTACCATAGCTGAGCAGAACGAGCAGATAGAGGAACTCAAAGAAAAGCTTGAAAAGGCTGAGAAGGAAGCTGCAAGCGCAGGCGGCGCAGCACCCGCATTCGACCTCGGAAGCGTATTCATCGAGGCTCAGAACACCGCTAATAAGGTAGTTACCGAGGCTAAGAAGGCTGCTAAGCAGATGACCGACGAGGCCGAAGTACAGGCAAACCAGATAATCGACGACGCTAACGCACAGGCTGAGGCTGCTGTATCCAAGGCTCAGAACGAGGCTACTCAGACCCTCCAGACTGCTGCTGCAAGCGCTGAATCTATGACCGCTGCCGCTAAGGCTGAGGTAGACGCTATCACTTCTTCCGCCAGAAAGGAAGCTGACGAGGTAACATCTACCGCTAAGGCTGAGGCTGAGAAGATGACATCTGACGCAAGCGCTAAGGCTTACAAGGTTACCACCGAGGCTGAGGCTAAGGCTGCTAAGATGATCGAGGACGCTAAGAACGAGACTGCTAACATCCGCGCTAAGTCTGAAGACCTCAGAAACGGCGTAAAGACCGAGTTCGAGAGCCTCAATGGCACTGTTTCCAAGCTTCTCTCGCAGCTTAACGAGCTCAGCACTGAGAGCATGAGAATGGCTGCCGCCGCAAGAGATCTCGTAGACGAGGGTCTTGATCTGGTAGACGGCGAATAATTACATATGAGCGAGATCATAAAACTGCGCACCGAACAGCTGAGGGAGTACGCTCCTAAGCTGCACGCGGGCGATAAGATACTGCTGACGGGTACAGTGTACACTTCGCGCGACGCGGCTCATAAGCGTATAACGGCTCTGCTGGACAGCGGCGAACCGGTACCTTATGACCTAAAAGACGCGGTGATATACTACGCCGGCCCTACCCCCTCGCCCGAGGGCAAGCCGATAGGCTCGTGCGGGCCGACCACCAGCGGCAGAATGGATAGATTTGCACCCCGCTTTCTCGACCTCGGTCTTGTTGCGATGATCGGCAAGGGCGAGCGCTCGGAAGAGGTATGCGAAGCTATCGTGAGAAACGGCGCGGTGTACCTCTGTGCTGTAGGCGGCTGCGGCGCGCTGGCGGCTAGCAGGATAAAGTCCTGCGAGGTCATAGCTTTTGAAGACCTCGGCTGCGAGTCGGTAAAGCGCCTTTACGTCGAAGATTTCCCGTTGGTAGTCACTATTGATTGCAGCGGCGGAAATGTCTTTAAGACAGGCAGAGCGGAATACGCCGAAATATAAGCAAATACTGAGGAATATGGGCAGGCAGCCTGTATTCCTCTTTTTGTATTGCCTTTTTGTACAAATTTCGCGCGGCAATCTGTAAAATGTTACAAAAATACTGACTTTTTAAATAAATATTGAAATTTGCTTGACTTTTTTTCTCGCTTGTGTTATTCTATTATTATGGCATTTTATAATGCGTTGGTTACGGAGGCGTTGGTTTGAGTTCAGAGCAGCAGAAAACACAGTTCGGCGAGTACAGCGATGAAGAGCTTGCCGCGCTCGCGAAGCAGAGCACTGAGGCGGCGGGCGAGCTGACAAAGAGGTTTTTTGCGCCGATACGCGCGGCCGCGGTCGCGATAGACCCGCAGATCTCTGACGACCTGCTGCAAGAGGGTCTGCTGGCTATGCTCTCAGCCGTCGGCAGTTTTGACGAAAAGCGCGGCAGTCTGCGGGCGTATGTTATGACCTGCGCGCGAAACCGTATGCTTTCAGCCGTGCGCCGAAACAAACCGCTGGGCGGCGATTACGACGGCTCTGAAGAGCTTGAGGACAAGACCGAGCCTGCTGCGGACGATGGCGCTATGGAGCTTTTTCGCGAGCTGTATGAGGCTATGGAGCGGCAGCTTACCGAGCGCGAGAGGGGCGTGCTGACCGCGTATATGACGGGCATGAGCTACGCCGAGATAGCGCAGTCGCTCGAGATAACGGAAAAAGCCGTCGATAACGCAATGCAGAGGGCGCGCCGCAAGCTCAGGAAAGAATTTGGCAGGCAGCCGTAAATGTCACAAAATATGCGCTTTTGCTTAGTAAGCGCGGCGACAGCCGTAGAGCCGGTGCAAATCCGGCGTGGCGCAAAGCTATTTATTTACGTTGGGCTAGGGGTACGCCCTAATTGCCGGAAAGGTTAGGTTTATCATGTACGAAGACAAGACATTAGTATGCAAGGACTGCGGAAACGAGTTCGTATTCACAGCAGGCGAGCAGGAATTTTACGCTGAAAAAGGTTTTGTGAACGAGCCGCAGAGATGCAAGGCTTGCCGCGACGCTCGTAAGCAGGGCGGAGCAAGGGGAGAAAAGCAGATGTTTACCGCTGTATGCGCTTCCTGCGGCGGCGAAGCTAAAGTTCCTTTCAAGCCCAGAGAGGACAGACCTGTATATTGCAGCGAGTGCTTTGCAAAAATGAGAGAAAATTGATCCGACTAAAACACGCTTTGTGCCGCTTGGTATAAACTATATTTTATTTGAGATGAATTTGCTAAAAAAAGACAGACCTTTTTGCGGGTCTGTCTTTTATTTTTGCAGTTATTCGGTTTTACTTTTTCGCGTTCGCGAGCATAAGCTTTATGCGGTTCTCTTGGTTTACTTTCGTAGCGCCGGGGTCGTAGTCGATGGCGACTATGTTTGCGTTGGGGTAAGCTTCTTTGATAACGCGGCTCATGCCCTTTGCCACAATGTGGTTCGGCAGGCAGCCAAAGGGCTGGGTGCAGATTATATTCTCCGTGCCGGTCTCGGCGAGCGCGGCCATCTCGGCGGTTATCAGCCAGCCTTCGCCCATCTTTACTCCCTGATTCATGTACTTGTCGGCGCAGGCGCGCAGGTGCTCGAAATCGTGCGGCGGGAAAAATTCGCCCTGCTCTTCGATTATCTTGATCTGCTCGCGCTGGAATTTGTAAAGCACATCGTAGCCGATCTTGTATGCGGCGGTGCGGGGCGTCTGCTTATCATAAAGGCGCGCGTCGTTTATGAGGTCGGAAGCGCAGTACAGCACGAAATCCAGCAGACCCGGCACGTTCGGCTCGCAGCCCTCAGACATAAGGAAGTTGTTGAGGTCGTTGTTCGCGAGCGGCGAATATTTAACGTATATCTCGCCGACAATGCCCACGCGCGGCTTCTTCTCCTTAGTGCGCGGCAGTGCGGCGAAGTCTTTCAGCATAGCGCGGTAGATGGACTTTGTGTTCATAAACTGCGTTTTCGTGCCCATAAGCTTGCCTATGCGGTGCTGCCAGCGCGCGAGAAGCCGGTCGGTGCTGTTTTTGTTGATCTCGTAAGGCTTGCATTGGTTGTACAGCAGCATCAGCATATCGCCGTAAAGCACGCAGTAGATCAGCCTTGTGATTATCGGTATGGTCATGGGGAACGCGGGGTTCGGCTCCAGTCCGCTGAAATTCAGCGAGAGCACGGGCACCTGCGGGAACTGCGTCGATATAGCCTTGCGGATAAGGTAGATGTAGTTTGAAGCACGGCAGCCGCCGCCCGTCTGCGAGATGAGCAGGGCGACCTTGTTCACGTCGTACTTGCCGCTTTTCAGCGCGTCCATGTACTGGCCGATGACGAGCAGCGCGGGGTAGCAGGTGTCGTTGTGGGTGTTTTTCAGACCCTCGTCTACTACGTTGCGGCTGGTATTTGTCAGCAGCTCCATTTTGTAGCCGAAGTGCTCGTATGCCTTGATTATAAGGTTAAAGTGTATCGGCAGCATATCGGGTATGAGTATCGTGTAGTCTTTCTTCATATCCTCGGTAAAGGTAGTGCGCTTTACGCGGTCGGAATACTGCTTCTGCTGTTTTGGCTGTTTGCTCATTATGCGTACACTTCCTTTCCGTTTTTCGCAGCGTCTTTTTCTTCAAGCGCCGCCGCGAGCGAGCGCAGGCGTATCTTAGCCGCGCCCAGATTTGTTATCTCGTCGATCTTTAGCTGAGTGTAAAGCTTTCCGTGCTCCTCGAGTATAGCGCGAACTTCGTCGGTGGTAACGGCGTCTATGCCGCAGCCGAAGGATACCAGCTGTACCAGCTGCATATCGTCGTTTTCGCAAACGTACTCCGCCGCGCGGTAAAGTCTGGCGTGGTATGTCCACTGGTTGAGCACGTCGAGGGGCGGGCAGTCTACCAGATTTGCAACGCTGTCCTCGGTGACTACTGCGAAGCCCAGCGAGGCTATCAGCTTGTGTATTCCGTGGTTTATCTCGCGGTCGATGTGGTAAGGTCTGCCCGCGAGCACGATTATCTTCTGACCCTTGCTGCGCGCGTCGGCGATTATCTCCAGGGCTTTCTGCTCGTTAGCGCGCTTGTAGCGTAGCTGCTCGGAGTAAGCCTTGTTCAGCACGCCGAGCACCTGCTTTTCTTTTATGCCGTATGAGCGCAGCGCCGCGGCTACGTTTTTAGCTGTATTTTTCTTGAAGTTTATATCGAGGTAGGGGGTTATGAAATTGCTGCTGTTCAGGTCAGGGATATTCGCTTTCAGCAGCTCGGGGTAGTAGGCTACTACGGGGCAGTTGTAGTGGTTATCCGCCTGACCCTCGTCGATATTGTAGCTCATGCAGGGGTAGAAGATAAAGTCTACGCCCTTATCGAGCAGGTTGAGTATATGTCCGTGCGCGAGCTTAGCGGGGTAGCATACGGTGTCAGAGGGTATGGTCTGCTGACCGCGGTAGTATGTATCGCGCGAGGATTCGTCTGAGAGAACTACCTCAAAGCCCAGCTCGGTGAGCATGGTGTGGAAGAATGGCAGCATATCGTAATAGCTCAGCGCCATAGGTATGCCTACCCGCGCGATGGGCTTGCCGTGCGGCTTTTTCTCGCCGTAGGCTTCCAGCTGCTCGAGCTTGTATTCGTACATATTCTCGGTCTTGTTGGCAAGCTTTATGCCCGCGCCCTTTTCGCAGCGGTTGCCCGAAACGAAGCGGTGGCCGTCGCTGAAACGGATTATCGTGAGGTTGCAGTGGGCTGTACAGCCGCCGCACTGCGCCGACATAGAGTTGTACGCAAAATCGCGAAGCTGGTCGAGGGTAAGTATAGAAGAAGTGCGCTGCGGCTCGGATTTGGTCTTTTCCATTGCGAAGATCGCGCAGCCGAAAGCGCCCATCAGTCCTGCTATCGCGGGGCGGATAACGTTTCTGCCAAGCTCCATCTCAAACGAGCGCAATACGGCGTCGTTTAAGAACGTACCGCCCTGTACTACTATGTTCTTGCCCAGCTCGTCGATAGATTTCGCGCGGATAACTTTGTACACCGCGTTCTTGATTATCGAGGAGGAAAGTCCCGCCGATATGTCTTCTACCGAAGCGCCGTCCTTCTGCGCCTGTTTTACGGAAGAGTTCATGAATACCGTGCAGCGCGAGCCCAGCTCTACGGGGGCTTTTGCGAAAAGTCCGAGGTTCGCGAAGTCGGCTATCTCGTAGCCCATAGCCTGCGCGAATGTCTGTATGAAAGAGCCGCAGCCCGAGGAGCATGCCTCGTTCAGCATGATGCTGTCTATCGCGTTGTTCTTTATCTTGAAGCACTTTATGTCCTGACCGCCGATGTCGATGATGAAGTCAACGTCGGGGCAGAAGAAAGCCGCCGCCTTGTAGTGCGCTACTGTTTCTACTATGCCGAAGTCTACGCCCAAGCCCGCCTTTATGAGGTCTTCGCCGTAGCCCGTTACCGCCGAAGCTTTTATGTTCAGTCCGGGGTTCGCTATGCGGTAGATGTCCTCCAGTTTCGAGGCTATGATGTCGAGCGGCTGACCCTTGCTGGAGCAGTAGTGCTGATAAAGCAGCCTGCCGTCCGGCGTGATGAGAACCAGCTTCGTGGTGGTAGAGCCTGCGTCGATACCGAGGTACGCGTCGCCCGAGTAGGTCTTTATATCGGCGTACTTTAGGTCTGACTGCTTGTGGCGCGCCACAAATTCCTCGTACTCAGCGCGGTCTTTAAAGAGGGGAGTGCCCGTAACTATATTGTCCGCGGTCTTTGCGTTTATTATCTTATCCAGCGTTTCGTCGATGGTCATGGCTTCGGAAATGTCGTGCGCCTGAAGCGCGCAGCCGTAAGCCATGAAGCAGGGTGCGAGGTCGGGGAACACCGCGTGCTCAGCGTCGAGGTGCAGCGTTTCGGTAAACGCCTTTCTCAGACCCTTTAAGAACGAGAGCGGCCCGCCGAGGAAGAGCACGTTGCCCGCTATCTTTCTGCCCTGCGCCAGTCCCGAAACGGTCTGGTCTACTACCGCTTGGAATATCGAAGCGGCTATGTCCTCTTTCTTAGCGCCCTGATTGAGCAGCGGCTGAATATCGCTCTTCGCGAAAACGCCGCAGCGCGAAGCTATCGGGTAAAGGCGTGTGCTTTTCAGCGAGAGCCTATCCAGCTCGTCGGCGGTAACGCCTAAAAGCTGCGCCATCTGGTCAATGAAAGCGCCCGTACCGCCCGCGCATGAGCCGTTCATGCGCTGCTCTACGCCGCCGGTGAGGAAGATTATCTTAGCGTCCTCGCCGCCCAGCTCTACCACTACGTCAGTAAGCGGGTAGCTCTTGTTTACGGCGACGAAAGCGGAGTATACCTCCTGCACGAACTCTATTCCGCTTGCCTGCGCTATGCCCAGACCTGCCGAGCCCGTGATGGCTGTGCGGAAGCGCTCGCCCTTGTACTTTTCGTTTATTATACGCAGCTGCTCGGCAACTGTTTCGCGCACTTTAGAGAAGTGGCGCTCGTATTTTGAATATATTATCTCGTCCTCTTTCAGTATCACGGTCTTTACCGTAGTAGAGCCTACGTCGATACCGAGGTCATATATAATGCTCATCTGTTTTTCTACCGATCCTTTCGCTGTATTTAAAACAATTATTCACATACTTATACTCAATAATTATAGCATATTTCACTCAAAAAGAAAAGCACTTTTTTGTGAAAAAAGTGCCGCATATTTTGAATTGTGTGCAAAAACATTTATACAATATCTTGTCAGAAAATGTCTTTTTTCTTTTTGATCTGCCGTCTTATCAGCACGAATATCGTCACGCCCAGGCAGAGTATCAGGAATATAGGCACGAGCCATGTGTTTTCGTTTTCAGCCTGCGCCGATTTCATCTCTGTCCAGAGGTCTTGCATCTGCTTGTTCGCTTTGTCGGAAAGATTTACGAAAACGGTGGTGTGCTCGCTGATAAAATCTTGGTCGGGGTAGGATACGGGGTTGTTCTTCACGTCCTCGTCCAGCATATCGTAAGCCGCTTGGTGCGGGGTGGAGTAGCAGATGTAGTCGATGTTCGCGTAGGCGATGTCCGGCTCGCACATGAAGTTTATATACATTTCGGCGGCTTCCTTCTGCTTCGCGCCTGCGGGTATGCACATAGCGTCGATGAAAAGGTTAGTGCCGCTCTTGGGTATCACGAAGCCTAAGTCCTCGTTCTCGTCGAGTATGGTCAGCGCGTCGCCCGCGTAGTAGGGGGCTATCAGCGCGTCGCCCGCGCCCATTTTGTCGAATATCTCGTCCATAACGTAGCCCTGCACTACGTTTTTCTGCTCGGTAAGCTTTCTCGCCGCGTCTGCAAGCTCGTCGCTGTCCTCAGTGTTTATCGAGTAGCCCTGCATTATCTCGGCTATCGCGAAAGCGTCGCGCGGGTTGTCGAACATCAAGATTTGGTCTGAGTAGTCTTTGTTCCAAAGCAGATCCCAGTCTATCTCGTCCTCGGGCAGGTCTATCATAGTCTTGTCGTAGATTATGCCGACCGTTCCCCATGTGTACGGTACAGAGTAGCTGTTTTCGGGGTCGTAAGCCATGTTGCGGAAATTATCCATGATGTACTTGAAATTCGGGATATTCTCGAAATCAAGCGGCTGCACCATGTTTTCCTTTATCATCTTGCTTATCATGTAGTCTGAGGGGATTATCACGTCGTAAGAAGCTCCGCCGCCTTTCAGCTTGGCGTAAAGCTCTTCGTTAGTGGCATAGTTGGTGTAATTTACCTTTATGCCCGTGAGCTTTGTAAACTCTGAGTTTACGTCCAGCGTGCCCGCCTCAGCGCCCGTAGAGATGTACTCGCCCCAGTTGTAAACGTTGATGGAAATGCCTGCGTCTTTAAATTTTGTGTAATATTCGGGGTCGGAAACGGTGAGCGTCTGCGCTTCGGCAGTTTCCTCGTCCTCAGTATCGGCAGAGGTGTCCGTGCTGCCGCCGCAGCCCGAAAATGTGCTCGCCGCCAGCGCAGCAGCCATTATAAGCGCCGCGTATCTTGATATGCGTTTAAGTATCATAAAAAAGTCACTCCCCCCGCTCACGCTCTTTTAGCCTGCTTGTTCTCAACGAAATTCTTTATGAGCAGGATTATCACAACTACCGCGAAGATTATCGCCGAAAGCGCGTTTATCTCGGGCGATACCTTGCGCCGCGTCATAGAGTAAATGGTTATGGGCAGCGTTTGCGAGGTAGAGCCGCTGGTGAAGTAGCTGATAACGAAATCGTCCAGCGAGTAGGTGAAAGCCATGAGAAAACCGCTCACTACGCCGGGCATTATCTCTGGCAGCACTACTTTAAAGAACGCTTTCGCAGGCCCGCAGCCGAGGTCTTGCGCCGCCTCGTAAAGGTGGGGGTCCATCTGGCGGAATTTCGGCATGATGTTCAGTATAACGTAGGGCACGTCGAATGTGATGTGCGCTATTACCAGCGTCTGAAAGCCGAACTCTAAATTCATGCGCGCCGCGAAGAATACGAAGAGCAGCATAAGCGATACGCCCGTAACTATCTCGGGGTTGATTATCGGCATATTTGTGATGTTCATTACCATAGCTTTCGGCACACGGCGCATATTGTTTATGCCTATGGCGGCGAGAGTGCCGAGTATCGTGGAAACTATGCTCGCTATTACGGCTATTATTATAGTGTTTATCAGCGAGGAGATTATAATGTCATTGTGTATCAGCTTGCGGTACCAGTCTAGCGTGAACCCGCTGAATACCGAGCGGCTCTTAGTTTCATTAAAAGAGAAAACTATCAGCACGAATATGGGAACGTAGAGGAACATAAGCACTGCGCCCAAGTATATTTTTCCAAGTTTTTTCATCATATCCCGCCTGCCTTTACATAAGCACCTGATCGTCAGGGCTGAACTGGTTCATTATCGTCATTATCATAAGTATTATGACCATGAGCACCAGCGAGATAGCCGCGCCGAGGTTGGGGTTGTAAGAGTTTCCGAGAAACTGCATCTCTATAAGGTCGCCGATGAGCAGGTTAGAGCCGCCGCCCAGCATACGCGAGATTATGAATGTAGATATAGCTGGCACGAATACCATAGTAATGCCCGAGGTTATGCCCGGCAGGCTCAGCGGAACTATTACTTTAAAAAGCACGTTCATAGAGCTGCAGCCGAGGTCTGAGGCGGCTTCGAGCACGCTTTTGTCTATCTTCTCCATTACCGAGTAGAGCGGCAGTATCATGAAAGGCAGGTAGTTGTACACCATGCCCAGCACCACCGCGCCAGAGGTGTTTATCAGCTTGTAAGGCCCTAAGCCGATAAGCCCAAACAGGTGGTTGATTATGCCGTTGTTGCCCAGCAGGGTCATCCATGCGTATGTTCTAAGCAGAAAGTTCATCCACATAGGCAGCATTACTATCATCAGCATAGTGCCCTGCTTGTGCTTTTCCATGCGCGAGAGCAGGAAAGACACGGGGTAGGCCACCACTAAGCATATCGCCGTCGCAATCACCGAGAGCCATATCGAGCGCACGAATATATTCGCGTACTGCCCTACGTCTGAGATATTTTTTATAGTAAACTTGCCTGCGTCGTCGGTAAGGGCGAAGTAGGCTACCATTATAAGCGGTACTACTATGAAAACCGCCATCCATACTAAGTATGGCGCGGCGAGTATTTTTTTCTTCATGATATTATCAGTCTTCCTCCGCCGCAGTTTTTTTCATTATGTGTATATCGAATGGGTCGAAGGTCATGCCGACCATAGTGCCTACCTGCTCCGCTTTTGTAGAGTGTATCATCCACTTGTGGTCTACGCCGTCTACTATCATCTCGTAGTGCACGCCCTTGAATACTACCGATTCTACTATGCCCGTGAGCTTCGCGCCCTCGGCGGGGATTATCTTCACGTCCTCGGGGCGGATAACTACGTCTACCGTTTCGTTCGGCGAAAAGCCCTTGTCTACGCACTCAAAGCGCCTGCCTGTAAACTCTACCTCGCAGTCGCGCGGCATACAGCCGTTTATAATGTTGCTCTCGCCGATGAAGTCGGCTACGAAAGCGTTTATCGGCTCGTTGTAAATATCAGTCGGCGAGCCTATCTGCTGAATATGGCCGTTGTTCATTACAACTACCGTGTCGCTCATCGTAAGCGCTTCTTCCTGATCGTGGGTAACGTAAACGAAGGTAAGCTCCAGCGCCTGCTGTATACGGCGAAGCTCGGTCTGCATACCCTTGCGCAGCTTTAAGTCCAGCGCGCCGAGCGGCTCGTCCAGCAGCAGTACCTTCGGGTGATTTACCAGCGCACGCGCTATCGCCACGCGCTGCTGCTGACCGCCCGAAAGACGGTTTATAGAGCGCTTTTCAAAGCCTTTGAGATTCACCAGCTCGAGCATTTCGCCAACGCGCTTTACTATCTCTTTCTGCGGCAGCTTTTTCACGCGCAGACCGAAAGCGATGTTTTCGTAAACGTTTAGGTGCGGGAATAGGGCGTACCTCTGGAAAACGGTGTTTACGTTGCGCTTGTGCGGCGGCACGCCGTTTATCCTCTTGCCCTCAAACAAAACGTCGCCCTCGGTAGGGTCTAAAAATCCCGCGATTATGCGCAGGGTAGTGGTCTTGCCGCAGCCCGAAGGGCCGAGCAGCGTCACAAATTCCTTGTCCTTTATATCAAGGCTGATATTTTTGAGTATCCGTTCGCCGTCCTCAAAATCGACCACGATATTTTTTAAGCTGATAATATTCTCCATTAGGCATACATACCTTTCAACAAAATTCGGCAAAAAAACGCCGACATTTCAATTATATATTAACTATCCAAAAAAGTCAATAGAACTTGCCCTTATAATATAGTATTATGCACACTAATTTTAAAAAACCGGCTTTTTCGACGGCATTTTTGAGCAAAAAAAGAGCCTCACACGGTGTGAGGCGAAAAATGAAATAAAATAAAACTATGTGTAGAACAAAAGAAAGGAGACAACAAAACGGATGTTAGTATCAAACATTGCTGTATGATTATCTTAACATCATGTATATTATATATCAAAAAACAAGATTCGTCAAGCGAATTACAGAATTTATATTTTTTATTCATACATTTTGGCGTTTTGCACAATTGGAGTGTGCTCCAATTTAGCGATATTTCACCGATAACATAAAAAATAACTTAAATAAGCGAATTATTAAACCATTAGCCGAAAAAGCGCGGAAAACAGCGCTGATCGTCGGCATGATAGAAAATTATAAAATATAAAGATCTGAACTATTTTTCGCTCTGCGCTTGAAAAATCGACGAAAATATGATATACTTATGTTTATAGGGACATAGTAAAAAACAAGAAAGGAAAGCAGAAAATGATAAACAGCGAAGTGTTTTGGCAGGTGGTGCGCGACCGTGCCCCGCGCTGGAACGGCGAGATATTCCTGATATTCTCCCTCACGGCGGTGCTGCTGATAATGGTCTGCTCGCTGCGGCGGCTGAGCCTGAGGCGCTCGGCGCTTGTAGTTGGCGTTTACACATACGTCTACAACGTCTTGGTGACAACGCTTTTCATGCGTGAGCAGTACCCATACTACCGCTATACGCTGCGGGTGAATTTTATTCGGCAGATATTCGTGGAGCACAGCGCTTTCGCGGCGGCGGAGGGCCTGCTGAATTTCCTCATGCTGCTGCCGCTGGGGCTTGCGCTGCCGTTTTTCTTCAAGCGCTACGCCGTAGCAAAGACCTGCGCGATAGGCGGCGGGCTGACGGTATTCATAGAGGTTACTCAGCTCGCGGCGCGGCTGGGCGAGCTGCAGGCGGACGACCTTATATTAAACTACGCGGGCTGTATGGCAGGGGCGTACATCTACGCCGCGATCTCGGCTATATACAAGCGCCGCAGGAAAAAAAGAACAGCAGAAAAAACCAATTGTTATAAAACACAGCAATAAGATAGGAATAATTTATTAAATATTCAGATTTGCTCTTGCATTTTATAGAAAAATGGTATATAATAAAGAGTGCAGAAGAAACAGATGAATATCTGTTCAACTGTAACAAGGTGATGCGCTTGAAAAAAAGCGCTGTTGCCATAGAGAAAACTGAAAGGAATGATATAAATTATGGAAAAACGTTTTGTGTATGCTGATAACGCCGCTACTACCCGCGTTACCAAGAATGTACTTGACGTAATGCTGCCTTACTTTACAGAGGGCTACGGCAACGCTTCGAGCATTTACCAGCTCGGTATGGACGCTGCTAAGGCTGTGCTGGCTGCAAGAGAAAAAGTAGCCGCCGCTCTGGGCGCTAAGGTAAATGAGATATACTTTACGGCCGGCGGTTCTGAGTCGGACAACTGGGCTATAAAGGGCGCGGCTGAGCTGGGCGCTAAAAAGGGCAAGAAGCACATCATAACCACCGCGATAGAGCACCACGCTGTGCTGCATACCTGCGAGTACCTCGAAAAGCACGGCTTTGAGGTAACATATCTGCCCGTAGACGAATACGGCAGAGTTACCGCGCAGCAGGTGGCTGACGCTATCCGCGAGGATACCTGCCTGGTAACTATAATGTTCGCAAATAACGAGATCGGTACTATAATGCCTATCCCCGAGATTGGCGCTGTGTGCAAGGAAAAGAAAGTAATGTTCCACACCGACGCGGTACAGGCGGTAGGCCATGTAGAGATCGACGTTAAGGCTATGGATATAGATATGCTCTCGCTTTCGGGCCACAAGATACACGCGCCCAAGGGCATAGGCGCGCTTTATATCAGAAACGGCATAGCTCTGCCGAACCTCATCGCGGGCGGCGCGCAGGAGCGCGGCAAGAGAGCGGGCACGGAGAACGTTCCCGGAATAGTAGGTCTGGCTGAGGCTATCACAACTGCCTGCGCCGATATTCCCGAAAAGACCGTTAGGATCTCCGCCCTGCGCGACAAGCTGATAGAGGGCATACTCAAGATACCGCAGACCCGTCTGAACGGCGACGCTAAGCAGCGCCTTGCGGGAAACGTGAACGTTTCTATCCGCGGAATAGAGGGCGAGAGCCTGCTGCTCATGCTCGACCTTAACGGCATATGCGCTTCTTCCGGCTCTGCCTGCACCTCCGGCTCGCTCGACCCATCGCACGTTCTGCTCGCGATAGGTCTGCCGCACGAGATAGCTCACGGCAGCCTGCGCCTTTCGCTCGGCGAGGACGCTACCGAAGAGGACGTTGACTACATCCTTTCGGTACTGCCCGGCATAGTTGCCCGCCTGCGCTCTATGTCGCCCCTTTGGGAAAGAGTTTGCAAGAACGAAAATCTTAACCCCGACGGCACGCCTAAGGCATAACGGCGCTGCCGCAGGATAAAGCAACCATAAAAAATCCGTAAGTAAGGAGATCGTGAAATATGATTTACAGCGAAAAAGTTATGGATCACTTTGCCAACCCGAGAAACGTTGGCGAGATCGAAAATGCCGACGGCATTGGCGAAGTAGGCAATGCTAAGTGCGGCGACATCATGAAGATGTACCTTAAAATAGACAACGGCATAATCACCGACGCTAAGTTCAAGACCTTTGGCTGCGGCGCTGCCGTTGCTACCTCTTCTATGGCTACCGAGCTGATAAAGGGCAAGCCCATAGAGGACGCGGTAAAGCTTACCAACAAGGCAGTTATAGAGGCTCTCGACGGACTGCCCCCTGCAAAGCTGCACTGTTCGGTGCTGGCTGAGCAGGCTACCAAGGCTGCACTTGCCGACTATTACCGCAAGAACGGCATTGACCCCGAGCCTATACTCGGTAAATTTGCCGATTGCGAAGACTGCGAGAACTGCGGAGTTTAAGGGCGCATGAAGCAGGTAGAGATATTCACCGACGGCGCTTGCTCGGGAAATCCCGGGCCGGGCGGCTGGGGCGCTGTGCTGCGCTACGGCAGCGCTGAAAAAGAGCTTTCGGGCGGTGCGGCGGATACCACCAACAACCGCATGGAGCTTTCGGCGGTGATAGCCGCGCTTTCGGCGCTCAAAGAGCCTTGCAAGGTCACCCTCACCAGCGATTCCAAATACGTTATCGACGCGGTGACTAAGGGCTGGGCGAAAAAGTGGCAGGCGAACGGCTGGGTGAAGTCTGACAAAAAGCCTGCGCTGAACGCTGACCTTTGGGAAAAGCTGCTGACGCTGCTCGAAAAGCATGATGTGCGTTTCGTGTGGGTAAAAGGCCACGCAGGCCACCCCGAGAACGAGCGCTGCGACCGACTGGCGGTAGAACAGTCGATGAAATACAAGTAATTATTGCCGTGCGGGAATGTTCAGTTTCTGCACGGCTTTTTTACAAATTTGTATTGATTTTTTCGCCGCTTTGTGGTATAATGTATCTGATATTTTTTAAGCGGAGGTATTATACTCTATGTCAGTTTTTTTTGATGAAAAAAATATGAGTTTCAAGCTTACTGCGGGCGAGAGCTGCTATATGCTCAAAGTTGCTCCCGGCGGCTATCTGGCTCACGTTTATTACGGCAAGGATCTGCCCGACGAAGACCTTTCTTATCTGCTTCGTCTGGACGAGAACCCTTTTACGCCTGAAACAAACAACCGCGATAAGGCTTGCTATATGGATACTCTGCCCTTTGAGTACCCCTGCTTCGGGCTGGGCGATTACCGCGAGCACGCTTTCTCGATAATGGATAAGAACGGCGCTTCCACATGCGATCTGCGCTATAAGTCGCACAAGATCTACAAGGGCAAGCCCGCGCTGGAGGGTCTGCCTGCTACTTTCGCAAACACCCCCGAAGAGGCTGAAACGCTCGAGATAACTATGGAGGATAAGCCTGCGGGTCTTGAAGCAGACCTTATCTACACCGCGTTTGCGGGTCTGAACGCCATCGCGCGCTCGGTAGTTATCCGCAATGTCGGCGGCGATAACGTAAAGCTTACCCGCGTTTACTCTGCCTGCGTAGAGTTCGACGACGAGAAGATGGATATGATAACCCTAAACGGCTCTTGGGCACGCGAGCGCGCTATGGAACGCTGCCGCCTGCACGTCGGCAAGCAGATAATCGACTCTATGCGCGGCGAATCTTCACACCAGAACAATCCTTTCACCGCTCTTTGCAGACACAATGCCGACGAGGACAGCGGCGAGGTCTACGGCTTTAACTTCGTATACTCGGGCAACTTCGTTTCCGAAGCGGAAGTTACTCAGCACAGAAAGACCCGCTACCTGATGGGTATAAATTCCTGCGACTTTGAATGGCTGCTCGAGCCGGGCGAAAAGTTCACCGCCCCCGAGGTCATAATGGTCTACTCCGACGAAGGTCTGGGCAAGATGAGCCGCACCTTCCACGATCTTTACAGAAACAACCTTATCCGCGGCGAATACAAGGATAAGCGCCGCCCAATACTGATAAACAACTGGGAAGCCACCTACTTCAACTTCACCGCTGAAAAGCTTGTGCAGATAGCCGAGCAGGCTTCTAAATTGGGCATCGAGATGCTCGTAATGGACGACGGCTGGTTCGGTCACCGCGACGCCGATAACTCCTCGCTGGGCGACTGGTTCGTTTACGAAAAGAAGCTCGAGGGCGGTCTGAAAGCGCTCGTTGACAAAGTAAACGCGCTGGGCATGAAGTTCGGCATTTGGTTCGAGCCTGAGATGATCTCGCCCGACTCTGAGCTTTACAAGGCCCACCCCGATTGGGCTATACAGGTAAAGGGAAGAGAACTTACCCTCTGCCGCGAGCAGTATGTTCTCGACTATTCGCGTGAGGACGTTCGCGACTACGTTTACGGCATGATGAAGAAGATACTCGACAGCGCGAACATCGAGTATATAAAGTGGGATATGAACCGCCAGCTCACCGAGGTGGCTTCAAACAGCCTGCCTAAGGAGCGCCAGAGAGAGCTTTGGCACAGATACGTTCTCGGCGTTTACGACCTTATGAACAGACTTACTTCCGATTATCCTCACCTGCTGCTTGAGAACTGCTCGGGCGGCGGCGCAAGATTTGATGCGGGTATGCTTTACTACTCGCCGCAGATCTGGTGCTCGGACGATACCGACGCCATCGAAAGACTGAAAATACAGTATGGCACATCTATGTGCTACCCCTGCTCGGCCATGGGCGCGCACGTTTCCGACTGCCCGAACCACACCGTTGGCAGAACTACGCCTTTCACCACCCGCGGCCATGTAGCTATGGTAGGTACTTTCGGCTACGAGCTTGACGTTACTAAGATACCCGAGGAGGACAGAAACGCTATCCCCGGTCAGATCGCCGAGTTCAACAAGTACAACAAGCTGGTGCGCACAGGCGACCACTACCGCATAGGCAATATGTTCGAGGACAACACCTGGGACGCTTGGATGTTCGTGGCTAAGGACAAGGGCGAGGCGCTCTTCGAGTTCGTGCAGGTGCTCTCCCGCCCGAACGAGCGCTCGCGCAGGATAAAGCTCAAGGGCTTAGAGCCGAACGCTTACTACTACGAGGAATCCAACCCCGAAGTTAAGCTTTCGGGCGCGGCTCTTATGCAGGGCGGTATCAACATCACCTCGCTCTGGGGCGATTATCAGTCGAAGATACTGCACTTCATCAAGGCGTGATATACTGAATTAAAATTTCGCTGCACCAGTCTGAAAGGGCGGGCTGCGGCGAATTTTAAGGATAAAAATGTAAACGTTATCATGAAAACAGGAGGGTAACGGAAATGGAAAATAATTACTTCAAAAGCGTTATCGACGCCGACGAAGCGCCCGTAGTTATCTGCGACCTCAGCCACACGGTGGTGTACATGAACCCCACGGCTGTAAAGAGGTACGAAAAACGCGGCGGCGCGGCACTGATAGGCAGGTCGCTGATGGGCTGCCACAATGCCGACTCTAAAGACAAGATAGAGCGCGTGATAGCGTGGTTCAAAAAAGACCCCGCCAACAGCAAGGTATACACCTTTCGCAACGAAAAGGAAAACAAGGACGTGTACATGATAGCCCTAAGAAACGACGACGGTGAGCTGATAGGCTATTACGAAAAGCACGAGTACAGAAATATCGAGAGCATGGCGCTTTACGATATTGACTGAGCTGGACAAGGAGAATTTTAGCAGATGAAGATGAAAAAGCTTGCGGCGCTGGTATGCGCTGCGGTGTTCGCGGCGGGCGTGCTTGGCGGCTGCGCGGGCAAGGATAAAAAGACCGACTCGGCTGCCGACGCTAAGACTATAAGCGCCGACGAATATTACAACGCTCAGCACGTAGATACGGGCTGGGAGTGGGGCAACGCCACGATAATGGCGGGCGGATTTATCCCGAACATTATCTACAACCCCACCGAAGAGGGCGTAGTTTACGCGCGTACCGATATGGGCGGCGCTTACAAGATCGACAAGGAAACGGGCAAGTGGAAGTGCATGACCGACTTCATCGGCGGCGACGACTGGAACTTGAACGGCGCTGAGAGCATCGCCACCGACCCCGTAGAGCCTAACCGCGTTTATATGGCGGCGGGCACATACACCAATTCGGCGGGCGCTATAATGGTTTCCGACGACTACGGCGAGAACTGGCTGAAGGTAGACGTAGATTTCCGCATGGGCGCGAACGAGGTCGGCAGAGGCTGTGGCGAAAGACTTCAGGTAGACCCCTGCGACAACAGCATTCTCTACTACGGCTCGCGCTCGGACGGACTTTTCAGATCCACCGATTATGGCAGGAACTGGAATAAAGTTGAGAGTTTCCCGACCACGGGCGGCTACGTTGAGGACGGCTACTCTATCGGCATAACATGGGTGGCTTTCGATAAAAGCTCGGGCAGCAAGGGCAAAGCCTGCCAGACGATATTTGCGGGCGCGGCAAGACCTACGGGCAACGTTATCTTCCGCTCGGACGACGGCGGCGAGAGCTGGAGCGAGGTAGAGAACCCCTATTACGAAAAGCTGAAAAAGAACGATGGAATGAAGCCTGTACAGGGCGAAGTTTCCTCCGACGGCTACCTCTACTGCACGTTCGGCGACAAGGCCGGCCCGAATAACGTAATGCGCGGCTCGGTGCAGAAATATTCCATCAAGGATAAAACTTGGGAAGAGATAACCCCCGACCTCAAATACACCTGCGGTTACAGCGGACTCAGCGTAAACCCCAACGACCCGAACATGATAGTAGTGACCACCCTCGACCTCTGGGCGGTAGTGGACAACATCTATACCAGCTTCGACGGCGGCAAGACTTGGACGGGCATATGGGACCCCGAAACGCAGAAAACCAACTACAACCTCGACATCTCTGAGTGCAAATGGCTCGACTGGCAGGGTCAGCTAAAGCCCGGCTGGTGGATGACGGGCGTTTCGATAAACCCCTTCAACCCCGACGAGATAATGTACGGCACCGGCGCGACGGTATTCAAGACGGATAACCTCACGAAGTGCCAGAGCGAGCCGATAAACATTTCCGTGGCGGCTGAGGGCATAGAGCAGACGGCGATTTTCGACATAGTAGCGCCAAACGCCAACGATGAGAACGCCCCCGAGCTTTACTCTATCCTCGGCGACCTTTACGGCTTCAAGCACATGGACGTAAACAAAGCGCCCGACGAGCATTTCGGCGACTTTAAGTCCACCTCCCTCGACTGCGCTATGCTGGACTACAACATAGTTGTCCGCGCGACCGAAGAGGGCGACGCTACGCTTTATTACTCCACCGACGCTGCCGACACTTGGAACGAGATAAAGGGTCTGCCTGACGATAGCCTGAAAAAGACGGGCGGTCAGGTGAAGCTTTCGGCAGACGGCAAAACGCTGCTTTGGCAGCCGGGAGTTGCCGGCGCGAGCGCGTATATGACTAAGGACTGGGGCAAGACCTGGACTGAGTTTTCCGACCTGCCGGGCGGCTGCACTATCGAAACCGATAAGGTCAACCCCGACCGTTACTACGCGGTATACGACGGCAGATTTTACATGACAGCCGACGGTGGAAAGAGCTGGAGCACCATCGCTGAATTCCTGCTTTCAAACTTCACGATAGAGGCTGCGGCGGATACCGAGGGCGACATTTGGATAGGCGCGGGCAACGGCGGAGTTTACTACCTCGACGCTGACGGCGACGCGCAGCTTACACGCGTATCTGACGCGGTGCAGGATTGCTCGGTGGTAACGCTCGGCAAGGCGGCTGACGGCGCTGACTACATGACTCTTTACATGATAGGCGAAGCGAACAACGAGGGCCACGGCGTGTATATGTCCACCGACAAGGGCGTTTCATGGAAGCGCATAAACGACGATACCGAAAAGTGGGGAAACGTAAAGAACGTTATGTCGGGCGACCCGAAGGTCTTTGGCAGAGTTTACATCGTTACCGACGGCAGAGGTATCATAATGGGCAACATCAAGAGCGAATAATTAGCCGCGATAAGCAAAAAATAAGGCTGACGTTTCATGGCGTCAGCCTTTTTGTGTTCTTAAGGCAACACCGCACAACTACCGCCTAGCGGCTTTGTGCACATCTTGCTTGCA